>Ga0209263_1000001_pt1 | contig 445664 bp, 368 predicted proteins | sample SaaInlV_DNA_100m_FD_184684 | JGI IMG/M metagenome (GOLD analysis project Ga0209263, IMG submission 184684) | Marine microbial communities from expanding oxygen minimum zones in the Saanich Inlet - SI075_LV_DNA_100m (SPAdes) (version 2) | ecosystem: Environmental > Aquatic > Marine >... | reverse complement strand
AAATCATGTGGAATTGGCATTGAAACATAATGTTGACATACTCTGGGTTGGTGCAAGAACTGTTGTTAATCCTTTTTCTGTGCAAGCAATAGCAGAAGCATTGACAGGTGTAGACGTTCCTGTTATGATAAAAAACCCTCTTAATCCTGATCTTAAATTATGGTTGGGGGCAATAGAGAGACTAAATACAATAGGCATTAATAAATTAATTGCAGTACATAGGGGATTTCATTATTTTGAAAAATCTCCATTTAGAAATGCTCCCATGTGGGAAATACCAATTGAACTAAAAAGAGTGGCACAGGGATTGCCAATTATCGTTGACCCTAGCCATATTTGTGGTAATAGAGAATTGCTGGAAAGTATTAGTCAAAAGGCTCTTGATTTGGAAATGGATGGGCTTATGATTGAAAGTCACCATGACCCAGATGCCGCATTAACGGATTCTGCTCAGCAAATTTCTCCGCATGAATTAAAAGAACTTCTTGAAAACCTTATAATTAGAAATAGAAAGGGGAATATTGATTTTCAGCATAAACTTGAAGGGTTAAGAACAGAGATAGATAAGCTTGACGGAGAGCTACTTCAGATTCTATCTAAAAGAATGGAAATTATTGATGAGATTGGCGAATACAAGAGAAATAATGATATAACCATTCTTCAAATGAAAAGGTGGGCTGGAATAATAAAGGATAGATTGGCCATAGGAACACATATGGGGCTAGACAAATTTTTCCTACAAAAGCTATTACACCTCATACACAAGGAGTCAATCAATCGACAAGAGGATATTTTCTTAAATGAAGGTAATTGATTTAGATGAGATTATTAAATATTATTGTTTTTCCAATTCCCTTTTATAAGGTAAATAATGGAAACAATGCTTAGTAATAACCCGTAAACAATTTCAGAAGACCATGCCAATGTAACATTTGCATCAAAAATAAATATCAAGATGTATGTGTATAATAGATAGATGGCCAGAACAATAACTTCTAATGACAATGAAACATCGGTTCTGCCAGTTCCAGATATTCCGTTGAAAAATATAAACCCAAGTCCAACAAATATAACGCCAACACTTACAATTTTAAGAGCTGGGCGACCCATTTCAATTAATATGGGATCATTTGTATAAATACTAAGTATGGCATTTGGGAATAACAAACCAATACTCACAATACCAATTACACCTATTAGAGTTAATCCTGCTATCTTATAAACTAGAGAAATTACCTCATCTTCTTTTCCTAAACCAATTACATAACTAACAAGGGTGTTCGTAGCAGTTGCAAAACCCCAAATTGGAATCATTAATATTACATATATACTTCGGATTATATTTGAAACTGCAAGAGCCATTTCTCCAATTTTTTCAATAAGTAAAAAGAATACAAACCATACTGATAATGAAAGAAATTGTTGCAGCATAATCGGTATTGCAATTTTTAATATGGAGTATAATCTTGCTAGTTCAGGTTTATAAAACTTGAATAAATTATAGTCGGAGAATTTGACAGTTACAAATGTATATATGATGAAATAAATTAATGCAGTAGCCTCAGCTATAACAGATGCTATTGCTGCACCAGCTACGCCTAATTCTGGGGCTCCTAATTTTCCAAAAATCAATATGTAATCTAAAATAATATTAACGGCTGCCATCACAAATGTTGACCATGTAATAACTTTAGTTTTTGTTAGTCCAACATAAAAGGCTCTAAAAACCATATTACCCATTGCAAAGAAAATACCGAATGATCTATACTTCAAATAAATTGATGTTTCAATGAATATATTTTCTGATTTGACAGCAAAATCAAGTATAAAAACTGACCAATAGCGTAACAATAAAAAAGTTAGAATAGCCATTGGAAGCATAAAGTAAAGTGACTGATCTATTATTTGCCCTATTTCTTTTGGCTTACCCTCTCCATTTCTTCTTGCAATGATAATTTGAGCTCCAGTACTGAATCCAAGACCTAGCATAATAACAGCTAAATAGAAAAGTCCTCCAAGAGCCCCTGCTCCAAGAGCAATTTCACCAACCCTTCCTAAAAAAGCTGTATCTGTAATGTTTATGAGGTTTTGTGCAATGCTACCAAGAATTATTGGGTAAGCAATCTGCCAAATCCGGCTATATTTTATGTCTGTTCTTGTCATTTAGCCGGCAAAGGTAGTGTCAAATTATTTTATTATAATCAATTAAATACTAATGGGTGTGTTTCTTTTTTAATTGAATTTTGGGATTGTATTATTATTCAAGGATTATAGATAATAATAATCCCTTTGTGGTAGCAATAATTAACTAAAGCCATTTTTGTCGCCTAAAGTAGGCGACCATTCCACCACCGATCGCAATCATAATAAAAATTATTATCCAAAAGGTAGAGCTGTTTTTTTCTAGGGGCAGTAGAACATTCATACCATATAAACCGGTAAGGAATGTTAACGGGAGAATGATTGATGAGATTAATGTAAGTATTTTCATAATCTCATTTGTTTTGTTTGTTTGCATTGAGTCAAACGTTGTCCCCAATCCTTCTATCAGTTCTCCATAGTCTTCCGTCATATCCCACATCTTGTTGTAATAATCAAGTATATTACCCCAATAGCCTTCCATATTGTCAGCAAATCCTTCTACAACTCCACTTTCAAATTTATTAAAAACCCTAAGTTGTGGCTTAAACATAGTGTTTATGGCAATTATGTTTTTCCTAGTAACAGATAATCTTTCAATAATTCTTCGGGCTTTTCCACTAAAAAGTTCACGGTTTATCAAGTCCAATTCAAGTCCAATTTTTTTGAGAATAGAAACAGATTCGGCCATTAGCTTTTCAAGAATTGTATAGAGCAAAGCATCCGAAGTCCCAACTTCGAAATCAATGCCTTTTTCTTCCTGCTCTTTTGCTTCTTCAAAAATCCTGTCCACTGCCCAGTGAGTTTTCCCAACAGTAATGATGAAGTCTTCACCCCAGAATACCTTTAGTTCACGAGGTTTAACAAACAAATTTTGTCTATCAAATACTGGGAAATGCAAGACTAAAAAATAATAGTCATCGTAGATATCAATTTTTGGGCGTTGATTAGTTTGCTTGCAATCTTCAATATCTAGATGGTGAAAATGATACTTGTTTTCAAATTCATCAAAATCACGTTCATCAGGATTGTTTACATGTAACCATCTTAGGCGTCCTATTTTTATTAATTCTCTCACAGGGCCAAAAGTAGTGAATTATCCTTAAAGCCGAAAGGATTATTTTAGTAATATGAATAATAAACGGAAGCATATTATACTTTTTTTATCATAAGCATAACCTAGGTTTGTTCATTACTTTATGGAATAGTAGCAATTTTTTGGAGATATAATTTTATCCTGTACTTTCAGTCCTTTTAGCCCCTTACTTACTTCCTTTTTGTCAATGCCAGTAAGATCGGATATTTCTCCAGTTTTCAATGGTTTTCCAGCATTTTTCAATGTGTCCATTATCATAGTTTCTACATTTATAAACATTGGTTTTTCTTTTTGTGAAGATAAAAAATATTTTTTTAATAAACCCAGGAATAACTAATTTTGCACCGTTCTCAATCGTTCTCGTTTTGATAAGAATAAGCACATCACCAACTTTGAATCATTATTTTCAATAATACTTCATTCGTTTTAATTATTAAAAAATAACAACAGGAATCATAATGAAAAGATTTGCACATAACACCTTAGAATTGAGAGCTTAATGCATAGATCAAATGAAATAAAATTAGGTAATTTGAAATTGGGAGGTGATAACCCCGTGCGAATTCAATCCATGACCAATACTAAAACCTCTAACATTAAATCAACAATCGACCAGATTATCGATTTGGTTAATGGTGGTTGTGAAATTGTAAGGGTAACAACCCAAAATATACCAGATTCAAAATGTATAAAAGAAATAAAGGATGAGTTGGAAAAACGTAATTTGATGGTACCAATTGTTGCGGATGTGCATTTCAACCCAAAAGTTGCTGAAATTGCTGCTTTATACGCAGATAAAGTTAGAATAAATCCTGGAAACTATTATTCATCAGAAGTTAATGAAACAAACCTTGAAGCCATATCCAGAAATTTATTGCCATTGATCAACATATGCAAACAGCACGATACTATTATTAGAATAGGAGTAAACCATGGGTCATTATCAGATAGGATACTTCAGGAATATGGAGATACTCCATTGGGAATGGTGGAATCTCTTATGGAGTTTGTTGAAGTTTTTAGTATCCATGATTTCCATAATATAGTTCTCTCGGTTAAAACAAGTAGCGTGCCCATAATGATAGAGTCAAATTTGCTTCTTGTGGACAGGTTAAAATCCAAAGGTGTTTTTTATCCAATTCATTTAGGCGTAACTGAGGCCGGTGGTGATGATGAAGGTAGAATTAAATCTGCACTGGGAATAGGATATCTTTTGTCTAAAGGTATTGGCGACACCATAAGAGTTAGCTTAGCAGAAAGTCCTATTATGGAATTACCAATCGCTAGATATCTTGCTTGTAACTACGGAATATCCAAAAGCAATAATTTTATTGAAAAACAATGTATAGAGAAAATACGAATTCCAGTAAATGAAATAAATGGACCCATTATTATTTCAAACAAAACTTCAAAATATTCTGATTATACTTATGAATCATTAAAATCAGAAAAGATAATAGATTCAAAAATTATTGATATTGTAAAATTAGATTATAGTGATTTGGATTACAATACTTTGATGGTTAGAACTTCGGCTGATTTAAGTTCAATATTGTACAATAAATATATAGATGGAGTTAGCCTTAGTAATACCCTTACCAATGATGACCAAAACGCGAAAATATTACAAGTAATATTGCAGGCAATGGGCAAGAGAATTTTTAATTCTGAATACATAGCCTGTCCCACTTGTGGTAGAACTAATATTGAATTGGTAAATTTACTTAGAAAAGTAAAACACCACACAGATAGCTTGGTAGGATTAAAAATTGCCGTTATGGGATGTATTGTTAATGGTCCTGGAGAAATGCTAGGTGCAGATTATGGTCTTGTGGGAAGTTCCAAAGGGTATTTAAACCTTTATAAAAAAGGTAAAATAGTTTCAAAACGAATACCACAGGATGAGGCTGTAAAGGCATTAACAGATTTAATCAAGCTTTCTGGTGATTGGAATGATTAAATTATCGTAATAGATCTATCTTATTTAGTTTATTTCTTAATTTTCAAAAGATTGTCATTATTTAGCACTATAAAATGTAAAAATTACGTACCTTTGTTAAAAGTTTAACAATCAAATTTACGCAATGGAAATAACACATATAGAGCATATTGGAATTGCCGTAGATAGTTTAGATGAGGCAATTCCATACTATGAAGAAATACTCGGGCTTAAATGTTATGCCATAGAGGAAGTAACTGATCAAAAAGTAAAAACCGCTTTTTTCAAAGTAGGTCAGACCAAAATAGAACTATTGGAAACCACTGACCCAGAAGGGCCAATTGGCAAGTTCATATCAAAACGTGGCCAAGGAATTCACCACATTGCATTTGCATCTGGTAATATTGAGGAAAATTTGCATGAGGTTGAAACCAAGGGAATAAGATTAATTGATAAGGTACCACGTAAAGGAGCTGAAGGACTTGACATTGCATTTTTACATCCAAAATCTACATTTGGTGTATTAACCGAATTATGCGAAGACAAAAAAAATAACCAGCAAACTTAACTGAGACCGACCAAACTGCCCAATAGATCCCCCAAATAAGTTAGTTCATAGACCATATTCTGAAGTTTTTATAGTAAGCTCATACCCTGTTAATGTGCAGAGGTACTACATAACCAATAAAATACAATTAATATTAAAGCTAATAACTCATGATAATAGAAGATAATATTCATAAACTTCTCACTAGGCGTGATGAGGCCAAAATGGGTGGTGGAGAGACAAGAATTAAATCTCAGCATGCTAAAGGAAAACTCACTGCAAGAGAAAGAATAGACTTACTGCTTGATGATGGTAGCTTTGAAGAGTTTGATATGTTTGTTACGCACCAAACAAATGCATTCGGCTTGGATAAAGAAAAATACCTAACGGATGGTGTTGTTACAGGCCATGGCACCATCGATGGACGTGTGGTATATGTTTTTTCTCAGGACTTTACTGTATTTGGAGGTTCCTTATCACAGACCTATGCCCAGAAGATATGTAAAATAATGGACCAGGCCATGAAGGTTGGAGCCCCTGTTATTGGAATTAATGATAGTGGTGGTGCAAGAATTCAGGAGGGAGTAAAAAGCCTTGCAGGATATGCAGAAATATTTCAGAGAAATATAATGGCATCTGGTGTAATTCCTCAAATCTCCGCAATTTTTGGCCCATGTGCCGGAGGCGCAGTTTATTCTCCAGCTCTCACAGATTTTGTTATGATGAGCAGGGAAAATAGCTATATGTTCGTCACCGGGCCTAAGGTTGCTAAAAAAGTTACGGGTGAGGACATTTCAATAAACGATCTGGGTGGACCTGATGTTCATTGCAAAAAATCAGGGGTTGCACATTTCATAGCTGAAAATGAGCAAGAAGGAATGATGCTAATTAGAAAATTACTATCCTATGTACCACAAAATAATCTTGAAGATCCAATTATAACAGAATGCACAGATCCAATAGATAGGAAAGAAGATTTACTAAACGATATTATTCCCAATCATCCTAATCATCCTTATGACGTAAGAGATGTTATTTATTCAATTGTTGATCATTCTGAATTTTTGGAAGTTCAGAGGCATTATGCCCAAAACATTATCACTGGATTTGCGAAAATGAATGGAATGCCCGTTGGGGTTATTGCAAATCAGCCAAGTTATCTTGCGGGTGTTTTAGATATAAATTCATCCAGAAAGGCCGCTAGATTTGTTAGGTTTTGTGATGCCTTTAATATAGCCATAATTACGTTTGTTGATGTGCCTGGTTTTTTACCCGGTAGCGCCCAGGAAACGGGGGGTATTATTATCCATGGTGCAAAACTTCTTTTTGCATATGGTGAGGCCACCGTACCCAAAATTACCATAACACTTCGAAAATCCTATGGAGGAGCTCATGATGTAATGGGATCAAAACAATTACGTGGAGATATAAATTATGCATGGCCATCGGCAGAAATAGCGGTGATGGGACCAGAGGGTGCAATAGAGGTGTTAGAGGGAAAAAGAGCATCAAAAATTGATAATATTGATGAGAGAATATCCTATATAAAAAATAAAGAAATTGAATATCGTCAGAAATTTGCAAATCCCTATGATGCAGCAAGCTATGGATACATTGATGATATAATAGAGCCCAGAAATACAAGGTTTAGGGTTATAAGAGCCCTACAAACTCTTGCTTCAAAAAAGGATGTGAATCCCCCCAAAAAACACTCCAATATACCATTGTAAATATCAAATACTAATAGCTATGATAATATACAATATTTCACAAGGTTTAGGAATAGCCATAATCGGATATACTATAGTATTTGTTGCATTGCTTTTGCTTTTTTACATTTTCACATATATGGCAAAAGTTCTTTTATGGCATAAAAAACGTAGGCTTATACATGAAAATCAAGCAACAAAGTTGGTAGACGAGGAGATTAATGTTACGGGAGAAATTGCAACTGCCATTGCCATGGCGATATATCTTAGTAGGGATTTACATGATAATGAGAGCGATATCCTAACAATTAAAAAAGTTTCAAAAACATACTCGCCATGGAATTCAAAAATTTACGGAATACGATTCTATAATCGTTAATAAAAGGTAAGAATATGAAACAATTTAAATTCACGATTAGTGGTAATGATTACGATGTAGAGATTAAAAATTTTGAAAATGGTAAGGCGCTTTTGGAGGTAAATGGCACATGTTATAACGTAGATATGCATAAGCAAGAAAACGTCATAAAGACTCCCATCTTAGTAAGAGGTAATGTTAAAAACCCCAAGGGATCTCATATAATTCACAAATCTATGGCCATTGGCTTCAAGGTAAAGGCTCCCTTACCTGGAAATGTAATGCAAATTATGGTTAAAGTTGGAGATACTATCCGAAAGGATGATCAGCTATTAACTTATGAATCAATGAAGATGGAAAACAAACTGTTATCAGAAAAGGAGGGTGTTGTAACAAGTGTAAATGTTAATGTTGGAGATACAGTTCTTCAAGATGATGTGTTATTGGAATTGGACGTAAGATAAACATTAATAAAATGAAACTTCATAGAAAAGCCATAACTGTTTTTGGGATAATAGCTTTACTAGCAGTATTAAATGTTTTGCTCTTTCAAGATTATGTATTTAATGGTGAATTTGAATCCATTATTACACCCATGGATAATTTTGAAAACAGTACCCTATCAATTGTAATTTCTGGACTCTTAAAATTTCTAAGTTTCACGGGTTTTCATAATGCTTCTTTTGGTCATATTGTAATGATAATAGTAGGTCTAATCTTCATTTACCTTGCCATAAGGTATGAGTATGAGCCACTATTGTTAATACCAATAGGAGCAGGAATAATTCTTGGTAATATCCCATTTTATAACGATGTTAACCTGAACTTACAAGTGGGTATATACCAAGAAGGAAGTGTTTTAAATTATTTGTATTATGGAGTTGTAAAAGGCATATATCCACCATTAATATTTCTTGGCATAGGAGCAATGACTGATTTTTCAAGTCTTATTTCAAATCCTAGACTTATGTTACTGGGTGCTGCTGCCCAAATTGGTATATTTTTAACATTTGTTGGAGCAATATGGCTAGGATTTAATATGCCGGAGGCAGGAGCAATTGGTATTATTGGGGGTGCTGATGGCCCCACAGCCATTTTCCTAAGTTCAAAACTTGCAAACGGTAATATAATAAATGGGATTCAAACAAGTAATCTCATTGGTCCAATTGCCATTGCCGCATACTCATACATGGCTTTGGTGCCTGTAATACAGCCTCCAATAATGCGTCTTTTAACTGGTGAAAATGAGAGGAAGATAAGGATGAAGCCTCCACGTGCAGTTAGTCGTCAAGAGAAGATAATCTTCCCAATAGTAGCTCTTATTCTTACCACTTTTATTTCTCCTGGGGCATTACCTCTTTTAGGGATGCTCTTTTTTGGAAATATTTTAAAAGAAAGTGGTGTTACGCGGAGACTTGCTGATACTGCGCGTACATCATTAATTGATATTGTAACAATTCTTTTGGGGCTTACGGTAGGGGCATCAACTCAGGCAGATGTTTTTTTAACGAAAGAATCCATTTTAATTTTTGTTTTGGGCGCACTATCCTTCATTGTTGCAACAGCAGGAGGTATAATTTTTGCAAAGGTTATGAATTTGTTTCTAAATGTTGAAAATAAGATTAATCCACTTGTGGGTGCTGCTGGAGTTTCAGCAGTACCAGATAGCGCAAGAGTTGTTCAAAATGAGGGGCTGAGGTATGATGCAACAAACCACCTATTGATGCATGCAATGGCACCTAATGTTTCAGGTGTTATTGGTTCTGCAGTTGCTGCGGGTGTTATGATGAGCTTCTTGATGTGAGTTATAAATAAAGAGCTGCTAAGTCATTTTGAATACAAATAATTTATGTAATATTTAATTTATCAATAATTCTATTTCCTTGAGTGCACATATTAAGCATTAATTTTTTTATTTTTGAAAAAAAATTACTTTGCTAATAATTGGTATTGCAGGCGGAAGTGGTTCAGGGAAAACCACAGTTGTTAACAAAATAATAGAAACCCTACCATCTGACTCGGTGGCATTAATACCTCAGGATGCCTACTATTATGATAATGGTCATCTTAGTCAAAAGGAGAAGCTTAAAATTAATTTTGACCATCCAAATTCAATTGAATTTGAACTTTTGGTAGAACATATTAAATTACTGAAATTAGGACAAACAATTAAGCAACCAATATACAACTATGTGACTTGTGCGAGGGCAAATGAAACAATAGATATTTCTCCAAAAAGAGTTGTTATCGTTGAAGGAATCTTGATTTTAACCAGTGAAAAGCTTAGAAACTTATTGGATATAAAACTATTTGTGGATACACCCAAAGATGACAGGTTAATGAGAATAATTCGACGTGATGTTCAGGAGCGTGGACGTAATTATAATGATGCTTTAATTCACTACGAGAAATTCGTTAAACCTATGCATCAGCAGTTCATCGAGCCCACAAAATTATATGCTGATGTGATAATTCCTCAAGGGGGTAAGAATAAAGTCGCCATAGAAATGGTTTCTTCACGAATACAACTAAACCTGAATAATATCTAGCTCTACAATTTCGTAGAGTTTTTACTTCCAAACTCTTCATATTTGATGTGTTGCACACCTGAATTTAAAAATCATAATCTTTAAATAGCAGATCCACTGATAGTTATATAATATGGCATTTTTATTGCCTTACCTTATTTACTTATACGATAACAATGCTAATTTTTATTATTGCAGCGTATTTAATCTTTGCCTTTGTCCTTACTTTGTTGGGGATTGATAGGCAATCTGAGTGGATAAAGATTTTCTTTATAAGCTTACTTCTAACTCCTGTTATAGGATTTGCTTATTTATACACCAAAAAAAACAAGGTGTCGCATATAAAATACTATCATTGCCCTAATTGTGATTATATCTATCCAGTAAAAATGTCAGATTGCCCCGTTTGTATTGAAGAAGGCGTAAAGATCAAGCTGAAAAAATATAAAAGTCCCCACAGTATTTCTTCAAATATAGGTAACCTGAGTCTTGCCCACTAATGGATTTAATTTTATCCATTTTATTAGTTGTACTACTATCCAAGTGTCTATTTATTAACATTTTTGTAAATTTGCAAAAAATTAAATGTTCTATTATAAACATTACTTTATCATATGTATAATAACGCGTTTAGGAACATAAAGAAAAGAGATTCATTTATATTTCATTTATTAATTTTCGGCAACCTGCTGAAATTTTAGCAATAAGCATATTCAATCATTAATTGCATGAGGAATCTCATTTAATGCTATTTAAGGTAGTGTTAACTATGACTAATTCCTTTTTAATAATAAAAAATTAAATAAATGAAATTACCAAAGGCAGAATCGTATAAAATAAAAATGGTAGAGGCCATACGCCTTAGTACCATGGATGAACGCGTGACATGGATAAAAAAAGCCAATTACAATTTATTTAACCTTAAAAGTGATCATGTTTTCATCGATCTCCTAACAGACTCTGGTACTGGTGCTATGAGTGATAAACAATGGTCAGAAATGATGTTGGGTGATGAGAGCTATGCTGGAGCTTCTTCCTATTATAAACTTAAAAATGCCATTCAAGATATAACAGGGTTTGAATATTTTTTACCCACACATCAGGGTAGAGCAGCAGAGAATGTCCTGTTTTCAACACTTATAAAAAAAGGTGACATAATACCTGGAAATTCACATTTTGATACAACCAAGGCACACATTGAACATAGAAAATCCTATGCTGTAGACTGCACAATTAATGAGGCATTTGATACTGAGGTTAATCATCCATTTAAAGGAAATATTGATATTGTAAAACTTGAGAAAGTATTAACAGAAAACCCAGTTGAAAAAATCCCATTAATTATTGTCACAATTACTTGTAATTCATCGGGTGGTCAGCCAGTGTCTATGCAAAATATGAAAAAGGTTAGTAAGGTTGCTAAAAAATATGGCATTCCAGTTTACTATGACTCTGCACGTTTTGCGGAAAATGCCTATTTCATAAAAAAACGCGAAAAAGGTTATTCGGATAAATCAATTCGGGAAATTGTTAAAGAAATGTTCTCCTATGCTGATGGGATGACCATGAGTAGTAAGAAAGATGCCATAGTGAATATGGGTGGTTTTCTTGGGTTACGTCAAAAGGAAATATTTGATAGAGCAAGTGTATTTAATATTTTGTATGAAGGATTTAATACCTATGGAGGCATGTCTGGTCGTGATATGAATGCCCTTGCTCAAGGATTATATGAAGGAACGGAGTTTTCATATCTTGAAACTAGAATTAATCAGGTAGCTTTTCTAGGACAAATGTTAAAAGATAAAGGAATACCAGTACAATTTCCCTTTGGTGGTCATGCAATTTTTGTGGATGCAAAGAAGTTTCTGCCACATCTTCCAAAGGAAGAATTTGTAGCACAAACTTTAGCTGTTGAACTATATATAGAGGGGGGTGTTAGAGCTGTTGAAATAGGCAGTATAATGGCTGATAGAGATCCTGATTCTGGATTAAATCGTTATCCTGACTTGGAATTAATGCGACTTGCGATTCCAAGAAGAACATATACCAATGATCATATGAAATACATTGCAGCGGCAATAATTAATGTTTTTGAGAGAAGAGATAAAATCACAAAAGGATTAAAAATTGTTAAAGAGGCTCCAATTCTACGACATTTTACAGTAGAATTGGATAGAGCATAATTATTTTTTGAAACAACTTAAAGAGCCCTAAATCAAATGGGATCGTTTAAAAAAACATTAATGGACTCAGCAAAAAAGAACGGAAGGTATCAAAGGCTTTATGATCAGATAAAAGAATTGGTAGACAACGGAAGCAATAATTCCTTATCCACAATGTCTACTATCATTGCGGTCTTACATAATAAAATGGATTATTATTATTGGACTGGATTTTATTTTCTTGTGGATAATAAGTTGCAGGTTGGCCCATATCAAGGTTCCCTAGCATGTATAGATTTGAAAAAGGATACGGGTGCTTGTTGGGGATGCATAAATCAAGGAATGCCATTGATTGTGCCCAATGTAAACGAATACCCCGGACATATTGCATGCGATAGCAAATCAGCCTCGGAAATAGTCATTCCATTAAAAACTAGTAATGGAAAAATAATTGGAGTCATGGATGTTGATTCCGTTGAATTAAATAGTTTTGATGAAGTTGATGCAATTTGGCTTGAAAAAATTATAGCATTGATAAAGCTTTAACTAGACATGCTAATGTCTATTATACTACTTTTACACAAAATTAATATTTATGCTAACGGTTCTGGTTACATTAATAATGATATTTCTTTCTTTTCATGTTTTACCATTAGCCATTGGAATAAATATTAAAAGCCACCCCCTAAAATCCTTATTAACGTTCATTTTAATAGTTAGCATCCAGGTCTTTATTTATTGGCTAGGAATATGGGCTGGTAATATGTTTATGTATTTAATGGATGGGTTTAGCGGTGTTATCATTTTTATTGGATTTCTTTTAATAGGAATACGCATGCTGATGGAGGTATTTAATATAAGAAAGGGAGAAAGGTCATATTCTCATGAAAAATTTTGGCATATTGCTCTTGCTTCTTTAGCCCAAGGTATAAACTCATTCTTAGTTGGCCTTATGTTTTATTATATTCCAACAATTAATGTTAGATACACTCTAATAGTTTTATTAATTGCCGTTTCGGTAATATCCTTAATAGGGTTATTTATGAAATCACAAAAACTAAATTTAGTTTTTGCATCGTTGTTATATGCAATCGGTGGAATAGGAATGTTATTTTCGGGATGTTTTTTGGCATTTTACTACTAACAATTTTTTTTTATGAGAAAAGCTAAACTAATAGTTGCTTTGTTATTATTCTGTATAGTTGCTCTAAAAGCTCAAATACCATCTGGTTATTATGATGGTACTCAGGGGCTTTATGGAGATGACTTAAAAACCAGCTTACATAATATCATTGATGATCACATTGAATTTTCTTACAATGACTTACGAGATTTTATATTAATAAATACTGATGAGGACCCCAATAATAGTAATAATGTAATTCTACTTTATACGGGCAGGTCTCAGGCCAAAAACACATTTGGTGGTGGGGCAAATGATTGGAATAGGGAACATGTATGGGCCAAGTCACATGGTGGATTTGGAAATAATCCGCCTGCTGGTACTGATGCTCACCACATAAGGCCAACGGACGCATCCGTAAATAGTAGCAGGGGGAATCTTGATTTTGATATGGGAGGAAGTCCTGTTCCAGAGGCCACAGGATGTTATAAAGATAGTGATTCTTTTGAACCTAGAGATGCTGTAAAAGGAGATGTAGCCAGAATGATCTTTTATATGGCAACACGATATAATGGTGGTGGAAATGAACCATCTCTTGAGGTTGTTGATATGGTAAATACATCTCCTAACCCACAACACGGAAAACTATCCCAGTTGTTATTATGGAATGTTGAAGATCCTCCAGATGATTTTGAGCAAAATCGTAATGATGTAATTTATTATCAGTATCAGAATAATAGAAACCCATTCATAGATCATCCAGAATTTGCTGATGCAATATGGGGAAATCAGTCTGGTAATTCAGAAATGGGCAATCTGGATATGAAGATCTACCCAAATCCTGCAACTAGCAATATTAAAATAATATTATCAAAAAAGGCAGAAACAGAATTTTTTGTGCTATCAACTTATGGAAACAAAGTAATCAAAGGGAATTTTTCCAAGAGAATTAACCATTTAAACATCGATCATATACCGGACGGGATGTATTATCTGGTGACATTTAATGATCAAACCATTATCACCACAAGGTTTATCAAAACATCAATATAACTAACAATGAAACAATCAACCATTAGGATAACGAAGGAATTTAAATTCGAGATGGCACATGCATTAAAGGGTTATGATGGACCATGTAAAAATATCCATGGACATTCCTATGAACTGAGTGTCACAATATCTGGAAAACCTATAAATGATGAAAATAATCCAAAACTTGGTATGGTCATGGACTTTGGAGAACTTAAAAAGATAGTTAGAAGAGAGGTTGTAGATTTATTTGATCACGCTCTGGTTTTAAACAGCTCCATGAATACTGATCTTCTCAAGTCCTTATCCAAGAACTTTGAAAAGGTAATTCTTACGGATTACCAGCCTACCAGCGAGATGATGATAATTGATTTCGCAAGACGTATTTCGGCGGAATTACCCTCCCATGTCACCCTTAAATATATGTTACTAAGGGAAACCGTTACCTCTTTCGCAGAATGGTATGCTGACGAAAATTAAAATTCAATAAAATACCCATATTTGGGTATTGTCACGCGTACTTTCCTAAAATACTTTTGTAGCAAAAATTAAATGTTATGAAAGTTATAAGCAGTATTATATTAATAATTACAATTTTTTTTGCTAGCATTGATATTAAGGCTCAAACCAACCAAAATATCAATGCTGCAACGAAAATGATGTCAAGTGATAAAAAATTAACCATAGGAGGTTATGGGCAAATAGACTTTAACCAGCCTATAAATAATGATAATATCAGTAACGGCAAGCTCGATGTACACAGAATGGTTTTACTATTTGGATACCGTTTCAATGATAGGTTAAGCTTTGTTTCTGAGATTGAATTTGAGCATGTTAAAGAAGTTTATGTTGAACAGGCTTTTCTGGATTACAGTATTAACAGCTACGTAAATATTAGAGGAGGCTTGATGCTTGTACCCATGGGTATTATCAATGAATTTCATGAACCAACCACTTTTAATGGGGTGGAAAGACCTTTAATTGATAAATATATAAACCCCACAACTTGGCGAGAAATTGGATTTGGAATTACCGGCACAATACCTGAGCTATCAATGAAGTATCAGGCTTATGTTATGAATGGTTTTAGTAGTTATACGGATGGAGCCAAATTGAGTGGTAAGTATGGAATGAGGAAAGGAAGACAAAAAGGAGCTGAGTCCTTCATAAGAACACCTGTTTTTGCAGGTAGAATTGATTACTTCGGTATACTTGGACTAAATTTAGGTTTTTCAACCTACATTGGTAAAACTCAATCATCACTTTTTTCAAATCTTGATAAATCTGATAATCCTTTACTCTTATCAGCTGATTCTTCTATTGTTGGTATGACCATGTTTGGTTTTGATGCTAAGTATAATAAAAATGGATTTAGTCTCCGAGGACAAATGTATTATACAATGCTGTCAAACACTATTCAATATAACAATTTTACCTCAAGTGATGGTGATTTAAACGACCTTGGCGAAAGCATGTATGGTTACTACATTGAAGCAGGGTATGATGTTTTTCATCAAGTCGAAAAAATAAAAAGTCAACTGATAACCTTTGTAAGGTACTCAGCTTATGATACCCAAAATACAGTTACAGATGGGATTATTAAAGACCAAGATTATAACGTACAGGTTATAACAGCTGGAATAGGATGGAAGCCTGTACCAGGGGTTGCGGTTAAGGCAGATATTCAATTTAGTAAACCTGAGTCCTCAAGTACCTACAATAAAGTATTTGATGCAGGTATTGCAGTATGGTTTTAATGATGCATAATGTTAAAATTGGTTAGCATATATTTAATTATTTTCTCTGGCGTAATCCAACTTGGGTTCTCTGCTTTTGATGATGTAAAAATTCCAATGAAGAAGATTGAAAAATCTGTAAAAAGGGAATTTATGAGCAGTGAATTCAAGTTGTTACCAATTGATGGGTATAATAACCAAAACCCATACACAAAAATTTATCAAATTGAATCAATTAATGAATATCACGGCTATGTATATATTAGCCGTGTTTTTAGCTGCAGATCAGGTGGCTGTGACGCCGATCGTCAATCTTCAACCAATGATAGTTTTGAGTTCTTCGACTACTTCTTAGTTACAAATTATGCAGGAGAGGTGCTAAATGTAAAAATATATAACTACCAAGCAACACAAGGTCATCAAGTAATGAGTAAGGGATGGCTAAAGCAATTTGTCGGATTTAAAGGAGAAAATACACTAGACTATGGTTCCGATATTGAAGCCATATCAGGAGCTACAATGTCTGCATCTGCGCTGACAAACGATATTCAGGAAGCAGAAAAAATAATCAGAAAGCTAACGGATAATTCAATTCAGTAGCATTCGTATATTTCCTATCTTTTAACAATTACTCAATTAACGTAAATCTTATTTAACATTTAGTTTATAACTTAGTGGAAAATAATTTTGATGAACTGGAAGTTAGATGTCGAGAAATTACTTACCATCAGATTTGAGTCGAAAGTAGAGATTATTAATCATTCATATGTGGGAGGTGGATCCATAAACGAAACTTTTAGGATTCAAACAAACATTGGTGATTTTTTTGTTAAGAAAAACTCCTCCGCATTGTATCCTTTAATGTTTGATAATGAGGCATTAGGAATCAATATACTTGGAGAAACCGATGAAATATTAGTGCCGGAGGTTATCACCCATGGCAAGGGCACATCAGATGCTTATTTAATATTGAATTTTATAGAGTCAGGTAATATGAGTAATGAGTTTTGGGAAAAATTTGCCAAGCAAATTGCAAACCTTCATAGACACACCTCAAACATATTTGGATTAGATCATAACAATTATATTGGGTCATTAAATCAGAGTAACAAAAATCATAATAATTGGATTGACTTTTTTCGAGAAGAAAGGTTAATATTTCAAATAAAAATGGCAAGAGATAATGGTAAAATAGGCAACGATATTATTAATATGTTTGATGGATTTTTTTTAAAACTAGATGAGATTTTTCCTGTGGAACCACCCGCTTTAATTCATGGTGATTTATGGTCGGGGAACTATATGGTTAACAAAAATGGCGAACCTGTTATAATTGATCCTGCAGTTTATTATGGTAATAGAGAAATGGATTTGGGTATGACGCAGTTATTTGGAGGTTTCAGTGCTGAATTCTATAAATTTTACAATGACTTTTTCCCACTGGAAAATGGATGGAAGGATAGGTTAGATTACTGTAATCTTTATCCATTAATGGTTCATGTTAATCTTTTTGGAGGAGGTTATATCCAGTCTGTTAAATCCATATTAAAAAGATTTTGAAAGCTATTTTATAATTACTGCCTCTTCCATTATTATGGGATAAAAATACCCTGCCCCAAAATCCTTATCTAATGCTATGGTTCCCTCGAAAGTAACAAGTTCATCTATATTTACAGTTTCTTGTGTTGTAACTGTTAAATCAAAGTTACCATTGTTGTCTGTACCATCTTGAATGTGAGCCCAGTTTCTACTCATTATGGAAGAGTTAAATTTTGTTATCCTGCCCCTTATGCGAACCTTTTTATTGGCATATTTACCTCTATTAGCATATAAATCAGATATTGTTATGCCGTCAAAAGCTTTATCATAGCTAAAGTTTTTTTTATCGATTTTTGGCTTGGTTGTTAGGTTATCTTTTGTGACTGTATTTGTTACAATGCCTGAATTTGGATTCTTGCTAGCTTTTTGAACAAAGTAAACTACTGAAAAAGTTCTGTCAAGTTCCTTGCTATGAAAATTTAACATTTCTAAACCTTTATTGTAGTAAATCACCTCCCCTTCATTGATATTTAATTTCGAAATGGCAATCCAATAATCAGTATTATTAGTATTCACAAAACAATAGGTATAATTTGTTGTTTGAATAACTTCCTTAACAATTCCGGAATAATCAAAATTTGATTTGGTAGTTCTCGAATCGGTACTTTTATTATCCTGATTACAGGAAGTAAGCCCAATAATTAGTAGTAATGATAAAACAGAAAATAAGACTCTCATGGCTCAGGTTATCTTTTGAAGTTAATGATGCAACAAAGATATTGAAATACTAATATCCAGAATAAAAATAACCTTACCATACCCTTATTCCATAAAGTTTTTTAATTATATTTACGATAATTAATATTATAACCCACTTTGTAATTATTGTATGAGATTATCAAACCAAATTATCATCGTAATTTCATTTTTTATTTTATTTATATTCGGATGCAAATCAAAAACCGATTCCAAATTAGGTGTAGAAGAAAATACATTTGTATCATTACTAAGTGATATAAATCCCGATGTGAGTACAATTGATTCACTTATAATCAAGGGGCCAGGTATCAACACCCATAAAAAACCTACTACTACTGTTACTAGAAAACCTAGATCCAATGAGATATTATTCGAATACAAGGTATTTCCTGGTAAATCTTACTTGAAGCCATCAATTGACGAGAAAATTACAGAGATAAAAAAAATAAAAAGCGAATTTCCATTAGTGGTAACCGTAGATCACAAAAAATCACAAAAAATCAAAATTAATGATTCAAACTTACCCATTAAGCGAATGTTTATCGAGCCTATGCTTGTGCAGTTTGACAGCATAGGTTGGTTTAAAGAGATTGCAATAAGAAGAGGTAAATTTGATGTTGTAATGGGTGATACAATCTATCCGCCCATGAAGGTTCCTTCCAAAAGACCTGAATTGATTAAGGCTGCAAAACCAAGATATAAATATGATGCTTTAATTGACATGTGTGATTTAACCTCTGAACAGCATCTTCCGAACTCATTTATTAGGGGTATCGTAAAGGATTCGAGTGGTTTATTTTGGTTTGTTTCTCATTTTGGCAACCTAATATCTTATGATGGTCAGTATTTTAACTCCTATGATTTAGATCAGGGAATAACACAAAAGTCTTTTAAGTCTATCATAATCGATTCCAAGGGTAAAATATGGATAGGCACATTGGATGGAGGTATTATATGCTTCGACGGAAAATATTTTACTTATTACACTATTTTTCAGGGCCTTAATTCTAACAGTATTTTATCACTTTTTGAAAGTAAAAACGGCATAATATGGGCTGGAACAAAAGACGGACTTCATAAAATAGAGGGTAATAATCTTAATATTTACACACAAAAGCAAGGTCTTGTTAACGATGTAATATATTCTATTTGTGAAAACAAAGCGGGAGTATTATGGTTGGGAACCCAAAAAGGAATCTCCTCATTTATTAACGGAGAATTTACATGGATAACACGTGCCGATGGTTTAACATCAAATAAAATACTGAGTTGCTTTGTTGATAGCAAAGACATCTTATGGATTGGAACTCGAGATAAAGGTGTAGTTAGTTTTGATGGAAAAACACTAACTAGTTATGGAATTGCTCAAGGACTCGAAAACAATATAATTTTGGATATTGTAGAAGATAAAGATCAAAAAATTTGGTTTGCAACTTTTGGGAATGGTGTGACATCATTTGATGGCAGCTCATTTGTTAATTACACGACAAAAGATGGTTTAATAGACAATTATATTCGCACGCTATTTGTCGACGACAACAATACTCTTTGGATAAGCACTGATGGATCAGGAATTTCAATTTTTACTCAAAGGAGTTATACTCATTTTAATAAAAACAATGGCTTAAGCAATGACCTTGTTTTATCAATGTATCAAGATAGAATGGGTAGAAATTGGTTTGGCACATTCGAAGGAGGTATCATGATATATGAGAACCCAAAGAATAAATGGGATAGTCCTTCATTTACAAATATTACTACTAAACAAGGTATTGTTAGCAATACTATTATGTCAATAACACAAGATATAAATGATGATTATTGGGTTGCAACTTTTGGAGGAGGTGTCAGTAAAATTGATGCAGATAGTTTTGAGAAGAACATTCTTAGGGTTACTAATTATACAACAGAACAAGGGTTAAATAGTAATGTTGTAAATGATATTATTGAAGATCACAATGGCAATATTTGGTTTGCAACAAATGAGGGCGCCTGCAAGATGACATCAAATGGTTTTTTTGAGAGTATTACAAACTCAAAATCCATCGGAAATTCTGACATATTGGATATTTTCTTGGATGATGATAAAAATTTGTGGTTTGGAACGTATACCAATGGTGCTTTTAGATTAACAAACGATACTATCTATAGTTATAAAAAGAAAAACGGCCTGGCTAATAATAGAGTTTGGGTAATTGATAGCGACGCACATAGTAACCTATTACTAGGAACAAATGGTGGTATAAATTACTTTATGGATGATAAATTAGGGCTGATTAATACCATAAATGGTTTGAGTAATAATAACGTGTACTCAATAGTTACAGTTAAAGACACAACAATTTGGATAGGGACAACCAACGGTCTAAATCATATTAAATTCAGAAATCCTATTGAAAATAAACCATTAAGTTTCTTTGTTGAAAGGTTCCACAAAAATGATGGTATAATCTCTGATGATTTTTATCATAAATCCTCCATGCTTGATGACAATAATTACCTTTGGTTTGGAACCATAAAGGGATTGTTGAGATTCAATTATACATCATTTAACTTGCCTTCAAGTCCACCATTGGCTCGTATAAAAGAAATATGGATTAATAATGAGCCGTTAGATTTTAATGCATTAAAATTTAACAAAAACGCTGATAAAAGTTCTGATATTAGATTTGATAGTGTTCCGAAATTTACTAATATTCCCATGGGCCTTAGCTTAGAACATAATCTAAACCATGTTACATTTATCTTTTCGTCATCTGACGGAGATATTAATAATACCGTAAATAGTCAATACATGCTAGAAGGATTTGATAAAGATTGGATTTCCAACTATAAGCACAATGTTGTTGATTACAAAAATCTAAACTCAGGAAGTTATACATTTAAACTAAGAGTATTTGGTCCCTCTGGTCTTATGAGTGATGAAGTAAGTTACTCGTTTCAAATATTACCACCAGTGTATTCAAAATGGTGGGCCTTTGTGATATATTTTGTGCTAGGTGTTTTAATTTTCGCTTTGATTATAAGGTGGCGTGTTAATATTGTAAAAAAACAAAAGCTAGTACTTAAAGATAGAGTAGTTGAAAGAACCAAAGACCTTGATAAAGCTTTGGATCAAGCAAATAAAGCTGGTGAAGCAAAAAGTAATTTTATTGCTATGGTTAGTCATGAATTACGTACACCGCTAAATGCAATTATGGGGTTAACTCACTTGGCAATAAATAGAAACCCAGATCCAAAACAAGGAGATTATCTAAAAAAGATAGATAGATCTGCAACTACACTTTTATCATTAATCAACGAAATACTCGACTTCTCTAAAATAGAAGCAGGTAAAATGAAATTGGAAGATGTTAATTTTGATCTTGATGTACTTATTAATTCGGTTGCTGAGTTAAATACACAAATGGCTTTGGATAAAGGGCTAGACTTTATTTTTAATGTTAATGCAGATATTCCAAGGAATTTAATTGGTGATCCATTGCGCATAGGACAGGTTTTCTCTAATCTCATCAGTAACTCTATAAAGTTTACTGAAAAAGGAGAAATCATTATAAATATTGATTTTGAAAAGGCCAAAAATAAAAATGAACTTGTTTTAATAGTTAATGTTAAGGATACAGGCATTGGTATTAGTAAAGATAAAATACCAGCTCTATTTGAAGAGTTTGAGCAAGCGGATAATTCAATAACCCGAAGTTTTGGAGGAACTGGACTGGGATTATCAATTTCTAAACGCATAATTGAATTGATGAATGGTCACATTTCAATTGAAAGTGTTATTGGGGAGGGTACCACTATCGCTTTTGATTTAAAAGTTGGTATCGGTAAAGAACAACCTAAAAATTCAAGCATTTATGGTAAATTATCGAAATATAACTTTTTAATATGTGACTCAAATGAAAAAACCCTTAATACAATTCAAAATATTTTTCTAAACCGTAGACTAAATGTGGATTCAAGTTCCAATTTTAATGAGGTTTTGGAAAAAGTTAGAATGAATAAGTATGATGTTTTATTCATTGATATTTTGGACTTAGAGAATAAAAGGGAAGATTTAATATCACAGATACGGTTAGCGTCGAAGAATTCTGAGTTGAAGGTTATAACAATGACAAAAAAGCCCATTGATTCATCTCAGAACTACAATTCAGATGGACATATTTCCAAGCCTATAAACCCTTCATTTATATTCGATCCAATTATATCAATAATGGGTCTAGGTGAAAAAAAGCAGACAGAAGAGGATAGTTATGACAACTACTATTGGGATGTTAAAAGGGAACTGAAAAACTGTAAAGTTTTAATCGCCGAAGATAATGAACTTAGCAGACAGGTAGTAATAGAATTACTTAATATTGTTGGGGTTGATGTTGATACAGCTATAAATGGTAAAGATGCCCATCACAAGACAATGGAAAAAACATATGATATTATCCTTTTGGATTTGCATATGCCCATTATGGATGGCTATCAGTCAGCAATACAAATTCGTTTGAATAATAGTATAACACCAATTATTGCAATTACAGCTGATGCTATGGAATCGGTTTTATATGATTGCAGGAAATCTGGCATGAACGATGTTATAACAAAGCCAATAAATCCAAAATACCTTTATGATAGATTAATATATTGGGTTTCAAGAATTAAACCTGAGGATAATATTTTGCGTAATAATCAAATCATTTTAGCAAATAATGTAGTGTTCTCAGGGGATGAAAACCTAGACTTTATATTAGGAATAAAAAGATTTGGAAATAATCAAAAGTTATATTTAAAAATGCTCAATAAATTTTTAGATTCTATAAATATAACATGTCAAAAAATAAAGGAATTTCAAGAAAAGGGAGATACTATGAACGCTCACTTATTAGCTCATACACTAAAGGGCGAAAGCGGTAATATTGGCGCAACATTAATTGCTCTATTAGCTTCTCAAATAGAGCAAAAAATAACCAGTAATGTTCATGAGCCTATTACTGATGAGCTCAAGCAAATCGAGGATAGTATTTTATTAATAAATAAAAAATATAAGGATTTAATCCAAGGTAGTAAGGAAGGTTCAGTATTAAAAGCAAGACCCTTAAAAGTGATTATTGATGATATAATCGATTGCCTGAATAATAAAAATATCAGAGTGTTTGATTTGCTCGATGAGATTGAATCAATAGAAATAGATCCGGATACAATTTTTCAATTAAAAGAGGAAATCAAAAACGATAACATAGAGAAGGCAATATTAATACTACATTCATTAATGATAACCTAAATAGGTTTAGCTGGAAATGTTTTATGCTCTAGAAGGTTGTTACTATATCTTTATCTAAGAAAATTGCCCAGAGGTTCTTCTGCATCCAAAACATATGTCATTAGAGTCTCTGTCGCATAATCGCATACAGGGCGAGGCAATATTGTTAAATTGTTTGAGCTTGTTTAGTTTAACCACAAACTTAATAAACAAGGGATATATTGCATCAATAATTATTTAATATAATTTTGGTGAGCTAATAGGTTTTAGGATATTTTAAGTCTGCATTTTGATTTAATTTCTAAAACGATATCTTTGGTAGAAATAATAATTATGAAAAATTTTATCATTATAGTCATTGTGGGCACTTTCTTTATTTTACAAAGTTCATGTGAAAAAGCAGCGGAAGGTGCTATAGATTGCGTTTTTGGAGATTTGAGTATTAGTATCAACGCGGATTTGGACAGCGTAACACCTGGGTTAATGCATTTTAAATTTAATTATACACCCGTAGATGATATGACTCTAAAAGAGGTTACTTGGAATTTTGGTGATGGCGAATCACAAATTACCAATGGAGAAACAGTTGATCATCAGTATGCAGGATCTGGACATTATGATGCTGTGATCGATTATACATTCAGTGTAACTGATGGCGAATGTAACGCATCAACTACCAAGAGCATAAATATACCCTAACTTTCTTATAAAAATGATTAAGAAATGCTAGGATAGAAGGCATCTTCTATGTGATTAATTATAGTTTTGGTTTCATTTAGAATTATTGCAATTATATCATATCTGATATTAAAATCAATATTTTCTATATCGACATAAGCTTCTGCAGCTCTGATAATAAAAATTTCCTTTTTATTATCAACTGCTTCTTGAGGATCACCGTAATAATTATTGCTTCTGGTTTTTACTTCTATTATTACTAGATCATTTTTATCAATAGCAATAATGTCAATCTCGTCTTTTCCAAAACGCCAATTTTTAGTTAGGATAGTATAACCCTTTTTAAGGATATATTCGGCTGCAATTTTTTCTCCTCTCTGACCAATTTCATTGTGAAAGGCCATTACACCAACTCCTCAAGTCTGCCAATTTGATCGGCACGAATACCCTTTTCAGTATCTTTTAAGGTACAAGCCTCATTGTGGAGATCATGTTCAAAAAATAAAACGTAATTGTTTTTTATAGCTTCAGAATAAAACCGTTCCTTATCCTTCAGTGTTTGAAGAGGTCTGGTATCATAAGCCATAATCCATGGCATTGGAATGTGTGCTGTTGACGGCAATAAATCGGCCATAAAAACCACTGTTTTATTTCCTGTAAATATGTGAGGAATAAGTTGTCCATCTGTATGTCCATAATACATCTTAAAAGTAATATTAGGAATATATTCGCCTTCTTTATCTATGAGTTTTAATTTGCCACTTTCTTCAACGGGTTGAATATTCTCTTTTAAAAATGAAGCTTTTTCTCTTCGATTTGGATTTACAGCTAATTCATATTGTTTCCGGCTAGTCCAATAGGTAGCATTGGGAAATGATAATTCATATCCCGTTTTATCGTCGTTCCATTTTACACTTCCGCCACAATGATCGAAGTGCATGTGAGTAATGATTACATCAGTAATATCTTCTGGAGTCACTCCTATATTTTTAAGCGATTTTTCCAATGTATCTTCACCGTTTAAGTAATAGTGACGTAACCATTTCTCGTCTTGTTTATTTCCGATACCATTGTCTATTAGAATTATTCTATTTTCGTCTTTAATCAATAAACATCTCATTGACCAGTTGCAAAGGTTATTTTCATCAGCTGGATAAACCTTTGACCACATCACTTTTGGAACAACTCCAAACATGGCACCACCATCGAGTTTCAGGTTTCCGGTTTCTATGGGATAAAGTTTCATAGGAATATTTTAATAATTGGAATTCAAAATTAAGGGTTTTTAAAATATATTTTAACCTGTTAGAGAACATTTAATCTGTTTGCATCTTGTTTTAGAAAAATAAAAAGCAGCAAAGTAAATGCCCACAATGATGATCCACCATAGCTCAAAAAGGGCAGAGGAATACCTACCACAGGAGCTAAACCAATGGTCATACCAATATTTATGGTGAAATGGAAGAAAAGTATTGAAGCTACACCATAGCCATATATTCTGGAGAACTTGGACCTTTGTCGTTCAGCGAGTAATATTATTCTGATCAGTAAGGTCATAAATAGTAATATTAATACTGATACTCCCAAAAACCCCCATTCTTCACCTATTGTACAAAAAATAAAGTCTGTGCTTTGCTCAGGGACAAAATTATATCTTGTTAGAACCCCGTTTCTAAAACCTTTTCCGGTTAGTCCTCCTGAGCCGATGGCAATTTTTGATTGATTTACATTATAACCTGCTCCCCTCAAATCTTGTTCTATACCAAGCAGTACATTAATTCTATTTTTTTGATGGGCAGGAAGCACATTTTCAAATGCATAATTTGCACTAAAAACAAAGGCTATTGAAAGAACCATTATTCCAAATATTGGTTTCCAATTCTTTCTATATTTTTTAAAAAAAATTAAAATAATAAATACTATCCCCGCTAAAACCGATATTACTAATGTTTCACTGAAAAGAATAGTTGTAATAAATAATGTAGCCATCATCAATACCGCAATAAATAGTAATCCTGAAAACCCTTCTCTGAAAAGAACAATTCCAAATGAAAAATATACTAAAGCTGAGCCAGTATCATTTTGTAAAAGAATGAGAAGTGCTGGCAGAATTAGTATACCCATTGAAATAACTTTTGTTTTGAGAGCACGCATATTAACATTTAGCGCACTAAGGTATTTTGCCATTGCAAGAGCAGTTGCAAATTTTGCAAATTCTGCAGGCTGAATGGCAAAACCTCCAATTCTAAACCAGGATTTGGAACCAGCAACAGTACTCCCAAAAATAAGCACACCAACTAGTAGAAGCAATAATCCCAAATAAAAGACATACGAAAAGGTGCTGAAAAATTCAGCATCAATGATAAGAATCAGTCCTGCTAATAATATTGCAAAACCAATCCAGAGTAGTTGCTTTCCATATCGTGTATTCAAGTCAAGTAATGTGCTAACATCTTCGCCAGCTGACGCCGTAAATATGCTTAGCCAACCCACAAATACCAGAATAGAATAAATCATTACGGTTACCCAATCAATATTTCCTGATATTTTTTCTCTGTTTCTCAATGCTGATTATTATTGTTATCACCTTGTAAAAGATTTCCGTCCATCATTCTTTTCTCAAGAGCCTTTCTTTGTGGCTCACCGCTTAAATATTTTTCAATTAGTAAACTTGCAATGGGAGCTGCCCATTTGGATCCAAATCCAGAATTTTCAACTATAACGGATATTGCTATTTGAGGATTATCCATGGGGGCAAAAGCAATAAATATGGAATGGTCATCTCCATGAGGATTTTGAACGGTTCCAGTTTTTCCACATTGTTTTATACTATCAAGTTTATACCACCTTGCTGTGCCGTATTCGGCTTCAAATACATCCAACATAGCAGTTCTTACAATATCGAAATTATCAGGATCAATACTTGTAATTTGCTTTTCAGTAAAATATGGATTAAGTACTTCATCATGGCCTTCCATTTTTGTCAATAGATGAGGAGGATAATAATATCCTCTGTTGGCAATAATTGCACTTAGGTTTGCCAATTGAATTGGAGTTACTAGAATTTCTCCTTGTCCAATGCTTAAAGACCTTACTGTTAAAGCATTCCAGCTACCCCTATAAAGCTTATCAAAGTATTTGTTATCTGGCATATTACCTTTAACTTCAAAGGGGATGTCTGTTTTGAATTTTTCACCAAAACCAAAACTAGTTACATTTTCATACCAGTGTTCATAGCCTTCATGTGAACTTGAATAGGATGGGTTTTCTAGTATTCTTTTGTACGTATTCCAAAAATATGGATTACATGATTGCTCAATTGCTTCACTTAAATTTAATGGGGTTTTATGATCATGAGTGCATTTAATGGGAGCCGATAATTGTCCCTTACAGCCATATTCAGTAAATTTATTTAGAGTTTTATCTTGAAGACCAACAAGCGCATTTACCATCTTAAAAGTTGAACCTGGGGGATATGTACCCATGGTTGCACGGTTCATGAGTGGAATAAGCGTATCCTTGAGTAGTTTAGAGTAATTCTCTGAGCGCTCTCGACCCACAAGTAGATTAGGGTTATAACCCGGGCTACTTATTAATGCGAGTAGTTCTCCAGTTTTAGGTTCAATTGCAACAATGCTGCCTTTTTTGTTTTGCATCAATTGCTCTCCATATAACTGCAAATCTGCATCTATGCCTAGGAATAGATCCTTGCCAGCAACTGCAATTGTATCAAACTTACCATTACTATATTTGCCTTTAAGCCTATTATGAACATCTACTTCAACTATTTTCAAACCACTTTTTCCTCTAAGATATTCCTCATAGTAATTTTCAATACCTGATTTGCCTATATAATCGCCGGGTTTGTAAAAGTTATCTTTTTCAATTTCTCGTTTGTTAACCTCACCAATACTGCCCAGTAAATGACCCGCTATTGGATAAGGGTATTGTCGTAATGTACGTGTTTGGATAAATAACCCAGGTATTTGATATAGTTTTTCTTGAATTTTGCCAATATCTTTTTTTGATATCTGCTTCATAAAAGTTGACGGCTTGTAATAGGAATAACGCTTTGCCTTGGTTAATTTTTTTTCAAAAGTAAGTTTGTCAATACCAGTAATATCGCATATTAACGATGTGTCAACGTCTTTCATCTGCCTCGGAATAACCATTAAATCATAGGCAGCTTCGTTAAAAACCATTAAATTACCATATCTGTCATAGATCAATCCTCTCGGCGGATATTCACGAACTTTTCTTAAAACTATGTTATCAGCACTGAGCTTGTAACTGCTGTTTATGACTTGAAGATAGAATAGTCGTATAATAAATATAATTGCCACAAGTAAAAATACTCCGATTATAATATTTTTTCGGGAAGAATAATCTGTTGAATACATCTATAAATAAGTAGTTACCTGTTCAATGCTAATGCAGCATAAGTGATACAAATTTAGTTAAAAATGATTTCGTAATTCGTTGTGGATTAATAAAGGTTTGGAATAGGATATTTAGATAAAAATTTACGATCTAATCTTGCAATCTAATAATCTCTCCAGTTTCTATCTCATTACTTTTGTTAAGAGCTCTGTCAATAATTAATGCTTTGAATTTTATTGTATCAAACTGTGACAAAGGGTTGTAAATAAAAAGAGTATCCTGAAAAACACCCTTTATAGCTTGATTGCCTGTTTCTGGAGTAAGCACCGGAAACCGAGAGTTAAACGTTAGGGTGTCGTAATAGGATGAATCTGAATTCCATGAAAGAATAGGGACTTCAACAAAAGTTCCAAATTGTTTTTCATAGTATTTAATTATTAGGTTGTAATAATACTCTCCATTCTTATCGTAGGGATAAAGGGTGTCTCCCTTGTCAAGTCCAAGGTCACCATCTCCATCTGTATATGAAAATACTAGAACACCTCTCTCTGAAATACCTGTTTCAGGATTTACTAAAACTATAAAATTCTCAAAATTAATGGCAGGTATATCTGGGAAATCTTCAAACTTATTACAAGATTCAAATACACTCCCTGCTATCAAGATTAGAATTAGTATGTTTGTTTTATAATTCATCATTTATATTCAGAGGGTAAAAGTATAAAAATCATGCCAGAAATTCCTCGACTAAAAAATCGTATTTTTAGTATCACAAGCTCCAAAGACTTTAACGATTTAGCAGTTGAAATATTTCATTTTCAATACAAAAATAATATTATCTACAGGAGATATGTTGATAACCTTGGCTTGAATTCTGATGATATTAATACTCCAATTCATATACCATTTATTCCCATCAGCTTTTTTAAAAATCATAAAATCATAACAGGAAATAATAGTTTTGATCATATATTTACAAGTAGTGGGACTACGGGGATAAGCACAAGTAAACATTATATACACGACCTAAATGTATATGAAAAATCTTTTAGGGATGCTTTTACAATATTCTTTGGTGATATAAAACAATATGTTATCCTCGCACTTTTACCTTCATACATTGAAAGGGGCGGCTCATCATTGGTATATATGGCAGAGAAGCTAATTTCTGATAGTAATAATCCAGAAAGTGGATTTTATTTGGATGAATACGAGAAGTTAAGATGTGTGCTTAATAAATTAAAAACAAAAGGTAAAAGGGTAATTTTGTTAGGAGTTACATATGCAATATTAGACCTTGCAGAAAACTTTTCTCTTAACTTTCCCGAGCTTATTATAATGGAAACTGGCGGTATGAAGGGTAGAAGAAAAGAAATGATAAGAGAGGAAGTTCATGAAAAAATAAAGAAATCATTTGGAGTGCCCCAAGTATATTCCGAGTACGGTATGACGGAGCTATTATCCCAAGCCTATTCAAATGGAAATGGTGAATTTACATGCCCCCCTTGGATGCAGATTTTAATAAGGGATGTAAATGATCCTTTTTCAATCTTAAAACCCAATATTACAGGAGGGATAAATGTTATTGATTTGGCCAATATATATTCGTGTTCATTTATTGAAACACAGGATTTGGGTAAGATTACTGCGAATAATACCTTTGAAGTTCTTGGTCGCTTCGATAATAGTGATGTTAGAGGGTGTAACCTTCTAATAGGTTAGGATTGTAATCATCATTAATAATTACTCATTTATTTTTTTGATTTAGGAATGGGAAATTTTCTAAAAACATGTGAAATTCTCTTTGGTAATTTTCTGTCTCGTTCTTCAAGGTTTTCAATAACCTCCCCACTTCCTATACCCTGCCAAATCAGCTTTTTGTCATCCAACTGAAAAATATCAATTATTAGAGTACCCTGTGTGTAATTTGTTGATTGGACTGTGGTGCTGCTATATCCAGGACCCCAACCATAACCATAAGCCCAAGGAGATCCATAATACCCCCAGCCACCGCCATATCCTGCATACCCTCCATAATGATTAGTATAAGCCTGATAACTGGTCTTGTTCTGAAGTATAACAAATAGTGATACAATTAAATCACCATCCTTTTCAACATAGGTATAACCCCTTCTCTCCATTTCATTTTTAATGGAATTAATGATTGTATATTTATCATAATCATTAATTGATTTACTATTATGAGTATCCCATGGAAACAAACTAAAGGTTGTGAACTTTTTAAAATCAACACTCTTATCATAATTATTAGTTACCTCTAGTGAGCCACAAGATGTCAAAATCAAAACCATTAGTAGCGTGTAAAGCACAAATTTTTTCATGTAGTAATAAATTAAACGATTGTACAAAAATATAATCTTTGAAGAACTCTCTAACATTTTGTTTGTAAACCGCCATATCAATTATAATGATGTAGAAAAATTATGTTTTGATCTAATTTATGTAATTTTATAAATTAAATTATAAATAATTATGACAAATAGATTAATGTATATATCAGTGGCGATAATCCTATTTTTTAGTATTACATCATGTAAAAAGGATGCTAATCAGGATGAAATCGACCATGGTAAAATTGAGGAATATATTGTTACACAACAGTTGGATGGTCAATTTTCATCAAGTGGATTATATTATGTTATTGAAGAGGAAGGATCCGCGGAACATCCAAACTTATATTCAACGGTTACTTTTACTTATATGGGCTACTACTTAAATGGTGATGAATTTGATTCTGGAGAATATTTTACTAGTAGCCTAAGCAGCCTTATTATTGGCTGGCAGGAGGGTCTTCAGTATATTGGTGAGGGTGGGGAAATTACAATGGTAATACCATCTGGATTGGCATATGGATCCTCAGGATCAGGACCTATTGGACCCAATGAAGTTATAGCCTTCGATGTTACTCTGCACTATTTTACTAATTAGGCAAAATGATAGATGATTATTTTAAATAATCTTTAAAACTTATAAATATGGCACCCGAACATACATTTCTTCTTGAAAAAGCAAGAAAATATTGCGCCTATCAAGAAAGATCAATTTTTGAAGTTAAAACCAAACTAATTAGTTGGAACATAAAAGATAAAATCATATCCGAAATAATTTTAAGTTTAAAAAAAGACAATTATATCAATGAGGATAGATTTGCGGCAGCTTTTGCATTGGGTAAAATGAGAAATAATAAATGGGGTAGAAATAAAATAACATACGCATTATTGCAAAAGCATATACCCGAGCTTACCATCCAAATTGCCTTGAACTCATTGGATGAAAATGAGTATTTAGAAACCCTAAAATCGGTTATAAACTCTAAAAAGATTGATGATGAAAATGAGTTTAGAAGGAATAACAAGTTAGTTAGGTTTGCTAAACAAAAAGGTTTTCAGCCCGAGTTGGTATGGAAAGTTGTAAATGGAGAATTATAACATAGTTATTTATATTAGGAATCCATTTTCAATTTGAAATTACACATATTAAACTAGTTTTGCAGAAACTCATATTCGATGTATACAAGTGACGGAAAAAATGATTTAAAGTTGAGGATTGATGCCTTAAGGGGGTATCTTTGACATTGATCGTAAAAAGATGGAGATTGAAGAAGAAGAAGAGCGAACTCAAGCACCTGATTTCTGGAATGACCCAAAAATAGCTGAAACCCATCTTAAAAAAACCAAAGAAAAGAAGCGTTGGGTTGATGAATTCAATAAAGCAGAAGAATCCTTAAATGATCTGTTAGTCTTGGAGGAATTTTTTAATTCAGATGAGGTAACCAGAGAAGAGCTTGATAATCAGTTTGAGATTACATCCAAGGTTATGTCCGAATTAGAATTTCTACAGATGTTAAGTAACAAAGAAGATTCATTTGATGCTATTCTAAAGATTAATCCAGGAGCAGGTGGTACCGAAAGCCAGGATTGGGCTGAAATGTTAATGAGAATGTATATACGTTACGGAGAAAGGAACAATTATAAGGTTAAACAATTAGAATACCAGCCTGGTGATGGTGCTGGAATAAAATCTGTAGCCTTGCAATTTACCGGTGAATTTGCTTTTGGATATTTAAAGGGAGAAAATGGTGTTCATCGTCTTGTAAGACTCTCACCCTTTGATTCTGCAAATAGACGACATACCTCCTTTGCATCCGTTTATGTATATCCAGTTGTTGATGACTCCATAGATATAAAAATAAATCCATCTGACATAAGCTGGGATACTTTCAGGTCTGGAGGGCCAGGAGGTCAAAATGTTAATAAGGTTGAAACAGCTGTGCGACTTAACCACCAGCCATCAGGGATTATAATTGAGTGTCAGGAAACCAGATCTCAACTTCAAAACCGAGAAAAAGCTGTTCAGATGTTGAAATCACAATTATATGAAGTGGAGCTTAGAAAGCAACAAGAAGCACAGGCAAAAATTGAAGGTAATAAAAAAAAGATCGAATGGGGGTCTCAAATAAGGTCTTATGTTATGCACCCTTATAAACTTGTAAAAGATATTCGCACGAACTATGAAACATCCAATGTTCAAAATGTTATGGATGGCGATTTGGATGATTTTATAAAATCATACCTGCTTGAATTTAGTGGTAATAGTTAGGTTTTTATACAATAAAAAATAACCCTAACATCCCAGCAACTCCAAATAAAAAACCAATATAAACCTGAAAAGGATTATGCGCATTGAGCTGTAATCGTGCAGTAGCAACAATACCCGAGATCATAATAGTCGCAATTATCAATAAGGTAAGATCATAATTAAATCTAATTGCAAAGCCTAGTAAACATCCCAGCAATCCACCCCATGCAATCATGTGCAGACTTATTTTAGTTACGTAGTTTATTAGTAGTGTTATTAAAACTAACATCGTAGAACCAACCATAAAAAGAGTAATTAATCCTGTTAACCCTGCAGATTTAAGAAAGAAATATGTTAAATAAAATGCAATGGCAACAATTAGTAGCGGAAACACCCTTTCACGCTGAGCCGACATCTGAAAATTACTGGCGACTCCTACTTTCACTAGTATTCCAATCAAGAGAGATGGTAAAATAAACGTAGTGAAAAAAACAAACCCAATAATACCTAATCTAAAATTATCAGGAATTGCTAGGATAGAATGCGTGTTGATGGTCATTAATAATACCAACCCATAAGTTGGTACAAGCAGCGGATGTAAAATTGTTGAAATTGATTTAGCTGTGAAATTTATCATCTTATAGCTCTTTTCTTAATCTAGCCACAGGTATTTTTAGCTGTTCACGATACTTTGCAACTGTTCTTCTAGCTATTGGGTACCCTCGCTCTTTCAGCTTTGTTGTTAAATACTCGTCCGTAAAAGGTTTGCTCTTATTCTCACCATCAATTATTTCTTTAAGAATCGTTTTTATTTCTCTAGTTGATACGGTTTCCCCATCATCTTTTTGCATTGATTCGCTAAAGAAACTCTTAATTAAAAAAGTTCCAAAAGGAGTTTGAACATACTTACTGTTTGCCACTCTTGAAATGGTGGATATATCGAGGTTTACTTTTTCAGCAATATCCTTTAAAATCATTGGTTTTAACCTCGTATCATCGCCAGTTAGCAGATACTCATATTGATAGTCCATGATTGCCTTCATGGTTGCATAAAGAGTATTTTGTCGCTGGTTTATTGCGTCAATAAACCATTTTGCCGAATCTACCTTTTGTTTAATAAATGAAAATGCCTCTCGTTGTTTCTTTGTTTTTTTCTGTTTTCCAACAGCATTCATCATACTAGAGTACGTATTGCTAATTTTCAAATCAATGTTGTTCCATGAGTTTAAGGAAAGCTCAAGCTCATCACCATTGTTGGTTATCGTAAAATCTGGTATTATGTAATGATTTGTTTTGGTTGTTTCACTAAGGGAGTTTCCTGGCTTGGGATTTAGCTTAAGAATTTCCTCCATGGATAATTTAAGTGTACTCTCATTAATTCCCATCCTCTTCATTATCTTTTGATAATGCTTCTTTGTAAAATCATCAAAATATCTTAAGATTATTTTTCTTGCGAGCTCTAATTCTTTGGTTTGATTTTCCTGAATTTTACGATCAATTTGAATGAGAAGACAATCCTTTAAATCTGATGCGCCAACACCAGCAGGATCCAATTGGTGAATTATTGAGATAACCTTATCAATGTCGGCCTTTGATATATTAATGTTTAAGTTAAAGGCTAAATCATCAACTATTGCTTCAGATGACCTCTGCAGATAACCTGAATCGTCTATATTACCAATAATATACTCACCTATTTGGGTTTCTCGATCACTTATATCTCTCAGGCTTAGCTGGTGAATAAGGTTCTCGTGGAAACTTGTTCCAGAGGCATATGGAACTTCACGTCTATCCTCATCAGAGCTATAGTTATTTGATTTTAGCTTATATGATGGTATATCATCCTCATTTACATAATCGTTTATATCAAATTCATCATCTTTACTCTTGTAATCATCTAGCTCCGTATCCTTCTGGTTATCTAATGCATCTTCTTCTCCAAAATTTTCCTCTTCTGAACCATCCATGGCGTCAATTTCAAGAGCTGGGTTATCTTCAATTTCCTGTTTAATTCTCTGTTCTAGACCAACAGTGGGAATCTGTAGAAGTTTCATTAGCAGAATTTGCTGTGGAGACAGCTTCTGTAATAGCTTCTGTTGTAATCGTTGGTTTAACATAGGAAACGAGTAAATTCAATTAACACAAATTTAGCAACATATTTATTATGGCATAGTTTTGGATGCAAAAAAATACCTCCGTGGGCAAAAAAATATTTTAATAACCTCATAAGCAGTCGAAATAGCTCAGACTACCAATAATTAAGGGATAGAAATAATTAGTTAATTTAGAATTCTAGATTCATGGGAGTTCTAGGAAATGGTATCACATCACGTATATTACCCATACCAGTTAAAAATAGTATTAAACGTTCAAATCCTAAACCAAAACCAGCGTGAGGAACCGTGCCAAATTTTCTTGTTTCCATATACCACCAAATCTCTTCTTCTGGGATATCCATTTCTTTGATGCGTTTATGAAGTTTATCATAATCCTCTTCCCTTTGAGAACCCCCAATTATTTCGCCAATTTGAGGGAATAAAATATCCATTGCTCTTACTGTTTTTCCATCATCGTTTTGTTTCATATAAAATGCCTTGATTGAAGCTGGATAATCTGTAAGTATAACGGGTTTTTTAAAATGCTTTTCAACAAGGTATCTTTCATGCTCTGATTGTAAATCTGCTCCCCAACCTTCTATTACATATTGAAATCTTTTTTTCTTGTTTGGTTTTGAATTACGAAGTATGTCAATGGCTTCAGTATATGTAAGTCTTTCGAATGGTTGATTTATCACAAACTTTAATTTTTCAATCAACTCCATTGATCGCTCTTCTGCTTTTTTATTTTTTTCTTCATCAGCCTGACGTTTGCTCAGGAATGATAAATCATCCTTGCAATTCTCAAGAGCGTATTCTATTACATATTTTAACATGTCCTCGGCAAGGTCCATATCATCAATGATATCACCAAATGCAAATTCAGGTTCTATCATCCAAAATTCTGCAAGATGTCGCGTGGTATTTGAATTTTCAGCTCTAAAAGTGGGGCCAAAAGTATAAACCTTTGATAGTGCTAGGGCCGCAAGTTCTGCCTCCAACTGTCCACTTACGGTCAAGTTTGCAGCCTTACCAAAAAAGTCATTTCCAAAGTCAACTTCACCATCTTCATTTTTTGGCACATTGTCTAATGGAAGTGTGGTAACCTGAAACATTTCTCCAGCTCCTTCGGCATCAGAACCCGTAATTATTGGGGAGTGGATATTGTAAAAACCTCTGTCATTGAAAAATTTATGAATTGCAAATATCATTTTGTGTCGTATTCTAGCGATCGCAGAAAATGTATTTGTTCGGTACCTTAAATGAGCTTTCTCTCTCAAAAACTCCAATGAATGTTTTTTTGGTTGCAAAGGATATTCATCAGGGTTTGCAATACCTAATACATCAATAGTATCTGCATGTACCTCTACGCTTTGCCCGCTACCAGAAGATTCAACCAGTTTTCCTGAAACGGATATGGCAGCCCCAGTATGAATACAATCAAGAACATCTGCTGTATTATCATCAACATCGACAACAATTTGTACATTATTGATTGTTGAACCATCATTAAGTGCAATAAATGCCACATTCTTACTGCCACGCTTTGTACGTACCCAACCTTTTACAATAACTTCACTTCCAAAGTCTCGTAATTCCAATAATGATTTAATTTCTGTTCTTTTCACTTTTTCAACATTTAAAAATATGATGCAAAAAAACTAAATTTCAGGGATATAAGTGAATAGTTTGATTAAAATATTTACGAAAGAGCACTAAAATTTAATAATTAAAAGGTCTATTCAGTTCCCCATCGATGAGATTTGCCAATTTCTTTAATTCAAAGAACTCCTGTTGAAGCAAGAATATCTCAGCGTCATCAGGGTTATTTCGCATTTGCTCGGTAATATTTTTTAATTTTTTACTTATTAATCTTGATTTATATGACATCAAAGAAGACAGAGCAAGATTAAATAAATCGTCCTCTTCTTTTTTTACGAAAATTTTATTTTTTTCCCAATTCTTGCTCAGTTCGTATGGAGTTGCAAGGAGCTCTATTGATTTTGCAGACAGTTCAGTGTTAGGATTGTTTGTAAAATTAGAAGTTGTAAGGACGGTCTTATTCTTCTTAGATTCCTTGAATTCATTTATTATTAGTCTGAAGAAATTATCATCGGGAGTCAAGCCATCATTTTCCAAATCATCAATTATAAAGTCTGAGATAAGGATTTTATGTTGATTACCGTCCTCATCATTTACATTCATTTCAACATTACCAAACTGCATTAATAATCTGGAAAGATCATTTTCCAGAAAGCTAACATCCAATGGATTTATTTCAATTTGTTTGGGAGCTGTATCAATGATTTCAGGAATTGGCGCATCCGCAAAAGGAGTGTTTTTATTTCGGTATTTTTGACGCAACAACTTATTTAACTCATTCATCAGAGTTTGCTCACGTACTTCCAGTAGCACACTACATTCCTTGATATATACTGAGCGACTTATACCATCTGGTATTTTTGAAATGGTAAGAATAATATCTTTTATTAATTGAGACCTTGCTGTTGGATCACCCTCGGTTTCCTCCTTTAGTAAGCCAGTCTTAAATTTTATAAAATCAACGGCAGAATCTTTAATAAATAACTCTGTTTCACTAGTGGTATGGTTACGCACATATGAATCAGGATCTTCACCTTCTGGAAAAAGCACAATTTTCACATTAAGTCCTTGCTCTAATATGAGATCAATACCCCTGAATGATGCCTTTATACCTGCGGGATCCCCATCAAATAATATGGTTATATTTTGAGTGTAACGACTTATTAGCTTTATCTGATCTACGGTTAGTGATGTTCCCGAAGAAGCTACTACGTTTTCTATGTCTGCCTGATGAAGAGAAATTACATCTGTATACCCCTCAACAAGGAAGCAGTTATTTTGTTTTACTATGGCATTGCGGGCATGGTATATTCCATAAAGAACTTTACTTTTATTGTAGATATCTGATTCGGGAGAATTAAGATATTTGGCTTTTGATTTATCAGAGGATAGTATCCGACCGCCAAAACCAATTACTCTTCCTGTTAGATTATGAATTGGAAATATTACTCTTCCCCTAAATCGATCCAGTAACTTGTCATCTTTTTCAATACTCAAACCAGTTTTAACAAGAATTTCTTTTTTAAAACCATTGCTAATCGAGTGCTTTGAATAGTCTTCCCAGTTATCTATTGCATAACCAATTTCAAATTTTTCAATGGTTGAATCACGGTATCCTCTTTCCTTGAGATAGCTTAGGCCAATTGATTTCCCCTCATCATTTTCTTTAAGATTTTGAATGAAATACTTGGTAACAAATGAATTTAGAGACAACAGACTCTCTTTTTCATCTATTTGTTGTTGCATTTCGGGAGTAACCTCTTCTTCTTCAATTTCAATGGAGTACCTTTTAGCTAAATATTTAAGGGCTTCTGGATATGAATAGTGTTCATGTTCCATAACAAAACCAACAACGTTTCCAGCCTTACCACAACCAAAACATTTATAGATGCCCTTTGAAGGACTGACACTAAATGATGGGGTTTTTTCATTGTGAAAGGGACATAGACCCAAATAATTAGCTCCGCGCTTTTTTAATGTGACAAAATCACCAATTACTTCTTCTACTCTCGCAGTTTCAAAAATTGTCTGTATGGTATTTGGGCTTATCACAAATAAAATTTTAACAAATCTACATTTTTATAATCATTCTAATAAGTCTTTTACAAAACTCACCAAGTATAATTTTCAAGCTAAATAGTATTTGCCTTTAATTAGTAACAACATTTAAAGACTGGGTATTATAAATTTAAAGTATACTTTTTATTGTAATAGTATTTCCTTTGAAAACTATGCTTTCACCAACCTTCTTTCCCTTGAGGGCATTGAAAATTGGTACGTTTGGTGAAATGGCATACCATAACTCTCCGTTCAAATCAATTTTGCCTAATCCAGCTGAGACAAATAATTTTTGTTTGGTTGTTGTAACTAAAGATCCAAATTCTACCATGTCTAATTGCTTTTTTGGCATAATGATTTTCAATGTATTCATAACCGCATTTGCCTTGTCAAGTTGCTTGGCAAATAATTCAATCTGCCTCATTAGTTTTGTACGATATGCATCGTATCTATCTTTGGGCTGTCCATAATCATTTGCCTGATTTTGAGCGTCCTCAATCTCTTTTTGCAACTGATCTATTACTTTTTGCTGTTGTTCTACACATTTATTCAGTAGTACTTCCTTTATATACATAAGCGTAGTAATATAATTATACAGTTGAGATTATAAATATTGAGTAATAATTTTTTTATCTAGCCCATATTTCGTCAACAAAAATCCAACATGGATTTGGATACCCTTTGTGCCATGAAGGGCATATTTTTAAAGATTTTGCGTGAATTTTGAGATATTTAATATTTGTGGATGTGGCTAATTCATAGTTTTTGGTTATTCCACCAGATTCAGTTGGATCAATATTGTTTTGAATTTTACCAATTTCAGTATAATTTAGTCCATCAACAGAACCTTCAAAAGTTATTGATGATGGCATGAAAATCCATGAATTTTCATCCTGAAGAAAACCTGCTCCAACCTCTGAAATTTTCGTGACTTTACCCAAATCAAGTACAACTTCCATATCTTGTCCATAATAACCTTGCCAGTTGCCAGTTTTGTAATTGTCACCGCCCCTAATTGTATTTATTAAAGCAATGTCGCCGCCTGCTGTATATTGGTTACTATATTCGGTAATTATATCCACAGATCTTCCATCTGGAATTTTTATAAATGTAGCTTCTTCTGGAAAACTTTTTACTCCATTATTTTCTGAAATTGCTGTCAATGTTGTGGTAGAGTTAAGGGTAATGGGCTCATTATAAAGGGTATTATTTTTATTTTGAATAATATATATATTCGATTCATTAATTATATCATTTACTCTAAGTAAAATAGTATCGGTAAAGGTTTTAGCAGGCGCTTCGAAGTATGGCGCAGGTGTTATTAAATTATCAGTGATTTTTTGAAATGGACGATGTTTTTTATCATTACCAAAAACTTTATTTGGTGTTTCTGATAATTCAAATAATAACTCCCCACCCTTCATTATATCACCATGCGATATGTATGAATTTAATAGAGGTTTGCCATTTAAATTAACTGAATTAACGTAGAAGCTATTTTGTGTTTTTCGGTTTGCCTTTATAACAAATGTATTTCCATTTTCTAATTTGATTGAAGTTTCATCAAATACAGGGGTGCCCAGAACGTATATATCACTTCCAGGAGTTACGGGATAAAATCCCATTGCCGACATTACATACCATGCTGACATTTGCCCACAGTCTTCATTCCCACTTAATCCGTCAGGAGCATTTGAATAGAGGTTGGCACAAATATTTTCTACTATTTCTTGAGTTTTCCATGGAGAACCCACATAGTTATAAAGGTATGCCATATGATGACTAGGTTCGTTACCATGTGCATATTGTCCTATGAGTCCAGTAATATCTGACTGATGCCGGCCCGAAACCTCCACATCAGTATTAAACAAGGTGTCAAGCATTGTTTCGTATTGACCATATCCACCAACAAGATCGATATGAGTATTTATATCCTGTGGTACAAAAAAGGTATACTGCCATGTGTTGGCCTCTGTGAGCATAAAGTTTACTTGTGTTGGATCAAATGGAGTTATAAAACAACCATTACTTCTGCCCCTGAAGAAACCCGTTTGCTCATCAAAAATGTTTTTGTAATACTGAGCTCTTTCAATGAATATTTTATGGTTAATAGTATCACCAAGTCCCTCAGCAAGTTTGGCAATGCACCAATCATCGTAAGCATATTCTAGAGTTCTTGAAACAGACTCTCCTTCTTTATCTGCTGGTATATAACCTTTTGCCTTGTAATACTCTAACCCAAATTGATCAGCAGTTGCAGTATTAACCATAGCTTTTAACGCGAGCTTGGCATCATACCCTCGTATATTTTTTACCCAAGCATCTGTTATGACTGGGATGGAATTATATCCGATCATACAATTTGTTTCACAACCTGCCAGTTCCCATACGGGAAGGAGTTTGTCATGTTTATACATATCCAGCATGGATTTAATTAGATGATTGGTTTTTTCCTGCTCTATTATTGTAAATAAAGGGTGGAGTGTTCTAAAGGTATCCCAAAGCGAGAACACTGTATGCATTTGAAATGACCCATCCTCATATATTTTCCCATCATGACCTCTGTATTTGTTATTTATATCAGAATACATATTTGGTGCTATCATTGTATGATACAGTGCAGTATAAAAAATAGATTTTTCATCCAATGTTCCGCCCGAAACTTCTATTTTATTCATTTTTTCATTCCATTGCTCAAAAGCCTTTCTAGCAATGAAATCAAAATCAAAATTTGATATTTCTTTTTTACAATTTTCCTTGGCGCCTTCATAATCCACAGCTGAGATACCAACTTTTACAACCAAAGAACTACCATTAGAGGTATCAAATGTTATATCCGCAATTAGGCTATCTGATTTTGCTTTGTTGGCGTTTTGAATGAGGTCACCATTTACCCATATACCATATGATTCAAAAGGCATGGAAAAATCAGCATAAAAGTAAACGACCTGATCATTTGCCCATGACTTTGACCTTCTATATCCAATTAATTCGTGATCAGAAATAAATGATATTTCTGCATCAATAATTGTCTCTGAAACAACGCTCTCAATTAAATCTACAACCAACCGTGATTTTTCGGCATTAGGAAATGTATACCGATGCATTCCTGCGCGTTGAGTTGATGTAAGCTCAACATTAATTCCATTATCAAGTTTTACATTATAATATCCTGCTTTTGAGGTTTCATTTTCATGACTGAATTTTGATCCATATCCCGATTTTGGGATCTCAGGATTTCCAGGTGAAATAAATAAATCACCAACCATAGGTATAAATCTGATATCACCATAATCACCCACACCAGTTCCGCTTAAATGTTGGTGACTAAAACCCAGTATAAAATCATCACTATAATGATAGCCAGAACATCCATCCCAGCTATCTTTTCTGGTATCCGGACTGAGTTGTACCATCCCAAAAGGAACTGTAGCTCCAGGAAATGTATGTCCATGACCTCCAGTACCAATAAAAGTATTGATGTATTCGGCAGGCTCTCTTTGGATTTCTTTCTTACAAGAGGATAATCCAATAATTGTTAAAAGCATTATAAGACTGCTAACTTGGATTGATTTTTTGTTCATTATTCGATATTGTTATTTTTGTCACTGGCTATGCTATCGTAGGGGTGATTACAATAATTATAACCTAGAATTTCATATATTTTGAAATGATCGGTGATTCGTTTTTGAAAATAAATCCAGTCTTTATTACCAGTCCAGACCACCTCACTAAGAGCTGCCATCCTAGGAAGTATCATATATTCTACATGTTCCGGTGAAATCATATATTCTGTCCATACATTACCTTGCGCCCCAAGAATGTGTTCGGAGTCAATTTCCGAGAGGTCCAACGGAATAGGATCATATGAATAAACCTTTTCCAATGTTGTATATCCGCCTATTGCCAAGGGTTCAGATTTAGGATTAGCTTGATAATGATCAAAGTAACAATGTGATCCAGGTGTCATAACAGCATCATGATTCATTTTTGCAGCTTCTATTCCACCTTCTGTTCCTCTCCATGACATAACTGTTGCATTAGGTGCTAAACCTCCTTCTAATATTTCATCCCAACCTATTATATTTTTGTCATATTTATTCAAAAATTTCTCCATTCTTTGAATGAAATAGCTTTGTAGTTCTTTTTCATCCTTTAACCCTTCGCGATTTATTGTGTTTTGGCATGTTACGCATTCTATCCACCTTGTTTTTGGAGCTTCATCGCCTCCAATATGAATGTATTCGGATGGAAATAGTTCTATTATTTCCACTAAAACATTTTCAAGAAAATCAAAGGTTTCTTCTTTTGTACAATAGATATCTTCAAAAACCCCCCATTTTGTTGCAACTTCATATGGACCACCCGTGCACCCAAGTTCAGGATATGAAGCTAACGCAGCCAATGAATGTCCCGGCATTTCAATTTCGGGTATCACTGTAATCATACGTTCCTGGGCATAAGCGACTATTTCTTTTACCTCATTTTGAGTATAATAACCTCCGTAGGGGACACCGTCATAGGTAAAAGGTGTTTTACCCCCATGACCCACAAGAGTTTCTTTACGCCATGATCCAATCTCATTTAGTTTGGGATATTTTTTAATTTCAATTCTCCATCCCTGATCTTCTGTTAGATGCCAATGAAAGGTATTAAACTTGTAAAATGCTAACAGATCAATATATTTCTTTATGAACTCTACCGGAAACATATGTCGACAAACATCCAAATGCATACCACGATATTTAAATCTAGGCATATCTTCTATTGATACTATTGGAAGTATAATAAACCTTCTTCCATTTTCCATTACTATTGTTCCAGAAATCAACATTTGATAAAGCGTTTGAATTCCGTAGAATATTCCTTTGGTTGTATTTGCGGTTATTAAAACGCTCTTCCTTCCAATATCTAAGGTATAGCCTTCATCTCCACGAGCGTCTGCTATTTTGTTCAGTTGTAATATAATCATTCGGGATGTTAGTTTTTCATCGCCGTCAGCCAGCTTTACTTCAAAATCAAGGCTTTTATCAATCAAATCTGAAAGATATAATGCTTGAGGCTTTAGCAAATCATTGCCATCCCAAAAGATTGTCATGTCATCATCCAATGTAAATGTACTTCTTCCTATTGATAAATTCTGTGGTTCAGGAATAATAGCAATATCATTTGTTTTGTGCTTACTACAAGATAAAGTAGTGAATATTATTATGAATAATAGAAAAATATTTCGCATACGTTTAACAATTGAATTGTATATATAAACAAAGCAAACAAAGGTACTTAAATTGTAATTTGAAACAATGTTATTTTGGATTCTGGAACTTTGATAGATATTATATTGACACAAAAAAATCCCCGCTAGAATCGACTAACGAGGAGGCGCTTAAATATCTTTAGATGGAGATATCTGTGTAAACAATAAAATCATTTTACTCTAACCAACGCATGATACTTACCAACACGATAAGCTTTATTTTTTTTATGTTTTGCTTGTTTTTCAATTTCGTCAAGGTCCATGGGAATATCATCTATATAATCTTCATCTGGAAGCCTCCAATCGTTAATGAATCCTTTTTCATCAATGTTTAAATTCATAGCAATTGTGTTTTGAAGAAAAATTTCTTGGCTTGTTCTTTCAAGGTCAATTGGGATATCATCTATGTGCTCTTTTTGCTCATTAGTGAAACCAATAGCAAAGATGTTTAGAGACATTATCAAAGCTGTAATTATTAATGTTGTTCTTTTAGCAGTAGTTTTCATTTTCCTAGTTTTAAGTTTATATTTATTGAGCAAAAATATGTTCATAATATGCTCACATAAACATTAATTAGGCGAATGATGGAAGATAATCGGTGAGTGGAGAAAAAGTATTATTGGAGAGTTAAATAGAGGATTTTTATCTTTCGACGGAATTTGAAACTTAGATTAAACCACAACTAAACTATAGTAAAATGTGGTTTATTTCTTAAAATCCAAGGAAGCAGAATTAACACAATATCTCATACCCGTTGGCGCTGGACCATCAGGAAAAACATGACCAAGGTGACCGTCACATGATGCACATTTAATTTCGACCCTACTCATGCCAAGACTATTATCTTCAATTTCCTTTATTGCTGTTTTGTCTATGGATTCATAAAAACTTGGCCAACCTGACCCACTATCATATTTAGAGGTTGATGAAAATAGCATAGCACCGCATCCAGCACAGTTATATGATCCTTTTTCATCATGCTTGTAATATTTTCCAGTAAATGGTGGTTCTGTTCCGCATTCACGAAGGATGTAAAATTTTTCTTCGCCAAGCTCTTCAACCCATTCATCTTCTGTTTTGTTAACTTTGGTCTTCATATTTGATTCGTTGGTTTGTGCTGTTACGTTAAAGGTAAATGCAGTTAATAATGCAATAATTAATAGGTTATGTGATTTCATAGCATTTAGTTAATTATTAACTTTTTCCTTATTCCACTATTTGAAACGACTACATAAACACCTTTATTATAGGATGCTATGTTAATAAAGTCACAATTATTGCCCTCATCAACTATTTGGCCATATATATTATAGACACTAAAATTTATGAATTTTGATATTCGTAAAATATTTCCTGATGCTGGATTTGGGTATATTGTAAAGTTGTTTTGATGTTCACGATATTCCAGACTAGATGTTTGATTACTTGCTCCTGGGGTTGGATTTTGAAAAGATATCCATACAGGATTGCCATCCATTACTCTTCCAAATGATACATCCGTTGTTTGAGAGCCATAGGATATGTTATCAACTTCAACACCACCTGTTTTAAACAGCCCTATCTCTTCGCCATTCTTGCTTAGCTTGAAGTTTGCATGAAATTCTCCTTGATCAGTATCATCATCTGCCCAAATTATTATAAATTCTGATGGGGCGATATATTTATCTGGTAATTGCCACTTATCGGGAACAGTAATATTATCAGTTAAATATTTATCACCTAACCAAACTGAAAAATCTTCAGGATTATAAATTTCAATCCAATCATTATAATCACCATGCTCATCTTTAATTGTGGTTTCGTTTGAAGCCATAAATTCGTTGATAAATAAAACAGCATCATCTCCACCAGCAGCTGGAATAAGAATTGGTTCACACGGCAACAGACTAACTTTTCCTGCATTATCAGAAACCTTTATCTGATATTTTACGAATGAATTATCAGGGATATCAGTAATAATACAACCGTAAATATTATCATTTGGTAAATCATCATAATGTTGACCATCATCATACATCATTTCACTTGTAAATCCTATTCCATCAATTTCATATTCAACGGAAACAGATGCTGGCTGCTCCTGGACAATTACCATGGCTCTTATTGTTACCACCGAGTTGCTGAGTCTATTGTTATTTATGTATTTGATTACAGGATTCATTGATGTGCTCTCCAATTGTGACTTAATTGAACTTATACGAGTTTGGAGATATGGAAATAAACCATAATCAACGTGACCGCCAAGTCCCTGGTAAAATGAATCATAAAAATCTGATAGGGTATATCCATAATCAAGTGGGTAATATGGATCATCTTCTACTGATGATGCTATCATGTCACGTCTTTGACTGACCGATGAAATCAAAGAGTCCAAATTAAGAGTTTCATAAACCAGTTTATTCATAAAATATGAGTACTGATTTTTTAGATCTTCATCAGCAATTATCCTTTGATAAAGAGGCCTGTAATTGTCACCATGTTGCTGCCAATCATAGATATTCCTGGTTGCCCAATCTCGACCAATCCAATCAATGCCAAGTGTGTTGTCAAGGTCGTATGGAATAAATTCCATTTTTCCACTGGATGAATTATGGTACAAATAGAAATTATTTTTATTGTAAATATATCCATCCCAGTTTCCAAATAAAATATCAGCAGAAATTACCTTTAAATAATCATAAATATTAAATACATCTCCCAAATCACAGGCAAATGATGAGCTAGGAGAATTATTCAAAATATTGATAAAATTTGCAAAACCGGTATAATCATCAGCCTCTTTATTTGTTTTGAGGGCATAGGCTCTTCTATTTCCATTTTCGAACTTATATAGATTGGGGTTATCGCCCAAATAATTCAAATCTGCTGGCCATAGACATTTATAAAGGTTGCCATCATCATATCCGAATCTAGATTTAATAAACTCTTCATCAATGTGCTCAACACTTATATAAAGCCCATAATAGTTATCATTTATATATACTTTGACATGATTTGATCTAGGAGCTGGGACATTCATTTTTCTCAGTATATCCCAACAAACCTTTGATCTCATCACACTTGGATCATTATGCTCTCCGTTTAGATTAAGCTTTTCAACTCCATAGTATTTTCTTCCTGATGTAAACCGGTTGAATGATACTTTAAATGATTTTTTTTGTGAGTATCTGGATGTGTTGCCTCTTAACCTGAAACCAACGGGATCTATAGTGTCTATTATTTCTCCATTATCAAAAATAAATCTAGCAGAGAATTCAATATTACTTTCCAAATTCTCTTGTTGGTAAAGCCATTCAAGAGTATCGGGATCAATTGAAATATATATTACTGGTAAGATATCATCCTTGTAAAGCTGTCCATTTTCAGGGCTATTAGGCTGACTAACACCTGTAATCATAATCATTAACAGCAATATTAATATCGTAGTATTTTTCATCTCCATTTCATAATTTTGTATTACTGAATCTAGTATTATCTGATAATTCTTCAATTCTCAAATTTAAGGGCTTTTTCTATTCATACATATGATATCGATTTCAATGATTTAATTATCGTTATAATGGTTTGATTATGATGCATATTTGGATGTAAATCTATGTTAAAATAGATTATTATTGCATAGGAATAAATACTATGCAGTAAATGGAAAATATCTTGGTTGGAGATAACCTTAGGTTATCACGAATTGTTCTTGGGCATTGGAGATTAGCTGACTGGAAGCTATCTGTTAAGGAGATATTAAAATATACACATCAAGCCATTGAAATTGGCATAAACTCATTTGATAATGCTGATATATATGGCAATTATTCATGTGAAAAATTATTTGGTGAGGCCATTAACCAAGAACTGTATTTACGCAAAGAAATTAAAATTATTACCAAATGTGGATTAAAATTATTATCCAATAAATTCCCAGATCGAAAAATAAAAACATATGATCTAAGCTATAACCACATTATAAATTCAGCTGAAAAATCCCTATCAAACTTTCACACAGATTACTTAGACCTTTTGTTACTTCATAGACCATCACCTTTATTAAATCCAGAGGAAGTAGCACGAGCATTTGATGATCTGAAACAATCAGGAAAGGTCTTAAACTTTGGGGTGTCAAATTTTAGTAAAGAGCAGTTTGATACTTTGGATTCGCATTTGAACCATAAGCTTGTAACAAATCAGGTTGAAATATCAGCAAGTTATCTTGAGCACTTTGATAATGGTAATATGGACTACTTTCTTAAATCAAATATTTCTCCAATGGCATGGTCACCATTGGTAAGAGGTGAAATTTTTAACCCCGAGACAGAAAAAGACAAGAGAATTTTAAATGTAACTTCAGATATAGCAAAGGAGTTGGATGAACATTCCATTGCCAAGGTGCTAATTGCATGGCTTTTGAAACATCCGGCCAATATATTACCCATAATCGGAACCGGTAAAATAGACCGGCTAAAAATTATTTGTGAAGCTGAAATATTGAAAATAACAGATGAACAATGGTTCCGTATTTATAATGCTTCAAAAGGAAAAGAGTTAGATTAACCATTGGGTATTAAACTCAGTTTAATATTCACTTTATCATGATCGATTATTATTGATTCTGGGATTTTATTTTCCCCGTAACTTATTTTTATTAAGCAATTTATTTTCCCCATTAAATTTGTTTTTGCTATTTCAGACACCCCATATTCGGAGGTGTAATTATAATAAGTATTTCCAAAAGCAATTATTTCCGTATCTCCTGTTTTTTTAATTCTGGATTTCCCTTTTTGAAGTTGGAAAAGAGGGGCAATATCATTAATTATTTTTTTAATGAGAAGTTTATTATTCATCTGCTCAATAGCGTAATGAATAATTGGATTTATCCCTTTATCTAAGAAAATTTCGAAATCAAAATATTTTATTCCCAACTCAGATATTGTAACAAATCTAAATGAATGATTGGTTTTTTTGATTAATGTAATGCCTGTAATATTGTAACCATAAATTTTTAATTCGGTTTGATATATTGCCTTGTTGAATGAATCATTAAAAATAATGGCTTTGCCATTGTTTGAATTATCGTTTAAATTAGGACCAAAGCTTTTATTTGCACATGATGTGGTAAAGAATAGAAAAGATATAATTACAAAATATTTCATTTATCTATTCATGATTATGGGTTACTTAGTATGAAATCACTATTAGGTATATTTTCATTGATTCTTTTATCCTCAAAAGAGATTACTGTATAATCATCCTGTGCTTCTCTAAAAATAACTTTATCAACCTGTAAAGTAGATTTATTCAGATATATTTCGATTATATTAAGCATAGATTTTACATTTTTATTTACGGGGATTAGAATTGCTAAAAATTGCACATCATTGCTGAGAAACCTTGAGTCAAAATTGGGATTGTTTATGAAATCACCTCTTATTGCCGTAGCTATTATATTATTTATTTCCTTGAAAAGGGGGTTTGATTGGATATCATAAGTTTTAACATTTCCACTATTGTCAATTGTGAATTTGTTGTCATGAATAGATATTGTATACAAAATTGGTGAATTATATTGCCACTTAATACTGTTCGGTTTTTTGAAAAGGAATTCACCCGAGCTAATAATTGTTTCCTTTAACATCCATAAATGCTTTTCCTGTTTGAACTTGCTGCTAATGGAATTTGTAAACTCTGAACTCGCTTCTAATTTTTGTTTTAGCATTATGGTATCGGCGACTTCAACAAATTCGAGTTGTTGTCCCAGTGTAACCCCCAAAAACCCGCAAATTAAAATGTATAATAGAAATAATCTAATCTTCATATGATTTAATTTTCAATAACCGATCCAAACTTACAACTTTATAACCTGCCTCTTTTAACCATATTAAATAATCCTCAACAATAACTACGGCATCATCAACTGTATCATGTAAAAGAACTATATCGCCCGGTTTAGTATTTTTCTTAAGTCTTTTCTTTACTACCTCTGTAGCTTTATATGTATCAAAAGACCGTAAACTCCATCCTATGGATGTAAGTCCCGATTTTTTAATTGCTTTTTTTAACATGGGATTGGTAACACCATAAGGAGGTCTAAATAGTTTGGGTTTTATCCTACAATTTTTATAAATAATATCATTTGTGTGAGTGATTTCTTTTTTCATTTGATAGGAAGAAAGTAGATCAAAATAGTAAGAATGAAAATATGAGTGATTACCTATAATATGATTATTATTTATTATTGATCTGGCAATTTCAGGATAAGATTCCACATTCTTACCCACACAAAAAAAAGTAGCCTTAACGTTGTATTTTGCCAATAGTTTAAGCAAATTAGGTGTAATGGAAGGATGGGGTCCATCGTCAAATGTTAATGCAATTTCTTTTATATTGGATTCGCCTTTACAGTGTGAATACAAGAAGTAATTCCATCCAATTTTTATGGAACCCATAATATTAATAATGGCATAAAAGATCAAAATTGTAAACAGTAAATAAATTGATGTCAGATTTAAAAACCATCCTATTAATAAAAATGTAATGGTAATAAAAGTGACAATATTTACTTTGGATTTCAATGCTCTATAATCTAAGATTTATATTATGTGCAACTCATAACGCACAAAGATATTTAATTTTGGTGTGTAAAATTGTAAATTTACCATAGCGATCTTGCGCAACTTAAAACGCAAGATATCAGTATGATATACATTTATAAACGTTTGGAAGCGTATTTATACGAATGTAAATAATTAATGTACGACTTAGTTAAACTTTCAATTGTAGGTTTGCCACATATTCGTTTTAAAATAATTTAATATTAACTAAAAATTACTACAATGACAACATTAAGAAATTCAGTACAATTAATCGGACGTTTGGGTATTGACCCTGAAACAAAAACAATTGGAGAAGATAGGTTGCTCGCAAAATTTTCACTTGCAACCAATGATTACTTTAGAGATAAGAATGGTGATCGTCAGGAATCTACCCAATGGCATAATATTGTAACATTTGGCAAAACTGCGGAGGTTGCCGAAAAATATCTTAAAAGAGGTAATGAAATTGCAATTGGCGGTAAACTTTCATACAATTCATGGGAAGACAAGGAAGGAAAGACGCATTATATGACGGAAATTATTGCAACTGAGATATTAATGCTAGGGAACAAAAAGTAGATTACGGAATCATTAAAAAGGTCACTGGTTGGTTCCAGTGGCCTTTTTTTATTTATATACTTAAATTATTTTTATAAATAAAAGAGGGTTACTTAAAAATGAAAAGACTAAAATTTACACTGCCATAATTTCTATGTTCATGAAAATACTTGTTGTTGGAAAAATCAATTTCTTTGGGGTGTTCAATTATTAACCATCCAGATTCTTTAAGCAGGCCTCTTTCAATAATAGTATCTGCTAACTCACCTATACTTTCAAGTTTGTAAGGAGGGTCTGCAAATATGATATCATATTTACTTTTTGTATTATTCAAAAATCTGAAAACATCTTGCCTTACAGGCTTGAGATTGTCCATTGATAATTTAGCGGCTGTTTCTTTTATGAATTTAATACAACCGAAATCCTTATCAACAGATGTAACTAAAGCTGCTCCACGTGAGATAAACTCGTAGGAAATATTGCCAGTTCCTGAAAATAAGTCAAGAACATTTTGACCTGAAAAATCAATATAATTATTCAAAATATTGAACAAACTTTCCTTTGCCATATCAGTTGTTGGACGTACTGGTAGATTTTTTGGGGGAGTAATAATCCGTCGTTTATATTTTCCACTTACTATTCGCATTGCAATGCATTAAATAGGGTAAAGTGCTTATGAGACTGTAATTCATCTAAAGAGTATGAATAAAGAAAATTATCATTGCGTTCAATGAATCTAAAGTTTTTAATGTACTGAACGAGCATACGATATTTATGATCAGTTTTATCAATATTTCCCATGATATGCACATTTACATCTTCTGGATTTAGGCCTAACTGATCAATCGTAATGAGCAAGAAATAAATAAAATCTTCTTTGGTTCTATACTCGAATGTGTTATGATAATGAAGGACATTTTCCTTAAAATAAACCAGATCAAAACAGTCGTTCTGAATATTTACAAATAATGGCTTTGGCTCGATCTTATTTTTGAAACTTATTGATAAACTTTCTATAAGAGCGGTAGAAAAGTGTAATATTTTGGCATTGGGCCATAATTCTTTTGTCTTTTCAGCTATCAAATGAGGGATATAGTAAATATTTACTGCATCATTATTTTTAAGGTTGTCGACAATTATTCTACAGTCTTCCTGATATGGTTGATTAAAATCAAGGTATTCCTTTTTGTTTTTCTCACTAAAAAGAGGTTTTGGTATTAGTGTTGAATACCTGCTTTGATAAAGTAGAATAACCTCGTTGTAAGGGTAAGCAAATGAGGGACGATAATTTAAAATTTTACCAAGATAAGACGGGATTTGACTTACAGTATCGATCTCTGAAAAGATAAAGCATTCAGCACCGATGAACTTATTTCTTTCCCGATTATAAATAAGCAATTCAACACCATGTACATTTAGTTGTAATAATAGAATATAGTTTCTAGTTTGAGATTCCGTGAAAGATTTATCGAAATAACTAAAATATGGATTTAATTGTAAAGCCATTTAATCGGGATGTTTAATCAAAAATAAAAAAACAAACCATATGAACGTGGAGTACGCTGTAAAATTTGCTTTTTTATAATGATGGTGGGTTACTACTCCCAGTTACCGTCTGTTGAAGGTTCAACCATTGATCCTACCTTGAGCCCAGGATATTTATCTATATCTTCGTACTTGGAATTAAGATTAATGATTGTTTGTTCATCCATTCCCAATAGGAATGATGAAAATGGAGCTTTAGCTTCGAAAACATGAACTTCTACGCCTCCTCTTTCAATCGTATCAGCTTGCATTTCAAATAGCTCCCCCTTGGAAAATGGAATTGTTGTAAATTGGGTGTATGTAAAGCCAGGATGATTTCCAAAAAGTGAATCAGATACTTTTATATATCCAACAGTGTCATTTATTGTTATTGTGAATGTTGTATCATTTGGATCAGCAACAATTTTAACCACAGGTATCTCAGCTACTTTAAGAAATGCAATTAAAGTATCAAAATTATGAGCATAAGCACCTGTAAGTTGTTTAAAAATAAATTGAGAGCTCCTTATATCTTTGAGTCTTTCAATAACAACTTTTTCTCTTTGTTGTTTCTCTTTGTTGAAACGCACTGGCTCCATAATACTTTCCACAACAAAGTACCCAAGAGCAACAATTACAACAAATAAGGATAGCTGGATTATAGTCTTCTTCATGATTCAAAAAATTTTAGCAAATGTACTATAAATAAACATATACAAGTTAAGAATCATGTTAAATTGCATGAATATGTGGTCACTAATTTTCAATTTGTGAATTATTTTAAAATATAATTTCAAGAGCTTTTTTACTTTACTCAAAGCAAAAGCGCTTTAGGCTATATCATCGTAAGAAGGTATTTTTTTTAAAAATGAAATGGATTGAGATTCCATTTCCAGGCTACAGCAATAATGTGATATTCCGTTGCTCACGATTAAGTATTTTACGTTGAGGCTTAAGTTATATCTTGAAATTTGATCCATTACTTTTTGATCAATTTTTACTTTTGGAGATTTAAACTCAATTAAAACAACAGGCTTTCCATTTTTATATATTACCGCATCAAAACGCTTAATCATATTGTTAACACTTACTTTGCGCTCAACTGACATAAGACTAGCAGGATAATTTTTTTCAGACTTTAAAAACCGTAAGAAATTTTGTCTTACCCACTCTTCTGGTGTTAGAACAACATATTTTTTACGGAATTCATCATAGATTACATCTTTACCGGCAGAGCCTTTTTTTATTTTAAAGTCATATTTTGGAAGTTTTAATTCCATGGCAAATTCAGAATTTAAAAACAAGTCTATTCAAAAAACATATGCCTTTTCGATAATTTAACTACACATACAAAGGATAAACCTCGAAAAGATCATAAAACTAATCTAAAAAGATCAAAAACGTTAACTTTGCCATAAAATTAGACTAATGAAAGATAAGCATGAAATTATTTCAAACTGGCTTCCTAGGTATACGGGTCTTGAAATAGATAAATTTGGTAAATACATTCTGCTAACGAATTTCTCTGAATACTTAACTTTATTTGCATCATGGAATAAAGTAGAGATTATAGGAGCCGATAGGCCAATGCCATGCGCAACAGCTGGAGATATTACAATGATTAATTTTGGTATTGGTAGTTCCAATGCCGCAACAATAATGGATTTATTGAGCGGAATAGATCCAAAAGCTGTATTGTTCCTTGGTAAATGCGGTGGGCTAAAAAAGAAAAATAAGGTTGGCGACCTCATATTACCTATAGCAGCGATTAGAGGCGAAGGAACTTCCAATGATTATTTACCAGAAAGAGTACCTGCCCTGCCAGCATTTAGTCTTCAAAAGGCAATATCTGCAACCATCCAACAATTTAAACGTGACTATTGGACAGGTACTGTTTTTACTACAAACAGGAGGGTGTGGGAGCATGATAATAAATTTAAAAAGTATTTGCAAAAAACCAGATCAATGGCAATTGATATGGAAACAGCAACAATATTTACTGTGGGATTTGTAAATGAGATTCCCACAGGTGCCTTATTACTTGTAACCGATCAGCCAATGGTTCCTGAGGGTATTAAAACCATTGAAAGTGATAAAAAAGTTAGCGTTGAGTTCGTTGATGAACATTTAAAAATAGGAATAGAGTCATTGAAGCAACTCATAGGTAACAAAGCTACTGTTAAACATTTGAGATTTTAATGCTTACCTACGATCAGATACTAAGAGATATAAAGAATAATATTTTCGCGCCTGTTTATTTTCTAATGGGTGAAGAGCCTTATTTCATTGATAACATTGTAAGTATGCTTGAGCATAATATTTTGGATGAAGCAATGAGAGGCTTTAATCAAAGTGTTGTTTACGGAAGAGACGTGACGGCAAAGGAAGTTATAGATCTCAGCCGTAGGTATCCCATGATGGGTAATTATCAGGTTGTGATTGTTAAGGAAGCACAATCAATGTCATCAATTAATGAGATCGAAACATATCTGACAAGCCCTTTGGATACAACTATTTTAGTTATTGCTCACAAGTATAAAAAACTTGATAAAAGAAAATCCTTATACAAAAAGTTAACTTCGTCAAAATCTGAAGCTGTTGTATTCCAATCAGATAAGATAAAAGATTATGCAATTCCTAAATGGATTGAATCTGAAATAGGCGCCAAAGGCTTTAGTATATCTCCTGTAGCTCTGATGCTGATATCAGAGTATCTGGGAAATGATTTGGGTAAAATCAACAATGAAATAAGTAAATTAGATATAAACCTACAGAAAGGTGCACATATAACTGAAAATGAAGTAGAGGAGAATATAGGAATTAGCAAGGACTATAATTTATTTGAATTGCAAAATGCAATGACAGAAAAAGATTCTCTTAAGGCTTTTAGAATAGTCGATTATTTCGAATCCAACCCAAAAGAACACCCTCTGCAGATGATATCAGTTGTTCTACACAACTATTTTATGAAGATTTTTAAATATCATCAGTTAAAGAATCAACCTCAAAATAAGATAGCCTCAGAATTGGGGGTACCACCTTTTATAGTAAAGGAATATGTAAAAGCAGGTAAAGTATTTTCCACACAAAAAATTATGCAGATTATTTCTGATATTAGAATGCTTGATCTAAAAAGTAAAGGTATAGGAAGTGTCAATGCAAGCAGCTATGGAGAGTTGAAGCAACTTGTGTTCAAGGTTCTTAACTAATTTTATTAGATAAATAAACTTTCAATTTCTTTTTTATATTTTTCTTGAATTAGACTTCTCTTGAGCTTCAAGTTTGCTGTTATTTCTCCAGAATCGATGGTCCATTCATGATCAATAAATTTGAATTTTTTTATTTTCTCTGCGTCACCAAACTGTTTATTAAAACAATCTATTTCCTTTTTTATTCTATTTTGGACGTGCCTATTGGTAATCATTTCATCATTGGTGGTATAATCAATATTTTTTATCTTACACCAAGAAGAAAGGTGTTCAAAATCGGGTACTATAAGAGCTGCCGCAAACTTTTGGTTTTCTCCAAGCACTATAATTTGATCAATAAAAGGAGATTCTTTAATTTTATTTTCAAGTAGTACAGGGCTAACATATTTACCCATCGATGTTTTAAATATTTCTTTAACACGACCAGTAATTTTTAACATTCCATCCTCGTCGATAGTTCCAACATCACCAGTATGCAATAATCCGTTAACAATAGTTTTCTTGGTCATTTCCACATCCTTATAGTACCCCTTCATAACATTTGGGCCTTTAACCAAGATTTCTCCAATATCTGAAATTTTTACTTCAACATTTTTTAATGGTGGTCCAACGGTGCCAATTTTTCGCTTTCCAGCAATGTAAGTATTTACTGCAATCACAGGTGATGATTCTGTCATACCGTATCCTTCAACAACGGGTATTTTTGCTGCATTATATACTTGCGCCAATCTAGGTTGTAATGCAGCACCACCAGAAACGATAGATCGCATATTACCTCCAAATGCTTCACGCCACTTGTTGAATACAAGCTTGTTGGCAAGGTTGAGTTGAAGGGTATAAAAAATTCTGTCGGGTCTGTCATATTGATATCTTAGCCCCAAATTCACAGCCCAAAAGAAAATCTTTCTTTGGATTCCGCTTAAATTCCTGCCCTTGGCCATTATTTTATCATACACCTTTTCCAATAACCTTGGTACTGTAGTCATTATATGAGGTTTTATTTCCTGGATATTATCAACTATAGTTGCCATATTTTCAGCATAATAAATGGATACTCCTTTATACTGAAGAACATAATTCACCATTCGCTCATAAACATGACATAGGGGTAAATAACTAAGCCCTATTGAAAATTGATCTACGGGAAAAATATCCTGGGAAGCTTTTACATTGCTTAGTATATTGTCATGTGATAGCATAACCCCTTTGGGAAATCCAGTGGTTCCAGAGGTATAAATTAGAGTTGCAATATCATCTTTACTAATGGATGTTTTTATTTTTTCAATTTTATTCAGATCCTGATTCTTTTTGCCAAACTCAATAATTTCATTGAAGTGTTTATAACCTTCAACGTGGGTAAAGGAATAAACATCTTCAATGTTTTCCACCGCTTTCAAAATGTGACCTATTTTCCTTATTATTTCATTACCTGAAACAAAAACATATTTTACACCTGCATGCTTGAGGACATATTCATAATCTTCAGTACTTATTGTTGGATATATGGGAACGTGAACTGCTCCAATTTGCATAATTCCCATATCCACAAAGTTCCACTCTGGGCGATTATTTGAGATTGTGGCAATTTTATCACCTTTCTTTATTCCAAGTTTAAGCAGGGCGCAGCTAATATAGGATGCGGTTTTTTGATATTTTTCTAAATCATGTAAAATCCATTTGCCATTTTCTTTTCCGGCCAATACATTATCCTTTACTTTAAAACACTTTTCATAACGAGTAAGTAAATCGAATATTCGGGAAACTTCCATGATGTTGTGCAATTTGGTTTTTGTGTAAAAGTGACAAATTTAAAAAATAATTTTTGCTAAATACTTTTGTTAAATACCATGGAACTTGCCTGAGCAGTCGGCATTATTACCATATCATTTATGTTAACGTGACTCGGAAGAGTTGTAGAATAATATGTTACGTTAGCAACATCGTCAGGACTTAAAGGTTGATAACCATCATATATGGAATCAGCTTTTGATTTATCTCCCTTGAACCTAACGATGGAGAACTCAGTTTCTATTGCTCCTGGGGCTATTTGAGTAACTTTTATGTTTTCCTCAACAAGATCAATTCTCATTCCTTTGGTTAGTGCATCAACAGCATGTTTTGTTGCACAATATATATTTCCATTCGGATATACTTCTTTTCCAGCTATTGATCCTATGTTTATAACATGACCTCGTTTATTTCTTATCATCAATGGAATTACTGCTCGAGAAATGTATAGTAATCCTTTTACATTTGTGTCTATCATTCTTTCCCAATCATCTATTTCTGCATCTTGAATTGTACTTAAACCAACAGCTAATCCAGCATTATTGATCAAAACATCTATCTTTTTCCAAACATTTGGCATTGATTCAATGGCGTTTATTACATCATCTCTATTTCTAATGTCAACACATAGTTGCAACACATTAATGTCATATTTAGATATTAAATCCTGCGATATATCTTCCAACCTTTCCGCTCTTCTACCAATTATAATTAGGTCATGTTTATGTTTTGCGAATATATATGCACATGATTTACCAATACCACTAGTTGCTCCTGTTATAAGTGTGATTTTATTCATAATAATATAATGTCATTTACATGTAGAAAAATATCCAGAAAATTACTAAATTCCTAATTATAATAGCGCAATACAATTATCCCATATATCGTTGTTGAACAAAATAAGATTTATCAATCCAACTAATATCCATTTCTTTTTCTGAAATTGCGTATAATGATGAACCACTGCCCGTTAAGGATGTATATAATGCATTATGTTGGTATAACTTATTTTTCAATTTCAGTAAATGGGGATGTTCAGAAAACACAAACTCCTCAAAATCATTCGATATATGATTTCTCCATAATAATTCATTGTCTAATATAGCTGAGTAATCAGTAGCGGATGAATTATGCTTTACAAATGAAAATGCATTTTTTGTGCTTATGTTGATTTGAGGATATATTAATGTAATATATTTTCCAGCAAATGGATTATCAACTTTTGATATTATATCACCCTTACCTGTGACAATGGAAGAAGTGTTGTCAATAAAAAAAGGACAATCCGATCCAATTATATTTGCAATTTCCATTAACTCAATGTGGCTTAAGCGAAGCTCGCATATGTCATTGATTATTTTTAAAAAAAAAATTGCATCCGATGAACCGCCTCCAAGTCCAGCCCCCATGGGTATGTTTTTGTATAAACATACATTTACTGGGGCTATTTTGTCAAAAATACCATTTAGATATTCCCAGGTTTTTATAATAATATTTATTCCAGATACCTTAAGTCCATAGCTAACAAACCTAAATGTTTCCGATAAGTTTATCTCAAGAATATCATAAATTGGAATGGGAATGATACAAGTGGATAAATTATGAAAATCATCGGGTCGTTTATCCAAAACGGATAACCCCAAATTAACCTTTGCATTCGGAAAACATATCATTTATAAAAATTGCTTAGCGCAAAGTTAATTGATTTGAATGAAAGATATGGACATAAAAAAAACCTTACATCTGGTACGTTGTAAGGTTTCTGAGGTGGGCTTTTGTCGGATTAAAATCCGATTAAAGGAAAAAGGATCGCTCATTAATAACTGAGTAAAGCCTATATGTTTCACGATTTGTCTTCTCAAAAAAGTACACTTTTTGGTCTTTCGTGAAGATACTGGCCTTCAAATCTTTAACAAATTTTTCTATTAATCCTGTGGATTCAATCTGATCAAGGGAGTAATTGTAATTAATTTTCATAGCAGGTTAAATTAAATCATTTTTAAACTAAAACCATCCTTTATACAAATCGGACAAGATGAATCTTCCACTATTGTAACATAGCCGCATCTTTTACATTTGAAGTATTTTGGATGACTTCCCTTTTTTTTAATATTTCTTTTCAAACTAAGACTTAACATTCTTAAAATTTCTTGCCAGTTAAATATACCTTTACAATAGGTATGCCAAAATAATTACTTACAATACCCCAAGCCTGTAACAGTCACATATACAAGCTAATATAATAGCAATATTTTTGATGCTTTTAGGATAAAAATGGTTTAACATTAAAATTTTAGTACGGTAGTGGATAATTTTACGTTATCGTATAATCTTCGATTTTTTTGATTTAACGAAATCGTGTTTCCATCTTAAATTTATGTTGTGGTTAAAAAATAGACTCTTCAGCAAAATGAATTAACCAATTGTTGCAATAAAGTTATTGCAAATGGCATGGTTGATATTTTTAAAAATATAGACTTATTTTACTAAGTGAGAATATCGAGGTCATTAATGTTTTTACTTGCATTATACGTTTTTTATGCTGAGATTTGTAGTTTAATGTCGAACACGAAATAGCAAGTTTATTACTACTGAATTTGTTTCTTAATAAGGCTAAAGCAATTGACAACCATAATAAATAATAACGAGATAATAATTCCTGATTTTAGAAATACGCCACTTATCGATCAAGTTGGAACTGAGGAGCGCGTTAGTAGATTCACCAAGCGAAGTATTAAAAATGAAGCTAAAGAAGCTGGGCTAAGCATGGTTCTAAGCATGATCGACCTCACCACCTTAGAGGGTGCAGATACGCAAGGTAAAGTAAAACAGATGTGCTACAAAGCAAGACACTTACATGATTCTGTTCCTGGTCTGCCAACAGTTGCTGCTGTTTGTGTATACCCATCACTGGTAAGTGTTGCAAAAAAGGAATTAATCGGGACAGACATAAAAGTGGCATCAGTTGCTACTGCATTTCCAGCCGGACAAACTCCGTTAAAAGTAAAGATAGCCGACACACAATTTGCTATTGATCAAGGGGCCGACGAAGTCGACATGGTTATTTCCAGAGGCAGATTCCATTCGGGTGACTACAACTATGTTTTTGATGAGATTGCATCTATTAAGAATATTTGTAATGATGTTAGACTAAAAGTAATACTGGAGACAGGAGAATTGGGAGCACTCGACAAAGTTCGGAGAGCAAGTGATATTGCTATGCATGCAGGAGCAGATTTCATAAAAACATCAACCGGTAAGATCAAACCTGCAGCGACACTACCCGTAACTCTTATAATGCTTGAAGCAATTCGGGATTATCATGAAAAAACCGGAATTATGGTTGGCATGAAGCCAGCTGGAGGAATATCTAACTCAAAATTGGCCTTACACTATTTGATAATGGTAAAGGAGGTTTTAGGAGATGCTTGGTTAACCAATCGATGGTTCAGATTTGGAGCAAGCAGCTTAGCCAACGATGTGTTGAAACAAATTGTGAAATTGAGAACAGGAAGATACCAGTCGAACGATTATTTTTCAATAGACTAAAAAAGGCAATGAAAACTAAAGATAAATCAGAAAGTAGCTGGAATCTTTCTCCGGCACCGGAAAGTACAGATCATATTCAGCTAAAAAAACGCTACGAACATTTCATTAATGGAAAGTTTGTTAAGCCGGTTAAAGGAAAATATTTTGCTACCATAAATCCTGCCACGGAAGTAAAACTGGCTGAAGTTGCTGAAGGTACAATAGAAGATGTTAATAAAGCAGTGAATGCTGCCCGTAGCGCTTATGAAAATGTATGGTCTGTAATGCCCGCTCTTGAACGGGCAAAATATATTTATCGCATTGCGCGGATGATACAGGAAAGGGCTAAAGAGTTTGCAATAATAGAGTCGTTGGATGGTGGTAAACCTATTCGGGAGTCAAGAGATATAGATATACCACTAGCCGCAAATCATTTCTTCTACCATGCTGGCTGGGCAGACAAACTGGAATATGCTTTCCCTAACAAAAATCCTCAACCCTTGGGCGTTGTCGGACAAATTATTCCATGGAATTTTCCATTACTAATGGCATCATGGAAAATAGCACCGGCTTTAGCAACGGGAAACACAGTGATACTAAAACCTGCGGAGACCACTCCTCTTACAGCTTTAAAATTAGCAGAATTAATTCAGGATTCAGGATTGCCTGATGGTGTTGTGAATATTATTACTGGTGCCGGAGAAACTGGAGCCGCAATTGTGAATCATCCTGAAATTAATAAAATTGCCTTCACCGGATCTACTCAAGTAGGTAAGATCATTAATAAGACTGTTGCCGGAACACAAAAAAAAGTTACACTCGAACTTGGAGGTAAGGCAGCCAATATCATTTTTGAAGATGCAGCAATTGATCAGGCAGTGGAAGGAATTGTGAATGGTATTTATTTTAATCAGGGTCATGTATGTTGTGCAGGATCAAGATTGTTCGTTCAAGAGTCAATATTCGAAACTGTAGTAAAAAAGCTAAAACATAGATTGGAGAGCCTTATTGTTGGTGATCCCCTGGATAAAAATACAGATGTAGGGGCAATCAATTCCAAAGAACAATTGAAAACAATAAATGACTACATCGAAATTGGAAAGCAAGAAGGAGCACTTATGTACCAAAGTTCCTGTACCCTTCCTAGTAAGGGAAATTGGTGCAAGCCAACACTTTTTTTAAATGTTTCACAATCGCATACAATTGCCCAAGAAGAAATATTTGGTCCGGTGCTTGCCATTCAAACATTTCGAACTATTGAAGAAGTGATCAGTAAAGCCAACAATACTCCCTACGGTCTATCGGCTGGTGTATGGACCGACAAAGGATCGAAAATATTTAATCTTACCCATCAATTACAAGCAGGTGTAATATGGGCAAATACCTATAATAAGTTTGATCCTGCTTCTCCTTTCGGAGGGTACAAGGAAAGCGGACTTGGAAGAGAAGGCGGACTACATGGACTGGCTGCATATTTAAATTTAAAATAAAGGTAAAACAGTATGTCGAAAGGTGTAAAATATAAGAATGAAAAGAGATTGGAAATCTTGAAAACATATAAGATTTACATTGGAGGTAAATTTCCTCGAACAGAATCAGGGAGATATTATAATCCACTTGATAGTAAAGGGAACATATTGGGAAATATCTGCCTAAGTTCTCGCAAAGACTTTAGAAATGCAGTGGTGGCAGCAAGAAGCGCTTCCGTAGGCTGGTCAGCACGAACTGCTTTCAACAGAAGTCAGATATTATACAGGCTTGGGGAGATACTCGAAGGAAGAAGAGCACAATTTATTGAAGAACTCAAGATTCAAGGCTCAACATCTGCCAAAGCGGAAAAAGAAGTGAACAATTCTATAGATAGGCTAATTTATTATGCGGGATGGTGTGATAAATATCAACAAATATTTAGTTCCGTAAATCCTGTTTCCTCTTCATATTATAACTTTTCGGTTTGTGAACCAATGGGTGTGGTTGCCATAATAGCTCCTGAAGAAAATTCACTTATTGGTCTGGTTTCAGTTATTGCACCAGTAGTAGCAGGCGGCAACACTTGTGTAGTGTTAGCGTCCGAAAGTAAGCCACTTTGCTCTGTTACTTTTGCGGAAGTAATAAATTCTTCTGATGTTCCGGGTGGTGTAATTAATATACTTACAGGAAATGCAAAGGAGCTGGCTGGCCATTTTTCTTCTCATATGGATGTAAATGCCATTATATATTCAAGAACTGATAAAGAAGAATTAAAAAACATTCAGATTAATGCTTCCGAAAATATGAAAAGAGTATTTTATTGGAAATCTGATTGGTTCTCGGTTAAAGCTCAGAATCCTTATAAAATAAGAGACTTACAAGAAATTAAGACTACATGGCATCCAATCGAGCAAATAGGTGGAGCCGGTTCAGGATATTAGACTTACTATCAAAGACTATAAATTATATTTTAAAAAGTTGGACGCTGAAGAAAAGTTGTTCTGTAATTATACTGGCGGCTGGCAGATCATCCCGTATGGGAAGCCAAAATTTTTACTTGAACTTGATAAGAGAGCATCCTTTCTTGAAAATATAATACGTCAATATGATAAGTTTGGATGCTTATTCATGGTTGTCGTACGCAGGCTTACCGATAATATTTATAATGCAATAATAAAAGGCTAAATAATGACTTTTTTTAGAAAAATTACTCTTTTAACTATGTTTATTACCTTGGCATCTTATGCCAATGCTCAAACTACACTAACGGTTGCTGAAAACTTTCATGTAAAAACAATATTTGGTGAACCAATTTGGCTTTTTCCACTGCTTGATGATGAAAATAAAATAGTTGTCATAGATTTTTTCTCAACCACCTGCGGACCTTGTCAGGATTATGCCGATGATTTTCAAGCATGTTATGAAAATTTTGGGGAAAATCAAGGGAATACATATTTTTTGGGAATAAATTGGGGTAATGATAATCAGGGTGTTCGAGAATTTGATTCTATTTTTGGTTTAACCTTTCCTTCGGTTAGCGGTACCCAAGGTGGTGGTAATTTGGTTTATCAGCTTTATGATATTCAATCCTATCCTACGGTAATAATAATAACTCCGGATCATAATATTTTTGATCCGTATGTTTGGTATCCAGATGAAGAGACTATTACAAATGCGGTTATAGCAGCAGGTGGTACTTTAGTTGGCGTTGGTGAAACATCTGAATTACAGGGTGATGTAAAAGTTTTCCCAAACCCCATCGTTAGTGAAGCCAAAGTTAATTTGGACTTAAAAAATAACGCAGATATTTTTGTTACCATCAGTGATTTTATGGGCAGGGAAATAAAATGTACAAAACCTATTAGTTATAAAAAAGGAAACATTTCCATTGACTTAAGGGTTGATGGAATTAATAGTGGATACTATTTGCTAAGAGTATTTTCAAATGGCAGAGTTATTTCTACATCTAAAATATCTGTATTACATTAAATATTACCTCATATGATAATTAAGTATTTATACCCTATGTTAATTGCAATATTCACATTGAGCATTAGCTCATGTACAGATGATGACTTGATGGAAGAGGATGATTATATTCAACAATATGTTGGCACATGGAGTGTTAATGATCAACCTGCAAGAATAAACTATGATGTAACCATTATTGCAAAGCCTTCAAATTCGTCAGAAATTATCATGACTAATTTTGCAAATCTGGGCACATCGGCATCAGCATTGGTAATTGGTAACTCACTGGTGATAGAATTGCAAGACCTAGGTTCAGAATATACAGTTAGTGGATCAGGAATTTATGTTAACAGTAAGAAGTTAGAGTTCAGTTTTGAATTGATAAATGGTATAGAAAGTGAATCCAGAACAGCATTATTTTCTCGTTAGACCTTTATTTATTATCAATAATTATTTCATCAACTGGTATTATAACTGTGTCAATGGTCATGGTATCGGAATTCATTAGGGTACTATCCTTTGCCAAATCCATTTCCTTAATTTGATATTCAACATCACTTTCAAGTTTACTAAGGTTTGCTAAAATCGTTTCGTATATTTCCGTCATATCATCATGTGATGATTGATAGTAGTTAATATTATCTCTTATCTCATCAAGAGTAATATCATAATGAATGAGAATAGCATCATAATAATTAGGTTTCATTGACAATTCAAATCTTACATCGCTATTAACAACAAAGCTTGCTTCAGCTATTTGCATTTCAGTCATAATGGAAGCAAGCTCATTTTTGGAAAGTAATTTTTCAGGTATAATTATTTCCTTTTCATTAATATTATAGCATGCACTCATTGTGGCTACTATAAAGGTAAGTGTTAACCAATTTTTCATTTTAGTTCCCCACTTCAGATAAGAATTTAATTCGCATTAGCCTCACTTCTTCTTCACTAAATTCTGGTTCTCCCAGTTCATCAAGAGCATCTTGAATACTGTCTGTTTCTGCTTCTGCAAAATAATCGAATATTTCTTCTTGATGATATTCATCAACTTTTTCATCGATATAATAACTTATATCAAGTTTAGTTCCGGATGAAACTATTAGTTCAATTTCCTTTAGTGCAGCATCGAGTGATAAATTTTTCGAATGTGCAATATCATCGAGCGGCCTTTTTCTGTCAATTGACTGAATTATATAAACTTTTAAACCGGATTTGTTCACAACCGATTTTATTACCATATCGTTTGGGCGAGTTATTTCATTCTCTTCAACATAGTTGGATATTAGATCCAGAAATGGTTTACCATATTTTGCAGCTTTTCCTGCACCTACTCCAGAAATTTGTTGTAGCTCATCTTCACTTATAGGATATTGTATGGTCATATCCTCCAACGATGGATCCTGGAAAATAACAAAGGGAGGAAGGTTTTCATTTCTTGAGATATCTTTTCGAAGATCCTTCAGCAAAGAAAAAAGCACTTTATCAGCACCACTTTGCCTTTGACCACCACCTTTGAGTATTATATCATCATCATCATTATGCTCATAATCGTGATCTTTAGCGATTAAAATACTATAAGGGTTATTAATATAATCCTTGCCCTTATCAGTTAACTTTATGATACCATAGTTTTCAATTTCCTTTTCCACTAATTTATGAATCAACCCTTGACGGATAACCATTACCCAATACTTTTCGTCATGTTGTTTCCCTGCTCCGAATAGTGGAAGTTTATCAAGTTTAATGGATTTTACATCACCGCTCTTTTTGCCTGCAAGTATTTCGCTTATAATTTTAATCTTAAATTGCTCCTTTAAATCCAATACTGTTTTCAACATCAGTATAATATGCTCCTTACCTTCAAATTTTTCTTTGGGATTAAGGCAGTTGTCACAAGCCCCACAACTTTCTTTGGTATATCCTTCACCAAAATAATGTAGTAAAAGCTTATGCCGACAAACTGATGATTCTGCATATGCAACAGTTTCAAAAAGTAATTCTTTTGCAATTTCCTGCTCTGCAACAGGTTTATCCTTCATGAATTTTTCTAATTTTTGAATGTCATCATACGAATAAAATGTAATACAATTACCTTCTCTGCCATCTCTTCCACCTCTACCTGTCTCTTGGTAATATCCCTCAATACTTTTTGGAATATCATGATGAATTACAAATCGAATATCCGGTTTGTCAATACCCATGCCAAATGCTATTGTTGCAACAATAACTTCAACCTCTTCCATGAGAAACATATCTTGATTATTCCGCCTTGTGGAAGCATCAAGCCCAGCATGATAGGGCAGAGCCCTTATACCATTTACAACAAGTGATTCAGCTATTTCTTCTACTTTTTTTCTACTTAGGCAATAAACAATACCTGACTTATTAGGTTGAGTTTTTATGTATTTGATGATATCCTTAATTACATCTTTTGTTTTTGGTCTTACTTCGTAATAAAGATTTTCTCTATCAAAAGATGCCTTATAAACATCAGCATCTGATATCTCAAGGTTTTTAAGAATATCTTCTTGAACTTTTAGTGTTGCTGTGGCAGTTAATGCTATAGTAGGCAAATTAGGGTTTATGGAATTAATAATTGACCTTAGCTTTCTGTATTCAGGTCTGAAATCATGACCCCACTCGGAAATACAATGTGCTTCATCTATGGCAAAAAATGATACTTTGATTTTTTTCAGAAAAACTACATTCTCTTCTTTGGTCAGAGACTCTGGCGCCATATAAAGCAGCTTTGTTTTACCCACTGTTAGATCGTCTCTTACTTGTTTAATTTCTGCTTTTGAAAGAGATGAATTCATTACATGAGCAATACCAGTTTCAGTTCCAAAGTTCCGAATCATATCGACCTGATTCTTCATGAGTGCAATAAGGGGAGAAACTACTATTGAAGTTCCTTCTTTCATCAATGCTGGGAGCTGATAGCATAGAGACTTGCCTCCTCCTGTTGGCATAACAACAAAAGTGTTTTTGTCATCCATAACATTTTGGATGATCTCTTCTTGCTCTCCTTTAAAACTAGAAAAACCAAAAAAAGCCTTGAGGATTTTTCTGGCCTCATAAATATCATTAGTGGTTCCCATCAATTAGTCAGATAAAATATATCTTTGTAAGAATTTACAAAGTATTGTTTTAATGCATTCATTGAATGAATAGATTTTTTGTACTATATCTTAATGCTTAACACAAATATAACAATATATAAATCAAAATCACAATAATTAACAAAATTTTAATTGAGCACAAATAGCAAAATAAAAGAAACAGCCATATCAGTTATAAAAGATGAATATCAGGCAATAATCAACCTTGCTGATTCCATTAATGATGACTTTGTTGAATCAGCAAATGTTATTTATAAATCTAAAGGCCGTGTTATCGTAACTGGAATTGGTAAAAGTGCCATAATTGCACAAAAAATTGTAGCTACCTTTAATTCCACAGGTACACCCTCCATATTTATGCACGCTGCAGATGCCATACATGGAGACCTTGGAATTGTTAGGCCTGATGATGTATTAATTATTATTTCCAAAAGTGGAGAGACACCCGAGATTAAGGTTTTAGTTCCATTATTAAAAGCTAGAAAAAATAAAATAATAGCTCTGGTAGGTAATATTACATCTTATTTGGCTCAACATTCTGATTTAATTTTGAATACAACTGTAGATAGAGAAGCGTGTCCAAACAATCTTGCCCCAACTACAAGTACCACTGCTCAGTTGGTTATGGGTGATGCATTGGCAGTTTGTTTATTAAAATTAAGAGGGTTTTCAGCTACGGACTTTGCCAATTATCACCCCGGTGGCTCACTGGGTAAAAAAATGTACATGAGAGTCCATGATCTTAGCTCAAAAAATGATGCTCCAGCTGTTGACATTAATGAAAGCATTACAAATGTAATAATTGAAATATCCTCAAAAAGACTTGGTACTACTGCTGTAATTGATGATGGTAAAATGATAGGTGTTATAACAGATGGTGATTTAAGGCGAATGATTGAAAACCACGACGATTATAAGCATCTAACCGCAAAGGATATTATGACCAAAGAACCGTTAAGTATTGAAAAAGACTCATTGATAGTAAATGCATTATCGTTGATGCGAGAGAATAATATTACGCAGCTACCTGTAATGGATGGAGATAATTATAGTGGTGTTATTCATCTTCACGATATCTTAAAAGAAGGTATTTTTTAATGTAAGATATAATTGAAACCAACAACTAACGTTTTTGAAGTTAGGGATAATTAAGCCAATAAGTATAAATGAAACTTTGGACCAGAGAACTTGTAAAGAAATATAAACAACGTACAGTTGTTAATCATGTTTCAATGGAAGTAAAAAGAGGTGAAATTGTTGGATTACTTGGACCCAATGGTGCAGGAAAAACCACTAACTTTTATATGATTGTTGGATTGATTAAACCTTTTTCAGGTCAGGTCTTTCTTGACGATGTTGAGATAACCAATGAGCCCATGTACAAAAGAGCACAGAGGGGGATTGGTTACTTGGCTCAGGAGGCATCTGTATTTAGACATTTAAGCATAGAAGATAATCTCAAGGCCGTTATGCAATTTACGGATCTGACAAAACAACAACAGGAAGAAAGATTAGAAAACCTGCTCGAGGAGTTTGGTCTTAGTAGTATAAGAAAAAGCATGGGTATTCAACTCTCTGGTGGCGAGCGGCGAAGAACAGAAATAGCAAGAGCTCTAGCCGTAGATCCCAAGTTCATTCTATTGGATGAACCTTTTGCCGGAGTGGATCCAATTGCAGTAGAGGATATTCAAACAATAGTATCTAAGCTTAAGAAAAAAAATATAGGAATACTTATTACGGATCATAATGTTCATGAAACATTGACCATTGTGGATAGAGCATATTTACTTTTTGAAGGATCTATTTTAAAATCAGGTTCTGCAAAAGACTTGGCAGAGGATGAACATGTGAGAAAAGTATACCTTGGGAAAAACTTTACTCTTAGGGAAAAAAACTTCGAGGAGTAATTTCTAATTAGCGCATAATACGTTGTGCACTAACATAACCAACTTTAAATCTTTATTTTAAACCGTTATATAAATTGGCATTGAAATTTGTATATCTTTGCGATGGTTCTTCATAGAACTATTAACTTTAGCAGGTTAATTTTTTGGGTTATCCCTCAAACATTAGGGTTTTTAGGTTAATATGTGAAAAGTTCCTGTCCGCCTGGATGGGGCTTTTCGTTTTTATACACCTTGATTATTAAAATAACTAAAAACAATTTTAGCTTTCGATTTGCCAATGACATCCGATAAATCATTTAAGGATGCGGCTCTTATTTTTTTCACGGATTTAAATTTCCATAGGAGCTTTTGAGCGGTTGAAAATCCAATACCTTCTATGGAAGTTAATTCGGATTTAATGGTACCCTTTTCAAATTTCTTTCTATGATGCGTAATTCCAAACCTGTGGGCTTCATCGCGCATTCGTTGAATAACCTTAAGGGTTTCTGATGTTTTGTTAATGTAAAGTGGCACTGAATCATCAGGAAAGTATAATTCTTCAAGTCGTTTTGCAATTCCTACAATTGCAATTTTACCATATAACCCTATTGATTTTAGTGCTTTTACTGCCGAACTTAATTGCCCCTTACCTCCATCAACGATTATTAATTGCGGAAGACTTTTATTTTCATTAAGTAATCTGCTATACCTTCTCTTAACAACTTCTTCCATTGAAGCAAAGTCATTTGGCCCTTCAACAGTTTTTATGTTATAATGTCGGTATCCTTTTTTATTTGGTAATGTGTCTATAAATTGAACCATTGCTGCAACAGGATAATCACCTTGAAAATTCGAGTTATCAAAACATTCGATGTGAGAAGGAATAACATTCATCCTAAGATCTTTTTGCATTTGAGCTAGAATTCTATTTTTGTGCCTATTGGGATTGATAAGATCTTTTTGTTTTTGCTTTTCAATCATTGTGTGTTTAGCATTTCTTTCACTCAATTCCAATAAGTGCTTTTTGTCTCCTCTTTTTGGTACCGTTATGATAACATCTGGAATTGTAATGCCGGGATCAAAGGGTGCTATTATCTCTTTTGACTGACTATCAAACCTATTTCTAAAGTCCATTAATGTGTAGGAAAGAATCTCTTGATCTGTTTCTTCAAGTTTTGTTTTTACTTCAACAGTATGGGCCTGAATTATTGAACCATTTATTACCTTTAAATAGTTTATATAAGAATGATTTTTGCTTTTTACCATTGATACAACATCAACATTGTGAATTCTAGGATTTACAATAGTAGATTTACTTTTATATTTCTCTAAAATCTCTATCTTCTCTTTTATTAGATGAGCTTTTTCAAATTCCATATTAGCTGCTAGTGTGGTCATTAGGCCAGCTAGTTCTTCGATAACTGATGAGATATTACCTTTTATTATACGCTTTACCTGACTTATGGTATTGTTATAATCTTCTTCTGATTGCTTATCTACACATGGCCCTAAGCAATTACCCAAGTGAAATTCAAGACATACCTTATACTTATCCTTTTTTATATTGACTTGAGATAGATTTAATGAGCAGGTGCGAATCTGGTATAATTGTTTAACAATTTCCATTAATGTTTTCATCATTCTTACGGATGCGTATGGTCCAAAATATTCGGAACCATCTTTTATAACATGTCGTGTTGATATAATGCGAGGAAATGGCTCCTTTTTAATACATAACCATGGAAATGATTTATCATCCTTGAGTTGGATATTGTATTTGGGCTGATATTTTTTAATCAGGTTATTCTCCAAAAGTAATGCATCCAATTCCGTATCCGTAACAATACATTTTATATCTGCTACCATCTTGACCAATACCTTAACCTTTCCAGATTGATGTGACCTCGTGAAGTAACTACTAACTCTTTTTTTTATGTTTTTAGCTTTACCCACATAAATAATAATTCCATCACCATTAAAATACTGGTAGACTCCGGGTCTTTCTGGTAGGGTTTTAATTATTTGAGCTAGATTAATATGTTCAGCCATTTTAATATTCTTGATTACAAATTTAAAATAATAGTAGTTGCAAATTATTATGCTTGGAATTACTAGGTCCAGTGTTTATGCGTATACACTTGCTAATCATATCACTAAAATACATGCCATTAAGTATTAAACTTAACTATAATTTTATTTTTGATCTCATATAATGACTCATATATTGTTAAATTGCAAGCTTAATAAAAGTTGAACATAATGGACAATAGTAAGTATTCGATTCTTCTTGTTGATGATGAAGAGGATATAATTGAGTTCTTATCATATAACCTCAAAAAAGAGGGGTATAATGTTATCACAGCAAATAATGGTATAAAAGCTATAGAAAAAGCAAAAAAGCATAAGCCAAATCTGATTTTAATGGATGTTATGATGCCTGAAATGGATGGTATAGGTGCAGTTAGGGAAATTAGAAAAGTTCAAGAATTAGATAATATTATTATAATGTTTCTAACTGCACGGTCTGAAGACTACAGTCAGATAGCAGGATTTGAATCAGGAGCTGATGACTACGTATCAAAACCAATTAAACCGAGAGTTTTGTTAAGTAGGATTTCTGCAATTCTTCGCAGAACAGCTGATAAAGAAAAGCTTGGGCAGTCATCTGTTTTGGAAGTGGATGGATTAATAATTAACAGAGAGAAATTTGTTGTTGTTAAAAATGGAATTGAGCTAATGCTTCCAAACAAAGAATTCAAAATTGTATATTTGTTAGCGTCTGCCCCAAATAAGGTTTTTTCACGTGATGAAATTTTCGAAAATGTTTGGGATGAAGATGTAATTGTAGGGGATAGAACTATAGATGTTCATATTCGTAAAATTCGTGAGAAACTTGGCAATGAATATATCAGAACAGTCAAGAGAGTTGGATATAAGTTTAACAAATAATGTTGATTAACTCACCAAAAAATATTGCTTTATTTAATGCGTTTTTATTAGCTCTTATATCAGGGGTTATATTAATTCTAATATCATACTATTGGGTAAGGATAGATATTCCAATTATATTGGTAATAATCGCTGTAATATTTATCTCATCCTTTAGTTTGATAAATTTCAGTATCAGTAAATTTTTTCATGAGAAAATAGATATCATATATAAAACCATAGGAGAACCTCAAACAAGAATGGGGGATGAAAAAAAGAAGAAAAATTCAAATGATGTTTTAGATTTGGTAAATCAGGTGGTTTTAAGGTGGAGTGAGGAAAAAAAACAGGAAATCAATGAATTGAAACAGATGGCTAGTTATCGCAGAGAGTTTTTAGGTAATGTTTCGCATGAGCTCAAAACACCTGTTTTTAATATACAAGGATATGTTGATACTTTGCTTGAAGGAGGACTTGAAGACGAAACCATAAACGTTAAGTTTCTACAAAAAACACAAAAGAGTGTTAATAGAATGATAGCTTTAGTTGAGGATTTGGAAGAAATATCAAAACTCGAATCCGTTAACTTAGAGTTAAATATTGAGCCTTTTAATCTTTATGATTTAGCAACCGAGGTTATTGATTTTATGGAACAAAAAGCAATACTAAATAAAACTAAAATCATAATAAACCCAACTGCGTCGAAATCTGTAAAAGTTCTTGCAGATATTCAAAGAATAAGACAAGTATTGATTAATTTGATTGATAATGCCATCAAATATGGTAACATTAACGATCCCGTGATTACGATTTCATTTTATAATTTTCATAACAATTATCTAATCGAGATTCAAGATAATGGTATTGGAATACCGGAGGAAAATATAGTAAGAGTATTTGAAAGGTTTTACCGTACTGAGGAGAGCCGGTCCAGAGACAAAGGCGGAACAGGATTAGGGCTTGCAATAGTAAAGCATATTATAGAAGCGCACCGACAAACCATAAGTGTAAGAAGCAACCTGGGAGAAGGAACAACATTCTCATTTACACTTAAAATGGTTTAGTTAATCATTTCTAGAGATAGAAAATTCAATCAGTTGTTCAAGGGCTTTTCGTGATTCGTTTTCTGGAAACGCCTTTAACAGTTCCAAGGCCATATCCGTATACTCTATCATCTTTTCAGTTGCATATTTTATTCCTCCTGAGTTTCGAACCTCTTCAATGATTTTATCAGTATACTTTTTATCCTTACTATGTTTTTTAATGTTTCTAATAATGCTTCTTTTTCCGGAAGGTGAGGAATTATTAATAAGATAAATTAGAGGGAGAGTCATCTTTTTCTCCTTTATATCAATACCAGTTGGCTTTCCAATGATATTTGTTTTCTCAAAATCAAAAATATCATCTTTGATTTGAAATGCCATACCTAGATATTCTCCAATTTTCCACATTTGTTTCACTTCATCTTCGGAAGATGAAGCTGAAGCAGCACCTACGGCAAAACATGATGCCAATAGGGATGCCGTTTTCTTTCTTATAATTTCATAATAAATAGACTCATCTATATCAAGTTTTCGAGCCTTTTCTATTTGCAACAACTCTCCCTCGCTCATTTCTTTAACAGCATCAGATACAATTTCAAGTGTATCATAATCCTTTGCCTTAAGTGCCACTAGCATTCCTCTAGAAAGCAGATAGTCGCCTACTAGAACAGCTATTTTATTTTTCCATAGGGCGTTTATGGAGAATCGACCTCTTCGCTTGTCACTATCATCAACAATATCATCATGAACAAGGGTTGCAGTATGTAAAAGCTCAATTAATGCAGCTGCTCGGTGGGTTTTATCACTTACGTTTCCAAAAAGTTTTGCGCTATAAATAACAATTATTGGCCTTAATTGCTTACCCTTAGACTTGAAAATATACTTCATTATAATATCCAATAGAGGTACAGATGATTTTGCTGAATTGCGAAAAATTTTCTGAAATTGCTTAAGATCGTCTTGTATTGGCGCTTTAAGTTCCCGAAGTGATGACATTATTAATCCAAGGTTATTTATTACAAAATTTAAGCAGAGTAACTACAAATATAGGATCAAAATTAAATCTATTTTTGCATAAACTTAAAAACCATGTCAGGATTTTTATTTGACGAATTAATATTTGGCCCAATTTACAGTAGACGCCTAGGAGTTTCTTTGGGCATTAATCTTCTACCAACGGATAATAAGTTTTGTAATTTTAACTGCATATACTGTGAATGTGGATGGACGAACAATCAAAAAGGATTTAAGATAGTACTTCCCAAGCGCGATAACTTTAAAACACGACTTGAAATCAAACTAAAGGAACTTCAAGGAACAGTTAATGAACCCGATGCAATAACATTTGCAGGAAATGGCGAACCCACCATACATCCTAAATTTGCTGAAATAATTGAAGATACAATTGTGGCTCGAGATAAGTATGCACCAAATGCGGCAATAAGCATTTTATCCAATGCCAGTATGCTCCACAAGAAATCGGTAACTGATGCATTAAAAAAGGTTGATAAAAATATTCTCAAGTTGGATGCTGCAATTGAAGAAACATTCAATAATATTAACCAAGCAATGGGCAAATTATCAATGAATAAAATTATTGATGGCCTACTTAAGTTTGAAGGAAAGTTAATAATTCAAACTTTGTTCTTTCGTGGTGAGTACAACAACAATATAATTGATAATACTACACCCGAAGAACTTGATGCCTGGCTAAAGGTGATTAAAAAAATTAATCCTGAATACGTAATGATTTACCCAATTGATAGGGGAACTCCTGCAAAAAACTTGATTAAAATCCCAAAGGAAGAACTTGAGGAAATTGCTCAAAAAGTTGAGGCAATTGGGGTAAGCGCCAAGGTATATTAATATTATATATTTTTATCATCCATTAATTGAATGTAGAAGTTTTTAGAAACTTTGATGTATTAAGATTTTTTTCATGTGTGGCAGATTTCAATTATCAGTAAAGGGAAAACATATATCCGAAAGATATAGTGTTGAGGTATTTGATGATATTTACAATCCAAATTATAATTGTGCTCCATCACAAAATCTTCCAATAATAACGAATATAAATCCCACAAAGCTTAGTTATTTTAAATGGGGCCTTATCCCATTTTGGGCGAAGGATCCAAAGGTAGGGTTTCGAAATATAAATGCTAGGGCTGAAACAATATTGGAAAAACCATCATTTAGGCATTCTTTCAATAAAAGGAGATGTATAATTCCTGCCAATGGTTTTTATGAGTGGAGGCAGGATAGTGATAAAACTCCCTACCGTATTTTTCTTAAGACTGAAAATGTATTTTCAATGGCAGGTATTTGGGATACATGGAAAGATGCAGAAAATAAGGAGTTTAATACATTCTCCATCCTAACAACCGTAGCCACTGAGAAAATAAAAATAATCCACAACCGAATGCCTGTTATTCTTAGACCAGATATTGAGAAAGAATGGTTGAGTGATCTTCCCGGCGATAAGCTTCAAGCATATATTAAATCTTATGACGCCAAAAAATTAGAATTTTATCCCGTGTCAAAAAGGATTAATTCTCCAAAACATAATGACCCAGATTTAATAATTCCCGAAAGTGTTCAACAGAGCAAATTATTCTAATTAAACTATCAATGCTTATTTGTTAATTCGTTTATTAGTTTTGGCACTCCAACACCAGCCGTTTCATTGATTGTTGTTAAGTTGGAAATTCCAGGTACTGCAAAAGCTTTGGGATCAATATAATATTTGGGAACTTCACTTCTCACGTAATTTATTAGACTTGCAGCAGGATATACTACCATTGAGGTTCCAACTACAATGAGTATGTCAGCTTGTGAAACAATATCAATTGCTTTTTCGATCATGGGAACGCCTTCTCCAAACCACACTATATGAGGCCGTAATTGACTTCCTTTTTCACAATTATCTCCCATTTTTATCTCCCAATGATCCAGCTCGTAAACAAGAGATGAATCGGAGGAACTTCTTACCTTTTTAAGTTCACCATGCAGGTGAATTACATTTGATGAACCAGCTCGCTCATGCAAATCATCAACGTTTTGAGTAATTATTTGAACATCAAATAAATTTTCAAGCTCAACAAGAGCTTTATGTCCATTGTTTGGCTCGACTTCAAATAATTGTTTACGTCTTTGGTTATAGAATTCTAAAACTAGCTTAGGATTATTATGCCATGCTTCAGGAGTTGCTACCTCTTCAATCTTATGATTTTCCCATAAACCGTTATTATCTCTAAATGTTTTTACTCCGCTCTCAGCGCTTATACCCGCACCTGTAAGTACAACTATCTTTTCCATTTTAGAGTAATAATGTATGACGAAAACAAGATAAAAATGTTTCTAAATGAAGGAGACACTCAGGCTATTTGTAATTAGAGGATGTTCATATCGTCTAAAGCTTTCATAACATTCTTAACTGAATTAGCAGATGTTTCTAAAAGTTTTTTCTCATCATCATCAAGATCAATTTCAATAATTTCTTCGATACCATCCTTACCTAACTTTACAGGAACTCCAAGGTAAACATCCGTAAGCCCATAAGAACCATTAAGGTAGGCACACAGCGGAACAATTATTTTCTGATCATCAACAATTGCTTCAACCAATGAAGCAGCAGCGGCACCTGGTGCATACCATGCGCTTGTTCCCATTAGGTTTACCAATTCACCTCCACCTTTCTTTGTTCGTTCTACAATGCTATTTATTTTTTCTTTTTCAAGTAACTGACTTACCGGTATACCATTAACGGATGTATATCTGGGTAGCGGAACCATTGTATCGCCATGACCACCCAATAGCATTGCATGGATATCATTTGGGCTTACATTTATTGCTTCCGCTAAAAATGCACGATATCTCCCTGTATCTAGAGTTCCCGCCATACCAAATACTTTGTTAGCAGGTCTATTAGAAGCTTTGAGTGCAGCATAAGTCATTACATCTAGAGGATTACTAACGACAATAATTATAGCATCCGGAGAATGTTTAATTGCCTTTTCAGTAACGTCTTTAACTATTTTAGCGTTGGTTTTTATCAAATCGTCACGCGACATACCAGGTCTGCGTGGCAATCCTGAAGTAATAACTATTATTCCAGATCCCTCTGTTTTCGAGTAATCATTGGTAACACCAGTTACGCGAGTATTAAAATGATTTATTGCAGATGTTTGCCATATATCAAGTGCCTTCCCTTCGGCAATTCCTTCTTTTATATCTAGTAATACTACTTCTTTTGCAAGATCCTTATGAGCAATTACATTAGCACATGTAGCTCCAACATTACCAGCACCTATTACGGTTATTTTTTCCATTTTAATTAGTTTTCTTTGTGGGTTTATCTTTTATAAAACTCGACAAAATTAGTAATAATACACTTATTCAACAAATATATACAATCTTCCATAATAGCATTGATATATAGTATGTTATATGTTTTTGTAATTAGAAATAAACATTAGATGAACAGTTTTTAGTGTTAAAAAATGAAAATAATAAATAACATAAACCAATAACAAAAGTTTACACTAAAAGAATTATGCTATTATATTGTAAACAAATACTAACAAGAACAATTTAATTAAGATATCTTTCTCGCAATGTTTTGTGATTATTTTGTTGAAAAAACCTTAGACAAAAATGGCCAAACCAAATTTTATAACTTAGATTAGCCACCTCCGATTTACATATTAATAATCGATTATATATGAGAATAAATAATAACATCCAATTAATACTAAAAACGTACTTAATTGTAATATTTATCTTTTCAGCTTTCAGATGTATTTTATTTTTTACAGAATTAGACCGGATTGATTTTGACGAAGTTTCAACTTGGACTATTATTCAATCCTTCATAATGGGGATAAGATTTGACATTGTAATATCTAGTTACATATTATTTATCCCAGCATTAATATTACTGATTGAAGAAATAGTGAATCTGCGAAACCGTATTATTTATAAAATTATATTTTATTGGATTTTTATACTTTTTTCTTTTTCATTTCTAATTGCAGCAGCAGACATTCCTTATTTTAATCAATTCTTCGAACGTTTTTCCATTGGTGCTTTTGAATGGATTAACAATTTTGACTTCGTCGTATCTATGATTATTCAGGAACCAAAGTATTTTTTAATTGCGATACCTTTTATATTTATTGAACTTATATTTTTTGTCTTATTAAAAAGGATATTCAAATTAAAAGAGCACAAACCGGTTAAAATAAACTTGTATATCAATATATTTTTATCACTACTTGTATTATCCATAATGTTTGTTGGGATAAGGGGTCGTATCCAAAAAAAATCACCTATTCGAATCGGAACAGCTTATTTCTCTGACAATGCTTTTTTAAACAAACTAGGCTTAAACCCAGTCTTTACACTTATCCGTAGTGGCTTGGATGACTTGGACGTAAGAAATGAACAAATTGATTTAATCGATAAGCAAATAGCGATAAAAAATATTAGAAGGTATCATAACATTAACTCGAAAGAATACGCCTCACCAATTGCAAGAAAAATTGTCCCTGATTCTAGTTCAGAAATAAAACCTAATGTAGTGCTGATTATAATGGAGGGTATGAGTGCTCATAAAATGGGACGTCATGGTAATAAAAACAACTTAACTCCATTCCTAGACAGTTTGTCGAATAAGTCAATTTATTTTGAGAACTTTTACACTAGTGGAAAGCACACATTTAATGGAATATTCAGCTCACTTTACTCGTTTCCAGCACTTTATCGGAAACACCCTATGAATCGGGTAACAGAGTATAATGGAATGAGTAGTACTTTATTGAATAATGGATATTCCACAACATACTTCACAACGCATGATAGTCAGTTTGATAATGTTGAAGGGTTCTTAAGAGCAAATGGATTTCAGAATATAATTAGCCAACTTGATTATCCTTCAAATGAAGTAAAAACTGCCTTAGGTGTGTCAGATGATTTTATGTTTAGGTTCTCAATTCCAAAAATTAATGAACTTTATGAAAAAGATAAACCATTCTTAGCTGTATATATGACAGCAAGTGACCATGGGCCATACTATGTGCCTGATTATTTTCAGCCAAAATCAAAGGATATTAAAAATATGATAGTTGAATATGCTGATTGGTCTTTAAAAACTTTTATTGAGCTTTGTTCAGAGGAAGAATGGTTTGATAATACTATCTTTCTTTTCGTAGCTGATCATGGATCACCATTAAGCTCAACATATGAGATTCCATTGTCATATTTTCATACTCCTTTTATTATCTATGCACCTAAGATTATAACATCCAATATAGTATATGACGATATGGGTAGCCAGATTGACATTTTTCCAACGCTAATGGGGATAATAAAGCAACCATATGTAAATAATACGCTAGGAATTGATTTGCTAAGAGAAAAAAGAAAGTATGTAATTATCAACAACGATAGTAAAATTGGAATACTGGATACTTCCTACTTCTGTATTGTGGGTAAGGAGAATATTAATCTATACAAATATAAAAATCAAGATAAAACGGATTACTTTAGTCAAGAGGTTGACAAGGCAAAAGAAATGAAAGAATACGGACAATCACTCATGCAAACGTATCAAGATATGTTAAACGGTGGGGAAATAAATATAGAAAACAAAGATTAAATTTTATCACTTTTTTAACCGTTATGGATAAGAAAAAAACAATACTGATAATTAGAATAACATTGCTTGTTGGAACCATAATATCCATGTTTTTCGTTCCATGGCTGTTGATTAAGGCATGGATTTTGCCATTACCTAATACGATTCAAGATCAAGTAAATGAAGCTATTGGTCATGGATTTGACGGAATGATTGTTTATGTAGACCAAGGAGGTAAGCCATCTGCTTATTACGCTGCAGGTTGGAAAAATAGGGAAAATAACATACCTACCGATCCACATTCATTATTCAAGATTGCCAGTATTAGCAAACTATATGATGCTGTCGCAGTTACCAAATTGGTTAGTGATGGACGGCTTTATTTGGATAAACCCCTGTCTGATTATATGCCTGATGTTGTTGGTAGAATTGAAAATGCTGACCAAATCACATTAAAGATGTTGTTACAACACCGGAGTGGCATCCCCAATTTTACGGACGCTCCTAATTTTTGGGCAGCTCCAACAGAGACCTTTGAAGAAGGTCTTGCATTGATACTAGACAAGCCGGCCAATTTTGAACCTGACACAGACTATGAATATTGCAACACGAATTATCTGTTAATCAACAAGATTATGGATAATGAACTAGGTTATGGCTACTTTCAATTCATTCAGGAAGAAGTTCTTACCCCACTACATCTTAACAACACCTTCAGTTCCCTAAGTGAAGTGAATATAGACGATGTGATGAGTGGCTATCACGTAGGGTACCCCTTTGATTTAAAGGTAAACGACTATGGCATGCATGCCACAGCAGAAGACGTGGGTACTTTCTTAAGGGCATTGAACGATGGATCATTGTTTGAAACGGGAGAACAGGAAATATATTCTACTGTTTATGAGTATGAGCATTCTGGGTGGGTCCCTGGCTATCAGAGCTTTGCCCAATATTATGAAGATATTGATTGCGTTATTATTGAGTTCTATAGTACAACCGATCCCAAGCTGTATAATTGGAACTTATCAGAAATAATTAATAATAGAATTTACAAAATATTGAAAAGACAGAAAAATCCATAGTATTGGTAAAAATATTCTTAAACAACCATATAAAACACTTACATACAAGTATATACCTAAAGTTTTTGTAAGCATGTAAAAATGTCATTTACATGGAAACTATATTTATTATTTTTGATTTTCGATATTAAATTTTCACATTATGTATGTAAAAAGACGTTATGGCTTCTGGATGACTTTTTCATATAATTATCTTGATTATAGGACACTAATACAATAATAACACCATAATATATGTTATAAAAATTATGAAGTTATTGTTTTCATTTGTATTAACAATTATAATATTTATATCCTGTAGTAAATCTGATACATCTAAAAGTGTAAACCCTAACAGTAAATTATACTTTCCTTTAAATGATGGGAGTGAATGGGAAACCATTGATTTTTTATCACTTGACTGGAATGATAATGCATTGCCAAATTTATATGATCACCTAGAAACAAACGGTACAAGAGCATTTATTGTTTTAAAGAGTGGTAAAATTGTTTTAGAAAAATATTGGGGGAATAATATTCTAAATAATTCAAATTTCGATATTAACAGTATGTGGTATTGGGCGTCAGCCGGAAAAACCTTGACCGCTGCTCTTGTGGGAATAGCACAACAAGATGGTTATTTGAATATCAATGATAAAACTTCAGATTATTTAGGAAAGGGTTGGACTTCCATGAGCACAGAGAAAGAAGATCTTATTACTATCAAAAATCAATTAACCATGACGAGCGGTTTAAATTATAATATTCCAGATTTAGTTTGTACAGAACCATTATGTTTAGAATACAAAAGTGATGCAGGAACACAATGGTTTTACCATAATGCTCCCTATACCTTACTTGAGGAAGTTGTAAGCAACTCCACCGGAATTAACTATAATTTATACACAGACCAAAAAATTGAATCTATTATTGGGATGGATGGTTATTGGATTACCTCTGGCTTTAATAATGTTTATTGGAGTTCAGCCAGGGATATGGCAAGATTCGGGCTATTAATTTTAAACAAGGGAAATTGGAATGGTATAAAAATATTACATGATGAAAATTACTATAACCAAATGGTAAATAGCTCACAAGATTTAAACCCATCCTATGGATATTTGTGGTGGTTGAATGGTAAAAGCTCAATAATTTTTCCTGTGTTATCAGCATCATTCGATATAAGCCTGTCTGCCAATGCTCCTAGTGACTTAATAGTTGCAATGGGTAAAAATGGTCAGTTTGTGGATATTTCTCCAAGTCAAAGTTTAGTGGTTATAAGGATGGGGGAAGCTCCAAATGAAAATGCTCTACCCATTGAATTCCACGATGAAATGTGGGAAAAACTCAACCTAGTGCGGAATATTAAAAATTAAATGTATTCTTTCTAAGAATAGCTAAGTTTAAATACATGAAAAATATAGTATGCGCACTTATATTTTTATTAATTGCAAATAATGGGTATACACAAGTAAATCCAGATTCTCTGAAATTAATATGGACAAACAACACCCTTTCTGATTCATTGCGTTTTAAAGCAATTAATAGCTACTACCTGAATCATACCCATTCTCAGCATCCGGATTCGGTAGTGGTGTTAATTAACTATCATTTTCGCCTTGCTAAAGAAAAAAACTCCAAAAGAGAAATGGCAAATGCATTAAACGAAAAAGCTTTTGCGTATTATATTTATGGGGAAACTGATAGTTCTTTGGCAATGCTGGAAAAAGCCGTTAAGTTCAGAACTGAAATGAAAGATTCCTTAGAGGTGGCACTTCTGAACAATAATATTGGCAATATTTATCGAGGTCAAAATGATTATCAAAAAGCAGTTCGTTATTACACATATAGCCTAGCGACTTTTGAAAAAAAAGAAAAATATATAGCCCAAGCAGATGCGCTCAACAATATAGGGCTTATTTATGAAGATATAGAATTAGATAGTGTTGCCCTGGAATATCTGAACCGGGCTATGAAGCTTTATGAGCAAGAAGGTATGGAAGAGAGAAATGGGAATATATGGCTTAATATTGGAGCAATATATTTAAAATTAGGCAATAATGAGGAAGCAAAGAAATATCTTAAGAAAGCGTATAGAGTTCTCAAATCTGTTAATAACCGTTGGTCACTTTCCGATTACTATCACCAAATGGCCTTGCTTTATGAATCTATGGGTATAATTGATACGGCAAGTAATTACATCAAAAAAAGCCTGGAGATAAATAAAGAGTTAGGCAATAATCATAAAATTAATCTTAATTTGATAATGCAGGCTAATTTAATTCTTCCAGCAAATATTGATGAAGCTATTATGTTAAAAGAAAGGATAATAAAGTCTTCTCAAACCACTACAGATAATCAGCTTAAGTCCGACTTGTTCAAGCTCTTATACAGGGTCTATAAAAAACATGAAAAATATGATCTCGCATTGGAAATGTATGAAAAACATATGATGTATTACGATAGTGTGCTCATAGAAAAAAATAACATCGCCTTAGTAAGACAAGCCATAAAAAGTGAATATGATCTGAAGCTATTTAATAATCAACTTGAAAATGACAAAAAACAGGCTCAACTCAAATTGAAACAATTAAAAGATTCATACTTGCTAATTTTTATTGGTTCAGTTATTATCATGGTTATAATAGTTTTAACAAGATACCGTATAAACAATTATAGAAAGCAGAAAAAAGTGTTATTGAAAGAAATTGATAAACTTAAAACAACACACATTTCTTCCATATCTAACAATGATGGCGGCTTTAATTTGGATCGAAGTAGAATTGAGAAACATATAAATCGAGAAATAAATGAAACCGATTGGAAGGTCTTGAATATATTATTGGATGATCCGGTAATTACCAATAAAGAAATAGCTGAAAAGGCTTTTATGAGTGTTGATGGCATTGGTTCATCATTAAGACGCATGTACGATTACTTTGATATTAAAGAGTCCAAGTACAAAAAAATTTCATTAATACTTGATGCTATCAAGAAATCAGACATTAGTAAATAAATTACTTTTACCTTCCTCTTAACAATGTTTAACATGTTTTCATCCTTAAGCGTGAAGATTTTAAATTAATAAATAATCATATTTGCATTTTGATATTTTTTAATGTATTAAATGAATTTGAAAATGAAACTATTGTATTTACAACTCGTGTTTACTCTTTTTTCTGTAGCAAGTATTGCGCAGAATATCAATTTACAGGAAGACACAACGGTAAACAACCTACATGATTCCAGACAAGGCTCTTGTGCCATGGGGGATATTGACAATGATGGCGATCTTGACTTGATAATTACAGGTCCTGATGCTGTTTTGGCTAACCGTAAAACAACATTATACAGCAATGACGGCCTGGGCAATTTCACTGAAATAACCGATACGGGACTTTCTAACGACACTGAATTTGGTGATATATCGTTTGCCGATGTTGATGGAGATGGAGATTTGGATTTAATGCTAACCGGAAGAGATGGCAGTCCGGTCTATTATGCTAATTTTTATCTCAACGATGGCGATGGTAATTATACCTTAGACCCCAATACCCCATTTGAAGGAACCCTAGGAGGAGATGTTGACTTTGAAGATATTGACAACGATGGCGATCTGGATATTTTTATGTGTGGGCTGGACAATAATAACACAGTATTCTCAAAACTTTACCTGAACGATGGCACGGGAGATTACTCTGAGGTAGTATCAACTCCTTTTGAAGGAGGATCTTCCTCAACTTTTTTCGATATGGATAACGACAACGATATGGATCTAATCATTACGGGAACAGATAACAATGGTGAAAAAAAGACCAGCTTATATGAAAATGATGGCTTAGGCAATTTTAGTTTGGTTAATAATACACCTTTTGATGGAGTTGAAAATAGTAATATTTGTGCTGGTGACTCTGATGGAGATGGTGATGTTGATATACTTATAAATGGAAATAATGATGCTTTTGAGTATGTCTGTCAATTATATCTAAATGATGGAAGCGGGGTATTTAGTTTAGAAACAAATACACCCTTTATAGCATCCTCAATAGGGACAGTCGATTTTGCTGATTTTGACAATGATAATGATTTAGATGTGTTTGTTACTGGTGCTACTGGAGGAGCGGGTGTGGCAGCGCACATCTACGAAAATTTGGGAAATAACAATTTTAACCTGGTAGACTCACTGGTAAGAGTTTATGGATCAACCACAGCAATTGGTGATATTGATGGTGATAACGATCTTGATATGATTGTTACGGGTATTGCAAATCAAGCAACTACAGATATTTTTAAGCCAAGAGTTTATAAAAATATGCTTGTCACCACTTCAGTAGAAATAGCGTTTGATGAAGGCAATGAGAATACGTTTATCTATCCTAACCCTTCTGCGGGAACCATAAATATTGAGACGGTAAACACATCTACTTCTTCAATAAAAATATATAATACAATTGGTGAATTGGTCTTTTCCAATGATGATCTGACGTCCAATGCTCAAATACATTTAGATCAACCACCAGGCATATATTTCGTTGTTGTTAAAACAAGCAACTCAACTTCCACTTCCAAGGTGATATTAAGATAATAATATTACAAACATGAAAATATTTATCCTAACATTAATTTCTTCATCAAAGAGTATTTGGAGCAAAAATAAATTAATTACCTAATTTGAGACTGACTTTCTCCAAACTTTCAAGGGTGCCAACAACAGTAACTATATCTCCTTTTCTTAACCTAGTAAAACCATGACATACGAGTGCACTTTCTTTTCTGTGAACCGACAAAATTGTAACATCAGAAGGGAAACGTAAATTTCTAAGAGCCATTCCATGTATGTTATCATCTGTAATCTCCACATCAATAGTATCTTGATTTTCTTCCATGCCAAGCAAGAGTGATGTAGCTTGAGGTGAACGTACAAAGTGATCAAGTAAACTAACCATAGCGGTATTTGGTTCTACAATTTTAACTCCTAATTGATGAAACTTCTCAATCCAATTTCTATCATGCAAACGAACAACAACATTTTTTGTGCCTAAATACTCATAAGCAATCTCACAAATTTTATAATTTTCTTCATCCGATAATAAACATACAATGGTATTAGCCTTTTCGCACTCGATAGTATAAAATGATTCTTTTGTTAACCCCGCAATATGAGCAATTTCTACATCTTCAATCGTTCTTGTTTTTTCTTCAGATAGTTGGGTTGCTATCTTCACATTCCAAGATTGATTTTTAAGCTGAGTGGCCAAAGCAATAGATTGGTTTTCAAATCCAAAAACAATTGCATCTCTCACATCATCACCATCCTTAGAGTCCGCTTTTGTATGGTCTTCATTTACCAATTTTATAGCCCATTTAAAGAGTGGAGGACCCACTATTTGGCTAATTATAATTACCGCAATTACAAGAGTTAGAAACTCTTCACCCCACAACTGAAATTCAGCAGCTACAATAGTAGCAAGCCCTAAACCAACTCCTGCTTGCGTAATATATGGCATCCATCCTAGTAAATTAAACTTCATGGAATCTCCTGCTATAACACCACCAATTAATGCCCCTAAAACAATGCTTATTAATCGAACAAAAAATAATAAAACTGCTATTTCCCATACAGAAAGTAAAACATCAAAAGAGAGAGAAAGACCTGTAAGCGTGAAAAATGCCAAATAAACAAAAGGGCCTACATCTTCAATAATACTTGAAAACTCAAAACGATAATTGGAGAAGTTTGACACTAAAAAGCCAGCTATTATGCAAATAATTAAAGGTTCAATAAGAAAGCTTACACCTATTATACTATGTGAATGAATTTTAACATAATGTGCCAATACATAAATTAAATATCCGACAACTAAAAGTAAAAGCGATTTTACTTTCTTATTTATTGGCTTTGATAATAAAAAGGTGATGAGCTTGCTAAGTACAAAGCCTAAAGCGAAAGAAATTACCAATTCAATCAGCAAAAGAATTACGAAACCAAAACCCATCTCAGCACCATTTACAAGAGACTTTCCTATAGCAAAAGTAATTGTAAATAAAATTATCACTAGAACATCTTTTATTACTGTTACTCCTAATGCTGTACGTGTAAATGGTCCTTTTGCACGCATCTCATTGATAATTGCAATTGCAGAAGATGGCGAACGAGCTACAAAAATTACACCCATCAGAATGGAAATAGCTAACTTGGTATTTTGAGGTAAACCCGACATAAAAGGTATCTGATTGGAAATAAAATAAACAATGGAAGCACTTAATAGAAAGGTTACAACCAATTGCCCGAAGGTAATCCATGCTATTTGTCGGATTCTGTTTCTAATTTCTTTTAAATATAGTTCAGAACCGGCAGCAAAAGCAATAAATGCAAGAGCAATATCATTGATGAAATCGAGATTTTGATGTGCCCCTTTAGGAAACATATGTAAAACAAATGGTCCAGCAATTATCCCAATTAAAAGCATTCCTGTTATTAATGGCAGTCCAACTTTCTGAAACTCAAATGACACCCGTTGTGCAGCAATTGCAATAAGAATAAAAGCAGACAAAAATATGATGGTTTGGCTTGTCAAGGTTAACGGTTTTAGTTTTTGAGTAAATATAGAAAGATTTAATAAACGAAATTATTAGAAAAAAGAAAGATGAAGAATGTTACACAACGTAGTCCAATTATCGACCTTTTTCTTACAAGATTTAGAGAAATTGAGAGTGTTTAGTGAAAAGTGTAAAAGTATTGGTCTTTTCCAATGATGATCTGACGTCCAATGCTCAAATACATTTAGATCAACCGCCAGGCATATATTTCGTTGTTGTTAAAACAAGCAACTCCACTTCCACTTCCAAGGTGATATTAAGATAATAATATTACAATCATGAAAATATTTATTTTTGATAACGATTAAGAAACACAGATAGATTTATATTATCAAGATTTTTTTTAAATCTTCTTTTAAATCATCCGTGCTTCATAATGTTATAAAGTGAAACTATGTCCCAACAAATGAAATATGGCCTTCAGTTTAAAAATAAAAAGTAATGTAATTCACATTTTATTTTTTTTAGGATTGACTTTCATTTCATGTCATCCGCATAAAAATTCTGAGACAACATCCAATGAAAATCATTCCTGTTCATTAACAGATAGTTTATTGGGCAAAGATTTTTTGGAAAAAAACTTTATGGATGCCATAAAATTAATAAAACCTTCAGCCAAGAAATCATCATCCAAAACGGGAATGGTATTCATAAAGGGAGGAAAATTTCAGATGGGGGGAGATTTCCCTAAGGAGAATAATGAAATGCCCGAAACAGCGCTTCCGCAAGGAGATGAATTCCCTAAACATCTTGTCCAGGTTGACGATTTTTATATGGACGAACACGAAGTAACCATTGGTCAGTACATGGAGTTTATTAATGCTACAAACTATAAAACAGTTGCAGAGTATGATATTAATTGGGAAGAATTAAAAAAGCAATTGCCAGAAGGAACTCCAAAACCTTCAGATGAACAATTAAAAGCAGGAGCATTAGTATTTCATCTTGTAGATGACAAGGTGGATAAAAATAACCTAAGCAATTGGTGGGTGTTTACACAAGGAGCATTTTGGAAAAATCCTGATGGTAACACAGTTTCCATAAATGAAATTAAAAACTTACCAGTTACACAAGTATCTTGGTATGATGCAATGGCTTATGCTAAATGGATGGGCAAGAGATTGCCAACAGAAGCAGAATACGAATATGCAATGCGGGGTGGAAGAAATGGAACAATGTATCCATGGGGTAATGAAACTGTTGATTCAGGAAATTGGAAAGGAAATTTTTTACAAGGAGATTTTCCATACACAAATACTGCACTTGATGGTTTTGAGAATATTGCACCCGTAAAGTCATTTCCTCCAAATGACTATGGCCTATATGATATATCAGGTAATGTATGGGAGTGGACAAATGATTGGTATAGCCCTTATTATTATAATGAATTAAAAAATGCAAGCAAGATTACCTATAACCCTCAGGGGCCGGAAGAGAGTATTGAAATTAATAATCCAAATGCAACAAATAAGGTAGTGCGTGGAGGTTCATTTTTATGTCATGATAACTGGTGTTCAGGTTATAGAAATTCAAGAAGAATGAGGTTATCTCCAGACACAGGAATGCAACACATAGGATTTAGACTCGTGAAAGATGAGTAAAAAATCATTAAAAAGCTGGATTACTATATTTTTTCGGTTAATTGTACGTTATAAAACATATATATATATTTAATGATTGAATATATAGCAAAACAAGATTTGTTATGATATCTTCTTATTGCTATTCATTGGCAAGTGGAAATAAAAACAATAAACAATAATAAACAATAAAGCAATTATGAAAAAATTAAACCTTTTATTATCTATAACTCTCATTATCGGATTGATTATATCATGCGATATAGACACTAAAAAAGAATCCGGAGATTCAAATGTTGAGATAGAAAAAAATGAAATGTCTCCAATCAATGTCACCCAAGAAAATTTTGCACAAGCATATAGTAATATGAGATTAGGTGCAATTTCAAATATGGCAGGAGGGGTAAACCAATTTGTTACAATGCCAATACCAAGTAGTAACCCAGATGAACAATTTGTTGTTCGAATGAATAGAGATACCCCCTATTCTGGGGCTGTGATTGATATGTCGGGTGGCGACGTTTACATTACAATTCCAAAGACTGATAAATATGTTACGATACAAGTTGTTGATGAAAATCATGAAACACAACCTATGATTTATGGGGATGGAAGACACAAAATCACAGCGAAAACGGATTATGCTTTTGTGATTGTTCGTGCACTAGAAGGCGATATAAGAGAAAACTTAATTATTGAAGCAGGAAGTGGCAAACCATTCAAAGTTAAAAACTGGGATATGGAATCTTTCCGTGCTGTTGAAAATATTGGTAACATTGCTTTTTCTAATGGTTATGATCAATCAAAAGCATATGGAAATCCTGAAAGTGGTCAAACTCCCTACATGAATTATGTAGGCGCAGCTGGAGGCTGGGGAGGTGCTATGGTACAAGATAATGTATATCAAACAAGTAAATATTTTCCTGCTGATGGTTGTTATGAAGTAACTTTTCCTGACCCTAAGGATAAATATTTCTGGTCTGCTACAGTATATAATGGTAATGGCAGAATATTTAATGATATAGCTAACATATCTAGTGAGATGAATCCTGTTATAAACAAAGATGGAACAATTACTTTGCATTTTGGATGTGATGGAAAACCAAATAATATTCCTATTGTTGAAGGCAACACTACTGGAAAATTTAATGTATTAATGCGTCATTATGGACCAAGTAAACAGGTTAGCTCAAATGAAGAAGGCTATGACCCAACTAAACTAATCACAAAAGTTAAATAATATCAGGTTAAAATATAAGTTAAAACTTGGGAATTATTTTATTTGTTTTCTGAATATTACTTATGTTATAGTTATGACAAATTAATTTTAAAGCTTTAACCATAGCTTTTATAAAATTATATTCAATGGCGGTTTGGGTGAAAACTCAAATCGCTTTTTTATTTGCATTTTGTATATTGCCGCTTTAAAATTTGGTTTAATGTAATTTCATTCCTTCTAACTTAAATGTCATTACTGCGCCACTTATCAATTGATAGTAAATTAAAAAAATTAATGAATGAAATTTAAAGATTTAGGAATTATTGAGCCAATTTTAAAGGCTCTAAATGAAGAAAAATATTCTGTGCCTACATCGATACAGGAGAAAGCAATTCCTCTTATACTAAATAGAAAAGATGTTTTAGGAAGTGCACAAACTGGTACAGGTAAAACAGCAGCTTTTGCCATTCCAATATTGCAGCACTTATTTCATAATCGCAAACATAACAACAGCCCACTCAAAATAAATGCACTCATTATAACCCCTACTCGTGAATTGGCTATTCAAATAGGAGAGAGTTTTTCAACCTATGGTAAACATACACGAATAAAAAATACAGTTATTTTTGGAGGTGTTAATCAGAGTGCTCAAACCCAAGCACTGCGCAGAGGAGTTAATATTCTTGTTGCCACGCCCGGGAGACTTTTGGACCTTATGGACCAGGGTTTTATTAAACTGAAAGATATTGAATATTTCGTTTTAGACGAAGCTGATAGAATGCTAGACATGGGATTTATTCATGATATTCGAAAGATAATTTCAAAGTTACCACACAACCGACAGTCTCTATTCTTTTCAGCAACAATGCCAAATAATATTGTTGATCTATCAAAGAAAATTCTAAAAAATCCTACTAAAGTTGAAGTAAGCCCTGTTTCTTCCACTGCTGAAACCATAAATCAGTATCTCTACTACACCAACAGGTTGAACAAGAAAGATTTACTCTTTCATATTCTTAAGCATCATAAAATTAATCAAGTACTGTTATTTTCCAGAACTAAGCATGGTGCTGACAAAATAGTTCGTAATCTAAAGAAACAGAAAATCAAAACAGCAGCCATACATGGTGACAAAGCACAAAATCAAAGACAAAAAGCGCTAAAGCAATTTAAAAGTGGAGAAATAAGTGTTTTAGTTGCCACTGATATTGCAGCACGAGGAATTGACATCGATAAATTGAGGTATGTTATCAATTATGATATCCCAAATATAGCTGAAACCTATGTTCATAGGATTGGACGATCAGGTAGGGCTGGAGATGAAGGTGTATCCATATCTATTTGTGAGCCCGAAGAAAACTCTTATATAAAAGACATTGAAAAACTAATAAACAAGAAAATTGAGGTTATTAATGAACATCCTTATCCTCAAACTGACAATCCAATGACGGCCGAGGAAAAGAAAGTGTTTGAAAAGCAGAAAGCACAAAGAAAGCAAGAATATTTTGCCGCAAAAAATAAAAAAAAATCACATTCATCAAATTATAAAGACAGACATAAAAAGCGAAAATGAGAAATTAAAACTGAATAAATATATGGATAAATAGAAGTGTTGATTTATTTGAAACTCATTCGTAATCAAATAATTTTGATTACATTCAAGAAATAAGTGATTTACATAAATCTCAAAAACTAAAGCTATGATTACTGAAAATGAAATTAAAAATCTAGGGCATGACTTTTGGAAAATTGTCAAAAGTGGTGTTCATGGTTCAAAAGCCGAATATTTATTTGTGAATCCGGGAGTTCTTGCTCCCAATGGATTATGGCTAAAACTTGAGGCACATCAAGAATTACATCGTTCACTTTGCGATGAAGTACATGAATGGGTGGGTGATTTATCAATTAAAGTTCTTTCAGAAAATCCAGAACGCGTACAGGTAAATGGAATTGTTCACTGGGAGGCAACAATTAAAGAAAATGGTAATAGAATAGTAAGTGAAGTGGGTGAGCAATGGATTATTGAAAGGGGTATAGACAGAAAACTTAGATGGACTAATTATTGGTCTGATTCTTTTACATATGCCAAAGGATCAGCAGAACTTGTTTTGTAGCGGTTATTTTTATAATAATTATGTGATAATTAGATTAAAATATTGAATAAATATATTATGAAAAATTTATTATACTTGTCATTATCAATATTGGTTATCGCTACTATTATATCTGTTAATTCCTGCGATAACAAGATACAATCAATGAAAAATTTAAAAACTAAAAATATGAGAACTGAAGAAATTATTGAAGCTAATGATAAACTTTATGCCGGACTAAACGAAATGTTTATGGGCAATTTTGAACCATTGAATAAACTTTGGTCACATTCTGATTCAATTACTTTCATGGGACCTTTTGGAGGATACTTAAAAGGTTGGGATGAAATTGGTAAAAATTTCAAAGAAGTATCCGAAATGAAATTAGGAGGCAAAATTGTATGTGCCAATATGAATGTATTTGCTGGTAATGATGTTGGATATGTTACCTGTGTTGAACAAGGAACAAATGTTGGACCTGATGGAAAACTTGTAAATGTAAATCATAGAGCCACAAATATTTTTCACTTAGAAGATGGAATATGGAGGCTGGTTCATCATCATACGGACATATCTTTGCAGCATGAACAAGCATTTGACATGGAAATAAAGTAAAAAGGATAATTTCGAATTCAAACCACAGAGTAAAGCAAGCTAATTATATCTAAAATGGTAATAGAAGATGAATATTTGGAAATAAATCGTCATTCATGGAATAATAGAACAGATGTACATATAAAATCTGAATTTTATGACCTCGATGGTTTCCAAAATGGCAAAACATCCTTGAAATCTATTGAATTAGACATGCTTGGTAACCTTGAAGGGAAATCAATTTTGCATTTGCAATGTCACTTTGGACAAGATACTATTTCACTAGGTAGGCTTGGAGCTGATGTTACAGGAATTGACATATCAGATAAGGCAATCGAGCATGCAAAAAGAATTGCAAAGGATGAAGATTCAAAAGTAAATTTTATATGTTGTAACATATATGACTTACCAAACCACCTAGATAAGCAATTTGATATTATTTTCACAAGCTATGGCGTAATTGGGTGGCTTCCAGATTTAAATAAATGGGCAAATATCATTTCTAGATACCTCAAATTAGATGGTAAATTTATATTTGTTGAGTTTCATCCTGTAGTTTGGATGTTTAATGATGGTTTTGATAAAATTGATTATAGTTATTTTAATTCAGGACCAATAGTAGAAACGGAGATTGGCACCTATGCAGATAAAACTGCTGATATAACTCAAGAATATGTAACGTGGAATCATAGCATGAGTGAAGTAGTAAACAGTTTAATTAAAAACGGACTTAAATTAGAAGAATTAAAGGAATATGATTACTCACCATATGATTGTTTTGATAAGACAAAAAAAATTGAATCCAATAAATTTCGAATAAAACACCTAGATAATAAAATACCAATGGTTTATTCAATATTAGCAGCTAAATAATCTAGGGGAATAAAATTATTTTTATGCTTAATTTAAATATATGAAACTGAAAATATGACTCTTAGACTTATAATATTCTTAGCAATTAATTTTGGGGCACTTGCTTTGGGAAGCTTTTTTACTGGCAAAGGAGTTCCATCTGATTGGTATGTGAGCTTGACAAAGGCTCCGTGGACTCCACCTGGTTGGGTTTTTGGGTTCGCCTGGACTACAATTATGATTTGCTTTAGTATTTATTTAGCATATTTATGGCCAGTTGCTGAAAATAAAAACCTTCTGATTACTCTATTTATAATTCAGTGGGTATTAAATATTGCTTGGAATCCGGCTTTCTTTTATTACCACAATGTTTTACTAGGACTGGTTATAATTAGCACGCTTACCATACTTATTGGAGTCTTCCTTTTTATGCATTGGCCTGAACTTAAATTGAAATCTGTTTTAATACTTCCATATCTCCTCTGGCTATTAATCGCCACATCTTTAAATGGCTATATATTGCTAAAAAATTAATTAGAAAAAATAGATTTATCGAATGGAAAAACCAAGTTCTTATTGTGAGCATGTTGCTTCTTTGCAAAATGATAATATTCATAGAATTTACCACGATACACAATATGGATTTCCAATTGATTCGGATGATGAATTGTTTTGCCGTTTAACTTTGGAAATAAATCAGGCCGGTTTATCATGGACAACAATTCTAAATAAGCAAGACAACTTTCGAAAAGCATATTCTAACTTTAATGTTGAGGTTGTTGCCAAGTACGAAGATATTGATATAAAAAGACTGCTTTCAAACCCAGGAATAATTCGAAATAGATTAAAAATAGATGCTACAATAAATAATGCTAAAAGAATAGTAGAACTACAAAATGCATTTGGCTCATTTAAAAACTGGTTAGACAAAAATCACCCATTAACCATAGAGCAATGGGTAAAACTATTCAAGATAACATTTAAGTTTACGGGTGGAGAAATTACAAAGGAATTTTTGTTAAGTACTGGATACCTGCACGGTGCCCATGCTGAAGATTGTGAGACATATAATACTATTATTAAGAAAAAACCAATGTGGCTTAAATAGTAATGCCTATTCATTATTTGTAATGTTTTAGTCCAAAGGCTCTTTATTCTTATTTACTATATTTACACCTGCATGGTAATTTTACTTTTTAAGCAATGCTTTAATATTATTCGTTTGGTGTTAAAAAACGATAATTAATAGATAAATGGAATCAATAAACGTAAGGGAAAAACTTAATTTGATTGATGATCATTGGAACCCGAGAATAATTGGAGAGTTAAATGGTCAGCAAGTAAAAGTAGCAAAGATAGAAGGAGAATTTGTTTGGCACAATCACAAAAATGAAGATGAACTTTTTTATATCATAAAAGGAAAACTAATTATAGAGTTTAGAGATAAAGAAGTTGAGCTAAATGAAGGCGAAATGATTATCGTTCCCAAAGGCGTTGATCACAAACCCATTGCAGAGCAAGAGGTTTGGATAATGCTTTTTGAGCCCAAAAACATTAAGCATACAGGTAATGTTGAGCATAAATTAACGGTTAAAAAGTTCAAAAAAATATAATTTAAAAAAATTGCGCTAACTTTAGTGCAGGAGCTTAATATTTAATAATGGAATTTTTATCAGAACTATTTAGATCATTTTTTGGAATGACCTGGGAATTATTTTCGGGCCTTGCCATGGGGTTTGTGCTTTCATCGTTAACCAGAGTCTTTGTATCTGCAGAAACAATAAGTAAATCTGAATGGATATAGATACAACAAAACCGTATGTTTGTGTCATTGGAGGTTTAAATATAGATCTGCAAGGCTCCTCAGATGCGCCCCTGGTTTTAAATGATTCAAATCCAGGCGAGATTGAAATGTCAGCTGGCGGCGTTGGAAGAAATATTGCTGAAAATATGGCAAGAATTTCAATTGATTCAAAGATACTCTCCTATGTAGGAAATGACGCTCTTGGTGATTTTGTAATCAATAAAACAAAGATGGCAAATGTTGACACTTCATTATTAATAGAACACAGCACTCTCCCAACTAGCCAATATTTATCATTGCTTGATGACAATAACGATATGCTAGCTTCTATCTCCGATATGCGGATTATTGATGAAATGACGATTCAAGACATAATGAACTGGAAAGATGTTCTAGATCTTTGCAGTGTGATTGTTATAGATACAAACATACCAGTCAAGGTGATTGAGCATGTTGTTGAGCACTACAGCCATATACCTTTGTTTTTAGATCCAGTTTCCTTTGCTAAAACTTCTAAAGTTCTGCATATAATTGGGAAATTTCATACAATTAAGCCTAATAAACTTGAAGCTGAGCTTATCTCGGGTATTTCAATTATAGATGATGAGACTATGCTTAATGCTGCTCAAAACATATTTGATAAAGGTTGTAAGCAAATTTTCATTACACTTGGAGATGAGGGTGTTTTTTACCTTGACGGCAAGGACTATGGGCATTATTTACATCATGGGGTCAATATAAAAAGTGCCAACGGAGCAGGAGATGCCTTCACCGCTGGAGTTGTTTATGGTTTTTTAAATCATTCAAGCATAGAAGAGACAGCAAAGTTTGCCTCTGCTGCTGCAGTAATAGCTTTACAAAGTAAAAATACGATAAGTGAGAATCTGTCGGAGCATAATATTAAATTACTATTAAATGATGAAATGCAATGAAATTTAGTGATTATCTTGATATCCACCCAAATGTGCAAGAAGCGATTAAAAATGGGGATCCCATTGTCGCGCTTGAGTCTACTATTATTTCTCATGGGATGCCTTATCCTAAGAATATTGAGACCGCTATAATGGTTGAAGAGACAGTGCGCTCTAATAAAGCTATACCAGCAACAATTGCTATTATTAATGGTAGGTTAAAGGTAGGCCTTACTCACCAAGAGATTGTGTATTTGGCGACCAATGATGATGTCAGAAAGGTTTCACGAAGAGACCTTGCAATCACGGTCTCTCAAAAGCAGTCTGGATCAACGACCGTTGCCGCAACAATGATCATCGCAAACCTTGCAGAGATAGCTGTATTTGCCACTGGAGGAATTGGAGGTGTTCACAGGGGAGCTGAAAAAACATTAGACATATCAGCTGACCTCGAGGAACTGTCTAATACAAATGTCTGTGTCGTGTGCGCTGGAGCTAAAGCAATTTTGGATATAGGTCTAACGCTGGAGTATCTAGAAACGAAAGGCGTTCCTGTTATTGGGTATAAAACATCTGAATTGCCAGCCTTTTATTCATCAGAGTCAGGCTTTGATGTTGATTACAAGATTGATTCAGCACTCGAGATTGCTGCAATATTAAAGACCAAATGGAACTTAGGTGTTGACGGTGGTGTCCTAGTTGCCAACCCAATTCCAGTTGCCTTTGAGCTTGAATCAAGTATTATGAATGAGGCTATTAACCAGGCCATTATTGAAGCCGATAAAGAGAACATAACGGGAAAGAACATAACACCATTCTTGCTCTCAAAAGTGAGTGAAATTACGGAGGGAAAGAGTTTGGATGCCAACATTAAGTTAATTCAAAATAACGCTGATTTAGCGGCTAAAATAGCACTTCATTACTCGAAACAAGGGTAGTTGCTTTTCTCTAACAAAAGAATTAAACATTGATACAAGACCAACCACTAAAAGGAAAAGTATCATCAGTATGCTCTGATCAGACCTAACGTATTGATCAATTAATATTTGACATCTTACCTTATTTTTGGACTATTCCTTTCTATATTTAGATTGGATACCTGAAAGTCCGACAGAGTCTCTACAGGTTAATAAAAATCCATTTGAAATGAACTATATAACAATTTTAAACTTAATTTTTATTTCCCTTACAATTGGTTATTACATAATGTGCAAAATACATAGCAGGAGATTAGAAAATCAATAACAACATTGTAATTTGTTAAACTCAGATATATTCTGCAAAAACTATGTGAATTTTTTATTTTAATAGTTTATGAGCACTTTACACCAAACCTTTGTTCAAATCCAGAAATTCCTTGAAGGCCGCCAGTGTGAACAGACACAATATTATTCATGCCTTTAAAATATCCATTTTCCATAAGGTTAATAACTCCGTAAAGTTGTTTTCCAGTATATATAGGATCTAGCTGAACTCCATATTTATTTCTAAATAAATTTATGAACTCAATGAGATCTAGGTTCCATTTAACAAAGCCACCAAAATGATAATCCTCAATCACATCATAATTATCGGGACAGGTTTTGCCATAAGTATCTTCGTATAACCTTTTGATTTCAACCTTCATGAATTCTCCTTTTAAAACTGGAATTACGACTAATTTCTGATGTTTCTTAAGCGCTCTTAACATACCAGCTGCTGTGGCTCCAGTTCCTGCATCAACTGTAATAATATCAAAATCCATGTCTATTTCATTTACGATATCTTCACAACCAATTACACCATACTTTGATGCACCACCTTCGGGAACAATAAGAGTTTTTCCCTTAATTACCACCTCCCTCAAGTTTCGTGCGATTTCTTTGTATCTAGCTCTGCTTACAAAACGTAGCTCCATTCCAAGTTTACGACAATAATCAATTGTTGGATTAGCAATTTCTTCTCCTCTAACTGTGGCAATTGTTTTTACTCCATATATTTTTCCAGTAGCTGCTACTGAAGGAAGCAAGTTTGCATATGCCCCCCCGAAGGTTTCTATCGTATCAATGTTTTTTTCTAGAGCAAGCCTTATATGTTCTTTAAGCTTTCTCCATTTATTACCTGAAACATCTTTGTGTATAAGGTCATCTCTTTTTAGGTAAAGATCTATACCATTAATTTTATCAATCCTCTGGAGTATGCTTTTACTTAAATCCACAAATGGTTTTTTGATAAAGTAAAGTTAGAAAGAATTCAATAACCAGATCTATACACAATAGAAATATGAATTTATTTATTCAATGCTTTTTTAACAGACTCAGCAGTATCTAGTACTGTCTTTTCTATGGGAATCGGCATCCAATTAAATGTTTTCTTAGTCTCGTTTATATCCCCAGAATAAGTATATCCCACAAAAGGCAACATTCCTTTCATCTCGTCATTGAAATTTGCCATGAACCTAATTAAAAAATTAGGAGCGGTATTTGTACTTGCTTTCTTAAAACCATTATTTTTTAAGATGGAAGCAATATCTTTAAAAGATATAGGTTTCTCCGTAGCTACTATATACCTATTACCACTTGCTTTTTTGTTTTCCATGGCCTGTACATGAATCTCGGCAATATCTCTAACATCTGACATGTTGATAGCAGCCTGTGGTAGCATAGGCATTTTACCAGTGATCATTTTGGCAAAGGTAGTCATGGATTCCCCTGATAAATTACCAGAAAATGTTGGCCCATATACGGGACCTGGATTAATTACTACCAGCTCCAAAGGAATATCTCCTTTTTGATTTTTTATAAAATTCCATGCGGCTTTTTCAGCCATGGTTTTACTTTTAGAGTAGGCAGTTGTATTTTTTGCATCAACATTAGTCCACGTATCTTCATTAATATTTATTGAATCATTGCTATCTCCCATCATCGCAACCATAGAAGAGGTTAGGACAACACGTTTTATTCCAGCTTTTTTAGCAGCCTTAAGTGCTCTTAATGTTCCATCAACAGCAGGTTTAATTAATTCATTTTCATCCTTTGGCACCTTTATTATAAAAGGTGATGCAACATGTAATACAAAATCACATCCTTCCATTGCTTCTCCCCAACCCTCATCCTTCAATAGGTTTAACTCACAAAACTCTAAATTTTCTTTAGGGTCAACTTCATTTTTTAAACCATTAATAACTTCATCTTTTTTAGATAAATTTCTAACGGAGCCTCTTACAGAATATCCTTTTTTTAATAGTTCAGCAGCGCAATGCTGACCAATATATCCCGATATGCCTGTTACTAGTACTTTTTTCATGTTTTTATTTATTTAGCAAGCGAAAATACAGTATTACATAAAAATTTCACAGGTAATTTTATATTTTTTTTTACACAAACAAAGACAGGTGAAACAAATGTTGACCCAACAAATTAAAAAGAATACGAAATTCAGAAATATTATGTAATTCGGATAGCTTTATACAAAAATAAAAAGTGTTTAAAAAATTAAGTAGCTGAATGTTTTTTGAATAATATCAGCAATAATTATAGAGCATTTGTTTTTATATTTGGCTCCTGCAAATGATTTTTAATAAATAGATTGTTGCCATATGCTCAAAAAATATTTTTGGATTTTATTTATTGTCCTATTTAGTCTAGCTGCTCTAACAGCAGAAAAAATTAACAGTAGACTTTATATGAGTGACTATAAAGTTTATCATAGAACTGCCAAAAGGATTGTAAATAAAGAGAATATATATTCTGTTAAGCAAGACGGCCACTATGTTTTTAAGTATTCAACAACCAGTGGAATATACTTCATCCCCATTTCTTTTATTCCTTTAAAATATGCCAAGTACATATATTGGCTAGCTTTAACCATACTGCTGTGTATAGGAGTTAATGTATTATATAAATTGATTGATAATAAATATAAAATTGGGGCCAATAAAAATAGTATTATAATATTGTCAATTATTGCTGTTATTGCCCATATATTTAGGGAGTTGCATCTGGGCCAAGTAAACATGTTGCTATTAGTAATGTATATTACACTCATATACTTTTTACAACAAAAAAGTAAAATACTGTTTGCTCTTATGTTGAGTATAAGTGTATTTTTAAAACCGTTTGGACTTATATTTTTCCCCTATTTACTCATAAAAAAAGAATACAAGATAATTTTAACCTCACTTATTTTTATTTTTATTCTAGCACTACTGCCTCTTCTTTTTTATCCAAATTGGCATGACTTCAGCAATCTTTATTTTGACTGGATTAATGAGTTAAAGGTCGAATTGAATAAAAAACAAGCCTTGCTTGCCGATGGTAACCATACTGTTTTTTCTGTTTTTGCCCGTTACACGCCTTTAAAATTTATCCTAGTAAACCAAATAATTGAGAAGGTTTATCAAGCTCTTGTATTAATTATAATTGGTGCTGGATTATTTATTGAGTTTAGAAAGAAAAACCACAATAGTGATATTGTATATCAAATGATACTTCTAATAAGCATAATACCTTTGTTGGCATTTACTACTTATAATCTATTTATATTTGAATTACCCATAATACTTTACTTAATATACTTTTTTAAGGATTTGAATATTACTCAAAAAATTATGGTTGTGATTGGATGCATTTTAATTGGAGGAAATATCCACGAGATAACGGGAAGTGCTTTAAGGGACTATTTAATAGGTATATCGGTTTATACCTTTGGTACAATATCTCTAATTACTGCTTTAATTTTGTTTAAAAATGCAAAACTCGATTAGAGGTTAGTATAGTTATAAGCATAAAAAAATAAGGACACTTTAATTATCCTTGTTTCCCCCTAATTACAGGCTTTTACTTACAAAAGTATAAAGTAAGGTTGTAATAATTGGGATTAAATTTTGATGAAATAAAAACAATTTAAATTAACTTTGTAAAAAAATTAATAGCCTATGAACACACCGAATAAATTGGTAGAAGAAATACAGCAGAACAGAAAGTTAAAGTCTGGCTTGCTAAAGATTTTCAGAGATAATTCAGTAAGGATAAAGTCGTTAAAAAGGAAGTGGACTGATGGAGATGATGTTGCCGCTAAACTTGATATGGTTGATTATTTAAGGGATAAAGGCTTTGAGGTTAATGATGATGAGCTTAAACAAGTTTGGGACTATATGTGGCTACATAATCGCCACAAGGCAATTAGTGATGGTGATTACGATGAGGCAACTGGCCAGTTAGATTACTAGATTGAAGTTTAAAGCTAATCTTCGATGCTTTAATTTTGTTTAAAAAGGCAAAACTTGATTAGAGGTTATAGTTATAACCAAAAAAAGAGGGTATGAAAGTACCCTCTTTTTTCTTTTCACATTGATATTCTTAATATGATCTTAGTGTTTCAATTGCAAAACTCCGAATATGTTCAACACCCCCTCTAGTATTAAAGTATTCTTCCCACTCTTTTGTTTTTGTTCTCATGTCTCTTCTGTTCTGAACTAAATCTGTCCAATTCTTAGCACCAACATAAGCCCAGTGAGTGGATCCTTCATACCCATTGATAAGAATGCTTCCAAAACCTAGATCTCTACCATCCATCACAGAGGATAACTCTCCAACTAGCTTGTCGTGAGCAGCTTTAAATGCCTGCTCATCTTTAGCCTTGAAGTCATATATTTGTCCGTATTGGTATGCATCATCATCGTCACCACCAACCCAGCTTAAAACTTCTCCTGAAGTACTAAATGTCCATTCTTCAACAAAATTTTGGAATTTCTCAATAAATGCTTCCCATTGAGCATTTGTTACAGTGGTATCACTTCTGCCCCAGTTCGCAGGATCACCATATATTACAATTCTATGAGTAGAAGGTTCTCCACCAATTGACATTCTTTCAATATTGATTCCCCCTGATTTAAAATTAGCCTCGCCCCAGAAGCCATCAGCCAATTCTAGAATGGCATCTTGACAACCTCTTTTTGCTTCAAATTCATAAACTTTAAATGCGGTTTGTGAGTAAGCTAGAGTGCTAAAAAATACTAGTAAAATAATAGATACTTTTTTCATAAATAATATATTTAAATGTTAAAAATTGTGATAATTCTAATTTGGGTATTTCCCTTGTTCATATCTTTATAAATAAAGAGTTTATTTAAACGAATAAGGGGACCTGAATTATTCAGGTAAATTCACGTTTGTTACAAAATGAAGATTTGTTCGGGTTCACTTTTTCAATCACTTCGGTTAATTTGTAATATAATAAAATACCAAAAATATTATATTTATTTAAATAAACAAGTATTTATCTTAATATATTTAGTATTTGAGGAGTAAAATTTTAGTTCTAATAAGATCTTAGTATTTCAATTGTAAAATTGCGGACATGTTCAACACCCCCTCTGGTATTAAAGTATTCTTCCCACTCTTTTGTTTTTGTTCTCATATCTCTTCTGTTCTGAACTAAATCTGTCCAATTCTTAGCGCCAACATAAACATAGTGAGTAGAGCCTCCATACCCATTGATAAGAAAACTTCCATAACCTATTTCTCTACCATCCATCACAGAGGATAACTCTCCAACTATTTTATCGTGAGCATTTTTAAATGCCTGCTCATCATCAGCCTTGAAGTTATATATATGTCCGTATGTATAAGAAGCTTCATCATCACCACCAACCCAGCTCAAAGCTTCTCCTGAGGTGCTAAAGGTCCATTCTTCCACAAAATTTTGGAATTTCTCAATAAATGCTTCCCATTGAGCTTTTGTTACAGTAGTATCACTTCTGCCCCAGTTAGCAGGATCACCATATATTACAATCCTATGTGTAGAAGGTTCTCCACCAATTTCCATTCTTTCAATATCGATTCCCCCTGATTTAAAATTAGCCTCGCCCCAGAAGCCATCAGCCAATTCTAGAATGGCATCTTGACAACCTCTTTTTGCCTCAAATTCATAAATGATAAATGCATTTTGTGAATAAGCTAGAGTGCTAAAAAGCACTAGTAAAGTAATAGATAATTTTTTCATTATAGTATATTTAGATATTTTGATAACTCTAATTTTGGCGTTTAATAATTCATTTCATTAAGTTATATAAGATTTGATTTACTTTAAAAAAGAATTTAGCTGAATTATTAATAGAAGTTCATGCCTGCTGGAAACTAAAAGCTTGTTTAAAAGTTATTTTTCTTATATCTGGTGTGAACCTATATTTGAACAAATATAATGGTTTAATTTTAAAGATACTTGATATTTTAAGTCTAAAGTTTTGAATGTGCTCGAAAATAAGATCTGAGAATGAATTATTAAAAGTGTTAATAAAAAAGGTTGTATTTTTCCACCTGTTTTTCAAATTCAGATAATTAATTAAAATTTTAAAAATGAAAAAAATCAATTTCACATTAAGTATTCTATTAATATTTATTTGCACAACAATTACCATTTCCTGCAATAAGGATGAAACCCAGACAATGGAAGAAAAAGTTGAAATTGCTCTGGCAGGATTTGCCGAAGATTTAACCAACAATCCTCCATCAATTGATGATGTTTCTGAAAGAGTAAAACAATATATGCTTGCGAACATTAATGATTTTTACGGTTCCACAGTTGCTTTAATTGACACTTCTGGTTTGGCAATATACAGTCCATATTGGTTTAAATCTAATGATGCTCTTGATGAGGTAAACCTTGCTGACACATCCTATCACATCAATACACAGGAATGGCTTCGTTTACCAATCGACACAGGTGAGGCAATTTGGACAGATCCATATTTCGATGAAGGTGGTGGTAATATTTGGATGATAACTCGTTCAGTTCCGGTTTACATCGATGGAAAAATCGCAGCCGTAGCAACTACTGACTTGGAGGTTATCCCATTGGATGATTAGATTTTATATGGTTAAAAAATGTATTGTTTTTAATCCAGATTTAATTGGTGATTATTCCAATAATATTGTTCATGGTAATTATTTCCACTAGGAAACAATTCCACCATTATTTTCATGGTTTTAAGTATTATTGCAAAGTATTATGTTTTTAAACCAATTAGACGATTTTATTAATGAAAGTATTTAAAAAAATTTTCCTTGCGATATTTATACTTATTGTCATCATTTTGATTGCGGGATATTTCTGGTTAAGATCAACAAACCCCATCTACACAGGTGAAATAAAGCTATCTGGATTAGATCAGAAAGTTGAGGTGGTTTTTGATGATTTTGGTGTACCTCATATTTATGCCAATAATGCCCATGATGCATACATGACACTAGGATATTTGCAAGCTCAGGAAAGACTTTTTCAGATGGAGATGATCCGAAGAGTTACTTCGGGAAGGTTATCCGAATTACTTGGAGAAAGTATGGTAGATACAGATAAAACTATGCTTACACTTTCAATTACGGATATGGCACAACGCAGTGCTGATAAATTTTTTGAAAACACAGATCAGCCATATAAAAAAGAAACACTTGCATATTTAAAAGGCGTAAATAATTTTATTGATAACGGAAACCTCCCCATAGAGTTTGCTTTATTAGATTTTAAACCTGAACACTTCAAACCAGTTGATGTATATACAGCAATAGGTTATATGGCATTATCATTTACATCTGCCTTGTACCAAGATCCGCTGGCAACACAAATACTCCAGAACCTAGGAGAAGAATACTTATTAGATTTTAATCTTGACTCTATATCACACAGCAAACATTATGAATCAACCGATGAAATTAGTAGTTTAAGTTATGTTAATAAGATTACAGAAGTGCTCGATAAACTAATAATACCAGTTTGGCATGGTTCAAATAATTGGGTGCTGTCATCTAATAGGTCAAAATCTGGCAAAGTTCTACTCGCCAATGATACTCATATTAAATATTCGCAACCTGCGGTTTGGTATGAGGCATATATGGAGTATCCTGGTTTTGAGCTAGGAGGTTACTATCTGGCAAGTGTTCCTTATGCTGCAATTGGTCATAATAAAAGTTTTGCATGGGGCGTAACCATATTCCCTTTTGATAATATGGATTTGTATCAGGAGAAGCAAAATCCTGATAATTCAAACCAAGTATGGGTAAATGATCATTGGGAAGATTATGTTATTAAAACCAAAACCATCCCAGTTAAAGATAAGCCATCCGTTGAGTTTGAAATAAAAGAAACCCGACATGGGCCTGTTATAAATGGAGTATATAATAATGTGGCTAAAAATGATGAACCTCCAGTAACTTTATGGTGGGCCTTAAATGATATGGAGTCCACAATTATGGAAGCCCTTTATCTTATAAATAACTCAAATAATATAAATGATTTTGAATCTGCAATGAAATACATAGACCTCATAGGCATGAACATTGTCTATGGAGATGTGGATGGCAATATTGCATTGTGGTCAGCAGGTAAAATACCCATCCGACCTAAGCATGTAAATTCAAAGTTTATTCTTGATGGTGCTAGCGGTAATGACGAAATATTGGGTTATTATCCATTTACCAAAAATCCTCAAATTATAAATCCAGAGAGTGGGTTCATAACCACTGCCAATGATGAGCCACTTCGTGTTGATGGAGTATTATATCCTGGATATTATACATCTGGAATCAGAGCAAGAAGAATTAAGAAACTAATGTCTTCAAAGGAAAAATGGAGCTTGGATGATTTAAAAGCTGTTCAGTTAGATAACACATCCGAAAGGGATACAATTTTGGTTAATCTAATTCTGGATAATGCAAATCTAGAAGCAGTGATGAAAAAAGGACCTACATATCAGCTAGCCATAGACCAATTGAGATCATGGGACGGAGCGTCTGACATAGATAACGTTGGAACTACTATTTTTAATAACATTATATATTTTGTCATATATAATATCGTTGGTGATGAGATGATTGAGGATGATAAATACAGACTTATTGAATCATTCTTGGTAAGAGCTAACTTGTCTTCTCTTCTTGCAAATGATAATTCTCCATGGTTTGATAATATCGATAGTGATAAAATTGAAACAAGATCAATGATATTTACAAAATCATTGGAAGAAGGAATAACATCATTGATTAACCAATTTGGCGATGATTTAAGTAAGTGGAAATGGGGTAAGGTACATACCCTAACACACGTTCATGCCATTGGAAGAAGCCAACCTTTTGATATGATATTTAATGTAGGTCCATTTGCTAAATCTGGAAGTAATGACGTTATAGATAAGGAAGGATTTAGGTATAACAGCTCGGGAGTATTTCCAATTGTAGATGGACCAGCCATGAGATTACTTGTGGACTTATCAGATTCTGTTGATGTTCTTTCAATAATTCCTACTGGTCAATCAGGTAATGTAATTAGTCCTCATTATTCAGATCAATCATATTTGTTTAACAATGGTGATTATAGAGTTTTTAATTACTCCAAAGACAAAATCAATAATTCAAGGGTTTTACTGATACATCCCTAAATTGTCCTACCATAACTCAATTGATTTCTGGCATTTTGATGATTAATCATTAAAATTGACATTAATTATTAAGCAGTTAACTAACCGGTTATCGGGTAGTAAAAATGATATTATTGTGGGGGATCTTCCCATCTTTGGAACATTGTGAAATTATTAACAATGATTCACATCTTTGGCCTCTTTCAATTGTTTTTGTATTAATTTTGCAATTCAGATTAATTAGAGATGAAATCCACTATAGAGGATTAGTTATAATGTAAAGAAGCTATCATGAAAAAAGAAAAGCTTTTCGATGTATTTCCACCTATCACTGATAAGGAATGGAAAGATAAGATAATAGCTGATTTAAAAGGCGCTAACTTCGACAAAACCCTAGTTTGGAAAACCGATGAAGGTATAGATGTTCAACCATATTATCGCAGTACTGATTTTACATCTTTATCTCACACGGATATTTTACCCGGCAACTTCCCATTTGTAAGGGGAAATCATGTAAAAGATAATAAATGGCTTATTCGTCAGAATATAAAAGTAAAAGATATAGAAAAAGCTAACAAAAAAGCAGTCGACATTATTCTGGGTGGAGTTAACTCCATTTGCTTTATTCTTGAAGATGATATTAATCCGGATCTCCAAAATTTGGATGATTTATGCAAAAATATTAACCCTGATTTAATTGAGTTGAATTTTAGGACAAAAGATCCTCTTTTAGCGATAAAATCCATTGGTGAACTTTCAAAAACACATACAATAGAGCACAATAAATATAGAGGAAGTGTTGAATATGACCCAATAGGAGATTTTTGTATTACTGGAAAATTCAAGTCATCACAAAAAAACGATCTTTCTGCATTATTGGATATGTATGATGCGGCTAAGCAATCAAAGGGAATACAATTTATTGTTGTAAATGCAGGTATTTTTAAAAATGCCGGTGTAGATATAGCAAGTGAAATTTCATATGCTCTCTCTATGGGCGCTGAGTATTTAACTTATTTGAATGAAAAGGGGCTAAAAACAGATGACATCGCAAGTAGAATTCGTTTTCATTTTGCTGTGGGGTCGAATTATTTCATGGAAATTGCAAAATTTAGAGCCATTAAATATTTGTGGGCAAAAATTATTAGTGCTTATGGTCTATCCAATAATAATAATGCAACTACTCATATACATTGTACCAATTCTGAATGGAACAAAACCATATATGATCCATATGTAAATATGCTACGTACAACAACTGAGGCAATGTCAGCAATTTTGGGAGGAGTTAATTCACTTACAATTTTACCATTTAATTCTGTTTATGAAAATGCAACTGAATTTTCAGAACGTATAGCTAGAAACCAGCAGTTAATTCTTAAAGGAGAGGCATACCTAGACAAGGTTGCTGATGTGAGTGCTGGATCATATTACATAGAAGAACTTACCAATAAACTTATTCATAAATCCTGGGATAAATTCCTAGATATTGATGAAAAAGGAGGTTTCATAGAAGCATTTAAAAAAGGAGTAATACAGGACGTCTTAAGAGAGGAATCGGAAACGAAACATCAAAATGTAGCCACTCGCAAACGTTCAATTTTAGGCACCAATCAATTTCCAAATATTAAGGAACGCTTAAGTGCTGATTTTGTTTTTCCCAATACTAAAATCAAACATGATTCCGATGTTGAGCCTATTAATATATATCGCGGTGCATCTAAATTAGAGGAGTTAAGATTTAAAACAGATAAATATTCAAAAACAAATAAACGTCCAACCGTTTGGATGTTTACATATGGTAATTTGGCGATGCGAAAAGCCAGAGCTCAGTTCTCAGAGAACTTTTTTGGATGTGCTGGTTATGAAATAATAGACAACCCTGGCTTTAATTCAATTGATGAAGGGATCTCGGCTGCCAAAATTGCCAAACCTAATATTGTGGTTCTATGCAGTTCTGATGATGAATACAATGAAATCGCAGAACCAATATTTAATGCTTTAAAAGAAACAGCAATTGTTGTTATAGCGGGTTATCCAAAAGAGAGTCTTGATAAACTTCAAGATATTGGAATCACCAATTTTATCCACATGAAAAGCAATATGTTGGAAGAACTTATCAGATATAATGACTTAATGAAAATTAGCTAATAAACTATAATTATGAAGCCTAATTTTAAAAACATAGAGATTGACAAACATCCAAAAAATGCTATGTCAACCAAAGAGTGGGAAACTAATAATAATATAAGAGCAAATTGGAAAACCCCAGAGCATATAAATGTTAAATCTGTTTATACTGCAAATGATTTAAAGGAAATGGAGCACCTAAGTTATGCAGCAGGCTTAGCTCCCTACCTCAGGGGACCTTATTCAACTATGTATGTTACTCGACCATGGACCATACGTCAATACGCTGGATTTTCCACCGCAGAAGAGTCAAATGCATTTTATAGAAGAAATTTGGCCGCTGGACAAAAGGGACTATCAGTGGCATTTGATCTTGCAACACATCGAGGGTATGATAGTGATCATGAACGTGTTGTGGGTGATGTTGGAAAAGCAGGTGTTGCAATAGACTCAATACTTGATATGCATATCTTGTTTGATCAGATTCCGCTTGATAAAATTTCCGTTTCAATGACTATGAATGGTGCAGTTCTGCCGATAATGGCATTTTATATAGTGGCTGCACTCGAACAAGGTGCTAAGCTAGAAGAACTCTCTGGAACAATACAAAATGATATTCTCAAGGAATTTATGGTTCGTAACACCTATATATATCCACCTGATCCTTCAATGAGAATAATAGCAGATATTTTTGAATACACATCTCAAAATATGCCAAAGTTTAATTCAATTTCAATTTCAGGATATCATATTCAGGAAGCTGGAGGTACTGCAGATATTGAACTTGCATATACATTAGCTGACGGTTTGGATTATATTAGAACAGGGTTGAAAGCTGGATTGAAAATAGATGATTTTGCACCCAGACTCTCCTTTTTCTGGGGTTCAGGAATGAATCATTTTATGGAAATTGCCAAACTCAGAGCAGGTAGGATGTTGTGGGCAAAAATTGTTAAGAAATTCAATCCTAAGAATCCCAAATCAATGGCATTACGCACTCATACTCAAACATCCGGGTGGAGTCTTACGGAGCAGGATCCTTTTAATAATGTCGCTAGAACTTGCGTGGAAGCGCTCGGCGCAACACTTGGCCATACTCAATCACTTCATACAAATGCCCTAGATGAGGCCATAGCACTTCCCACAGATTTTTCAGCGCGAATAGCAAGAAATACTCAGATATATTTGCAGGAAGAAACAAACATATGCAACTCAGTTGATCCATGGGCCGGCTCTTATTATGTTGAAACTCTTACACATGAACTTGCTCATAAAGCCTGGGAACACATTTGTGAGATTGAAGAAATTGGTGGAATGGCAAAAGCAATCGAAACGGGATTACCCAAAATGCGTATTGAAGAGGCTGCAGCACGAAAGCAAGCTAGAATAGATGCTAATAAGGATATAATAGTTGGAGTAAATAAGTATAAATTAGAAAAAGAAGACCCCATCGATACACTCGATATTGATAATGCAGCTGTGCGAGAATCACAGTTAAATAGACTTGATAAATTGCGTGCCAATAGAGATAATGATTTAGTAAAAAATAATTTGGATGCAATCACAAAGGCGTGTGAAACCGGAGAGGGTAATTTACTTGCTTTAGCAGTTGAGGCAGCAAAAAATAGAGCCAGTTTGGGAGAAATTTCGTATGCTTGTGAAAAAATTATGGGTAGATATAAAGCAGTTATAAGGTCAATTTCTGGAGTTTATGCATCAGAAGCAAAAAATGATACCTCTTTTAAAGAAGCTCATAAGCTTGCAGATGAATTTGCAAAATTAGAGGGTCGTAGACCACGGATTATGATTGCAAAGATGGGACAGGATGGTCATGATCGTGGGGCAAAAGTTGTTGCTACAGGATATGCCGACATTGGATTTGATGTTGATATTGGACCCCTTTTTCAAACCCCTGCTGAAGCTGCAAAACAAGCAATAGAAAATGATGTTCACATTTTAGGAGTCTCATCATTGGCTGCAGGTCATAAAACACTTGTACCTCAGGTAATATCAGAACTAAAAAAACTTGGTCGTGAAGATATTATGGTAATTGTAGGCGGAGTAATTCCACCTCAGGACTATCAATTTTTATACGATGTTGGAGTCGCTGCAATATTTGGACCTGGAACTGTAGTTTCCGATGCGGGCATTAGTTTGCTAAAACTTTTGATAGAATCCGTTAAATAGGTTGGATGAAATTCACCCCCTAATTTGGGATATCATTTACACTTTTCCTTTCAAATAACCTCATACCCATAAGGGCTAAAACTCAAGTGCCTTAAACCATTAGCAAAAGCTTAGGAAACTTTTAACATATATTAAGTTTCCTAAGTTTTTAAGTTGTGTATTTTTGCTATTTATTATTCAAAATCATACCTAAATGATTAAACACATAGTATTTGTTTTTGCATTGATTATTGTTTTTGAGCTTCCTGCTCAGAATATTAAATATTTTTCAGTTGACGGAGCTATTGCCTATGCAATGGATAATAACTATCAGGTTATTAATGCTCAAAAAGATGTTAAAGCTGCAATATTTAAAGTTAAGGAGTCCACAGCAATAGGTTTACCACAAATTGATGGTTCTATTCAATACAACGATAATATTGCACGACCCGTAATGATTTTGCCTCCTGAATTTACTCAACCAGGTCAGTCAAGTGAAATTCAATTTGGTACCAAATATGATGCAACTCTTGGCGCAAGCTTAAATCAGTTAATATTTAGTGGCGAATATGTTGTTGGCCTTCAGGCTGCAAGAAAATATCTTGAAAAAAGCAATACCGATTTTTTCAAAAGTAAAGTTGATGTTAAGCAGCAGGTAAGTAACTCCTACTATGATGTTTTATCTGCATCAAGAGCTCTAAAAATAGTAGACTCAACCCTTGTTGTAAATAGAAATCAACTGAATGAAACTAGGGAGTTATATAATGTCGGATTTAGTGAAGATATTGATGTGGACCAATTTGAACTTATCGTTTCAGATCTAGAGGCAAGTGCATTGTATCTGAAGAATCAATTGATAATATCAACTGCTTATCTCAAATTTTTCCTTGGTCTGAATAATTCAGATAGTATAATTTTAACAGATAACCTAGAGGAACTCATAGATTTACGACATAAAAAGGGATTAATTATAGATCCTTTTAACGTTAATGATAATATCGATTATATTTCCATGGAGAAGCAAAAACAACTATCCAGATTGCAATTGAAGCTTGAAAAATCAACTTATATGCCTAGTTTGTCTGCTAGTTTGTATTATCAAACTCAGGCTCAAAGGGATGATTGGAATTTTTTCAATAGTGGCAAGTGGTATTCCAGTTCAGCATTGGGAGTAACTATGAACGTTCCTGTTTTTTCCTCTGGTATGAGACGGTCAAAGGTAAAACAGGCTCAGATCGCATATGAAAAGTTGGGGGTAAGCCAGCAACAGTTAGAATCACAATTAAATTTACAGTTTGATGCGGCAAAAAATGAATACATGAATGCCTATAGAGTATATCTAAATAAGCAAAAAAACAGAAAAACTGCTGAACGTATTTATAATGTAACAACCGTTAAGTATATTGAAGGATTGGCAACTAGCCTTGACATACTTAATACACATACTCAATTCTTAAATGCAGAGAATGATTATATAAATTCTGCCCTTTCACTTCTTAAAACGGGCGAAGAGATTGAGAAGATATTAGCAAAAGAGGAATAGTCATGAATGATAAGTCAACAATAATCGTCGATAATGTCTCCAAAATGTTCCTGGAATATGGAATAAGAGGAGTTACAATGGATGATATTGCCCAAAGGCTATCCATTTCAAAAAAAACCCTTTATACATATTTTGAGGATAAAAAAGAACTGGTTAAGGCAGTTGTTAAAATAATTAATTGTGAGATTGATAAAGATTTTTCAAGTCTAGATAAGGATAAATTTACTGCTATTGAAGAATTATTTCACTTCCATGAAGTGCATATAAGAATGATTCAAACCAACAATCCTGCTTTTATTTATGACCTTAAAAAATATTATCCCGATTTATTTTCAAATTTTGAGAAATTTAAACATGAGATGATTTACAACAAATTTGTTTCAAACTTAAATAGGGGAATTATGGAAGGTTTATATAGAAAAGATTTAGATGTGGACCTAATTACCAAGATTAATATTATCAGGCTTGAATCAATGATGGATACTCATTTATTTTCTCCAGAGGAGTTCATGTCTGCCAATCTGTGTTCGGAACTTTTTAAATATATAATATACGGAATCACATCTGACGAAGGCAGAAAAATTGTTCATAAAAAATTTAAAATAGATAAGAATTAAACACCATAATAGAAATGAGACGATTATTAGTAATATTTGCCATAAGTATTTTATTTGTTTCTTGTTCCAATAATGAAAATCTTTCAGATCAAGACAAATTGAGTCTTTACAAAAAGCAGATAAGGGAATTAGAGCAGCAAATAATTGATATTGAATCAGAAAATGCCGATGAAGAGTATACGGGCCTTAGAATACCTGTTCGTGCGGAATCCGTATCAATTCAGCCATTTTCTCACAGTTTTACAGCTGCTGGGGAACTTGAAAGTATTTATGAGGCATATATCAGTCCTGAAGTAAACGGTCAGATAGTTTCCATAAATGTAAAGGAAGGTAGTGTGGTTAATAAAGGTCAGGTTATTGCAAAACTAAATACCACAATTGTAGATAAAAACATTGTTGAACTACAATCGCAACTTGAACTTGCCAGTACCATATTCGACAAGCAATCACAACTTTGGGAAAAGGGTATAGGTTCAGAACGTCAGTTTTTGGAAGCAAAAAATAATTTTGAAAGCCTTCAAAATAAGATTTACACCCTCAAGGCGCAAAGAGAAATGGCGATTATTAAAACACCCATTAATGGTGTCGTTGAAGAGATATTCCAAAAGAAAGGAGAGCTTGCATCACCCGGAATGCAATTAATGCAGATAGTTAACTTAAACGAACTCTATATAACAGCAAAACTATCTGAGGCATATCTGCCAGTTATTAAAAAAGGAGACTATGTTGATGTTTCTTTCCCCTCATATCCTGATCTAAAATATCGAAAAAAGATATGGAGAACAGGAAATGTAGTGAATAAGCAAAACAGAACTTTTGTAGTTCAAGTAAAGGTTGACAATCCAGATGGATTACTTAAGCCTAATATGCTGGCAAACATCACAATAAACGACTACAATTCTGAAAATTCAGTTGTGCTTCCTTCCATAATTATCAGAGAGGACATGTCGGGATCTTTCATTTTTGGCATAAAAGAAGAAAATGGAGATAATGTGGCAGTAAAAATATATATCAAAACAGGTAAATCTTTCAAGGATAAAACAGAGGTGCTTGAAGGTTTAGAAGAGGGAGATATTGTTATTACTGATGGATACAATAATGTTTCAAAGGGAGCAGTTGTTACCATAATTGAATAATATGTGATTTTTAACTTGTAAATCCTATCCATGGATAATATTGAAAAAACAACAACCAATAATAAAAAGGTGGTGCGCAACTTTTGGTTGTCATCTTGGGCATTGAATAATAAAAATACAGTGTATCTTATAACTGCTGTTACCATATTATTTGGCTTCTATTCGTATGTAAGTTTACCCAAAGAATTATTTCCTGAAATTAATATTCCAACCGTTATGGTCCAGACATTATACCCTGGAAACCCTCCGGTTGATATTGAAAATCTCATAACCCGTCAGATTGAAAAAGAAGTTGAATCTGTGAAAGGGATCAAAGATTTGAATTCTGTATCAAGTCAGGATGTTTCCAATGTATTTGTGGAATTTAATACGGATGTTGATATAAAAGTAGCTCTTCAGGATGTAAAGGATGCTGTTGATAAAGCAAAAAAGGAACTTCCAGATGATTTACCAGCTGATCCGATTGTAACAGATATTGATCTTTCCGAATTTCCTGTTATTAACATCAATCTTTCTGGTGATTATAGTGTAAGTGAATTGAAGGGTTATGCCGAAGAGTTAAAGGATGAAATAGAAACAATATATGAGGTATCTGCTGTAAACTTAACTGGCATAACCGAAAGGGAGGTTAAGATAATGCTAGACCCTTTCCTAATGCGAAAATTGAAAGTTGGTTTTGGTGATGTTGAAGGTGCAATCACAGCTGAAAATATTTCCCTCTCGGGAGGTGATTTATTGCTTGGTAAGATTAAAAGAACCATAAGGGTAATAGGAGAATTTAATGACCCCAATGAGATTGAAAATATCATTGTAAAAAGGGAAAAGGGGGATATTGTATATATATCCGATATAGGGTATGTAGATTATGGATTTAAGGATCGCGACAGTTACGCTTATTTGGATACACAACCGGTGGTATCATTACAGGTAGTTAAGAAAAGTGGAGAAAATTTACTGTCTACAATATCCCAGTCCATGGATATACTGGAGACTGCCAAACTAAATGGTACGATCCCTGCGAATCTTAGTATTGACATTACCAATGATCAGTCGGAGATGGTGAAAATGCAGTTGAGTAGTCTTGAGAATAGTATAATAATGGGAATGATTTTCGTAGTCTTCATCCTGTTTTTATTTTTAGGAACAAGAAACTCATTATTTGTTGGCCTGGCTATACCAATGTCTATGTTCCTTTCTTTTATGATTATGGGGTTAATGGACTACAGGATAAATATGATTGTTCTATTCTCCCTCATACTCGCATTGGGAATGTTGGTTGATAATGCCATTGTTGTAACAGAAAACATATACAGGTTTGTAAATAAGGGATATCCTCTTTTGGAGGCTGCAAAGCAAGCAACAGGAGAGGTTGCCATGCCCATTATTTCATCCACCGCTACTACACTAGCAGCTTTTTTCCCTCTTGTATTCTGGGATAGCATAATGGGTGAATTTATGTCTTATTTACCTATAACTTTGATTATTGTTCTAGCTTCTTCCTTGTTTGTGGCATTAGTAATTATTCCTGTTGTATTTACAGTATTTTATAAAAAGGAAGCAAATGTTACTTTACCTAAACCCAAGAGGTCAATCATCGTTATTACTGTATTACTGCTGATCTCAATTATTTTTTATATCGCAGGAATAAATTGGGTTGGTACAGTTTTAGTAATAGCTGCCCTAATAGTATTTTTAAATTTATTGTTCTTGTCAAAACTGGCTCTATGGTTTCAAAAAGTTGGTTTGGTATGGCTGGAAGAGGTTTACACAAAATTTATACAATTTGCATTAAGAGGTAGGCATCCTTCTTATTTTTTAATTGGGACAGTTCTTCTTATGATATTTACCATCTTTTTCTATGCAGTTAGAAATCCAAAGGTTGAATTTTTTCCATCTGGCGATCCGAAACTAATAAATATTGTTGCCGAAATGCCCATTGGAACAGATGTTAATGTAAGCGATTCAATGATCAGGGTAATTGAGGAAAAAGTATACGAGGTATTAAATCCAGACATGGATATAGTTAAATCCGTTTTGACGGTTGCTGGAAAAGGTGCAGTTAGTGAGAATGATGGTTTTTCAGCAAGGGGAGGAGCTCCAAACAGAGGTCTTATTACAATAAATTTTGTTGATTTTAAGGATAGAGGCAAAAAAAGCACATCCGATGTATTGGAACGTTTGGGAACTCAAATGGTAGGTAAATACCCAGGGGTTATACTATCTGTGGAAAAGCAGGAGGAGGGACCACCAACAGGAAAGCCCATAAACCTTGAAATAATGGGGAAAGATTTCGAAAACCTAATAATTCTTGCGGAAAATATTAAAACAGATCTAAACAGAGCTAATATATCAGGAATTGAGCAACTTAAGATAGATTTGGATATGGATAAACCAGAACTACTTGTAAACATAGACAGGGAAAAAGTCAGAAGATATGGCTTATCAACTGGACAAGTTGGTGAGGCCATAAGAACTTCATTGTTTGGAAAGGAGATATCAGATTTTAAAGATGGTGAAGATGATTATAAAATTGTAATGAGACTTGACGATAAATATAGATATAATATATCTGATATTATTAATCAAAGAATAACATTTAGAAGCCAATCTAGTGGTAAGATAATTCAAGTTCCCATATCCGCAGTAGCAGATATAAGTTATAGCTCAACCTATGGTGCAATTACCAGAAAAGATAGAAATAGATTAATTACAATATGGTCAAATGTTCTTGAAGGCTACAATGCAAATGAGATAAATAACCAACTGAAAAAAGTAATGAAAGATTATCCGATGCCTCCTGGAACTAAATATGAGTTTACAGGTGAGCAAGAGGAACAGGCAGAGTCCATGGCATTTCTATCAAAAGCACTTATAATAGCTCTAGCTTTGATTATGATAATTTTGGTTTCACAATTTAATTCCTTCGTAAAACCTGCCATAATTATGTTTAGTGTTGTAATGAGCACCATTGGTGTTTTTGGAGGGCTTGCTACTTTCAAGATGGATTTTATAGTGATAATGACAGGAATAGGAATTGTCTCCCTTGCAGGTGTTGTTGTTAATAATGCAATTGTATTGATTGACTATATAGGTCTATTAAAAAAGATAAAGAAAAAAGAACTTTCTCTCGAAGAAGGAGAGTATCTTCCGAATGATGTTGCAAGACAATGCATTATTGATGCTGGACGTACTCGTCTTCGACCAGTTTTATTGACAGCCATTACAACAATTTTAGGACTCATGCCTCTTGCTGTTGGATTTAATATTGATTTTATCTCTTTCTTCAATACTTTTGATCCTGATATATACTTTGGTGGTGATAATTCTCTTTTTTGGGGTCCCATGAGCTGGACCGTGATATTTGGATTAAGCTTTGCTACATTTTTAACACTTGTTATTGTACCTTCGCTTTATCATGTTCTCTACGAAGCTAAAGTGAAGATGTCAAACTGGAGAAATAAATAGATTTCAATGATAGATTCATTTGATAAACTAAATCTTTCGAAACAATTATTATCAGCAATTACTGAATTGGGGTTTACAACACCAACCCCAGTACAGAATGAATCTTTTTCAGTAATCATGTCCGGAAAGGATGTGGTAGGAATAGCACAAACAGGCACAGGTAAAACACTTGCTTATGTCTTACCAATCTTGCAACAACTTAATTACTCTGATCAAATTAATCCTAGAGTACTTATACTTGTCCCCACTCGAGAACTGGTATTACAAGTTGTAAAAGATATTGAGGAAATTGCAACTTATCAAAATGTTAGAATTCTTGGAGTGTATGGAGGAACTAATATAAATACACAAAAACAAAAGGTTTTGGAGGGTTGTGATATACTTGTTGCAACACCAGGAAGACTTTATGACTTGGCAGTAAGTGGTGTTCTGCAGTTAAAATCGATTTATAAGCTGGTAATAGATGAGGTTGATGTAATGTTGGATTTGGGATTTAGATACCAATTATCAAATATTTTTGAGTTGCTGCCAGATAAAAGACAAAACCTGATGTTTTCAGCAACCATGACAGGTGATGTTGCTAAACTTATAAATCAATACTTTCATAATCCTGAAAAAATATCCATCGCTATTAGCGGAACAAGGCTTGAAAATATTGACCAAAAGAGTATTCCAGCTCCCAATTTCTTTACAAAAGTGAATTTACTTTCATGGTTATTGGAAGATAAAGAAACATTTCGCAAAGTATTGGTATTTGTATCCAGTAAAAAAAATGCAGATAAACTATTTGAATTGTTAGAAGAAAATTATGGTTCTGATATGGTTATTCTTCATAGCAATAAATCTCAAAATTACCGAATTAGATCTTTGGAACAGTTTGGTAGTGGGGAAAGAAGGATTATGATATCAACGGATGTTATGGCTAGAGGGATAGATATAGAGGATATATCACATGTGATTAATTTTGATACTCCATCGTACCCAGAGAATTATATACATCGTATCGGAAGAACAGGCAGAGTAGACAAAAAAGGTAATTCAATATTATTTTTCTCAGAGAGTGAAACCGCTAATAAGAAAGAAATTGAATTATTGATGAATTACAACATACCACAATCCGAATTTCCTGAGGGTGTAGAGACATCAAATGAATTATATGGTGAAGAACAGCCTTCCATAAAAGAAGGCCTCAGCTCCAGACCTAACACTATAACTGAGGGAAAAGCCTTCCACGAAAAAAAACTTAAAAATAAGAAAACAAACCAAGGTGGTTCTTGGAGGCGAAAAGCAAAAAAGTATAAGAATCCAAAAACAAGAGGAGATAAGATCTCAAATAAAAGAAAAAACAAAAGGTAGTTTGTTAATTACCAAAGCAGTTATAGATGATTATTACTTAACACTATTTAATTATTTTTGCATTGATGGCCATGTTATTTTTTGGCCACAGGAATAAAAAAAAAGTGAATGAAAGTAAAAATAGTAAATGATTCGGGTCATCGGTTACCAAAATATGAAACAGCCGCATCTGCAGGCATGGATTTAAGAGCTAGTATCGAAAAGGATATAACATTAAAAAGTCTTGAAAGGGCATTAATACCAACAGGATTATTCATGGAGCTACCAGTTGGATTTGAGGCACAAGTTAGACCAAGAAGTGGGCTTGCTGCAAAATTTGGAATTACTGTTTTAAATACCCCGGGTACCATAGATGCAGATTACAGGGGCGAGATAAAGGTGATCTTAGTAAATCTATCCAATGAAGAATTCACTATTTCAAATGGAGATAGAATTGCACAAATGATTATCTCTGAGCATATTCAGGCACAAATGGAAGAGGTGAAAATATTATCAGAAACTGAAAGAGGTTCTGGTGGTTTTGGACATACTGGAAAAAAATAATGGTATGTACCATCAACACCAATTTATCAAAACTTAATTTAAATGAATCCTCGATATCTAATATTAATAATATTCTGTGCTTTTATAATCAATGTGCCAGCTAAAGCGCAAAAAAATAAAAAAAGGAAACAGAAAAAAGAACAGCAGACCCAGCTAACGGATAAGCAAAAGTATGAGCAATCTGATTTATTTGCTCAGGGTTTAATACAAAAGCAATTAAAAAATTACAATGATGCTCTAAATCTTTTTTCAAAAGCTCTATTAGTTGATAGTGAGGATGCTGCAAGTCATTTTGAGGTTTCAAAAATTTTGCTGGCTTTGGGCAGAAATGACGAAGCCTTGGCAGAGGCTGAACTGGCAGTAAAGTATGATAAAAATAATATTTGGTACAAAGCTAACTATGCAAAAGCAAGTCGGTTAAATGATAACTATGACGATTATGTTAGAACATACGAGGAACTAGTAGAGGCAGAGCCTTATGATATAAACTTTGTTTATGAACTGGCATTTGCCTATCAATTTACCGGAGATTATAGAAATGCCATAATTGCCTACGATAAAATTGAAGAATTGATGGGCATAAGTGAAGTAATAATAAGTAACAAAACAGACTTTTATACAAAAATTGGCGATCCTGAAAATGGCATAAAAGAAATAGAAAAACTCATAAATACAAATCCATTTGAACCAAGATATTATGCTCTGCTAGCAGAATACTGCTCTAAAAATGGCTTTGAAGATGAGGCTGTGAGTGCATATGAAAAAATAGTAGAGATAAACCCAAATGATCCATATGTACATATATCACTTGCGGATTTTTATTCAAAAAAGGGCGATAAGGAAAAAGCATTTGATGAGTTAAAAATGGGAATTTCAAATCCTGACCTTGATATAAAGACAAAGATTAATCTTTTGGCAAGTTACTATAGTGTAAAATTAGATGATAATCAGAAACAGCAGGCCCTCGAATTATCTGAAATAATAATGGATACACACAAGGATGATCCGCTTGCATCCTCATTTTATGCTTCAATGTTATACGAAAATGCCAATTATGTATCTGCAGAGCCAATTTTTAGAGAAATAGTGGAAACGAATAAGGGAAATTATATGGCCTGGGAGCAATTGTTATTTTGCGACTTATACCTTGAAGACTTTAAAAATTTAACACTTGACTCTGAAGATTGCATCGATTATTTTCCAAATTACCCACTTCCATACTTCTTTGCTGGAATAGGCAACTTTCAAATTAGAGATTTCGTCAAAGCAAAGGCCTTTTTGGAATCTGGTAAAGACTTTGTGGTAAATAATAATGCTCTTTTGGAACAGTTTTACTCAACTCTTGGTGATACATACAATGAATTGGGGAATTATGCTGCCTCATATTCAGCATATGATAAGGTGTTGAAAATAAATCCTGAAAATTCTATTGTCCTCAATAATTATGCATATTACCTCTCATTGCGTTCATTAGACCTTGATAAAGCAAAAGAGATGTCTGCTAAATCGGTTGAATTAGATCCTTATAACAGTAGTAACCTTGATACCTATGCCTGGGTATTATATAAGATGGAAGACTTTGACTTGGCCCTGCAATGGATTAACAAGGCTTATAATAATGGCGGTGAAAATAGTGGTGCCATATTGGAACACTATGGTGATATTTTGTTCAAGCTAGGTAAAGTTTCAGAGGCAAATGAATATTGGTTACGCGCAAAAGAAACCACTGGATATTCGGATTATTTAGATAAAAAAATAAAAATGCAAGAGATTTATGAATAGTAATATAAATAAGGCTTGGGCTTTAATTTTTTTATTCCTTATGGCCTTTTCGTTTTCATCATGTAAATCCAAGAAAAAGGTTCTAAAGGCAGAATTGAAAGAACATGGATTTCAATATTTATATAATCGTATGACAGAAAACCACATGAATTTTGATTACCTAAGCGCAAAGTTCAATTTGGTTTATGAACAGGATAAAAATAAAACAAGTTTAAGAGGACAATTAAGAATTAAAAAAGATAGTTTAATATGGATTTCATTTACTCCTGCTCTTGGAATTGAGGCTGCCAGACTTTTGCTAACTAATGATACCATAAAATTCATGAACCGGTTAAATAAAACATATTTTTCAGGTAAATATGAATTGGTGGATAGTCTGCTAAATACGACCATTGATTATTCACTTTTACAATCCATGCTTATTGGAAATGATCTTACCCAATATGACACTAAAAAATATAAGGCAACTATTGATAACGGCCTATATCGACTTACAATACGAGAAAGAAGAAAGATAAAGCGGTATATGAGAAAAGGTGACATTAGATCCAGAGTATTGGTTCAGCAGATTTGGTTAGATCCCTCAAACTATCGAATTGCTAGAATTGATATAAAAGAAAAAGGAGAAGATGATAATAATAAACTAAGAGTATTTTATGGTGATTATATGAATGTTAGTGGTCAATTGTTTCCTTCAAAAATGAAGATAGAGATAGTTTCAGGAAAATCAATTTTTATAGACATTAACTTCTCTAAAGTAACAATCAATAATCCTTTACGTTTCCCTTTTAAATTATCTTCGAAATACGAAAATTTATTTTAGCTTAATAAATATGCCAAAGCAGATATACATACCATTACTGCTTATTTTTTTGCCAGTAATAGTATTTGCTCAAAAAGACCAAGATAAACTTGAGCAAAAACGTAAGAGTCTGGAAAGTGAGATAGCATATACCAATAAACTTCTTAAGGAAACAAAATCATCCAAAGAGGCTACATTAAATGAGTTAAAGTTATTGGATGTTAAACTTAACAAACGATCAGATTTAATTGCTACAATAGATTCGGAAATTTATCAGCTAAATGATAATATTGAAAGAACACAAGTACAATTGAGAAAACTAAATGAAAATTTGAATGAGCTTAAAATTAAATATACAGAAATAGCATGGCATGCTTATAAATATAAAACATCATACAATAAACTCATATTTATTTTTTCAGCAGATGATTTAAATCAGGCATTTCAGAGGATGAGGTATTTAGACCAACTTAGTACATACATACGTACTGAAGCAGAAATAATAAATAAAGCAGAAAATGAGAAAAATATTTTACTGGAAGAGTTAAAAGAAAAAAAATTAAAAAAAGGTCAGCTATTGTCAAATGAACAAGCTGAAATAAATTATTTAGAAAAGGAACAATCACAAAAAAGTAAATTAAAAAAGAATCTACAATCTAGGGAAAGGCAATTAAAAAAAGCCAAAAGAGAAAAAGAAAAACAAACAGCGGCATTGGATAGACAAATTCAAAAAATTATTCTATCTGAAACATCTGCCAAAAAAGATAAGCCTGGAAATAAAACATATGCTTTAACACCATCTGAAATGAAACTCTCTTCCTCATTTGCATCAAATAGGGGGAAATTACCATGGCCAACGGAAAGAGGTATTATTTCTGGTACCTATGGAGTACATCAGCATCCTGTACTTAAAAAAGTAAAAGTTAAAAATAATGGTATTGATATAGCAACTTCAAAAAATAGTGAAGCTAGAGCAGTATTTAATGGTAAAGTGGTTAGTATTACAAAAATATCAAATACCAATCTTGCAGTAATAATTAAACATGGTGAATACTTTACTGTATATTCCAATCTGGATAAGGTTTTTGTTAAAAAAGATGACAACATTATTACCAAAGAGCTAATAGGTCAAATTCACACTGATCTTAAAGGTAATACAGAGCTACATTTTGAAGTTTGGAAGGGGAGTGCATTACAAAACCCAACCTATTGGGTTGTTAAGAAATAAAGTTACCCATTTGGCCCTCCAAAAGAATTTATTTAACGGAAACTAACAGGCTTATTTTATTAATTTTGTTTTAACCTTGTTTTGGATATCACATGGATTTAGAGATTAAAAATATTGATAATAAATACCACTCACTACTCGAATTAACACAAAGTGTTGAGTCCGTAATAAATAAAACGTACACAAAATCTTATTGGGTTAAAGCCGAGATAGCTAAACTTAATTTTTATCCCAAAAGTGGCCATTGTTATCCCGATTTGGTAGAGAAACAAAATGGAAAAGTAGTTGCTCAAATGAGAGCAATTATTTGGGCTGGATCATTTAAAGATATGTCATTAAAATTCACCAATGTAACCAATGAAAAAATAGGTGATGGAATGACAGTTTTGCTGAGGTGTAGTGTGAAATTTAGCCCCATTTATGGTCTTTCTCTTCAGATACATGATATAGAACCATCATTTACCCTTGGAGAGCTGGCAAAGGAAAAACAGAAATCAATAGCTAGGCTAAAGGACGAAGGTAAATTCTATAAAAATAAACAGCTACTACCCCCATTACTCATTCAAAGATTGGCTATTATTTCTGTTGAAACAAGCAAAGGATATCAGGATTTTATAAAAGTTATAGACAATAACGAATGGGGATATAAATTCTTTCACATGTTGTTTCCTGCTTTACTTCAAGGAGATGGAGCCGTAAAGTCAATAACATCTCAACTAACATCCATTAATAAGATAATTCATCATTTTGATGCAGTTCTTATTATTAGAGGAGGAGGTGGTGATATAGGGCTAAGTATATTTGATAACTATAATCTTGCATCTTCGGTTGCAGATTTTCCAATACCTGTAATAACAGGAATTGGACACTCAACAAATTTTACCGTTTCCGAACAGGTTTCGTTTGTAAATAAGATTACTCCCACAGAAGTAGGATATTATCTTATCCATAAATTTCATAAGCTATCTGTTAGAATTCAAGATGTTGAGAATATATTATTGGAAAAATCCAATGGCATTCTCAGTCATAATAGAGAAATATTAAAACAGTTATCCACGAAGCTAAAAGCAACAACCGAAAGGTTAGTTTATCAAAATAATTTGATCCTAAAGGATATCAATTACAAATTTATAAATGCAATACAAAAATCCATAAATAAACAGAATCATTTACTGAACAACATATTGCTATTAATTACAAACCAAACAAATAAATTATTTATTGAGAATAATCATACGGTAATGACACTAACTGAGAAAATCAGGCTATTACATCCAGAGAATATTTTAAAACGCGGCTATTCAATTACTGTTTATGAAGGAAAAGTTGTAAAAGATGCTAAATTTTTAAATGATGGTGATATTTTAGAGACGACTTTCACCAAAGGAAAAACCATATCAATAGTTAATAAGTAAATCACATGAATAAAATTAAATATACAGATGCAATCATTGAGCTGGAGGAACTTGTAGCTGAAATGGAAAAAAATGAAATTGATGTTGATGAGCTAACCAAGAAAGTAAAAAGAGCCAGTGAGCTTATCAAAATTTGCAAGGAAAAGCTTCATTTCACGGAAGAAGAGGTAACTAAGATTCTCAAAGAGATCAACACTTAATATTATCTCTCCATTTAATTTAGAATTCCTTTAAAATGTTCCAAACATTCTGGGTTTGCCAATGCATCTTTATTTCCAATGGGTTGCCCATGGATTATCTTTTTTATAGCAATTTCAACCTTTTTACCATTTATTGTATAAGGAATGTCTGGAACTTGAATGATTATTGAAGGCACATGACGTGGACTACAGTTATTTTTAATGGAAGACCTGAGATTTTTTTCAAGTTTTTCATCAAGGTTACTACCATTTTTTAATTTGACAAATAAAACTACTTCTTCATCACCATCAATTTTGTGTCCAACAACAACAGAGTCTTCTATTTCTGATATGCTTTCCACCACTCGGTATATCTCAGCCGTTCCAATTCTGACTCCTTGTGGATTTAACGTTGAATCAGATCTGCCAAGCATTTTTATACCTCCATGTTCAGTAATTTCAATAAAATCTCCATGATGCCAAATACCCGTGTATTCTTCAAAATAAGCAGCATGATATTTTTTATTCCCAGTATCGTTCCAAAAATATACGGGCATGGACGGGAAGGCGGTTTTACATACAAGCTCTCCTTGTTCATTTATAACACCATTGCCAGCATGATCATAACAATCAACATCCATTCCCAGTCCCTTACACTGAATTTCTCCTATGTAAACAGGCAAAACGGGATTGCCCAGAATAAAACATGAAATAATATCTGTTCCACCAGCAATGGATGAAAGCTGAACATCACTTTTCCACTTTTTATATACATATTCAAAGCTATCATTTGACAATGGTGAACCGGTAGAGGCTATCACCTTAAGATGTGGAAAACTATCGATTTCCGAAGGTATAACACCTGCATCTTCCAATGAAGCAATATATTTGGCGCTTGTACCAAAGAAATCAATTTTTAATTCTTTAGCCATTTTGATAAGTGCATCCGGACCTGGATAAAATGGATTTCCATCGTATAGCACAAGTGTTGATCCAATGGCCAAACTACTAACAATCCAATTCCACATCATCCATCCGCACGTTGTAAAGTAAAATACAGTTTGATCTTTAGTAATACCGCTATGAAGTATAAGTTCTTTTAAATGCTGAACAAGAGTTCCTCCAGCAGAGTGAACTATACTTTTTGGAAGCCCTGTTGTACCAGATGAATACATTATATAAAGAGGATGATCGAATGGTAATTGCTCAAATACAAGAGGGTCATTACTTCCTTTTCCTAATTCCTCCCACAGTACAGCATTTTTCATGCCGGTTGTATTTAGATTACCAGTATAGTCAACAAGTAAAACTTTTTCAACCGAGGGAAGACTAGATAAGATACCCTTGAGTTTTTCAAGTGAATCAAAAGCCTTGCCTTTATAGAAATATCCGTCTGCAGCAATAATTAATTTTGGTTCTATTTGAGAGAACCTATCCAAAACACCTTTTATCCCAAAGTCTGGTGAAGTGGATGTCCATATTGCACCCATTGATGTGGCAGCAAGCATTGCAATAATAGTTTCGGGCATATTTGGCATAAATGCGGCTATTCTATCACCGATTTTTACACCCATATTTTTGAATCCTGCTGCAACTCTTCTTACCTCTTCGTTCAATTGCTTATAAGTAATCTCTCTTTTTACTGTGTCTTCTCCACGAAATATCAAAGCTACATGATCATCATTTCGTTTTAATAGATTTTCAGCAAAGTTTAATCTAGATCCTTTAAACCATGATGCTCCGGGCATTTTTTTTGGATTGTCCACAACTGATTCGTAATTTGTGGAGTAAATAACATCGCAATAATCCCATATTTCAGCCCAGAATTCTTCCGTGTTTTCTATACTCCATCCATGAACAGTTCTATAATCATTTCTAGGTAGGTCATATCTTAGGGCGACATGATTTAGAAATTTTTGCATGTTTGAATTAATACTATAGGAGGCTTTTGGTTTCCAAAGCATAGTTAATTAGTTTGATGTTTGTTAAAGGTCTTACAATAAAAAAGTGGCCCTTTACCATTATTCGTGTCAGATTAACGGATATTTTATGAATATATACTCAGAAACAATAAATTTAACATCCGATCAATCTGGATATGACCAAACGCTGTATTTCTGAAGTTCCTTCTCCAATTTGTAATAATCTCTGATCGCGGTAGAACCTTTCCACATCATAGTCCTTCATGAGGCCATATCCGCCGTGAATTTGTACTGATTCATCGGCCACTTCTTTGGCAATTTCTGAACAGTAAAGTTTTGACATTGCAGCTTCTTTTGAATATGGTTTGCCATTATCTTTCAACCAGCATGCCTTATACAAAAGGTTTCTACCCAGCTCAATTTTTGTGGCCATATCTGCAAGTTTAAATGCATTTATTTGGAATTTACTAATTGGTTTCCCAAACTGTTTTCTTTCGTTTGCATAATTTAAGGCAAGTTCAAAGGCTCCTTGAGCACAGCCTAAACCCATTGCTGCAATGGATAATCTACCTCCATCAAGAGTATGAAGCATAATATGGGAACCCTGGCCAACTTTTCCAAGTAGGTTTTCTTTGGGAACTCTCACATCATCAAAAAACAGTTCAGCTGTATCAGATGCTCTCCACATCATTTTTCCATGCATTGTAATTCGCTTAAACCCTGGTGTGTCTTTCTCAACAATTATCGTTGTGAAAATTTTCTTTCCATTTTCTTCCCCACTTACTGCCTGTACTGTGCATCCTACACTAATATCAACAGAGGCATTAGTTATGAATATTTTTGAACCATTTATAACCCACTCATCTCCATCCAAAACTGCAATAGTTTTGCTTCCTCTTGAATCCGATCCTGCTCCTGCTTCTGTGAGTCCAAAACTCCATAGTGCCTCACCAGTGCATAGTTGTGGAATATGTTTTAATTTCTGCTCTTCTGTTCCATAGTTAATCAAAGGACCTATTCCAAGTGAGTTGTGTGCAGCAAGAGTTGCTGCCTGAGAACCATCAACACGTGCAAGTTCTTCAACGGAGATTATGTATGAAAGAGTATCCAAACCCTGTCCACCATATTTTTCTGGTGTGTTCATTCCAAAAAGACCAATTTCGCCCATTTTTTTTGTCAAATCATAGGAAAATATAGCCTTCTCATCCAGCTCTTTTGCAACAGGTTTTATTTCACGTTCAGCAAAATCACGAACTGTTTCTCGTATTAATTTTTGTTCCTCTGTAAGTTCAAAATCCATTGCCCATCTATTAGTTAATGATTAGGTTTTTGCTGTTGCAAATTACGAAATTCTTAGCTAAAAATTAAAATGAAAATATAGTACTATTTAATTTCTTCTAATACTACCAACTGCACATCAGCATCAACCATATCACCAACATTTACAGCCACTTTATCAACAATAGCATCCTGTGATGCAATAATATTATTTTCCATTTTCATGGCCTCTACAACCAATAGTACTTTACCCCTTGATACTTTATCGCCTTTTTCAACATTAATTTTGATAACTTTACCTGGCATAGGAGCAAATAAACTACCTTCCATATCTTCATTATTACTATCATAATCTGTGTCAAGAAAAAGGAGATCATTCCGTTTAACGTTGAATATTAAACCATTAATAGAAACATCAAACGCTCCATGCTTATCGGCAGAAATAAATGCAGTATAAAGCTTGTTATTTAGTTTAAACTCAACCTTGTTTTTGGAAATATGAGGATTATTAATTTTTAATATTTTTTTATTAAAAGCAAAAATTATTTCCGTCGAACATAAGCTGAGTATTTCAAGAGTTACTTCATCCTTATCACACTTAAAACCAAGATTCATGGAATTACGCCAGTAACCTATTCTATCCCAAGTATTATTATTATTTTTCTCTTTATTATTGTTAAGTGTATATAAGGCCAAGGAGATAATTGGTATCTCATCACCTATCTTTTTCTTTGCAATAATTTCTTCAGTTAAAATATCATCAATATGCTCATCGCAAAATTTTGTTGATAATTTATTTTCTCTAAATGTGGGGTGTTCAAGAACATTTATTAAAAAAGTGATATTTGTCTTAATTCCATGAATAACAAACTCTTTGAGTGATTTAATGCTGAGTTCAATTGCTTTATCTCTGGTCTTTTCCCAAACTATTAGTTTGCTGATCATGGGATCAAAAAAACTATGAATTGTGGTCACTCTATCTATGGATGAGTCAATTCGAATATTCTTTCCCTCTGGAAAGAGTAGCAGACTAATTAACCCAGGATGAGGTAAAAAATTGTTGGCAGGATCTTCTGCATATATTCTGCTTTCAATTGCATTACCTGATTGTTTAACTTCCTCTTGTTTCAGCCTTAGCTTATTTCCAGCAGCAATATAAATCTGTTCTTCAACAAGGTCAATGCCAGTTACAAGCTCAGTAACTGGATGTTCTACCTGTATTCTGGTATTCATTTCCAGAAAATAATAATTCAAATCATTATCCACCAGAAACTCGATGGTGCCAACACTATTATAACCAACCCCTTTTGCAATATCCACAGCAGATTTACCCATTTTATTTCTGACCTCTGGTGTTAAAGTTGGAGAAGGGGCCTCCTCAATGATTTTCTGATATCTTCTTTGGATTGTGCATTCACGTTCAAAAAGATGAATAACATTACCATAATTATCACCAATAACTTGAAATTCAATGTGCCTTGGTTCCTCAATATACTTTTCAATATAAATGGTTCCATCACCAAAATAGTTTAATGCTTCCCTTGAAGTTGTTTCAAGAATTTCTCTTAACATTTTAGGATCATTAACTATTCTCATCCCTTTACCACCTCCACCTGCTGCTGCTTTTACAAGAATAGGATACTTAATTTTATTTGCATTTTTGAGTAGATGCTCAGTATCGCCAGTAATACCTTCGGTCATGGGCACACCCGTCTTTCTCACAAAATTTCTTGCTTCAATTTTATTACCCATTAGTGTTATGGCTTCTATGTCGGGTCCAATAAAAGTGATGCCAGCTTTATTACATGCATCCACTAGGATGGGACTTTCGGATAGAAAACCATATCCAGGATGTATTGCATCACATCCAGATTTTAAGGCAACTGAAATAATTTTATCTACGTTAAGATATGTATCATTAAGTTCCTGCTCTCCAATGCAAAATGCTTCATCTGCAAACCGAACATGATATGATTCCAAATCTACCTCAGAATATATTGCAACGGAAGATATTCCTAGCTTTTTTGCCGTCTTCATTATTCTGACAGCTATCTCACCCCTGTTTGCGATTAATATTTTGTTGAAGCTCTTTATTATCATAATATTTGGTTGTACTTAGGGTTGATTTTAGGTTATTTTATGTTCAATGATTATTAACCTTTATTCCATTTAGGTCTTCTTTTTTCCAAAAAAGCACTCATTCCTTCCTGTCCTTCATCGGCCTGCCTCAGTTTTGCTATACATTTTGAAGTATATTTTATTTCTTCATTGATATCAAGCTTTTGATTTGTTACGTTTGTAATAAGTTCTTTAGTACCTCTAACTGCACCTGGAGCGCTGGATTCAAATTCTTTTTTGTAAACTTCAACAGCATCATGTAAACTGGCACCTTTATGGAAACTTGTTATTAAACCAATTGATTTTGCTTCAGAACTTCCAAACTTCCTTCCTGATAACATTAGATCTTTGGCATTAAATTCACCGATTCTTTTTATTACAAAGGGAGCAATAGTTGCAGGTCCGATTCCTAATTTTACCTCACTAAATGCAAATGTTGTATCCTCTTCGGCGAGCACAATATCACAAGCTGAGATTAGTCCGTTTGCTCCACCAAAAACACTTCCGTGAACCACTGCAAGAGTGGGCAGAGGACATTCGTATATAGCTTTGAATAGGGTTGCGATATTTAGAGCATCTTGAAAATTTTGATCATACCCAAAAGCTGCAATATTTTTCATGTAATTAATGTCAGCACCAGCACAAAATGACTTACCCTCGCCCTGAATAATAACCAGCTTTATTTTTTTTTCATTATTTAATTGTAAAAAAAATACAGTTAACTCTTCCATCATTTTTATGTTCATTGCATTATGAACATTTGGTCGATTTAGCTTAACTGTTGTTACAGTACCATAATTGATTACTAGCGTTTCTTCTTTTGCAGCCATTATATATTTTTCCTTTCCAATTTCAATAATTACATTCTGAATACTCCGAACTTTTGCTCTGGAAATTTATGATTCAAAGATGCTGATATGCCCATTGCAAGGACTTTTCTGGTGTCTACAGGATCTATTATTCCATCATCCCATAATCTAGATGTGCTATAATATGCAGATCCTTCTCGTTCATATTTTTCTAAAATTGGTTTTTTCAAAGCATTAATTTCACTTTGTGTCATTTTCTTGCCCTTGGCACGTAGTTGATCCTCTTTAACAGTAGCAAGAACATTTGCTGCTTGTTCTCCTCCCATAACGGAAATTTTTGCATTTGGCCACATCATTAATAGCCTAGGATTAAAAGCGCGACCTGCCATCCCATAGTTTCCTGCTCCAAATGAACCGCCAAAAACCACCGTAAATTTTGGAACATTTGCATTTGATACTGCATGTACCATTTTAGCTCCATCTTTTGCTATTCCACCTCTTTCAAAATCCTTACCAACCATGAAGCCAGTTATATTTTGAAGAAATACCAATGGAATCTTTCTTGAGGTACATAACTCAATGAAATGAGTAACTTTAAGTGCCGATTCTGAAAATAAAACACCATAATTGGCAATAATACCCACTGGATATCCCATTATGTATGCAAATCCAGTCACAACAGTTGTTGCATACTTAGCCTTAAATTCCTGAAATTTACTTCCATCTACGATTCTCATTATCACCTCTCGTGGATCAACGAGTTTTCTTAAATCTACGGGTGCAATACCATACAGTTCCCTGGGATCGTACAATGGTTCCTCAATTGGAACTGTGTTGAGCTTCTGTTTTTCTCTGCATTCAGGGTTTTCTAATATATTTCTGCAAATCTGAATTGCATGAGTATCATTTTCGGCAAAGTGGTCTGCAACTCCTGAAACAGAAGTGTGAACTTCAGCACCACCAAGTTCCTCTGCAGTTACTTCTTCACCAGTAGCTGCTTTAACCAGTGGGGGGCCTCCAAGAAATATGGTTCCCTGATTCTTCACAATGATTGTTTCATCACTCATTGCCGGTACATATGCTCCACCAGCTGTACATGATCCCATTACTATGGCAATTTGTGGTATTCCCATTGCCGACAACCTGGCTTGGTTGTAAAAGATACGACCAAAGTGATCCCTGTCAGGAAAAACCGTATCCTGCTCAGGAAGAAAAGCACCTCCAGAGTCAACCATATAAACACATGTAAGATGGTTTTCCATGGCAATCTCCTGTGCTCGTAGGTGTTTTTTGACAGTAAACTGCATATATGTACCACCTTTTACAGTGGCATCATTAGCTATTATAACCGTTTCCCTTCCATGAACAACTCCAATACCAGTAACAATTCCTGCCGATGGGAAATCATTATCATATTGATCATATCCAGCAAGGGATGATAATTCTAAAAACGGAGTGTTCGGATCAATGAGCAGGTCGATTCTTTCTCTAGCAAGCAACTTTTTTCTTTCCTTATGCTTAGCTACTGCTTGGGGCGAACCTCCCATCGTATTTGCTTTCAGAATACTTTTGTATTCAGCGAGTAATTTTTCAAACTCTTTGGAATTATTTTTAAACTCTTTAGAACTTGTATCTAAACGTGATTTTAATGTAAACAAAGTAGTCGTTTTTGGTTATCAACTAAATAATTAAATAAGTCTAAACTGCTGATTGCAAGTTTAAGTAAAAATGAGGAGATAAAAAAGTTAAATAAGATAAATCACAGGTAAATATTTTACATTATTAAAAGTATTATTTTGCTAAGTATTCAATGAACAAAATCAAGTTTCGCCTCATATGAATGTTTTTAATTTTTGATAATGTAAGGATGAGTTAATTATCCTTTTTATTATATTTGACCACCTAAGTACTTACCTTTTAAACAAAAATTTCACGATTAAACTAACTAGATAAAAGATATGAATTACCCCAAAAAAGTAACAATAGGAGATATTACCGTTAGAGACGGATTTCAGCACGAGGAAATATTTGTACCAACGGAAGCTAAGGTTTGGGTTCTTGAGGAGATGATTCTTGCAGGATTAAAACATCTCGAGGTAACAAATTTTGGAAATCCTAAAGGGATGCCTCAATTTAAGGATGCGGATGATTTGTTTAAAAAAATTAGATCTAGCAAAAAAGTTTCACATCTATTGAATGATGTTAGTTTAACTGCTGTTACAATACGTGAGCGAGCAATTCAACGAGCCATTGAAGCCAAAAAAGAGGGCTGGGGTCCTGATAGAATATTACTAATGGTATCAACAAGCGAGTCTCATCAGAGAAAGAACTCTGGATTGTCATTGGATGAATATTGGGCAATGGCGGAAGAATGGATTCCAAAGGCACATGATGCTGGAATGACTGTAAATGGAACGGTTAGTACCATTTGGGGTTGCCCAATAGAAGGCCCAACAGATATGTCAAAAGCTGTTGAGTTCACTAAAAGATGGTTTAGTATAGGTGCAAATGATGTTGAACACGCGGACCATGATGGAAGTGCTTCACCAGATAGAGTATATAAATATTTCTCCATGTTGTTGGATGGTGTCGATAATGTAAACAAACAAATAGTTCATTTTCATACAACACGTGGTTGGGGTTTGGCCAACGTACTTGCAGCTCTTCAGGCAGGTATGACAAACTATGAAGCAACCCTTGGAGGAATAGGAGGACAACCTGCTAATTTTATTAGTGGAGTGCCAGTTTCTGGAACGGGGGATTATTATTATAAAAATTCTGAAGGTGTTGGTCTGGTTTCAATTGAGGATATGCTTGTTATGATGGATGAGATGGAAATAGAAACTAATATCGACATTGATAAGGTTCTTGAAACTGGACGAATGGTTGAAAAAATATTAGGAAAAAGGTTAAGGTCCGAGACAATAAATCAGGGAAGAATTCCAAAAGAGTTATCCGGTAGAAAATAGTATTTGCTAACGATTTCAGCAGTATTATGGGTTCTTTCTAACACTTTTTAACATCCAAAGTTAAATACATTCCAAGAATAATTGATACTTTCTAGAGATACATCTTTAGAGGATATTTGATTTCTATCAATTTTATGTTTTTTCAAAAGCCTCTGATTAACTAGGGTATGGGGAATTTAATTGAATTTAAGGGTCATTGGAAGCAATCCAAATTATAGCAACTGTTTGGCATTAAGTTTTTAATGACATTTTTTTTTCATACTTCAATATACATTTGTACATTTGCACCTCAATTTTTTAAAAGTATTATAATGGCAGCAATTGGAAATATTAGAAAGCACTCTACACTTCTTGTTATCGTAATTGGTGTTGCGTTAGCAGCATTTGTTCTTGGAGATTTTGCAAAAGGTGGGGGAGGTTCGCGAAACGTAAATGTTGGCGAAGTTGATGGAGAAGAAGTTACAATAATGGAATTCAATTCTGAAGCTGAAAAAAATATCGATGCAACAATGCAACAACAGCAAAAGGATAGACTTTCATCCGATGAGATTTTTTCAGTTAAGGATCAAACATGGAATGAGATAGTTCATCGTATCATAATGGATAAAGAGTACGAGTCAGTTGGAATATCAGTTACTCCTGATGAACTGTTTGATCTTGTACAAGGTCCCACTCCACATCCATTAATTATACAATATTTTAAGGATCCAAATACAAATCAGTATAATAGAAATCTTGTTGTTCAATATTTGCAAAATATGGAAACACTTCCTGAATCTGCGAAACAACAATGGGTTAGGTTTGAGAAATATATCAAAGATGATAGGCTTAGATCTAAATTTAATACTCTTATTTCCAAAGGATATTATGTTCCTGCTGAATTAGCAAGTATGAATTATGCTGAGCAGAATGACAAAGCAAACATAGAATATGTTGCTGCAAAGTATATTGACATCAATGATAGCCTGTTTAATCCAACCGAAAGAGATTTTCAGAAATATTATGATGAAAACAAGGAAAATTATAAACAAAAAGCTTCACGTGGAATTGAATATGTAATCTTTAATATTGTTCCTTCAGCAGAAGATGTTCAGCTTGCAGAAAATGAAATGCAACAAATAACAGTTGAACTAAAAGAAACTCCTGATCCGCTACGATTTGTAAAAGTTAACTCTGACAAACCAATAGATACTAGTTGGTTTGCGGAAGGACAACTACCTGTTCAAATTGACTCAATCATGTTTAATAGTGAGATAGGTACTGTATCAAAACCATACAAACTTAATAATGTTTTAAATGTTGCTAGATTAATGGAAATAGGAAATCGTCCAGATTCCATGAGAGCATCACACATACTTATTGCATATACTGGTGCATTCAATGCACGTATAGAAGTTGAGCGTTCACGCGACCAAGCAGAAGCCTTTGCTGATAGCTTGTTTAATGTTTTAAAACGTCAACCGAATAAAATGAAAGCTTTTGCCAAGGAATATTCCAATGACCCATCTGTGGAGTCAAATGATGGTGACCTTGGTTGGTTCCAAGATGGAGCCATGATATATGCTTTTAACGAAGCTGTGTATAACACTAAAGCAGGTAAATTCACTCTTACAGAAACACCCTTTGGCTATCACATTATTGAAGTTATCGGTAAAGGTGATTTGGTTAAAAAGGTAAAAGTTGCTCAGGTTGAAAGAGAAGTTTATGCTAGTGATAAGACCTATCAGAAAACGTTCGCCAAGGCAAGTAAAATTGCAACCGAATGTAAAACAGAAGATGAGTTCAGCAAAATGGTAACGGAACAGAGGTTGAATAAACGCGAGCAGCCTGTACTCCGTGAAATGAGCAATTTTATTGCAGGGTTAAACAATCCACGTCAGATAGTTAGATGGGCATTTAATAAAGAAACAGAGTTAGGTCAGGTATCAAGTGTATTTGATCTTGATGATATGTTTGTTGTTGCAGTGTTGGTGACCTCGGAACCTGATGGCTATCCGTCACTAGAAAGCGTAATGGAACGAATTGAACCTAGAGTTTATAATGAATTTAAAGGAGAATACCTTTTGAATAAAATGAATGAACTTGATGGTAATATGGCAAAAATAAAAGCCGATATGTCCGTTACTGATAAAGAGGTTAACCCATTGTTTTATGGCTCAAGGAATTTGCCAGGTTTTACAATTGAAAACGAAGTAATAGGTTCGGTTTTTGGAATGAAAAAGGGTGATGTAAGCCAACCAATCATCGGAACATCTGCAGTATTTATAGTTAAAGTTAATGATATGACAAAAGTAGCTGGCATAACTGACTATGCACCTACAATAACAGCAATGACAGATGATTTTTCACAGCGTGTTGATCAAGATAGGCCATTTCAGGCTTTAAAAGAGTCATTGGAAATAGTTGATAATAGAATTGACTTTTACTAATAACAACATACTCTAAGTTATTTTAAAGCTACTTGAACGTTCAAGTAGCTTTTTTTATTTTTATGGAATTTGTTTTCGCTAATACATTTACTAACTTTGTGAAGATGGTGATTAGATTCAGTTTTGTAATCTTTATTTATTCTTTTTTAGCCACACTATCATCCTGCCAAAAGGAGTCCACTGATAATTGGTCATTTTGTGCAGAGTGCGATATTAGTGAGTGGGTAGGTGAGTTTGTTGGCGTAGGAGATTACTACTCGGGTAGCCTGGATGAAACGGAATATGATGTTCCTGTTTCCATCTCAATAGAAAATCCCTCTGGTAAGGTGCTGAAGATAATAGCAGTTGTTGAAAATAAGATATCAACTACTTTTACGTCAACAAAAAATGATAATACTTATTATTTTAGGATAAATGGGAGTAGTAAATCCATCGATATAAACCTTTCAAAAAACAATAATAATTATAAGCTTTCTGGAACAATTAAACTTTTTCATTTTGAAAATGATATTTTGAAAATCGATCAAAGTATATCATTTGATATATTTAGATGATATAATTAGCCTACTTATTGTGTTGATGCGTATGCGAATGCACCTATTGCAACAGCTTTGGAAGTCCCAAGTTTACTTACTCCTATTCCTATTTTTTTTACGGGTGAATATGTTATTGTTTTAGTGGAACCAAATATCGACAATTCGACATCTTCATTTTTCATAAAGTTATTATAACCTTCAGGATCTTCAAGATTATATGCGTAAACTTCAAGTCTTTGGAATTTATGACCATCTATTCGTGTGAATTTCCCATTCATGGCTTCAATTACCGTTGGCATAAACATGGTATAAGCACCTGACAGGCCTCCACCAATTACTATAAGTCCGTCAACTAAAGTAACTGCATTTGCAAGTGAGTGTCCAAGCACTGTTCCAAATAATTTCCAAGTTTCTATTGCAGCATTTTTGTTTCCATTAACTGTTCCACCTGCTATTTTGAAAATATCACCCGGTTCAGGGCATTCATCCATCGAAATACCTGAGTTATTAGAGTATAATGTTTTGACACCTCGTATACTCAGAGTTTCTTCAATACTCATAGAACTATCCATGAAATTATTAGATCGATTTATTTCAGCTCCAGCAGAATTATCTCCAATAAGTAGTTTTCCATCTATTACAATTCCACCACCTGTACCGGTTCCCAGGGTAATACCAAGTAAATTTTTATAAATACGTGAATTGCCTTTTTCTGCAAGCTCCTTGTTTATTTCGGGAATTATACCGCTTATAGCTTCTCCCAGGGTAAATAAGTCTCCATCATTATTTATGAATACAGGAATACGAAACTTTTCTTCTAAAATATTCTTCAAAGGAACTCCACCCTTGAAGAATGGGAGGTTTTCCAAATCTCCAATTATACCTTTTGCATAATCTGCAGGTCCAGGAAAACAGAAGCTAATTGCTCTTGCAATATTTCCTGTGGATTTATTTAGGTCACCAAATCCAGTTATTAGCTTTTCTATGAACTCTTCAATTGATTCAGATGGAGCAGTAATTACTTTGCTTGAGATAATATCATAATGAGAATCAATTGCATTGAAAACTAAATTTGTTCCACCTGCATCTAAAGTTAGTATTATGTCATTTTTCATTTGAAATCATATATTTAGATAAGATTGGGATTCACTTACTTTATAGTATAATTTGGTTTAAGTAATATCAATGAGCTTCAAGCCAAGTTTTACCCGTATTCATATCCACAACAAGAGGGATGTCAAGTTTAATGGCATTCTTCATTTTGTCTTCAACAATCTTCTTGACTATTTTTTCCTCCTCTTTGAACATGTCAAACACAAGTTCATCATGCACCTGAAGTATCATCTTAGTTTTAAGCTTTTTATTGTTAAGCTCCTTCATAATATCAATCATTGCTACTTTTATCATATCTGCTGATGATCCTTGAATTGGAGCATTAATGGCATTTCTTTCAGCAAACCCTCTAACTACAGCATTAGCTGAATTAATGTCCTTAAGGTAGCGTCTTCTTCCCAAAATTGTTTCCACATATCCATGTTCTTTGGCAAAATCGATTGACTTATTCATGTATTTCTTAACACCTGAGTATTTATCAAAGTAGCTATTAATAATATCTGCAGCCTCGCGTCGGGGTATTCCTAACCTCTCACTTAGTCCAAAGGCAGAAACACCATAAACAATTCCAAAATTCACAGTTTTGGCATTTCTTCTCATATCTTTGGTAACCTCATTGTATTCAACACCATAAACTCTTGCCGCTGTTGCCGTATGAATATCAAGGCCATTTTTGAAAGCCTCTAACATACCTGGGTCCTTGCTTATATGAGCGATAATTCTTAGTTCTACCTGGCTATAATCGGCCGCAAGTAAAATAAAATCATTATTTCTGGGTATAAAAGCTTTTCTTATTTCTCTTCCTTTTTCACTTCTTATTGGTATATTTTGAAGGTTAGGATTATTTGAGCTAAGCCTACCGGTTGCTGCTACGGCTTGATTATAGGATGTGTGGATCCTTCCATCTCTTTTATTTACAAGTGCAGGAAGCGCATCAACATAAGTTGATTTAAGTTTTGTTAGAGACCGATACTCTAGAATCATTTCAATAATTGGGTGCTTGTGAACCAGTTTAACCAAAATATCTTCTCCGGTTTTATATTGACCTGTTTTGGTTTTTTTTGGCTTATCGCTAATAACCAATTTCTCAAAAAGTATTTCGCCGAGTTGTTTGGGTGATGCTATGTTAAATTTAGCATCGGACTGTTCATATATATTACCTTCAATTTTATTGATTTCAACTTCAAGTTGTTTACTGAACTCATTTAGTGCAGCGGTATCAAGCTTTATTCCCTCTGCTTCCATTGAAGCTAATACAGGTACAAGGGGCATCTCAACTTCTTGAAAGAGCTTCCAAGTGCCTGATTTTTTTAACTCGGGTTCAAAATAATGTTTTAACTGTAGCGTAATATCAGCATCTTCTGCAGCATATTCCTTTACTTTTTCAACATTAACATTTCTCATACTTAGCTGATTTCTACCCTTTTTACCAATTAAACTTTCAATTGATACGGGTTTGTATTTGAGATATGTTTCCGCAAGAAGATCCATATTATGTCTCATGTCAGGCTGTAGTAGATAATGGGCAATCATAGTGTCAAAAAATGGACCAGCAACCTCAATTTCATACCATAGAAGTATGTTAATGTCGAACTTTATATTTTGACCTATCTTAAGGATATTGGATTCAAATAGAGGCTTAAAAATCATAACTACTTCCAAGGCATCATTATAATTCTCGGGTACTGGTATATACCATGCCTCAGATGCTTTAACTGAAAATGAAATACCCACAAGTTCAGAATCATTTGCATCTAAACCCGTTGTTTCTGTGTCAAAACATATTTCTTTGCTTTTGAGCAACCTCTCAGCAAGTGATTGCATCTCCTTCTTATCAGTTACAAGTTGGTAATTATGAGGTGTTGAATCAATACTATCCAATTGCGGATTTGCCGCCTCATCACCATCAAATAGGGATGATTGAACAGACGATTCACTAATATTTTCAGCCGAACCTTCAAAAAATCGTTTGGCAAATGTCCTGAACTCAAGCTCATTAAATAATTTTTTGAGCGTTACCATATCAGGATCCTTCTTTTTTAATTGATCTTTTTCAAATTCTATGGGTGCGTTTAATTCAATTGTTGCAAGCTGTTTCGATAGAAGTGCTTGCTCAGAAAATGCTTCCAGATTTTCTTTTTGTTTTCCTTTTAATTTATCAGTATTCTCCAATAGGTTTTCTATACTATCATATTCACCAATTAGCTTTATGGCAGTTTTCTCACCAATACCTGGAACACCCGGTATATTATCAGAAGCATCACCCCATAAGCCTAGTATATCTATTAATTGCTCTGGTTTCACTATACCAAAACGCTCACATACTTCGTATTCTCCCCATACCTCTGCTTTGTTGCCCATTCTCGCCGGTTTGAACATAAAAATATTTTCTGATACTAGCTGTCCAAAATCCTTATCAGGAGTCATCATATAGGTACAAAATCCATCTTTTTCTGCCTTTTTAGATAGTGTTCCAATAACATCATCTGCTTCATAACCATCTAACATTAAAATGGGGATATTTAGCCCATTCAGTAATTCAAATACGTATGGAATTGAGGCACTTAAATCCTCAGGCATTTTTTCCCTGTTAGCCTTATATTCCTGAAATGTTTCATGACGAAATGTTGGTTTTTTTGTATCAAATGCAACTCCAATATAATCTGGATTTTGATTCTTCAACACATCTAGTATTGTATTTGCAAAGCCAAGGATTGCTGACGTATTGAGGCCCTTGCTATTTATTCGTGGATTTCTGCTCATGGCAAAATATGCACGATAAACTAGAGCCATTCCATCAAGTAAGAAAAGTTTATTTTTTGATTCCATATGGTAATTTTGATTTCACAAAGGTAATGGAAATAGAGTGTTTTTACATTAATGATTTGTGAAAGTTCACAACCGAAAAATATGCCACATTTAAATACCGAAAGTGATTAATGGTTTAAGATACACGATAATAGACCTTTAATAATTTGTCAACCGTAATATGTTTGAAACTACTGTTATGCAATAAGTGGAGGTGGATATTAATTCTTTAAATTTATACCACTCTATAACTAAACCTCTGAACATATGGCAAAAGTTGTTGCAAAGCCCTCATCCGAAAGTTCAAAAAAGATATTTGTACTAGACACATCGGTTATACTATATAATCACAATGCCATAAATGAATTTGATGATAATGATGTTGCCATTCCAATAACAGTGCTTGAAGAACTTGATAATTTCAAGAAGGGAAACGCGATTAAAAATTTTGAAGCTCGTGAGTTTATTAGGTTTCTTGATAGTATATCAGGAAAAGCAACAATGAAAAATTGGAAAAAACTAAATGGTCCAGAAAAGGGTCGATTCAAGGTTATAATGAACGAGAGTAGTAAATTGGATGCCAGAAAGATTTTTGATGATAACAAGCCTGATCATAGAATACTAAATGCAGCCATAAAACTAAAAGAAGAGCATCCAGATAGAAAGGTAATTTTAGTTAGCAAGGATATAAACCTCAGGCTTAAGGCCAAATCATTAAATCTTACAGCAGAAGATTTTGAAACGGGTAAGGTTAAGAATATAGAATCATTGTATACCGGAAAAACTACTTTGGATAATATAGATAGCGCTATAATCGATGATCTATATAGCAATGGGTTTTGTAATACTAGTGATCTTGGTTTGGATGAAGGCATTGCAAATCATTACTATATTCTTAAAAGTTCATCATCATCAGCATTGGCATATTTTAATCCCATTACCAAACGTATTGAGAGGGTCGAAAAACATAGTGTTTCGAGGATTATTCCTCGCAATGCTGAGCAGGTTTTTGCTCTTCATGCCATTTTGAATCCCGAGGTAAAACTTGTTACTCTTCAGGGTGTTGCAGGAACAGGTAAAACATTACTAGCTTTGGCTGGGTCATGGGAACAGCGTAGAAATTTTAAACAAATATATTTGGCTAGACCTATTGTACCGCTTAGCAATAAGGATATTGGATATCTGCCTGGCGATATTCATGAAAAAATTAATCCATACATGGAACCACTTTGGGATAATTTGAAATTTATTCAGAATCAGTATGGTGAAATGGACAATGAGTTCAAGCGTATCAGCGATGCCGTAGAAAACGAGAAGCTTATGATAACACCTCTGGCATATATTCGAGGTAGAAGTATATCTAATATCTGTTTTATTGTTGATGAGGCACAAAACCTTACACCCCATGAAGTAAAAACTATTATAACAAGGGCTGGAGAGAACACAAAGATAATTTTCACCGGAGACATTTATCAAATTGATACACCTTATCTGGATTCACAATCAAACGGATTATCAGTTCTTATTGACAAAATAAAGCACAATGAAATTTACGCTCATGTGAGGCTTGAAAAGGGAGAAAGGTCCGAGTTAGCTAATTTGGCAAATGATCTATTATAGGATATTTATTCTTAAACTTCAATTATAATTATCTAATACATTAGATACTTCTTTTTATTTGTTTTCCAGCCGGCTTGTGATTTATAATCCACAAAAAATATTTTAAGGTCAGACTGAGAGGCATATTCCACAAAGTAAATTTTCTTATCTGATTGAGATTCATATTCAACAAAAAACCATAACCCTTCATTACCTTTTACTTGTGACTCATACTCAACTTTAAACACTTTTAAATCGCATTGCGCTTCATATTCAACAACAAATACATTAATATCCGATTGAGATTCATATTCAACAGTAAATATATTTTGTGAATAACTATGTAAGGAAGCTAATATTATTATTGGCAGTAGAAATTTCATGATATTACGATTTAAAAATAAACACCAAGGTAATATCTTCAAATATAAGAATTAAAGACAATTATACAAGTTATAAGACTCACATAATTAACTTGATATGATAACTGTGGGCTTGCCAAAAAATTTAATGATTAAATACAGAGCTGAAAATCCTAATGGGAAAAGAATCCATGATGAAACCCCAAAAGATGCAGGTAATGTACCTATTACAATTGCTACCATGCCTGTTGTTAAAGCGTATGGCAATTGTGTTCTAACATGTTCAATGTGAGGACATGAACTAGCTAAAGAGCTTAAAATTGTTGTATCAGATATTGGCGAGCAGTGGTCACCTAAAACGGATCCTGTTAATACTGCTGCTGTAATATTATAAAATATTGATAATGTTGTTTCATAATCCAATCCCGATGTCTCTGCAAGCATCCATCCCGATGGAAGTATCAGCGGATAGAGGATTGCCATAGTACCCCATGAACTGCCAGTTGAAAAAGAAACAAGAGCAGAAATTATAAATGTGATTACAGGTAAAAAATATGGTGATACTGATGCATCTAATAATAGCCCAGAGATAAAGTCTGCTGTATGCATATGTTTTGTAATTAAGGCAACAGACCAGGCAAGTGTTAAAATCATTATGGCAGGTAGCATCGTCTTAAAGCCCTTTATAATACTTTCAATAGTTTCAGTTAAACTAAGTAATTTCTGACTTAATGTAAGAATTATAGCAATGAATAAGCTACCCAATGAGGACCATAACAATGCAACAAGAGAATCAGAATTTCCTATCGTTTCTGAGAGTTTTTCAAAAAACCCCAATGAATTATTATCCCAAACTTCCTTATCCCATCCACTGTATAGTAATCCAATTAGAGTGCCAATAATTATAACGAGTATGGGGATAATAGCATTGAAACTTCTCGCTTTAACACCTTTTTTTGCAGTTATCTCCTCCATAATATCAGATGAAATTTTTGCATCAATAGCTAAATCTTTTTTAGGAGCAGAATCATACATTCTTCTTTCCGCAAGATACATCGGCCCAAAATCAACCTTTTTCCAGATTAGAGTAAATACAAAAGCCAGAGTAAAAAATGGATAATATGAATATGCTAGTGAATGAAAGAAAACACCATATGCTGATTCATTGATATTAAGTGTATTTATTCCATCTTGAATATAACTTAACTCCGCTCCAATCCAAGTGGTTACAAAGGCAACTGATGCAACAGGAGCTGCTGTTGAATCAATAATATATGCAAGTTTTTCTCTGGATATTTTTAATCTGTCAGCAAGAGGACGCATAGTATTACCAACCACGAGAGTATTTGCATAGTCATCAAAAAATATAACAATACCCATTAACCAGGTAACGATACCTCCAGACCTAGGACTTTTTGCAAATTTGGAAAGGTGATTAACAACACCCGTCATTCCACCATTTTTTGATATTAGGCTTACGGTTGCGGCGATAATCATAGAAAATAAAATTATTGATAAATGACCACTATCGTTAAGGGACTCTATTATATATGTATCTAAAATTGAAAGGAACCCTTGAAAAACTGCTAAAAAAATGGATGATCCTTTATAATAATAAATAATTCCAGTTCCTATCCAGATCCCTGCGAACAAGGCTGTATAAACTTCTCTAATTATCAGGGCTATCATAATTGCTATCAACGGAGGTAGAATGGATAGCCATAGTGGTATTGGATTCACAGGAACGCTATCGCTAAAATTATCAGCACTAACTTTAATTGTTTCTTTCAATGGGAAATTGTAGTCTATAATAACACTTCCATCCATTACGTGACCAACGTAAGCCGAATCATTAATTATTACAATTATATCATTTTGATTAAGTTTCTTTCCAAGGCTTAAATCTGTTATTTTTAATTGTAATTCCTGGTTAACTCCTTGAACAATAATATCAGGTAGGACGAGCTTAGTATTTAATTTATTAAGCGATATTGCTTCGTTTCCATAGCTCATCAAGCCCGATAAAAGAAAGATGGCAATGATTAAGCTCTTTATTTGCATTTAACTTATTTGAGGATGTGAAAGTAAGAAAAATGTTCTTCTATTCAACTATACCAAACTTAGATGTATTACTACATATTAGATAATATTGATTATGCAGTTGCAATTTTGCTTGTGCTAAACTAGTATTATTTTGTGTTTGATGACTGAGCACTAGTCATTTGAGATACAACATTAGTTAATTCAATAAAATCCGTAGGTGAGAGTTGTTCTGGTCTTTTTGAAAAATATGGATGGTCGGATTGAGAAATGTTTGGTAGAATGGATTTCAATGTATTCCGTATTGTCTTTCGTCGTTGATTAAACACCATTTTCACAACTTTAAATAGCAATACCTCATCACAATCCAATTCAGTTATATCATTTCTTGTTAACCTCACCACCGCTGACTTCACCTTCGGAGGTGGATAAAATACATTCTCATTTACTGTGAAGCAATATTCAATTTTAAACCAGTTTTGAAGTAGTACGCTAAGAATCCCATATGCCTTGGAACCATGAGGAGATGCTATGCGTTCGGCAACTTCTTTTTGTATCATTCCAACCACTTGAGAGATTTGGTTTCTATTTTCAATTACTTTGAAAAATATCTGACTGCTTATATTATATGGAAAATTTCCAATTAGGGAGAATTTTTCTACTGTTACGTTATGAAGATTCATTTTTAGGAAATTATCCTCATATATATTCAATCGTGGGTCACTAAAATGGGTTTTTAAATATTCAACCGACTCCGAATCTATTTCTATTAAGTTTAAGAATTTTAGTTTAGGTGTTCTATTCAGAAGGGGCTCGGTTAAAACCCCTGTTCCAGGACCTACTTCAATTACGTTGTCAGAATTAACATCAAGGCACTCTACGATTTTATGTGCAATGTTTTTATCCTTGAGGAAATGTTGACCAAGATGTTTTTTAGGTTTGACCATAATAAATCTTAATAGTCAGAATTTAAAATATAATTTTCATCCTCTAATTTTTCACTTTCTTCGTTAAGTCTATACATTTTTCTAGCCTTGGCAGCAAAAATACTTTCGGGATAATCTGTCATGATAATTAAATATAGCTTTTTAGCTTCTTCAAGATTGTTTGTAGTTCTCAGGAGTTCAGCTCTTTCATATAAAGCATTGTCGGTTTTAAAACTCATTGGGTACCTAGATATTAGTAGATTATAAGCAGAATCTGCTTCTTTGACTTTGCCTAGCTCTACTAATATCTGAGCTTTTTTAAATAATGCATATTCTTTACTTATATAAGCGGATGGATTATTCTCTATTTTGTTAAGCAGAAATAATGCAGAATCCAATTTTCCTTGATACATATATAAATCAGCTCCCGCAAACTTTCGAAGTGTGAAACCAAGGGTATCTTCATCTCTCATCTCACTAATAAAAAGCGAAAGGTCTATTGCATCATTTGAAATTAATTTTGATGTTGCTGACTTAAGCACATCCAAACGTGTTGCCGCCCAGTCAAACTCTCCAGCATAGTAAAATACCTTGGCATTTTTTAATTTAGCTTCATGTCCTATTGGTTCATTTTTCATTTCTGACTCTACTTGTGAATAAAGTAAAGTAGCATCCCATATTTTATCATCTGCTACAAATATGTCAGCAAGCACAATTTTCAATTCAGCCTGTTTTTTACTATTTAAGGCAGGATTCATTAAAGCTATTTCAAGCATCTCCATTGCCTCTTCATATTTTGAAAGTTTAAAGGCAGTTATTTCTGATAATCGGACTATCAAATCAGACGTTATATTATTAATGCCCAATTCATTAACAGCCTCAATTCCTTGGTTTTCCAAATCTTCATATATCGAAATATCTGTATTTGGATTTTCCTCGGCAGCCATACAAACAGCAAGGTAATAGCCAACCCAGGCATTAGCTGTATATGGGCCATTCACTTTTTTGTCTTTGACATAGCCATAAGCCTTTGCTGCAATCTCATATTTGTAATTTGAGTATGCAATGTAAGCAAGCTCCATCATATTTTTTTCCGCATTGTCAAACCTAATATCTATTGATCGGGCCTGGCGATATGCCATATCAAAATCTTTAGTTTGCATTGAGAACCAAAGGAGCATATCTGCAAGTTGTATATTGTCAGGATTATTTTGGGAGTATTGCAAAAGTTTACTTTTTAGGATACCCGTTAGGTTACTATTTATGTCCATTTGCATTACCATTCGAAGCTTACTTTTCATTCGTTGTATGTCCGTAGGAACTAAAACAAGGTGATTAAGATAACTGTCAAGCATAAGATTGTAGTTGCCGCTATACATGTAGGCATCGCCTATCTCAAAACCATAGGTATAATTACTGCCAGCCTCCGAAGATGCCTTTTTATATACCTCCACAGCAATGTTCGCATATCCTTTTGCTTGAAGGCTGCTGGTTATCTGCATTATTTGATTTCTTTGCGAGGGAAGGTTGTCTAGCAGTTTACTGAATATTTTTTTTGCCTTTTTACTATTTCCATTGAGATCAGCTAAATAGGCCTCATCTATTAAATACTTATAATTAGTTGGATTTCTTTTGCGATGTTGCCTAACCAATCGGTCTGCTTTCTTATACTCCTTTAAGATATTATAGCAATTAAAAAGATAGCTGTAATAATAATTTGTGGGATTTGCGGAGTATAGCTGCTCATATAGCTCTGAAGCCTTTTGATATTTTTTCTCACGATAATATTTCATCGCAAGTTGGTCCTTTGAGTTGGGTTTTTTCTGCTGTTTCTTTTTTGATAATATTGGATTTATACTCTGATTATTCTGCGACATTGCAATAGCGGGATAAATTGCAGTCGTAAAAATGAAAAATGCTATTGTATAGATAAAAAAACGCATCAATTATTTAACTGGTTAACTATGATTGTATTCAATGAATCAAATTTAGTAATTTCTGATTCTAACCTTTGGTTATTATATTTCATTCTTTGAATTATTGATTCAGTTATTCTTTTCTCCTCTTGAAAATAATTTTTTAAGCCGGCCCCATCAATAATATTCTTTTCTGCATCTGAATAAAGATCATACAACTGCTTAATCGTCTTTTGGTAATCCATACGAATAATTTTATCCATCCTTATAATTTGTTTTAGAGATTTATCAATATGACTGTATGAGATAGCTGTGGCAGATATTGAATCGTTGGAAAGGTTACCAATCTTGTAATAATTTGAAGTTATTGTTGTTCTAATGTCTGCAATTTCCAAGCTGTCAACATTTGTATATGCTAATCTTTCTATTTCCAACCTATCTATTTCGTGATTTATTTCGCTCAGAATTTCCGAATTAGGATTGTTGCATGAAGATGATATCATTATCAAACCAGTGATAATAATATAAAATAAAAAACGCATAATCAGTTTATTATATCAAACTTGGTATAGCCTTGTAGAGCATTTGGAATACGAATTCCTTTGCTTGTTTGATTATTTTCTAACATTGCCGCTACAATTCTTGGAAGTGCAAGAGCGCTCCCATTTAATGTATGTGCAAATTGAGACTTACCATCTTTATCTTTGAACCTAAGTTTCATACGATTGGATTGAAAGCTTTCAAAGTTTGAGACAGAACTAACTTCAAGCCATCTTTTTTGAGCAGCTGAATACACTTCAAAATCATACGTTAATGCAGCTGTAAAGCTAAGGTCTCCTCCACAGAGTCTCACTATACGGAAGGGTAGCTCAAGTTTTCTCAAAAGATCTGCTATCTGATCTTTCATTTCTTCTAAGGTTTCATATGATTTTTCTGGATCTTGAATTTGAACAATTTCAACTTTATCAAATTGATGCAATCTGTTCAAACCTCTAACGTCTTTACCATAGGAACCCGCTTCACGCCTAAAGCAATTTGAATAGGCTACATTTTTTATTGGGAAATCTTCGGATTTAAGAATTACATTTCTGTAAATATTAGTTATTGGAACTTCAGCCGTGGGAATAAGGTATAGGCTATCTTCGTTTATATGATACATTTGTCCTTCCTTGTCAGGAAGTTGTCCCGTTCCATATGCAGAATCGGAATTTATTAATAGAGGAGGCTGATATTCAATGTAGCCTTTTTCAATAGCTTCATCAAGAAAAAAGTTTATCAAGGCTCTTTGTAGTCTTGCTCCTTTTCCCTTATAAAATGGGAATCCTGCTCCTGTAACTTTGCTACCAAGATCAAAATCTATTATATCATATTCTGAAGCTAACTCCCAATGTGGTTTGGCATTGTTGGGTAAGCTTGGAATGTTACCCTCTTCATAAACTAATTCATTATCGGAATCAGATTTCCCAGCTGGAACACTTTCATGGGGTATATTTGGTATTTCAATAAGTTTTTCATTTAATAAACTAATATTGTTAGAAAGTGCTTGCTCCAAATCCTTTGCTGCCAACTTTAGTTCTCCGGATCTATTCTTTATTTCTTCTGCTTTTTCTCTTTGACCAGTTTTATATAGATTTCCAATTTCTTTTGCTAATTTATTAGTTTCTGCCAGAGCCTTATCAAGTTCTGTTTGTGTAGCCTTTCTGTTAATATCAAGCTCAATTATTTCTTCAATTATAGTAGAGGCATCAAAATTTTTAATGGCAAGCCTATCAATTATTTTGGCTTTATTATTGTGAATAAAATTAAGTTGTAGCATTTTTAAAAAATTTGTACAAAGTTACTCCAAATTATATTTTGAATTTCTGTATTTATTTTTAAAATAAAAAAAACCCGGCAAGTAGTAACAAGCCGGGTTTAAATATCTTTTAAGATTATCGAATAGATGAAAGTATAACTACTTACTTTCCTCAGTCATTGGAACCACACTTACGTATGATTTATTATCTCTTCTTTTTCTGAATTCAACGATTCCATCGCATAGTGCAAAAAGGGTATGATCTTTGCCCATTCCAACATTTAATCCAGGATGATGAACAGTGCCTCTTTGACGAATGAGAATATTACCGGCAATTGCACCTTGTCCGCCATAGATCTTAACACCTAATCTCTTACTTTCTGATTCACGTCCGTTATGGGAGCTACCCATTCCTTTTTTATGTGCCATTTTCTGATTATTTAAGGCCTGCTGAAGCAGACAGGTTAAACAGTAATTTTTTTGATTAATACTTTGCTTAAATCAGCACGGAAACCGTTTGATTTTTGATATCCTTTTCTTCTTTTCTTTTTAAATACGACAACTTTATCACCTTTGAGATGAGAAACAATCTGTGCATCAACGCCAGCGCCTTCTACCAATGGAGTTCCAACTTTTACAGCACCTTTATCGTCAACTAACAAAACTTTGTCGAATTTAACTTTTTCACCTTCTTTACCTTCAAGTCTGTTAACAAAAACTTCTTGCCCTTGTTCAACTTTAAATTGCTGTCCGGCTATATCAACAACTACATACATGATTAATGTTCTTTAGTTTAATTTCCTAAGAAATTTTGGAGGTGCAAAAATATAAAAAAAAACTAACTAACAAATAAATGTTGCTAAATTTTATTTTTTCCTGTGGCTTTTTCTGGTATATTCATTTTCTGAGAGTTAGTAGTCTTGGAATTGACTAAGAAAACTCCTAAAATTATGAGTAAGAACCAAAAGATATAGATGAGTTCAAATATTTCGTTATCAATTATTCCCCAAATAATGGCGATTACTGGAATAATATAGGTAACTGAGGATGCGAATACAGGACTGCTTATTTTTATGAGCTTATTAAAGGCTATAAGTGCAATTCCAGTTCCTAGGATGGCAAGAGTACTTACGTATCCCATTCCAATAAGTATTTTATCCTCATGAATAATTTTGGTTGGAATATCAGAAAATATCAATACATAAAGCAAGGTTGGTAGTCCTACATAAAAGAATGTTAATGAAGTGATTGTTAATGCGTCAATCTCTTTCAAATATGATTTTATGAAGTTAACGTTAAAAGCATAACATACCGTAGCAATCATTATTAGCGATGAATATTTAATATTAATTACAAACCCCTTACCACCAGCACTAGCATAAATAAGGCCTAAGGCACCTATTAGACCAAGCGCTACTCCCACCAAATTATACCTGTTTACTTTTAGTTTAAAAAAAGATAATCCCAATAACAATGTGAACAATGGTGTTAAAGAGTTTAGAATACCTGTTAGTGAGCTATTAATTTCTGTTTGTGCGATGGCAAACAAGAAAGAAGGAATGAAACTACCTATCACCCCCGCAATTGCTAGATAATATTTGTGCTTCCTATTTATTTTGGAAATATTATTCAGCGCGGTTGGAAGTAGAAATAAAAAAGTAATCGTAATTCGTAATAAACCAACTTCTGAGGCTGAAAAATAATCAAGTGATTTTTTTATGAGTATAAATGAACTACCCCATACAATTGCCAGTACGACAAGAATTATCCAAGCAATAAGGGTATTTCTATTTTGCATTTAAATTTCTTAATAGCCTGGCAAAGCTAGGAAATTATATCAATCTACATTGGAACACTATCTAACCAACAGGTTGTTAGTTCAATAACCAATTTTAATTGTATTTTTTGATGGTCAATGTATTTGGATTAAATTAAATATTAATTACTTTTGTTTTTTTTACTTCAAAATAGAACCAATTTTACAAACCCAAGTATAATTAGGAATAATTTAAAAAATGGGCAGAAGATCTAAAGATATTATTTCCGATTTGAGAAATGGTAATAAATCCGTTTTTGAGGAATTATATCGTAATAATTATACTCCCCTTCTCTACTTTTGTATAAGATATGTTGAAAATATTGACGAGGCAGAAGAGATAGTTCAGGGAGTTTTTGTAAAATTGTGGGAAAAGCATTCTGAGATAAAAATAACAAGCTCTTTAAGCTCCTACCTTCACAGAGCAGTTCAAAATAGTGCTTTAAATCATCTCAACAGACGCAAAATTTTAAACAAGTATGTTATATCACAGAACAAAGATATTAATATTACGTTTACTGATCCACACAAAACCCTGGAAAACATTGAAGTACGTCAAATAATCATGAGGGCAATTTTAGAACTTCCTGAAAAAAGACGAGAAATATTTGAGCTAAGTAGGTTTGAAGGAATGAAATATAAAAATATTGCCAAACATTTATCAATATCAGTCAAAACGGTTGAAAACCAAATGACCAAGGCATTAAAATATTTAAGAATAGTTCTTAAAGACCACATGCCAACATTGATTTTAACATTTCTGTTATTGAAAGATTCATTCTAAGGCAGTTTAATTTTATGTAACTTCACGAAACTACAATATTCATTCTCCCTAACCTTTTGTATGTCAGTATTTTTGTGATCGTTGGGTATTCCAAGAAAAAAGTTTAAATTAAACATAATTGGGAATAGGGGTAAATGTATTGCCGACTGTCTTATTACAAAGGATCTTTATTGGATTTAAGGATGAACAAAGAAATTGACATACAACGCTTAGTTGCATATGTTTCAGGAAACTTACCTGAAAATGAAATAAGAGATGTTGAGGCATGGATTAATTTATCCCATGAAAACAAGGCCCTATTCAAAGAGTTCAAGCAAATTTGGGAGGTGTCAATATCAAATTCTTGTTCTGAACCTGTTGATTTGGATGCCAAGTGGGAGAATTTAAAATCTAGATTAAACCTTGGTGATGATATTAAAATTTCAAAAAGATCGACCATTGAAACATTTTTCATTGTTTCTTCAGGAATTGCAGCTTTTATAGCTCTTATCATTTCACTTTGGGTTGTTATTCCGACTCAAAATAAAGTAAATGATGTGCTTATAACAGAATCATCATTTTCCACAGGAAGCTCGTACATTTTGCCCGATGGATCAAAATCTTTCCTAAATGTAGAATCTGAAATAATTCATCCTGATCACTTTTTATTAAATACACGAAGGATTGAATTTACTGGAGAAGCATATTTTGACATAGCACATGATCCTAATCAACCATTTCTAATAGAGACAGGAAATATTAGAGTTAAAGTTTTAGGCACTTCCTTTAACCTTACTAACAAAACCGATTCAGATGAAATAACGATTTTTCTTGAGACTGGAAAGGTATTGTTTTACTCAGTTGATAACGAAAGTAATAGCATACTTGAACAAGTAATTCTATTACCAGGTGAAAAGGGTGTTTACAATAAAATAGACGGCAGTATTTCAAAGTTCAATTTTTCAGATAATAACCACCTAGCTTGGAAAACAGGTACTCTCAATTTCATTAATGCTCCACTTAATGATGTAATTAATACAATTGAGAATACATATCATTTAAATGTTACGAGCAAGTTAAACCTCGAAAATTACCATCTCACAGCTCGTTATCAAAATGAAACACCTGAAAATATTTTGCAGTCCATCAAAGTTATTTATAGCCTTGACTATGTTATTGATGGAAATAATGTAACAATAAAAAAATAGCATTTATCTTTTCTCATCTTCCTGATGACTGATGCTAATTCCTTCCGATAAAATTTTCACGAAAACTATCCAGATTTTTTTTTTGTAATTTAGCATTCTAAGAAATTATAAGCTTTCATACTAACTGATGAAAACCCTTTTAATCAAAGATGATAATCATGAAAGTGTTAATCCTAGACCAGGATTGATGTATATATTATCTATTACATTTTTATTATTAGCCATATTTCTACCAAATCAGCAACCAGTTTTTGCACAATCGTTGGAAGGTGAAACCATGGACATAAATGTTAGTGAAGCAAAGCTATCAACAGTTTTAATTATCATTTCTGATAAAACAAATATTAATTTTTCCTACAATTCAGATGAGGCAGTTTTTTCAAAAAAAATTACCTATTCCGCCCATGACAAGAACCCCTTAATAATACTTGATGAAATTTTGAATGATACAGAATATGGTTTCAAAATGATTGGTAACCAAGTGGTAATTTTAAAAAATGAAAATAAAACCAAAAAAACTGAAAAAAAAGAAAATATAAACAACGAATCAACAATTACAGTAACAAAGTATATACCCAAATTGATTTACGATACAATTTTTCTGACAGATACTTTAATAGAAATCCAAAAGGACACTATTATTATAACCGATTCCATATTCATTGAAAAACAGACGCAGGATACAACTCAAAACACAAGAAATAAGGAAGTATATTCTGATTATTTTAATCAGGTACCAAAGAGAGAGAGTGGATGGTCAGCAGATCTTTTCATTGCACCAATAGTTTCAAATTTTTCACTTGTACGCAATGATAAACAATATACAGTGAGAAGCTATTCCTTGGGTGCTGAGGTATCCAAAATTTATAGAAATTGGATGATAAAAGGGGGAATAAAATTAACAAACTTTGATGAAAAGTTTAATCATACATACTCTGACCAAGAAGGGGGCTTTTATTCAACAGATACCATAGATGAATATTACACTATTGATATGGGCGATACTGCATATTTCTATGTTACTGATTCAACATGGAATCCATTAAACATTCATGATTATGATTATAACATAAATAATAGAATTGGTCTATTAGAATTATCTCTTTCAGTTACCTATGATTTTGTTAAAACGGATAAAGCAAGATATTATATTCGAGCCGGGGGTCAATTTGGTGTATTGATCTATAGAGAAGGACTTGCAATTCCTTATCCAGAGCAGTCTGAGGGAGTCGACTTTGCGGACTTAAAATTTAATCAGCAATCATTTTCATTTATTGCCGGTATAGGATTAAAATATAAATTAGCTGAAGAATTCGATTTTAATGGAGAGGCTTACTATTTAAGATACATGGATGATATTGTTAAGGATTATCCTCAGTCAACAAAAATAAATGGGCTTGGTTTAAAATTTGGCCTAATATATTATTTCTAGTAACCAGTTCTACTCAATACAAATGCCAATAAACTTATCAATAGCATTAAAAATAATCAAGCTGTTAAATAGCTCAATTTCCCATTTTATTTTGGCAAGTTTATTCATAGTATCAATAAGTACTAAAGCACAGGTAGTTAATGTTGGAGGGGTAATAGAGAATGATAGAATTTTCTATGAAGATACTACGTATGTTGTAGTACAGAATCTTATAATACCAAAGAATAAGTCATTGACAATAAGACCTGGAACTGTTGTCAAAATTAATTTTGGCAGAAATATTATAGTAGATAATGGTTCTTTATACGCAATTGGTGATCAGGTAGATTCTGTTTATTTCCTTTCGAACTACACTGAACCAGGTCAAATATGGAAATGGAATGGGTTACAGATAAAAAACTCTGATTACGAAAATCCCAGCATCCTACAGTACTTAAAGGTAGTTAATGCAGAAACTGCCATTATGATTGAAAACTCGATAAATGTACAGGTAGAAAATACTTCTATTACTGGGAGTCAGAATGTTGGAATAAATATAACAAACAGTAGTTTCTGTTACATTGTAAACTGTACCATAAAGAATAATTATAATGGAATAGAAATTTATACCGGAGATGGAGGTCTTACGGCAAATAATATAGTTACTAATTCATTTCTAAAAAACGAAAATCATAACATTAATATTTTCGTGGAGCAAAATGGTAAGTATGTAAATAACCAGCTGAATAATAATAAAATCTCCCAAGGAAATAATGGAATATGGATTGATAATGGTGGAAATACAATTAATTATGGAAATAGTATAACGAAAAATATAATAATTAACAACGGTGGTGATATCGGATTTGGTTTATTTTTAGCCCATGATTCAATAATAGTATCAAACAACATATTTTGGAATAATAATACAGCTATTTATACTGCAGAAAGAGGAAGATACTGCGGGATATTAAATAATAGCTTTTATAAAAATAGATGGGCACTTGCAGTAGGTAGTGGTTCTGTGGGCAATAATATTTTAAATAATACATTCTCTGAAAATATTCAGGAAACCATATCCATCAAGGAAACTTCCGGTTTAAACATTGAAACTAATAATTTGGTTAATAACTCTGGGGGAAATTACATTGTGATAAATAATACTCCCAATAACATAGCTATTCCTGGCAATTATTGGGGGACAGATTTAGAATCTAAAATTAGTAAACTGATTTATGATCGGAATGATAATCCTGATGTTGGAGATGTTGTATTTAAACCCTATCTAGATAGCATTAACAATCGAAATCCAATATCTCCTCCTTACAAAGTAATTAAGCAATTGGTTGACAACATTGTCAGAGTTTCGTGGGTGCCAAACCTAGAGACTGACTTAAACAACTACTATTTGTATTATGGAAATTATAAGGATTACGAATTTGCATCATATGAAGATATTGGAAAAGATACATCAGTAAGTGTTTCCGGAGATATATCCATATATGATATAATTGCCGTTACCTCTCATGATACGACCATTTACAATCATACATCTCAACTTAATGGCAATGAAAGTCCTTATGCTTTTGCAAGCTTATATCCGTTTGCGGGTGATGATACTCTTGTATGCAAATATGTGAACTCCATACATTTTGACAGGGGGTCCATACCTTTTGATTATGAATCTCTTTTTTGGACGACAAATGGTGATGGTAAATTTGACAGTTATGAGTACATATTTCCAATATATACCCCAGGTGAGGAGGATATTGATGCCGGAGGTGCACTAATTACATTAAATGTTATAACTGTTACAGATACAATTTCGGATAGCTTTATGTTAAGAATGGCTGATGAACCCATTGCATTTGCAGGCAACGACACAATTGTAGTTGCTGATACTTCAGTATACTTAATAGAAGCACATGCATCTAATTTTAGTGAAATAAAATGGGATACTCAGGGAGATGGATATTTTGTTAACGAAACATTAATAAACCCTATTTATATTCCAGGCAATACTGATATTGCAGCTGGTTTTGTAATTCTTGAAATGAATGTTTATTCTGATTGTGGAGCAACAATGGATTCAATTATGATTCAAATAGAACCATATTATTCTGTTGAAGGTAGGTTATGGACATCCAATAATGCAATATATAAAGGAACAGTAGTTGCATACAGAAAAGATAATAGTAGTACCCGAGCATTGTTAATTGAAACATCAGAAGATGACGGTGGTTATAGGTTTCCAAAGGTAATGAGAGGAGGGTACTATGTTTATGCATTGCCAGATACGAATAATGATGAGAACCTTGTTCCTGGATATTATGCTCATAAACGACACTGGGAATATGCCCATTTAATTAATGTAGATGCAAATGTATATGATCTAGATATATTTCTTTCTGCTGTTGATTATGTATTGCCTGACGGTGAGGCAACAATATCAGGAAACATGGTGATGCCTGAGAAATCGAATGTAAACGGTGAATTGTATTGTCAACCATGGTTGACAGGTAGTAACATGGAATATTGCATTGGTGGGTTATCCAACCTCACAGTATTTTTATTTGATCAAACCCACTCAAAACTATTAAATTATACATTAACTGATGAGCTTGGCAATTTTTACTTCAATGACTTACCCTATGGAAAATATATTATTGATGCAGAGAAAGCTGGATATTTTCCAATATCATCACCTATTATAACAACCTCTCCAAATAACCCAAATATTTCAGGGGTTAAAATTGAGATAACCAATAATAATATAGGAGTCGTTCCCAATTCATTCAATAATCAATTAGCAGGTAGCTTGGATGTATATCCAAACCCTGCATCAAATATTATTAAGGTTATAAGTTTTTTAAAACCCGATGATGATTATTTAATCAGAATCTTTAATTATAATGGAGTGGAAATGACAAATAAACTTGGCAATTATTATAATCAAAATGGAGTTGTTTCAATTCAGGTGGAATTACTTCCATCGGGATTATATTTTGGTAATATTAAATCAGGCTCATTCATTAATTCATTTTCTTTCGTAATTAGGGAAAGATGATTGTCAAAATTTATTTTTTTAAAATATTTTTCATTTTATTATAATGCAATTCTAGACCAACAATAATTTTAAAAAATCCTCTAACTTATTACCTATTAATCTATTAATAGTATAGATGTTTATTTGGAATTCCAAAGAAACTTTTATCATATCAATTCCAAAGAAATTATTTTTGTAAAAAAGCCTGATTGGAGTAGGGGTAACAGACCTTTAAATTGTCTTTTATATTATAAACAAAAGTTTAAGAACTATTGACTAAAAATCTACTCATTTTTCAGACAAGTGAACTAACTATTCAAAACAAGCTTAGTTTCTTTCCAAAAATACATTTCACGTCCATTGATGTGAATTTTTCAATGCAGAGTTTTCTTAAAAATATAAAAATAGATTGTTATTATTAATTAATTAAATTAAAACGTTTTGTGTATGAGAAAAATTACAAGTTTTATTATTATGATGATATTCCTATCATCAACGGCATTAGTAGGCCAGTCTGCCTCTAATGCAATCTCAATTGAGGAAGAGCAGATGATGACCCAAAGAAGGGCTAATCCAAATGCTCAGTCTATGACAATTCCTTTAACTAAACTCAAAGCCAAAGGTCTTACATATGTAGCACCTAATAAAGGCAACAGAGCAGTTAGTAATATAAAATTAGAAGTTCAAGTTGACAGTTGGGCATCTGAAGCTTCTTACAATGTTTGGGATTATGATGCGGGTTCTTATATTTGGGCCTCTGACCAAACATTTAGTTATGGCGGAGAAATAGTAATACACTATTTAGCACTAACAGAAGGAAGTTCTTATGATGTTGATTGTTTTGACTCATATGGCGACGGTGGTATTGCGGGCGACGTATCAAATAGTGATACAGGCTGGCCTATCACATCATGGAGCTCAAATAGTTATACTTCATACGGATCATATCCCTTTGTTGCTGGAGATGGTGTAGAGCCTCAACAAGTTGATACTTTCCCTTACTACGCTGACTTTGAAAGTGGTAGTTTCCCAGGAGAATTTATTACTAGTATGGGTTCTGGTGCAGGTCTATTTGTTAGCAGTGATGCCGGTAGTGGTAGCACTTATGGTGCTCTTTATGAAGGTAATACTTCTACAGGGTGGGGATCAACTCCTTACTCTTACACACAAGCATTTGCTTCAAGTAAATCAGCGCATTTTGCTACGATTGATATTACAGTTGTTCCAGATGGTTCAGCAGGTAATTTAATGATGTATTTTGACTTAATGCAAGGATATTCTTTTAATCCTAACTATTCATGGTTCCGTACATTAGTTAATGGTAACCCATTGTATGATTCTAATGGCGACTATTATTGGCAGCCATCAACTCATAATGATGATTTTGGAATGCTTGAATTTGATTTAAGTGCTTATCAGGGTTCTACCTTTACCCTTACACTGCAAACATCTAACAAATATTATGCAAATTACTATAATGAGGGTGATATAGCATATCTTGATAACTTTGAGTTATCTTACCTTACCATAGGTGATGTTGAAGGTTATGTAATGAACGGTGATGGTTTATCCATAGCTGGAGCTACAGTATGGATGGATGGTTATCCATCTGTTACAACAGATCCAACCGGAGCTTATTCACTATTACAAGTTGCCGGCGAATGGCAAGATGTAAGTGCTTGGAAAGATGGTTATAATGTAACTACTGATAATATTTATATTACACCAAGTGGTACAACATTACATAACTTTACATTAACTAAGCCTAGTTTAACCATCAATCCATTATTTTTTGATGAGACATTAAACCCTGGAGAGTATTTAACAACCTATTTGGGAATACTTAACACAGGTGATGGTGATGGTGACTGGAGTGCAGTAATTAACTACCCATCTTCTTCAAGTGCCGGTGGTTCAAACCCTGTACCTGCAAATAGCTATGACTGGACTAATATTGACTTAACAGGAGCAAATCTAAATACTATACCTGGAGGTAATGGTCAGGCCATGAACACTAGAGCAGGATTTGATTGTCCTGATGGTACCAAATTTGCATATCCTGCAGTTGGTTCAGATAACGGATATACATCAGATGCAACCGCTGGTTGGCAGTGTTTCCAAAGTTTCTCAGGTGCAACTGGTGCCTTTACAAAGGTTACAGCTTATGCAATACACACCAGTGCCCCATCGGGACAGCGTGAATTACTAGTTGAGGTTTATGGCCCAGGTGGTTCACCAGGAACACTAGAAAGTACAACAATAGCTTTAGCTGATCCTGTAAACACAGGTGTTCAGGTTATTGGTTATGATACATATTCTTATACAATAGAAATTCCATCATCATCATTGGTAGATGGATGGATTACCGTTCAAGCCACAGCAGGTGGTTCACCAACATTCTATTGGTTAAATACTTATGCAACACCTTCTTACCCAGCCTTACAAGGCACAGGAGCTCTTCCAGCAGGATTGGCTATGTGTTTACATGGTGGTGGTATATCAGGATGGTTAAGCTTGAGTGATTATGATGGAACGGTTGCTGCTAGTGGTGGTAGCCAAAATGTAGGAGTTAACTTTGATGCCGCAGGCACAGAGGCAGGTGATGTTTATACAGCAGAGATTGTTATGACAACAGATCCTGATGTTGGAACATTCAACATACCTGTAACAATGACTATATTTGGAGATCCATTGGATCCAGCAACAGATCTGGAAGCTAATTTGGTTAATATGGTAACTGGTCAGGTTGATTTAAGCTGGCAGTTTTCTTCTACAAACCCAACTTTCCAGTATTTTGCAATTAAGAGAGATGGTATAACAGTTGGAACATCAACAACTACTCTATATTCAGATTTTGCACCTACATTTGGTACTTATTGTTACACAGTAACTCCTGTTTACCAAGAAGGAAACGGAACACCAGCAGGTCCTGAGTGTATTGATTGGTTGATTCCTGCTTTATGTTGGACACCTACTGCTTTAGAAAACTGGCAATGGCCAGATGTAGAGGAAGATGTAATGCTTACACTAGAGAACTGTGGTGATGGTATGTTAGATTTTACCTTCCCTGATTATGTATCAGGTAAAGGTTTTTCATGTACAATGGAGGTTTGTTTAATGGATTCCTTTGGAGACGGCTGGAATGGCGGTACCCTTAGTGTATTTGTAAATGGCAACATTGTATTAGATAACATTACATTGGCAAGTGGTAGTGGTCCTGAATGTTTTGGATTCCCTGCAGAGACTGGTGATGATATTAGTACTGTTTTTACACCAGGTGGTTGGTCATATGAGTGTTCTTATGACTTTTTAGATGGAGATGGTAACGTAATCTATTCAGCGGGTAACGTAAGTTTACCAGTTGGAGTTGTTTATGGAACATGTCCACAGCCAAGTTACATAGTAGATGTAGAACCAGCAGCTGGACAAATCCCAGCAGGAGGTACATTGGATGTAATGGTTACTTATAGTTCAGCTGGATTCCCAGCAGGATCATATGATGAGTGGCTTAACATTGAGACCAATGACCCAGCTAGATTATCTGATAGTGTATTTAACACAATGCATGTTTATGTACCAGGTTCAATTTTTGGACAGGTTACAGATTGTAACACTGGTCTTGGCATGGGAGGAGTAAGCGTAACTGCAGAAGGTGTTTTCGGTCCTATTTATTATGCAACTACAGATGGTAGTGGTCAGTACATGATGTATGCTGATGCAGATGAGTATGGCGTTTCCTTTGAAAAATTAGGTTTTGAAAATGAATTTGGTGTTGCTATTGTTACATCTGGTAATGCGACTGAATTAAATGCATCCATGTGTGAAACACCATATCCTGTACAATGGGTATTTGCTGATCCAAATCAGGATGATACACAATGTGAGGTAACATGGACATTACCAATGGGCCCATATGTTATTGTTTATGATGATGGTCAGGCTAATGACTACGTTATCTGGAACACTCCAGGAGGAGCAGTAGGTGTAGACTTTACACCAGCTGGATACCCAGCCACAATAACAGGCGGTAGCCTTTATGTTGGTGATGGTAGCTTCCCAGGAGGAACAAACTTTTTAGGCACGCAGATGGCAGTTGGAGTACTTGATGATGATGGTACAAACGGTATGCCTGGAACAGTTCTTGATTCAGCAGTTGTTGATGTAGCTAATTTTGGCTGGGTTGACTTTAGTGGAGTATTTGGTGCTACTATTAGTGATGGAGATTTCTACATAGTAATGTGGCAGTTAGGTTTGGCTAGTAACTCAGCTCCAGTAGGAGTGGATACTGATCTACCAACTGTATATCGTTCTGTGGTTCAATTACCTGGTGGTAGTGGATGGTCAACATCCCCATACCAAGACTTTATGATTCGCGCGATTGTTGACGGGCCAAATGCTGGTGTTGTTAGCAGTGCTGTTGGATCTATGGTTCGTTTACCAAAAGTAACACAAGGTCCATTCTTGGCAACAAGTATGCCAACAGGTGTTAGTGGAACTCTAAAGGATGGAGAATTCCTTCCAATTGAAGTAACCAATGCCACACGTGACTTTACAAATTATACAGTTGCAAGAGTTAGCAATTTTGATCCTGATTTAGGACCAGAGACAGGTACATTAACACCTATTGCCAACCCAACAACTGAGATGTATAATGATGCAGCCTTTGGCGGACAGCCAGCAGGTTTTTACGCATATGCAGTTAAAGCTGTTTATGAATCCAATGAATCCATATGGGTTTATTCCAATATAGTTGGACATTTACTTGCCAATGAATTTACCGTAGAGGTTAGTTTATGTGATGGTAATGAGCCAAGTGATGCAGAAGTATTACTAGTTGGACAGGATTATCCTTATGATTTTCATGTAGGATCAACAGATGCTGCTGGTATTGTTGTATTTGATAGCGTTATAGATGGTTATTATGATATGTTTGTAAATAAGGTAGGCTATACACAGTATGAGCACTACAATCTTGCAATTTTTGATGATCAGACTTATAGCTTGGTATTAACCGAGAAGGCTTACGCACCGCGTAACTTTATGGTTGATGAGTTAACATCACATGCTACATGGGATGAGCCATTAATTACAGCACTATTTACAGAGACTTTCGAAGATGCTGCATTCCCACCAGCGGGATGGCAATCAATTACTTTAGGACAAGGATGGTATCGCAGTGATGATGCCGGAACTGGTGCTTGGGCTATTCCAGAAGGTGACGGATTCTACGCAGTTGCAAATGATGATGCAGCGGGTAGTACAAATGATGGAGAAGATGATTATCTAATCACTCCAGAGTTGGATCTTAGAGAAAGTGATGACTTCACATTATATTTCAGTAGTTTCTTTGATGCAGCTTATGGTCAAAGTGCATATGTTGAATATAGTTATGATGGTGGAGCTACATGGGAAGTATTGGAGGCAATGTCACCAACTCCTGGTGCTTGGACAGATGTAGAGGTTAGCTTAGCTGCTCTATCAGGTTTAACATCATCAAATGTATGGTTAGCATTCCATTCTGACGACAACGGCAACTGGGGTTCTGGTTGGGCAGTTGATAATGTAGCTGTTAAAAACGGACCATCACCAGTATTGGGATACTATGTATACCTTAATGATGCGTTTGTTGGATCAACAGATGCTACCACACGTGAGTGGACATATATGGATTTAGCATATGGTGAAACTTATGAGGGATGTGTACGTGCATTGTACGCATGTGGATTAAGTGATGAAGTATGTTATACATGGACATCAACTTACCTACACCCACCAAGAGAATTGGATGATGAGTATGTTTATGGAACCAATGAGGTGCCATTGATGTGGTTACCACCAATGACAGGAACAATTCCAATGACATCAGCTTTTAAAGTTGTTTATGTAGGACCACAGCTTAGTGCAGTAGGACCAAACGTAGAGGCAGCTTCAGAGGTTACTATCATTGAATTTGATAATCCACAAAGTACACGTGACTTTGGTGACTTTCAGTTCGCATTCCCAACAGTTGATAACTCTGGTGAAGCAGGTTGTGAGTCTGATGGAGAATTTGTTTATACATCTCTATGGAATGGATCAACATATTTCAAGTATGATTTAGCAGGAAATATGATAGAATCATTTAGTATTGCTGGAACAAGTGGCGTACGTGATTTAGCATATGATGGTGAGTTTATGTATGGAGCTGCTGCATCTACAACAGTATATGTAATGGACTTTGCAACACAGACACTAGTTACTTCATTTACAGCACCAACAGCAGTTAGAGCTATAGCATACAATCATAATGATATGACATTCTATGGCAACAACTGGGGAACAGACATTGTTACCTTTGATGCTAGTGGAGCTAACCTTGGATCATTTACACCAAGTGTAACAAGTATTTATGGATTGGCATATGATGACTATTCAGATCCAAGTAATGAGTACTTGTGGGCATATGATCAAGGTGCTAATAACTTAGTACAATATACTCTACCAGATGGTACAGCAACAGGTTTAACCTTAGATGTTGGATCTATTACTGGTGCAACTGCACTGGCCGGTGGAGCATATACAACACCAGCTCTATGGTCACCTGATAAGGTAACCATTGGTGGTAATGCACAAAATGAGACGTTATGGGGCATCGAGCTAGCTGACTACAGTGGCGGCGGCGGTGGCGGCGGAATGATACCAGATGGATTGGTATCATTTAACGTATACCAGGACGGAGTAAATATTGCCAACGTACCATACGAAGGACAGGCAGTAGATGAGCATGTATATCATGTTGTTAATAATTTGGATCCAGCAACTTACTTATTTGATGTAAGTGCGGTATATGACCTAACTATTTTTGGCTTCCCAGGAGATTTTGGTGAGTCAGCGTGGGAAGGAACAGATACTGTAGAGGTTGTATGGGGATATGATTTACCATTCTTCGAAGGATGGGATCAAGGAACCTTTACCTTCCAACAATGGAGATTCAATGACAATTCTGATAACTGGATGATTAATCCAAATGTTGGAGACCCTGAGCCAAGTGCACAGTTTAATTGGGATCCATTATTGGAGAATGATTATTCCTCAACTCTAACAAGTAATCCTATAACAGCGGATCTATTAACAGAAGGTGATATTTGGTTTGATTTTGACTTAATGTTGGATGATAGAAATAGCACTGGTATGGAGATGATGAAAGTTGAAGTATGGGATGGTTCATCTTGGAGTACAGTAGCAGAATTTGCGAACAACGGAAGCTTTGGTTGGGAGTCAAGTCACATTGACATTACTAACCATGCCATGGGCAGAGTATTCCAGGTACGTTTTAATGCTGTTGGACAGAATTCATTTGATATAATCTCATGGTTAGTTGATAATATTTCTATTTACCGTGAGTGTATGCCACCAACAGATCTTATTGGAGCATATAAGTGGAATGTTGAAGATGATTTCGGTGCAGAAATTTGTTGGGAAGCTCCATATGTTCCAGGACCTATTTCCGAATGGATCCATTGGGATGATGGTACACCATTTTCAGCGATTGGTTTAACAGACGGAGGAACATTCTCTGTTGCTGCTCGTTGGGATGCTGGTCAGTTATCTGACTATGCAGGTACTTCCATTACAAAGATGCAATATGTTGTACAAGATGGTTTCACAGATGTAGAGCTTAAGATCTGGGAAGGCACTAGTCTTGTATGGAGTGAGAATGTAACAGCTACATCAGTAGCAGGTATGTGGAATGAGGTTGCTTTAACACCATTATCACTTGATACATCCGAGGAGCTATGGGTTGGTTATACCATTACTCATACTGCAGGAACATTCTCAGCTGCTACCGATGCTGGACCAGCAGTTGCTGGCTATGGCGACATGATTTCATTGGATGGTGTAGTATGGGAATCCATGGCTACTGCTTATGGATTGGATTATAACTGGAATGTACAATTCTATGTAACAGAGGTAAGCTCATCAGCTTCAAGTTCTGTAACATTGGTTGACAATGCGGTATATGACAATGCATCAACATCCTTGAGTCAAGGACCAATTGCAGTTGATCCACAACCGGCTATTACAGAAACTTCACGTGATATGACAGGCTTTAATATCTACCGTATGGAAGAAGGAGCTTCAGAATATGAGTTATATGACGTTGTTGATTATGTAGAGGGTCAGGCATCATATTGTTACTTTGATCCATATCCAGAGGTAATGCCACAAATGGGATACTATTACATGGTTACATCTAGCTACGCGAGCGAAACAGATGCTTGTGAGTCAGCACCAGCTATGGCATTAGAGATTCCTGAGGATGACTTTGTATATGTATTTGTAACAGGTATCGATGATCCTAACTCAATAGCATTAACTAATTTATATCCAAATCCTGCACAGGATAATGTAACTGTAACATCATCTGTTCCTATGAACAAGTTAACAGTAACAAACTATGTGGGTCAGGTTGTTTACACAGGAGAGATGTTCGATGCGACAAGCGTTGAATTGAATACCAGTAGCTACCAGGCGGGTGTATACTTAGTTAAGATAGATACAGATAACGGAGTAGTTACCAAGCAGGTTGTTATTACAAGATAGTAACCCTGTGAATGGTTAACTAATAACCGACACAAAATAATACTCTTAAAAGAGCTGTTCGTAATACACGAGCAGCTCTTTTTTTTTGATAATTAAATAGGTGTAAATACTTAGTTATCTGAAAACAATATAATTCTTGAGATAACTAATAAAAAGATTGTATTCACAGGTAATCTTATACTGGTCTATAAAACATCAATATCATTCGTTAGTTTATAATATATCTACTAAGTATAAAACCATTGGCATTCTCCAAAAGAGAAGGTATATTGTTTAGTTAATAAGTAAAACTAAATATTGAAGTACTATCTTATGGGGTGTATTTAGAAAAAATAACAATTCGATCCTCCTCATTTTAATTTCGGTTTATTGTTGAATAGACATAATTACGCAGGTTAATTTCAGTCTCGTATTTTATTTGCAGCATGTGGAGTGTATATGTTGGCTCTTCCCTGCTTAACAACAGCTGACGTATTATGTGCTATTTATGTAGTAACATGTTTAACACATGGTGCTACATAATTTATGACTAATACAACATATGACTTATATATCTTTACTGATGAAAACCTATTAAATTAATACACTTATGCGAAATTATAAACGATTGAATTTTATGATACGTAAATTATTTGAAATTATTATAAATAAGGGTGATTCATTACTTTGGAGTAGGGATAATTTATTAGCTAATTGTCTTACCTATAACTACTGTGACTTGTATTACTGCTATAACCCTTACTACCTAAACGATCAAACAAGTAACTACGGTGACTTGTATTACTGCTATAACCCTTACTACCTAAACGATTAAACAATTTAATTAATTATATTCTGAATAGTTTATTATGGAGAATAATCTCCTTATTTAATTATAGTATAGACATTTATTATTCATTTAAAACCTTTTAAAGTATGAAAAAGTTTACTAAGTTGATTTTATTGACGATGGCGTTTATGTTTTCGTCAGTTTTAACCTATGCTCAATGTGGTTATCAGATTGAGTTGACTGACAGCTATGGTGATGGCTGGAATGGAGGCTCTGTTTCCGTTTACGTTGACGGTGCAACAGTTATTAGCGGTGCTACTCTATCCAGTGGTTCTGGCCCTCTTTTTTACAATTTTAGTGTAACTACAGGAGCAGAAATCACAACAACCTACATCCCTGGGAGTTGGTCCTACGAGAATAATTACAGAATTCTCGATGCTGCTGGTGTTGCAGTTTTTGAAACCGGTTACCCTAATGGTACGCCAACTAGCTTGGGACAAGGAATATTGTTTGGCAACTGTCCTGTGTTAGGTGATCTTGAAGGTTATGTAATGAACGGTGATGGTTTATCCATAGCTGGAGCTACAGTATGGATGGATGGTTATCCATCTGTTACAACAGATCCAACAGGATTTTATCAGCTATTGCAAGTTACTGGCGAAAATCAGGATGTTACTGCCTGGAAAGAAGGTTATAATGTAACTACTGATAATATTTATATTACAGTTGGTGGAACAACATCACATAACTTTACATTAACTAAGCCTAGTTTAACCATCAATCCATTATTTTTTGATGAGACATTAAACCCTGGAGAGTATTTAACAACCTATTTGGGAATACTTAACACAGGTGATGGTGATGGTGACTGGAGTGCAGTAATTAACTACCCATCTTCTTCAAGTGCCGGTGGTTCAAACCCTGTACCTGCAAATAGCTATGACTGGACTAATATTGACTTAACAGGAGCAAATCTAAATACTATACCTGGAGGTAATGGTCAGGCCATGAACACTAGAGCAGGATTTGATTGTCCTGATGGTACCAAATTTGCATATCCTGCAGTTGGTTCAGATAACGGATATACATCAGATGCAACCGCTGGTTGGCAGTGTTTCCAAAGTTTCTCAGGTGCAACTGGTGCCTTTACAAAGGTTACAGCTTATGCAATACACACCAGTGCCCCATCGGGACAGCGTGAATTACTAGTTGAGGTTTATGGCCCAGGTGGTTCACCAGGAACACTAGAAAGTACAACAATAGCTTTAGCTGATCCTGTAAACACAGGTGTTCAGGTTATTGGTTATGATACATATTCTTATACAATAGAAATTCCATCATCATCATTGGTAGATGGATGGATTACCGTTCAAGCCACAGCAGGTGGTTCACCAACATTCTATTGGTTAAATACTTATGCAACACCTTCTTACCCAGCCTTACAAGGCACAGGAGCTCTTCCAGCAGGATTGGCTATGTGTTTACATGGTGGTGGTATATCAGGATGGTTAAGCTTGAGTGATTATGATGGAACGGTTGCTGCTAGTGGTGGTAGCCAAAATGTAGGAGTTAACTTTGATGCCGCAGGCACAGAGGCAGGTGATGTTTATACAGCAGAGATTGTTATGACAACAGATCCTGATGTTGGAACATTCAACATACCTGTAACAATGACTATATTTGGAGATCCATTGGATCCAGCAACAGATCTGGAAGCTAATTTGGTTAATATGGTAACTGGTCAGGTTGATTTAAGCTGGCAGTTTTCTTCTACAAACCCAACTTTCCAGTATTTTGCAATTAAGAGAGATGGTATAACAGTTGGAACATCAACAACTACTCTATATTCAGATTTTGCACCTACATTTGGTACTTATTGTTACACAGTAACTCCTGTTTACCAAGAAGGAAACGGAACACCAGCAGGTCCTGAGTGTATTGATTGGTTGATTCCTGCTTTATGTTGGACACCTACTGCTTTAGAAAACTGGCAATGGCCAGATGTAGAGGAAGATGTAATGCTTACACTAGAGAACTGTGGTGATGGTATGTTAGATTTTACCTTCCCTGATTATGTATCAGGTAAAGGTTTTTCATGTACAATGGAGGTTTGTTTAATGGATTCCTTTGGAGACGGCTGGAATGGCGGTACCCTTAGTGTATTTGTAAATGGCAACATTGTATTAGATAACATTACATTGGCAAGTGGTAGTGGTCCTGAATGTTTTGGATTCCCTGCAGAGACTGGTGATGATATTAGTACTGTTTTTACACCAGGTGGTTGGTCATATGAGTGTTCTTATGACTTTTTAGATGGAGATGGTAACGTAATCTATTCAGCGGGTAACGTAAGTTTACCAGTTGGAGTTGTTTATGGAACATGTCCACAGCCAAGTTACATAGTAGATGTAGAACCAGCAGCTGGACAAATCCCAGCAGGAGGTACATTGGATGTAATGGTTACTTATAGTTCAGCTGGATTCCCAGCAGGATCATATGATGAGTGGCTTAACATTGAGACCAATGACCCAGCTAGATTATCTGATAGTGTATTTAACACAATGCATGTTTATGTACCAGGTTCAATTTTTGGACAGGTTACAGATTGTAACACTGGTCTTGGCATGGGAGGAGTAAGCGTAACTGCAGAAGGTGTTTTCGGTCCTATTTATTATGCAACTACAGATGGTAGTGGTCAGTACATGATGTATGCTGATGCAGATGAGTATGGCGTTTCCTTTGAAAAATTAGGTTTTGAAAATGAATTTGGTGTTGCTATTGTTACATCTGGTAATGCGACTGAATTAAATGCATCCATGTGTGAAACACCATATCCTGTACAATGGGTATTTGCTGATCCAAATCAGGATGATACACAATGTGAGGTAACATGGACATTACCAATGGGCCCATATGTTATTGTTTATGATGATGGTCAGGCTAATGACTACGTTATCTGGAACACTCCAGGAGGAGCAGTAGGTGTAGACTTTACACCAGCTGGATACCCAGCCACAATAACAGGCGGTAGCCTTTATGTTGGTGATGGTAGCTTCCCAGGAGGAACAAACTTTTTAGGCACGCAGATGGCAGTTGGAGTACTTGATGATGATGGTACAAACGGTATGCCTGGAACAGTTCTTGATTCAGCAGTTGTTGATGTAGCTAATTTTGGCTGGGTTGACTTTAGTGGAGTATTTGGTGCTACTATTAGTGATGGAGATTTCTACATAGTAATGTGGCAGTTAGGTTTGGCTAGTAACTCAGCTCCAGTAGGAGTGGATACTGATCTACCAACTGTATATCGTTCTGTGGTTCAATTACCTGGTGGTAGTGGATGGTCAACATCCCCATACCAAGACTTTATGATTCGCGCGATTGTTGACGGGCCAAATGCTGGTGTTGTTAGCAGTGCTGTTGGATCTATGGTTCGTTTACCAAAAGTAACACAAGGTCCATTCTTGGCAACAAGTATGCCAACAGGTGTTAGTGGAACTCTAAAGGATGGAGAATTCCTTCCAATTGAAGTAACCAATGCCACACGTGACTTTACAAATTATACAGTTGCAAGAGTTAGCAATTTTGATCCTGATTTAGGACCAGAGACAGGTACATTAACACCTATTGCCAACCCAACAACTGAGATGTATAATGATGCAGCCTTTGGCGGACAGCCAGCAGGTTTTTACGCATATGCAGTTAAAGCTGTTTATGAATCCAATGAATCCATATGGGTTTATTCCAATATAGTTGGACATTTACTTGCCAATGAATTTACCGTAGAGGTTAGTTTATGTGATGGTAATGAGCCAAGTGATGCAGAAGTATTACTAGTTGGACAGGATTATCCTTATGATTTTCATGTAGGATCAACAGATGCTGCTGGTATTGTTGTATTTGATAGCGTTATAGATGGTTATTATGATATGTTTGTAAATAAGGTAGGCTATACACAGTATGAGCACTACAATCTTGCAATTTTTGATGATCAGACTTATAGCTTGGTATTAACCGAGAAGGCTTACGCACCGCGTAACTTTATGGTTGATGAGTTAACATCACATGCTACATGGGATGAGCCATTAATTACAGCACTATTTACAGAGACTTTCGAAGATGCTGCATTCCCACCAGCGGGATGGCAATCAATTACTTTAGGACAAGGATGGTATCGCAGTGATGATGCCGGAACTGGTGCTTGGGCTATTCCAGAAGGTGACGGATTCTACGCAGTTGCAAATGATGATGCAGCGGGTAGTACAAATGATGGAGAAGATGATTATCTAATCACTCCAGAGTTGGATCTTAGAGAAAGTGATGACTTCACATTATATTTCAGTAGTTTCTTTGATGCAGCTTATGGTCAAAGTGCATATGTTGAATATAGTTATGATGGTGGAGCTACATGGGAAGTATTGGAGGCAATGTCACCAACTCCTGGTGCTTGGACAGATGTAGAGGTTAGCTTAGCTGCTCTATCAGGTTTAACATCATCAAATGTATGGTTAGCATTCCATTCTGACGACAACGGCAACTGGGGTTCTGGTTGGGCAGTTGATAATGTAGCTGTTAAAAACGGACCATCACCAGTATTGGGATACTATGTATACCTTAATGATGCGTTTGTTGGATCAACAGATGCTACCACACGTGAGTGGACATATATGGATTTAGCATATGGTGAAACTTATGAGGGATGTGTACGTGCATTGTACGCATGTGGATTAAGTGATGAAGTATGTTATACATGGACATCAACTTACCTACACCCACCAAGAGAATTGGATGATGAGTATGTTTATGGAACCAATGAGGTGCCATTGATGTGGTTACCACCAATGACAGGAACAATTCCAATGACATCAGCTTTTAAAGTTGTTTATGTAGGACCACAGCTTAGTGCAGTAGGACCAAACGTAGAGGCAGCTTCAGAGGTTACTATCATTGAATTTGATAATCCACAAAGTACACGTGACTTTGGTGACTTTCAGTTCGCATTCCCAACAGTTGATAACTCTGGTGAAGCAGGTTGTGAGTCTGATGGAGAATTTGTTTATACATCTCTATGGAATGGATCAACATATTTCAAGTATGATTTAGCAGGAAATATGATAGAATCATTTAGTATTGCTGGAACAAGTGGCGTACGTGATTTAGCATATGATGGTGAGTTTATGTATGGAGCTGCTGCATCTACAACAGTATATGTAATGGACTTTGCAACACAGACACTAGTTACTTCATTTACAGCACCAACAGCAGTTAGAGCTATAGCATACAATCATAATGATATGACATTCTATGGCAACAACTGGGGAACAGACATTGTTACCTTTGATGCTAGTGGAGCTAACCTTGGATCATTTACACCAAGTGTAACAAGTATTTATGGATTGGCATATGATGACTATTCAGATCCAAGTAATGAGTACTTGTGGGCATATGATCAAGGTGCTAATAACTTAGTACAATATACTCTACCAGATGGTACAGCAACAGGTTTAACCTTAGATGTTGGATCTATTACTGGTGCAACTGCACTGGCCGGTGGAGCATATACAACACCAGCTCTATGGTCACCTGATAAGGTAACCATTGGTGGTAATGCACAAAATGAGACGTTATGGGGCATCGAGCTAGCTGACTACAGTGGCGGCGGCGGTGGCGGCGGAATGATACCAGATGGATTGGTATCATTTAACGTATACCAGGACGGAGTAAATATTGCCAACGTACCATACGAAGGACAGGCAGTAGATGAGCATGTATATCATGTTGTTAATAATTTGGATCCAGCAACTTACTTATTTGATGTAAGTGCGGTATATGACCTAACTATTTTTGGCTTCCCAGGAGATTTTGGTGAGTCAGCGTGGGAAGGAACAGATACTGTAGAGGTTGTATGGGGATATGATTTACCATTCTTCGAAGGATGGGATCAAGGAACCTTTACCTTCCAACAATGGAGATTCAATGACAATTCTGATAACTGGATGATTAATCCAAATGTTGGAGACCCTGAGCCAAGTGCACAGTTTAATTGGGATCCATTATTGGAGAATGATTATTCCTCAACTCTAACAAGTAATCCTATAACAGCGGATCTATTAACAGAAGGTGATATTTGGTTTGATTTTGACTTAATGTTGGATGATAGAAATAGCACTGGTATGGAGATGATGAAAGTTGAAGTATGGGATGGTTCATCTTGGAGTACAGTAGCAGAATTTGCGAACAACGGAAGCTTTGGTTGGGAGTCAAGTCACATTGACATTACTAACCATGCCATGGGCAGAGTATTCCAGGTACGTTTTAATGCTGTTGGACAGAATTCATTTGATATAATCTCATGGTTAGTTGATAATATTTCTATTTACCGTGAGTGTATGCCACCAACAGATCTTATTGGAGCATATAAGTGGAATGTTGAAGATGATTTCGGTGCAGAAATTTGTTGGGAAGCTCCATATGTTCCAGGACCTATTTCCGAATGGATCCATTGGGATGATGGTACACCATTTTCAGCGATTGGTTTAACAGACGGAGGAACATTCTCTGTTGCTGCTCGTTGGGATGCTGGTCAGTTATCTGACTATGCAGGTACTTCCATTACAAAGATGCAATATGTTGTACAAGATGGTTTCACAGATGTAGAGCTTAAGATCTGGGAAGGCACTAGTCTTGTATGGAGTGAGAATGTAACAGCTACATCAGTAGCAGGTATGTGGAATGAGGTTGCTTTAACACCATTATCACTTGATACATCCGAGGAGCTATGGGTTGGTTATACCATTACTCATACTGCAGGAACATTCTCAGCTGCTACCGATGCTGGACCAGCAGTTGCTGGCTATGGCGACATGATTTCATTGGATGGTGTAGTATGGGAATCCATGGCTACTGCTTATGGATTGGATTATAACTGGAATGTACAATTCTATGTAACAGAGGTAAGCTCATCAGCTTCAAGTTCTGTAACATTGGTTGACAATGCGGTATATGACAATGCATCAACATCCTTGAGTCAAGGACCAATTGCAGTTGATCCACAACCGGCTATTACAGAAACTTCACGTGATATGACAGGCTTTAATATCTACCGTATGGAAGAAGGAGCTTCAGAATATGAGTTATATGACGTTGTTGATTATGTAGAGGGTCAGGCATCATATTGTTACTTTGATCCATATCCAGAGGTAATGCCACAAATGGGATACTATTACATGGTTACATCTAGCTACGCGAGCGAAACAGATGCTTGTGAGTCAGCACCAGCTATGGCATTAGAGATTCCTGAGGATGACTTTGTATATGTATTTGTAACAGGTATCGATGATCCTAACTCAATAGCATTAACTAATTTATATCCAAATCCTGCACAGGATAATGTAACTGTAACATCATCTGTTCCTATGAACAAGTTAACAGTAACAAACTATGTGGGTCAGGTTGTTTACACAGGAGAGATGTTCGATGCGACAAGCGTTGAATTGAATACCAGTAGCTACCAGGCGGGTGTATACTTAGTTAAGATAGATACAGATAACGGAGTAGTTACCAAGCAGGTTGTTATTACAAGATAGTAACCCTGTGAATGGTTAACTAATAACCGACACAAAATAATACTCTTAAAAGAGCTGTTCGTAATACACGAGCAGCTCTTTTTTTGATTGGACTATTTGTTATTAAATAAAATGTTAGGAGACATTTATTAATACTATTTTTGGGCTTGTTTAATTATCATGATAACAGTAAACAATATAACAAAAGAATACGGGGGAACGCCATTGTTTTCCGATATTACCTTTAATATAAATCAAAAGGAAAGGATAGGCTTGGCAGGTGTAAATGGAGCAGGTAAATCCACCTTATTAAAAATATTTGCAGGAAATGTTGAGTGCGAATCAGGAAATATAGTTATTCCAAATGGCATTAATGTCGGTTACTTGCCACAAGAGAAGGTAATATCATCCGAACTTTCTGTTTTTGAGGAAGCGATGTTAATTTTTGGGTTTATTAATGATTATAAAACGGAGATTGATTTTATTCATAATAAGCTAGAAAGCGATGAATATAATAGTATAGAATATGAAAAGCATCTAAATAGATTAGAATATCTCGAGTCTTCATTAAGAATTAATTCTCCAGATAAAATAGTTGGAAATGCTGAAAAATATTTAATGGGACTGGGGTTTAAACGAAATGATTTATTCAGATCCATGAATGAGTTTAGTCAGGGGTGGCAAATGAGAGTTGAAATTGCCAAGCTCTTGTTACTTAAACCTCAGTTGCTTCTTTTGGATGAACCCACAAATCATCTGGATATTGAATCAATACAATGGGTTGAAGATTTTTTGCTTAATTATTCAGGAGCTGTTGTTTTAGTTTCTCATGATCGTAAGCTTTTGGATAATGTTACCACTAGAACAATAGAAATTAGCAAGGGTAAAATATATGATTACAAAGTTTCCTACAGTGATTATATTATTCAAAGAGAGGAAAGGGAGCATCATCTTCAGTCAACATTTAATAACCAGCAGAGGGATATTAATGAAATTGAAAGGTTTGTAGATAGGTTCAGATACAAAGCATCTAAAGCTAAACAAGTTCAATCTCGCGTGAAGTTGTTGGAGAAGATGGATAAAATTGAATTGGATAAGGTAGATAAGCAGTCAATAAATTTTTTGTTTCCTCAGGCACCACATAGTGGCAAAGTTACAATTGAAGGTATAGATATCTCGAAAAACTATGGAGACAACAAAATACTTAGTAATATTGACTTTGAGATTATAAGAGGAGAGAAAATTGCTTTCTTAGGTCGAAATGGAGAAGGTAAATCAACACTTATCAGGATAATTGCAAATGATTTAGATTTTAATGGAACTCTTAAGCTTGGACACCAGGTTGTTCTTTCATATTTTGCGCAGGATCAAGGGGATAAGCTTGATCTTGATTCAACGGTTTTCGAAACATTAGATAAGGTGGCAGTTGGTGAAATTCGCAAAAGAATAAAATCGATCCTAGGTGCTTTTCTGTTTAGGGGTGATGATGTAGATAAAAAGGTAAAGGTGTTATCTGGTGGAGAAAAGTCCCGGTTAGCCTTAGCCACTATGCTATTAACTCCTAGTAATTTGCTTTTACTTGATGAGCCTACTAACCACCTTGATATGAGATCCAAAGACATCCTTAAAAATGCTTTATTACAGTATGAAGGAACTGTGGTTATTGTTAGTCATGATAGAGATTTTTTAACCGGTTTAACAACCAGAATGTATGAATTTAAGGACAAGAAAATTAATGAATTCAGAGGTGATATTGAAGAATTTATCGATAAACGAAAGTTAGCATCTCTTCATGAATTAGAATCGAAACAAATTGTGAATTCACGAGATAAAACGAATTCCTCTAATAAAAAGTCTAATTGGGAAAATAAAAAAGAGGTAGAAAAGAAATCGCGAAAAATAAGGTCAGATATAAATAAAATAGAGAAACAAATATCCAGCCTCGAAAACAATTTAAATCTAATTAATGAAAAACTATCAAATCCTGATAAATATTTTAAGGAGATAAAATCGGGAGAACTTTACAAAGCCCATGATGAAGTTAATCTTAAATTAAATGAAGCATATAATAGCTGGGAACTAAAAACAGATCAATTGGATAAGGTATAAATTATTTATTACGATCTATCATTTTAACAGCCACTTCCATCAACTGAATTTTTCTTTTTGATGGTAAATTTATTTTATCAAGGCTTTCGATACCTAAATTAAAAAAGCCATCTATAACCTCACTTGCTGCTATATCAACCTTTAGTTTAATAAACATATCTTTTATTAACTTAATCTTGGAATCAGATTGTAATTCGGATGATTTATAATGCTTTAAAAGAATATTACGGTCACTATCGATAGCTGATTCAAGCGCTTTTATATATAAGTATGTCTTTTTGTTAGAAACAATATCACCACCATTTTTTTTACCAAATACAATTTCATTACCAAATGTATCCAGAAGATCATCCTTTAACTGAAACCCTAGACCTATATTAACACCAAAATCATATAGTAGGTCAGCATCAGAAGTGCTTGCCCCTCCAATTAGAGCACCTATTTTTAAACTAGCACCAAATAAAACACCAGTTTTTAAGCGGATCATATTAATATACTCATCAACACTTACACTATCTTTTGTTTCATAATTTAAATCAAATTGTTGTCCTTCACATACTTCAATGGCAGTTTGATTAAAAACAGAAAGAATATCTTTTAGAATTACATTATCAGCCTGTTGAGCATATTGATAGGCAAGGGCAAATAGTGTGTCACCAGAGAGAATAGCAATATTCGAGTTCCATTTTTTAAATACAGTTTCTTTACCTCTTCTTATGGGGGCATCATCCATAATGTCATCATGGATTAGAGTGAAATTATGAAATAGCTCAATTGCTATTGCCTGGGGGAGTGCTTTTTTATAATTACTACTAAATAGTTCACAACCCATAAGGGTTGTAACGGGTCTAATTCGTTTGCCACCGAACCCTAAGGTGTATTTTATGGGGTCGTAGAGTTCAATTGGCCTGTTGTTATACTGAATTTTATCTAACTGATCTTCAAAATATAGTATTAGATCTTCGTAATTACTCATAAATAGGATTATTCTAATTTATCAGGTCTAATAAGTATTGACCGTAGCCACTTTTAACTAATGGTTCTGCTATCTTTCTTAATTGTGTATCATCAATGAAACCATTAAGATATGCTATTTCTTCTATACAGCTTATCTTAAGTCCTTGTCTTTCTTGCACAACCTCAACAAATTGAGATGCTTGGGTTAATGAAGCGAAAGTTCCGGTATCAAGCCATGCTGTGCCACGGCTAAAAACACCAACCTTAAGCTTACCTTCATTTAAATAATATTTGTTTATGTCGGTAATCTCATATTCTCCTCTGTCACTAGGAGCTAGATTTTTTGCAATATCAATAACATTGTTGTCATAAAAGTATAATCCAGGAACCGCAAAATTAGATTTTGGATTTGAAGGTTTCTCTTCTATGGATTTTGCATTCATATTTTCATCAAACTCAACTACGCCATATCTTTCTGGATCATTAACATGATAAGCAAATACAACTCCTCCATCTGGATTATTGCTGGATTTGAGTATTTTTCTTAATCCACTACCATAGAAAATATTATCCCCAAGAATGAGAGCAACCTTGTCATTACCGATGAATTTTTCACCAATCACAAAAGCTTGAGCAAGCCCATTGGGGATTTCCTGTACCGCATATTCAAATCTGCAACCAATTTGGGAGCCATCGCCCAATAGCATTTCAAAATTTGGTAAATCATGGGGAGTGGAAATAATTAATATTTCTCGAATACCAGCCATCATTAACACTGATAAAGGATAATAAATCATCGGTTTATCATAAATGGGCATTAATTGTTTGCTAACAGCAATAGTTAGCGGATGAAGTCTTGTGCCGGCACCTCCGGCAAGAATAATTCCTTTCATAACTAATAATTATTGTTAACTTTCTTTGGGCTTCATTACTTTTATGACTAGTTTATCCATGTCAATATCTTCTTCTTCATCAAATATTTCAAGATAGGGTTCTCTAAATGATCGTGTGATTATTCTTTTGTCAAGAGATAGTAAAAGTGATGGTAGAACAAAAAGATTGGAAAGCAATGCTACAATAAGAGTGAACGATACTAAATAACCCAAAGCTTCAGTTCCCCCAAACGAAGATAATGTGAATATATAGAACCCAAAAAATAGAATAATAGCAGAGTAAACCATGCTATATCCCGTTTCAATAAGGGCTGCAAGAACAGAGGGTCTTATTTTCCATTCATTATTCCTCAGCTGCAACCTGTATCTACTCAAGAAATGAATTGTATTATCAACACTTATGCCCAAAGCAATACTAAATATTAAAATAGTTGATGGTTTTATGGGAATCCCAAAATACCCCATCATTCCTGCAGTTAGAATTTGGGGAATTATGTTTGGAATTAATGAAATCAAGATCATACGTGCTGATGAAAAGATCAAAGCCATTAATATTGTAATTATCAATACTGCTAGCATCAAGCTCATAAAGAGATTTTTTACCAGATAATTTGTTCCTTTCAAAAACACAACACTTGTTCCTGTGAGATTAACATCAAATTTATTTGGTGGAAAAATAGAATCTATTTTAGGTTTGATATCACTTAGAATTCTTTCTATGTCGTTGGTTCCTATATTAGCCATTTGAGCAGATACACGGGTAGTTTGCAGGTTGGAATCAACAAATGCACTCAAAACGCTTTTCTTACCAGACGTTATGTCTGGCACATACGATAGAATAAAATTCTTTTCCTGATTATTTGGTAGTGAATACATTCTTTCTTTTCCTTTGTAGAAGGCCTGTTTGGCAGACTTTACAACTTCAACAACAGATAACGGTTTTGCAAATTCTGGATATTTCTCTAATGTGTCTTGCAGCCTATCTATTCTTTTTAATGTAGAAAGGCTTAGTATTCCATTTTTTCTTTTTGTGTTGATTGTAATTTCCAAAGGCATAACCCCTTTAAAATTTTTCTCTAGAAAAATCATGTCCTTATAAAGCTTCTCTTTCTTTGAAATATCATCAACAATATTACCTGTGGTTTTTAATCTTGTTATTCCATAAATTGCTGCCACAAATGCAATTGATGCTACAATATAAATAATTGTTCTTCGAGTTAGTATTATTTTTGTTACTTCCGTAACAATAGTATTTATAAAACCCTTATCCAGATGCTGGAAATGCTTCATTTTAGGCACAGGAAAGTAGCTAAAAAGAATAGGAAGTATAAATAGAGATAATAGATACGTAACCAGTATATTTATTGATGCAATTACCCCAAATTCGACCAGGAGCTCGTTACTTGTAATTATGAATGCAGCAAAACCAGCTGCTGTTGTTGCATTAGTAAGTAAGTTTGCATTACCAATACGGCTTATCATTCGTGATAATGCTTTTACCTTGTTACCGTGTAATTTATACTCATTAAGATACTTATTGAGTAAAAATATTGAGTTTTCTACGCCGATTACAATTAACAATGGAGGTAAAATACCCGTAAGGATCGTAATTTCATAACCAAACAGTACAATCGTACCCAAAACCCAAATAACAGCAATTATAACCACCAGCATAGCAAAAAGTACTGCTCTTCCTGATCTGAACAGGAAGAATAATAATACCGATGTTATGAGAAGCGATAGAAGAACAAATAATAATAGCTCATCCTGTATTTTCTTCGATGTAACTGTTCTTATGTAAGGTAATCCTGAATATTTTACATCAATATTATACTTTTGACCATAACTGTCTACTGTTTCTTTAATATTAGTAACCAGACCAACCCTTGCCTTTGAATTTAATATTTCCTTATCAAGAGTTATCATCATAAGGCTAACATCAGTTTCCTTATTAAATAACCTGTCGTTGTAAAAGGGAAGCCCATAGATTAGCTTTTTTACACTATCGACTTCAGCTTGAGTGGTTAATAAATCCGAAACGATTGGTGTGAATTCGAATTTTTTAAGGCTATCATTTCTAATAAGATTATATAAACGAGCAACACTTACGACTTCTTGAATACCCTCAATATTTAATACCTCATTACTTAAATTGTACCAGCTATTGAAATGGTCTACAGTAAATAGGTCAGGATCCTGAATGGCAACGAAAATAACACTTCCATCCTGTCCAAATTGTTTTTTGAACTGTTCGTACTTAATGTTGATGGAATCTGTAGAAGGAAGCATTCGAGCCATTTCATAGGACATTTTTATTTTAGACCCCATATATGCCATAAGGATGGTGAGTATCCCAATACCTATGAGGATAAATAATCTGTTCCTTAAAATAAACCTAACAAGAAATTGCCACATGAAAATCAGATCTCAATTAATATTACGAAAGTATGATAAAAATTCTAAACTCATTACAATCCAATAACTTGTTGTAATTTTGCTCATGAATTTTAGCACAAATTCAACACAAAAATTTTACGCAAAAGTAAGTTTTGTTTTTTTATGAAGAAAGGAAAGATACTTTTTATTGATAGTACTCAGAGCGAGTTATCAATAATGCTTGAGGAGCAGGGATTTATATGTGAATCTTTTTCTAATTTCAGTAGAGATGAATATAAAAAAATTGTGTCAGGTTATGTGGGTATAGTGATAAGAAGTAAGGTTAAATTAGATGAGGATTTTCTTCAGCATTGTCATGGTTTGAAATTTATTGCGAGAGTAGGAGCAGGCATGGAGAATATTGATGTTGCCTATGCTGAGAAATGTAATATAATTTGCTTAAATGCTCCGGAAGGTAATAGAGATGCTGTGGGAGAGCAGGCTTTGGGTATGATATTGGCACTGTTCAATAGAATAATAGTTTCAGATAGGGAAGTTAGAGAGGGTAAATGGATACGTGAAGGAAATAGAGGCATTGAGCTCGGTAATAAAACCGTTGGAATAATAGGTTATGGAAATACAGGTAGTGCTTTTGCAAAAAAACTTGCAGGATTTGGCGTAAAAGTTATTTCATATGATAAATATAAGACAGATTATTCGGATAATTATGTCTTGGAATCAACCATGGAAAAACTATTTGACGAATGTGATATAGTAAGTTTACATATTCCTCTTACTGATGAAACACAGGATCTTGTTAACAATGATTTCCTTGAATCATTTCGCAAAAATATATACATAGTGAATACTTCCAGAGGTAAAATTTTAAACACTGCAGATTTGGTTTCAGCTCTTGATAGAGGCAAAGTAATTGGAGCTTGTCTGGATGTAATTGAATATGAGGGGCTATCATTTGAAGATGTCAATATCCCAAAAGAATTCAAAGAACTAATAAAGAACAACAACGTTATATTAACACCTCATATAGCTGGTTGGACACATGAATCAAATCATAAAATGGCCCTTACAATAGCACGTAAAATAGGAGAACTGGAACTTTAGTATTTGATATTTAATCTCCCTTCAAACTTATAAATGAGTAGTATTAAACATATTATTTTAAATAAGAATTAGAATATTACTTAAATTGTCAACCATTTTGATGTTATATATATTTACAGATAAGAAATAAAAACTTGACAAAATAATTTTTTATCTAATTATAATTTACCAATATCGCAGAGCATTATTAATTAATCTTTTTATAAGAAACACTTATGATTAATAGGATTACAAGTTTACCAGAATATTTAGAGAAGTATCAGGAGAGTATTACAAATCCAGAAGATTTCTGGGCTGATATTGCTAAAGAAAATTTTTGGCGTAAAAAGTGGGATAAAATTCTCGAGTGGCGTTTTGATGGACCAGATGCACCTCAAGTAAAATGGTTTGAGGGAGGTAAGTTAAACATAACTGAGAACATATTTGAAAGAAATATGTTTCAAAGAAAGAATCAGGTTGCAATTATATGGGAACCAAATGATCCCAAAGAAAAAGAAGTACGTCTTACTTATGGTGAGTTATTTGATAAGGTAAAGCAGTTTGCTAACTCTCTCAAGAAGCTTGGAATTGAAAAAGGAGATAGGGTGGCTATTTATCTTCCCATGATACCAGAATTAGCCATTGCAATGCTTGCATGTGCTCGTATCGGAGCAGTACACTCGATTGTTTTTGCAGGTTTTTCTGCCACAGCGTTGGCGGATAGGATTAATGATTCATCATGTAAAATTGTAATTACTTCCGATGGTGCTTATCGCGGAACAAAGTCAATTCCATTAAAAGCTATAGTTGATGAATCATTGGAGAACTGCCCCTCAGTGAAGAATGCAATTGTGTTCAAGAGAACAGGAGAGGACATCAGTTTTATAGAAGGTCGAGATATTTGGTGGCATGACCTAATTGAAGGCGTAAGTTCTTTTAATGATGCTGAAGTAATGGATTCTGAGGACACACTTTTCATCCTTTATACTTCAGGTTCAACGGGTAAACCAAAGGGGGTTTTACACACAACTGCAGGTTATATGATTTTTTCGGAATATACCTTCAAAAATGTATTTCAATATAATAATGGAGATATCTATTGGTGTACTGCCGATATAGGATGGGTAACTGGTCATTCATATATTGTTTATGGACCGTTGTTAACAGGTGCCACTTCAATTATGTTTGAAGGTGTTCCTACATGGCCTGATGCAGGGAGGTTTTGGGAGATAGTTGATAAATATAAAGTTAATCAATTTTATACAGCTCCCACAGCTATTCGCGCATTGATAGCTCAAGGTAACGAATGGGTTACTAAGCATAATTTAAGCTCGTTAACTGTACTTGGAACCGTTGGAGAGCCCATAAACGAGGAAGCATGGACGTGGTATCATGATATTGTTGGTGGTGGAAGGTGTCCAATTGTTGATACATGGTGGCAAACGGAAACGGGCGGTATAATGATTTCTCCTCTTGCGGGAATTACCCCCACAAAACCATCTTTTGCTACCTTACCTCTGCCGGGAATACAGCCAATACTTGTGAGTCCTGAAGGCGAAGAATTAAAGGGTAATGGTGTGGAAGGAATTCTATGCATAAAATATCCATGGCCAGGAATGCTCAGAACTACTTATGGAGACCATAAACGATGTTTTGAAACATATTTCTCAGCATTCAAGGGGTTGTATCTAACAGGCGACGGAGCTAAACGCGATGAAGATGGTTATTATAGAATAATAGGGCGTATTGACGATGTAATAAATGTTTCAGGACATAGAATAGGAACGGCAGAGGTTGAAGACGCAATTAACCAACATCCCAAAGTAAATGAATCAGCAGTTGTTGCATATCCCCATGAAATTAAAGGTTCAGGAATATATGCCTATGTTATTTGTGATAAACTGTCAGAGTCTGAGACCGAATCAATAGAAGATGAAATTAGATCAACCGTAGTAAAACACATTGGATCCATAGCAAAACCTGATCAAATCCAAGTAGTTCCAGGCTTACCTAAAACGAGGTCTGGCAAAATTATGCGACGTATTCTTAGAAAAATTGGTGAGGGAGATGCTACAAATCTAGGTGATACTTCTACCTTGCTTGATCCAGGGGTAGTTGAAGAGATTATTGCAGGAGCTAAAGTTGATGTTAAGAGATAATTACATATAATTATGACCATAATAAGGGTGCTTACTCTTAAAATATATTGTATTGTAATTGCAAAAATGTTGGCATTAAGGTGGTATCAGCAGAGACTACTCAAGATAACAAGGCTATGATATCTGTTTTTCGAAAACTTGATTTCAATGTGAATTTTAATGATGATACAACAGTTACTGTATTTAAGAATATGTAGCAACAAAATGCGTTAATATTTACCGGAAATGATAGAGTAAATAGAAATAAAATCTTCATTTAGTTAGTATCTTTGTAAACACAAAAAAGAAGATAAATGAATCAGTTACTTGAGTTTGGACTTGGTGATAAACTAAAGGTCAAGGGAAAATTTGGTGCAGTAGGTGTTGTTGGCTGTGGTTCCATTGGTCAGGGGATAGTACTGCTCGCAGCCAGAAATGGAATGGAGGTAGTATTCATAGATGTTTCTAGTACAAGAATAAAAGAAATATTTATTAGTATTGAATCTCAGCTGGACTATGAAATTTGTCACTGGGGTATGACATCATCAGATAAAAGACTGGTATTATCGCGTATTAAAGGCTCCACGGATTACAAAGAACTTGGTATATGTGATATTGTTATTGAAGCCATAGGATCGAGAAAGCAGGGAACTTTGGTTGAACCCAGAAAAGATATTTTTCACAAAATCGAAAGTGTTGTGAATGCTGAAACAATTATTTCTTCAAACATAAGCACACTGATGATATCAGATTTGGCAGAAATTCTTAAAAATCCAGGCAGAGCTGTTGGAATACATTTTATTGAACCCATTGATAAAACTACAATTGTTGAAGTTGTTAAGGGTGTAAAATCAACAAAGGAAGCTCATGAAAAGGTAATGAGGTTTTGTCAATTGATACGTAAAAAGGGAGTTTGTGTAAATGAATCTCCAGGAAATATTAGTACCAGAATGCTAATACCAATAATTAATGAGGCTTGTGAGATACTCCTGGAAGGTATAGCAACAATAGATGATATAGATTTAACGATGCGAGAAACTTTTGGCCATAATATTGGGCCATTCGAAATGGCAGACAAAATCGGATTAGATAAGATTTTAAAATACATGGAAAATTTGTATGCTGAGTATGGTGAATCAAAGTATAAGGCATCACCAGTGATTAAGCGTCTTGTGAGAGCTAATCATTTTGGTAGATATTCAGGTAATGGGTTTTATAATTATGACAATGATAAACCAGTAAGTAATAATTTAACACATGCATTAGTAAGGTAATAATATGAAGGTAATTGTTTTAAATTGTGGAAGCTCTTCCATCAAATATCAATTATTTGATATGCCCTCAACTAAGGTTATTGCAAAAGGGTTAGTCGATAAAATAGGACTAAAGGGGAGTGCGATTAAACATAAAAGGGATGGTTGTGATAGCATTTTCCTTGATGGAGAAATATTAGATCATCAGCAGGGAATAGAATACTTGCTAGGGATATTAATTAGTAAGAAGTATGGTAGTATCAGCACTCTAAATGATATTCAGGCTGTTGGGCATAGAGTTGTTCACGGTGCAGAAGACTTTAGCGGTAGCGTTCTTATTACAGATGAGGTAATAAAGGCACTCGAGGATTCCTCTGAACTTGCGCCATTGCACAACCCACCTAATCTGAAAGGAATTTTTGCAATGCAACAATTATTACCAGATGTTAAACAGGTTGGTGTTTTTGATACGGCATTTCATCAAACAATGCCTGATTATTCCTATCTATATGCTATACCTTATGTGTTATATGAAAAGTACAAAATTCGACGATATGGTTTTCATGGTACTAGCCATAAATACGTGAGCTTAAGGGCATGTGAGGTTTTAGATGTTGACATATCTTCTCAAAAAATAATCACATGTCATTTGGGAAATGGGTCTTCAGTTGCAGCTATAAAAAATGGAAAATCCATTGATACATCCATGGGAATGACACCTACTGAAGGATTAATGATGGGTACTAGGACGGGAGATATTGATCCTGGGGCATTACTTTATGTTGCAGGAAAAGAAGGTACTAGCCTTAGCTATACCAGTACATTAATAAATAAGTTTTCAGGATTGTTAGGTATATCAGGTGTATCATCAGATATGCGAGATATTGAGGAAGCATCAAAAAAAGGTAATAAAAGAGCAGATCTTGCACTTGAAATGTTTGCTTACAGAGTAAAGAAATATATTGGTGCATATGCCGCAGCATTAGGAGGTGTTGATATAATTGTTTTTACGGGCGGAATAGGAGAGCGTGATCCGGATACCCGTATTAAGATTTTAACGGGTCTTGATTTTATGGGTGTTGATATTGATATGAAGAATGCTTATATAAGAGGTGAGGAGGTAAGCCTATCTTCAGATAAGTCCAAAGTAAAGGTGTTGGTTGTACCAACTGATGAAGAGTTAATGATTGCTCGTGATACATATCAAATAGTTTCTTAGCTATTTAACGATAATTCTCATTAATAATTACAGAATATTTAAGATATTATTGTCAATCTGTGCCAATGCCATCTTCTCTTCAATAATATTGGTAATATTATAAAAGATATCATTAATTGAACAGTCTCCTTTTACTTCGAGATACTTTCCCTGACTGTGATAATAGCTTATCAACGGATAGGTTTCTTCCTCATATACCTTTAAACGATTTTTAATTACATTTTCAGTATCATCTTTCCTGCCTTCTAGTTTAGCACGGTTTAATAGCCGTTCAATTGCCTTTTTATCATGCAGACATAGTGAAATTGCAGTTGATATTTCTTGCTTATCTTTTGCAAGAATTTTATCAAGGTCGATTGCCTGATCAATAGTTCGTGGAAAACCATCAAAAATGAAGCCATTTGAATTTTTATTTTGTACCAAAGCTGATTCAAGTATCTTGATTATCATATTATAAGGAACCAATTCCCCCTTTCCTACAATACTCTCCAATTCTATTCCCAACTCCGATCCAGATTTTATTTCTTTTCTAATTACATCTCCTGTAGATAGATGGACAAGATTGTACTTGGAGGTTAACCTTGCCGACTGCGTGCTTTTACCACATCCTGGTGGTCCAAAAATCACTATGTTAAGCATAATTAAATTGGTTTTTATGGATTTAGATAATATATCAATAGGTTACTCATCATAAATAATTACCTCATAGAAAATGTTGTTTCAAGAAGATGGCAGTTTGGCTAGCAGAGTGTGGTTGCTTTGAGTTGGGGAGTATTTTTCCACTACCTCAAATATACCTCAAATTATTGGTTCATGTTAATGAAATAATATAAAAAATCGTCGAAATGATATATTTCTAATCAATCTAAATAAAGGATTCAATTTTTTACCTTTGCACCAGGTATTAAGTTGAAAAAATGATGGACAGTTTAAGACATTCGATGAATGATGATACAATGAAGTTAAATTATATGTCCAAAATGGATTCTACCCCGATCCATAAATATGAATCTCTTTTTGATGCACAACCCATAATATTGAATTCAAATACGAGCAATTACCTAATTAACTCTCATTCTGACTATTTGACCTATGTCATTATTTTTCTAATTGGTTCTGCTGCTTTGATATGGCATTTTATGCCAGACAGGTTTAGAATGATTTTTTCACTAAAAACGGAAAGCCATTATCTGAGGTCTGTTAATGCTAATCCCCTTGTACAAGGAAATCTTATCACAGGTTTCTTTGCAATAAATTATTTTATTTCTCTTGGCATATTTATGTTGCTTTTCTTGAGTGAATTTTTTGAGGATTTGATAGATGGATACTCAATTTATGAAGTGCTTGGATGGTGTTATTTTGTCATTGGCGTATTTTACATCTACAGAACAGCGTTAATTTATGGTATATCAGTAATATTTAATACCAGTAAACTAAGAAAGCAGCAAGTGAGGATTGGTCAAAATATTTTATTTATTACTGGCGTATTTTTGTTGCCAATAATTCTTTTAGAGGTATATACAGGTTTTGAGATTCTGCTCATATTTGCAATAGTTATGATAGTTCTATTACAGCTAATTAGACTAATAAAAACATTTGTCATAGGAAAATCAATTTCAATGTTTAATGCTTTACATATTATTTTGTACCTTTGCGCGCTCGATATAGTACCCGTATTGGTGCTTATCAGAATGTTTGTTAACATCTCCTAAATGTGTTTTGAATTGCAATTTGCAACTCTAGATAATATGTAGGAATAAATCGAAGAAGCATTGAAAGTAAAGAATATTTTAGTTTCCCAACCACAACCTGCTGATTTAGAGAAGTCACCCTATGGTGAATTATCCAGAAGATTTAATGTCAATATTGATTTTCACAAATTTATCACAATAGAAGGAATAAGTGCTCGGGAATTTAGAAAAGCAAAAGGATCTTTTAACGGGCATACTGCAGTAGTTTTAACTAGTAGACATGCCGTTGATCATTTTTTTAGAATGGCAAAGGAAATGCGATTTGAAATACCAGATTCATTGAAATACTTTTGTATATCCGAATCTACAGCGTATTATTTACAAAAATATGTTCAATATAGAAAACGTAAAATTTTCTATGGCAAACAAAATTTTGCTGATCTTATAGATGTTATAAAAAAGCATTCAGAAGAAAAGTTTTTAGTTCCTTCTTCGGATATACATAAGCAAACTATGTTTAAATTGCTTGATGAAAATAAAATTGAATACTCAAATGCTGTAATCTATAGAACCGTAGCTAGCGACCTTTCAGACATTGACATAGATAAGTACGATTTGGTTATTTTCTTTAGTCCTGCAGGCATTAAATCACTTCAAAATAATTTTCCGACTTTTAAACAGCAGGGAAAGCTCATTGCAGCATTTGGTCCTACAACAGCGAAAGCGGTAAAGGAAGCTAAGCTCAAACTAAATATTCCCGCTCCAACACAATCGGCACCTTCAATGACAATGGCAATAGATGAATTTCTTACAAAAGAAGCCAAAGAAAGAAGAAGGAACGGAAGAAAATAGATTTAATTACTCCTTATTTTTTGTGTCCATTATTATTGTAACAGGACCTGAGTTTATCAGATTAATGTTCATTTCAGCACCAAATTCACCTGCTCCAACAGGTTTGCCCAAATGATTTTCAAGATCTTTTATGAATAGTTCATACAAGGGTATGGCATGGTTAGGATGTGCTGCGTTTATATAAGATGGTCTATTTCCCTTCTTTGTTCTAGCATGGAGCGTAAATTGACTTACAACTAATACATCTCCATCAACATCTCTTATGCTGAGGTTCATTATTCCATTTGCATCATTGAATATCCTCAGCCCTGATATTTTTTTTGAAAGCCAACTTACATCATCTTTATTATCGTCCTTCTCAACACCTAATAATATCAGAAGACCCTCAGAGATGTTGGATTTTATTGTACCTGAGACTTTTACCTCAGCTTGTGAAACTCTTTGAATAACTACCCTCATGTGTATTTAATTTTATGCCATGCAATTTATTAATTTTGTTTCAAAATATTAATATGATTAGGCTAAGCGTCAATATAAACAAAATAGCAACACTAAGAAATGCCAGAGGTGGTAACCAACCTAATTTGATCCAAGTGGCAAGGGATTGCGAGCAATTTGGAGCAGATGGAATTACTGTACATCCGCGTCCAGACCAACGTCATATTAAATATGTTGACATACCAAATCTAAAAGCCGCCATAAATACGGAACTTAATATAGAAGGAAATCCAACCAAGGAATTTATACAGCTTGTAGTTAATAATAAACCCAATCAAGTTACTCTTGTTCCCGATGATCCCGGCCAATTAACTTCAGACCACGGTTGGGATACAATAAAGCATAGGAAATTTCTTAATGAGATAATTTCTGAGTTCAAAAATGCAGGTATACGAACATCCATTTTTGTTGATCCTGATTTGAAGATGGTTGAAGGAGCAGTGGAAACAGGTGCAGATAGAATCGAACTATATACTGAAAGTTATGCACAGAACTTTAATAAGAGTAAGGAAATGGCCATTGAACCGTTCGTTAGTTCAGCCATATTAGCAAAGGAATTGGGACTAGGTTTAAATGCAGGCCATGATTTGAATCTTGAAAACCTGAAATATTTTGGTGATTGTATACCATGGCTTGATGAAGTAAGTATTGGCCATGCTTTGATTTGTGATTCGCTTTACTTTGGCATGGAAAACACAATACAGAAGTATTTATTTCAATTACAGTAAAGCGGAATATGTTCCATATTAAATTAATTCATAGTAGCACAACTAACTTATATTTTTGTTTTATCATATTATGATTTCCAAAAAGCATAAGCTTTATTGATTTGGATAATTCGCATATATTCGTGACAAAATATTATAAATGGACAAGAAACAAATAAAGCAAGCAGAGACACTCTTCCTAATTCTTGCGGCATTATTCATAACATCTCTTGTTACTAGCAATCTTATATTTCAAAAATTCTTCACATGGAATCCATTTGGGTTATATGAATTTGAACTTTCTGTGGGAATAATTGCTTATCCAGTAACTTTCCTTATTACGGATGTGGTTTCTGAGATTTTCGGTAGAAAAAGAGCCAACAAAGTTGTAATAGCTGGAGTATTTGCCAGCTTATTCGCATTACTTATTGTAGTTGTATCCACGGAAGCTCCAGCGACTAGCTGGTCTCCCATAAGTGATGGAGTCTTTAAAAAAGTGTTTGGGTTTACATATATAGCTGTTGGTGCATCACTGGCTGCATATTTGCTTGCTCAGTTTTTGGATGTTCAAATATTTCATTTCTGGAAAAACTTGACAAAAGGTAAACATTTGTGGCTGCGTAATAATTTCTCTACATTTAGCTCACAACTTATTGATACTGCTTCAATATTATTTTTGTTATGTAGCTTTGGTGTTATTGAATGGGGCCTCTTTTATGAATTATTAATTAGTGGCTATTTGTTTAAAGTATTGTTTGCTTTTTTTGACACACCATTAATATATATTTCAGTTTTTTCAATACGAAAATACTTTAACCTTAAAGGGCATGGTGCGGAAGTTATTAATCCTGATGATTAGAATAGTAGGTTGTAAACTGGGTACCAAATGGCTACAATAAGTAAAATCGTAAGGAATGGTCTATTTAAATTTTCCCAATGGTAGTTCTTCTTCACAAAAGCTTGATAGCCATGGTTTAATGCGGAGAAGAACATGAAAAATAAGAATGTCAGTATAATTGTCAACTCTGCTTTTGGCCCCCAATTTTCAAAATATACGAGTAATGAGATTACGGCATAAGATAGTAATCCAATCCTCGATTGGTAAGCATAGTTACCATCATTAACAAATCCTTTTTCTGCAGCAGATTGTTTCCCAAAAAATAAGCCTTCTATTGCTGATGTTCCTGCTATAGAAACTATCAACCAGGGAGTTAAAATATGTAAAACCGATTCGTAGGGTGTAATGGTATTCATACCAACTTGATATGCCCAAAAAGTCCCAAAAGTTGCTCCTGCAATCCTTATAAATTCTATTATTTTAATTACCATCTTTTACTGATTTTGAATAAAACTCAAATTTAATAAATGTTTTTTAGAGTTACTCACTATTAATTACTAATGCTTAATTCAAAGCTCAATTTTATATTTTTGCACAATGAAATTATTCTACAGAAAATATGGTAATTCAGGCAAGCAGCCAATGATTATATTACATGGACTTTTTGGCATATCAGATAACTGGGCAACCTATGCTCGAAGAATTGCTTTAGAGGGTTTCGAAGTTTTTGTTGTTGATCAAAGAAATCATGGCCAGTCGCCCCAAAGCGATAAATTTAATTATTTGGCTTTAACGGATGACATATCTGACTTTATAGATGAACATGAATTAGATAACATAATATTATTGGGACATTCGCTAGGAGGTAAAGTTGCAATGAGGTTTGCATTGGAAAATCCGCATATTATCAGGAAACTAATCGTAGTAGATATTTCCCTCAAAGCTTATGGACCAAGGGATAATCATCGACAGATTATTGAAGCCATGAAATCTGTTGATTTGACCTCAAAATCAAATCGAAGAGAAGTTGATGATGAAATGGCACCTTTAATTCCTGATATAAGAATACGTCAATTTATAATGAAAAACTTGCATCGAAAAAAGAATAATGAATTTGAATGGAGAATATACCTGAAAGGTTTGGAAAATAGTATAGGTCAAATGTTTGACGCCATTGAAACCAATGAAAAGTATGAAAAACCAACGTTGTTCATAAGAGGCGGCACTTCTGATTATATATTGTTAGAGGACTTTCCGCAAATAAGATTTAATTTTCCCAATGCTGATATAATAACTATTGAGGGGGCATCACACTGGGTTCATGTTGAAGCCATGGAGAAATTTTATCAATTAACGATGGGATTTACAACCGGAAACCCATCATGGTATGATGAAGTTAAAAACAGTGTAGATGAAAAAGATAAATCACCTTAGAAATCTAACTTAATTCTTCAAGATTTTTCTTGTAAATTCTGTTTGAAACCCCAATGCTAAATTCGTAAAGACCAATCAACGGGAATACTACCAATATTTGACTAAACATATCAGGTGGAGTAATAATTGCAGACACAATTAACATTATTACGTACATGTATTTTCGGTTCTTTTTCATAAAATCTGGAGTGAGAACGCCAATTTTAGTAAGGAAATATACCAGAATAGGAAGCTCAAATACTAAGCCAACAGCAAATGTCACGGAAACAACCGTATTTATGTATGATGAAAGAGAAATCTGATTATATACGGATTCGCTTACATGATATGTTCCTAAAAAGTTTACAGTAAGAGGAACAATTAAAAAATAGCTAAATAAAATACCCATCAAGAACAGAACCGAGCTAATAAACACACCACCACTTGAGTATTTCCTTTCATTATCTTTCATTGCAGGTTTAACAAACTGCCATATTTCCCATAGTACATATGGAAACGCCAAAATAAAACCAGAAACAATTGATATGTACATGTGCGTAAGAAACTGCCCCGACATTTTTATATTGATAATTTTTAGGCTGAGGTCTTTTATGCAAAGGGCATTAAGAGATAAAAATTTCCCTAGCTCGCAGAGAGCTCTATTTGTTATGAAATCAGAAGTACTTGGTGCTAAAATGATGACATCAAAGATAATTCTGCGATTTACAAAAGCAATTATTGCAAATATAACTATAGCTATTAAGGACCTCATTATGTGCCATCTCAATTCATCGAGATGATCCCAAAAGGTCATAACTTTTTCTTTCTTGCCTGTGCCTTTCTTATTTTTTAACTCTTCCATATTTAATTTAAAGTTCAAAAATAAAAAAACCTCTTCAATGAAGAGGTTTTCATAACATCGGATTATTATTAATTTTCTTAAAATAAATTTCTAAGTAAAGACAATCTGAGTCCCCGGGCCATCGCACATTTCATATAGGTCGCCAACTGTTATAACATCTTTAACCTCTGCATGCAGGTCATCTTTGGTAAGTTTAAACATGTCCATTGCTAACTTGCATGCGAATATTTCCCCGCCACCAGCAGTTATTAGCTCAAGGAATTCATCAACGGGAGGAATATCTAGATCATCCATTTGTTTTTTCATCATTTTTGAAACCCCTGCCTCAACACCTGGTAATCCGCCTAGCATAGTTGGAAATGGCAACCCCCCTGGCATTCTCATTCCGGGATTGCCTACTGTTGAAGTATGTAATTTTTCCATTTGCTTTTTTGTAATAGCATCTAATCCAAAAAAGGTGAAGAAAAGTTTTGCTTCAATTCCTTCCATTACTGCTCCATTACCCATAACTAATGTGGCATAAACATCTTCAATATTTGCTTTTGAGCAAATAAGCAAGATCTTCTTTAAGGGCACTTTTTCATTATTTTCCATGATATTAATATTTAAATTATATACAAGATGTTGGTTTCGGAACACCTGCTATCTTTGTAGCCTTTTTTAGGGGAGCTCCTGGGAATAATCCATAAAATTCTTTTGCATTTACAACCCCTGATTTGCCAATACCTCTAATTGTAAGGCCTTCACCAGCAGCAACTTTGTTTCTAATCCATTCGATTAATTCATAATGTTTTTCAGTTAATTCAATGCCTTCTTCTTTAGCAATTTCAGCACCGATCTCTTTTGTCCATTGTGAAGCATCCTCCATATAACCTTCATCATTCAGATTAACTTCAACTCCTGCAATTGTTTTTGTTGACATATTTTTGATTTTATTAGTGATAAAAATTTAAATTTGATTCTGCTGTTCGTCTGTCGCTTTTGATATATTTTTTAGGAATGTTATCATAAAACCAATTCCTTTTCTCATTTCCTTGGAGTTCATTGCCTTCATAGCCTTAAACAATGAATATTCTTCAATATTTTCAACGTCAATACTCTTATAAACTATTAGAGCGCTATTTATTGCTTTGAGCATTTCAGGTTGGGTGAGACTTTTTACAGTTTCCATTATGGTAACAATGTTGTCAGCCAATAGTTTCATGTCCTCTGCTCCAAAATGAGTAACTATATTATCAAGAATTCTAATCGCTTCCCTGAAGAAATCAAAGTAGCCTTTCTTCTCAATATCGTTCATTAAATGCATTCCATCAAGACCAACTTGCTGTATGATTGGTGATAGATCCTTGAGTAGATCTTTTCCACTTTCGAGCATTTCAAAAAGCTCCGTGATCGTGTCTATGTTTCTGATTAGCTTTAGTATAAGAAGCTTAACTGCCTCTCCATCTACTTCAACTCCGGCATTATCAAGCTCTGTTACTGTGGATGAAAAAATATCAGTCCCAATCAGTGTAAGGTCAGCTGTTAGATCTTCTATTGATTGTCGGGTTTGCTTTTGAGCAATTACCTCATCAAGAACTATATCCAACTTATGGTTTATGTCATTTATCTGCTCTTGTATATTATTATCCATGATTTCTTTTTTTCGAATATTAATAATGAGCTCTAAAGTTTTTTACCAGCCATTTGCATTTCAGATTCAATTGGCATGTCTTTACCCTTAAGGAGGATATGCCAGTATATCCAACGGAATAGTAATTTGCCGTAATGGTTTGTACGAGTAATTTTCAGAAGTCCAAACGGGCCCAAACCGGGGAATGGAAATGATCCTGGTAATGGTTCAGTATCATAATTGAAATCAATTAATGTGCCTTTACCATATCCAGTTTCTATGTAGCAGTTGGCATGACCATCAAATTTTGCTGTTAATTCGCGTCCTTCAATTGCACATAGTAGATTTTCTTCAAGTATTTCTGCAGCAAAGTGAGCTACTGATCCTGCTTTTGATGTTGGAATATTGGAGGCATCACCAATAACAAAAATATTTTCATGATCAACCTGCTGTAGAGTGAACTTGTCAGTTTTAACGAAATTCATATCATCTCCTAAACCACTTGTTTCTATGAAATCAGCTCCTAGGTTTGTTGGCACGGTAACTAAACAGTCAAATGGAACTTCTTTTCCTCCGAAGTCCACAATTTTTTTATTCTCATTGTCAACTTCCATGATGTTGTAGTCGGGGACAATGTTGATATTTTTTTGCTCCAATAATTCGCCCAACATTTTTGTTGCACGAGGCTTGGTGAAAGCTCCTGGAAGTGGAGTTACATAGGTAATATCAACTTTATCACGTAATCCCCTCTCTGTAAAGAAAGCATCGGCAAAGAAGACAAATTCAAGAGGAGCAACAGGACATTTGTATGGAAGCTCAGTAATATTAACAACAAGCTTACCGCCTTTCCAGGTTTTAAAATGATTAGCCAATGCCACCGCTCCTTCGATAGTATAGAAATCGAAGATGTCTTTATACCACAGATTACCCATTAGGCCATCTGTTTCCTCGGGAGCTGTTCTTGTTCCAGTTGCAATTATTAGATAATCATATTTCAGGGATATGCCATCTTCAAGAAGCACACGATTTTTATCTGCTTCTACTTTTTCAATTGCTGAAAATATTACATTAACTCCAACTGGGAAGAAATCATTCTTAGGTTTAATTACATCTTGCTCATTGTAAATTCCAAATGGAATAAAAAGAAATCCTGGTTGATAATAATGAGTTTTATATTGATCAACGATGGTTATGTCCCAATCAGAACGTGAAAGTACCTTCCTCATTTTATTTGCCATCATTGTACCAGCTGTGCCTGCACCTAGAATTAGTAATTTTTTCATTTATCTTTGGTTAAAGTTTTTATATCATGTAAATAATCAATATTTTTGAAGAACCAAAGTTATATCTATAAATCTAGATGTGTGTTGTGAGCGATATGACATATATCATGATTAGTGACTAAACCCATAATTTAGAATGAAACCAAGTAATGAGATAAGTTCTTGTAAAACATGTGTTTACCGTAAACTTCTCTTTGATTCACTTACTGAAGAGGAGTATCAGATGGTAAATAGCTCCAGAAAAGAGTTTATTTATCGAAGAGGTGAAATAATACGTAGAGAAGGGGACCCCATAGATTCATTTTTATATTTACGAAGTGGCCTTATTAAACTGTACAAAACCGATCGAAATGGTAAAGATCATATACTTAGTTTAAACAAGCCTGGAGACTTTATAAGCCTATTAAGTATATTCTCTAATTCGGTATATAAATATTCAATTGCGGCCGTTGAGGAGACAAAGGTTTGCGATATTGATTTAGTAATATTACACAAGGTTGTTAGTACCAACAATAAGTTTGCTCTGAGGGTCCTAAACAGGATGAGCAAGGTTAGTGATGATATTATTGAAAGTCAATTCGAAATTAGACAGAGACAGGTAAAGGGTCGCATTGCATTTTTCCTATTATTTCTTACAAATAAGATTTATCGTAGCCACGAATTTCGTTTACCAATTACGCGTCGTGAAATTGGTGAGCTAATTTCGATGACAACTGAGAATACAATCCGAACTCTTTCTGAATTTAAAAAGGATGGGATTATTTCCATGGAAGGGAGAACAATTAATATTCTTGATTATGAAAGAATAAAGGGGATTTCTAATACTGGTTAATCATATTGCATGGTGTTAATTTCCGATTATGGTATTCTAATTTAATCATAAAAAAAGGGGCGCTTTCGCATCCCTTTTAATTCTTTAAATCACCAATTAATTAACAACCGCCTTCCACAACAGTACTTTTCTTTTTGCGTACTACTTTTATTGGTTGCTTTTCATTATCATTTTCTTGCATGGTAACATTTGAAGCAACATCATAATAATCGAAATCGGCTGTCCCTATTAAGTAACCATCGTCAGCATATGAATCACCAAGGTTGTCTTTCCACAGTTCGTAATACTCATAGCCACCCATTAAGGCCTTTACATTATCGAAGCCAAGTTGGCGGTATACCATCCATGGACCAACTGCATGTTGTAATGTTTCACCATATATGAGAACACAGAAACCATCTTCTTTAAGTTTCTTCAGTCGCTTCAAATTATCTTCGTTGAGAAGTCCAACAGTACTTATATTTTCAGAGCTAGGGATATGACCTCTGCTATAATCGAATGTATTTCGAATATCCATTATAATTACAGTATCAACTGTACCAGCCAAGATATCTTCCAGTTCATATGGAAATACATAGCCATCTTCCCATGCAACAAGCTCTATGGTTTGTTCAGGAGTTAGTTCATATTTCAATCGAGGGCCTGATAATGTAATCAAGCCTACAACTATCACTATCACAAATAATGATAATGCAATAATGGTTTTCTTTGGATTTAACTCGTGTATATGCATAATAAATTTGTTCTAGTATTTGTATTAACAGCCTCCTTCAGCAACAGTTTCTTTTTTCCTACGAGTGACATTAAGAGTTTTCTTTTCCCCTGCATCAAGTGATATTTCAGTACCTGTAAAGTAGATGCTTGCTCCCTGACGAAATTTATATAACTCAAATTCAGTAATTGGAGCAGTCTCTTTTGGCTCTTTGGGTTGAATTATTGTTCTTATCCAGCAATTCAGACCGCCCTTCATAACATAAATATTCTTATACCCCATTCTACGAGTAATTACCCATGCCTGATCAGCTTTAAGATCATCGTCAGAATAAAGAATAGTATTAATATCTTCAACATCAAGAATGATATCTGATTGTTCAGTTAGTAAACTATCCAGTGGTATATTATATGCACCAGGTAATGAGAACATATCATAATCATAATCAGCTCTAACATCAACTAGCTGGTAAAGAGGATCTTTTTCAATGATCATTTTCGCCACTTCATCCGTTGTAATATATCTCGTTGGTTGTGCAATATCCCACATTAATTTTTCCGGGTCTTGCTGTATGTAATTTGCTTTTTGGGGCAGGAATAATAATCCACCCGCAAGAACAACTATTACAATCATTAATAATATGTAGTTCCTATTCATATCTATTCGAATTTATATGGGTTAACAGTTTTCCGTACCCTCTTCTCAATTAACCAGGTAACGTAAAATACTATGATGGCTATTATTACAAAAATAAATGAGAATTTTTCATTTGAGATTCCAAACACATCTTCAATAGTCGCACTACCTAAACTGTCTCCATAGTAGAAAGATTCTAATGCTGGGAATAATTCTGAGAAAAGGAATATTCCAAGAAATAATCCGCCGGTGAAAACCATGGCATCGATTTTACCAATTGCAATTCCGGTGTAGCTTGTTCCCGGGCAGAAACCGCCAAGTATGAATCCCAAGCCCATCAATACTGATCCAATAACCATTGAGTTAATATAGGTGGGAACAACATATATAAGATTTAAATCGATCCATCCCATGTAATTGAAGTATAGCAGTCCAATCATTGCCACAACAACAGCTGTTAGAAATACACGTAGCACAACAAAGTTATATCCGTAAAATACTCCAGTTATGTTGCGTGAAGAAGAAAAACCTGATGCTTCAAGGATAAACCCGAAAGCAATACCTATTAGCAGTGCGATAACAAAATCCCATCCGCTGGCTATTTGTCCTAAAGGAATTAGTGGTCCCATAATAGTAGTATTTATTAAATCCATAATTTTCTAAAAAAATAAGCGAACACATAGCCACTTCCAAATAGAACGACCATGACCAACAAACCGCCAAAGGAGAATGCAGCGGTTCCACTTAGAGCAGCTCCGCTGGAACAACCTCTTCCCAGTTGACTACCAAAACCAAATAGAATACCGCCTAATCCTGCAGCAATTATTCTTGTTTTGCTTGTAATTTTTGGTGAATGTTCAACTCTGAGTTTTTTTACTCTCCCAAATAACACACCTGATAGTAGTCCTCCAATGAAAACACCAATTGATTCAAATACAAGCCAGTTGAACATTGGTGAGTGATCGGTGGAGATAAATTTACTGTAGTAAGTACTTTCTTCAGCATGTACGGGAGCAATTTTTTCCACGGTGGAAACAACGGCACTTTTAACAGCACCGCTGGCACCTAGACCTCTACCTGTAATATAAAAAGTAACAAGTAGAAGTAATCCAAGTAATACTCCTCCAAAATATGGATTTATGTACTTGGGTATACTTTTTTCTTTTGAAACTGTGTCCATTTTATTGATGTATAAGATTGGTTATCAATATAAGAATCTGGTTATTTGACCCGCTTCTACCATAATGAAACGGAAGAGGAGGCCGCCTAATAATACGAGGAATGATGGTATCCAAACAGGAACTTTGTATCCTGCCAACTCCAGAGTCTCAAGAATTGCCGGAATAATAAGCCCTAGAATGACAACACCTCCCCAGAATGTTGTTGTAAATGGTCCGCCCAAGAATAGTTCAGCAGCTTCGATACTTACTGCAGAACCCGCAAGGAACCCCATGAATAAGTGAATAATTAGAAATAGCTCTACACAAATTAAAGCTATATCTATCTTGGTTAGTACCTTTCTTTCAAAATGACTTTTCGACATCCAAATAATTGCTGCCAGTCCGGTCGAAAGTCCTGAAACCAGGAACAAAGGTCCTAGTATACTTGTATTCCATAACGGACGTGCATTAAATGCAGAGAGTAATATTCCAGTGTAGACTCCAAGAACAATTGCTAATCCCATCATAGCCCAAGCAAGAGGTTTCATGTTTTTCTTGACAAACTCCTCAAACTGATCAACAATATTGATTTTCCAATTCCAACCCGGTATCAGCTCTTTGATATAGACCGCAGCCCAAACCATCGATAGTGGTGTGATGAACATCAATGTCCATGCACCCCATGACATGGGTGATTCAATACGAATAGTTGTATATAACCTCCAGAAAAATAACTGGTGTTTTAGGTCAAGAAAAAGTGCAAATAGTCCAAGAACTAGAGCAACAGGTACTAGAAAAGGAGCCCACTTAACTGTGGTTTCCATTTCTTTTTCTTTATCAAGAATAGTAAATAGTCCGGCAAAAAACATAATACCTGCTGAGAGTCCTCCCAGATAAAGGTAAACCGGTATTTCCCAATGCCAAATATTAAGAAAAGGATCAATATTTGGAATATCACGACCGCTAATAAATAATTCTTCTTTCATCTTTTATATCCTTGATTAAGTAAGAAAAAATAATTGAGGTTTAGTTCCTGCTTCAGGAGCCAATACTTTCCATGTTCTGTTTTTCAATGCCTTCGACACATCACTATATGGATCATCCAAATCGCCAAAATGTAAACATCTTGTTGGACAAACTTCAACACATGCGGTGTTTTGACCTTTTTCTAGTCGATGGTGGCAGAAAGTACATTTATCAACATAACCATCAGGGTGAGAATATCTTGCATCATAAGGGCACGATTGGATACATGCTCCGCAACCAATGCACTCATTATGAGTTACCATAACAATCCCACCATCTATAATGTGGCTTGCTCCTGTGGGGCAGCATCTCACACATGGCGAATTTTCACAATGATTACATCTTTCAGAACGTAATTCAATTTCAACGTTTGGATAGCTACCGTTAACGTTTTCAACGATCCAATCCCGGCAATAACCAATTGGGACATTATTTTCTGTTTGACACGCAACTACGCAGTCGCTGCATCCGACACATTTAGCTGTGTCAATTGCCATTCCGTATCTCATATCTCTACCTCCATTCCTGGGTCAGTTGTTAAAAATGTAACGAAATTTCCTCTCATTCCGGTTCCTCCCATCATTGGGTCAACCATAATGTTAGTAATTAGATTAGCATCACTCGCTCCTCTACCGTAAGTTCGGGTAAGTTTTTTGTTATTGTGTCCAAACCCATGAACCATGTAAACGGAGTCCCATCTGATTCTTTCTGTTATTCTAACCTTGATAGGGAATGTGGAAACAACTCCGTCTTGGTTTTGTAACCAAACTTTTTGTCCTTTTTCCAAATCCCAGAGATCTGCTACTTTTGGATTAACCCAAACGCTATTAGTATCCATCAGATCATGTAGGTTTGGATTATTTGAAGTACGTGAGAAGGTATGCATAGGTGCTCTTCCATAAATTAACCGATAAAAGCCTTCTTCCGGTTCCGGATGTTTTGTGAATTTTGGTAGAGGGTCGAAACCATGGTCCTCAAATTCAGTTGCATATAATTCAATTTTCCCAGAGTTTGTATTGAAACTATACTCTTCACCATCGCCTAAATATAAAGGCCCTGATTTTCTTGGGAAGATCTTAATTCCAATTTTTTGCATCTCATCAAGAGATGTTCCCATCTGCTTAAGCTGCCAGTCAAGAACTTCTGAAAAATCATCGTAGTCGAAGTATGATCCTAATCCAAGTCGTTCACCCAGTTGTTTGGCAATCCACCATGAAGGTTTTGATTCCCATTTAGGTTCAACAGCAGGCATTCGCAACGCAATATTTGGCTCGCGGTGAGGCGCCGATCTTATTGTATCATATCTCTCAAGATAAGTGCATTCTGGTAGTATTACGTCGGCATATCCTGTGATATCCATTGGCATTGTGTCCACAACAGCGATGAAGTCAACAGACTCGGCGGCCAACTGGAAAAGTTCTTTATTTGGAATTGTAAGAGGTAAATTTGTGCCTGCTACTATCCATGCTTTAATCTGATGTTTATAATCAAATTCAGGAATGGATGCCTTGAGTAATTCTGTGGTTATGCCCATTGCTGATAATGGATATTTTCCATCAAGATTGTCTTTCCATGACCAATGTGGGTGAGGGTATTTTGGGTGAGGGTAGGATGGGACCTTTACTGCTTCTTTGAAATAAAAACCACCTCTTTTACCCCATGATCCCAATAGTGCATTTAGAATCGCAATTGCTCTTTCTCTTTGACTATCATCTCCATACCAAGCAACATGTCGACCTGGATGTACAATTACAGATGGAGAAGCATTTGCCATCTCACGGGCTGTTTTACGAATTACATCTGGTTGAATTGTTGTTATACCATATGCCCATTCTGGTGTCATATTCTTAACATGATCTTTGAGTTGTTCAAAACCAATGGCATACTGTTCAATATATTTTTTGTCATAGATGTCTTCATAAATCAATACATGAATCCATGATAACAACAATGCTAAATCTGTTGCAGGTTTTATTGGAAGCCAGTATTTCGATTTGCTTGCAATGGTGCTCAGACGCGGGTCAACGGTGATAATTGTTGCATTACGTTCTATCGCAGTTGAAACTTCCTGTACCTGACCATTGTGCATGTTTTCACCAAGATGTGATCCGATAAGAACAAGACAATCAGTATCCCGGATGTCGGTTGGTTCAGGTGAACCGATCCAACTACCATATGTAGCGGAAAAACCTACCTCACGAGGACCTCTACATTGAGCCCATGCTGGTTCTCCTTCATTATCTGAACCATAAGCATGAAGCAAATGCTTGAAATGAGCTCCAGGTGCTCCATGATTAAATAGCGCAAATGACTCAGGGCCGTGGTTTTCACTTACATCTTTCATTTTCGAAGCCACAAGATCAAGGGCTTCACTCCATGAAGCTTTTCTAAAACCTTGTTTCCCGTCCACAGTTTCTCTGATAAGAGGTGTTTTTAACCTGTCGTTATCAGTGTACATCCCAACTCCACCAGTACCACGAGGACATAGTCGACCACTACAATGAGGGTCTTCCTTATTACCTATGATTTTTCTGATATTGTTGCTTTTGTCAACGTAAGTCCATCCTGCACATTTCCAAAAACAAACTTCACAGTAAGTGGGAAAAGATGTCATTTCTTCATCGCTGACGGGATGTTGTGAATTTGATGCCTGAGCCTTGTTAACTCCGTTCCAGTTTAAGGCGCTAAGCCCTATTGCTGCTGCTCCTGCGCCAGCTGCTGAAACTTTAATAAAATCCCTTCTTGTTTTCATCAGACCTTATTTATTATGCTTTATTAAGCAGTTTAGTTGGATCTCTCCAATGAGAAAAATTTATTTTAAAGATTAACTAGCTAAGTATTTATTAAGTTCCTGATCATTTAAATTGTAACTTAGACATAGTTTTTCTTTGGAAGGCGTCTTGATTTTTATAATGGTGCTTTTGTTCAGTTCATATAATATCTCTACAAATAAATTTGAAATTAGATACAGATGAACGGAGTATTCTTCATTTTGTCTTATGAGCAATTCTTTACCAGAATTTATAACCATCACTGCTTGCTCAGTTTTTGTAAGACTATTAAAAGATTTTTTTGTTAAAGTGTCCATGGTTATCTTCTTATTGTTTAACAGTAGGTCGATATAATATTGCACTTTTAAAATCCTGTTTTCTTTTGATATTATTAGGAATATTATCCGTAATAGAAATTATTAGTACAGATAATATCCAATATCCAGGTTTAGCAACCGCCGCCTGAGCCACCTACTTTTTTAGTAGTTAGAACACCAGCTTTATTTTCAAACTGATTTCCTTTGCCACCCCATTCTTTGTATGCACCATCATAAATCTTAACATTGGTCCATCCCATAACATCGGTTAAACCAACATAAATTACAGCTGCAATTACGCCAGTATTGCAATATACTAAGATTGGTTTGTCTGCTGAAAGTTTATATTTAGCAACAAATGCCTCCATTTCGGCTTTATTTTTAAAACCTTCTGTAGCATTTAATACTTCTTTATAGCCAATATTGATTGCTCCCGGGATATGCCCAGCACTTTTGTCTGAAGTTCCATCAAATTCTTCAGTTGTACGAGCATCAACAATTACTGCTTTTCCTGATTTAACATCGGCAATATCAGCATAAATGGAGGAATTAACTTTTGGTGTGAACGTTGCTTTTGCAACTTTAGAAGGCATTTTTGTTATTGGAACGCGTGATTTTCTCCATTGAGCCATATCCTTCTGTAGGATTTTTACATCTGGAGCACCTAAATATTTTAGTATCCAATAAACACGTGATGAATATTTCTGTGATCCTCCATCATATACTACAATGGTTTTTGTTTCACTTACTCCTTTTGATCCAAAAATTGATGCAAGTATTGCAGGGTCGTGAATTAGGCCTTCAATTTCTGTGTCTTTATATAAAGTTTTGTGGGGAATGTTTACCGCACCTTTGACATGAGTTTTTTTATAGCTATCTGCTTTGCTCGCATCAACAATAATTATATTCTTGTTGGTTTTGAACATTTTCATAAAGTCCGCTGCACTAATGATATCACCCTGCGCCATTATGCTGGATGAATATAGAACAACTAGTAATCCTGAGAGTAATATATATGTTAACTTTTTCATTTTTTGCTTTTTTTGGGTGATTAGAATTTGGCTTGAACCTGAATCATAAATGCATCATTGTCATACTCATTAAAATCACCATTGGTTTTTCCTTCGCTGTTGTATAGGTAGTTAACCTGAATTCTTGTCCAATCGTTTAGAAAGTAATTCAGACCAAATGTAATTGTGTTCTGATCATATGTTTGAGTGTTTCCAAGATAAGAATAAGCGGTTCCGTCTGGGTTGTAAGTTTCATATTTTACAATTGGTTGTAAGCTCCAGGGTGTCATGTACATGGCAGCTACCCAGAAACCATCTTTGTCATATGTTGGAAGAGTTGTCGCAGTTGCTTTTCCTCCACAACCACCACCACCGGCGATCTCTCCAATATCTTGGCCCATTAAATATTCACCTTGAAGCATGAAATTCCACTTTTCGAAAGTTAAATCAAATGCAGTTCTGGTGCGTCTTTTTTGTTCGTCGTTAATGTCTTTGGTACCAACAAATCCGGTACGATAACTACCTCCAATTTTTAACCATTGCCATGGAGCAATAACTATACGAGCCGCAATGTCTTTATTGCTGTTGTCATCAATATGATTAATTCCTGTACCGTTTAGTATGGCTACCTTGTATGAAATCAAATCAGGAATTCCAAATAGAGAATCAGAGCTACCAAGTAACATAAGTCCCATATCACGAAATGGAGCAGCAAGCTCGTTTACTACAGTTGATCTTCTAATTGTGTTTAAAGCAAAACAAGGAGTATTAAGTTCAAGACTAAAAGGTGACTTGTATTGTCCCAAAGAGAATTTTAAATATTTACCAAAAGGGGCGTATGTAACAAAAGCATCCAGTAAATAAGGGCTTCCACCAGATAATCCAGGGCTAAATTCAGCCATTACATAATAACTAACATCATAAGGTATCGATCCTACAATACCAACCCGAGCTCTTTTAAAGAAAAATGAACTTGGTTTAATTGGATCTCCATTAGCTTTATCGCCATTTAGGTATGAGTTAAACTGAGGTTGTATGTAACCCACAATTTGTGGACCGTCATCGGATGATGTTTCAACACAGCCTTGTGCAAGTATTGTATTACTATTAATTATGGTAATTAATAATAATCCTATGAGTAAAGTTGCTTTTTTCATGTTTACCGGTCTTATATAAATTTGTAGTTTAAAATATCAACCTCTGGCACCACTAAGTGCCAGAGGAATCAATTCTGTTTATTAATTATTTACTTCAAATGTGTAATCATATGAGTGATGCCATGTTACTATTGGATTGTAAGCATCAAGATCGTCATGAATAATGCGGTTAGCACCAAAAAGAATACTTTTTGCATTTGTATATCCAAGTACTTGTAAGTAAGAAACAACGAAAGATGAAGTTTGACCTGTGAAGCAGTAAATATATGTGTCTTCTTCAGCAGGAAGAGCATTAATGTTGTCAAAATTAATTGGCTTAAACTGATAAGCACCAACGAAATGTCCTAATCCAATGTACTCCTCATCATTTTTCCAGAAATTGTAAGTATTATAGGCTGTAGGGTTAGCTAATATATCATCAGATATTAATCCCCATTCACCAGCAGCAAGCATAGTGTTAATATTAGCAGCAAGAATTTCTACTGGGTCAGTTGATGTTGTTTCCCATTGAGGAAGTTCATTTGTTGGGAGTTCAGGGCCATCCGTTGTAACCCAATTTGGATTACTAACTCCAAAGTTATTAACTTTACCTGTCCAAAGATCAAATGCTGTGTTCCAGTAAGACATTCCAAATTTCATAACTTTAGCTTGAAAACCTGATAGTCTCAATGCCATTGCACCACGTCCGGCAGTTTGACCAGTTTTACAAACAACAAGAATAGGTTTATCTGAATAATCAGCAGCTGTAGTCACAATATCAGTTAGAGCTACATTGATAGCACCTTTAATATGACCATTATTGAAATCACTTTCTCCTCTAATATCAAAAACATGATAATCAGGAATTGTACATTCGTTTTCAACATCAACAATACCGCTACCATCTACCATAGGGGCAGGAGCAACAACCCAACCATCTGCTAATATTGTTCCAATTTCAAGGTTTTGATCCACAAGGTAGTTCTTTAGAGTTGTAAAATTTCCCTTGTCAGCAGGTGTAATATCATCATTGTCATCTTTACAACCTGTTAATACGAATGCTGGAATCAGCATCACTACTAGAAAATAACTAAATAATTTTTTCATTTTTAAAAATTTAAGTGTTACAATTAAAATTCAATTTTAGTTAATGTTAATTTATTAACAAATGTAGGTTGTACATATGCACATATTTACATGGGAACATTGTAATTGGTCGTAACAAAAACTGTAATTTGACATAAAAATTTATGACGGACACCGAAAATTTGCTAGAATTTGTACATTTGCATGAAAATATTGTGGAAATGAGTAAGGTTGTTGATTTACCGGCAAGTTGTATTGTAGAGAACATACAATCTGAGTGTTTTAGCGTCTTGACGGATGAGGAAAAAGATCTGCTGGAAAAGAACACCATAAATATTGAATATAAGAAGGGAGAGGTTATTGCTAAGCAAGGAACCTTTGCTTCACATGTTATTTTTCTAAAATCAGGCTTGGTTAAAGTCTATATTGGAGGTCAGTCGAAAGATTTAATCTTAAAGATGATTCCAGAAGATCATTTCATTGGATTGTCATCCATTTACGATGGTAATAATACTTTTATTTATTCTGCATCAACCTATGTTGATACTGTTGCAAGCTTAATAGATGTGAACTTTTTCAAATCCCTGCTGAGAAAAAACGGGAATTTTGCATATAAAATAGCCAATATCCAAAATGAGAATGCTGCCCAGGTTTATGGTAGGTTTTATTGCTTAACCAGAAAGCAATCAGGTGGTCTAGTTGCTGATTTAATGCTTTGCCTTGCTAATCGTGTGTTCAAATCCGATAAATTTTGTTTACCATTGTCCAGAAGTGACCTTGCGGATTTAACAGGTCTCTCCATTGAAAGCGTTCTCCGAATAATGAAGGATTTCAAGAATGAAGGTCTAATCGAAACAAAGGGTAAGAATATTAAGATTCTAAACGAAGAACAGCTCGATAAGATTTCCAGATTTGGATGAAAAAAAGAGGCCGAAGCATTGCTTCTTCCCAAAACGCATCATTATTTATTTTAAATTCCAATACACCGCGAGGTAGTTTACATTTTCTGGTTTTTTATATGTCAACAGAAAGTGTGATTCGGACATTAAAGAAATTTCAAGAAGATGGATTGATTAAAATTACCGGTAAAACCTTTGAGGTAATCTACGGAGAAGGATTGATGAAAATTTGCCACCTTGGGTAGTTCCCTTGTTTATCTTGATTATATATAAGCCAATGTTATCCATGATATTTTAGTAATTTAGTATTTTCGCGTTTTAACGGTATTCTGTGAACAAGGAAGTACATACACGAAGATACTTTATTAAATCTGCCTTCATTGGGTTGATTGCAGGATCTGCTGTTCTATGGGGTAAGATGGTTAGCAGACAAAAAACCATTATCTCAAAAAAGAAACACTCCATTCCGTACAATCCTAATAAGGAGGTTAGTTTTCATGATGAATTCATTGTTATTAATCAAGATAATAATATTCAGGTATTATCGTCCAGGTGTACTCATCTGGGGTGTAAAATAATCAACGAATCCGAATCAAAGCTTCACTGCCCATGCCATGGTTCTTCATTCGATTTGGATGGAAATGCCTTGGTGGGTCCGGCATTGAGGCCGCTGGAAAAGCTTGATTTTGAAGTTGATAGAAATAGCAGTGTTCTTACTGTTCAAGTATAAATTATAATTGGAAAAGGTAAAAAACATATTTCACAAAGTAACCTATGGGCAGGTATCATTGGCAGCATTCTTGATTTGTGCTCTCACCGGAGTTTTCATAGCCATACCATATGATGTTAATAAGCCTTTACTGTCAATAAGCTCTTTGATGATACTAAATCCAACGGCATCATTCATTAGAAATTTACATTTTTGGAGTGCGCAGATATTCTTAATTGCTACACTAATACATATCTGGGATCATTTTAAAATAACTGCAGATATTAGAATAAAAAAGGGAGTTTGGCTTCGACTTACGATTGGTGTAATAATTCTCTTTTTGGCAATGCTTACGGGGTTTCTTCTCAAGGGTGATGCCGATACGCAGCAGGCATGGCGTATACTTGACAGCCTAATTAAAGAAATTCCCATCCTTGGAAATTTGATGGCTTATTCTCTTCTGGGTAATGAAGATAGTTTGCAATTGGTCTACGTTCATCACATTGCCACATTTACAATATTTCTAGCGGTTATAACCTTTGAGCACTCCAGGAAATTATGGCCCATTTATAATTCTTTCTTTCTAGTATTGTTAGGAACCATTATACTTTCATATTTTTTTACTGCTCCGCTTCATGATGGTATTAACCCAAGCGTAAAAGGTCCATGGTATTTTGTTGGATTTCAGGAAGTTCTCCATTGGCTTACAATGCCATGGATTTCAATTTTAATTATTATTCTATTTCTCACCTTAATTTATCTCATCCCATATACAGGTAAACATATATCATTTTTCAGTAAACGCTCCTTGTTGATTATTACCATACTTTACATACTCTTAACCATAATAGGGATGTTTTTTAGGGGTGAAAACTGGCGTTGGGTATGGCCTTGGCACGAGAATTATTCACATTCTGTTCTGACCTCTTTCAGAACATCAAGTATTAACTTGACCGCTGAGTATACAGAATCTGATATATCAAGTTCAGGACTTATTGATGGTAAAAAAGAAAGCTGTATTGTTTGTCACCAAAATGTTATGGGCTTCACTTCATCGCATAACCCGGAAGCCATTGGTTGTTTTTCATGTCATGGAGGAAATCCATATGATGGTAGCAAGGATGGTGCTCACAGCCAGATGATACTTTTGCCTGGTAATTTTGCTGATGCGGATATGAGTTGTGGAACAACCAACTGTCATCCTGATATTACCCAACGGAAATCTTCGAACCTAATGTCAAACTTAAGTGGTATGATAAGCGTTGACAGGTTTGTGTTCAATGAGCAGGATAACCCCGATATACTTACTGATTTTCACCACCTGGGAAATAGTGCTGCAGATGAGCATCTGAGAAATTTATGTGTAACTTGTCATCTGGATAATCCAAAAACCGAATCAGGCCCTATCTCGGATAAAAGCAGGGGAGGAGGGTGTCTGGCATGTCATGTGAATTATGATCAGTTTGCAACTACTGCATGGCTTAATCATCAGGCTGATGTGTTTGACACTACATATTTAGTTTATCACCCTTCAATAAGCATGCAGGTAACTAACCAGCATTGTTTTGGGTGTCATAGCCGTTCTGCCCGAATTTCCACAAGTTATGAGGGATGGCATGAAACCCAATTAGTGGCAGATAATGTTCTTCTTGATAGTAATTACAGGATTGTTGAAGACAGCAGAGTTTTTAAGTTTGTTCAAGAAGATGTTCATCATAAACTTGGATTAAGCTGTATTGATTGTCATAACTCATATGAGGTTATGGGAGACGGAAATTATTATGCACACCAGGAAAATCAAAATACAATATCATGTTCCGACTGTCATTTCAATGGAGAACCATCCACTGTTGATGCTAATAATCTTGATGATGAATCGGCTAAAATTGCTAGTATGCGTTTTGGTGCCAATGGCGACAAGAAATTTCTTGTAACAAATAAACGGGATATCCCACTTGTTAATACAGAAGTGAAAAATGATACCAATTTCTTCTTTACAAAAAATGAAGGGGTTGAATTTATATTGAGCCCTCCAAATGTAGTTTGTACCAAAGGGAATGCACATGATGATCTTAGTTGTTCAGCATGTCATTCATCATGGGCACCAAGCTGTATCGGCTGTCATAATGAATATGATCCCGCGGAAAATGGCTATAATATGATTGCCAATGAAGAAAAGATGGGTAGTTGGGTTGAATATGTTGGTGAATATAACCATGGACCACCGGCCTTGGGAGTAAGACGGGATGTCGATCATAAGGAAGTTATTCCTGTGGTACCCGGTATGGTTTTGACAATTGATGTGGGTAGCTTCTCAAAGGAACTGCACGATTCATTGATATTTCATAGGCTATTTGCTCCATCAGCTCCTCATACAACGGTTACCCAAGGTAGAGATTGTAAGTCGTGTCATAATAATCCAATTGCATTGGGATATGGAAAGGGTAAAATGGAATTTAATCCAGATAATGGAAAATGGAGTTTTGATTCATATTACAAGAATAATCCCAATGATAATTTGCCCGAAGATTGTTGGATTGGATTCTTGGATGACAGATCGGGTGAAAAAGTGTCAACCAGGTCAAACGTATTTCCATTTTCAGTGGAGGATCAAAAAAGGATATTAAGGGTCGGGGCATGCTTAACATGTCATGACCAGAATACCAGCTTAATGGAGTCGACTGTATATAATTTTGATTCAATCGTTAGTTTGAAAAAACCTGTTTGTATACTTCCTTTTTATTAGCATATAACGGCTGCCATCATAAATTCTCCCTGAGAACCTTTTCTTTTTGGGTTTCTTAATACCTTTGTCATATGATTTATCCAAAAATATTTGAGCAAAAGATAGGGTTTGATTTAATAAAAGAGTATCTCCGAAACAATTGTATCAGCGATATGGGTATTAAATTCGTTGACAAGATAAGGTTTAGTTCAAATCCAGAAATCATTAAAAAGTTATTGGATCAATCATTTGAGATGGTTACACTATTAACCACCGGGCCTTCATTTCCAGCTAAGGACTTTTTTGATATGAGGGATAACCTTTCCGAATTAACCACTCCTGGCAGCTATATCGAGCAGGATGTACTTTTTAGTTTAAAGGCATCATTGGAATCAATTGGAAATATTCTCGGTTATTTTGATAATGTTGAAAAGGAAGAATACCCAGAGTTATTAAGTCTTTCTGGCGAAGTTGTATTTCCCTACAATCTTTTTCCGGAGGCCGAAAGGATAATTGATGAAAAAGGAAAAATCAGGGATAAGGCATCTCAAAGATTATCCGAAATAAGAAAATCACTAGTTAACAAACAAAATAAAGTACTTAGTGAAACTAAAAAAGCTTTTGAAAGAGCTAAGAAGTCTGGATATGTACCTGAGAATTCTGAGATCACCATAAGAAGTGGAAGACCTGTAATTCCGCTAAAAGCTAGTGATAAAAGATCAATAGGTGGTATTATTCATGACGAATCATCATCGGGTCAGACAGTATTTGTTGAAGCTCCTGCTTCTTTTGAAATAAATAATGAAATACGTGAGCTGGAAAATGAGGAAAAAAGAGAAATTATAAAAATTCTGATAGAGTTCACGGATAAATTAAGACCATTTATTCCAGATTTATTTAATGCGTACAGATTTTTAGGGTTAATTGATTTTATTTATGCAAAGGCCAAATTTTCCATTAGCATAAAAGCAAGCAGACCAAATATATCTTCCCATAAACCTATTATTATTAAAGATGGAGTGCATCCTCAGTTATTTCTTACACTAAGCGATCAAGGAAAAAATGTTGTGCCTCTAAATCTTTTATTGGATGAAAGCCAACGGATAGTAATAATTTCTGGGCCCAATGCTGGTGGTAAATCAATATGTTTGAAAACAACAGGTATTTTGCAATATATGCTTCAGTGTGGCCTACTTGTATCCGCTTCACCCGATAGTGTTTTTAGAGTATTTAAAAATATATTTATTGATATCGGTGATGAACAATCACTTGAAAATGATCTGAGTACCTATAGTAGCCACCTGCTAAACATGAAATATTTTCTTAGATATTCCAACTCAGAAACACTTATTCTAATTGATGAGTTTGGCTCTGGTACAGAGCCACAGTTGGGAGGTTCTATTGCAGAGGCAACACTTGAGCAACTCAATAAGAAGAACTCTTATGGAATTATTACAACCCACTATACCAATGTGAAATTAGCTGCCGAAAAACTTGAAGGAATTGTGAATGGTGCAATGCTTTTTGATTCAAAGGAGATGCAGCCATTGTACGAACTTCAAATAGGAAAACCAGGAAGTTCCTTTGCCTTTGAAATAGCAAAAAAAATAGGGTTTCCTTCTTATGTTCTTAAAGAAGCAAAGAAAAAGAGTGGAGGAAAACACGTTAGGTTTGATAAACAACTTCAGCAATTGGAAATAGATAAGATCAAGCTTCAAAAGCAACAGCAAAAAGCTAGCTCCTATGATGAAAATCTCAATCGAATGATCGAAGAATATAATGTGCTGATTACTGATTTGGAAAAATCAAAAAAGAAGATAATAAATGAAGCTCAGGAGCAAGCATTAAAGATTATAGAATCATCCAATAAAGCTGTTGAAAATACAATACGTGAAATTAAGGAAGCTGCTGCAGAAAATAAAAAAACAAAAGAGATTAGAAGGGAGCTTGAGAAAAAGAAGGATGAGATAACCAAGGAAAACGACGTAACATTATCTACTACTAAGAAGCCCAAGCTGCCAAAGAAAAAGAAACCAGTTGTGGTTCCGAAAGGTTCAAAACAAGAAATTTTGAAAGAGGGTGATTGGGTTAATATTGTTAATTCCACTATGGCTGGAGAGCTAATTTCATTAAGTGGAAAAGAAGCAGTTATTAACATAAATGATGTGAAAATTACCACAACAATTGAAAAAATACAGAAAACCCATCAACCAACAAAACCCAACATACGACGTAAATCCTATTCTGATATAGTAAATGACATTAATCAAAAGGCAGCAAACTTTAGTTTAAAACTAGATCTTAGAGGAAAACGTTCCGAGGAAGCCCTATCAGATTTAAAAAGCTACATCGACGAGGCTATATTATTAAATCAAAATGAAGTAAGCATACTACATGGCAAAGGCTATGGTATACTACGCGAGCTTATCCGAGAATATCTTCAAACGGTTGATGAAATTCGAGATTTTGGTGATGCACCATTAGAGATGGGAGGCTCCGGAATAACTAGAATTTACTTCTAGCAATTCCTCACCTTAATTTATATATATAATACATTTCTATGGGAAAAATATAGTAACTTTGCTTTGTAAAACATATGTTCATACATATGAACATATTATTAAAACCAACATTATGAGAAAAATAACTGTACTCATAGTATTGCTATTGCTGTTAGGTAGTAGCATTTTAGCTCAACAGCGGACAATAACAGGAACTGTTACTAATGTCTCAGATGGTAGTACAATACCTGGAGTTACGGTACTTGCATTAGGGACAACTCTAGGCACAGTTACCGATATCGATGGTAACTACCAGATTCAGATCGATAAATCAGTGACAAAACTGCAATTCACCTTTATTGGAATGAGAACGGAAACTATTGAGATTCAAAGTGCCAATGTAATTAATATCAGAATGGAAAAGAGTGATATTGGACTCGATGAAGTTGTTGTTATAGGTTATGGAAGTGTAAAAAAGAAGGATCTGACAGGTGCAGTGGTTTTGGTGGATATGGATGAGTTATCAGATATTCCAGTGAGTTCATTTGATAAGAAACTGCAGGGACGCGTAGCAGGTGTCCAGGTAACATCACTAAGTGCTCAGCCCGGTGGCGCAACATCAATGAAAATCCGTGGATCCAATTCAATTATGTCTGGTACAGAACCTCTTTATGTTATCGATGGTGTACTAATGGAAGGACAGCAGAACTTCTCATGGATCGGAAGTCCTTCGGAAAATGGTTTAAGCTCTATTAATCCCAATGATATTGAATCCATTAATATACTTAAAGATGCATCGGCGACTGCTATTTACGGCGCAAGGGGAGCAAATGGTGTGGTTATTATCACAACAAAGAGAGGAAAAGAGGGTAGTGATAGAATAACCTTTAAGGCCAGTTATGGTATTCAGCAAAAGTCATCCTCGGTTGATGTCATGAATGCAAAGCAATTCGCAACACTATATGATGAAGCTGGATATAATGCTAATCCATCAGGATATATGCCGCTTTATCCAAATCCTGACTCTCTGGGTGTTGGTACTGACTGGCAAAAAGAGATTTATCGAGATGCACCAATTCAAAACTACCAGCTTTCATTTTCGGGTGGAGACGAAAAAACTCAGTATTCTCTGAGTGGTAATGTATTTCAGCAGGATGGTATTATTGTAGGATCTGATTTTACCAGATACAGTTTGAGGTTTACATTCGACAGGCAATTGAATAAACGCTTAAAGGTTGGAACATCAGTTGGTTATAATCATACAATAAATAACACCGTTCCAACTGATACTCCTGGAGGGTTCTTTCCCGGTGTTGTAAATTCTGCTTTGACCTTTAATCCAGTTCTTCCTATATATGACGAGGAGGGTAACTATACTTTAACGGATCCAAATGCAGATGCATGGCTTGATAACCCAGTTGCCGTAACTAGATTAGTTGATGCAGTTAGTAAGATTGGCAGGTTAATTGGAAACGTATATGCCGAGTATGAAATTATTAAAAATTTGAAATTTAAAACCAGTCTCGCAACGGATTTATACAATCAAACTCAGGATATGTATACCCCAAGAACTATATATTCGGGATCCTTTAATGATGGCCAGGCACGATTTGCTTATACAAAACTTCAAACCATCCTCTATGAGAATACCTTTTCATATAATACAAATATCAAAGGTGTTCATGATATTTCAGCTTTTGCTGGTTTAACATTCCAAAAGAACAACTCAAGAAGTTACATAAATATTTCAACGGGCTTTCCAAATGATATTCTCGGTTATTATGGAATTGAAAATGCAGAAAATATGCCAAATATTTATGCTTCATTTGCTGAGTCTGCAATTGTTTCCTATATGGGAAGGGTTAATTATAATCTCAATAAGAAGTATCTGTTTACAGCTACTGGTAGGGTAGATGGGTCATCCCGTTTTGGCAGTAATTATAGATATGCTTTCTTCCCGTCAGCAGCATTTGCATGGAGATTGATCGAAGAATCATTTATCTGGCAAACAGGAATATTTTCCGACCTTAAATTGAGACTGAGTTATGGAATATCCGGAAATGATAGGTTTTATGATTATGCCTATATAAGCACCATTTCAGGGACACAATATTACTTTAACGGTGGTTATCCTGCTTCTGGGTTTGCACCTATTACTCCAGCCAATGCCAATTTAAGATGGGAGAAAACGGCACAGTTTGATATTGGACTTGACATGGGATTCTTCGACAGTAGAATTGCTATCACTACCGACTATTATTACAAGAAAACCACGGACATGCTTTATAATTCTGAATTGCCATTCACTACTGGCTATTCAAGTTATTTCGAGAATATCGGGAGTATGAAAAATTCTGGATTTGAATTTAATATGCGTACAGCAAATCTTATAAACCGATTTAAGTGGAATACAGATTTCAATATATCGTTTAATGACAACAGAATTCTTGATCTAGGTGGCAAAACACTTTATATCAATAATGATACCTACAAGTTAAAAATAGGGTCTTGGTCAATAATAACTCAGGGTGAACAACTTGGAAGTTTTTACGGACTGCAGGCAGATGGAATCTGGCAGCTTGATGAAGCTGATCAGGCTGCAGTATATAATGCAGAACCAGGTGATTTTAAATACATAGATCAGAATGACGATGGTAAAATTGATAATAAGGATAGGAAAATAATTGGCCACGCACTTCCAAAATTCTTTTGGGGACTGAATAATTCATTCTCCTATGGTAATATATCTCTTGATATATTCATTCAGGGACAACATGGTAATGAAATCCTTAACAGTAACAATTTCGAGCTGGAATCAGGCAATGGTTTGTCAAATGCATCAGTTAATATGCTTGACAGGTGGACACCTGAGAATCCAAGCAATAAATATCCAAGAGCCAATAGAAATACCGATTATCTTCATATGTCAGACAGGTATCTTGAGGATGGTTCATATGTGCGAATTAAAGTTATCACAGTCTCATACAACCTTCCTTCCAGATGGATGAAGACATTGAAGATAAGTGATGCCAGAGTGTATTTAACAGGCGAAAACCTATTCACATTTACAAATTATTCAGGTTTTGATCCCGAGGTAAGTAGGTTTGCATTTGATAATACCAGAATAGGTTATGATTATGGAGGATATCCATCTGCCAGAACTTATTTAGCTGGAATTGTAGTTAATTTTTAACCTTAAATTGTTTAGTCATGAAAGCGATATATTCAATACCACTGATTCTAGTTCTACTTATTGCTGTTTCCTGCCAGAAACAACTTGAATTAGAACCCTATAAAATATACTATGATAATTATTATCAGACTGAAGAAGATGCCAACGGTGCCATAAATGCTGTTTATTCTTTATTGACTTATGTAAATCAATATAATAGCTATCTATGGTTATTACAGGATGTGGCATCTGATGATTGTATTTCACGTACGACATTGAATGACCCGAATATTCATCAGTTTAACAACTATGATATTGAAACAACGAATACCTATCTTGAAGGTATATGGCAGGGATCATACCTTGGTATCTTCAGGGCAAATATTGTTTTAGAGAAAGTGCCTGATATTGAAATGGACTCGGCAAAAAAATCACAAATACTGGGGGAGGCACACTTTCTGAGAGGATTGTTTTACTTTAACCTTGTAAGAATCTATGGTGATATTCCTCTAATTGTCAAACCTATCAGCCCGGACTTAAATGATGAAGAGAAATATGTATCCAGAACATCCAGTGATGAGGTTTATAATCAGATAATATATGACTTCACTGTGGCAGCTGAGAAATGCCCCCAGGTATATTATTCTGGTGGTGATAAGGGGCGTGCAACAAGTGGTGCATCATTGGCATTTTTATCAAAGGTTTACCTTACAATAGGAAATTGGGAAAAAGCTTACCAGGAAGCCAATAAAGTTATGGAATTGGGGATTTACGGACTATATGATGATTACTCAAGTAACTTCAAGGATATAAACCGTAATGGCAAAGAGTCAATATTTGCAGCTCAATTTTACTCAGGAGTGCCAAGCCAGCAAAATCAAATAGTAATTAGTGGTTTACCTAATATCCCAGGCACGTTTTCTGCTGGTGTGGAAATAATGTTACCAACAGAAGATCTTCTCCAGAGTTTTGAAGAAGGGGACTATCGAAAGGAAGTTACATTTTTTGACCAATACTGGTTTGACACCTTTTATCCTCATGTATGGAAACACTGGGATCAAGATACTTATGCACCAGATGAAACTGCACAATGCGGATCCAATTTTGCCATAATGCGATACTCAGAGGTTCTTTTAATCTATGCCGAGGCGCTAAATGAATTTTTAGGTCCATCGAGTGAGGCTTATTTAGCCATAAATACTGTTCGTCAGAGAGCACGGAATGGTAATGAAAATGTTTTACCTGATCTGGATGGATTATCGAAGGATGAGTTCAGAGTGGCTGTATTGCATGAGCGTCGTGTTGAATTTGTTAATGAAGGTATCAGATGGTATGATCTTGTTCGCACCGGGAATTTGATAGAATTTGTCAATAGAGCTAAGAACGAAGCAAACCCGCAGGAATACAATTACGTATTTCCAATTCCACAAAGAGAAATGGATGCAAATTCAAAACTCACACAAAACCAAGGATATAACTAAAGCCCACTAATTTGAAATCAAACTTTAACAATTACCCTGGAGTAGAAATAAGGCCAACTGGTGAGGAATGCGTGGTTGGTTGGGATAGTATTGTGTCGAAGCTAAGACATGATCTAAGAGGAAAGAAAAAGATCACTGTAATTATGGAATGCTACCAGGGTATAATGGAGCAGGAAATTGCCAGTGAGATAAAAAAAGGACTCCAACCTGATAGTTTCTATTCTTCTTCTGATTTATTTCTTCCGGAAGATGAAATAATGGCATTGACAGCACAGGATGTTACTACCGATAGGATATTTGGGTATATCACCAGATTAACTCTTGATAGCTTTATTGATAAAAAAAAGCTAAACAAAGCAAGAAGTGAAATTAAATCCAAAACGGAAGGTCTGACAATCGTTATGGGAGTCGGAGCTTCGTACCTTGTTGAAAACGCTGATTGCTTTATTTACCTTGATATGGCAAGATGGGAAATTCAGATACGTATGCGTCGCAATGAGGTAAATAACCTGGGAATAGTAAATATTGATGAGGGATTAGAAGCAAAGTATAAGCGGGGTTACTTTGTGGACTGGAGAGTTCTTGACAGATTTAAGAAAACTCAATTTAATAAGTGGGATTATGTTCTTGATACCAATAATATGCTGGAGCCAAAGATGATTACTGGTGACTTATTCCGTGAAGGCATTAATATTGCAGCCCACCAACCATTTAGCCTAGTACCCTATTTTGATGCTGGCCCTTGGGGAGGTCAGTGGATGAAAGAGGTTTGTGATCTTGATAAAGATACAGATAATTATGCATGGTGCTTTAATTGTGTACCCGAAGAAAATAGTTTATACTTAAAATTTGGAAATATAAACTTTGAAACTCCATCAGTAAATGTTGTATACTATAGGCCTGTTGAATTACTCGGTGAAGCCGTCTACGGTAGGTTTGGAGATGAATTTCCAATCAGATTTGACTTTCTTGATACCATGGATGGTGGGAATCTAAGTCTTCAAGTACACCCTGTTACTGAGTACATCCAACAAAAATTCGGAATGAACTACACACAGGACGAAAGCTATTACCTTCTTGATGCAGGAGATGATGCTGTGGTTTATCTTGGCTTAAAGGAAGACATTAATCCGGAGGGTATGATCGATGATCTTCGATACTCCCAGGAGACAGGAGAAAGATTTCCCGCTGAAAAATATGTAATGAAATGGCCAGTAAAAAAACACGATCACTTTCTAATTCCGGCCGGAACTGTTCATTGCTCAGGGAAAAACTCAATGGTTCTGGAAATAAGCTCAACACCTTATATTTTTACCTTTAAACTTTGGGATTGGGAACGTCTGGGAATGGATGGAAAACCAAGGCCAATCAATATTGAGCACGGTAAAAATGTCATCAATTGGGAACGAACAGAGAGCTACACAAAGGAAAATCTCATTAACCAAATTGAACCGACTGAATTCGGTGATGGTTGGAAAAGTGAAAAAACAGGCCTGCATGAAAGCGAATTTATAGAAACAAGAAGACATTGGTTTATCAAACCAGTTATACATAAAAAGAAATCTGGAGTTCAGGTCTTTAATGTTATTGAAGGCCGTGAAATAATTGTAAAAAGTGCGGAAAACAAATTTACTCCAAAGGTTTTTCACTATGCTGAAACATTTATTATCCCGGCCAGCGCTGGAGATATTATTATTGAACCACATGGAGAATCAAAGGGAAAGGAGTGTGGAACCATACTGGCCTATGTTAGAACAAATCAATAAATAAAAAGTCGAAATGAAGAAAAGTGCAAATGCTAAAATTTTTATACCAGTAATATTCTCATTCTTTGTAATGGGTTTTGTCGACCTAGTTGGTGTTTCCACCGGGTATGTTAAAAACGATTTCAACCTTTCCGATAAGGTAGCTCAGCTTATACCATTTATGGTTTTTATATGGTTTGCTTTGGTGTCAATACCCACAGGAATATTTCAAGATAGATACAATAAAAAACTTACTGTAAATATTGGAATGATTCTTACCGCAATTGGATTGTTCATTCCTTTCATATACTATACTTTACCAACTTCATTACTTGGTTTTGCATTACTTGGTATCGGAAATACCATATTACAGGTAAGTGCAAATCCATTGTTGATAGATATTTCATCAGCTGATACAAAGGCTGCAAACCTAAGCCTTTCTCAACTAGTAAAAGCCATTGCATCGATGCTAGGGCCCGTGATTACCGCGGGTTTGGCCCTATATCTGGGTAACTGGAGACTTGTATTCCCGATTTTTGCTGTTATTTCAGTACTTTCAGCAATTTGGTTAAATTCGATAAAAATTGATGAGTCAAAACCAGAGAAGGAACCGGCAACATTTAAAAGTTCGTTCAAACTACTGAAGAACAAATACATTCTTATTACAATACTAGCCATATTTTTTATGGTTGGTTTCGATGTTGCCATGAATACAAATATTGCTACCTTCCTAGTGTCGAAATTTAGTTTAAGTCTTGAAGCTGCCAGCATGGGAATCGTAATTTACTTTGCTTCATTGATGGCAGGACGGTTTATCGGTGCCATACTACTTCGTAAGCTGGACATTAAATTGTTCATGGTAATAAGTACCCTTATTGCAATATTGGGCTTACTTGGAATTTTAGTTTCTGAGGATCTACTCCTGACACAGATATTGATTTTTATTTCCGGTTTGGGGTTTGCCAATGTTTTCCCGATAATGTTTGCACTAATAGTTGAAAAGAAGCCAGTTTATGCGAATGAATTATCTAGTCTTATCATCCTGGCAGTTAGTGGTGGTGCTATTATTCCACCAATTATTGGATTACTGGTTGATATGTTCGGGATTATGGCTTCAATATTTGTATTAATTTTCTGTATGCTTTATATAGCATATGCCTCCTATTATGTTATTAAAACCAAATAATGAAAGCAACGACAGACAATAGAATTATACTAACACTGGATGCTGGTGGAACCAACTTTGTGTTTTCCGCTATCCAGTCAAATAAGGCAATAACAAAACCTTTTACCTTACCTGCAGAGGCTGATAATCAGCATAAGTGTATAAAAAATATAATTGACGGTTTCAGACATATTAATTCGTTCACAGAGAATAAGGCAGCGGCAATAAGTTTTGCATTCCCAGGGCCAGCTGATTATGAGCTTGGAATACTTGGAAACCTTCCAAATTTCAAAGCTTTTAATGGTAATGTACCGTTGGGACCCATATTGGAAGATGAGTTCAATCTACCTGTTTTCATAAATAATGATGGTAATCTTTTTGCCTATGGTGAAGCTCTTTTAGGTTTTCTTCCTTATATAAACGACAGAATTATTAAAGCCGGAGGGATTAAACAGTTTAAAAACCTTATTGGGTTAACGCTTGGAACTGGTTTTGGAGGCGGTATAGTAATCGACAATAATCTTATTGTTGGTGATAGTTCCTGTGGTGCTGAGGTTCATAATACAATAAATAAATTTGATACTGACTGGAATGCCGAGGAAAGTATTAGCACCAGAGCTATCCAAAGAATATATTCCGAGGAATCGGGAATTGAATTTTCAGATACACCTATGCCCAAGGATATTGCTGAGATTGCCAATGGGAACCTTCCGGGTAATAGATTAGGAGCAGTTGAAGCTTTTAGACAGTTTGGAGAAGCGCTGGGAAGTTCAATAGCCAATATTGTTACCGTGGTTGATGGTTTGGTAGTACTGGGAGGTGGAATTACTGCAGCATGGGATCTATTTTCACCCTTTATGTTCAATGAGATTAACAGAAAATATACGCATTTTACTGGATATGAAACCGATAGATTGTCAATCAATTTATTTGATTTAGAGGATGAAAGAATATTTAGGGAATTTGCAATCGGAAATATTCAATCCATTGGTAGCTCCAGAACACGAAAGAGGATTGAGTTTGATGCACTTCCCAGAACAGGTGTAGGAGTAACCAAAATTGGGGCAAGTCATGCAATAGCCCTTGGTGCTTATTCTTTTGCTCTTCAACAGCTAGATAAATAATATTATGAAGAAGTTATTATTGTTCACATTCATCCTAGTGATCTTTTTTCAGGTGTCAGCTCAGGAAAATAGAAAAGTACCTGTCGATTATATTGATCCACTAATGGGAACCACATTTGCTAGATGGATGCTGTTTCCAGGAGTTACCATGCCCTTTGGGATGGTGAAACTGTCACCTGACAACCAGAGGAAAGGATGGAAGGCTGGATATGAGTATAAAATAAACAATATTACCGGATTTTCACATCTGCATTCATGGACAATGGGAGGATTACTTACTATGCCTGCTACTGGCCCTTTAAAAATTGTTCCCGGAACGGAAACAAACCCTGATCTGGGATACAGGTCACGATTCAGTCATAGAAATGAAATAGCCAGAGCTGGTTATTATCAGGTGTTTTTGGAAGATTACAATATAAATGCAGAACTCACTTCCACCACAAGGGCAGGTTTCCAGCGATATACATTTCCAAAAGCTAAAGATGCACGCATTATTATCGACCTGAAAATCTCAACCGAGTATAGCTATGAAATATTTGCGGCAAGAATCACGAAGGTAAGTGATACAGAAATAGAGGGGTATTCAGTACAGCAAAGCCTCAGAGGGGCAAACTATAATGAGTTTATTCTCCATTTTGTTATCAGGTTTGATACACCATTTAAGTCATTCAATGGTTGGGTACGCGAAGAAATACAAGAGAATACTGATGATATAATTCTAATATATGGGGATGAGGACGTCGGAGCATTTGTAACTTTTGAAACACATGAAGGAGAACAAATTCTTATGCAGTCTGGCGTTTCTCTTGTCAGTGTTGAGCAGGCAAGACTTAATATGGAAACTGAGCTAGATCCCTTTAACTGGAATTTTGATAAGGTGGTAAAACATAACCAGAATACATGGAATAATCTACTGGGAACAATTCAGGTTTCCGGAGGAAGCGAAACAGATACTAAAAAGTTCTATACAAACATGTATAGGGCATATGCTAGTCGCACGATATGGAGCGATGTAAATGGAAAGTATCGTGATATGTATGAAAAGGTTCAGCAACTCGAAGATAGTTCAGATGTTGTTTATGGTGGAGACGCCTTTTGGAATACATTCTGGAATCTGAATCAGCTATGGACACTTCAACATCCAGAAATTGCAAATAGCTGGGTTCGATCATTACTTGAAATATATGATAAAGGTGGCTGGCTTCCTAAAGGTCCGACCGGAATTGAATATTCAAGTATTATGGTTGCCTCACATGAAATACCTTTAATTGTAAGCGCATTTCAAAAGGGCATTAGAAATTATGATGTTGATAAGGCATATACTGCAATTCGACACAATCAAATGGAGCAGGGTAAACCTCATCCTGGCGGAGGATTGGTTGGCAATCGCCATCTTGAATCCTACATAAAATATGGATTTGTGCCAAATGAGGAAGGCCCGGTTAGCAACACCCTTGAATATGCATATGATGACTGGACAGTTGGTCAGATGGCAAAGGCATTAGGAAATGAATCTGATTTTAAGACATTCACCAAGAGAGCTTTTAATTATAAAAATGTTTTCAATGAAAAAGTGGGTTATGTTTGGATGAAAAATTCAGATGGTAGCTGGAAAGAGAATTTCTCACCTTATGGTTATTCTGTATTCCTTGGGCCTGGTTTTGTTGAAGGAAATGCCTGGCAATACACATGGTTTGTTCCCCATGATCAGAAAGGACTGCTTAATTTACTTGGAAAAGAAACATATATAAGCCGCTTGGAAGAAGGATTTCAAAAATCACTTCCTCACCGATTTAATTCAGAACATCTCAACGAAAATGGTTTAATTGGAGTTGGCATTCTTCCTATTAATCATGGAAATCAGCCAAATATGGAAGCTGCTTATTTATTTAATTATGCCGGTGCACCATGGCTCACTCAAAAGTGGGTTCGTGAAATAATGTATGGTTTCTATGGTGATAGCATTGATGCATGGCCCGGTGATGAGGATCAGGGGCAAATGGGAGCATGGTATGTTATGAGTGCTATGGGCTTATTTGAGATGGATGGCGGTGCATCTATAAATCCAATATATGAAATTGGTAGCCCTATCTTTGAGAAAATAATGATTCAACTTGATTCAAACTATTATTCTGGTGGCATTTTCGTGATAGAAGCTAAAAATGTAAGCAGGGAGAATAAGTATATTCAATGGGCAAAGCTTAATGGTGAAAAGCTTACTAAACCATGGTTTTATCATTCGCAGCTTGTGGGCGGAGGTAAATTAGAACTCAAAATGGGAAATAAACCAAATAAAAAATGGGGAAGTAAACCTGAAGATGCACCACCTTCGATGAGCAGTATATTAACACAGGGTGAGATTAATGAGATAATGGCTTATGATAAATTTGATGAAGATATGGAAGCATGGAACAAAGCCATGCGGGCTTATTACTATCAGAAAAAGGAGCATTTCGAGTTGCTACCTGACACTGAGAATGAGATAATTTTTCTTGGAAATAGTATAACCGATGGATGTGAATGGGCCGAATTATTCCAAAATCCAAATATTAAAAACCGGGGTATTGGCGGGGATGATACCGACGGTGTATTGGAACGACTTGATGAAATTATTAGCTCTAAACCTTCCAAGATATTTATAATGATTGGAACCAATGATATGGCCTATGGTAAAACTGTGGATTATGTTGTATCCAATTACACAAAGATTATTGATAGTATTCAAATCATATGCCCTGATACCAAAATTTATATTCAAAGTGTGCTACCGGTTGATGATGCAATTCATTACACTCGTAGTACCAGTGATATCATGCAAATTAATACACATCTGGAAAAGCTTTCCGCAGAAAAAAGCATCGAATACATTGAACTATTTTCAATTTTTTCTAATGATGATAATAAACTAAATCCTGACTATAGTTTGGACGGATTACACCTGAATGGTAAAGGATATCAAGTTTGGAAAGAGGCAATTCAAAAATATGTAGAAGAATAAAAAAATGAATATGAAAACCATTGCCATACAAATACTTACTGTTTCAATACTAATTGCATCATGTATTAACAGTAATGAAAAGGAACAACCCAACAATACAAGAAATGTTTTTGTTGATGAGTATTATACCAACTATTTTGCTCGTGATTGTTGTGGAGTAACCGGTGCCGATGGCTTTTATTCAGTAGAGCTTCCCGATAAAAGAACAGTTTGGATTTTTGGAGACTCATTTTTAGGAACTGTTAATCCGGATGGTAGTCGTGATAAAAGATCACCGGTATTTATTAGAAATGCCATGGCCGTGCAGGATGGAGATTCTTTAAAAAGTTTATACAATATTATTGATGGATGGGAATCTTCACTTGTAATACCTCCGGAAGCAGTTAAAGGAACGGAGTTTTCTGAAGACTCGTTGTGGTACTGGCCAGGCGATGGTTTCGTTGAAAATGGTAAACTGAAGGTCTTTATGACGGGCTTTTATCAGGCTGATACCGGCAACTGGGGATTTAGATGGACAAATGCAAACATTGCTACTTTTAGTCTGCCCGATCTGGCATTAGAAAAAATCGATCATTTTGATTATCCGGGCGAAGTTGAGATTCACTGGGGTCATGCCGTTTGTGATGATGATCCGGATTTCACATACATCTATGGTGCGGGTGATAAATTTCCATATGTTGCCCGTGCTCCTAAAGGAAATATATTAGCAGATTGGGAGTTTTATACAGGAGAAAACTGGGTAGCAGATTCAAAACTTGCAAAGCCTATGACAAGTTTTAGAGGCTCTGAGCAATTTAGTGTATTTAAGCATAAAGACAAATATGTGATGATTACTCAATCAGGTGATTTTCTGGCAAGCAGTATATACTCTGTTACATCTGACAATCCCTATACTGGGTGGACCAACAAAAAGGAATTATGGAAACTTCAGCCACTGGTTCAGGTAAAGAATCTTTTTGCGTACAATCCGGTGGCACATCCACATCTAATTGATGATAATGAATTGCTTATCTCATATTGTGTGAACAGCTTTAATTTGGATGACTTATTTGAGGATGCCAGTAAATACCGTCCTGTATTTATAAGAGTGCAGATGGATAAAATTTTAAATCCATGAAAAATATAATCATTGCATTATTACTGTTGTTGAGTATTAGTTCAAACGCTCAACAACAATTGGTAATCAATTCAAGTTATTTGGTTTCTCCTGATACGGTGTGGGTTTTTACCCCGAATAATGGTGATCTTCAGAATGCTCTTCCTGTGGTATATTTACTTCATGGGTGGGCTGGAAATTACCATTACTGGGATGATATTATTGACTGTCAATCATATGCGAATAAATACAATGCAATAATTGTTTGCCCCGATGGATTATACGATTCATGGTATATTAACAGCCCGGCAAACAACGAAAACGACTGGTCAACATTTTTTTCATGGGATCTGGCTCCAGTGATTGCAGAAAATTACAATATTCAGCAAGACAGTATTTTTGTCACAGGATTAAGCATGGGAGGACATGGAGCTTTGTATTTATTTGAAACATTTACCGAGTATTTCAGAAGTGCCGGAAGCCTGAGTGGTTTGCTTGATTTAACTGATTGGTCAGAACACTATGGAATTAGCAGGATATTAGGTTTGTCTGATTCAGAAAACCCGAAAGAATTATTAAAAGACTATTCCGTTATCTGGAATATTGAAAAACTTAAAACCTCAGAAAATGGAATAATTGTTAGTTGTGGCACAGAAGATCCTTTGTATAATATCAATATTGCAACTATTGATGTATGTAAAGAAAATGATATTGATGTAAAATTTATTAGTAGCAAAGGATCTCACAACTCTAGTTACTGGCGTTCAGCCATAGATGGCCATTTCGAGTTTTTCTTTAAATAAGAAATTGCTGCCATATTAACATATTAGCGCTGACTAAAGTTCCCTTTCACTTTCAATGGTGTAGGTAAAGCTATCTGCGCGGTAATAACCAAGGTTATATTCCACTGGCCTACCGCCAGGATCATAAACAAACCTTTTTCTTATCAGGATTGGCTTATCAGGCCCAATTCCCAGAGTGTTGCCAATCTCTTCACCTGCAAGTCCGGCACAAATTTCTTCCTTTGATAGTTTTACAATAACTGAATAATCCTTTTCTAGAATTTCATATAAGGGTCTGGTGAAGTCTTCATCGCCTGTAAGGCCAATTCGTGGATGGAAATATGATACAAAATAAACAAAGGGATAATTATCACGTCCACGAAGTCTTTCCAGTTTTAGTATTTTTTTACCTACCGGGATATCAAAGAACATAGATATTTTGTCATTGGATTCTGTCCAGGATATTTTTAAATCAAAATTGATAATTTCAATTCCTGCTCCCCTCATCTCCTGGGAGAAACTCAACCAGTTTTGTGCTCTTGTATTCACATTACTGTCAGCTATTCTTGTGCCAACACCTTTTTTCCTTAGCAACAGACCTTCATATACAAGTTTATTGAAGGCTTGCCTTACAGTATTTCTTGATATACCAAGCTGATTTGCAAGACTCATCTCATTGGGCAGAAATGCACCGTTACGATATTCGGGTTGCTTTATCATTTCCCTTACCAAGGCTTCTACCTGAGCATGCAAGGGAACTAAACTTTTATGATCTATTACAATTTTCATAATATGAAATCAGAGCAAAAATAGATTATTTATGTATGAATCTCCCAAAACGGTTTCCAATATTGATTATATAAAATCCTGCAGCTAAACTTTCAGTTGGAACTTTAATATAATTATCATTGTAGCTAATTCCTGATATTGTAAAAACTCCCACTTTTTCACTCCGTGTATTATATAAAACTACTTCCTCAAAAGCTGCTTCAGTATCTGGTATTCTAACGTACAGTGAATTATCCGATGGATTTGGATAAAGGGTTAATTCTGATCTTTCGTCCTGTTCAATTATATCCGATGATGTAAAGGAAGGATGTATTGTTGAATATGGAATTCTGAAGAATCTTGGTCTGTATAATTCAATATTATTGAAGATTTCAAAAAAGTTTCCATTTGAATTGTAAGATACCAGTAACTCATTATTATCATTAAACTGACTATGAGGATAGGCATTGTAAGTGAACATATCTTCAAATGGGAGAGGGGTGATATAAATAACTTCAAGGTTACTCCACGGCCCGTAAGGCTGGTTTGAAACCATTGAATAGATATGTCTCCCCAACCATATCTCCTGGGTAATCATCACAAACTTATCCTGATATTTGAAAACGCCATATTGTTGAGACACAGGCTGATCGGATATCTTTTTTGATGAAGATGAATTTGATGTCCAGTAATTTCCATCATAAAATTCCCATTCTGATAAAAGGTCTCCTGATGGAACTCTAGCTATATGGGGCATTGGAATATTGTAATCAGGACTAACGGGTTTTCTTCCAAAAATATATGTATAACCATCGTGCTCCAATAACCTGTCACCATACATTACTCCATTTTCTTCAAAGTATGGAAGTTTGACCTGATTAATGTATTCTAATCCTGGATATGAAAGATATATTATCCATGCATTAAGATATTCAAAATTCCAGCCGGGTGTTCCATCCGTTTTGCCAAACTCGGAAAATATTATTTTCAGAGTATCATTTTCTACCATTCCATGTTCTGGCCAAAACCATGTTGAGTCAGGATAGTTTGTAGACACAAAATCCTCAGGTTCACCAAAGGTTCCATTGTAAAGTGCAAACATGATTTCATCCTGTTGAACAATGGCACAGTTTCTTATCATACTTGCTCCTGGAGCCAGTGAACTATCTTCATTTACCGTTCCGATAAAACTATCCCCGAATAACCACAAGGTTCTGTTATCAGGAAGGTGAATAGAGAACGTGGCATCCCCTGCAATCCAGCCTCCATTCTGGACTCTGATTAACTGGTTGAATGCTGTGTCAGGTATTCCCTGTGAATTCCCTTGAATCCACAAGGCTGAAAAAAACAAAGCTAAAATTGAAAAGATAAACCTGTTCAAAAGCATATGCATATGAAATTACCAGATTATTAAAAGCTATTCGATTAACAATCTGGCAATTTCAGATTAAAAGGATTACTATTTAACGAGAATCTTATGTGACTTTTCAGATTCTCCGTTTCTAAGGTTTACAAAGTAAATTCCCTGGGATAGGTCGGTAATATTGATTCGGGTGCTTTTACTAGTAATTTCCTGATTATAAATCATCTTTCCAGTTATGTCATAGATCTCACAAACTATAAGTTCATTCCTGTATATGTTTACATCAATATTCAAATATTCTGAAGCTGGATTAGGATACAGGGTGATATTTGAAGAAGAAAGGAATTCATCTATCCCTGTATTGTCGATCAGGGTAATTGGAATAGGATCACTTACATCATCTGCAGGGTTTCTTTCCCAATAGTCAATATCACCAATGGAATAACGAAGGAAATAGTTGCCAGGAACGCTTCCGGTATAAATCCTTGGTTCTAGATATAAACTATCAAAATATATAAGTGAAGCTTCAGCACTGGTTGCTGCGCCCCACCAGTAATAACCATTCGGAGAAGGAATCGAATCCTCAAGAGTTTGTGACCTATCAGCACTCCAAAGTAATATTCCCGAATTATTGTACTCAGGGTTGGTACAGATAATTGTAAATGGGATACTGTCCCTAACAGTCCAGCTATCGGGAAGCATAACACCAAACAATCCATAATCATGAAGATCAGGATTTGTCCAGTCATTATCTGGGTTTCCATCATCATGGGCACTTAGAAATACATCAAAATATGAATTCACGGTTGCATAATCAGGCTGAATTATGGTTTTCCATTCATAACATCCCATAAAAAACAGGAATGAGAAAAGGGTTGCTACAATTAGGCTTTTAAACATGGAATTTTTTCCAAAGCCGTTTTTAAGAGTAAAGTTTTTTTTCATCGCTAATATCCTTTAGTTTATATATATGTTCATATGTTCATACATAATAAGGAACAAAGGTACAATAATTTTGGTAATTTGTCAATGATTTTTTTCAAATGAGATTAAAGTAATGGGAAAGTAAATATTTTCAATTCAGCATTCAATTCATAAGTGCATACTGTGAAATATTACAATACGGCCATTACTTTTCAATACCCAATTTTAGTTTTTAATTTGGAACATCATTGTTACTACCTTAATACCAATATTATATCATTAAAAATGATACGACATTGTGATAATTTTATGGCTAAATGAGAATTTATTATTTGCTGTGTATTAATGTCGTTAACAACGCATTTACAATAAGTTAAAAATTTATTTTGTGCTTATAAAGAGAAAAAGACTTGATGGCTTATGAATTTGATATACTTTTGTAACCCTAGAGATAAGTTACCAACTTGGAAAGAATTCATCTGAATGAAACTTATCTCTTTTTTTGTAACCATAAACAAATTAGTATGGGCATAAAAGAAAAGTCGATTGATCTCAAGAAACGCATGCGGACTGCCTTAAAAGGTGGAGGCGACAAAGCTATTGAAAAGCAAAAAGCCATTGGTAAGCTTACAGCAAGAGAAAGAATAATTGCTTTGCTTGATCCAAAATCATTTCATGAATATGACTTATTTGTGGAACACGCTGCAAAGGATTTTGACATGAACAAGAAGTATCTACCCGGTGATGGAGTTATCACGGGTACAGGCACAATAACAGGTAATCCCGTATGTATTTATGCCCAGGATTTTACTGTTGCTGGAGGATCATTGGGTTGGATGCATGCCAAGAAGATCACAAAAATTATGGATCATGCACTCAAGTTAAAGGTACCCCTTATTGGAATAAATGATTCAGGAGGTGCTCGAATACAAGAAGGTGTAAATTCTCTTGCAGGTTATGGTGAAATATTTTTCCGTAATACTCTTGCTTCAGGTGTAATCCCACAGATATCTGTGATACTTGGCCCATGTGCTGGAGGAGCCGTTTATTCTCCTGCTTTAACAGATTTTGTGTTCACTGTTGAGAAGATTACCAAGATGTTTATTACAGGCCCAGAAGTAATAAAAACCGTTTTGGGTGAAGAAATTTCAATGGAAGCGCTTGGTGGTGCTAGAGTACATTGTGAAGATACGGGTAATGCACATTTTTATGCTGAAAGTGAAGAAGAATGCTTTAGTCAGATAAAGCAACTGGTGAGCTACATTCCATGGAATAACATAACAAAGGCAAAGAAATATCCAAAGAAATCACCAAAGTCTAGAAAATTTAAAATTGATGCTGTTATGCCTTCAGATGCAAAGCAGCCTTATGATGTTAGAGATTTAATTAAATCACTTGCTGATGATTCTGAATTTTTTGAAATTCAGGAATTATTTGCAAAGAATATTGTAATAGGATTTTCAAGAATTAATGGAGAAACGGTTGGAATTGTTGCAAATCAGCCCTTATTTCTTGCGGGAGTTCTTGATGTTGATTCATCGGATAAGGCCGCAAGATTTGTGCGCTATTGTGACTCCTTTAACATTCCTTTGGTAACATTGGTTGATCTTCCTGGATATCTTCCTGGTGTGGATCAGGAGCATGCTGGTGTTATTCGACATGGAGCTAAGCTTCTTTATGCCTACTCGGAAGCAACTGTTCCAAAAATTACCTTAATAACACGTAAGGCGTACGGAGGTGGTTACATAGCCATGTGCTCACATCACCTTAGAGCAGATTTTGTTTTTGCATGGCCGACAGCGGAAATTGCAGTTATGGGCCCAGAGGGAGCTTCAAATATAATATTTCGTAAAGAAATTATGACATCTACAGATCCTGATTTGATGCGCAAGGAAAAAGTTGCTGAGTACAAATCTAAATTTGCTAACCCATATGTTGCAGCGGCATACGGATATGTTGATGCTGTTATTGAACCAAATGAAACTAGGAAAATGCTTATCCATGCTCTTGATATCTCAAAGGATAAGAAGATACAATTACCACCTAAAAAGCATGGTGTACCACCATTTTAAAATAATATCATGGCTAAAGAATCAAAAAAACCAAGATATAGTTCCATTGAGATAGGTGGTGTTAAATATAAAACGCACCTTACGGAGAAATATAAACGACGTACAAATTACGCAGAACACGAACCTTCCAAGGTCATTGCCTTTATCCCAGGAACGGTAACGGAAATCTATTTTAAAAATAGGAGAAAGGTAAAGGAAGGGGATATTATATTGATCCTTGAGGCAATGAAAATGATGAATAGTGTTGTGGCTCCATTTGATGGAGAATTAAGACTTAAGACAAAGGTGGGTGATATTGTTTCTAAAAATCAACTCTTATTCGAGATTATATAGTGCCTGGATCAAATATTAAATTTGTTTTCTCAATATAATCTAATACCTCATTACGTCCATCTCCCTTAACGGCTGATGTAACCAAAAATAGGGGAACTTCTTCCCATTTTTCAAGCAATTTAATTTTATAATTTTCAATGTTAGTAGCCAGTTGCAAAGGTTTTAATTTATCTGCTTTTGTAAATGTGAGTACAAATGGTATATTAGATATTCCAAGCCAATCAATAAAATCAAGATCGATTTGTTGAGGTTCTATCCTTGAATCAATTAATACGAATAATGTTAGCATATTCGTTCTGTTGAGGATATATTTCCGAATCATTTTCTCCCATTTCTGTCTCTCTGTCTTTGATCGTTTAGCATAGCCATAGCCAGGCAAATCCACAAGGTACCATGACTTATTTACAATGAAATGATTTATTAAAATTGTCTTACCTGGAGTTGAAGAAGTTTTAGCAAGTTTTTTCCGAAATGTCAGCATATTTATAAGTGATGATTTACCAACGTTAGACCTGCCAATAAATGCATATTCGGGTTTGTCAGGCTTAGGACACTGCTTTATATCAGTTGAGCTAATTACAAATTCTGCCTGATTTATTTTCATTGGATATATTAATTAGATTTATTGTAAGTTGTGATATGCCTATCTTTTTTTATGGGAAAAATATCGTTTACTGTTATCAGTATACCAGTTTCCTCTACTTGTCCAAAATGATCATTAACTGCAGTTCCAAATGTTTTCATTGTTGATGAAAGGTTCATATATGCATTAATAAGAGGAGGTACATTTTCACCAAGCTTTCTTACCTTTTGGATCAGAATCTTGTAATCTTCATCATAATTGCAACCTGTGAACATGCTATTTAGTACCTTGTCTGATGTTTCTCTCTTTAGCGCAACGATTGGAAATATGAGTTTGTCTGGATCAGGAAAATATTTCTGTAGAAAGAATAGTATTATATCTCTTGCCAGTTTGTCAAAATGGGTGTACATAGTTACTTTCCCAAATAAATATTTTAAATCAGGATTTTCTATTAATACTGCCCCTAGACCATCCCAAAGATTATCCAAGGCATACATACCACGTCTCAGATTAAATGTAGGCTGATAGAGTGGTTGCACAAATGATCTACCGAGTTCTATGGTATAAGGAAAATAATCGTTAATGAACTGCTTGGAATATTTAAATAATCTAGACGTTGGTGATAATACCTCACCTTTTGGGGTAATTTCCAATTCACTGCATCTATTATATCTGTAACCTCCAATTATTTCTTTCTCTTTAGGATCCCAAAGCACTAGTTGCTTGAATGCATGATTTCCTAAGTCATAAGAGTCCAGATCAATATCCTTTCCTGTTCCTCCACCAGCATCTCGGAATGTAACCTCCCTTAACCTTCCAATTTCACGAACTGCATTGGGGGAGTCAATATCGCTGATAATATAAATTTCATTATTACCATTATTCGTATCGCGAAGAAAAGTATCCTTATTAAGCTCCCTTTCAAGTAATATTTTATCTATTGGAGGAATGATAGTTTTCATTATTATTGGAGTTTGATTTACAAATATACTTACTCTAAATATTTTCTGGCACTTTGAATGGTAAAGAATATCCTTTACCAACTTTATAGGAATACTCTCGCATCAGTTCAGACCACTGCCTCATTGTATACCTATTATCAAAAATTTTATATGATATTGGAGGTCCAAAAGTAATTTTAAGAGTTTTATTTTCTTGTTTAAACAATTCATTTACCAAAAAGAACATCTCAAGATTTGCCTTAATCCCAAGACGTTTTCTTATGTTCGATAAGTTATAGAAAAAATTGGAATTTTTACCATCAATATGAGTAGGAATTATATCACGTTTGTATTTTATGGCTTTTGTGATAAAAGTAGGACGCCAAAAAAGATCTTCTATTTCTCCTGCTTTTTTCCTAGAAACAAGGCCAAAGGGGAAATAGCATATAATACTATCTGATGCAAAAGTTTTGTCTACAACTTTTACATTAGATGAATTTCCACCATGTTTATTTATTGGTGTGAATAGAGTACTAAGGTTTGTAATATTCATAAGAATATCATTTACCGGAAAAAGAATATCACCCCGTACTTTTGAAACAGCCACCATTAAAGCCATACCATCAAGTCCCCCCAGTGGATGATTTGAAACTACAACAGCTCGATCTGTTTTAGGGATATTTTCCAAACCTTTCAAATTAAGTGTGGTATTCATCTCTCCTAAAATACCTTCGATAAAATCAATACCAACCTTATCCTTGTGAATATCCATATATTGATTTAGCTTATCCTGATGGACTAATCTCTTTATATAATTCACAACAAAAGATGGTAAAATTTTTCTCAGTGTAGGGCTTTTATCATCAATTACTTTCTCAATGTCCAGATATAGTCTGGTATTTTTCTTTGATTCGGTCATCCTAAAATTCTAAAATAATTGTGCAAATTTAAACAAACTGTCGCTCTATTTGTATTAATCGTGTTTCCATAGATTATGGATAGCTATATGTTTTTATTAATACCGGTATAAATGAAAAAACCCCGTCTGATAAACAGATCGGGGTTATTTATATTATTGAACTTGTATTTTACTGAATTCCTAGCTTTGTTTTAACTAATGGGATAATATTATCTCCTGTTTCATAAAATACAAGAGCTCCAGTTCCTACGTCAAAAATGTAATTGTAACCATTTTCTCTGGCAACTTCAGTAATTGCAACTTTAACCTTGTCAATTAAAGGATTAAACAATTCAGCTTGTTTAGCTCCCAGATCTTGGTCAGCTGATTGCTGAAAGGCTTGAATGCGAGCTTGCAGATCGGTAATTTCTTTTTCCTTGGTTTGACGAATTAGGTCAGACATTGTGTTGTAATTTTCCTGATAATCTGTTACCTTGGTTTGATATTCCATCGCCATTGTTGACATTTGTTCGTCAAGATAATCTGCATAGGCTTTTAACTCATTCTGTAACGAGTCTGTTTCAGGCATCATAGCTAGTATTTCGTTTGAATCAATGTATCCAAATTTAGCTCCTGTTTGGGCTGAAGCAAAACCTGTAATCATTACAATAAGTGATAATACCGCAATTACTTTTTTAAGTGATTTCATCTTTTTAATTATTTTTTAAAATTCTGTTTTTTCAGCCTTTACTTGACTAGAAATTCTTTTTCTTACATTGAATGAGGTACGTTTAAACCTCAAATCAGGGTTGCAAACTTACGCAAAAAAGAGTAATAATCAACCATTTAAAAATATGGATTGATAATATTAAGATTTATTAACAAATTGATTTTAGAACCGTTCAGAAACAGAGATATTTATTGTTTCAATAAGGATAAAGCTTAATTATTTTGCCCTCTATTATCTCTTTTAACGGTTTGCATAACATTACCAACTTCATCAAGCACATCGTCACTAATATCATATTTTGGGTTTCCATAAAGTAATGTCATTCCGCCAGCTTTATCAAACACAAAAGAATAGTTGCTTGTTGAAGCAATTGTTTCAATTGCATTGTAAACCTTTTCTTGAATTGGTTGTATTAACTCCTGACGTTTTTTGAATAGATCTCCCTCCTTACCAAAATATTGCTGCTGTAATTCTTTAACTTCCTTTTCCTTGTCTATTATTTCTTCTTCTCGTTTGCGCTTAATATCTTCAGGAAGAAGCACTGCTTCAGCCTGATATTTCTGATACATTTCGCTAACTTTACCATAATTATCCTCAATTTCTTTTTGCCATTTCTTTGAGTATTCGTCAAGTTCGTCTTGGGCATCCTGAAATTCAGGAATATTGTCTAAAATGTATTGAGTGTCAACATAAGCATACTTTTGCTGCTGAGCTGTTGCCGTATAAGTAGTTAAAATAAGTGTCGCAATAAGCACACTGAAAACAGATTTTAATAATAAATTTTTCATGATGTTCAATATTATATTCGATTGAAATATATCAAAAATGTTGCCAAAATTAATCCAGAGATTGATTTAGTGAGAAATGGAAATGACTTCCGTTTGCACTTGGAATACCATATATAGGATCAAATCCATATGCCCAATCAAGACCAAGCATACCAAACATTGGCAGAAATACTCTAACACCAAATCCTGCGGATCTTTTCATATCAAATGGATCAAACCCTTGCGAGCCTAGCCAAGAGTTACCTGCTTCCACAAATGTCAATGCATATATTGTTGAGCTTGGATTTAGAGATAATGGATATCTTAATTCAAGTGTATATCTTGTGAAAACAGTACCTCCAATATTTTTATTTTGGTAGTAGTACGGAGTAATTGATTCATTGGTATAACCTCTCATACTTATGATCTCTCTTCCATCAAAGTTATTAGCTCCTGATAGACCATCGCCTCCAAGATAAAATCTCTCAAATGGGGTAACTCCCAAATCACTATTATAATAGCCAAGGTATCCAAATCTGAATTTAGTCGCTAAGACAAGTTTCTCCATCAATTCAAAATACCAATATGCTTTAAATTTCCATTTGTGATACTCAATCCACTTATATTTTTCATTATCACCAATTTGGCTATAATCTTTGTTGGGACTAAATAATGAATAGGGTGGTGTTAATTCAAGTCCAAGTGAAATATCTGAACCACGTCGAGGATAAATTGGTTGATCAATGGAATTTCTACCAAGGATTATTTCATAATTAAAGTTGTTATAAGTACCATTACCATCCCCAATATAAAATATGGTAGCATAATTATCTAATTTATAAAGCTGAAGGTTTATACCCTGATAAAGAGTGAAAAAGTCATCTGGCCACGTTAGTCTTTTACCAATTCCTATTGTGATACCATCAATAACAAATGAAGATCTTAATGTGTCGTACGTTGGTAAACCATTAGAGAATATTGAATGATAATATGATATTGTTAGGGCATTTGGTTTTTTACCACCAAGCCACGGCTCTGTGAAAGAAACACTCCAGCTAAGATAGTCTTTACCATATGTCTGAAATCTTAGAGATAGCTTTTGCCCATCACCAGATGGAATGGGACGCCATGCATCGCCTTTGAATATATTTTTAACAGAGAAGTTGTTGAAACTAAGGCCTAATGTTCCTATGATTCTTCCATAACCCCATCCACCAGACAATTCAATTTGATCTGCGGATGTTTCTTCAACTTCATATTCAATGTCCACAGTTCCATTGGCGGGATCAGGATTAATATTTGGAGTAATGGATTCTGGATCAAAGTATCTCAAATTTGCCAACTCACGAGTGGTTCTTATAACATCTTCTCTACTGAATAGCTGTCCAGGACGAGTTCTTAACTCACGTATTACAACATGGTCGTTTGTTTTGGTATTTCCCTTTACGGAAACATTTCTTATTCTAGCTTGTTTTCCTTCAAATATCCTTATCTCCAAGTCAATGCTATCATTATCCACATATGTTTCAACTGGTGTTGCATTGAAGAAAAGGTAACCATTATTCATATACAGTGAACTTACATCAAATCCTGATGGATTGTAATTTAGATTTGTTTCTAACAACTCTAAATTGTATACATCACCAGGCAATATGCCAAGAACTGAACTTAGAAACAGAGAGTTATATACTTTGTTTCCTACCCATGTTATATTTCGGAAGTAATATTTGTTACCCTCATCTATGAAAATATCAATACCAATATTTTCATTGTCAATCATGTATACCGAGTCCTTAACTACTTGCGCATCTCGATAACCTTTTTTATTGTATTTGGCTATGATGTTGTTTAAATCTTCCTTGTATTTGGTTTTAATATACTTAGATCCTTTGAAGAGATTTATCTTGAAATGTTCTTTGAAATAAGTAACAAATTCATTTCTAAGCTCTTTAAATTTAAGAGTTATAACATCCGTGGCAACATCAATAACAAAAGGGCCCAAGTCTATTAAAGGTGTAAATGTGCCCCTTGCCTTGGTTTCTCTCATGCTTGATTTGATGGCATCAGCTGATAATTCATGGATACCATAAATATTGATTTCTTTTATTTTAACTTTTTTATTTTTCTTAATGTCTATTATAAGGTCAATGAAGTTAATATCTCGCTTATCGGTTTTTTCTGTTATGGTTATCTCACTATTGAGAAAACCTTTATCTGCATAAAAGTCTTCAATGATATTTTTAGTTCTGATTATAAGGTGATCAGTTACAACATCACCTCTGCTTAGGTTTATTTTTTCCCTAATATCATCAGCTTCTGTTTTTCTAATCCCATTGAATGAGAATTTACTCAACCTTGGCCTTTCATGAAGAATAATTTTCAAGAAAATTTTATTTGCTTTGATATCAGTTGCTACAATGCTGATATTATCAAACAGACCTTGCTCCCATAGTCTGCGTATTGCACCTGTTATATCATCTCCTGGCACTTTAATTCTTTCACCAACCTCCAGGTTTGAAAGCATTATTATTACATTTTCATCTAAATATTCGACTCCTTCAACTTCAATACCACCAATAATATACTCCGTTGGCGCTTCGTAGTTAATCTTGGATAGATCATTACCAATGCTAATCTGAGCTTCCAATAAAAACACAGAAAACATAAAGTTCAGAAAAAATGTTAGTTTTAAAATTTTATTTCCCACGGCACTTATCATACAATAAATCAGCTTTGTAATTGGTCACTTGTCATACCAAATCTTCGCTCACGATTTTGATATTGAACAATTGCATTATATAATTCTTCTTTTCTAAAATCTGGCCAAAGCACATCGGTAAAGTAAAGCTCTGAATAAGCAATCTGCCATAATAGGTAATTACTAATTCTATGCTCTCCACTTGTACGGATTAGTAACTCTGGGTCTGGCATTGGGAACGTTGACAAAAATGTATTAAATACTTCGTCATCTATATCACCAATTTTAAGTTCTTTTTTTTCAACTTTCTCAGAAATACTTTTTACGGCATTTAAAATTTCCCATCTTGAGCTATAACTGATGGCAAGGGTTAGGACCATTTTATCATTGTCCTTAGTTTTTTCCATGGTTTCAGCTAATTTTTCATAGTTCTCACCTGGAAGTGCTTTTAAATCGCCAATGGCATTTAGTCGTATTTTGTTTTTATTCAAAGTAGATAACTCTTTGATTATAGTGTCAACAAATAGTGTCATGAGTGCATCTACCTCAGCCTTGGGTCGGTTCCAGTTTTCTGTTGAAAAAGTATAAAGAGTCAGATATTTTATACCTAATTCTGCGGCAGCTTCAGCAACCTCTCTAACAGAATCAACTCCTTCATGATGTCCATTAACCCTATCTAATCCGTTTTTAATGGCCCATCTACCATTTCCATCCATAATGATAGCAATGTGCTCTGGAAGTTTATTTATATCTATTTTATCTTTGTTACTCTTCATTAATAAATACTTATTTCCAGCTTGTGCTATTGCAACGCTTATTGCTTTTTAGATCAAATTTATAAGTAACAGTAATTCCAGTGATATTGTACCAATCATTGATTTTTTCATCTCCTCTTTGCATAAATGCGTCGTGGCTCATTGTTGGATCACTTAGTATTTCATCCGTAATATCAGGATTTATATTTTGTCCTTCTAAGTAGTATGTGGTGCTAATATCATCAATATAATCAGTCAATGTTTTGCGCATTCCCCATTCAAATGTTAAAGCTAGCCTTTTTGAAAGGCTGTATTTAATTCCAAATCCAAATGCTAAAGCAAAACTAAACTGGTTGTATGGGCTGCGTCCATTAAAGCCTACATTTTGGCCTTCTGTTCCAATGGATTGCAATTCTACACCACTGAAAGACACGGGTTTGAATGTAAAATATGTTAGGCCAGCATACAAAAATGGAGCAAAATAATTCTTTTTACTTCCGGTATAATACTCCCAAAAATTAAATTCAGCCAAGAGAGAAAAGTCATTTATATCAGACTTGAAGTCTAAGTTTCTGTCTTTTACTGAACCTCCTGTGTTATCACTACCTTGAACTTTTGCCCGATAATAGTTGAACTTAAAGGACCATCTAGGATTTAGATTATATCTAACAAGCCCACCATAGGCGAGCTGAGTTTGGTTGTATGGCAGGGCGGGGTTTAACTCACCAAGATAATAAGAGGCGCCAATCATTCCTCCAACTTCCATTGTTTGCGATTTTACATTTACCGATAACAATAAAATAAAAATAAACACCATAGAGGCCTTTAAAATTATTTTTGACATGTATTTTCTAGTATTCTGTATCATTGTGAAATTGAGGCGCAAAAATATCATTTTTTTGGTTATGCCTATCATATAGTTTATGTATAAATCAACACATAACAAACTTAAATAACTTACTTATAGTATAAAACGAATCAATTCCTATTATCTTTTCCCCAGTATAGTTTGTCTCTTATGGTAGAGTAGAAGTTCTTATTTTTCATTTGAATGAGATTAACAGTAAAGTTGCATCTTTTTATTATTATTTCATCTTCTCTACTTATTGCTGATATTTTCGAATCAAGTGTCAACAAATGCTTTTCTTCTCGTCCGTCTATTTTTATTCTAATTGTACTTGAATCCTGCAGGATTATTGGTCTAACAGTAAGGTTGTGAGATGCTATGGGAGCAATTATGAAATTTTTAGACCCTGGCGTTACAATAGGTCCACCTACACTCATTGAATATGCAGTTGAGCCCGTTGGCGTTGAAACTATTAATCCGTCGCCCCAATAGGAGTTTAAAAACAAATCATCAACATAAACGTGCACCGTTACCAAAGCAGTTGCATTATTCCTGTATATAGTAAGGTCGTTTAGTGCGTAGTTTACATTACCAAATAAATTTTTTGGCTTTTTCAATTGCAATAATGCTCTTTTATCTATGTTATAGTCACCAGAAAAAATACATTTTACGGCATCTGATATTTCATGTTTCGAAACACTTGATAAAAAACCTAAACGGCCAAGATTAATTCCAAAGATTGGAATTCCTGAATTTCTAATAATAGGAACAGTATCTAACATTGTACCATCTCCTCCAACTGAAAATAGCACGTCTATATTTCCTTTGATATCTTTGTTAGTGTTGAATTTTGAGATATTGCTTCTCAAGTTAATCTCATTGGAGATAGTCTTGTAAAATGGCTCATAAATTGAAATTTCAGCATTTCTCTTAGCGAGTTCATCCATCAATAACTGTAGGTAACTCTTCTGACCATCAGAATATGACTTTCCAAACACTGCGACTCTCATCTCTCCACTTTTTTGGCAAATGTAACCTAAAAACACGTATAAATTAATAGTAAAAAGGGACTTAACTTTTTTTAAGAAACAGTTGTTTGTGATGTAATTTACAGGAATAAGTGGTTTAGATTGGAGCAACAAAACCAATGTAAAAGCCTATCTCTTTCTGTTTATTATAGGATAATTCTAATCTTAGAACAAGATCATAATATGTTATGAAGTCCAAGCCTAGTCCTGTTCCAAACAAAAATTGATTTGAAAGGGGGTTTAATTCGGCAGTGTTAACATCATTAACATATGCTAAATCGAAGAAAATATTTGCATAGATAGATAAAAACGACTCACTAAATTTTGTAGATTTTATCCATTTTATATTGAATTTTGTTTTTGGAATGATTTCATATTTAAGATTGGATTTGAAAATTGCTATTTGCTGTCCGTCAACTACATATAATTCATAGCCCCTAATGTTATTTGGATAGTAACCTAATCCTGATTTTATGAAATATGGTAACATTGGTTTCTCTGTGGACAATTTACCTCTAACATTATATCCAAAATATAATTTTTTGTAAATATTCAGATATTGATCGAAGCTAATATTAAGTGAAGTATTATCCACATCACCATTGAACATTCCTAATCCATACTTTGTTATACTAGTTTCAAAATAATAACCTTTCAATGGATACGGTTTGTAATCTCTTTGGTCGAGTTTAAAGGAGTAACTAATTGAGAAATATGAGTAATTTTTTTCCTCTCCGAAATTTGGATTAAGATTAAAGATTGTGTCTTGGAACATGTAATTATTATATCCAGCATTGAATGAATGCAAATAATTAAACCCAGGTCTAAATGTAAGCCCTATTTTTCCGTAAATATTTTGCTGGGCATACCCAGAGGGAGAATGATAAAATTGTTCTTTGTTCTCAACAGTTTTATAAGCAACTGTATGATTTAGTTGGATGCCACCACCTAATTCCATTCCAAGAACTTGATTTTTTGTTAGGTAGGGGATGCTCCATCTTGCACCTAGAACCAAATCATAACCCAACTGTATAATGATATTAAGTTTTTCCATTAATCCCCTGAAATTGTCAACTCGTAAATTTACCCCGTAATTGACTCTGCTGAAATCTTTTTTATTTAACCATGCATTAATATTCCTGTCGGCAAATTGGATTATAGGTATTGGCCAGAAATACCATCTCTCCACAACATTAATATTAACATTAACCGTGTCATTTATTGTTACTTTTTTTAATGTTACAAAATTGAAAAGGGATCTGTTTATGAGGTTTTGTTGACTCTTTACCATCAGGCTATCAAGTTTGCTCAATTCAATGGATGAACCTGAGCTAAACTCTAATTCACGAAATATTATTCTGTCTTTGGTTACCTTGTTGCCTGTGATTGTTATTTCTCCAACCATTACTACAGTATCATTACCCCCTAATTGTGTTTCTGCATTGATATTATTGGAGTTTAAATTAAAAACCAATAAAAGTAAAAATGATATTGTGCTTAAACGAAACAATGGCTAAAAATTAAATATTTAGATAGTTGATAAGGGAGTCATAATTATCTCTTAGCTCATCATAATTTGTGCTTTCCTGATAGGAGGCAACAATTTTATAATTATATCTTTCAAATGTTTTTATAATTGAATCCAAATTTATTTTACTCACTTTAATAACTACTTCTAACTTAATGGAGTTGGTTTTAGATATTATATATGAACTTAATATTTTTGCATCATTAGACTCAACAATATTTGCTATTTCAGTTAGGCTATAGTCATTTTCACTTACTTCCAGTATAATCACTCCACCTGGTAAATCAACGGACATGCTTTTTGCGAAATAGCTTATTAGATCATTCTGAGTGATACTCCCCATGTATTGACCAGCGTCATCTACGACTGCTATTATGCTTAACTGTTGATCACTAGCTAGCTTCAGCACTTCGTAAAAATATTGATGTTCATTCACATAATAGTTATCTAGTTTTAAAATATCCTTGCTTACTTTGGCTTCATTATTATCGATATTAATAATGTTTTTTTCAGAAATAGTGCCAATAAATTTACCTTCGTCGCATACCGGAAAATGAGAAATATTATACTCATTCATTCTTACAATGGCTTCTCCCAGATTATCTTTTAGCTGAAGAGGTAAAATATCTTCCTTTATGAGCATTGATGCTATCATAGATTATATTTTTATATTGAGTTGAGCATATTTAGATAATTTTCGTATCTAAATTCTGCAATTTCACCATTTTTAGCAGCAGTAATCACTGCACACCCAGGCTCATTCAAATGTACACAATTATTGAATTTGCAGTCTTTCATAAGACAGCGAATCTCAGGAAACCGTTGTCCTAAATCAACCTTTTCAAATTCCACAAGACCAAACTCTTTAATTCCTGGCGTGTCTATAACATTGCCCCCAAAACTCAATTGAAACATGGTTGCAAAAGTAGTTGTGTGCATTCCCTTTAGATGATAATCAGAAATCTGTCCTGTTTTTAAATTAAGATTAGGATCTAATTTATTTATTAAAGCTGATTTACCTACCCCTGAGTGACCAGAGAGCAAACTAATTTTATCCTTTAAAACATGTTTGAGATCTTGAAGCCCATCTCCTGTTTTGGCTGAGGTTTTAATCGTTTTGTATCCAATTTTTTTATAAATAGATCTTAAGTGTTGGAGTTTCTCGATTACATTTTTATCATATAAATCCGTTTTATTAAAAACAATTACTGATGGTATGTGGTACGCTTCAGCAGTTGTTAATATTCGGTCTATAAATCCTGTTGATGTTCTTGGTTGAACAAGAGAAACAATTATTATTACTTGTTCCACATTGGAAGCAATTACATGCGTTACTTTTGAAAGTTTGGTTGCCTTTCTTATCAAATAATTTGTACGTGGGTGGATATTTGTAATTAATCCAGTTCCATCGCCACTATCAATTGTAATGTCTACAATGTCGCCCACTGCAATTGGATTCGTAGCTTTAATTCCTTTATTTCTAAAAACTCCCTTTAATCTACATTGATATATTTGACCTGTATCAGTAGCAACTGAATACCAGCTTCCTGTTGATTTTTGGACTCTTCCCTTCCTTTTTGATGTCATTAAAAATTAATGTATATTTCAGATTAATATTTATATCCCACCATTAAAATAATCTATTTACTAATTTAGCATCACGAAATTACAAACATTTATTATATTTGAATAAATTAATTATGATATCACAGAGATGAGTACAATAAACTACATCAGTTTTGCAGTTGCCCCCTTAATTACAATTATGGCAATTTTATACATGAAGTATAAATTTGAAGTTAAAAACTTTTCAAACATCCGAAATGCTATTTTATTGGGAGCGATAGGTGTAATAATTCTAGTCATAGCAGATTATTTAATAGAACTGAGGTTGGATGGTAATTACAATAATATGAGACGTATGGCATTCTTTGTTTTTGTTGGAATTGCCTTAAGCTCAGAATTTGCAATGATGCTTCCTTTGCGCTACTCATTTTTTAAACTAAATACATTTACGGGACCCTTAGAAGGAATTATTTACTCTATTTTTATTGGATTAGGGTTTTCAATTGTTGCCACTGTTTTATTTGCTTTTGAGATTATTGGCTCAGCCGAAAAAATGCATAATTTCACTCTCTTCTTGTATACATATCCCATCGCAAACTTAGTTTTTTCAATAGCATTGGGCTTTTTCATAGGTATGGCCAAACTTCGTAAGAATGAATTTATAGATACTTTAACTGGACTTGGAGTAGCTACTTTTTTCCATGGATTATATTACTTTGCCTTTGTTACCTCTGATATCAGACTGTTAATATTTGTTGCAATAGGATATGTAATAATAGCCATTGGTTTAATTGCTAAATCAGTTTCCATAAAGATGCACAATCAAAAATAATCAGCATTACTTTTTGGAAGTATTAGTGTTCTCTTTCCTATTCTTTTTTTCAGAATTTTGTAAAAATTTACCAATCAATAATGCTCCAATCATTGTAAGGTATAGCTGACCAGCAAAGCTTAAAAGTACAGATACATTTTTTGCCAATGGAGATCCCGGAGAAATATCTCCATAACCCAGAGTGGTTATGGTTTCGAAGCTGAAATACACCAAATCCGTTGACTTAAGTACATTATTGTCATTTATATTTATTGCTGAAGGGTCTGAAACGTATATTGAACGAAATATTATTGCTCCTACTATTCCAATCAAGAAATAAATGTTAACAGCCCTCAAGAACTCTAAACTTCCCACTTCCTTGCTTGTGGCAATCCTTATAACAGAAATAATAATTATATATAAGAAGAATATTATTGAAATAAGAGATGTGAAATGAAGCATTATATTAAGGTTCATGTACGTAGAAACCCATGTTAATATTGTTAGGATAATTGCTAAAAATAGAAATCGTACATGATGATCTGATATGCTAATTACTGAGGCAAAGAAAATTCCTGAAACAGAAATGCTATATAATTCACCAATCCAACTTTTTATGGGGAATAATCCGATAATAAACACAAAAATAAAATTCATGATAAAAAGCAGAATGCTAAATTCTAGCTTTCTTTTTCTAGTGGATAGAACCTTTAGGTTAACAAGTTTTGTAAATATATTCATACCCAAAATTACATAAAAAATAATTTAGTCTTCTTTATTTACTTTTGCAATTTAAAATATATCATGTGAAATATCAGTATCATATATTAAAGAATGGTATTAAAATCATTCATAGACAAACAGAAGGTAAAGTTTCACATTGCGGCCTAATGGTAAATACGGGTTCAAGAGATGAAAGTGAAAACGAAAATGGATTGGCTCATCTAATAGAGCATATGTTGTTTAAGGGCACAAATAAAAGAAAGGCACATCACGTGCTTAGCAGAATAGAAAATATTGGAGGTGAACTAAATGCATATACAACAAAAGAAGAGACATGTATATATGCATCGTTTATGCCAAATTACTATAAACAAAGTATAGAACTTTTTGCTGATGTGGCTTTTAACTCTGTTTATCCTCAAAAGGAGATAGATAAGGAGAAAGATATAATAATAGATGAAATCAATTCATATAACGATAGCCCTGCAGAGTTAATTTTTGATGATTTTGAAGATTTGATTTACAACGGACATTCATTGGGTAGAAATATACTTGGTAGCATTGAAAACATTAAATCATTAAAGCGGAAGGACATACTTCGTTTTATTAAAACCAGATATAGCACAGAGGAGATGGTAATTGCATCTGTTGGACAGATAGGTTTTAAGAAACTTATCAGTATTATTGAAAAGTATTTTAATGATATTCCCCAAACAAAATCATCCCTGACAAGAATTCCATTTAATAATTATATCCCGACTAATCATGTTAAATCAATGAATTCTCATCTTTCTCATTGTATGCTTGGCAACATAGCTTATTCTAGAAGCCATCCAAATAAATTGACATTGCTTCTTATTAGCAATTTGCTTGGTGGCCCTGCCCTTAACTCAATACTAAGTATGGAAATAAGAGAAAAACATGCCTATGCTTACAATGTTGAATCAATGTATCAACCTTATTCGGATACTGGGTTTTTTAATATTTACATAGGGTCAGATAATAATTATGTTGATAAAAGTATAAACCTTGCATTCAAGGTACTTGCTAGGATGCGAAATAAGAAATTGGGTACCATACAATTACATCGTGCAAAAAGACAGATTGCGGGCCAGCTTGCGATGACAAGCGAATCATATCAAAATGAAATGTTGGGTATTGCAAAAGTGATGCTGTACAAGTCTAGAGTAAAAACAATTGAAGAGGTAATTGATGAAATAGGAGATATAACCGCTAATCAAATTATGGATGTGTCAAATGAGATATTTGATTCAAAACAGATTAGCATTTTAAGATATTTAAACGAATAATCACAATGATTGAACCTGATTTAGAGAAATATGCTGAAGATCACACCAGTGATGAGGATAATTTACTTTACGACCTGAATCGTAAAACAAACTTACGAACCACACTTCCTCGTATGATATCAGGAAAAATACAAGGAAAATTTTTGGAGTTGATTTCAAAAATTGCCAAACCAAGAATCATATTAGAGATAGGCTCTTTTACTGGCTATTCCGCTTTATGCTTGGCAAAAGGTCTTGCTGAAGATGGTATTCTTTACACAATCGAGTCAAATGTTGAATTGGAAAAAATTATACTAGATCATATTTCAAAATCTGAGAACGAAAGTAAAATAAAACTGATAATGGGAAATGCTCTTGACATAATTCCTAAGATTGATGAAACCATTGACATTGTATTCATTGATGCCAACAAAAAGGAATACCTTAGTTATTATAATTTGGTGCTTCCTAAATTAAGTAAAGGTGGATTAATAATAGCGGATAATGTTTTGTGGAGTGGTAAAGTTACAGATCAGAATCCAGATACTGACACCAAATCTCTTTTGGAATTTAATACTCACATAAAAAATGATAAAAGAGTTGAACAAGTAATGTTGTCAATAAGAGATGGCCTTTTGTTTATCAGAAAATTATAGAGCGGATTTATTGCTAAACTGCAGGTAGGGAAGCTTAATTAACCTTAAATTTATAGTCAACTGCTTTTAAATCCTCATTTGCTTTTACAATTTTTTGTTTAAGTGTTTTCTTATGTTCGTGTATTTTTTCCATCATTTTAGCATCACCCGTAGCCATCATTTGTACCGCAAGAATGCCTGCATTTAAAGCTCCATTTATACCTACTGTTGCCACTGGTATACCAGGAGGCATTTGAACAATTGCCAAAAGCGCATCCATTCCATCAAGAGTTGCATTTATAGGAACCCCTATTACTGGAACAGTTGTCATTGATGCAATTACACCAGGAAGATGTGCTGCCATTCCAGCTCCTGCAATAATTACTTTTATTCCATTTGCTTCTGCATTTTTTGCAAAAACTTCAACCTCACCAGGTGTTCTATGAGCAGATAATGCATTGATTTCAAATGGAATTTCCAAGTCATTGAGGAAAGCTGCAGCTTTTTCCATAACTTTTAAATCAGAAGTGCTTCCCATTATAATACTTACAACCGCTTTCATAATTATATGTAATTAGTTTTTTTAGGACCACAAAAATACATAAAATGAGTTTGCTAATAAAGTGTTAAGTTCTATCTTTGTTGTCTCTTTTTTTTTAAATGGTTAAATAACCATTAATTAAGCAATCAATATTTGATGAGTACAATTAAAATACATGATAAATATTTTAAACCAGTTATTACATCCGCTGAAATAGATGTAGCAATAAGGAAAGTCGCCACTAAAATAAATAAGGATATGGAGAATAAAACTCCAATTTTTCTTGTAATTTTAAATGGCTCTTTTATGTTTGCAAGTGATTTACTAAAAATGGTAGAACTATCATGTGAAATATCCTTTGTTAAACTTGCATCCTATGAAGGAACATCGTCTACGGAAAAAGTAAGACAGCTTATTGGTTTTGATGAGGATGTAACTGGCAGATCAGTGGTAATTATAGAAGATATAATTGATTCTGGTATCACCATGGAAAATGTACTGGGACAGTTGGCAATGATGGGAGCTGAAGATGTTAAAATTGCAACACTTTTATTTAAGCCAGATGCCTTTAGAAAAGATTATAAAATAGATTATATAGGAATAGAGATACCCAATGATTTTATAGTTGGTTATGGCTTAGATTATGATGGTCAGGGAAGAAACTTGAAAGATATATATAAAATTACCGATAATAAATAACATTCATTAAAATGCTTAATATCGCTCTTTTTGGCCCTCCGGGCGCAGGTAAAGGAACTCAGTCAAAAAAGTTACTTGATAAATATCACCTAACTTATATTTCTACAGGAGAAATTCTTAGATCAGAAATTGATGCAAATTCTGATCTTGGTCAAGAAGCAAAAAGTATAATTGAGGCTGGGGGACTTGTTCCTGATGAACTCGTGGTTCAAATTATTGAGAATAAGATACAAGAAAACAAAAATGCTAGAGGAATTCTTTTTGATGGTTTTCCTCGTACTGTTGTGCAGGCGTATATTCTTGATGGCTTATTGTTAAAACTTAACACCAGTTTGCAAATGATGATAAGCCTTGATGTGCCAGAAAATGAACTTGTTGATCGTTTGTTGCTTCGTTCTGCAACTTCTGGTCGTTCTGATGATAATTTAGATGTAATTAAGGTGCGACTGCAAGAATATGAAGAAAAAACAAAACCTGTTGCTAGCTATTATGAGGACCAAAGTAAGTACCATAAGGTTAATGGAGTAGGTAATATGGATGATATTTTTGAAGATATTGTCAAGTATATAGAAAAAAATAAGAAAAAAGAGTTTACTAATATCGTTCTCTTGGGAAAGCCAGGCGCAGGAAAAGGTACACAGGGTCAGCTTCTTGCAGATAAGCATAACCTGGTGTATATTTCAACGGGGAAGCTCATGAGAGAAGAGATAAAGAATAATACAGAAACGGGGAAAATTGCCAAACCATATATGGACAAGGGAGAGATAGTTCCTGACATAATTCCCATCAAGCTTATAGCAGATAAGATAAAAGCAAATCCCAAAGCCAATGGGTTTATCTTCAAAGGCTTTCCTAGAACAATTGTTCAGGCCTATATCTTAGATGGATTATTACAAAGAGTTGGGATGAAAGTTTCCAATATGATCGAGTTGAAATTGGGTACTCTTGACGCGATAAAAAGATTGAGCTCAAGGGGCCAGAATGCCAATAAAGCTAGGCCATATGATAAAAGTACGGAGTTAATAATCAATAGACTTGAACAGTACAGTGAAAAAACGGAACCCGTGGTTGATTTTTATCACAAACAAGGCAAGTACAGTAAAATAAATGCTGACGGAAATCAAAAACAAGTTTTTAATAAACTGTCAGATGAAATTGCAGATACATTACGACGAAACTTTTAATTACTAAAAAATTCTTTCATTACTAACTAGAGTAAAGGCAAAAAAAAAGAGATTGTCATTTTTGACAATCTCTTTTTTCATGAATATCTTTTATTTCTAGGCCTTATAAAAACCTTTTTCAGTGGCTTCTTTAAGAGCAGCGGTAATACCTTTCTTATTTATAGTACGAATACCATTTGCACTTACCATCAATGTTATCCATTTCCCTGTTTCAGGCACAAAAAATTTCTTTGTGTGCAAGTTTGGTTGGAATTTTCTTCTAGTCTTTGCATGTGAGTGACTTACATTATTTCCTGAAATCACTTTCTTTCCTGTTATCTGGCAAACTCTTGACATCTCTATGTAATTTAATTTATCCTGTTCAAAAAAGGAGTGCAAAATAAGACATAATTTTTCAATTAATCAAATGATTTTGAAAATAATTTTAAATGAACATAGTTTAAGGGTACTTCTTCATTAACAATGAATTAAATGAAATGTATAGTAGACGATCGTATCAACAATTAATTCTGGAATTAATAAATGTAAAAAAGCTATGTATTTTAATTAAAAAGCAATTTAATCTGGAAGGCGTCTAAATAAGTATAATTTGTCGTTCTACAAGAAATAATTGTAATTTTGTGGTACTTAAATTCCTATTATAATTAAATCTAAATTATTACAGTATGTCACAGTTCATCACTAATCACGATGTAACTAAAGCTCTTAAAGAAGTCATATTTTTTGCCAAGCAAAACAACATTGTTGACTTGGGAATGATAGACGATATCAATATAGAAGGAAACAATATAAAAGTAAGTGTTGTTTTTCCTAAATTGGATGATCCTGCAGTAGGTATAGTTTACAATTCTATTGTAAAAACTTTAAAAGCAGAGTTGGGTGAGGAAATATCGGTTGAAGTAAAACCAATTGCTGAAAAAGATAAGGGGTTAGGCCCATTATCAGGTGTAAAAAATATAGTTGCTGTTATTGCTGGTAAGGGTGGTGTTGGAAAATCAACAGTTGCTGCAAACCTTGCTGTTTCATTGTCAAAAACTGGCAAGAAGGTTGGAATTCTGGATGCAGATATAATGGGACCGTCTGTTCCAATTATGTTTGGTGTTGAAGACGAGCAACCAGGTGTAATTGAGCGTGAAGGAAAATCAATAATGGTTCCTTTGGAAAATCATGGAGTTAAAATTTTATCTCTCGGGTTTTTTGTTAAACCTGATCAGGCTCTCATGTGGAGAGGTTCCATGATAAACAACGCTTTCAACCAATTAATGAAAGATGCAGAGTGGGGAGACCTGGATTATTTGGTTATTGATATGCCTCCAGGAACTGGAGACATACAACTCACATTAGCTCAATCATATAATGTAAAGGGTACAGTTTTAGTTACTACACCACAAAAGTTAGCAACTGCGGATGTTCGAAGAGCAGCAATGATGTATCGTCAGGACAAACTCACAATTCCCTTATTGGGAGTTGTTGAGAATATGTCATATTTTACACCCGATGAATTACCAGACAAAAAATTCTATATATTTGGAAAGGGTGCTACTGACGAACTAGCGCGAGAACTTGAAATACCTGTATTAGGTCGTCTGCCTATCAAGGAGAAAATTGTTGAATCAGGAGATGGTGGAATACCGGTTGTACTCAATAATGATAACGGATTAAGCAATAACTTTGCCGAAATCGCAGTCAATGTTGAAAAAGAAATAGAAAAACTATAAATACTCAAGAATGGAAAGAACTAAGGAAGAATTAACTCAAAAAATACTCAATGTTTTAGACCAAGTAAGGCCTTATTTGCAAGCTGATGGCGGGGACATTACATTTTTAGAAATCACAGATGATAATGTGGTAAATGTAGAACTTACCGGAGCATGCGGTTCATGCGCGTTTAGTACTGTTACACTGAAAAATGGAATTGAAACCACATTGAAGAAGGTGCTTCCAGAAATAAAGGAAGTTGTTGCGGTAAACATATAAGAGTTTTAAACTCTCATTTACAATAATCAAATATTAGTAGTGCCTTTATTTACAAGGACCCCTAAAAAAGCAACTATCGCCGTAACTCAAAAACCTGTATTCATTTTTTAATGCAAATTCATAGACTTTTTTCCAATCATCACCAACCAGAGCAGATACAAGTAGCAGAAGTGTGCTTTTTGGTTGATGAAAGTTTGTAATAAGACCTGTTGCAAATTTGAACTCATAACCTGGAGCAATCATTAATCTTGTTTCTCCATGAATTTCAGATAAATTTTTTTCTTTAAGATATCTTAATAATGTTTCGATTGCTTCTCGATTGCTTAGTTTATGATTATTGAGTTTATAAGCGTCCCATTGACCAACGGAGAAACTTGTATCTCCCTGCAATAAATTAATTGCCATCCAATAAAAGCTTTCAAGTGTTCTCATGCTGGTGGTACCAACGGGAATTATATCATAATTAATCTTTCTTAATATATGTTCCAATGTTTTAACATGAACTACAATTTTTTCCATATGCATTTCATGGCCATCTACTTCTTTTGAAACAACAGGTTTAAACGTTCCAGCACCAACATGAAGAGTCAGGCTATCAACCTCTACACCTTTTATTTTCAATGCATTAAAAATTGATTCTGTGAAATGTAAACCTGCTGTTGGCGCAGCAACTGAGCCTTCATCTTCAGCATAAATAGTTTGGTATCGTTTATTGTCAGATTCTTCAGCTTTTCGATTAAGATAGGGCGGAATTGGAATCATACCGCTTCTGTTGATAATTTGAGAAAAAGTTATATCAATATCATTCCAACTAAACTCTATTAAATATCCATCTGATAGCTGAAGTTTTTTCTCTGCCGTTAAACATATAACACTATCTTCAATTTGTATTACAAGTTCGAGCATTCCTGATTTCCATCTTTTTGCATTACCCACCAAGCATTTCCATACCACAGGCGAATTTTGTTGGAAAGCAAGCTGAAAATCCTTAACAGGTTCAACGGGTTCAAGACAAAATACTTCAATGATAGCACCTGTTATTTTTTTGAATTTTAATCGAGCATTAACAACCTTTGTTTTATTAAATAACAATAATGAATCAGAAGTAATAAGTTCGGGAAGTTGTTTGAATGCTTTATTCATAGGGATACCGCTATCGAGATAAAGCAGTTTGGATGAATCCCTTTCATCTAAAGGATATTTTGCTATTCTGGAATCATCAAGATTATAGTCATATTCTTCTATATTTAGTTTTCCAGGATGCACAATTATTTCTTTAATGGATGGCAAAAATAATCTTTTATTCTGCAGCTAAGAAATGATTAAGCAGGCCATATTTTGGCAATGAGAATAAAAGAAAATGTACTTTTGAAAAATTGAAAAATTAAAATATGAAAAAACATATTCCTAATATTATCACATTATTAAATCTTGTAAGTGGTATTTTATCCATTTATCTATATGCAAATAATAATATTGAAATGGCAGCGTGGTTTATATTCATAGCTGCGATTTTTGATTTTCTAGATGGTTTTGCAGCCAAGATTCTTGATGCAAAATCAGATATTGGAGCACAGTTGGATTCTCTTTGCGATATTGTTTCTTTTGGTGTTGCACCTGGCTTTATACTCTTCTATATGATTGATGTAAGCATAGATCAGTATGGCGACTATCCAAATAATTTATTCATACTTCCGTTTTTAGCATTTCTAATACCGGTATTTGGAGCACTGCGCCTTGCTATTTTCAATACAGATGATGAGCAGGTTACTTCATTTAAGGGTTTACCAATACCTGCAATGGCTATTTTGATAGCCTCATTGCCACTTATAAGATCTGAGTTATATGCTGAGAGCAGCATGTTATACGCAATAATAACAAATACCTATTTTCTTTTAACGGTCGCAGTTCTTGGTTCTCTTTTAATGGTATCCCGTCTTCCAATGTTTGCTTTGAAGTTTCAAGGAATTGACTTTAATAGAAATAAAACAAGATATCTATTTCTCCTTTTGTCATTATTTATGCTAATATTTCTTGAGGTAGTAGCTATCCCATTCATCATACTTCTATACGTATTAATGTCATTGACTATATTTCTATACGATTTGAAGAAATAAATACGTAGAAATGTGAGATTTTAAAAGGGTAATTTAACTTAAAACTCGGCTGTGAGTTTTATGTTTAATAATCGTGGAGTGAGGTAGTTTGGAACTGCATACTGACGATTATTTATGTCCTTTATCCAAACATAACTCACAGTATTATAAATTTGTAATAGGTTAAAAATTTCCAAGCTAACCCACATATTCTTGAAGTGCTTAAATGGATTTCCAGATTTGAAGGTACTTCCTTCATTAATAAATTGGTATGAAAAACCTATATCAACTCGTCTGTAATCTGGCATCCTTAGTGTGTGAGCGTATCTCTCTGTATCTGGTGCTCCAAATGGTAATCCAGTACTAAATAGCAATCTTAGATTCATTTTAAGATAAGGATGGTTTGGAATATAGTCCTGGAAAAAAATAGAAAAGTTTACACGTTGATCAGTAGGTCTTGGAATAAAACCTGGCTCCACACGAACACTATCTGTTACTAGGTTATTTACAGTAATGCCAGGGTATATTATTTCTCCATCAGAGTTGTAATAATCATAATAAAAGTCATCATAGATATCTTCTTTGGTTTGCATGATTGATAGACTTAGCCAACTATCAATACCTTTAACAAATTCACCATATATCTTGAAATCGATTCCTGCAGCATATCCTTTAGCAGTTTGATCTGTTAGGTAACGTATCCTTAAATTTTCCACATAGTAAGGAATGAGATTATCAAGCATCTTATAATAAACTTCAGTTGTGAAAATGAAGGGTCTGTTCCAGGTTGTAAAACGATAATCACCACCCAATATAAAATGTGTAGATTTTTGAGATTTAACATTATTGTTAATTGTGCCGTCTAATCCTCTCATCTCCCTGTAAAAGGGAGTTTGGTAGTAAATACCTGTTGCAAACCTAAATATAAGATCTGGATTTTTTGCAGGTTTATAAGAAAAATTCCCCCTCGGGGCGATTAAAAACTCCTGATTAAAATCCCAATAATTTGCTCTTAAGCCTGCTGTTAAAGTTATTTCACTGTTGTTTTTGGTTACAATATTCCATTGACTTGAAGCATAAGCCACAAACCTATTGGTGCTAAGTGTATTATTAGCACTTACAAAGTCCTTGAGTATGAAATCAGGATTATCTGGATTTGCACTTCCGGGATTGGGTGATGGATTTGGTATGGAATATCCAGCAGAATCTACCATTTCCCATTCGCGCAGCTTATCATCTACTTGTTGATTTTGATATCTTATTCCCCATTTGAGAACATTATTTTCCTTGATGGTTGTACCCTTGTGTTCCGCACTTATTACTCTGGCTTTAAAATAATTTCGAGCATGTAGTAAATAGGTTCCAATTCCTTGAGTTTGCACAGCTTCTCCAAATTCCTCACTACCCAAACTTGTTTCAACTTGTCCTATCCAATATTGTCCTTGAATATCATATGTTTCAGATTCATTTGTGTTGAAAGCAGATAATATGAATTTTAGATTTGTGCTTTTGGAGGGTTTGAACCTTAATGTTAAACCTCCTTGGTAAAGGTCATATCTATCAGTTTCATTACCATCGAAATAAACCTTGAACCTTATTACTTCCTGAAAAGTCCCAAAATCAGTTTCGCGATTTGAAGGGATAACCTTATACTTGTTTCTTGAATAGTATCCTAAAAACGACAAATCCCACTTATCACTTAATTTGTAGGAAATGAGCGATTGTATATCCATGAATTCAGGTTTATATTCACCCTGAGTTTCCAAACTATTCAGTAAGTAGCTATTTGATTTGTATCTGGCACCAAACAAATATGTAAACTTATTGCTTAGTGCTGTTCCTCCAAAATCTAATTCTGCTCCAAGAAGACTAGCTGAAAATGAACCTCCAAATTCATCAGGTGTTCTGTAAGTTACATCCAAAACCGACGACATCTTATCGCCATATTCTACCCCAAAACCTCCAGCAGAAAACAAAAGTGAGGAAACAAGAGATGAGTTAACAAAACTCAGCCCCTCTTGCTGACCAGAGTTAACAAGAAAGGGCCTATATATTTCGATATCATTTACGTAAATAAGGTTTTCATCGAAATTACCACCACGAACCGAATACTGTGAGCTCATTTCATTTGTTGAGGTAACGCCAGGGAGTGTTTTTATAATGTCTGATACACCTTCAGTTAGCGAGGGAACAAGATTTACATCCTTTGGATTGAGTCGAACCATACTTTGTGTTCTCAGTTGCTCATCCTTTACCTCAAAACCTGGTAAATCGGTTGAAATTAATTCCAAACGAATATTTAATACTTTGGATTCGCCTGGTTTAAGCTTAATCTTAACCTTCTTAACTGCATAACCTACGTATGTTGCAGCTATAATAATTTCTTTATTAGAGGGCACCTGTAATTTGTAGCTCCCAGATTTATCTGTAGTTGTACCACCGCTTTCGCCCACAATAGCTATGTTAGCAAGCTCAATGGGGTTGTTCTTTTTATCAACAACTTTACCACTAACCCATGAGATATCACTCTGAGGAAACATCACTTTTGATATGAAAATCATGAGAAAAGTCAAAAGTAGCAGCTTGGATATGTACCTCTTATTGTTCATTAATGGGTAAACTTAAAAGCTGCAAATTTATTATAAACTATTTATCTATTGAATAGAATTTATATCTTTAATTAATGAAATGAAAAAACCAGGGATTTTCTCATATTGAATGTCTTATTATTTAGATTTTTCTAAGATAAAACTAAGGCGCTAAAAATCTTATACAAAAACGTTAATAATCTTTTACAAAATATCATACATTTGCTATTCATTAGCAACATAAATTAATGAACACAACTAGAAACCTTCCGAAGATCACGACGCATGTTTTGCAGGAAATGAAGCAAAAAGGCGAGAAAATAGCTATGCTAACAGGCTATGACTATTCAATGGCGAAACTCTTAGATGAAGCACGTATTGATGTAATTCTAGTTGGAGATTCTGCGTCTAATGTTATGGCCGGCCATAAAACCACACTCCCAATTACTCTGGATGAAATGATATACCATGCATCATCTGTTATGAGGGCTATAGAGAGAGCTTTAGTAATAGTAGATTTGCCATTTGGAACATATCAAGGGAATTCAATAGAAGCTCTCAACTCAGCTATCAGAATAATGAAAGAGTCTGGTGCCAATGCCATCAAGATGGAAGGAGGTGAAGAAATCCTTGAGTCAGTAGATAGAGTATTGAGCGCTGGGATTCCCGTAATAGGTCATTTAGGTTTAACACCTCAATCCATAAATAAATTCGGAACTTATGTGGTAAGGGCTACTGAGCAGGAAGAAGCAGAAAAATTGAAGCGCGATGCTAAGATATTAGAAAGTGCTGGTTGTTTTGGTGTTGTACTTGAAAAGATACCTACTGCTCTTGCTGAAGATGTTACCAACTCAATATCAATACCCACAATTGGAATTGGAGCTGGTCCTTATGTGGATGGACAAGTTTTAGTTCTTCATGATATGTTGGGGATAAATCAAGATTTTACTCCAAGGTTTCTAAGAAGATATCATAACCTTCACGACGAAATGGTAAAAGCATTTGAATCATATATTGATGATGTAAAGGAAGTTAAATTTCCAAATGAAAAGGAACGGTACTAAATATAGATGCATACAAAAACAACAAAATAGAGAAATTATGAAAATTTTAAGAACCATTTCCATAACCTGTTTATTCAGTTTAATTTTTACTTTGACATCGCATGCTCAAGAAAAAGGAACAAGTGAGATAAATTTAGGTTATGGATACGCGACTTCAGTATCAATGATGAGTGCATTTGACGATATTATTACTGGCTTATTTATTTCTGATCAGATAAATGGCGGATCAATTGGCGCATTCTTTTTAAGTTATGATTATGCAATCGCTGATAAGTTAATGCTAGGAGCCATATTTGCTTATGAAACTGGTAAAACAAAGTATGAAAATAATGATAATAGTCTTGTTGCTAATGGAACAACTAATGCTTATACATTTGCCATAGAAATTAATTACAACTATGTTTCCAAACCTAGTTTTAGGATTTATTCAGGATTGGGACTAGGATTTACTGCCTATGATAATAATGTAGTTTATACTGACAATACTACTCCTAACGATGATGCTAGTATAAATTCATTCAATTTTCAGCTGACAGGAATAGGAATCAGAGTGGGCAAAAAACTAGCATTTTTTGCAGAGGCAGGCTATGGCTATAAAGGTATTGTTTCTGCTGGTTTGAATCTTCAATTCTAGATTATAATAAGTTAACTTCATTTAGGTTTTTGTCTGCATATTTAAAAGGTAAAACAAATAAAATTTTGACAATTTTGAGTGCAATAGGGTCAAGAGTATTATATGAAGATAACCATCTTATTGCCATAAATAAATTACCTTCTGAAATTGTTCAAGGTGATAAAACAGGAGATAAACCACTTAGTGAAGAGATTAAGAGTTTTCTTAAGGAAAAGTATAGTAAACCAGGCAACGTATTCACAGGTGTTATTCATAGAATAGACAGACCAGTTAGTGGGGTTATTATATTTGCGAAAACAAGCAAAGGCCTTACCAGAATGAATGAACTTTTAAAAAATCATGGTCTAAAGAAAACCTATTGGGCGATTGTTCAAAACAGACCAGAGTTTGAATCTGGTGAAATTATTCATCACCTTGTTAGAGATCAAAGGAAAAATAAATCCTTCGCGAGTAAAAACCCAAAAGCAGGGTCAAAGGAAGCCATACTAAACTACAGGCTAATAGGAGAAAGCAACAATTACTTTCTTTTGGATGTTGATTTAAAAACCGGGCGGCATCATCAAATAAGGTGTCAGCTTTCAGCAATTGGATCTCCAATAAAAGGGGATCTAAAATATGGCTCGCCCAGAAGTAATAAGGACGCTTCAATAAGTCTACATGCCAGGCAGCTTGAGTTTATGCACCCAATAAAAAAAGAGGTGGTTTCTATTATAGCAAATCCGCCTCAGGATTCCTTATGGAATTTTTTTTCCAATACTGTGTAAACGGATTTTTCATTATCACTATTGAGAGGAAACAGATCAAACATGATATTATTGTGAAATCTATTATTTTTGGATTATGAACATATTCCTTAAGAATATCCAAAGTTTTTTTTTCGTTCTATTTGTTTTGACTTCCAATATATGTGTATCCCAATATTATATTACAGGACAGGATCCTGCTTCAATAAAATGGAAGCAAATAAATTCTAAACATGCAAGAATAATATTTCCTGCGGGATACTATATTAAAGCAAATGAATATGCCAATTTAATTGAGGTTTCCCATAAGCCCGTGAGTTACCCTTACCTAAACAACAATAAAAAGATCAAAATAGTATTGCATAATAGGTCAGTTACGTCTAATGCAATGGTTAGTCCTACGCCAATGCATGCAGACTTTTTTGAGACACCGGATCAAAATAGCTATGCACAATTATGGAGCCGGCAGCTAACACTTCATGAATATCGTCATGTGGTCCAAATGCAAAAACTAAATCAAGGATTTACAAAGGGTTTGAAAATATTGTTTGGCGACCAGGCGATAGGCGGAATAATGGGTTTATTTCTCCCTTTCTGGTTCATTGAAGGGGATGCCGTTTTTAGCGAAACTATATTTAGTAAAAGTGGACGGGGACGGGAACCTAGCTTTTCAATGGATTTGGTAGCGCAGGTATGTGAAAAGAAAATATATTCATACGACAAAGCTCTCTTTGGTTCTTTTAAGAGCTATACACCAGATTATTATACTCTGGGTTATGAATTAGTCACATTTGGGGTGCTAAATTATGGTAGTGAAATATGGAATAATACATTAAACAAAGTTGCAAGAAAACCATATACTTTGGCCCCTTTTTCTAGCTCTCTGAAGAAAATAGCTGGAGCAGGTAAAGTTAATTTTTATAGAAATGTGCTTTTGGAAAGAGGGGATTATTGGAAACAAAATATTAAAGATAAGTCTGATCCAAGAATGATTACTCCTCAAAAAAACAAATTCTATTCAAACTATAGATTTGCACAGGAGCTTTCGGATGGTTCATTCATTGCTGAAAAATCAGGCCTTGACGACATAAACAGATTTATAAGAATTAGACGGGATGGATCCGAAGAGGTTATTTTTACCCCTGGATTTGATTTCATGGAATCACTATCGGTTAATGATAGCCTAATTTGCTGGAATGAAAGGACATATGATCCTCGCTGGTCCAACAGAAATTATTCTGTAATTAAGGTTTATGATTTCAAAAACAAAAAACTAAAACAGATTACAAGGCGCTCGAGATTGTTTTCCCCCTCAATGTCAAATAGCGCAGATATTATTGTGGCTGTTGATGTAAGTAGTTTAAATGAATACTCTTTGAGTTTTATCGATATTGCAACTGGTGAAGAAATAAATTCATTTTCAACGAAGGATAATTTGTTTTTTATGAACCCATCATGGTCTCAAGATGATAATTTTGTTGTTGCCATTGTGCTAGGTGAGTATGGTAAGTCAATAATTAAAATTGATGTTAATTCGGGAGATTATGAGTACCTTCTACCATTTAATTATACTAATATTTCATATCCAGTAATGAAGGATAAAAAGATTGTGTTTACCGGAGCATATACGGGTGTTGATAACATGTATTTACTAGATATTATGAATAATAATCAATACCAAATTTCTAATGTCAAATTTGGAGCATCCGATGCAAAATTTCAAAATAGCAGTGACAATTTAATATTCTCAAATTATACTTCAGATGGTTTTAGAATTGCATTTCTAGATACATTGGATTTTAAAAAAGTTAACTTAAACGATATTAGCTCAAAGTACCTAATAGATACTCTTGTAACTTCTGAAACATTTATTTTGGATGAACAGGATATTCCAGAAATTAAATATCAAGCAAGGCAGTATAGCAAAATAGGACATCTTTTAAATTTTCATAGCTGGGGACTTGCAGCAATAGATTTGAATAATTACGATTTTCAACCTGGTGTTAATATTCTTACTCAGAATACACTAAGTACTGCATGGGGTAGCGTGGGTTATTATTATGACCCCAATGAACAAGCGGGAAAGGCAAAAGCATCTTTTACATATGCAGGGTGGTATCCAAAACTTACTTTTAGCGCTGACTACGGCCTTAGAAGGAGTAACTATTATGATGTAAACAATGATATTCAAGAATTTAAATGGAATGAGACAAATCTCGCTATGAGTATCTCCTTACCTTTAAATTTTACTCATAGTAAGTGGGTAACAGGTATCAATCCTGTGGTAGGAATAGCTCAAAAATTTCTTGGCAAAATTGATAATCCTGATATTAGTTTTAAAGAAAATAGTATAACATCATTAACGTATTCATTTTATGGTTACACTCAGATTAAAAGATCCAAGAAAGATATTTACCCTAGATATGGTTTGAATACAAATATTATCATGAGACATACGCCTTTATCTGATTCCATTAGTTTGGTTTATGGGTTTGCAGGTATAGTTTATCTGCCAGGTGTAATAAACCACCAGGGTATCAGGGTTTATGCCGCTTATCAATTTATGGATAATGGAAATTATACATATGGAAATGTTGTCAGCACACCAAGAGGATATACTGGAATTAATTTGAAGGAAATGTTAAGTCTAAAGGTTGATTATGCATTTCCTGTTATTTATCCTGATTTGGATCTTCCATCCATAGCTTATCTAAAACGTATAACAATACATGGGTTTTATGATCATTTAATTGGTAAAGATATTCTGAGTAACAATTATAATTATAGTAGTGCAGGCATTGAATTATATTCGGATTGGAATTTCCTGAGCCTTATTCCTAATATTAGACTTGGTGTACGCAGCACTTATCGTTTAAAAGATAACCAAATAAGGTTTGAATTTCTGTATGGATTTTCCATATAATGGGTTTTAAGTAAACTTTACTACTGCTTTTTTTGTAACCCTTTATCTAGTTGAATTCCTTTTAGTTAAATTAATCCATTTTTCAATGATTAATAACATTATGCAAGTGCTTTATATGAGCAATAGCTAATTTGCATAATGGGCCTAAACTAATTTTAAAAATTGTGCATGTATGAGCCTTTCATAATTGCTTAAGTATCGGTAATTTTAGTAATTTTGCAGTCTTATTTATAACTAGTCTAAATAGGCATGTAATGAAGGAAGAAAACGACAATAATAATATATTAGAGGAGGTTACATCCGGTGAATATAAATATGGTTTTGTTACTGATATTGAGACCGAAACAGCACCAGTTGGGTTAAATGAAGATACTATACGCCTTATTTCAAGTAAAAAAAATGAGCCCGAATGGCTTCTAGAATATAGATTAAAAGCATACAGATATTGGTTAACTATCGTGGAGCCTGATTGGGCATTATTGGAACATCCGCCAATTAATTATCAAGATATAATTTACTATGCTGCTCCAAAACAAAAAAAAGGACTTGAAAGCTTGGACGAAGTAGATCCAGAGTTGTTGGATACATTTAACAAGCTGGGTATTTCATTAGATGAACAAAAGATGCTTGCTGGCGTAGCTGTAGATGCTGTTATTGACAGTGTTTCAGTGAAAACAACATTTCAGGATACCCTTGCTAAGCATGGCATTATATTTTGCTCATTTAGTGATGCTGTTCAGGCTCATCCCGATTTAGTAAAAAAGTATCTAGGTACCGTTGTGCCGCATACCGATAATTATTTTGCTGCACTTAACTCAGCAGTTTTTAGCGATGGATCATTTTGCTATATTCCTAAAGGAGTGAGATGTCCCATTGAGCTTAGTACTTATTTTAGAATAAATGCAGCCAACACTGGTCAGTTTGAGCGAACATTGCTTATTGCAGATGAAGGTGGATATGTTAGTTACCTTGAGGGATGTACTGCACCTCAGAGAGATGAAAACCAATTGCATGCCGCAATTGTTGAGATAATTACACACGATAATGCTGAGGTTAAATATTCCACAGTACAAAACTGGTATCCTGGAGACAAGGATGGAAAAGGTGGCATATACAACTTTGTAACAAAAAGAGGCTTGTGCAAAGGGGATAATTCAAAAATAAGTTGGACTCAAGTTGAAACGGGTTCAGCGATAACATGGAAATACCCAAGTTGTATTTTATTAGGTGACAATTCGATTGGTGAGTTTTACTCCGTTGCTGTCACAAATAATATGCAGCAAGCTGATACGGGCACAAAAATGTTACATATTGGTAAGAATACTAAAAGCACAATTATTTCAAAGGGAATTTCAGCAGGTAAAAGTAATAACACTTACAGAGGATTAGTTCGAGTTTCAAAAAAAGCTGAAAATGCTCGTAATTTCTCACAATGTGATTCATTACTTTTGGGAGATAAATGTGGAGCACACACATTTCCCTACATCAAAAATAATAATACATCCTCTGTGGTTGAACATGAAGCCACAACATCCAAAATATCAGAAGATCAACTTTTTTATTGTCAGCAAAGGGGAATTGATACGGAAAAGGCAATAGGACTGATTGTAAATGGTTACGCTAAAGAGGTTTTAAATCAGCTACCAATGGAATTTGCCGTTGAAGCTCAAAAACTTCTTGCAATAACTTTGGAAGGTAGCGTTGGATAAATATTAGATTTCGAATACAGAAAATAAGAAACATATGTTATTAAATATAAAAGATTTACATGTAAGTATTGATGGGAAAGAAATTCTTAAAGGGTTAAATTTAGGAGTTAACAATGGAGAAGTACATGCAATTATGGGACCCAATGGTACCGGCAAAAGCACACTTGCATCTGCCATAACGGGCAGAGAAGGTTATAATATTGATTCGGGAGAAATAATTTACAAAGGTCAGAACATTAACGAACTTTCGCCTGATGAAAGAGCCAATGAAGGTATCTTTTTAAGTTTTCAGTATCCGGTTGAAATTCCAGGTGTAAGTATAACAAATTTTATGCGAACCGCATTAAACGCTCGGAGAGAATATAAGGGTGAAGAACACATTTCTGCCGGTGAGTTTCTCAAAAAAATGGAAGAAAAGAAAAAACTCGTTGATATTCAAGCGAAGCTTACCAAAAGATCAGTAAATGAAGGCTTTTCAGGTGGAGAGAAAAAGAAAAATGAGATTTTTCAGATGGCAATGCTAGAACCTACATTGGCCATTCTCGATGAAACAGATTCGGGATTGGATATTGATGCTTTAAAGGTTGTAGCCAATGGCATAAATACACTCAAGTCTCAGGACAATGCATTTGTAATTATAACCCATTACCAGCGATTATTGGAATATATTGTGCCTGATTTTGTTCATGTAATGTATGATGGCAGAATTGTTAAATCTGGAGGTAAAGGCCTTGCATTTGAACTTGAAGAAAGAGGTTACGACTGGATAAAAGAACATGCATAAAGAGAGTCCAAAAGCTATTGAATTATGAAGTCAACTGATAATAAAAAATTTCCGCTCGAGGTTTCTCTTATTGATAGGTATAAAGAAAACCCAGAAGATGTATTTAAAACCTCTCACCAAAAGGTTAAGAAGTCTCGAGAAAAAGGCTTCGAGAGTTTTAATAATCTCGGATTACCAACAACCAAGAAAGAGCAATGGAGAAGCACTAACCTAAGTAAAAGTTACAATACGGATTTTGTCATAGGTGATAATAAGCCTGATTTTGATAAGGAGATTAATGAAATATTTGACTGCACTATCCATGGTTTTAGCACCGATGTTTATGCTCTACTAAATGGATGGTATTATTCTCCGGATAATGAAAAACTTGAGGTGCTTGATGATGGTATAATTGTGGGAAGCATAATCAAAGCCCAGGAAGAGTATCCCGAACTATTTGATGAGTACTATGATGAAACCTCACAGAATAATAACCATGGTTTAAAAGCTATAAATTCAGCGATTTATACAGACGGCTTATTTCTATATGTTCCAGACAATATTGAGTCTGAAAGAACTATTCAGCTGGTGAAAATGGTTAATAGAGAAAGTAATATAATGGTTAACACTCGTAACCTCATAATACTCGGTAAGAATAGTAAATTATCTTTTTTGCATTGTGATGATTCGATAAACCAGCATACGGGATTCTTAAATACTAATACTGAAATATTTATTGGTGAAAACGCTAGTTTAATTTTATACAAACTGCAAAATATAAATAATCAAACATCCTTAATTAATTCAACTACAATAAAACAGAAATCAGATAGTAACCTGAATGTAATTCTACTATCTTTTAATGGCGGAACACTTAGGAACGAATTTCATATAGATTTAACGGGTGAATGTGCAAATGCTGACATTAGCGCCATGTACCTCATGGATAATGAGCAACACGTTGATAACCAGGTAAAGGTAATGCACTCGGCTCCAAATTGTACCAGTAGTGAGTTGTTCAAGGGAGTTTTAGATGATGAAGCATCAGCTGTCTTCAATGGATATATTTATGTTGCCAGAGATTCTCAAAAAACCGTTGCATTTCAAAAAAATGCAAATATACTCATGACAACGGATGCAACGATTGATACCATGCCTTTCCTTGAAATATATGCGGATGATGTAAAATGTAGTCACGGAGCCACAGTTGGTCAAATTGATAACGACGCATTGTTTTATTTGATGCAAAGAGGAATTCCTGAAAAGGATGCAAAACTACTTCTCATATACGCTTTTATTGCAGAGGTAACAAGTAAAATTGATATATTGCCACTACGAATCAGCATCGATGATATGGTAAAAAAACGATTAAGGGGGGATTTATATATCTGTGATAAGTGTGTTTTGCATTGCTCTAAACCAGAAAAGCTTGTTGAGTTTGATCTTGATATGAGCAAAATATAAACCATGGGTTTTAAAATAAATACCATAAGAAATGATTTTCCAATTTTGTCCACCAAGGTAAATGGAAAGCAATTGGTTTATTTTGATAATGGGGCCACTACTCACAAGCCATTACAAGTAATAGATAGAGTATCAGACTATTATAAGACGGAAAACAGTAATGTTCATCGTGCTTCATATAATCTCAGTCATATTGCCACAGATTTATACGAAAACTCACGAAAATTTGTTGCTAAGTTTATTAATGCCAATAGTTATAGAGAAATAATATTTACCAAAGGCACAACAGAGTCTGTTAATTTGGTAGCATCTGGATTTAGTGATTTGATTACCGAAGGAGATGAGGTTATAATAACGGTTATGGAACACCACTCGAACTTTGTGCCATGGCAACAACTATGCAAAAAAAATAAAGCAACATTAAGATTTTTACCTGTTTTGAAGGATGGAACCATTGATTTATCTGAATTAGAGGACATGATAAACTTCAAAACAAAACTAATATCCATTACTCATATCTCAAATGTATTGGGTACAATAAATCCAGTGAAAAAAATATCGGAAATTGCTCATAATAATGGGATTCCTGTATTTGTGGATGGTGCCCAGGCAATTGCGCATACTAATGTTGATGTTTCAGATATAGATTGTGATTTTTATTGCTTTTCTGGTCATAAGGCATATGGACCAATGGGAATAGGAGTTTTATATGGAAAAGAAGAATGGCTAAATAAGCTAAGTCCATATCAGTATGGCGGAGAGATGATAAGTTCAGTAAATTTTGAATCCACAATCTTTAATGAATTACCCTATAAGTTTGAAGCGGGAACACCTAATGTGGCTGGTGCATTAGGAATGGAAGCATCGTTGAGATATATACAAGATATTGGAATGGATAACATTATCAAGTATGAGGATACTTTACTAAAGTATGCCACAAAGAAACTTGAAAACATTAAAGGCCTTAGAATAATTGGTAATGCAAAATCAAAAATACCAGTTATCTCTATTAATATTGAAGGGTTACACCCCTTTGATATAGGCACTTTGCTTGATCAAATGGGTATAGCAATAAGAACTGGTAATCACTGTGCCCAACCCTTAATGGAGGCTCTTAAGTTACCTGGTACATTAAGGGTATCTTTGGCATTATACAATACCAAAGATGAAATTGATTTATTTGCCGATGCATTGGCGAAGGCAGTTGATATGTTGACATAAAAAGGATTAATCAAAAATGACAATAAAAGAAAAATCTCAGTCTGTTGTTGATGAATTTGCAATTTTTGATGATTGGATGGATAAATATGCTTATCTAATCGAATTGGGAAAAGAACTACCAATAATTGATGAGAAGTTTAAAAATGATTCTCATTTAATTACAGGATGTCAATCCAGAGTATGGTTACATGCAGATTATGACGAAGATAATGTTGTGTTTACTGCAGATAGTGATGCTGTTATTACCAAGGGAATTATATCACTTCTAATTAGAGTTATGTCAGATGCGACACCTTCTGAAATATTCAACGCTGATTTTACTTTTATTGATGATATAGGTTTGAGCACCCATCTTTCTCCAACAAGAGCAAACGGATTGGTTTCAATGGTAAAACAAATGAAACTGTATGCCAAAGCTTTGCATTTGAAGACAGGAAAATAATCATTGAAAACAACCAAAGTGTTTTTATTATGACAAAAGAAGAAATACGAGAACTTGAAGAGAAAATAATAGGAGTTTTAAAAAATATATTCGATCCTGAAATCCCTGTAAACATCTATGACTTAGGGCTGATTTACGAAATAAATATTTCTGAAACAGGTCACGTCAAAGTTCTAATGACATTGACTTCTCCCAATTGTCCTGTTGCTGAATCAATGCCAGCTCAGGTAAAGGAGGAAGTGAGTTATCTGAATGGTGTAACCGAATCTGAAGTAGAAATTACTTTTGAACCACCTTGGGATCAGGATATGATTACTGAGGAGGCTAAACTGGAGTTAGGCCTTTTATAGCTAAATTTTAATAAATTTGCCTACTTCTTAAACTTGTGAATATGCCGATATTGGGAAGTATAATAAAAAAAGCATTTGAGTTACGGAATTTGCCGGTTGAAAAGCAGAGGAGGAAACAAAATCCCGTTACTGCCCAAAAACGTCAACTTACCAAGCTAATCAGGAAGTCACAGTTTACAGCAATAGGAGAGCATTACGGATTTTCAAAATTGCTCCAATCCAAGAATATTACTGAAGAGTTTGCAGAGACAGTGCCAATGCATGACTACCAATCAATGTATAAAAGGTGGTGGTATAGGGCATTAAATGGAGAGTCTTATGTTGCATGGCCTGGAAAGGTAAGATACTTTGCTTTAAGCTCAGGAACTTCAGAGGCGTCAAGTAAATATATTCCCATTACCAATGACATGTTAAAGGGGATTAAGCAGGTTACTTTACGCCAACTCATTTCTACAACTAAATTTGATTTTCCCTTAGATTTTTATGAAAAAGGTATCCTTATGATTGGAGGTAGCACACATCTTCAATATAATGGTACATACTATGAAGGAGATCTTTCAGGTATTACTGCTGGTAATATCCCTTTTTGGTTTCAACATTTTTATCGTCCTGGAAGACGAATATCAAAAACTCATGATTGGGCAACTAAGTTGAATGAGATGGTTCGCAAGGCACCAAATTGGGATATCGGAATTATTGTGGGAGTCCCTGCATGGGTTCAAATTCTAATGGAAAAGATTATTGAAGAATACAATTTAGATACCATTCATGACATTTGGCCAAATTTATCGGTTTATGTTCATAGTGGAGTCTCATTTAAGCCATATTTGAAGAGTTTTGAAAAACTTTTCTCAAAGCCAATGATGTATAGTGAATCTTATTTGGCATCGGAGGGATATGTCGCATTCCAAAATGGAAAGGATATTAAGGGAATGGAAATGGTTCTTGATAATGGTATCTATTATGAATTTGTACCATTCAATAATGAAAATTTTGACGATGAAGGCAATTTACTTGATAATCCTAAAGCCATAACCATAGGAGAAGTAGAAGAGGGAGTTGACTATGCATTGCTAATGTCTACTAATGCTGGAGCATGGAGATACCTTCTTGGAGATACAATAAAGTTTGTTGATAAGGAAAAGTGTGAAATAATCATAACCGGTCGCACAAAGCATTTTATTAGTATTTGTGGTGAGCACCTTTCACAAGAAAATATGAATCGTGCAATGGAACTACTTCAAGAAGAACTTGACATAGAGATAAAAGAGTTTACAGTTGCTGGCGTAAGCCACGGTTCGTTGTTTGCGCATCAATGGTATATTGGAACTGATGATTTGCTTGATGGTGATAAAGCAGCCAATATAATTGATAAACATCTTAAGAATTTAAATGATGATTATCGTGTTGAGAGGATGGAGGCAATAAAAGATGTATGTGTAACTGTTTTACCTTCTCAGGTATTTTATGATTATATGAAAGAATCCGGTAAAGAAGGAAGTGCGAATAAATTTCCTCGAGTTTTGAAGAATTCTAGGATTGAAGAATGGCAATCCTATCTTAAGAAGCATAGTTTAATAAGCTGATAATAAAATTGCCGAATTATGGGAGTTTTTATGGAAGGTACAATTCTTGGGCTTTCTCTTGCATTCTTGTTTGGTTTTGGCCCTGCGTTTTTTGCGCTAATTCAAATAGGTTTATACAGAGGACTGCTTTCTGGTGTGCTTCTTGCTCTAGGCATTTTTCTGAATGACTTAGTAGTAGTTGGCTTGACATTATTTGGTGCTTCAACCATTATGAGTAATGTTGAGAACTTCAAAACCATGGGGATTATTGGTGGAGTTATACTAATAGTTTTTGGTGCGGTTACTTATATTAAAAAAGCATCTTTAAATAGTGCTGAAAGTGATGAAGACCCTAAGCTACCAAATCCATTAATATATATTGGTAAAGGCTTCTTACTGAACGCAGTAAATCCATTTGTATGGATATTTTGGGTAAGCATTATAGTTGGAGTTACAGCACAATATAATGCTGATAGTACAAAGCTAATTTTATTTTTTTCCGGAACATTATCGGTTGTTTTGGTTACTGATATTATAAAGACATTTGCTGCAAGCAAGTTCAAAAGAATGGTTACGGATAAATTCCTAATACTGGTCAATAAAATAGCCGGAATTGCCATATCTCTTTTCGGTGTCTTTTTGATACTAAGATCAGTATTTGAATTTTAATTACTGCTATATTAATGATGATTTTGCAGATCATAAGGTATTTTGTTAATATAATTACCTTTGTATACTGATTAAGAAGAAAGAGGAGTAAGCAAAATGGACGAAATAATAAATCCTACCATAATACAGAATAGCATAAGGAATTCCAGAGGATGTTGTGCCATGAAAGGAACTAATCCTGACGACTTGTCTATAAACCAGGCAAGTTGCTGTAAATTGAGTTCCATTGATTGGTTATCAGATTATACTGATGGTAACAGTGTTAATAACATCAATGTAGTTGAGGTTAGATTTAAGAATGGAAGAAAAGACTTTTATACTCATGCACCAGATATAATCCTTAAAAAAGGAGAAGTAGTTGCAGTAGAGGCATCGCCAGGTCATGATATAGGCATTATCACTTTAGCTGGTCAACTTGTTGAGGCTCAAATGAAGCGTAAAAATGTTGATATAAGCACAAAGGATCTAAAAAAGGTTTTCAGGCACGCACGTACTACAGACATTGAGAAATGGTTTGAGGTAATGGCCATGGAAGATAAAATAATGCTAAAGTCTCGAACAATAGCTGCTGATCTTCATTTGGAAATGAAAATTAATGATGTGGAGTATCAGGGAGATAAGACCAAAGCCATTTTTTATTACACAGCCAATGATAGAGTTGATTTCAGGGAGTTAATTCGAAAGCTTGCAGATTCTTTTAGAGTTAGGATTGAAATGAAACAAATAGGTGCCAGACAAGAGGCTGCAAAGGTTGGTGGTATTGGTTCTTGTGGACGTGAAACTTGTTGTTCCTCGTACATGAGTAGTTTTAGTAGTGTTTCAACAACATCTGCAAGGGCTCAACAACTATCTTTAAACCCGCAGAAATTAGCAGGTTTATGTGGTAAACTCAAGTGTTGTTTGAATTATGAGGTGGATGACTATGTTGATACAATGAAAGCTTTTCCTGATAGTTCCATTCCACTGAGAACAAAAAAAGGCAAGGCATATTTCATAAAGAATGAAATTCTCAAGAAAACTATGTGGTATGCATACGAAGGTGATTCACATAATATGATGTCGTTACCAATAGATAAAGTTAAGTACATTATTGAACAAAATAATAGTGGCAAATTACCTGCAGAACTTGAGAAATTTGCGGAAAAAAATACTCAGGTTGAGGCTGTTAATGATTCGATGTCTGATGACATATCTGGTTATGCCTAATAGAAATAATAATTTTTGGTAAAATTTCTGAAATCATATTATTGATGAATAATCAAAAAAAAATGATCAAAAAACTAATAATAATTTTGTTGGTAAGCATTACCGTTATTTCTTGTCAAAAAACTACCATCATAAATCAAAGCTTTGACCTACCCACTTCGGGGTGGTATAAAAATAACGCTATAGAGTTTATAGTTGATGTGGAAGACTCCCTGCAAAATTATGACTTCCAAATTTCCATAAGAAACTCAGTTAATTACCGTTATAGTAACCTTTATGTTTTTTTGATAACAGAATTCCCCAATGGTAATTTTACGCGAGATACATTGGAATTTATGCTTGCCAATTCTGAGGGTAAATGGTTGGGAACTGGATGGAGTAGTATTAAAGAAAACAATATCCTTCTTAATAAAAACATGAGATTTCCAATAAATGGAGAATACAAATTGCTTTTACAACAAGCAATGCGTACAGATACCCTTGAGGGCATAAATAGCATAGGAATATCAGTTTATGAGTCATCAAATTAAAAACACACGCTTACAAAATGAAGAGCAACGAACCATCGGTACCCCAAAAGAAAATATTTAATTACATATTTAAACTTTGGTTTTTGTGGGCAGCATTGCTGATGCTAGTTTTCTTATTGTTTTATGGCATTGCCAGTGAGTGGTATGGCCCTATGCCAACCTTTGAAGAACTTGAAAATCCTAAGAGTAATTTGGCTTCAGAAGTATATTCTTCAGATGGAGATTTGTTGGGGACATATTTCATTGAAAATAGGTCTAATATAAGTTACAGGGGTATTTCTCCAAATTTAATTAATGCTGTTTTGTCCATTGAGGATATAAGGTTTGAAGAGCATTCTGGAATTGATGAGAAGGCTCTTTTAAGAGTTTTTTATGGTGTTGCCACAGGTAATAGCAGAGGTGGAGGAAGCACACTAACTCAGCAATTGGCAAAAAATCTTTTTCCACGTGGAGAGCGATTATCCAAACCTCAACTTGTACTTAGAAAGTTTAAGGAATGGATAACTGCATTAAAACTTGAAAGATATTATTCAAAAGAAGAGATAATAGCCATGTATCTTAATACTGTTACCTATGGACATAACACATACGGTATTAAGTCAGCAACATCAGCTTTTTTTGATTGCACTCCAGATTCACTTAATCTTCAACAGTCGGCTCTCATGGCCGGTGTTGTTAATGCTCCAACAAGGTACAGTCCAATTTCAAACCCTCAAAGATCGATTAGTCGTCGAAACCTAGTTTTAAAGCAAATGCAAAAGTATGGTTATATAACATCGGAAGTTTATGATTCCGTTAGTCAATTGCCACTTGGAGTTTCCAAATATACTCTAAGAGATCATAATCAAGGGCTAGCAACCTATTTGCGTGAGTATCTTAGAGGAGAATTAAAAGAATGGTGTAAGAATCATTATAAACCAGATGGCACTCCATATAACTTATATAAAGATGGATTAAAAATATATACTACAATTGATTCAAGGATGCAAAGGTATGCAGAAGAAGCTGTTAGAGAACATTTGCAACTGGACCTACAGCCAGCATTTTACAAGCATTGGGAAGGATATACAAATGCACCATTTGACTTCGAAGAGGAAAAGATCGAAGAATCTGTTGAGCGAATAATTGAACAGTCCATAAGACGAAGTGAGAGATATAGAAAGTTAAAAAACTTAGATGTTTCAGAAGATTCAATTCGTGCCAGCTTTATGATACCTGTGGAGATGAGGGTATTTAGCTGGGAAGGATCAATAGATACTATCATGTCTCCCATTGATTCTATAATATACTATAAACACATACTCCAAGCCGGGTTACTATCAATGGAATCAAAAACAGGTTATGTGCGTGCCATGGTGGGTGGAATTGACTATCAATATTTCAAATTTGATCATGTGGTTCAAGGGAAACGACAGGTTGGATCAACATTTAAACCATTTCTTTATACTTTGGCTATGCAAGAGGGAGAATATTCCCCATGCTACAAAGTGTCTAATATCCAGTATAGTGTTGAGCTTTATGATGGAACTTTTTGGTCGCCTAGAAATTCTGGAAATGATAGAGTTGGAGAGGAGGTCACATTAAAATGGGCTCTTGCTAATTCCAATAACTGGATTAGTGCGTATCTAATTGGAAGGTTTTCACCACAATCAGTGCGACAAATGGCAAGAAAAATGGGAGTACAGTCTGATATACCTGCTGTTCCATCAATTGCGTTAGGTACACCAGATTTATCATTATATGAAATGGTAGGTGCGATGAACACTTTTGCAAATAAAGGAGTTTATGTGGTGCCAACCTTCATTACAAAAATTGAGGATAAGAATGGTAACCTTTTGGAAAGGTTTGTGCCTGATAAAACAGAGGCAATGAATGAAGTTACAGCATATAAAATGCTTAAGCTCATGGAAGGTGTTGTAGAAAGTGGTACAGGAATTAGATTGAGATATAGATACGGTTTTCATAATCCAATTGCAGGAAAAACTGGAACAACTCAAAACCAATCTGATGGATGGTTTATGGGAATTACCCCAGATCTTACAACCGGAGTATGGGTTGGTGCTGAAGACCGAAGTGTTCATTTTAGAACAATAGGTTTAGGTCAAGGTGCTAATATGGCCCTACCCATATGGGCAATTTATATGAAAAAAGTGTACTCAGACCCATCTCTGGGTGTTAGTCAGGGAGAATTTGATAAGCCATTAAGGGATGTAATGATTGAATTTGACTGTGAAAAATATGATCGTGAAAGACAAAATAGTTCTCTTGACCAAAATCAAGAAGATGAATTCTAGTATGATTTATCATAGTTAGCCGAATTCATCTCCATCAACTTCTCCCAATCATTCATTAACAAGACTGTTTACTTGTTAGTTTAAGATAATAACTTATCTTCATTGAAAATATTTTTCAGATATGATAATTATAAACCATAAATTCTGTGAATTATGAAATATGTATACCTTCTTATAACCTTATTGGCTTTCTCACTTTCAGGATTATCTCAAATATATGTGGGCGATGTTAACATCAATAAAAAACAAGATTTGGAGTATATCGAAATTATAGGTCTCACCAAAAATTTCAATATAAAAGTTCGTGTAGACTATGGTCAATCACATCCTAAAACTGAAGAAATACGTGATAAAAGTGGTACCATTGCACGTTCTAATAATATTATTTCCATATTAAACCTTATGTATAAAAACGGATGGGTATTTGTAAATAGTTATGGTTACGGCACAAATAGTGAGAATATTGTTAGATACTTATTGAAAAAGGAAAAATAATAATTTAAATGGTTTTAAAAATAAATCCATAAATACACATAAATAAATTATCTTTGAGTATTGTTTATTTAAATACATAATTAAGTAAACAATACTGATTAAACCTCCAAGTTAATTCAGCTACGCATAATGTATGTGAGCCTATATGAAAAGCAATTTATTTTTAATTAAGTAACTAATCTTTTCTTTAAAAACAAATAATTAACTATGAAAGTATCACTACTAACCAAGTTGATGGGGCTATTATCCCTATTAATAATTTGCCCGTTTTATTTAGGAGCTCAAGAGGCTGCAGACAATCCAAATTTGGATCAAATTCCTTTATGGTATCTTGAACAGACTCAGAATATGCAACGGGTGCCATCGGAGGTTATAACTATTAATGATTTTGATAATTTTTATTTAGGAGTAGACTTTGCTGAGGGTCATATTAGTGTTAATCCGCTTGATCCTAAGCAGTTCTTTACGGCTTTTAACACTGATGGATCACATTATACCAATGATGGATATAATTGGCTTAATAGCAACCCCAGTTGGGGATCTTCAATGAGAGGTGATCCTGTTACAGCTTATGATGGAGATGGAAATTTATATTATGAAAACATGTATGGTTCTAGTATTCAGGGGTGTAAAGTGGTAAAATCATCAGATAATGGTGAAACATGGGATCCTGCGGTTATTGCAATATCAGGAAATGACAAGAATTGGCTTGCTGCCGATCAGAGTAATGGACCATATGCAAATTATGTATATTCAACAATGACCAATAGCGGATCTGGTAATTTCACAAGAAGTATTGACCAAGGTTTAACATGGCAAAATACATTTGCTCCATCAACACAGAGTCTTCCAGGAATGATGGTATGTGTTGGTCCTGATGCTTCAACACAGGGCGGATCGGTTTATGTTGTAACAAACAGTGGAAGTGCATTTGCATCAACTTATACATTTTACGAATCAAATGATGGTGGTTTAACTTTTGAAAATAAATCGGCACAAAGTTTTGCTGGTTATGTTGGCAGTAATGTAAATGGAAGAAATGCGGTTCAGAATATGCGAACACGCCCTTACCCATTTATAACAGCCGATAATAGCTATGGAGCAAATAGAGGAAGGTTGTATTTGGTTTATGCATCCAATGACCCACCAGGAAACGGTAATAAACCTGATATTTGGTGTCGTTACTCTGATGATAGTGCCGAAAACTGGTCTGAACCAGTAAGGGTGAACTCCGGTTCAAATCCTACATTTAGTAATCAATGGCAACCTGCAACTTGGTGTGATTACGAAACGGGTAGACTATATGTGCAGTGGATGGATACTAGAGATACACCAACGAATGATAGTGCTTTAATTTATGCCACATATTCAGATGATGGTGGACTTACTTTTAAGGCAAATAAAAAAATTAGTAATGAGAAAATGAAAATTAACTGTAGTAGTTGCGGTGGTGGAGGAACTCCTAGATATCAAGGAGATTATAGTGGAATAGTATCTAACTCAAGTACATCCATGTCTTCTTGGAGTGACTTTAGGTGGGGTACTTTTGCAAGTTTTACATCCTATTTTCCTGATTTTGCCATGAGGGTTTATCCCACAACTGCTGATATTCAAATTCGTGATACCATATGGGCGGTTATTCCTAGTGTTAAGCTATACTCTGATGAGGCAATATTTTCAGCCACCATTGATACACCACAATCAGGATTATTTTCTTTCGAATATCCTGAAGGTAACAGCATAACTTATTCATTTTTGCCCGATTCAATACCAATTGTTGTTAATGCAGATCAGGTGCCAATTGGAGGCTATACAATGTTAATAAAGGGTGAAGGACCAAATGGAACTCCTGTCCATTACCGTGAAGCAATCATAAATGTGGTACCTATACAGCCTCCAAGCTCTGATTTTTCAGCAGTTGATACTTTAACTTGTTCAGGAAGTAATGTCAGTTTTATTGATGCGTCTGTTAATGCCACATCTTGGCTCTGGACTTTCGAAGGTGGAGATCCGGCTCAATCCACAGAACAATTCCCAACTATTACATATAACGAAGTTGGTGAATTTGATGTTACACTTGAAGTTTCTAATCCTGCCGGATCTAGTACATCAAGTAAGTCAGATTATATTTCAGTTAATACAATACCTGACCCACCATCAACAGAAGATAAGTCAGCTTGTGTTTATTCTACAATTCCTCCACTTGAGGCAGTTGGTGATAATATTAAATGGTATTTCGACTCAGATTTGACTCAATTAGCATATAGTAACACTCCATTTTACACAGGTAATACCTTACCTGGAGAATATGTTTACTTTGCTACACAAACTATAAATAATTGTGAAAGCTCTGGTTACGAGGTGTCTCTTACCATTCATGAATTACCAATTGTTTCATTTGATCCTCTGGGTGAGGTTTGTTTAAGTGCTGAAGCTTTTGAACTTTCGGGAGGTATGCCAGCTGGAGGTGAATATTTTGGAGATGGAGTTTATGAAGATATGTTTTATGCTTCAGTTGCTGGAGTTGGTTCACACGTAATTGGTTATGATTACATGGATTCAAACCTTTGTTCAGATACTGCTTTTCAAACTATAGTCGTTTTACCAATTGATAATGTTACTTTAACTCAGCTTTCTCCAGTTTGTGCAGATAATGAACCGTTTGAATTATCAGGCGGTAATCCTACAGGAGGAGTGTTTTCAGGTGAGGGTGTTATTGATAATATTTTTTATGCTGGTGATGTTGGAGCAGGTGATCATATTATTACATACACGATTATAAGTCAGAATGGTTGCCCAAGTTCCACATCAGAAGTTCTAAAAGTATGGGCTTTACCAGATGTTAATCTTGGAAACGATACAACCATTTGTGGAGATCAAATTATTACTTTGGATGCATACGTGCCTAATGCTGCCTCATATTTTTGGATGCCTGGAGGTAGTACCTCACCATCAATAACTGTTGATTCTGTTGGAATTGGGTATAATTCTCAGGAGTATACTGTTGGAGTTACTGATAATAACTCTTGTTTCAATGAAGATGTTGTAACGGTTACATTCATTAATTGCACTGGTATCAAAGATATTGACGGCTTAGTTAATGTTGGGTTATATCCAAATCCCAATGATGGTAAATTCAATTTTAACATTGAATCAAATAAATCAACAGTAGTTGATATAAGTATATTTGACAACAATGGTAAGGTTCAGTATGAGCTTAATAACCTTCATATCATTGATAACTACAAGTCAGAGATAAACCTCAAGGATCCTAATCCTGGTATTTATTTTATTAGTATCAGGAATGAAACAGGTTCATTTGTGAAAAAATTCCTTGTGAAATAATAATTATAAAGTTATTGAATAGGGTATATTTTTTAAAGATGTAAGGCGAATTATTAAATTAAATCGCTTTACATCTTTTCAAGCATAATTTCTATTTATTGTGACCAGAGTTAATCACATAAGGCTAATACTTTCTTTTATTATTTTGTTATATATACCTCAAATATCTGCTCAGATAGTTGATTATAATTTAATGGATGATACAATAAATTCAAATATTGATGAAGTTATAATAACGGGAAGTAGGATACAAAAAAGAGTCTTAGATGTCCCTTATCCAATATCAAGAATAGACTATCGGGAATTTAAATATGACAGAAAAATAGGTGTTAATGAAGTTCTTGAATCTGTTCCTGGAGTATTTTTACAATCTAGATATGGAAATCATGATGTTAAAATATCCATAAGAGGATTCGGTAGTAAATCCAAATCTGGAATAAGAGGTGTAAGAATACTAATAGATGACATACCTGAATCTGAACCCGATGGACAGACTCGAATTGAAGCAATTGACTTTAATTCAATTGGTAAAATAGAGATAGCAAAAGGGAACCTATCCTCCATGTATACAAATGCTCCAGGAGGAGTTATCAATTTCATTAATGATATTAGTTTTAATACACCATTCGTTGTTCAATTTAATCAGGTAGGTTCATTTGGTCTCCGACGAAATGGGTTTAAATTTGGTTACAATAATGATAATTACAACCTGCTTACTTCTTACAGTAATCATTACTTTAAAGGCTATAGAGATCACAATATTGAGAAATGGAATATTATAAATACAGTGGTTGAAACTAAATATAGTAATAACTCCAGTCTAAAATTACTCTTATATTTTGTTGATGGTATGATTAAGTTGCCCGGATCATTGACTCAGGAAGAATTTAATTCTAATCCCTATCAGGCAGAGCAAAGAGCTATAGATCGAGATACAAAACGCGTTTCAACGAAGGGTCGACTTGGTGTAAGATATACTGCCAGATTTGGTAGAGAAAATAATAATGAGTTGGAACTAACTACCTATGCAACCATTAAATATTTTGAAAGAACCAATAGAGAATATAGAATTATAAATAGAAATGGATTTGGTCTAAGAACTCATTATTTGAATGAGTCAAATATTTTTAGCCGAAAAAATGAATTTCTTGTCGGAACAGATATTTTATTTCAGCCTGCACGCATTGAATACTACTCCAATATTAATGGCAATAAAGGTGATCAGATACTTCAGTTGTTCAATGAGAAAATATATAATACGGGATTCTATATATCTAATAATTATGAGGTTTATGATAATCGTTTATTCCTGTTGCTATCAGGTCGGTATGATATTATAACATTCGACCTTAAAGAAGAAACACTACCTTCAAGAAAAGATGCAAGAACGTTTGAAGCATTTGTCCCTAAAGTTGCGCTTAATTATAAACTCACAAAAATGGTTTCCATTTATTCAAGCTATGGATTTAGTTACGATAGCCCAGCTAAAAATGAACTTGAAAGCTTTGATCCTGAGTTATTATATAACCAAGAGCTTAAACCCCAACTTACAAAGAGTTTTGAATTGGGAGTAAAAGGATTCCTAGAATTAAATAATGATTTTTTGAATAGAGTTAGATTTGAAGCAACATTTTTTAATTTGAATATAGATAATGAGGTTGTGCCATATGAAATATATGGTGATGTTTATTTTAGGAATGCTGCAAAAACAAATCGTAGAGGGTTCGAAATTGGAACCCAAGTAAGATTATTAAAAAAGATGGATCTAATAATTGCTTACACATACTCTGATTTTATTTACGATTCCTATTCTGCCTTAACAATAGAAATAGATTCAATTGGTAATATTACCGAGGAAGAAAAAAACTTTTCTGGTAAAGTGGTACCGAGCGTACCTGTGAATAATCTTTTTGTATCATTAAATTTTTCACAAAATATTACAAAAAGCATTGAGCTATTTGCAAAGCTGAGTTTAAACTCAGTAAGTGGTTTATGGGTAGATGATGCAAACTCAGATCGAACAAATGCTTATAATATACTAAATAGTATGTTGGGAATTGATATAAAAGCAGCAGGTTTTTATTTTGTAATTTCTGGTGGTGTAAGTAATATACTTGATGAGGTTTATGTTGGATTTGTAAACACCAATTCTGCTGAGCAACGATTTTATGAACCTGGCGAACCTTTAAATCTCTTTGGCCAATTTAACATTGGATATAAGTTCTAAAATATATGAAATACTATTACCGAAAAGTATGTTCCTTGTTAATTTTAGTTATTTGCCCTTTAATTTTGTGCGCTCAGTTAAAATTAATTCCATCTGTAAATTATAGAATCTATCCTAGTAATGTTACACAGACAGAAGTTTTTATTGTAAAAAGCCCACAAAATGAGGATTTGTTATTTTCTTCTTGCAACACACTAACATTTATACCATTTTTTGTGAGTGAAGGGATATATGTATCAGATGATCAAGGATACAATTGGGTTGGCTCCGATAGTTGCAATGGAACCCCTATGGATTTTCATGGTGGGGACCCTGGAATTGCAATTGATAAGAATGATCGGTTTATTCTTACTCGCTTGGGAAGAACACCATTTAATGGATTATATGCGCACTATTCATATGATAAAGGGAAGTCATGGTCTCAGCAAGTACCCATCTCAACTGATGATCTTGAAAGAGCTGCCATAGCCTCCGATATAAATAGTAATAGTTCATACTATGGGAACACATATGCATCATGGGTAAAATTTGCATTCCCATTTCCTATGATGTTTTCAAGGGTGGGCTCTGATCTTGAACAATGGTTAGAGCCAATTCAAATAAATCAACCTGAAAATAGAAGTGCAGGAGGAGATATTGTTGTTGGAACAAGCGGTAATATATATACATGCTGGGCTGGAGTAGCTGATGAATCTCCCTTTAAAGAGGTACATGTTGGATTTGCAATTTCAGAAGATGGTGGTTACGATTGGAATGTTAATGAGAAAATTTTTATTATCAATGGCATAACAGGGCTTCTTCCCGAAAAGGGAAACATAAGAGTAAATGGCCTTCCTAATATGGCGATTGATAATACTGATGGTTTACGTAGCGGATGGATATATATTGTTACAGGCCAAAAGAATTTATTACCAGCGGGTACAGATCCAGATATTATATTGAATATTTCTACTGATGGAGGACTAACGTGGTCTGATGGAGTTAGAGTTAATCAGGATGCAATAAACAATGGAAAAACTCAATATTTCCCCACTATACATGTAGATAACTACGGAGCTGTTAATATAATATTTTATGATGATAGAAATACATCAATTGATTCCACAGGAGTCTATTTGGCAAGATCTGAAGATGGTGGAAGTACTTGGAGGGAATTTGAAATAAGTGACCATAATTTTGCTCCTTCTGCAATAGGTGGTTTGGGGCAAGGTTATCAAGGGGATAATATTGACATGACATCTACAGAGGATGCTCTGTTACCGGTGTGGATGGATAATTCAACAGGTATATATCAAATTTGGTCAACACGAATTTATATATCTGATATTGATATAATAAATGCCAATAGTGATAAGAATGGTATTATGATATATCCAAACCCTTCCGGTGATATAATAAATATCAAATTTGATTCACATGTAATGGAGGATGTTTATTTAAAAATATTGGATTTAGATGGTAATATGGTTAAAGGTCTTACCATTCAAAATTTTAATGCTGCAAATAATACTATTTCACTATCATTAAAGGATTTAATGATAGAAGATGGCGCATATCTTATCAATTTAGAAACAGGTAGTATGTCCATTACAAAAAAACTGATTCTATCTAAATAGAACTGCTTTTTTTGTTTCGGATAGGCCGTAATAAGTGCTAATATTATAATTGTAAATACCATTAGCCATGTTACTTCCGTCTATGGTGAAACCGTATTCATCACCTGAAATAAAATTAGGTTCTTTTTCTAATAATAACTTACCATTACTATCATAAAAGTGTAAAACAGGTAATTTTATGGAGTTAATATTTTTAGGAACCTTAATTTTAATGGTGGTGTTTTGCGAGAAAGGATTTGGAAAGTTTTGGGATAAGGTAATTTTTTTATTATCAGATAATAAATTACCAACTCCAACGGGAATTGAAGGATTAAAAGCTAGGAAAGCTCCATCCCTGCCAATAGCATAGCCATGACTTTCGTCGGGAAAATCAACTTTGAATATTGATGTGTTATCAGGAGTAGGTGTAGACGTCCATGTTAAACCCGCATCCATTGTAAAAACAAAGCTTCTCTCTGGACCCAGTGGGGCCCATCCTTCCATGGAGTCAACAAAGTCAATATCATATGCAATTCCTTGGACTCCAATTTCATCGTATTCCCAAGAAAACCCTCCATCATATGTATTCATAAACCCTGCTCCGTAGCCAAAATCGGGATCACCTCCAGAACCAATGATACGAAGTGAGTCAAATGGATAGATACCATGCACTTCATCTGCCGGAGCATAATCTGTACTAATTGCTTTCCAATCAACACCAGAATTATCAGTAATCCATATTACCCCTGCTATATCAAATATACCACCGGATGCATATCCATATTTTAGGTTGTAGAACGTTATGTTTAATACTGGAAAAAAGGCCAAAGTACTTGTGTCTATGCTTGCTTGGTTCCACGTTTGACCTCCATCAATGGTGTTTACAATCGCATGAGGAGTTCCGCCCATCCACCCATTTAGGCTGTCATGATAATAAATACTTGTAATAAATATATTATCTTCGGGATACCTACTTACAGTCCATGTTTCCCCACCGTCGTTGGTGCTTAGCAGATCAGTTCCATAGGGCAAAATGGTGAAATTGTGTGCTGATGCAAATCCAATATCATTGGAAATAAAAAATACTGTTTTGATATTATTGGTGGTATTACTTTGTTGGATTTCCCAAGAATTACCACCATCGTAGGTATGTATAATGATACCCGAGTCTCCAACACACCATCCTGTTATGCTATCTGTAAAGTGTATATCATTTAAATTTACAGAAACAGCTATTTCCATACGTTCCCAAGTTCCTTGTCCATAACATATACTAATTAGACCTAAAGAAAATACCAAAAAATAATTTCTCACTAGCCTGGTTACGGTCTGTAAATTATTTATCTCAATTATTTTAATTATCATTTAAAAGCCTGGTTATAAGTTAATGAAATGTGTTGGGTTAAAACTTAATAAATAGTTTCTGTGGGATTCCAAAAATAATCCTCAAAGTTAATTACTCTATTTCCATTTATCTTAACACCTTCATTTGAAAGTAATTCAGACATTATACATTCTCCGCCAAAATGATGTTTACCTGTGAGAAGCCCATTTCTGTTTACCACACGATGTGCTGGAAGGTTAACAGGCTGGCTTTTTAATGAATTCAGCGCCCAGCCTACCATTCTTGCAGAACCTTTGCTACCTGCTAATTCTGCAATTGTGCCGTAAGTAGTAACCCTACCTTTGGGTATTTTAGATACAATTTCGTATACTTTTTGATAGAAATTTTGCTTCATTTATAATTCATCACATAGATAGTGTCGTAAAATTAGAAAAATATAATTTAATAATACAGTAACTCATTTAAGTTGTTGAATAAATAATTTGTGATTTGGGTAAAACACACAAATCATTTGTAGATTTGTCAAAAAGATGAATAAACTATATGAATAAAATAACCTTTTACTCACTTTTGGTAGTGGCATTAGTATGCATAATTGGTTGCGATCATAAAACAAATACTTCCTTAAATATTGCATTTTACAATGTTGAAAACCTATTTGATACAATAGATAACGTAAATGTTTCGGATGAAAAGTATCTTCCAGAAAGTGAAGTTCCATGGACTAAGGATAGATTTGCTCATAAGCTTGATAATATTTCTCGTGTGATGAAAACCATAGATCCAAAAGGGTTTCCTGATTTGTTTGGTATATGTGAGGTTGAAAATTTAGGTGTAATTGAAGACTTAATCGCACATCCTGATATGAGTCCTGCCAATTATAGAGTTATTCACAAGGATAGCCCTGATGAAAGAGGTATAGATGTTGCATTATTATATAAACCTGAAATATATACACCCATATCGACGCAATTTATCAAACCCGAATTGTGGCATACCAAAGATTCTGTCAAAACAATAAATAGAACGCGAGACATACTATACTCTAAGGGATTAGTTAACAAGTCTGATACCTTGCATTTATTTATAAATCATTGGGTTTCCCGTTGGGGAGGCCAAGCTAAGACGGAACCACAAAGAATCCAAATTGCTTTGACAATAAAAAGTTTTTGCGATTCAATCCTAAAAGTAGATTCACACGCAAATATTATAATAGCGGGTGATTTAAATGATAATCCAACGGATACCAGTGTGTATGAGGTTTTAAGTGCCAAAGAGGTTGATTCAAATCCAAATCCAGAAAACCTTTACAACCTATCCATAAATCAGTTTTTAAATGGGAAAGGATCGCTGTATTACAAAAGTTGGGATATGTTTGATCAAATAATAGTTTCTGGATCAATGCTTCGTGATGGTAATAATTTACAAGTGATGGAGGCGGACCAACTTATTTATAAGGAAAGCTGGATGCTTTACCAACCAAAAAAAGGACCAGCGCGCCCATCTAGGACATCAAGTGGTAAAAACTATTACGGTGGATTCAGTGATCACTTGCCTGTTATGGTAAGTATACGAATTAACTAACAGCTATTTATTTTGTAGCTTTTTTAAATTCGGAACTGTCAATTGAAATTTTTGGGGTGGCACGTTTATCATAGTCTATTTCATAGTCAAACTCACCATTCTCATCATAAAATTTCCAAATTCCAGATTTTTGTGCCTTGTTAAACTTACCTTTGTAATAAAGGTTTCCGTTTGAATGGTATGTTATGGTTTTCCCTTGCCTTACACCATCAGAATAATCACCTTCACTCCAAAGTTTACCATCTCGATAATATGCTTTCCAATTTCCATCACGTTTTTCATTTTTACTCAACGCACCTTCTTTGAGCTTATTACCATCCTCATAATATTCCCATTCATACACGGCAGCTCTTTTGCCATCGATTATTTTATATTCACGTTCTATTTCAGCAGTTCCATTGGTATACCTACTGATGATTTCTTTGCCTTCAATGTTTTTTTTATTCTCTCCATTATTGCCGCATGAGATAGTTACTAGGCCAATTATTGCAAATAATAATAATTTTTTCATTTTCTTTTTGTTATCTGTTAAATGTTAATCTTTCTCCAAGCTTTTCATCATTAAACACGCCATTGTCATAAACTTTGTTCCCATTAACAAATGTCGCTTTAATCTTTGATTTAAATGTCTGACCTTCCATCGGAGACCATCCGCATTTATAAAGTATATTGGATTTAGTCACCGTATGAGGGTTGTTAAGGTCCAATAGGGTTAAATCTGCTTTATATCCTTTCCTAATGAACCCTCTTTTTTCAATGTTAAATATAATTGATGGATTATGACACATCTTTTCAACTATTTTTTCAAGAGTAAATACTCCATTGTGATACATCTCCAGCATTGCTGGTAATGCATGTTGTACCATAGGGCCACCACTGGGGGCTTTGAAATATGGCCTTTGTTTTTCTTCTAGAGAGTGAGGGGCATGGTCAGTTGCGATAACGTCTATTTTATCGCTGTGTAAAGCATCAATTAGTGCTTCTCTATCGGATTCTGATTTAATTGCAGGATTCCATTTAATGAAATTCCCTTTTTTATCATAATCCTTATCAGAAAACCATAGATGATGAATACATGCCTCTGCAGTGATTTTTTTCTCACTTAATGGAATGTCATTTGAAAATAGTTCCATTTCTTTGGCTGTTGTAAGGTGCAGCACATGCAGTCTTGTGCCATGCTTTTTTGCAAGTGACACAGCTTTTGATGATGAAAGGTAGCATGCTTCTGATGATCTTATCTCAGGATGAAGGTTGGTTGATATGCTGTCACCATATTTTTCATAATATTCTGTGGTATTTCTTTTAATGGTTTCTTCATCTTCACAATGTACAGCAACAAGTATGGGTGCATTACTAAAAATACCTTCAAGGGTATCATTGTTATCAACCAACATATTACCCGTGGAAGATCCCATAAATATCTTAATACCACATACGTTTTTTGGATTTGTTTTGACTACTTCGCTTAGGTTATCATTTGACGCTCCCATATAGAAGCTATAATTAGCAATAGATAGGGTAGAAGCATGATCATATTTGTTTTGAAGGATTTCTTGTGTTAAGCAGTTGGGAATCGTATTAGGCATATCCATAAAACTGGTAATACCCCCAGCAACAGCTGCCCTGCTTTCCGAGTAAATATCTCCTTTGTATGTTATACCTGGGTCACGAAAATGAACTTGGTCATCTATTACTCCTGGTATTAGATAAAGTCCCTTGGCATCTATTATTTCAAAATCAGAATAATTATTATTTAATGATTGCTCTTTGATCTCATGAATTGTATCATCAACTATTACCACATCACCGAGGAACACTTTCCCTTCATTTATAATTTTAGCTCCCCTAATGACTTTTTTTACGGTATTCATTGTAATTGTCTGATTTAAAGATCGGATAAAATAAACGGATTAAAAAGTTTTGAGGGGCTTAATCTTACCTGCAATATTTCTGAATCTCAAATCTAGGACCCCAAAAATAGCTTCTCTAAATATACTTTTATTCATTTTCGATGTTCCCTCTGTGCGATCAGTAAAAATGATAGGAACTTCAACAATATTAAAACCTAGTTTATGAGCTGTATATTTCATTTCAATTTGAAATGCGTAACCTACAAACTTTATGCTATCAAGATCAATGGTTTCAAGAACACGACGAGTCCAACACATAAATCCTGCAGTTGTGTCCATTATTTTTAGGCCTGTTACCATGCGAACATAGGTAGATGCATAATATGACATAAGAACACGACCCATGGGCCAGTTTACTACATTTACTCCTCTAATATACCGCGAACCTATAACAACATCAGCTCCACCTTTCGCTGCAGCTTCATACAACCTGTTTAAATCATCAGGATTATGAGAAAAATCCGCGTCCATTTCAAAAATATATTCGTATTCATGGTCAAGGCCCCACTTGAAGCCTTCAATGTAAGCAGTTCCTAAACCAAGCTTTCCCTTTCTTTCCATGATGAACAGCCTTTTGTCAAACTCTTTCATTAACTCCTTGACAATTGCAGCAGTGCCATCGGGGCTATTATCTTCAACAACTAAAACATTGAATTCTTTTTCAAGGCTAAAAACTTTGCGTATAATACGCTCAATATTTTCCTTTTCATTATATGTTGGTATAATTACAAGACTGTCATTCATAACGATGGATATGATTTTTTGCAAAAATAGTCTAATCTTCTTATTAATATAACCTTACTGAAACGAAAATATGGTGATATTAGTGTTAAATATCACATATTTTAAGTGAAGATTGGCAATGAGAAGTATTTTTATAAATCAATTAAAGCAATATTTCAATTTAGTATAAATTACATGATCATCATCAACTTCTTTTTTACATTTGTATATTAATTAATCGCCTAAACTATGCATTCAAAAGATAAATTTCAGATTTCGGGTAACATAATTGACATAAGATCATGTGATATTTTTAAAGGGACTGTTTATGTAGAAAATGGATTAATCGTAGATATAAAAAAACATCAAGTAGATAGTAATAACTATATAATGCCTGGTTTAATTGATTCACATATTCATATAGAGAGCTCAATGTTAATTCCTTCAGAGTTTGCTAAGCTGGCAGTTATTCATGGAACTGTAGCAACTGTTAGCGATCCTCATGAGATTGCAAATGTATTGGGAATTGATGGTATAAAGTACATGATAAAGAATGGAAATAAAGTTCCCTTCAAGTTTTATTTTGGAGCCTCATCATCTGTTCCAGCTACTCCCTTTGAAACTAGTGGTTATGAGTTTAAGGAAGAAGAAATGCTAGAACTATTAGCGATGGACGAAATAAAATATCTGTCTGAAATGATGAACTTTCCCGGAGTTATTAATCGCGATCCATGGGAAATGAGAAAAATAGAAATAGCAAAAAGCTTTAATAAACCGATTGATGGTCATGCTCCTGGAGTAACAGGCGAGGATGCTAAAAAGTATGCGGAAGTTGGAATTACTACCGATCATGAGTGTTTTACGATGGAAGAAGCACTAGATAAAATCAAATATGGAATGAAAATTCAGATAAGAGAGGGTAGTGCCGCCAAAAATTTTGAAGCCCTAATAGGTTTAATGGATGATTATAATGACCATGTTTTGTTTTGTTCTGATGATAAACATCCCGATGATTTATTAAAAGGTCATATCAATGAAATGGTAGTAAGAGCAATATCTAAGGGGTATGATCCCGTAAAGGTATTGCGAAGTGTTATACTTAATCCAATTAAGCATTACGGTCTTGATGTTGGAACTCTTCAAATAGGTGATCCGGCTGATATGATAGTGGTTGATAACCTTGAGGATTTTAATATTCTTAAAACATACATTGATGGTATCCTAGTTGCGGAAAACGGAGTTTCTAATATCGATTCAGTTCCAGAGGATCATCCCAATAAATTCAGTGCTAAACCTATCACTTCATCACAACTACATGTAAAACCTGATGGAGATAAATTATGTGTGATTGAAGCATATGATGGACAGTTAATAACGGGGTTTGTTACTGAAGACTATAAGGTTATTGATGGTAATGTCGTAAGTGATGTAGATAATGACATACTTAAGCTTGTAGTACTAAACAGGTATAATGATGCTGAGCCAGCCATAGCATTTATAAAAAATTTTAATCTTAAAACAGGCGCAATTGCCTCAAGTGTTGCTCATGATAGTCATAATATTATCGCTGTTGGTACTAGTGATGAAGAAATAACCAATGCAATAAACCTTATCATAAAAGAAGAAGGAGGAATATCCTTTGTCAATGGTGATGATAATAAGGTTATTCCTTTGCCAGTTGCTGGCCTTATGTCAACCTGCGATGGTGGACAAATTGCCGCTAGTTATTCTCTTATCGATGAGGCAGTTCATAATGCTGGCTCAACTCTGAGGGCTCCCTATATGACACTTTCGTTTATGGCATTATTAGTAATTCCACAATTGAAATTGAGTGACAAAGGCCTTTTTGATGGAAATAAATTCCAATTTACAAGCTTATTTAGTTCCTAAGGCAAATCCAGCTAAGTTCTAAATCAAGATTTATTATCCTATAAATTATAGTTTTGAATTCCTTATGTTAGATTTTATACTTTTGTAAAAAACGTTACCTGGATGGTTAGAAGCAATATTGATGTAAATAAACTAGAGGCAGCGGCCAGTAAACTGAGGGCTATTTCCCACCCAATGCGAATAGCTATAATGGATTTGTTATCAAAGGGTAACAAGATGAGCGTTACGGATATTCATAAGGCCCTTAATATTGGACAAGCGGCAGCATCACATCATCTAAGTATATTAAAAAATAAAGGAGTGTTAGTTTCAGAAAGAGATGGAAAGAATATCTATTACAAACTCAGAAGTACAATATTAACAGAAATAATAGATTGTGTTAATAGGTGCAATGAGTTTTAGTCTTAAAATTTCCATTCTTCTTCAATTTCCCAGTTAGCTCTTATTTTTACTTCCTTGGGGAAATACTCAACTTTTTCAGGTTGTAGGTTTTTTGTTAAATCTCCTGGGTCCCATTTATGATTATTATTATCATCAAAGATAATTTTGAATTGAACCGATTGAGGTTTTAGATAATTATATGTTATTGTTGTGTCATTGGCAAAATAAGCCTCATTTAAAATTTCCTCCTTTTCATTCAGCATTTGAATTATATAGTTTTGCTTCTCATGGGGGAATAATTTTAGTGTAAGAAATCCGTAGTCACTTATTGGTAATGTTTTAAAACGAATTTCAATTTCTTTGGAATGAACATTATTCCAGCTAGTAAAAGCTGAGTCGGGGAAGGATATGTAGTATTTTGTTTCCTCTTCCGCTTTAAAAGGGATTTCTATGGTTCTTCGAATGCTATCAACAAATATTATTTCAGGATTTAAAATAGTATCCGTATTAATGACAAGTATGGATGAGTCAACATTATTAAACTTTATCATTGGCTGATTAAAGGTGATTTGTAGTTTACCATCGGGCTCCATTGTATTGGAGGAAATATTAGATTTCCAACTTAAAAATTCCTTCTTACTTTCATCTTTTACCTTAACTCTGGCTGCTTTCTTCGATGGATCTAGTTTTAAATATGCTATGCCAAGAGTATCACCATATTCTTTTATTAGTAGTTCAAGAGAATCTATGGAAGGGTTATTTAAGTACCATCTTAGTGTATCTAAATTTTCAGAATACTCAGAAATAATAAGTGAGTCACTTAAATGATATTTGAGCTGCTTAAAAGTAACATTATTTGCAGGTTGTGAAAATGAAAATAATATTTTGTTTTTTTCAGGAACTACTGACTTTAATAGCCTCTGTATTGTATCCTTAGATGTAAACATATATAAATCAATACCATTATTTTCAAAAAAAAGACTGTCTGTGGCAAATGATCTTTCTGCTTTAAAACTATTAGTATCAAGTGTTGCTATATATGTGCTATCACTATTAATAGTATCTAATGATATGGGAGGAATAAATATAGGGTGTATTAATGAATCTAGAAATGCTATTTCTTCAACTGGTTGGTCAAAGAAAAAGTTGCTATTCTTATCATTTAGACCAAAAGCGAAGAAATAATCATCCGATAAACCTGAAAACCGAAACTTGCCATTTTTATCAGTTTTACTTAGATAGTATGGTGGTATTAAATATGGTAATGAATCAAACTCAATGGTGTCATTGTTGTCCTTGTATAAGCCAACATATGCACCTTCAACTGGCTCTAGATCAAATGCATTTATAACTTTACCAAAAACACTCAAGGAATCAACAAATTTACCTGTCGAAAATATATATATATAGTTACTAAGGGGATTCTTTTCCGTTATATCTATTATTGCATCGCCAAAATACACTGAGTAAGTGGTGTTAGGTATTAATTCCTCGTTAAACTTGACCTGAATGCTCTTACCCTTTATTTTGAAGTCAGGCATTTTTGCCATTGGTGGTGAAATTAAAGCAGACTGTTGGATATTTTCAAGAGAGACAAATTCATCAAATTTGATTATAATTCCATTACTAATAAAATTGGCACTGCCATTTGCGGGGATTGTTTCAATAACAGTGGGAGGAGTTTCATCCTTAGGGCCACCTCCAGGTGGAGTTATTGAGTTAGCACAATTATTCATGGCTATTGCTAATAGCAGGATTGCTGATAAATGTAATACTCTTTTTAGCATTTGAGATTTTATACTTGCAAAGATGCAAATTATTGCAATTGATATTAAATACCCTTACTTATACTTCTAATTCTATATCCCTGATCAATAAAATGTCTTAAAAATTTTGGTAAAGCATATTTTAAATTACTTTGGGATTTTTCACTATCATGGAAAACTACAATTGATCCTGACTTTGTGTATTTTATGGAGTTTCTTAAGCATTGTTTCATGCCAACATTAGAATCAAAATCACATGTTAGAATAGACCACATTATTATTTTGTAATTATCCCTTAATGATTTAATCTGTGAAGGAGTAATCCTACCATATGGTGGTCTGAAATAATTAGTATCTATATGCTTACCGGCCTTCAATATATTCTTTACGTATTGATCGTTTCTTGTTTTCCATCCATTCAAGTGGTTATAGGTATGATTACCAACGTCATTACCATTCTCAATAATTGAATCAAAAACCTTGGGATATTTGCAAACGTTTTCGCCAACACAGAAAAAAGTAGCGCTAGAATTGTGGTCTTTTAAACAGTCTAGTACCCAGCTGGTTATGTGAGGATGAGGCCCGTCATCTAGGGTAAGAAAGATTTCTTTTCTTGTAGTTTTTATACTCCAGATTAAATCTGGGGAAATATATTTCAGTATGTGAGGGGTATTTACAATCATGCGGTAACAAAAATAACATAGAGAATGGTTTGTAGAGCACAATTTCTTAGTTTTGTTGAAAAATATGCAGATCCTGACACATTGATTATATAGGACTTGCTTTCTAAATTAATTTATTATCCAAATAGAAGAAAAATGAAAAGATTGGTTCTTGTACGACATGGACAAAGTGAATGGAATAAGGAAAATAGGTTTACCGGTTGGAAAGATGTAAGTTTATCTGACCAAGGAATCAAAGAAGCAATAAAGGCTGGTCAAATATTGAAAAAGGAAGGTTTTCAGTTTAAACTGGCATACACATCTTATCTAACAAGGGCAATCAAAACTTTGTGGTTAATACTTGAAGAAATGGACATGATGTGGATTGAGGAAAGAAAAAGCTGGCGTTTAAATGAAAAACATTATGGAACTCTTCAGGGTCTTAACAAAATGGAAACTGCACAGAAATATGGCCCAGATATGGTTCTTTTGTGGCGTAGAAGCTTTGCTACTCCACCTGAGGCGTTGACCGCAGATGATGAAAGAAATCCAAGATTAGAAGCAAGATATGCTGACCTAACTACCGATGAGCTTCCAATGACAGAGTCGTTAAAAGAGGTAATAGATAGGCTTCTTCCGTATTGGGAAATGGAGATTAAACCTGCTTTGCATGAGAATAAGGACTTACTGATTACGGCACATGGTAATAGCCTAAGAGCTTTGGTTATGCATCTCAAGGATATGAGTAAAGAAGAAATTCTAGGATTTAACATACCTACGGGTGTTCCTTATGTGTTTGAATTTGATGATGACCTTAATTTTGTAAAGGATTATTTTATTGGTGATCCAGAAGAAATAAAAGAATTGATGGAGAAAGTTGCTAATCAGGCAAAGGGAAAATAAAACAAGTTCTTTTGTCAAAATAATATTTCCAAATGATTAAGAAATGGGTAATCCCAGATATACATGGCTGTTTTAGGACATTGGAAACTCTTGTTGAAAAACAAATAGTGCCCAACAAGAATGACCTAATGGTATTTTTGGGAGATTATATTGATAGGGGTCCTGATAGTAAAAAGGTCATAGACTACATAATGAATCTACAAAGTAATGAGTATAATGTGGTCACTTTGAAGGGAAATCATGAAGATTATTGCGTGAAAGCCTATAATGCCAATAAAAATCAAAAAAGTTTTATGGGTTTTAAGTCAAAAACTAAGATTCAGAAAGAATGGGAAATACATGGAGGAAAGCAAACCCTGGATAGTTTTAATGTCGAATCACCAAGAGATATACCAGAGCATTATATACGATGGATGGATGAGTTACCATATTATTATGAGTTGGATAATTACATTATTGTTCATGCCGGCTTAAATTTTAAAGAAGAAGATCCTTATTCAGATAAACAGTCTATGTTATGGATTCGCGATTTCCAGGTAGAGGAAGAAAAGATAAATAATAAAAAAATTATTCATGGACATGTTCCTGTAAACCTCGAGTTCATAGATTTAGCAATTAATAATAATGATTACAAATTCATTGACCTGGATAACGGTGTTTATTTTGATGACAGAGTGGGTTATGGAAACTTAATTGCACTGGAACTTACATCCATGAAGTATTCTATACAATCACTGATGGATGATGTTAGGTATGGGAAATAGTTATAATATGTTTCAATGAAAAGAGCTGTAACAGGCATTGTTCTTGCAGGAGGTGCCAGCCGTAGAATGGGGCGAGATAAAGGATTTGTCTCATATAAGGGTAAAACTCTAATTGAATATTCCATAGAAAATATCAAATGTGTTTGTGATAGTATAATTATTAGTTCAAATAAAGTAAGCAAATACAATAATCTTAATTACCCTATTATTAAAGATATTACCGATCCCATAGGTCCAATTGGGGGTATATATTCGTGTCTTTTAGCATCCAAAACAACAGATAATTTAATCATTTCATGTGATATTCCAGAGTTATATCCTGCAACCCTTGATTTCTTATTGTCCAATAAACAAGATTATGAAATAGTTGTCCCACAACATGATGATGGACATTTTGAACCCCTTGCGGGATATTATTCAAAAAAAATTATTCCAGTATTAGAAAAAGCCATAACCAATAAAAATTATAAACTTATGGACCTTTTCAAACAAGTTGGTTTTAAATCAATTAAAATAAGCGAAATGCCACATGGATCATCGCAGTTTAAGAATGTGAATACCCTTGAAGACCTAATGTGATGGAAAATCTAAAAAAGCAGATATAAAATAAAAATAGCCATTGGCATGACCGGTTTGTAGGCATTTCTTGAGATAACTATTAGAGGCTTTTAGCGCACTTCCAACGATGATGCCCAGCTTGTAATTTGTTGCTAATAATGGTTTTATTATTTCGAGGAAAAACAGAATTAATTTTTTAATTAATTATTCCCTCCGAAAAGGACTTATTGTAATAATTTTCTCTTTCCAATTTGGTCATTCCAACAGTTTGTTCCATGAAAACATTTCTGTCATGCCTTGTCTTAAATATCCAAATGCAGACACTATCCTTACTGTGATAAATGGCTTTTAGCTCATCATCAATCTTACATATTTCTTCAGGAATTGTCACTTTAATACATATCATAGTAAATCAATTATGAATATTAGTTAGTATTATTGTTATGGATATTGAGCTTACCAAGAAAGACCGTTTAATTTTTTCTTGACGTCTTCTTCCTTTGGATTCATATCAAATACTAAAGATGGCTTTAGATAGAAAAGCTCATTTTCATCTTTGAATCTCTGCTCTCCTCCTCCTGTTATATTTAGCATTATAAGGCTATCTTCAAGGATGGTTTTATTTTTTACTTCATTTATCAATGTTGCAGTTGCTACAGCTGCAGCAGGATGTATATCTATACCTTCAGTTTTTTCAAATAATGTGGCTGCCTCTTTGGCTTCTTCATTTGTTGATAATAATACATCACCGCCAGCATCTTTCATGGCATCAAATAGACCTCCAATAATACCATATGGAGGCTTTCTGTTGGAGAGCACCTTTGCATCTATTATTTCTACTTGTTTTCTTGCTTCATCATCATTAATTGGCAATAATTCTCTTGAGTTTGCCTTCCAAGCATCATATATGGGTTTAAATGGATAATTTTGGCTAACCATTAAATTCATTTTACGATTACCAAATCTTCCATCCTCAATAAACCTTAAGTTTGCCTCCCATGCTGCAATGGCTCCAGTTCCACTTCCTACTGCCTGAAAATAATATTCAGGGATTTCTCCTATTGTTGTAGTTGCAGATAACATAGTTGTTCCCATACCATCTCTACGTGCTACATTTTTTGCACCTCCTTCGGCATAAAACTTGCTCATCTGACATGCAATATTGGAAAGATGAATAGCATCAAAATAATCGCTTCCACTTTTGCTACATATAAGTTTAACACAGTCATTTAATGGTTTATCAAACCATAGTGCGTTGATATTATCTTCAGGAACACTTAATAATAATGGTATATTATTTTCAGAACAAACCTGTGCAAATGCTCTTGCTGTATTTCCAGCTGATGCAACAACAAGTATCCTTTTTTCATTTGAATTAATTCTGCCGCATACGCTAAAAGCTTCTGTTTCTTTGAATGAACATGTTTTCATTGTGGCACCAATTTCTGGCCAGTATCCACTAAAAGTAATGTATAGGTTATTTAGCTTAAGATATTTTGCCAAGCCTTTACTCTTATATGTTATTGGAGAGCTAGAGCCCATCAAAGCTCTTTTAATTGGTAACCAATCTGAGAATTTATATAATCCGTAGCTATTGTTCTTTAAATTAAGTTGTGGCTTATCATATATTGCCCTTATCAAAGAAGCAGTTTTTTCATTTTCAGGATCTAAATCCCAGCCCTTATCTTTAAAAACATTACCTGTTGCAACCGACATTAGGTTATAGGTTGTATGTATGTCAATCATTTAATTGAAATTTATGCCCCGCAAAGATAGACAATCAGAATATAGAAGTATTTGTAAAACGATTTTTTCAACCTTTTTAGATAAATAATTAATCAAGTTTTACATGAAAGGTGTTGATTCTACATCTTTTAACCCGAATATGTCCTCCAAATTAAGCTGAGGTCGGGAATCATCATGCTCAAAGACTAAATTATGATATTGTATATTGCTACCATAGGACCATATACCTGCAATTGGACTCTTAGTTTGCTTCAGAGTTCTTATGAATTTCTTTTTTAGGACTTTTTCATTATACAATTCATCCCAATTTTTAGATATTTCCTTGTTCATTGTTTCTTGATTCATTAAGTCATGATTCCAAACAATTTCGCCAAAATGATAATGCTGCCAATCTTGAGGGAAATTGTTAAATCTGATCTTTCCATCTTCTTGCAATCTATTGAATAAACGAGTTCCGGGTAATGGAGTTAGAACAGTTGCCTGCACTGAATCTATTGCTGCATTATTAATGTAGCTTGTGCGTGCTTCCATAGTTTCGGGGGTATCTGTTTCCAGACCATAAATAAATGCTCCTAAAACAGCAATACCATACTTGTGTATCTTATTGAAAACTATTTCGTAGCTGTCTATTCCCATCTTAGCATTCAATCGTTTATTCATATTTTGAAGTTGTTCAATGCGCTCTGATTCGATGCCTAACAATACCATTCTGCAGCCTGCTTTTGCTGCTAGTTCTAATACTTCTTCATTATCGGCAAAATTCATGGAGGCTGAGCAGAACCATTCTATTTTTATTCCTCTTTCAATTATGCCATTGCAGAACTCTATTGTTCTTCTTTGTGCTCGTCTTCCATAACCTATTAGATTATCATCAACAAAATAAACCATGCTATGGTTTATTGTCTCTAGTTCGTCTAAAACGTCTTCAATGGGCCTGTATCTATAAGAATTACCGTTAAAAGCAGGAACAGAACAAAACTCACAATTCATTGGGCAACCTCGGGATGTTTGAACACTAGCAAATTTATAATCCTTGTGAAAAATTTCATGCTTTGGTCTAACCATTTCTTCCATGGGTAATATTTGTCCTGTATATTGCCTTTTCATTTTACCTTTAGTGAAGTCTTCTAACAGTGTTTTCCATACACTTTCAACTTCTCCAACAACAATAGTACTAACAATCTTTTTTGCCTCTTCTGGCATCATTGAAGCATGTATGCCTCCAAGAATTGTTGGTATACCTTTTTCTTCATAGATGGTTGCAATTTCATAGGCACGTGTAACACTAGAGGTTAGGGCAGTAATACCAACTAAGTCAGCTTCTCTATATTCAAAGCTATCAAAATTTTCATCTATTAATTCAACTTCCCAATCGTCTGGAGTTAGGGTTGCAATTATACCCAATCCTAATGGTGGATAGATTACTTGTCTATGTATAACTAGCCCTTTAGTGCTGGTATTAAGAGGATTAACCAACACAAGCTTCTTTTTTTGTTTAGTCATAATACGATTCTTATTTTAACAAATATATAATATCTCATAATAAGTGTGATAATGAACAAAAAATTTGTAACCTATACACCATTGTATAAGGAGTAATTGACGGATAGCTATTTTAATAGAATAAGAAAATATTTATGTATGCCGGATAAATAATATATTTGGTAATTAATAACAAACAATTATAAGTATTATGCATAAATTAAACTTCAGTTTACCGCGGTTGATTATTATCCTGATAATACTTTTTATCTCCTCAGGGTATCTGAATTCTCAGAATTATAATTCCACTGACACATTAAAAAATTCAATTGAATCAATAAATGTATCTGAGATACCCATAAAGTCTGGGGATATAATAATTGAATATCAACGAATTCAAGAATCAATAATTTCAGCATTAGAAATAGAAAATAGGGCAAGGCAAACTGATTCGATACTTCTCATAATTGACAGCTTAATGATTTTGGATAGATCATTAGATATTAGATTAGAAACAACGAGATATTTGAGTAATAGAATGGTTTTTTGGAAAAACTTTGCTGATTATCTAAACAAGGAGAAAAAGTCACTTGCTAAAGTCTTAGGTGTTCTTAGTGGGTATGAAATAAAACTTGAAGAGGATATCAAAGTATGGAAAAATACCGAAGATATATTATCCAAAGATGAAAATCAATCAACTTTACTACATAGAGTTGTTGATGTTTTGGAAATTTTAAACTCGGTTAAGAGTATTTTATTCGACAAAAGTGAAGACCTATTAATTATTCTCAATAATACTTCCGAAAGGAGCATAAAGGTTGAGGAATTTATTAATGTTCTTGACCACACTTACTTGGACAAGAAAAGTGAAATTTTTGTAAGAAATGAGCCATCAATTTTTACCATAGACTATAAAGATCCTGATAAAAGATCTTTAATCAAGCCATTAAAAAATTTCTATAAGACTGAATTTTCAGAGCTGGTTGTATTTTTGAAGAAAGAGATTCTAGAAGGAATTTTACAACTTCTTTTATTGATTGGCTTGATATTCATTTTCAATGAAATTAAATTCAAAATTTTAAAAACAGATATAGTAGGCAACTCTATCTATAGCAGAATGTTATTAAAGATTATGTCAAGGAGCGTAAGTGCTGCATTAATAATAGGAGTATTTGCAAACTTTATAATTTTTAAAGAACGACCAGAATTATTTAAAGATATTTTAGTTCTAATAATTAGTGTTCCAATAATAATAATAGCGCGTACAATTGTTCCACGTGGATTCTATAAATATACTTACTTATTTGGTATTGTAATTATACTAAGCATGGTATATTTTATATTCCCTCCAGACAATATGTATTTTATGATATTGATGCTTCTCATAGCTTTAATAGAAATATTTGTGCTCTACAAACTAACAATTTACTTTTATCATAATCCATATAACCAGAGGCTATATAATTTATCAATTTTTCTTATTTTATTGGTTCATCTTGGATTCGCATTAACGGGTTTTCTTGCGTTACTCTTAGGATCAACAACATTGGCCGAAGTTACGTTGCGTATTCCGGTTACAAATGCATTTAATGCATTATTGATATTTTCTATAGTTATAATCATAAATGGGTTTATATCATTTGGCGTTGAAACCAATTATGCCAAAAAGTTAAATGTTATAAGACTCTATGGAGAGATCATAAAGCGCAGAGCCATTTCATTGGTAAACCTGATATTTTTCATTTTCTGGATACAAACAATATTAAATGTTATTAATATTAAAAGAGTTGTTATAGATAGTATAACTGCATTTTTACAGGATCCAATAAATATTGGATCAGCATCATTTACCCCGGGTAATATTATTATGTTCTTTTTGGTAATATGGCTGTCAATAGTATTATCAAGAATAATTCAAATACTTCTTGAAAAGGATATACTTTACAGACTAAATCTAGCAAAGGGTATTCCCAATACAATTGCTGTAATGGTTAAATATAGTCTTGTTACCATAGGCGTGTTGTTGGCTATTTCTGCTGCTGGTATGCCACTAAGTAGCTTAACTGTTCTTGCTGGAGCATTTGGTGTTGGTATTGGTTTTGGATTGCAACATATTTTTAATAACATAGTTTCAGGGTTTATTTTATTATTAGAGCGACCCATACAAATTGGCGATACAGTTGAGGTCGGTCAACTTATCGGAAATGTAAAAACAATTGGTATTCGGGCAAGTTGCATAAGAACTTTTGAAGGTGCTGAAGTCATAGTTCCAAATGGCCAATTAATATCAAATGAAGTTGTAAATTGGACATTATCTGATCAGAAACGCAGAATAGAAATTTTTACGGGAGTTGCATATGGCTCAGATCCTCATTTGGTAAAAAAATTGTTTGAGAAAGTACTTAAAGATCATACAGATATTATTGATGATCCTGCCCCAAAAGTTTATTTCAAAGGGTTGGGTGATAGTGCTTTGGAATTTAGGTTATTATTTTGGACATCCAACTATCCCGATTGGATAAGAATTCAAAGCGAAATAGTATTTGCAATACATGATGTACTCTATAAAGAAGGAATTTCAATACCATTCCCTCAAATGGACCTTCACTTTAAGTCCATTGATAAGTCCTTTGACTTTGGAGATAAAAGTAAAGATGAAACAAAGTAATTTTTAGACAATATTGAATTATAATAAATAGTAATTATAGCTTTTTGGTCTATTATTATAGCACTATGTCTTTATCATTTGAAATATAAAAAAGGTAGGCTTATTTTAAAAATATAAGGGATGCTTAATTGCTTATATTTGCTTCGACTTTATTAAAAACTACGCTCACCAAGTATTAATCTATAAATTATAACAAAATAGGCAAGTTCTAAAAGAAATTTTACATGAAGAAACATACATTTCACATTCCTGTTATGGGAATTGGTTTTACAATCGATACCCCATTAAAAGTTTCTCATCTTGGAATAGATTCTGTGATTTCATTAGTTGATGATATTTTAATGGAAAAACTGCGCAAAATGTACAGTGAAAAATTGGAATTACCCTTTCAGGAAATATCAAATAAGGTTGAGGACTTTAGAGCCAAACGTATAACATCATACTTAAACTTGATAAACGATCTGGCGGAAAAGAAATTCAATGAAATAAAAACTGCAGCTGTTGAGAAAAGCCATGAAGTAAAGGACTACTTTAATATGCTACCCGATAGTGTTGAGTTGAAGCATGAGTTTAATAGTTTAATGTCAAAACATCTTCATATTGACGAATTTAGATCTTGGGTCAATGAAAATATGAAGATGGGTAATATTGATGTTAATATTATGACAAAAATTGATAAGGATAATTATAAAGGATTTGACAAATTACCTATAGAATATAATGATGCCCATGCAGCGTTGCGAGGCTTTGCATCCAGCAAGCTTAAATCATCTGTTGTATTATCTGCCGGAATGAATCCTAGACTATACTCTTATATCCAAAGCTTTGATGATTTCTTCCCGGATCAGGATGGTAATATCAAAAAGAAAATAATACTAAAAGTTAGTGATTACAGATCAGCTATGATCCAAGGAAAATTTTTTGCAAAAAAGGGACTTTGGGTTAGCGAATATAGAATTGAGTCAGGTTTAAATTGTGGAGGCCATGCTTTTGCTACGGATGGTTATTTATTGGGTCCAATATTACAAGAATTTAAGTCAAATAGAGAAACTCTAAAGGATGAGGTTTTTGGAATATTTTGTGAATCATTAGTAAAATTAAACAAGACTGTACCCACAAAAGCAATTCCCTTAAGAATTACTGCTCAAGGAGGCGTTGGATCATCAGAGGAACATGAATTCCTACAAGACCAGTATGGAATTGATTCTGTTGGTTGGGGCAGCCCTTTTTTACTCGTTCCCGAGGTTACCAATGTGGATGAATATACCATAAGAGAATTAGCTGATGCCAAGGAAGAAGATCTTCACTTAAGTGATATTTCCCCCCTAGGAGTTCCGTTCAACAACCTTAGAGGTAATACAAAAGACATTGAAAAATATGCTTTAGTGAATAAAGGAAAACCTGGTAGTATGTGTCCTAAAAAATATCTTATGTCAAACACAGAATTTACTGACAGAGTTATATGCACAGCCTCGTATAGGTATCAAAATAAAAAAATTAAACAACTGAAGAATCTGCAGCTGTCAGCTGATGACTATACTGAAAAATATGATAAAATTGTTGAAAAATCATGTATTTGTGTTGGTTTGGGCACGGCTGCATTGTTAAAAAATAAAATGGAAACTAAGGTTGAGGGTAATGGAGTTTCTGTATGCCCTGGGCCAAACATTGCTTATTTCTCCACAATTACATCCCTAAAAACAATGGTGGATCATATATATGGTAGAATAAATCTTATAAAAAGAGTTGATAGACCTAATATGTTTGTCAAGGAACTGGGAATGTATATAGATTATCTAAAAGGAAAAATAGATGAGGCATACGAACAAAATAATATTAATGACAAATATTTAATAAAGTTTGCTAATAATCTTAAAAGTGGAATTTCATATTATCATGATATGTTTGAAGGTGCCAAAGATAGATTTGAGTCAACAAAATCTAACATAATACAGGATTTAAATCAATATTCTGAAGATTTGCATAGGTTAATATTGCAGATAGAAAGCCAAAGTAATATGAATGCCATAGCTGTAAAATTAACTAAGTAATTTTGAGGCATACGTAATAATTCTAAATATTTCCTAACTAGCATAATACAATCAATTTGCAATTGCCCAATTGAAGAAGGGGAGGGCTATAGAATATTTATAGAGAGAAATGCCTCCTCACAAAAAGATACCTCCAAAATGATTTCTTCATTCAGTAAATCTTTATGATTAACCCGCAGTATGACTAACTGATTTTAAAAGTGAAATGGCTTTGGTCACTGAGCTTACATTTTCAAAGCGAAGAGCCAGACTTCCCTTAATTTCCTTCATTGCAGCAATTTTAGGATTTGTTTGGATAAATGTAAGGATATCACCGAAGGTTTTGGAGTGAAAAAATGGCGAATCGTGGCTACCAGGAAAATATCCTGTCATTCTTCTATTTTTTAGATTTAATTTTACAAACCCTATTTCTTTTGCAATCCATCTCAGCCTTACAATATTTGTTAAATCAACAGTTTCATCTGGTAAGGGACCAAACCTGTCAATTAGCTTGGAACATGTTTTTTGAAGTTTTTCTTCGTTGTCAATGTTGTCAAGTTCTTTATAAATGCTTAATCTTTCAGTAATATTTGTTATGTAATAATCGGGGATTCTTATCTCTAAATCTGTCTCAATCTGGCAATCTGAAACAAACTGGTCGGCCATTTCTCCTTTGTTGTAAAGAGTAGCAAACTCACCCTCTTTCAACTCAGTAATAGCCTCATCGAGTATTTTTTGATACATTTCATAACCTATATCAGAAATAAATCCACTTTGCTCTGCTCCTAGAATATTTCCTGCCCCTCTAATATCTAGATCACGCATGGCGATATTAAAGCCACTTCCTAAATCACCATATTCTTCAATTGCCTTGAGCCTTTTTCTTGCTTCATTGGTTAGACTTGAAAGGGGTGGCGAAAGAAGATAGCAGAATGCTTGTTTATTTGACCTTCCCACCCGACCTCTAAGTTGATGTAGGTCACTTAGCCCATGGTTTTGAGCATCATTTATAATGATTGTATTAGCATTTGGAATGTCAAGGCCAGATTCAACAATTGTTGTTGACAGTAGTACATCGTAATCTCCATCTATAAAATCGAGCATCACATTTTCAAGAGTCTTACCATCCATTTGTCCATGACCTATTCCAATTCGAACCTTTGGCACAAATTTCTTGATCATATCATAAACTTCCAAAATATTCTGTACCCTATTATGAATGAAAAAAACCTGTCCACCTCTCGAAATTTCATAATTAATGGCATCACTAATTATCTCTGCGCCAAATGATCTTATTTGTGTTTGAATGGGATGTCTGTTTGGTGGTGCAGTATTCATGATGCTTAAGTCACGAGCACCCATAAGAGAAAACTGCAGAGTTCTTGGTATTGGCGTTGCGGTTAGTGTTAGTGAGTCTACATTAGCCTTGAATTGCTTTAACTTTTCCTTTGCTGATACACCAAATTTTTGCTCCTCATCAACAATGAATAAGCCAAGGTCTTTGAACTCAATATCCTTGCTAAGTATGCGGTGGGTTCCAATTATTATATCTATTTTACCATCTTTGAGGTTTTGAAGTGTTTCTTTTTGTTGCTTGGAACTTTTAAATCTATTTATATAGTCAATCTTAACTGGGAATTCCTCCAAGCGTTGACCGAAGGTTTTGAAATGTTGTAATGCAAGAATTGTAGTTGGCACTAATACGGCAACTTGCTTGCTATCGCAAACGGCTTTAAACGCTGCCCTTATTGCTATCTCAGTTTTTCCAAATCCAACATCTCCACAGATAAGCCGATCCATAGGATATTTGGCTTCCATATCCTTTTTAGTGTCTATGGTTGCTTTAAGCTGATCCGGTGTATCTTCATAAATAAATGATGCCTCTAATTCATTTTGAAGATAGTTGTCAGGTGAATATTGTATACCCGATGAATTTTTCCTTTTTGCGTACAATTTAATTAGATCACGGGCTATGTCTTTTACTCTATTTTTTGTTTTATTCTTTACATTAGTCCAGGCTTTTGAACCAATCTTATTTAGGCTGGGTGGTGTGCCTTCCTTACCCACATATTTTGAAATTCTGTGCAAAGAATGTATACTAATGTAAAGAATGTCATTATTCTTGTAGATTAGTCTTATAGCCTCTTGTTTTTTACCGTTATTATCAATTATTTGGAGGCCATCAAATTTTCCTACTCCATGATCAATATGAGTTATGTAATCACCCGGATTAAGATTGTATAGATCCTTAATGGATATTTCTTCTTTGCTTGTAAACCCTTCTCGTAATGTAAATCTATGATATCTGTTAAATATCTGATGGTCAGTATAGCACAGTAGTTTTGAATCATTGTCTATGAACCCAGTGCTTAGACTTTGATATACTGGATTAAACCTGATTTTATCTGCATCTGGGATTTCCTCTTGTAAGTCTTCAAAAATAACGTATAATCTTTCAATTTGTTTATTATTACTTGAAAATATAATACACTTATACCCTTCTTTACTTTTAACTTTTAGGTCATCAATAAGAATATCAAAATTCTTATTGAATGATGGCTGGGGCTTCTGATTAAATTTTAGTGTTGTAGAATTTTCAAATATTGATGGACTACCAAACTCAATTATTGTGAATTTGTCAAGAAATTCTAACGTAGCTTTACCATTGGTGAATAGTATATCAGGTTTTATTGCATCATTATGATCTGATATTTTATCAAATCCAGTTTCTGCCTTTTCGTATTCCTTGTCAAGTCTGTCCAAGGTCAGTTTTATATCTTCAAACCAAATTGTAGTTGTGGATGGTATATAATCCATGAAATCTACTCGTTTCTCAACTATCTCTCTACTTTGAATGTTTGGAAGTAGAGTTATCCTGTTTAATGTTTGAACGGAAAGCTGAGTTGCTGGGTCAAATGCTCTAATGGACTCTATTTCATCACCAATAAATTCAATTCTATAGGGATGCTCGTTTGAAAAAGAATAAACATCAATAATACCACCTCTTATTGCAAATTGGCCCGGTTCAGTAACAAAGTCGACATGGTCAAATTCCAATTCAAAAAGTAGATCACTTATAAAATCAAGCGATACCTCTTCACCAACCTTTAGCTTCATTATATTCTTGGAAAGAAACCTCTTTGTTATTACTTTCTCTGCAAGTGCCTGAGGATATGTAATAATTATTGTTTTTTTATCGCCAGAAATGGTCCTTTTTAGAACTTCAGTTCGTGATAACTGATAATTACGATCCACATTTTCTGGCTCATAGGGTTTGGAATAAGATGTTGGATAAAAGAGAACTTTTTTCTGATTTAGCTCTTTTCCTGTCTCCTCCAATAGGCTTTCTAGATCATTATAAAAATATGCAGCTTGCTCTTTGTCCGGGAGAACACAAACATGCTGCTGCTTTCCTTTTGCCCCAATAATGCAGCTTATCAAAAGAGGTGTTGAAGAACCAATAAGTCCTTTAAGGTGAATTTTTTTGTGACCACTTTCCAAATAACTTATAAGATTAATTACTTCTGAGTTTTTGGAAAATAGGTTTATGAGGTCTGTCGGAATCAACTTTTATACTGCGATTTTGAATTATTTAATAGGCGCAAATTTAATTAAAATGATAAACCTTATCTGGCAATTGATGTTTTTAGTAATCAGCTATTTTACAATAATTTTTGAATGTAGAAGTTATTTATAATTTTGCAGAGATTTTTATATATAACCCTAAAATTACTATGGAGAAGTTTACCTCTAAAAAATACTTAAGAAAAGATCTTGAAAATCAAATTAAGTATCTGAATCTGTTAGCTGACAGATTCCCAAATGTTCAGTCCGCAAGTACTGAAGTCATTAACCTTGAAGCAATTTTAAATCTTCCCAAAGGCACAGAACATTTTTTATCTGATATTCATGGAGAATATGAAACCTTTAGCCATGTGTTAGCTAATGCATCAGGTGTTGTGGTTAGGAAAATTGATGAAGTATTTGGAAAAACATTAAGAAAAAAAGAAAAAAGCTTATTGGCAACTCTAATTTATTATCCAAAGCAAAAACTACAACTTATTTTAAAAAGAGAAGAGGATATAAATGAATGGTATGGAATCACACTTCAAAGATTATCAAAGGTTGCAAGAGCAGCAGCCTCCAAATACACTAGATCTAAGGTGAGAAAGGCCATGCCACATGATTTTGCTTATATAATAGATGAGCTTCTTAATGAGAGTGGAGAAGATAAAGAAGAGTACTTTGAAAGTATTATTAACTCAATAATATATATTGATAGAGCAGAAGCATTCATTGTAGCCATATGTGAATTTATTCAACGCTTATTGGTTGACAGACTTCATATAATAGGAGATATATTCGATAGGGGTCCGCACCCAGAAAAAGTTATGGACAGACTTATTAAATATCATGCCGTGGATATACAATGGGGTAATCATGATATTCTCTGGATGGGTGCAGCATCTGGAAATATGGCTCTCATAGCAAATGTTATAAGAATATCTTTGAGATATAATAATCTCGATACTCTCGAGGATGTTTATGGTATTAATATGTTACCGCTTGCCAGATTTGCAATGAAAGAGTATTCCAATGATTCGTGTGACTTATTTTCAATAAAAGGCGAAGCAAAGCATTCGGATATACAATTATTAAAACAGATGCAAAAGGCCATCTCAATAATTCAGTTTAAGTTTGAAGGACAGACTGTAAAAAGAAACCCTAGTTTTTGCATGAATGATAGGCTGGTATTTGATAACATTGATTTCAAATCAGGTACAATAGATATAGATGGTAAGAAGCATGATTTATTAGATAAAAACTTTCCTACCATCAATCCCAAGAATCCATACGAATTAAGCGCTGAAGAGCAAGAGGTAATGGATAAATTAAGGTCTAGCTTTTTGAACAGCCAGAGGTTACAGTATCATATTGATTTTTTGTTTACATCTGGAAGTATGTATCTTACCTACAATTCAAATCTTCTCTATCATGGCTGTATCCCAATGAATTCGGATGGGGAGTTTGAAAAGTTTGAAATTGAAGGTGAAGTATATCATGGAAAACAACTTTGTGATCATTTTGATCGTGTTGCCAGAAAGGGATACTTTCACAGAAGTTCTAAGATTGAAGATAATTATAGCATAGATTATACGTGGTATCTCTGGTGTGGGCCACTTTCACCATTATTTGGAAAAAATAAAATGGCAACCTTCGAAAGGTATTTTCTTGAGGATACGTCTACTCACCAAGAAGGGCGAAATGCTTATTATGATTTGGCATATAAGGAGGAGCAATATTGCGATAAAATCCTTTCAGAGTTTGGACTAGAGCCTGCAGATTCACATATTGTAAATGGTCATGTGCCTGTAAAGGTTAAAAAAGGAGAAAACCCCATAAAAGCAAATGGTAAATTATTTGTCATTGATGGTGGAATGTCAGTGCCTTATCAGAAAGTTACAGGTGTTTCTGGCTATACTTTAATTTATAATTCTTATGGCCTTGTATTAGTTGAGCATAAGGAGTTTACATCAAAAGCAAATGCAATTAAAGAGGAAAAAGATATTATCTCTGATAGAGTTTTTATAGAAGGACACGCAACTCGTAAACGAGTTAGTGATACTGATGTCGGCAAAGAATTGAGAATCCAAATTAATGACTTAAAAATGCTACTTGCAGCATTTAGAAAAGGCCTCATAAAAGAAAAACGATAAAAGAGTTAATTATTTTACCAGAAATATTATTTTTACCTTTATCAATTATGTTTAAAATACGATTGATTTGAGGAGAGTAATGAAATTTGGTGGAGCATTGATGAGCGATGCTGAAGGTATTATAAAGGTAGGACAACTTGTAAAAGAGTATAGTTCTGATCCTCTTGTAATAGTTGTATCCGCCATTGGTAAAATAACAAATAGTTTAGAAAAATTGCATACCAACTCTGGGAACAGAGATAAATCAGAAAAATTATTCTTAGATATTAAAGATTACCATTTAAACCTTTTGGATAATCTTTTTCCGGAAGGTAATGATGAATTGATTAGAGCCATAGATGTTCGTTTCAACTCTTTATTGGAAAGCACCAATGAAACATATGAAAACAGATATGAGGCTTATGATAGCATCGTGTCAATCGGTGAAGAACTATCCAGTTGTATTATTTATCATTATTTGCTGAGCATGGGAATAAGTGCAAGATTAATTAATGCTAAAAGTTTGATTACAACAAATAGCAACTACACTGATGCGGATGTTGATTGGAATTATACACAAAAAACCATAGAAACAAGAATTAATCCCATGTTAGAGACTCTGGACGTGGTTGTAACGCAAGGCTTTATTGGATCAGATATATCTGGAAAGCCCACTACCTTGGGTCGTGAGGGATCCGATTTTACGGCAGCTATATTTGGGAATATTCTTAATGCAGATGAGGTTACCATATGGAAAAACGTACCTGGATTAATGAATTCTGACCCTGCAAGATTTGATGATTCAGAAAAGATTGAAAACATTTCTTACCATGAAGCCATAGAACTAGCCTATTATGGTGCCTCTGTAATACATCCAAAAACAATACAACCACTTAAACAGAAAAATATACCTCTGCTTGTGAGACCTTATTATGATTCAAGTCTTAAACCTACTATAATAAACAATAATACTTCCAATGATTCGAATACTGCTAGTATTATAGTAAAGGATGACCAAGTATTGATGTCCATAGGCACACAAAATCTTTCTTTCATTGCTGAGGATAACTTAAAACAGATCTTCTCAGCATTTAGTAGAAATAGAATTCACATTAATATGATGCAAAATTCCGCTGTTAGCTTTTCTGTATCATTCAATAAAGACAATGATAAACTCAAAGCTTTAATTGATGACTTATCTATGTTTAACCTAAAATATAATACGGGGTTACAGCTACTAACAATCAGGCATTATACCGATGAACTCATAAATAAGTATGTAACCAACAAAAAAGTTTATCTGCTTCAAAAGAGTAGAGTTACGGTGCAGATTTTACTGTCAAAATAAAAGATTGTGTAAATTTTCCACTTACTTTAAGATTATTATTCCAAATGTTTAATTGGGATTGTAGAAGCTTTCAAATCCCAAGGGGTTAAGTTTTTAAATTGTTGAGAGTAACATGTAAATCGTTTGCGTAATTTAATTTAACGCATAATCAGGGAGGTTAATATTTCATATACAGTCTCAAAAATTACAGCACAGTTTAAAATTGTTTATTACCTGCATATGATTATAAAAAGCTGAAATATAGGCGAGTAATTAACACGCAGCATTATAAATGAACCATACATTATTAAGTATATTTTTACTGGATTTACTATTAATGAATAATTTTTTATGGATATTTACTGGTTACTGGATTTTTAAAATATTTTTCATATTTAAACTTAATGATTTTATTTACTGATAATTGGAGTGCAATATTTATCTTTGCAACGGATTTTAAAATTTGAAAATAAGTTAGATGAAAGAATCAATTGCAATATTATGTGGTGGTGGCCCTGCACCTGGAATAAACTCTGTCATAAGCTCAGTTTCACTGGTGTTTTTGAGATCAGGATATAAAGTTATAGGAATTCATGAAGGCTATAAGGGTTTGTTTTCAGATGATCGAAATACCATTGATATAGATTTTAATTTTGCTGATGATATTCATAAACAAGGAGGTTCTGCGCTTCAGATGAGCAGACATAAACCTAAAGACCATGAATTTTCAACCAAATTCTTCACGGATAATAACGTTAAACTTTTGGTGACAATTGGTGGAGACGATACTGCTTCAACAGCAAATCGTATATCCAAATATTTAAGATCCAATAACGTAAGTATTCAGAATATTCATGTACCTAAGACCATAGACAACGATTTGCCATTACCTCCAGGAATTCCAACTTTTGGTTATCATAGTGCAAAACAGGAGGGCGTGAGAATATCACAAACCATCTATGAAGATGCTAGAACAAGTGGTAATTGGTTTGTTTTATCAGCAATGGGACGTGAGGCTGGTCATCTTGCATTTGGAATTGGTGCAGCTTGTCATTTTCCTATGATAATTATACCAGAGATGTTCAATAAGGTAGAGGTTACTTTTGATAAAATAATAAAACTTGTTATTTCAGCAATTGTTAAAAGAAAAATAGAAGGTGTTGACTACGGAGTAGCTATAATTAGTGAAGGAGTCTTCCATTTTATGAGTGATGAAGAAATTAAAAATTCTGGAATTAACTTCTCCTATGATGATCATGGTCATCCCGAATTAGGTAATGTTAGCAAGGCTCATATATTTAATGTTTTACTTCAGAACAAGCTAAAGGAGATGGGTATAAATGTTAAAAGTAGACCAGTTGAATTAGGTTATGAACTTCGTTGTGTTCAGCCAACAGCATATGACCTTATGTACTGTGGAATGCTTGGTTTTGGCGTTAAGAAATTATTCGATGAAGGCAGAACTGGATGTATGGTAACTGCCAACCCAGTTGGAGATATAAATCCATTATATCTCGATGATGTTGCTGACGAATCTGGCAAGGTACAGCCGCGGTTAGTTGATATTGATGGTGATAAGGCAAAAATGGTATATAACCAAGGACTTCAGTTTGTTGAACCAGGCGATTACGAGTCAGCAAAAAAGTTTGTTGCCAACCCTCAAGAATTAGACTTTAGGGCTATACTAGGATGGTAAGCTAGAATTTTTTTTCAAGTTTCTCAATTTCTTTATTTCCAGACATTAGTGGCATTACAATAACGGTGTCACTTTTTAGCATGAATTCTGACTTTATAAATGTAGGTGGTGATTTGGGCTTGTGATTGTAATCGGAAACACAAACGGGTTCTATGGGAATACCAAAAATACCAGTGTCTAACTTTTTGTTACCGTTCAGATCTTGAAAACCAGCAGCAGCATACATACCTGCATCCTTAATGGTAAAAGTTAGTTTTACGGTTTCTGTTTTTGGAATAATAATAGCTGAATCAATGGTATGTGATTTATTTTTAAAGTCTTTCTTATTATCATAGATGCCAACATATAATTTTGTATCAAAGGACTTTATATTTTTAACTTCAAGCGTAAGTATGATATTGTCTTGAGCAAAAACAAAAGTCGAAGTAATTGACATTAAAATTATTAGGATAGTATCTCTCATAAAAAATATATTTAACGTTTATCTATAAAAACCTGTGGCTTACGAGAATCATTTATGAAATGTAATTTTGCTATTTCTTGTGGGCTATAAAACTCTATTTCTGGAGCTACTCTCAACTTAGCCCTAAAATTATCTTTTATATTTTTCTCATAATCTGGTTTATGATATAAGGAACCTATTTTAATTAAAAGTTCATCAATGCCTAATTCATTTGATGAAACTTCAACGATGTAATTATCTATGTAATCAATTTCGTTTAGTATATCATATATGGCAGGAGGATAAATGGTTGTGCCTTTTAGTTTTATCATTTGCTGCTTTCGTCCAATTACAGGCCCTAATCTCATTGTGTTTCTTCCGCACCTACATGGTTCTGTGTGATGATAGCACATATCCCCAGTTTTGAACCTTAATAAAGGCATCCCTTCCACACCAATTGTAGTTATTGTGACCTCTCCTGCTTCACCTTCGGAAACAGGGTTATTATTTTCGTCTAAAAACTCAACTATTATCATCTCAGGATGATGGTGCCCTCCTTTACCTTCTGAACATTCTGTAAATGCAGTTCCCATTTCTGTGGAAGCGTATGTAGAATAAAGTTTTAAATCCCATTCTTCAGCTATTTTTTTACCCAATTGATTTAAGGTAAAATCAGGATTTCTTATGGGCTCTCCAATGCAAATTGCTTTTTTTACACTTGTTTCATTAAGACTAATATTGTTATTTATTGCATATGTAATTAATTTGGGAATAAAGGATGGTACAGTTACAAATCCAGTTGGATTGAACCTTTTAATGGATTCAAATTGCATTTTCTGAAGGCCTGGACCAGTTCTAATTATACCCGCACCCAGTTTTCGTAATCCCATAAAATAAGCCATGCCAGCCATAAATCTTTTGTCTAGTGTAACCAATAGCTGATATATGTCTTCTTTGGTAGTGTCAGCGCATAAAAATGAAATATATTCATTGTAAGCTAATCTCTCCAAATCACCGTTGGTCATTGCAAATGTTACTGGTTCGCCAAGAGTGCCTGAAGTAGTTATATAATCAATAACCTTATCTTTTTCTACACATAAGAAGTCATTATTATGTTTCTGTAAATCGTTTTTTGTAGTTACAGGTATTCTAGTGAGGTCATCTAGAGTCTTGATCGTGTTTATGTTAATACTATTATCATTAAATAATCTTCTATAAAAGTTTGAATTACTATTTAAATAGCCTAGAATAATTGGAAGTTGACTTTCTTGAAATTTTATAATTTCTTCCTTACTTTCTGTCTCAATTTTTGGAATACTCATATTTAATTACCTTACTTTAGATTCTAGTTCTGTAATTTTATTCTTAACATTATCAGCAGCTGTGGTGTTTTCAAACTCTTTTGAAAGAGAAAGTTTATAATAATCCAAAGCCCTATCATAATCCTTGATATCATAAAAATAATTAGCTGCTAGAACGTATCCTTGATAGTAATCTGGATTTACCGATATAAATTCGTTGATGAACTTATCCTTATTTTTAATATCAGTTCCATTATTTAAATTATCAATTAATACTTTTTTAAGCTTTCTAAATTTATTTATGCTTGCCAATTCATTATTTATGGTTAATGTATCAGCATTTATTGTTCTAACAGAGTCATAAATTATTTCCCCTTTATCACTCAACTCTATTTTTGAAAATACAGTGTCAAGATTATAGTTGAGAAAAGCTCCAAATTGATAATTTGTAGTAGATACCCAAAAATCATGTTTTAGAGGTTGAAATATTATACTATGATGTGAAATAAATTGAGCCATTGCTTTTTCATTTCCAATACCTATACTTTTATTACCCATTCCATTGTAGTCTCTTAACATTGAGGCAGCATCCTCATAAGTAGTTGTATCGTTATTATCCAATAATTCTAATGCTCTATTTTGTCTATATGCTGTTGCAGACTGCTCAATATATTCTAGATTATTGGGTTCATTTTTAAATTTATCACTCTGAAAGTGATTTGAACAGATTAGTAAATCTTCTTTTGGATAATAGACATCAAGCCCTCCTGGCGATTTCTCAATTATGACAGCATTATTATCTTCAGCTGACCCAACTAATATAGATTCTGAAACAAATATCTCTCTTTTTTTTGCAATTGCAATTGCCTCATTAATATTGCCTGCATATTGAAGAATCTCACGAGCAAGCAGCGATATTGGCATTTTTGCTTTAGTCGGCATATCAGATTTGGCTGCATTTATTGTAACAGTTAAGCCCTTTTTATTTATTCCAGAAACAACACCAATCATACTTGCCCAAGTTACATAAGCAAATTCATGACCAGTATCAGGTTTAACAAAAGCAACAATTTTATTTTCAGCGAATTCATCATTAATATAAAAATCAAAATTGCGACCAATTATGAAGGAGCTATCATTAAATCCAAGATTTGCACCAAATGAAGTACAGCCAACTAGTGCAAGGTTCTGCAATGCATGGCCAATGTCGTGAGCCCCATGATAATTTAGCATTCTTTCATACTTTGTTCCAATGTATTCGTAATTATCTGCTGCGCTAAAAGAAACACCATATATTTCTTCAATGTATTCCGGAGGCACATATTTATGCATATCTCGGTTAAACCACGCAATAAAGTATTTTAGAAATCTTAAATACCCTTTGGAAGGAACCAAAGTATTTATTTGATCCACAAATGAATCTTCTTGTTGTTTTATAAGTTCCTTTGTTAGTTTACCATTTATAACTCCAATCTCGAAAGGATTTCCTTCCAAATACATTTCCCACAGCCCAAAAGCATTTTTTCTGAGCCATGAATTGCCAACAATGAAGTAATTGCTATCATATATTTCACGCTCTAAATCAAGCACTTCCATATTATCTATTTTGGGAGGGCTTATACTTGTCACTAGATTAAATACTATTGAGCTTGTTACAATTACGATAACAAGTACAATTGTAATATTTCTAAGTTTTATCAAATACTTATGTTTCTTGTTAGTTATCATCCAAATTAATCTCCTTAAGAATATTATCCTTGCCAAAAAACTCACCACATGTAATAATTGCGCTTAGGCTAACACCTAATATTCCATGTAGGTTTAGATTTTGTCCGGTAAAAAACAAATTACCAAGTTTTGTTCTTGGATGAATATAAGAACCCAGTGGATTTTTGTGGTCTCTTAATGTTCCATACATTGATCCCTTTGGTGAACCAAGATAGTCTAGATAAGTTAATGGAGTTGAAACGTAATAACTATCAATACTTTCCTTTAACTCAGGAAATTGCTTAGAAGCAAGTTCAATTAGTTTTTGTGCTTTCTCCTCCTTAAAATTTTTGTATCCAGCTCCTCTCTTTTTCGAATCGATATCTTTCCATTTTGCCACTTCTGCATATTCCATATGAGTAAGTAAGCCAATACATTTTGCATACTCACTTCCATTCTGCGGAACATTGCAATACATAAAATAATGTTCTGGCCATGTGTCCGAATTATAATTAGATGCGTACCAAACATCATCACCTTTGTAATAATTGTAGTTATAATTACGATATTTAAAGCAATTATCCTTTAAAACCAAATTAATCGCAAATGCAGAAAGAGTATTTTCTGTTCTGTTCATTCTGTTCCTGAAAGATTTCTTGATTCCACCATCTGGTATAAGGCTCATTGTGGTAGAAGGATGAACGTTGGAAATGAAATTTTTTGCTGTGAATACATCTCCTTTAATTGTTTTCACAGACTTTACTAAATCATCTGAAGTATCAATACTTACAACTGCACTATTCGTTATAACCTCACCACCCTTGTCCACTATCTGAGAGACTAATTTTTCGGAAATTTGTGAGGTGCGACCGATTACTCTGTAAGCACCAGATATATAATGGTTGTTGATTAGTGCATGAACATATAAGGGAGATTTACTCTTAACACCTCCATAAACAAAATTTAGAGCAGATAATACTTGCTGTAACTTTTTATTGCTTGTTAATGACCGAATAAATTCCCAGGTGTTTATTGTATGGTATTCATTAATATTTATTTCATTGTTGTCATTTGCATTTAGCAAATTAAGCTCTTGTAATTCAACAACTTTTTGAATTTCTTTAATATAACCGTCAATTGCAGGTTCTTCATCAGGAAAATATTCAACCATTTTTTCTCTAAAGCTATTCCAACCAATTGGAAACTTATATTCATTACCTCCAATATTAAATACATCGAAACCTGTATCATCTAGCCTTTGGTAATTTATATCATCAAATAGACCGAAATATTTAAAAATTTTATGGAGAGGTTGTCCTTCATCTAAGTCCCCAAGATAATGTAATCCTGTGCCAAAATAAAATCCTTTACGATTGTATGATTGCAAAGAACCTCCATATTGATGATTCTTTTCCAGGATCAAAATCTTCATTCCATGTTTTGCCATTAGGGCGCCGCAAAGCAGTCCACCTAATCCACTACCTATTATTATGAAGTCGTATTGATAACTCAATTTCTTTGGGATTTAATTATATAAATAACATTTGATGTTCTTTTAGTATTATCAATAACTTCCATCTCCATGTTCCGTTGGGCTACTATTTTTTCAATTTTTGCCTTAGAAGTAAATTCTAGCTTATTATTTGATTTGTTAAACCCTAATCCCGTGGAGAAAAATTCAGTTATAATAGTTCCAATATGCCTACTTGTCATATTTTTATCAGCATCCCTTATAATAATCATACCATTTTCATTTAAACTGTTTATGCATGAATCTATTATCTGCTCCTGTTTATCAGCGGGAAGATAATGGAGTACATCATTGAGTACGAATACATCAGATTTATGTATTACTAAATTAGTTATATCTGCTGAAATAAAAGTAACATTATCTGATTTTACTGCACAGTTACTTGCAGTAGCAATTTTATCAGAATCATAGTCTACCCCAGTAATAATTCTTTCATTGGACATCAACCCAAGTAAAATACTTAAATAACCATAGCCACATCCTAGATCGCTCACTACTGACGTGTTGGGAATTAAATCATTAAACAGGTTATAATCATCTTCAAAATTAATTTTTATTCTTGTGTACCACTCTAATACTGGCCCTTTGTAAATAAAATTCTTTTTTATGAAATTACTGTAATAATTTGGTGTTTCAAGAGATCTTGCAACTTCATTGTATTCATTTTCAAAGTACTTTTTAATATTTTTTGCCTGATCTTTTGGGTTTTCTCCAAAGGCAGAGTCATTAACCCTAATTCGTGGAAGAAATTTAGTTATCAATTTAGCCCTCTTGAGAAAAAATTCACTTTTCTTTAGGGCTTCCTTTTGGCCATAAATAATAATTGGTAATATGTCTAAATTTAATGCAGATGCAAGCTGAAAAGCTCCCTTGTGAAACCTTTTAAGTTTATTACCTTCTGATCTATGTCCTTCAGGAAAAATAACAACTGAGTACCCCTCATCTGTTTGTTTTTTAACCTGCTCCAACATATAGTTATAATCACCATCTACTTCGATGAAACCAGCATATCTTAGTGCACGGCCGTAAATAGGACTTGAAAAATTTCTTGGATTTGTAAGTACGACAACACGCCAGTTTAGTAACATCATTAACATGACATCAATATGACTCTGGTGATTTGCAATAATAATAGATGGCTTAATATAATCCTCACCGGTTGTGTTAATAATTGTCTTCTTAGACATGAAATTCATGTATATCATGACCCATGTTAGATATCTAAATAATTTATGAATGAGCACTTTTTTCTTTGATTTCTTTACTGGTATAAACTCAAAGAAAACAGTAATTAATGAAAGTATTATAGAACCTGAAACAAATACCAAAAGTGCCCAAATTGAAAATATTAAATCTATAAAAGTTACGGGCCTGTTTCGTTTACTGTTTTTATTATAAACTAACCATCTAAAAATTCCAGGCAATAAGGAAAAGGTTACTATTATTACGGATATAATTCCAATAATTGACATTATTGCTATGGATCGTAATGCGGGATGTTGTGCAAATATCAATACTCCAACACCAGCTATTGTTGTAATTCCAGAAAGTATTATTGACACTTTATAATGACTTAATTCTGCCTCGCCATTTTTAAATTCCAATATTAACCCTCTCATTATAAATATGCTATAGTCTATGCCAAGACCAAATATGAAGGTGAGAATAATTACATTGAATATATTAAAGTCTATTCCTATTATCCCCATAATACCAACTGTCCAAATCCAGCTTACAATTATTGGTATCATTGTTATAAGGGCAAGTTCAATTCTACCATAGGCAATTAGAAGAATTATAAATACTAATGATAGCGATATGATTACTAATTTGTTAAAGTTGTTATTAAGGATAGTTACAAATTCACTGGTTATAAGTCTTTTATCAATAATCCAAACATGATCCATTTCATCAAACTGATTGTAAACAGCATGTATGTCTGAGTTAGAGCCATTAACCTTCAAAATATTTATTATTGCACAAAGGGTGTCTTTCTCAATTAAAAAATTGTCAATGAAGAGATCATTTATAATTTTAGATTCTTCTAGAGATATTGTTTGATAATCTTTTTTAATTATTTCAAAAAAATCATCAAATGCATTTATGCTAAAACCTGACTCTGTGGCGCATGAATCTAGTATAATTTTTAGATTCTGAGATTTATTTGCCCAATAATTATTCCATTTATCAATTGCATTATTTTGTTCATTTTGTGATGGGAATATTTTATTAATAACGGAAGCCCCTTTTATTAAACCTTCCTCTTCAAGTTCATCGATAATTCTTCCTACTTCAGCATTTCTTTCAAGTGCTTTTTGAGAGTTTTTACCCGTTGTTACTATGTAAATGGTCTTTTTGCTTAGGCTTGTTATGGCATTAATCCTTTTTTCAGTTTCAGTTAAACGATCGCTCATGTAGTTGTTTTTCATCATGTCTGCATCAAAACCTACATTAGTTGATATTATGAAAAGAACTATTGTAACGATTACTATTATAAATTTCAAGTATTTACCTTTGGAGTAATCATATTTTGCAATAATATCTATTATTGATAAGTTACTTTTAAGTTTAACTTTCTGCTTTCCCAATAGCTGCGGTAGAACAACCAACGAAAATATTGCTGCACTTATGATACTAATAGCTGCAAAAAGTCCTAGATCGTTGAGGGCTGTAGAATTAATAAAATATAATGATAAGAAGGCGGAAGCAGTTGTCAAACTGCTTAAAATAATGGCTCCTGATAAATTTTTTAGAATTGTTTTTTTTGCTACTCCTTCTCTAAAAAGAGAATATATATGCAAGGAATAATCTACGCAGATTCCCAAAAGTACAGCTCCAATACCCAGTGATATGGCACTTACATCTCCCTTAATGAGATATAAAATTGCAAGTGATACAATTGCACCAAAGACAGCGGGCATAAAAATTATTATGAAAGCTCTCTTACTTCTAAAGAAAAATGTGATAACTATAATTAATAGGATTAGAGCAATACTAACGGTTATAATAATATCATTCTTTATTTGTCTAGCATTACCAAGTGCAACTAAGGCATTTCCGAAGTAATCAACATTAAATTGATTATTAAATTTTTGGTTTAATGCCCCAATGGTCATATCAATATCATAAAATAGCACCTCGTTTTCTGCTGTATTATTGCTTGAAGCTGGAGTCAGTAGAAAAACTATATTCCTTTTATCTTTTGTGATAAAGTATTTACCATATGTAAGGAAATTATCGTCTACATTTAGGGTTTTAAGCTTGTTAAGTGCTATTTGTGTCAGGTGTAAAGGATCTGAGGAAATCATGCCTTTTGTGGCAAAAGATGCAGGTCCTATCAGGTTCTTATAATTACTTCTTATGGTTTTACCAATATTCAATGGAGTTATTAAGGTATCAATAATATCATAGTCAGAGTCTGAAAGAAATAAGGGCAGATTTGTACTTAATATTTCATATACTTCCATCATATCATCTTGTGAGGGAGCATAATCAATTGTTTTTATCAAATTCGGAATATACCTGACATGAATAGAGTCGGTCAATATATCAGCAAACTCTGAGAGTAATTCAGGATTAACCTGAGAGGTATCATTTAAACTTATACTAAATACAATCTTATCAAGTAATTTGGAGTTCGAATAAACAAAATTCAAGTGGTTTAACTTCTTATTATTTGGAAGGATTTTAGTAATGTCCTCAGAAAGTGAGAGTTTTGAAGCAAGAATAACGCTAAGCACAACAATTACTAATAACAGAAACAGTGATTTGAATCTATTATTCCCAATGAAATTATATGTACCAACAAAAAAGCTGTTCATTTATTTTCTTTAAGGGCCGAGGTAACTTTTATTAAAGACCACGAAATCAAGAAAGAAAGAATCCCCAATGATAATCCTAGAAGAAGACTTCCCAAAATGTATTGTATAATACTGTACCCAAACTCCTTAAGAGTATTATAAAACTCTCCATCAACTATCTGTTGTTTTAAATAATAGATAGTATCAATATCAAACTCTTGTGGGTTATCAAAGAATAGACCTCCAAACTGATAGCTAAAATATATAATAAATGGTATAACAGGAGGTAGACTTATATTTGAAAATATCAGTACAATTATTTTATTGAGTCTGAATATATGAGCCAAAAAAGCAGCTACTATCATTTGAAAACCCCATATGGGAGCAATTCCCATAAATATACCGAACCCAATGGCCATACTAACCTTATGCGGGGTTTCATTATGCAGGGTAATTTGTTCTCTTACAATCTTGGTAAATTTGTTTTGAGTAATATATTTAAAGGCTTTTAAGGGTAAGACCAATAAAAATGTAATTAAAACAAGAACTGTATTTAGTAAGCTTATTCTAGCAAAATCTCTGAATGGTCTAAAGTGGGTAACCCTTTTTTCTGGTGATGGATAATATACTTTTACTGGTGTTGGAATAATTTTTATGTCTTTCCAGGCTGAACGCACAAGTATTTCAATTTCAAACTCGAAACCATTGGTAAAAAATTTAGTGTTTTTATAAAACTTGATTGGATATATCCTGAATCCCGACTGAGTATCAGGTAATTTTTTATTTGTTTCCGCCCAGAACCAAAAATTTGAGAACTTATTGGCAAATGTATTCTTTGATGGCATCCCATCTGCATTAATATTTCTAGAACCAATTATCAGCGAATCGGGATTCTTGTTTAATGCATTGAACATCTTAGGAATATCATCAGGATAATGCTGTCCGTCTGAATCGATGGTCATCACATATTCAAAACCATGTGATAAAGCTTCAGCCATTCCTTCTTTTATTGCTGCACCTTTACCTTTATTTAAGGGAAATGAAATAATTTTAAGACAAGAAACAGTATTTAATAATTCCGATGTTGAATCAGTGGAGCCATCGTTTACTATAATAATATTATCCGAATACTTTTGAACTCCATGAATAACATCTATTAGTGTATTAGCATTATTATATGTAGGTATAATAACACAAATTTTTGAGTTTAAATTATTTATAGTGTGCTCCAATTTTGATTAAATATGGGTTTAATCATAATATGATTTACTATCTACCAATTTATTTTTACCATCCTTATATAGAGCATAGTTAAAACCTGGTTTTAGGCAATAAGCTCCTGTTTCTCCTGCCTTATTCATTGCGATAAAACCTATTTGATATGATTTGTGATCAGGTACTTTTTGCACTATTCTGATAACAGCTTCTTCAACAGCCTGCTGAGGAGTTTTTCCATTTCGCATTAACTCAACAACTAAAAATGAACCTAATGTTTTCATTACTAGCTCTCCCATGCCTGTGGCAGTTGCGCCACCAATTTCATTATCAACAAATAGTCCTGCACCAATAATAGGAGAATCTCCCACTCTACCTCTCTTCTTGAATCCTAATCCACTTGTTGTGCATGCCCCAGCCATATCTCCGTTTGCATCGATGGCAATAAGTCCAATTGTATCATGGTAATAGTTTGGATCATTCTCCCAATTTAGAGCAGGATTATAATCTCTTTTTTTAATTTCCTTTTCCCAGGCCTTCTTCGCCTTTTCGGTCAGTAAATTTTCTTTTTTAAAGCCGTTTTCAATAGCAAAATCTTGTGCTCCTTTCCCTGATAGCATAACATGCGGTGTACTATCCATTACCAATCTTGCTACTGATATGGGATGCACAATATCCTCCAAAAAGCACACCGAACCAGCATTGCCATCTGGGCCCATTATTGAAGCATCAAGGGTAACTACACCTTCGATATCAGGTAATCCCCCACGACCAACACTCATATTTTCGGGATCTGCTTCGGGTATCCAAACTCCTTGTTCAACTGCATCAACAATACTACCTCCATTATTTAACACCTTAATTGCTGCTTCATTGGCTTCAAGCCCGTGGCTCCATGTTGAGATTACAACTGGTTTGTCTGTTACTAAAAGGTCTTTAGAGTTTGATGATGCGGATTTTAGTACTCCAGGAATCAATGTAATGGCACCGGCAAGGCTCGTTTGCTCCAGGAACTTTCTTCTGTTAATCATGATTTTATAATTGAAATATTTAAATGCAATTTATGAAATATTTTTTGGTTTGTAACCCCTAATACCATAGAATACAATATAAATATAGCTAGCAACAGTAACTATGAATGATGTGTGAACACCATACCTATCCACAATAACACCCGTTAATAGTGGAAGCAACCCACTTCTGTACATGTTTGGACTAGTGTCGTTCATATTAGAGTATTATTTAGGATGGTTAATTTAGCTGCTTAGTAATTGCTTAACAATTGTTGATACTGTTCTGTTATCAGCTTTACCTGCCAATTGTTTTGAGGCCATTCCCATTACTCTACCCATATCTTTCATGGTTGAAGCTCCTGTTTCTGTAATAATATTCTGAATTAGAGCTTTTATTTCGTCTTCTGACAATTGTTCTGGAAGATAATTTTCAATGATTTCAGACTGAAATAATTCAACTTCAGCCAAATCATCTCTGCCTTGACTTTTATATATTTCGGCTGACTCCTTGCGTTGCTTCACAAGCTTTTGCAATACTTTTAATTCAACTTCCTTAGGTATTTCAGCTCCACCTATTCCTACTCCTGTTTTCTCCATCAGAAGAGCAGATTTTATAGCTCTCAGGGATTCAAGTCGTTGTTTATCGCGATTCAGCATCGCTTTTTTAATATCATTGTTTATTAATATCTCTAAACTCATAATCATGTAGTTTATGCAAATATAATTATAGTTATGTGTGTCGCATTCATTTCTTAATAATACAATGATACTTGGATAATTGGGTTATTGAAAACACTATGCAATCACGGTGTTAGTAACATTAAAAAGTACAATGCTAAACTTTGTGATTTGATCTTATTTATAAATTCAGAAAATACAGTGAATTTTGAAATAATAATAATTTTATTAATCTACATTGTCATGAAGGAATGAATTATCCGATTTAATAATTGGTTGATTTTTTGAATCTTCACCAAGTGTGTAGCGCGATACAACAGATTCTGATGAATGATCCTTTTCATCAAGTTCAACATTTTTCCTAACATAAGCAGGCTGGTTTTCAAGCTCACTCATTTTTTCATGCGAACGCAGATTTATACTTAGATCCTTAAGCTTATTTACTCTTTCCTTAGCATTTTTGTTGATACCATCTTCATTTCCTTCTTCCTTTTGCTGTTCTTTGGTTTCAACTTCCTCTTTTTTTGATGAGACGGTATGTCCGATACTTAGATAGTTTTCCTCAGTTTTTTTTATCAAGGAAGATGTGTCTTTTGAAATTTTGGTTGGTGATGCCTTTGGCGTACTTTCTTCTATTTTATCCAGAGCATGAACAATTTTTGACTCTTCCTGTTTAATATCAACAACTGTTTCTGTTGATTTTGGCGTAACTTTAATAATTTCTGTTATTACTTCTTCACTTCTTTCTTCCTCTGCTACCACTGGAGAAATTGTTTCCTCCTTACTTTTATCTCCTACTATACCTACTGTTGTTTTTACTGGTTCTGGGTCTTTTCTAACTGCATCAAAACCTGTGGCAATAATAGTTATGCCTACTTTATCACCGAGTGTTTCATCTTTTCCAACACCCCATATAGTTTCAGCACCATCTCCACTTTCACTTTGGACAAAGTTTGTTATTTCTGTTATTTCGTCCATTGTAATATCATCCGTACCCGCAGTTATATATAGAAGTATATCTGTTGCACCTACAATTTCATTATCGTTGAGTAGTGGTGAATTCATTGCTTCTTCTATGGCTTTTGCTGCTCTATCTTCACCTTCGGCAGTAGCAGAACCCATAATAGCTTTTCCGCTATCTTTTATAACTGTACGAACATCTTCAAAATCTACATTAACATAACCAGGAACCGTAATTAGTTCTGCTATACCTTTTGCTGCAGATGTTAGAACATTGTCAGCTTGAGCAAATGCTTCTCCCAAAACAAGGTTTCCAAACTGCTCACGCAATTTGTCATTGCTTATAACTAAAAGTGCGTCTACATGCTTTTTGATTTCACTTATCCCTAACTCAGCCTGTTGCTTCCTTCTTCTTCCTTCAAAACCAAATGGTAGAGTAACAATACCCACTGTAAGTATATTCATCTCTCTGGCAAGTTCTGCAATAACTGGTGCAGCACCGGTTCCAGTTCCACCACCCATGCCAGCAGTTATAAATAGCATCTGAGTGTACTCATCATCTAATAATTCTTTGATTTTTTCTATGGAGCTTTCTGCTGATTCCTTACCAACTTTGGGGTTGGCTCCAGCACCTAATCCACCACTGTCACCTATCTCTATTTTTATGGGCACCGGACTCGACTCAAGTGCCTGTAAATCAGTATTGCATACGGCAAACTCAACTCCTTTTATCCCTTGCTTAAACATGTGATTTACGGCGTTGGAGCCACCTCCACCAACGCCTAACACCTTGATGATTGAAGGATGCTGTTTAGGTTCAAATGTAATCATATCAGTTATTTTGATTTGGAATACTTAAAATTAATCTATTTGAAAAGGTTGATAATTGATATTAGTTAGTAGTTTTTAACAAAAAAAAGTTAATTGCGACATTACTCAGAAGTATCATTTTCAAACCAGTTTTTTAGTGATTGAAGAAATCTTGATGGACCGGATTCACCATCACTATCCTTACTTCTTCTTTTATCACGTTTTTTTGCTTTATCGTTTCCTGAGCTATTGTCATCAGGATTTAAATTACCTTCTCGAATCTTAGCTATGTCAAAACGGATAATACCTTCAATAACAAGACCGATACCAGTAGCATACATTGGGCTCGCCATTTCTTCAACAACATCCTTGGCAAGATGTTCATTTGGGTATCCAATACGAGTTGCCATACCAGTTGTAAATTCAGCTAATTGGTCTATATGTTTTAGCTGTGATCCACCACCTGTCATGACAATACCAGCTATTAGTTTTTTTTCAAATCCTGAGTTCTTAATCTCAAAAAACACTTGGTCAATAATTTCTTCCATCCGTGCCTGTATTATTGACGCCAGATTCTTCAAGGTAATTTCCTTTGGAGGTCTGCCGCGTAGACCAGGAATAGCAACAACCTCATCATCTCTGTTTTCACTTGCAAGAGCTGATCCAAACTTTACCTTTAATTCTTCAGCATGTTTCTTAATTATGGTACAACCTTCCTTTACATCCTCAGTTACAATATCACCACCAAAAGGAATCACTGCTGAATGTCGTATGATATTATCTTGGAATATGGCAATATCAGTTGTTCCGCCACCAATATCAACCAATACTACACCAGCTTCTTTTTCTTCCTCACTCAATACAGCTTCAGCTGAAGCGATTGGCTCAAGAATGAGATTGACCATCTCTAGATCTGCCTTTTTTATACACTTATAGATGTTCTTAGCAGAGGCTGTTTGAGCTATAATAATATGAAAATTAGCCTCCAAATTGTTGCCAAGCATACCAACGGGCTCCCTTATACCACCTTCGTTGTCAATAATGTAATCCTGTGGTATAACATCTATTATTTCTTCTCCAGGGGCCATGCTTAGTTTGTACATATTTTGGGTAAGACTATCTATCTCTTTCATGGTAATCTCTTTATCCTCATCATCTCTTATGATGCTTCCCCTGTGTTGATGACTTTTGATATGTTGACCAGCAATGCCTACATTCACGTATTTAATTGCAACTCCTGATTTCTCTTCAGCCATTTGCACGGCTTTTCTTATGGATTGCACCGTGTTTTCAATGTTGGCTACAACTCCGCGTTTAACTCCAATGGATTCCGTTTTCCCGTAACCCATAATGTCAATTTTCCCAAATTCATTTTTTGTACCTACTATACAGGCAATTTTAGTAGTTCCTATGTCCAGTCCGACGATAATTTCAGATTCCATACGATTATTTTTTAGTGCAAACTATTTGATCTTTATATTTTAGGTTGATTGTTCTATACTTATCCCAATCTTCTGTTACTAAGTTTTTTTTGTAATATGATGTAAGATTTTCCATCTTTTCTTCTACGTTGACTGTTTTTCCAAGTTTTATTATATGATTTCCGAGTATTGGTATCAAATCATATTCACCTATGCTATTTACATATACCTGTCCTATCTGCGATTTTAATAATTCGTTTTTTGCAATCAGATTATTTATCTGAAATACATTATTTAGAGGAGTATCGATATAAGTGCTATCATGTATATTATTGCTTAAATTTATATTCATATCCCCAATATAACCACTTGCTATAATTACTCTTGGCGTATATCGATTACTTAATGGAATAAAGTTCCCGTTTTTGTCAACATATATACTTTTTCCGTTGGCGTCATAAATTCTTATAATAGGAACTTTTTCACATATATTTATTAGTAGCTTGCCATCCAGCGTCACGTAGCTATCCACATTTTCAATATGAGGATTTATCATTAATAATTCTTCTATGCTCTCTATTTCTGTTTCCCTTAATGTTAGGTTTTGGATACTATCGATATTCCCCAACTGATTTAGAACGATCTCTGAAGAAAGAAACCCTATTTCAGTTGGTCTATATATATTTACTGTTATATCTTTTATCCATATATCAGTATTCTCATATTTTACTAAGACTGTTAGAGAAACTAGTCCTAAAACAGTAAGTATAAAAAGCACTATTTTAAATATTCTTAGCATATCTTAGTTCAAAAATAGCGTTTCAATTTCTTTGACCATTGTTCCTATATCTCCTGCTCCCATTGTTATCAATACCTCAGGTTTATTTGCTTTTAAAAATTGTATTACCTCATTTCTATTTGAAATTACACAATTTTTATTCGACATTTTATTTTTTATTAAACTTGAGCTAACTCCTTTTATAGGTTCTTCCCTGGCAGGATAAATAGGCATTATTAACACCTCATCTAATTTTGAAAGTTCATTTGCAAATTCATTTGCAAAATCATTAGTTCTGCTGTAAAGATGTGGTTGGAATACTCCTGTTATTTTCTTTTCAGGGTAAAGCTCTTTTATGGTTTCAATGGTGAACTTTATTTCTTCAGGGTGATGTGCATAATCATCTATATAGATTATCTCACTGGATTCAAGTCGGTAATCCATTCTTCTTTCCACCCCTTTAAATGACTCAATACCAGATTTAATATCATCACCCGATAATCCGGTAAGATATCCAATTGACGATGCGGCAAGAGTGTTCATTATATTATGCATACCAGGAACTTGAATTCTTACCTCTGGAATCAATAACCCTTCAACCTTAATATCTATGTGGTATTTTCCATTTTTTAATTGAATGTTTGAGGCAGTTGCATTGGCATCGGGATTTACTGCATAACTCATTTTTTCACATGATAATTTATCAAATGGACCTACCGATAAATTGTATATTAGAGTTCCGTTCTTTTTTATACGCTGCCCAAATTCAAAAAATGTTGATTTTATATCATTGTGATCACTATAAATGTCCAAATGATCCTCATCAGTTGAGGATATAACAGCTATTAAGGGATTTAGTTTAAGTAATGATCTATCATACTCATCAGCTTCAATCAACAGATAGTTTGAGTTTTCGGATAGTATCAGATTGGAGTTGTAATTTCTACAGATTCCTCCAACAAATGCTGATACATTTAAACCAGCATTCTTCAACATATGGGCAGTTAGGGCTGTTATACTTGTTTTACCATGAGTTCCTGCTATGGCAATGGTTCTAAACTGCTCAGTTATGAGACTTAAGAATTCCGATCTCTTGAAGATGGGTGTTTTTGTATTTCGAAAATATTTAAGCTCAATATTACTTTGTGGTATTGCAGGTGTGTAGATAACATAATCAATGTTCTCCGGAATCATACTTGTGTTTTCTTCAAAGTGCAAAAACATTCCCTCTTCTATTAATTCATCCGTTAGGTTTGTTGGTTGTGCGTCATAACCATAAACTACTGCTCCAAGATGTTTGCACCATCTTGCAAGCGCACTCATGCCTATTCCACCCAGACCAATAAAGTACAATATGTCTCCACTTTTAATTGTCATCTCTAATAAGTTTAATTACCTCGTCAGCAATATCAGAGGCGGCATTTGGATAACTAAAAGAATCTAGATTGTTAATTATTCTCTTCTGCAACTCATTATCATTAACAAGATTTTCTAATGCAACAGGTAGCCTATTAATGCAATCATTTTCATTTATTATAATTCCTGCATTTCCTTCCACAAGAGACATTGCATTTTTTGTTTGATGATCTTCTGCAGCCGAAGGCAATGGGATAAAAATTGCAGGTTTTTTTGAAGCTATTATTTCTGCAATGGCAATTGCACCAGCTCTAGAAATGATAAAATCACATGCAGAGTAAGCCATATCCATTCTTTGTATGAATTTCCGTACTTGAATATTTTTAAACTCTGTGGTATTTTTAACTATTGAATCAAAAGAACTTTCGCCTGTTTGCCATAATAATTGAATATTCATATCTAGAACGATTTTAATATTATGTAAAATGGCCTCATTTATTTTCCTAGCCCCCTGACTTCCACCTATTATCAGCAATGTTTTTTTATCTGTCTCCAGTCCAAAGAAGTTTAAGGCCTCTTTTTTACTTACAGAAATATGTAAAATCTCTTTTCTGATGGGATTTCCCGTTATTTTTAATTTATCTGGCGGAAAGAATTTTTCCATACCAGAATATGAAACGCAAACTTTAGATACATTTTTTGCAAGTAATTTATTTGTTATTCCTGGAAATGCATTTTGCTCATGGATGAGCGTTGGTATTTTAGACAGGGAAGCACAATATAACAATGGGCCACTTGCATAGCCACCTGTTCCAACTACAACATTGGGACTAAATTTATTTATTATACTTTTTGCTTTTAATAAACTTGATATTAACTTAAATGGAAATAATAAATTTTTAATGGTTAACCTTCTTTGTAGTCCACTTATCCATAACCCTATGATTTTGTAGCCTGCCATAGGAACTTTTTCCATTTCCATACGACCTTTTGCACCTACGAATAGAATTTCTATATCATTTATCTTTGATTTAAGTTCATTCGCTATTGCTATTGCTGGAAATATATGACCACCAGTTCCACCTCCACTAATGAGTATTTTTGTGTTTTTATTCATAAACCTCAACAGGAGTTAATTTATCTTCACCTTTACTATCCAATTCCTTACTCACGCTCAATATTATCCCAATTGCCAAACTAGTAAACCATATTGAAGTACCTCCCATACTAACAAGTGGCAATGGCTGCCCTGTTGTTGGCAATAATCCTACAGCTACTCCCATATTAATCATTGCCTGGAATACTAGGCTAAATGCCACACCAATGACAAGAAATGATCCAAAAGTACCCGGTGCTCGCGTTACAATCTTAACAGCTCTAAATAGAAGCACTAAGTATAGTAGAACAACTATAATACCTCCTACTAATCCATATTCTTCAACAATAATTGCAAAGATAAAATCCGAGTAGGGGTGAGGAAGGAAATTTCTTTGCGTACTATTACCAGGCATTTTTCCTACAATACCTCCCGTTGCAATAGCAATCTTTGCTTGCTCAATTTGATAACTGTCGCCAGCACTCTTATCTGTAAAGTCAGTTATTCTGGCTTTCCATGTACCCAATCTGCCCTGTTGACCTTCAGGTAAGGAATATAATATTCCAATCCCTATGACAGCGGCAAGAATCCCAATTCCCAACATGCTTGCTATGTAAGCAAATTTTATTCTTCCAATAAATATTAATACCAAGGATGTGGTAAATAAAAGAGCCGCAGTGGATAAATTGTCCCAGAATATTAATCCTGTAACCAGTAATACTGGAAAAATTATAGGAACAAAAGCAGATTTGAAATCATTTATTTGATCTTGCTTTTTAGTTAGCATTCTAGCCAGATAAATAATAAGGGTTATTTTGGCTAAGTCAGATGTTTGAAATGTTAAACCGAATGGTAAGGGTAAAACTCTACGTGCTTCATTAAGGTTTAAACCAAAGAAGAGTGTTATAAAAAGTAAAGGAACAGCGATGTACAAAGCAATTTGAAAAATACGTGAATAATATGTGTATTTAACAATGTGGGCAAGGTACATAAGAACAAGCCCTAGAAATAGTATTAAACCATGCTTTAACATATAGTATTCGGTATTACCACCCTGATACTTATATGCTAGAGTTCCAGTTGAACTATATACTGCCAGGAATGACATCATAGACAGCAGAAATACGATTGCCCATATAACTTTATCACCTTTTATATTTCTAAGTGAAAACCCCATCGGTTATAATTCTTTTACTGCAATTTTAAACTGATTACCTCTGTCTTCGTAATTTTCAAATAGGTCGAAACTAGCACATGAAGGCGAGAGTAATACTACATCATCCTTTGATGCAAGCTCGTATGCTTTTCTCACGGCATCCAAAGTATTGTTTGTGTCAACAATAATGTCTACAATGTTTCCAAATGCATCATGAATTGGAACGTTATTTTCACCTAGGCAAACAATGGCTTTTACTTTACTTTTAACAATATCCATCAAAATAGAATAATCATTGCCCTTGTCTTGCCCTCCAGCAATCCATATAATAGGCTTTTCATAATACTCCAATGCATACCAGGTTGCATTCACATTTGTTGCTTTTGAATCGTTTATGAATCTAATACCATGCACACTGGAAACATATTCCAGTCGATGAGCAACATTATGAAAATCTGAAAGACACTGCTTTAGAGTTTCTTTTCTTATATCCATCAGCTTTGCCGCCACACCTGCTGCCATTGAGTTGTAGACGTTGTGTTTACCTTGTAATGCTAATTGTTCTAATGTCATATTAATACTGGTTTTATTATCAATGATTTCTATTTCGTTATTGTTTAAATAAGCGCCTTGATTTATATTATTCTCCTTTAAACTTATCGGATAGAGTTGAGATGGAATGTTTCCTTCTGAAATTCTACTGGCGATAATCTCATCGTCGATGTTAAATATCAAAGCATCTTCTTTTGATTGATTTTGAAAAATTTTAAACTTGGATTCTGCATATCTTTTAAAGTTAAAGTCGTACCTATCAAGGTGATCTGGAGTAATGTTCAATAAAACTGCAATATTTGCTTTGGTGTTAAACATTCCGTCAAGTTGAAAGCTGCTTATCTCAAGAACATAGTAGTCGTAATCATAATTTGCTACCTGCTTTGCAAAGCTTTCACCCAAATTACCAGCTACACCTACATTTAGTCCTGCAGTTTTTAGCAAATGAAAAATCAACAATGTTGTAGTTGTTTTACCATTGGATCCAGTTATCATAATAAGCTTAGCATTGGTAGACCTTGCAGCAAATTCTATTTCAGAAATTATTGGAATTTCATTTTTTGCAAGGATTCTAACGATTGGTATATCATCCGGAATGCCTGGGCTCTTTATGACCTCTTGAGCTTGCATAATAATCTCCTCAGAGTGTCCTAGCTCCTCAAAATCAATTTCATTATTTATAAGAACGTCTTTATAATTATTGGATATCCTTCCGTTATCACTAACAAATACAGATATCCTATTTTTTTTAGCAAGAATAGCAGCTCCAACACCACTTTCTCCAGCTCCAAGCACAACTATTTGGTAATGTGTATTCATGTATATTTTTCATTACCTAAGTTTGAGAGTTATTATTGTTAATACCGCCAGAAAAATCCCAACGATCAAGAATCTCTGAACAATTTTTGGTTCTGGATATCCAAGTTTTTGAAAATGATGATGAAGAGGCGACATTTTAAATACCCTAATTCCTTCACCATATTTTTTTCTAGTATGTTTGAAATAAGTTACCTGAATGATTACTGATAGGCTCTCTGCTAGAAAAATTCCACATAATATTGGAATCAATAATTCCTTTCTGATTATTATTGCGAATACTGCTATAATCCCACCTATTGCTAAGCTTCCTGTGTCACCCATGAATACTTGAGCAGGATAAGTGTTGTACCACAAGAAACCCACGGTAGCGCCCACAAATGCACTTATGAAAATTGTAAGCTCTCCAGCATTAGGGAGATACATAATATTAAGATAGTCCGCAAAGATTATATTACCAGACACCCATGCAAGCAAACCAAGTGTTAGTCCAATTACTGCCGATGTGCCCGTTGCAAGACCATCCATGCCATCCGTTAGGTTTGCTCCATTTGAGACAGCTACAATAATAAAAATGACTATGGGTATAAATATTAGAAATGCCCATTTTTTGTATCCCGAACCAAGCCAACTCAATAATCTTGAATATTCAAATTCATTATTTTTAACAAAAGGAATAGTGGTTTTAGTAGATCGTTCCTCTGTTATGGAAAACTTTGAAGTTGTCTGAGTCTCACCTATGGTTGTAACTATTTGAGACTCTACGGGTGCTTTTTCACGAACCACAATGTCAGTATTGAAATACATAACAAGGCCTACAATTAGCCCTAGTATTACTTGACCTATTACCTTATATTTACCCTTTAACCCTTGCTTATTCTTTTTAAATACTTTTATATAGTCATCAGCAAATCCAATTCCTCCAAGCCATACTGTTGTAAATATCATTAGCAGTATGTATATATTTTCCAGCTTTGCGAATAGGATAACAGGCACTAAAATAGATGTGAGTATTATAAGACCTCCCATGGTAGGTGTTCCTTGTTTTTCAAGCTGACCTTCCAGCCCTAAGTCTCGAATGGTTTCACCCACTTGCCTCTTGTTAAGGAATGAGATCCATCTTCTTCCAAAAAACAGACTTATAATTAGCGATGTGATTATGGCCATTGCAGCTCTGAATGACAAATATTCGAAAACACCAGCTCCAGGAAAGTTAAACGCTGCATCAAGATATTTGAATAAGTAATAAAGCATATTATCAGTTATTTTCCATTAGTTCAGTAATCACTTGTTTATCATCAAAAGGGTATCTAACGCCACTAATCTCTTGGTACTTTTCATGTCCCTTACCCGCAATTAAAATCATATCACCTGACCTAGCTATATTAAAAGCAGTTCTTATGGCCTCCTTTCTATCAGTAATCAGCATTGTTGAATTTTTCTTTGCGGGGTCAATACCTATTTTCATATCATTTAATATGTCTGTAGGATCTTCATTACGCGGATTATCTGAGGTGAGAATGACCCTTGTGCTTAATAATGATGCTACATTTGCCATAATCGGGCGCTTTGTTTTATCCCTATTTCCACCTGCCCCAACAACAGTAATTAACTCTTCATTTTGAGTCCTTATGGAGTTGATAGTTTTAAGAACATTTTCCAATGCATCAGGAGTATGGGCATAATCTATGATTGCCATTATTCCGTTTTGTGATTTTATTAAGTCAAATCTTCCCTCGGCTCCTTTCAGTCTACTAAGGCTTATTAGCACTTCATTCTTTTCTTGATTCAAGAGCATTGCAGTTGCATAAACCGCAAGCAGATTGTAAGCGTTAAAGTTCCCAGGTAGCAAAGAGTAAACATCTTCGCCATCAATCTTTAGCATCATACCTTCAAATCCGTTTTCAATAATTTTACCCTTGAATTTTGCAATACTTTTAATTCCATAGGTGTATTTGGATGACTTAGTATTTTGCAACATAACAGAACCATTCTTGTCATCCGAGTTTGTGAGTGAAAATGCATTTACTGGTAAGGAATCAAAGAAAGACTTCTTGGCTTTAATATATTCTTTGAAAGATCCATGATAATCTAAGTGTTCATGTGTAATATTTGTAAATAGTCCACCTGAAAACCTAATGCCTGCAATTCTGTGTTGTGATACTGCATGAGAACTAACTTCCATAAAAGCGTATTCACATCCTTCATCTACCATTGTTGCCAAAAGATTATTCAATGATATTGCATCAGGGGTAGTATGGGTACTTTCAATAACATTATCGTTTATGATATTATGAATTGTTGAAATAAGTCCTACCCCATATCCCAAATCCCTAAACAACTGATATAGTAGTGAAGCTATAGTTGTTTTACCATTTGTGCCAGTAATGCCAACTAGTTGTATTTTTTCAGTTGGGTTATCATAGAAGTTAGCACTTATGAAACCAAGAGCTTTGGCGCTATTGCTAGAAACTGCATATGTTACAGACTCATTAATATTAATTGGTAAAACATTACATACTATAGCAATGGCTCCATTGGAAATTGCCTTTTCAATATAGTCATGTCCATCAACCTGAGTGCCTTTTACAGCTATGAAAAGGGATCCTTTGATAACCTTTCGAGAGTCAAATTCAATGGTAGATATATCAATATCTATTGATCCGATGATCTCAGTTATTCCACTGCGGTATAATATGTCCTGTAGTTTTTTCAAATTAGTTAATAGTTGCCTAGTTGTAAATATATATTTGTGTTTTCCCCTATTCTTGACCCACCCCTTATTGATTGTTTTTTAACTTTTCCTCTCCCAGAAATAGTTGTACTGATACCCATATTCTCCAAAAGAAATACAGCATCTTTCGCATTCATACCGATTACATTTGGGATTCTATTTTGGTTGAATACTATTTCTGTTATGTAATTATCATTATTATCTTTTTTTGCCCATGTACCTGTTATTGGAAGGCTTGCATCATTTCCTATGTTTAGTGAAGTGTAAATCGACTCCAGATCATCTAGCCATATTGCTTTTTTTGGTTTAGGAATAGTTAGGCTATCTGATGGTAAATCAGAATTATATTCGTCGGCAACAATTGTGGAGTATAAAACATCTGCAATTTCTTTAAAAACAGGAGCTGCAACGCTGCCTCCATAATATTTTCCTGCACTTGGGTTGTTAACCACAACTATCATTGAATACGTTGGGTTATCTGCTGGAAAATAACCTACAAAAGAAGCATTGTAATTACGCTTGTTGTATTTTCCTCCTTTTGCAATTTGTGCTGTTCCCGTTTTACCTGCAGCCTTGTAAGGGCTATTTTTAAAAACTCTCATTGCAGTTCCTCTTTCAACAACGCCCTCCAATAATGACTTTGCTGAATCTATTGTTTGTGTTGATGCAACTTGTTCGTTTATTATTACAGTTTCAAACTCTTCAATAATAGCACCCCCCTCTTTTATGGAGGTAACAAACATTGGCTTCACCATTTTACCATCATTGGCAACAGCATTGTAGTAAGTGAGAGTTTGCATGGGTGTTACCATAAGCTCATAGCCTATTGACATCCAGGGTAATGATGTGCCATACCAGAATTTTTTATTCGAAGGGTGTTTAATTAAGGGTTTGCCTTCACCTTTTATGCTAAAGCCAAGTGGCTCGTTTATGGAAAAAGAGTATAGTCTGTCAATATAATTCGAGGGATTTTCCTTGTAGGAATCAAAGATTATTCTAGAAATACCAACATTTGAGGAATGTTCAAAAGCATCTCTAACTGTAATCCTACCATTTCCAATTTTATGTACATCTTTCATCTCGCGATTGTAGTATCTAGTATATCCCACGCCTGTTATAAGACTATCTGTTAGCTTTACCTTTTCATCCTCTAGAACTGCCAACATAGATGCAAGCTTGAATGTTGAGCCAGGCTCAATACTTTCTCCTATTGCATAATTGTATGTTTCCTTGTATTTTGCGTCAGAGCTATCGTATCTAAGGTTGGCAATGGCAATAACATGCCCAGTATTTACTTCCATTACCACGGCGCAACCCTGAAAAGCTTTATGTTTAAGCAGTTCTGCCAATAATGATGATTCGGCTACATCTTGGATGTGAACATCTATGGTTGAAACTATATCTAATCCATCTTTGGGTTCTACTTCATTTTCATCATGAATGGGTATCCAGTCACCATGGTTAATGCGACGCATAACCATTTTTCCATTTTTACCGGTTAGGATACTTGTATAAGCTCCCTCCAGCCCTACAAAAAGGTTTTCTTTTTGATTCACATAACCAATGGTTCTTGCAGCCAGTTCATTATAGGGCTTTGCCCTTTTTGTTTTTTGAATTGCAATAAGCCCTCCCTTGTATTTTCCAAGTCTGAAAATTGGGAGTTCTTTGATTTTTGTCAATTGATCATAGTTTGCTCGCCGGGTAATTAGAAAGTATCTGTTTCCATTATTTCTTGCCCTAACAAGATTTTGTTTGATTTTGGATATGGGCTTATTCAAAATAAATGCCAAACCATTCGCAATAGAATCAATATTACTTTTAAATAATTTGTCAGATATGTGCGGTGATGAAACATCAAAACGCACCTCAAATATTGGAACTGATGTGGCTAGGAGACTACCATTTTTATCAAGAATATTACCACGTGATGCCTCCAAGTCAAATACCTTTAACTCTTGGTTTTGAGCTTTTGCACTTAACTTTGGCCCCTCTTCTATTTGTATGTATAATATCTTTGCAACAATAGCAAACGCAAAGACCAATACACAGAAATATACCAGGTAAACACGCCATAATATGTCCTTCTTTGGATCTGTCATCTTACATTTATGGTTTTAACTGGTTGTTTATTTTTCTTAATTCCTTTTTTTTCTAATTTTCGAGCTATCTGTGATTGCTTTTCTATGTGCATCAACTGAGTTTTGACGTGGATGTATTCATATCTAAGCTCCTTTAGTTCTTTTCTAAGTTTATTTATTTCACGAATGTTATTTTCAGCATAATAGTTATTGGCTATGTATACAAATGCCAGAAATGCCAGAAAGATCAGATAGCGAAAGAATTTGAAGGTTCCAGTTGATATTATGGAGCCACCAAGTACATTTTTCAATGCATCTCCTACTTTACTATCCTTAAAAACAGCTTTTGCAGACGGCTTCTTTTCATTGGACGCATCAATTATTTTATTTGATTTTGGTGACATTATAATTTCTCCGCTATTCTTAGTTTGGCACTTCGCGCTCTATTATTTTCATTTATTTCCATCTCCTCAGGCATAATAGGTTTGCGTGTTATCTGTTTATATTCAACAATGGGATTTCCGTAAAAATCCTTTTCTACTTTTCCCTCGAAATTTCCAGACTTTATAAAATTCTTAACAATCCTATCTTCAAGGGAATGGTAGGAAATAACCACAAGACGACCTCCAGATTTTAGTGATTCGGTTGCTTGTGTTAAAAGAGATTTTAAAACATCCATCTCATTGTTAACCTCAATCCTAAGAGCTTGAAAAAGTTGTGCAAGGAATTTGTTCTTCTTATGCTGTGGATAGCATCTAGATACCGAATCTATTAGCTCGCTCGTAGTAGAAATTTTATTCTTTTTTCTATATTCTATTATCCCCTTAACAAAACATCTGTAATTATTTATTTCACCATAATTATTCAGTACATCTGAGATGTCTGATTCAGAATATGTGTTTACAACATCTGCTGCTGTTTTTGTTTGACCTTGATTCATTCTCATATCAAGAGGTGATTCGAAACGAGTTGAAAAACCACGTTCTGGAACATCAAACTGATGTGATGATACACCCAAGTCAGCCAATATGCCATCTACTTTTGTGGCATCGTGTAATCTTAGAAAATTCTTTAGAAACTGAAAGTTATGATTTATGAGAGTGAATTTATCATCCTCTAATTTATTGTTAACAGCATCCTTATCCTGATCGAATGCGATGAGTCTTCCATCTGAAATAAGTTTAAATATTTCTTTGGAATGTCCACCACCACCATATGTAACATCAACATAGGTGCCCGAAGGGTTAATATTAAGTCCTGATATGCATTCGTTTAATAAAACAGGATTGTGATACATTTTTTCTATTCAGTTTCAAATTCGCCCATTACCTCTTCTGCCAAGTCGGCAAAATCATCTGGATTATATTCCACAGCAACTTCATATGCCGATTTGTCCCAGATTTCGATACGATTTACAACTGATGTTAGCACTATTTCTTTGGTGATACTGCTGTAGGATATTAAATCCTTAGGTATTAGCAATCTTCCGGTACCATCAAGTTCAAGAGGTTTAACACCTGCCATAAACTTCGTAGCAAATTCTGCGTTTTTCTTTTTGAACATATTCAGTTTGTTAACTAGCAATGACTCTTCTCTCCAGTTTTCCATGGGGAATAATTCAAGACATTGTTTGAATATGCTTCTTTTAATCACCATACCTTGCTTGACAGCCTCTCCAAGCTGCCCTTTGAACTGCACAGGAAACATAAATCTTCCCTTTGAGTCCACTTTACATTCATATGTACCTAGTATGTTGACCATTAAAAACTCAGAATTATGGTTCAAATTTAAAAACTATTTTACCACAATATTGCATAATTTACCACCTTTTACCACTTTGTTAATAAAAGGTTACGTTATTAACAATAATTTTTTTTGTTATATATATACTAAATACAGATTATGAGGGATTTAAAATTGATATTATTATGGATATTCACAATTGTTAATAATGCCTAGACATGTAAATTGTTAATAACTCACAGTTGACGTAAAATACCTGATTATTAGGGAGAATGATTAATTAATGTTTTAGCCTCTGTATTCCTTGCTTAGCTTTTCCTCTTATGCTGTTACGATACTCATTGAAATTCATATCAATACATAGCTTATAATATATAAGGGCATTTATTGTATCACCCTCTAGCTCGTATATGTTGCCTAGTTTAAGAGCTGAATTTCCAGCGTAGTAATATGGTAGTGTTTTACCAAGGTTTATTGTCTGGACATACTCCAGTTTGGCTTTTTCATTATTATTTAAAGCATGAGATATTCTGGCTCTCCTATAATTCAATTCTGTAATTTCTAAAGTTTTAAGATCTTTATTTGTGATATTATTAATTACTGAATCTGCCTTATAATAATATCCTCCATCAAAAAAAAGCCTTGCTTTTAAGAGCTCAATATTTGGTATGGATTTGTCAAATGAAATATCCTGAGCTTTCTTATCTGCATCTAAATCCGTAGCTCCTATATTTTTTATGTTTTCAATGCTACTTAAGTATTTTGCTGTATCGCCATTTAGCAAGTTGCACCAGGCTATCTTAAGCTGGGCATCTTTCATATAATTTACACCAGAAAAATTATTTCTAAAGGTTTCAAGACTTTGTTCTGATTTTGATAAGTCAAGTTTTCTAAGATAGCACTCACCCTTCAGGTAGTCCATATAATAAAATGGAAAGTAGTTATAAGTGTAGTCGATGTTGTGAAACATTTCTAATGCCTTATCATTTTCTCCATTTTTCATGAAAATATTTATTATCAGATAGGATAACAATAGGTTGTTATTTACGTTGTTGTCGATTCTGGATAATAGATACCTAGCTAGGTTAGGATCCGGTGATAGACTTAATTCGACCATTCCCTTGTAAAAAATAATCTCATTTGATAAGTAGTCAAATGAAGGGTTGTAATCAGTTTGCTCAAGGGCATATTCCAACTCATTTTTTCCCTCACTTACCGTTCCCTTGATAGAAACTAGGTTAAGAAGCCACTGGTATGAATCTGGAACAATTCCTATCATTATGTGAAGCACACCTAAAGTAATCTTATTTGGGAAGAAATTAGGAAAATCATTATCATTTTGGGTCATTAACCTATATGACTTATTAAGTTGTATGACACCTGTTATATAATTTCTAAAACGCAGATTTACTGTTGCCCATTGAAGATAAATATTACCAAGCAAATATTTTTTAAACCTTGAGCTATCGTCTAATGTTTCAATTTTTCTTATTGTTTCATCAATCTTATTTTCAATTGATTTGAAGTAGAGCTCATCTTCACTAAGGCTTACCTCTAAAAAATTAATATAATTATCAAGATAGCTAACAAATAAATTATCTGAATTTTGCTTTCTTTCCAGAGCAATTTTTTCTTTGGCATCATCAAATCTTAGTGATAGAACATCAACATAGGCCAATTTGCAATTGTCATTAATTGCTACTGACTGAGCATTAATTATAACACAGGTAATTATTAGGCTAATTGTTAATAGTATTCGTGTCATCCCAATTGTAAAAGTACAAAAAAAGGGGCATGATATCATGCCCCTTTCAGTAAGTCATATAATTGTAATTACTTACTCATCTTTTCAGTTACCAGCTCGCTTACTTCCTTATCAACTAGTATTCGACCACAATAATCACAAACGATAATTTTCTTGTGAACTCTTATATCTAGTTGGTGCTGCGGAGGTATTTTGTTAAAACAACCACCACATGCATCTCTTTCTATTTGAACAACGGCAAGACCATTTCGTGCGTTCGTTCTTATTCGTTTGTAAGCAGATAATAATCTGTCTTCAATGAATTTTTCATTTTCTGCAGACATATTGGTAAGCTTGTCTTCCTCCAATACAGTTTCTTCAACAATATCTTTTAACTCATTATTTTTTTCCTCAAGGTCAATGCGTTTATCCTTTAGTTTTTCATCTGCCTTTTCTATTTCTGTTGAGAGCAATTCAATATTGTATTTTGATTCATTAATCTTTTTCTCAGCGTGTTCGATTTCAAGATTCTGAAATTCAAGTTCCTTGGATAATGAATCGTACTCGCGGTTGTTACGCACATTCATTTGTTGCTCCTTATATTTAGTGATAAGAGCCTGACTATCTTTAATTACACCTTTTTGCTCTTCGATGGAATTCTTATAATCCTCTTCTTCTTTATGAAAGTTTGCAATCCGAGTTTCTAATCCTGCGATTTCATCTTCCAAATCTTCAACTTCCAGAGGCAGTTCTCCTCTTACAATTTTGATCTTATCAACCTGTGAGTCGATTTGTTGCAAGGTATAGAGTGCAATCAGTTTTTGCTCTACACTTACTTCCTCATTGTTTTTCGCTTTTTTTCCAGCCATAGTAACCTTATTTTCAATTTATTACAAGAATGATATGGGGTTAGCACTCATTTTTGAAATTTGGAGGGCAAAATTAGGAAATTTTTTCTTTAAATACGCATAAATTAATTCTTTTACAGGATGTTCTGTTTCAAAGTGCCCTGCATCAGCAATTGTCATTTCCCCTAAATACTCAAAATAGTCATGATATTTAATATCAGATGTAATGAATAAATCTGCATTTTTTCGAGCTGCTTCGGGTATTAGAAAGCTGCCACTGCCACCGCATATTGCAACTTTTTTAATTGGTTTGTCAACAAGCTTATTATGTTTTATATAGCTACATCCCAATGTGTTCTTTACAAATTTAAGGTATTCTTTTATATTGGTTTCTTTTTTCAGTTCACCAATCATACCACTACCAATATTACTATTTGTGTTGGTTAATTTATATATGTCATGTGCAACTTCTTCATAAGGATGAGCATTAATCATAGCTCTTACTACTTTGTCTAAATTATGATCTTCAACTATTACCTCAAGTCTGTATTCATCTTCTTGGTGTAAACTATTTTTATTGCCAACAAAGGGGTTACTTCCCTCCAGTGCTCTGAAAGTACCTTTACCGTCGGTAATAAAACTACAGCTATCGTAGTTTCCAATACTTCCAGCTCCGTTATTAAACATGGCTTTTTGAACAGACTCAATATGTTCCTTTGGGCAAAAGACTACAACTTTTGATAAGCCATCTTTCTTGGGTGAAAGAATTTGTGTGTTTATTAGGTTAAGTTTTTCTGATAGTATCCCATTCACACCACCTAAAACATTATCTAAGTTTGTGTGAACTGCATACAGATTAATGTCATTTTTAATAGCTTTAATAACTAGTTTTTCTGTCATTGTATTTCCAACTAACCTTTTTAATCCCTTAAATATAATTGGATGGTGTGCAATTATGATATCACAGTTGTTTGCAATTGCTTCTTCCACTACTTCATTTGTAACATCCAATGTTATGAGAGCTTTGGAAACTTCTTGATCATAGGATCCAACCAATAAACCCGAATTATCATAACTCTCCTGAAGACTTGAAGGGGCTATATTTTCAAGAAAATTTGTAATATCTTTGACTTGCATAATAATTAGTAAAAAGTTAAAAAATTTAGCTAAAATTACGTAAATTAGCGCACTTTTTTAGTGTTTTTGGTACAAAAATATACATTGAAACAGGTTTTTTGCAGTTAAAACAAAAAAAGAACACATAACTTTTATTGAAAATGGGAATTCGGAAGTTATTGTTAATACCTTTTGCGGCTCCATACGGTCTAATTATCAGAATTAGGCATTGGATGTTCAAAATAAATATTTTGAAATCCGTTTCATATGATATTCCTATAATTGGAGTTGGAAATCTTAGCCTTGGAGGAACTGGTAAAACTCCAATGGTTGAGTTCATTATTAGATTATTAATGGAAGAAAATAAGCTAGCTGTATTGAGCCGTGGTTATGGTAGAAGTTCAAAAGGTTACCTAATCGCTGATCAATATTCAGATCATCATCTCATAGGTGATGAACCCATGCAATACCATAACAAATTTAGAAAAGAACTTAAAATTGCTGTTTGTGAAAATAGACGGGTGGGAATTATGAGTTTAATGCAAGATGATAAGAAACTTGATGCAATTGTTCTAGATGATTCATTTCAGCACAGATATGTTAAGCCAGGATTATCCATTTTACTCACGGATTTTCATAATCTTTATATGGAAGATTATTTATTTCCGGCTGGAAGATTAAGGGACGTTGTTTCAGAGGCTAAAAGAGCCGATATAATTATCGTTACAAAAACCTTTAAGGTTCTTTCTCCCATTACACGACGACGTATCAAAGGCATTTTAAAACCAGAAAGTCACCAAAGTCTATACTTTTCTTATCTGGATTATGGCAATATGACCCCATTACCTGGTTTTGAGAATGTGAAAATACCAAATAAAATAAGTACCATAGTTTTATTTTGTGGCATTGCTAATTCCTATCCTTTTCAAGAGTATCTAAGAGATCTATGTGTTGACCTTCACGTGTTGGATTTTCCTGATCACCACGTTTACAAAAAGAAAGATATTGAGATGGTGGTTAAAACATATGAAGATGCCTTCACAAGAAATAAAATTATCATAACTACTGAAAAAGATGCAATGCGTTTGATAAAATCTGAATATATTCGCACCATGGATTCTTTACCATTGTTTTATATTCCCATCGAAGTAAAATTGCATGGTTTGGATCAATCAAATTTCTCAAATCAAATCAAAAAGTATGTTAGAGAGAATAAAAGATACGGTAGCATTCATTAGTGAACGCATTGATGTAAAACCACACATTGGAATAATTCTTGGATCTGGTTTAGGTGAATTAGCGCACGAAATAGAATCTGAAGTTGTCATTCCATATGATTCAATACCAAATTTTCCTGTTTCAACAGTAAAAGGACATCATGGACAGCTGATTTTTGGAAAGCTGAATGGAGTACAAGTAGTTGCAATGAAAGGAAGATTCCATTACTACGAAGGTTATTCCATGGAAGAGGTAACACTCCCTATTCGTGTTATGAAGTTGTTGGGAATAGATTATCTATTTGTTTCCAACGCTAGTGGAGGTGTGAACTCATCCTTTGAAGTTGGTGATATTATGTTTATTACTGATCATATAAACCTAATGCCCAACCCGTTAATTGGTGAAAATATCGATGACCATGGTCCAAGATTTGTTGATATGAGTGAGGCCTATGATAAAAGACTTTTAAGTGTTGCAAAAAGAATAGCTCGCCATAATGGAATCAATTATAAAACTGGAGTTTATGCCGGTGTTTCCGGACCAACCTATGAAACTCCTGCTGAATATAAATATATAAATATCTTGGGTGCAGATGCTGTCGGAATGTCAACTGTACCAGAAGTAATTGTTGCTAGACACATGAAACTCCCTGTTTTTGCCGTTTCAGTAATATCCGATTTGGGTGTTGAAGGAAAAATAATTGAGATTTCTCATAAGGAGGTTATAGAGGCTGTTTCAAGGGTAACTCCCAAGTTAATTGATTTAATAAAAGAAATTGTAAAAGAAGTATAGTTATTTCGAACAAGTCAAAAATATATTTTGCCTCTGATTTTCACTTGGGGATACCTGATCATGATAGTAGTCTGCTCAGAGAGAAGAAACTAGTGCGATGGCTTGACATGGTTAGTAAGGATGCCGATGAAATATTCCTAATGGGCGATTTATTTGATTTTTGGTTTGAATATAAGTATGTTGTTCCCAAAGGATATGTTAGATTATTGGGCAAATTGGCAGAAATTACAGATAGCGGTATTCCTGTCCATATGTTCAGAGGTAATCATGATATATGGGCTTTCAACTATCTTACAAACGAATTGAACATAAAGCTCCACAGAAACCCCATATTACGTGAGTTTGATGGCAAGAAGTTTTTTCTCGCGCATGGAGATGGTTTAGGTCCTGGTGATTATGGATATAAATTTTTGAAAAAAGTATTTGAGTTTAAACCTAATCAATGGCTATTTAGATGGTTACATCCTGATATTGGTTCAAGGATGGGATTATATTTTTCACAGAAGAGCCGTCTTGCTAACATATCAAAATCAAAAAGAAGCGATGTGAAGGTGGACATTGATAATGAAATGTTATTTCTCTTTGCTCATGAAACACTTGCTAAACAGCCTGATATAAATTATTTTGTATTTGGCCATAGGCATATTCCAATACAGAAGAATATTGCAGATAACTCTGAGTTAATTATTCTAGGTGATTGGTTGAATATTTTTTCCTACGGTGTATATGAAGATGGGAATATGAGATTAGAGTATTTTGAGAATAATGATGAATAGCTTGCTTAAATCACTAGGGCACTTTATTTTGCTGTAAGCTCTAAACAAACTTCTCAATTAGTTCCACAAGTCTGCTTGAATACCCCATTTCATTATCATACCAGGCAACTACTTTCACAAGCTTATTTTTATCACCAAGTACTGCCGTTAGGTTTGAATCAAACACTGCTGAATGGGTGTTACCTATTACATCAACAGATACAATGGGATCATCAGTGTACTGGAGAATTCCTTTCATAGTAGTTTCTGCAGCCTTCTCAAATACTTTATTTATATCTTCAACGGAAGTAGATTTTTTAAGAGTACATGTTAAATCTGTAAGTGATCCATCTGGAACAGGTACGCGAAACCCTGCACCCCCAAGATTATTTTTTAAATGGGGGAAAATTTTTGTGGCTGCTTTGGCAGCACCTGTTGATGTTGGAACTATGGAGTAGGCCGCGGCTCTGCCTCGCCTCCAATCCTTATGGGGTCCATCCACAAGATTTTGATCCTTTGTGTAACTATGAACTGTGGTGATGAAACCTTTTTCAACACCCCAATTATCATCTAAAACCTTAATAAGAGGTGCTACGTTATTTGTCGTGCATGATGCATTTGAAATTATAGTATCATTGCGATCTATAATCTCATCATTTACTCCCAAAACTACATAATTAACATCTTCGCGCTCTCCTTTTGTGGGTGCCGATATAATTACTTTTTTTGCTCCAGAATTATTAATATGTTTTATTGCATCAAGTGGATCTGTAAACTCTCCAGTTGCTTCAATTACAATGTCAATATTCATTTCTTTCCAGGGAAGATTTGATGGATTAGGTTCACGTAAAACCTTTATCTTAGATCCATTTACAATTATGTGTTCTCCATTACAATCAATATTTCCTTCAAAGGTTCCTTGAACAGAATCATATTTTAATAAATGTGCAAGATTTGCTGCATCAGTTAGGTCATTTATAGCTATGACTTCCAGATTTTCTTTTTTCTGTATATTTCTGAAAGTCACCCGTCCAATTCTTCCAAAACCATTAATGGCTATCCTGATTTTTGACATCTTTTATTTAGATTATTAGAAAGGCGAAATTAGGTAATTTTATACTTTTGTCATTCATTAATCATTATTTTAATGATCTACGAGATTTCAGACAACAAAGAACTTGTCAGAGCCATTGAATATTCACAAGCGCTTATTATATATTTTTACAACAATAACTGTGCACCTTGCAGAAGTTTAAGACCAAAGATTCAACAATTGATTGAAATTCATTTCCCAGAAATGGGCCTTGTTTATGTTAACTCTCAATTAAATCCTCAAATAAATTCTGCTTATGGAGTATATACAAATCCTACATTGCTAATAATGTTTGAAGGGAATGAGCATAGTCGAGAAAGCAAATTTCTCTCAATACCAGGCTTGAAAGAAAAGATTCAAAGACCCTATGATTTGGTTTTTTCTTAAATACCTTCCATTAGAGCATCTTCCATTTCAAAAGTAACATTTTGGAGAAAATTGATGGTTTTTTGAATTTCGAAATGCATAACTTTATCCTCTATTACAAATGGAACTAATTCTCGATATTTACCAAGGAAATCTTCAAGCATCATAGATGTTTTGTTGGGTCTTCTAAAATCTATTGCTTGAGCAGCATTAAATAGTTCAATCGCAAGGATTCTTTCTAGGTTCTCAACTACCCTAAATGCTTTAGTAGCAGCATTTGCTCCCATACTAACATGGTCTTCTTGGCCTTGGGATGATTCAATTGAGTCCACTGAAGCTGGTGTGCAAAGCTGTTTATTCTGATTAACAATGGAAGCAGCTGTGTATTGTGGAATCATAAAGCCCGAATTTAATCCAGGATTGGCAACTAGGAAATGAGGAAGTCCTCTTTTACCGTGTAAAAGTTGATATGTTCTGCGTTCACTTATATTACCCCACTCTGCTGCAGCAATGGCCATATTGTCAAGAGCAAGAGCTAAGGGTTGGCCATGAAAATTTCCACCTGAAATAATTAAATCCTTATCGGGAAAGATAGTAGGGTTATCCGTTACCGAATTAATTTCAGCTGAGAATACAGAGCTAACATAGTTTATGCTGTCTTTGGAGGCACCATGCACTTGTGGTATGCATCTAAATGAATAAGGGTCTTGCACATGTTCCTTTGTCTGTAACATTAGTTCACTTCCCTTAAGAAGAGCCCTAAATCGCTTGGCAGTTTGTATTTGTCCAAGATGGGGTCTTATCTGATGCAATTCATCAATAAATGGTTCCATACGACCATCAAAAGCATCCAATGATATTGCTCCAATTATGTCTGCAAGTTCTGATAATTTATGTAGTTTTAGTAAGCAGTATACCCCATAAGCACTCATAAATTGGGTGCCATTCAATAAAGCAAGTCCTTCCTTTGATTTAAGGGTAATGGGTTTCAATTTAAGGGTATTAAGAGCTTTCTGCGCACTTGTACGTTTTCCCTTAAAATAAACCTCACCTAATCCAAGTAATGGCAGCGACATATGTGCAAGAGGTGATAGATCCCCAGATGCTCCAAGTGATCCTTGTTGATAAATTATAGGAATAATATCATTGTTAAAAAAATCAATCAACCTATTCACAGTAGATATCTGAACACCAGAGTGGCCATAAGATAGAGATTGGACCTTTAACAATATCATTAGCTTAACTATTTCATGAGGAACTTCTTCTCCTATGCCACAGGCATGAGAAATTACTAGGTTTTTCTGAAGTTTGCTAAGGTCTTTATTCGAGATACTTTTGTTGTAAAGAGCTCCAAAACCTGTATTTATACCATAAATCGGGTTGGATTCATTTTTTGTTTTGTTATCAAGGTAATCACGACATTTAATAATGAGGTTATTTGCTTCATCAGAAAGCTTTATTTTTTGATTCTGTTTAAGAAGATTGAATATTGTCTTAAACGTAATTTTATCTTTGTTTACATAATAAACATTTGATGATTCCATATTTATTCTGACTTAAATAAACCTATTAATTGATTTAGATCTACTTTTTCCTGATCTCCAGTTTTCATATTTTTTAAAGTAAATAAACCTTCATTTATTTCCTCTTCTCCAACCATAAGGACAGAGTTTATTCCTTTCAGATCTGCATAACGCATCTGTTTCTTCATTTTTGCTGTATCCGGGTATAATTCTGCACGTATCCCAGCTTTTCTTAACTCTTGTAAGAGTCCAAGACAAAATTTCCCTTCTTCTTCTCCAAAATTAACCAACATTAATTGCGATGTGGATACTGATTCTTCCTTGAACAAATCTAAATCATTCATTACATCATAGATGCGGTCAGCACCGAAAGAGATTCCAACACCACTTACTTCGGGCAATCCAAAAATACCGGTTAAATCATCATAACGTCCACCACCACAAATACTGCCAATTTTTGAGTCTTGAGCAGAAACTTCTATGATGGCTCCAGTATAATAATTAAGACCTCGGGCCAAAGTTAGGTCAAGGGCCAAATTGTTTTTTAATTCAAGCTTGTCAAGTTGGTTGAATATTAACTTTAATTCATCCAATCCCTTTAAACCTGTTTCAGAATCGTTGAGTATTTCCCTAAGTTTAGCGAATTTTTCTTTGAATGAACCTTCAAGTTTAAGAACTGGTTGAAGTTTTGAAATGGACTCTTTTGACAATCCTTTTTGAACAAGTTCTTCATTAACTTTTTCTAAGCCTATTTTTTCTAGTTTGTCAATTGCAACTGTTATGTCAATTATTTTATCACTCTGACCTATGTATTCAGCAATGCCTGCAAGTATTTTTCGATTATTTATTTTTATGGCGGAGTTAATACCAAGCTCATAAAATACTTCGTCAATTATGAGAATCAATTCAACCTCATTTAGTAGGGAATTACTTCCTATTACATCTACGTCGCATTGGTAAAACTCTCTATATCTTCCCTTCTGGGGTCTGTCTGCTCTCCAAACGGGTTGAATTTGATATCTTTTGAAAGGAAAGGTAATATCATTTCTATTTTGTACAACATACCTAGCAAAGGGCACCGTAAGATCATATCGAAGGCCTTTTTCACACATTTGTGCGGCGATCTTATTTAGATTCGAATCTTCAAAATCACTCCTGTCAATATTTTTTAGGAAATCTCCAGAGTTTAAAATTTTGAATAATAATCTATCTCCCTCTTCACCATACTTACCAGTAAGAGTGCTTAGATTTTCCATTGCAGGAGTCTCTATTGGCTGATAACCGTATTTTATGAAAACATTTTTGATACTATCAAAAATATAGTTCCTACGGATCATCTCAAATGGAGAAAAATCTCTTGTGCCTTTTGGTATGGTAGGTTTCTGAGCCATATTATTTTAATTATACAATTTGAAATAATTGATTGGCAAAATTACTAAATTAAAATTTATTTGGGATAGTTTATATTGCTAGGAAAGAAGGGCCTTATGCTAATCAATAATAAGAACATATATGCTTTTGAGATATTTAATTATAGTGCCTATGAATTTATTATAACATTTAGTTTCTCAGTTGCTTTTTCCCAACTATGATTTTTTTGCACAAATTTATATCCAGCTTCTGCTATTTTTTCATTAAGAGTGCTGTCTTCCATGAGTTCAATGATATTTTCTGCAAGTTCATTTGCGCTATCACCAATTAAAATCTCCTGCCTGTTCTTTGCTGTAAGAGCATCGTTTGCAAGTGACGTAGTAATTGTTGGTATTTTCATTGACATTGCCTCAAGTAATTTATTTTGTAAACCAGTGCCAATTCTCATGGGGGCAATAAAGATTTTAGATTCTGCATAAGCATCCCTTATATCATCCATCCATCCTGAGATAACTACCTTTGATGACCTTAGGGATAACACTTTTCTTGCTGGACTTGCTCCAGCAATTAATAATTTAGTATTGGGATGTTTTTTCCAAACAGTTGGCATTATATTATTTACAAGAAACTCTGAAGCATCAACATTTGGGGGATAACCCATGTTACCTGTAAATACTACATCGTATTTTTTTTCTTTGTTTTGGGGTTTAAAAAAATCGTGATCAACACCATTTGGAATTACATGAATTCTGTCTTTTTCTGGATGATTTATTAGCTTTTGGTCTGGAATTGATATTATTGTTTTGTTATTAAAGACGTTGAATATAGCAGCTTCATAATTCAATAACCTATGATATTCTAGGTTAAAAAGAGGTTTTGCGAAGAAAGAAGCCTTGTCCATTCGCCTTTTCATCCCGTAGGATAGAACGTCTTGATAATCTAAGGTTTTGGGAATATCATAATTTTTTAAATATTCGGTTGTTCTGATAAATTGACAATATAAATGATTTGGCTTATGAGTTTTAATTAGTCTATCTATATCTCTTGCAGCTTTTCCATTGTAAAAATAACCAGTTTGTATTGGACGTTTTCCAAATAGAGACACAAACATATTCCATACCCTTACATGAGGTGGTAAATCCAAGAAATTTATGGAAAGACAATAGGGTTGTAGTTCTCTAAATGCTTTTTGTTTATCAAGATTCGATATTGGATTTAATGCACAAAGAATTATTTCATTCTTTTTTGATAATTCTCTTATCTGATGGAAGGCTCTAAGTTTGTCTCCCTTTTCAAGAGGGTAGGGTACACGTGACAAAAGCACAAAAATCCTCATCTGAATTCCCTTTAATTTCGATTAATACCATGCAAAGATAAGTGAGATTTTGAGACATGTTATGAAAATATGATGTTTTACTGATGCAATGACCTGAAGAATGAATATTAATCTCCAGAAGTATTGTGGTGATTATCTAGTTCGATTTTGTATCAGAGATTTATAAAATTCAATTAGTTTGATAATTATAATCTCATTGTTATGGTTAGTGGCTATAAGTTTCCTCGCATTATTACCAATTCTAGTGGTTAGTTCCTTATCATTATATAATTTTATAATGGCATCTTTTGTTTCAGTGGAACTATCTGCAATTATTATATTTTCTCCATTAATATAATTTATTCCCTCGGCGCCTATTGATGTAGATATGACGACCTTGCCCATTGCCATGCTTTCAATTATTTTAATGCGTATTCCACTTCCTGATAGTAAAGGTACAATGGAAATACTTTTGGATTGTATAAATTTCAATGCATCTGGCACTTCACCCTCAATACGGAGGTTTTTTGATTCTTTTTTGAATAACCATTTGGGCATTTCTCTTCCTGCTAGATATAACCTAATGTCGGGAATTATGTTACATACATCTTCCCATACATTGTCCAAAAACCATTTCATTCCTTCATTATTGGGAATCCAATTCATGGAACCTATGTGAAAAAGAGAGTGCTCTTCAATATTTTGATTAGATGGAACATACTTATCCATGTCAACTCCAAATGAAATTGCAGCTACGGGAGTATCAGATTGTTCTTCAAAAAATAGTTTGTCTTTCTCAGATATGGCAGCGATACCATCATATTTACTTATTATTTTTCTCTCATAATTTTCAAGAGTATTAGCCAAATGTTTAAGGTAATTTTTTTTAAATGGATTATTGGTTGACCTAGCTACTCTTTTCCAAATTAGATGCTCTATATTGTGCGCTCTTAGAATAATCTTTGCATTGGAATTATTCCTAATTATATCAATATAAGGAGACATGAAAAGTGTTTCTATCTGCACTATATCATAATTTTCTTGGTGCAGAATCTCCACAAGTTTCTTCTCAAATGGTTTTGATATAAATCGCTGAACATGATATGATTTACGTGAAAATAGATTAAAAAAAGCATCGGTAGGTTTAATGCCCAGATCTACATAAACAAGCTCTATTTCTGTTTTGTTTTTATAATCAGTCGGAATGGTTGATGGATCAAAATTATATTTGTTTGTATTGATAGCCAATACCTTTGCTTTATGACCTTTGTTTATGACTCCCTCTATGATATTATTCATTGCAATTGGACCGCCTTCCTTTGGAGGCCAGGGGGATTTATTACATATGAACAATATGCTTAGCTTATCTGCCATAACTAATATTTCGTTTCTTCAGATTAAATCTTTTGAAGAACTTTTTCCAGCTTTCCGTATCCATTAACTGGGCGTCAGTTGTTGCTTTAAAAGTAAGGAATAGTCCAATTGGTAATACGACTAAAGTAGAGAGCCAAAGACCAAATTCAACATTCCACTCGCCAGTTTTTGCTGCCTTTTCACCCGTCATTGATATGATGTGGTATAAAACAAAAAATAATACGGAAATTACCACTGGTAAACCTAGACCTCCTTTTCGTATTATAGCACCGAGGGGAGCACCTATGAAAAAGAAAATAAAACATGCAATTGATAACTTGAATTTTTGATGCCATACAACCTCATGTTTTGTTATTACTTGCTTTCGAGTATCTAAATCTTTGTTAAAGGCTAAGAAATTATCTTTTGCCGCTCGTGCATCTCGCATGGCTCTCTTAATTACATCACTTTTCGATTGAATATCAAAATTGTCAATTATTGGAACTATAACAGTATCAATGATAATTTCCTTGTTATTGACGGGTAATTGGTTTGTGGAATCAGATATGTAGGAATATTTTCTTAGAAAGTTTTTATAGTATCGTGACTTGGAGGCGATGTGTCCTGTGCTGAGGGAATCAATACTTTTATTCAACTGCTGGATGTTTAGCATGGAATAATGAGATTTAAATAGATCCTCATTGGTACGGTTCAGCTGAAACTGGGATAAATCAAAATTTAGCACTTGTTTTTTGAAGCTAGTTGCTTCGAAAGGTCTTGTTTTCCGGTATCCATTTATAGTGGTAATGTCATTGTATGTGTTTCCGTCATAAAGCGTAAATATTAGATTCTTCTGATTAGGGCTTAATTGCATTATTCCCCTTTTAGCAGTTGTAATAGTTATATTTCCCTTGTTCTTTGAATGATTATATATTTTTACATCATAAATTGTTTTATTATCCTTTGCTTTCTTGCCAACCCTAATAACAAAACCTTCCAATCCATGATAATAAATACCCTCATTAATATTAAAAGCTAATTTTTGCTGCCTAACATCATAAAGTAGAGATCCAAATTTTAAATTAGCTACAGGTAAAACATAATTTGAGAAAAGAAATGCAAAAATGCTAAGAGCCAAGGAAAGAATAATTAGAGGCTTCATAGCTTTTCTTAATGAAATTCCAGCAGCTTTCATTGCCACTAATTCATAGTGCTCGCCCATGTTGCCAAAGGTCATAAGTGATGACAAAAGGATGGCAAGAGGGAGTGCTAATGGAACAAAGGTTGAGGAAGCATAAAACATTAACTTTGCTATTATATACCACTCTAAACCTTTTCCCACAAGGTCATCTATGTACTTCCATAAAAACTGCAGGAGAAGTATGAATAAAGCAATGAAGAATGTAAATATGAAGGGCCCCAAATAGGACTTAAGCATATAGAGGTTTAATTTCTTCATAGGTTTCTTAACAGATGCAAATATAGACACAAATCACTTGAATTCGTCATTAAATATAAATGCTAGAATAGCTGCTAAAAATAAAAGCGTATTCAAACTACAAGACAAATAACTAATCTTAATACGTTTAAATTACATATTTATTATTCAATAGATGCAACCATAATGACCTAAAATTGTATCTTTAGTTAAACTAGACATAAATTAAAAAATTTGGATTTAAACACTATGTTAATCAAACAATATGTTATATTTGTTCCCTTGTTACATTTTTAAACCAAGTATAAAATATTTAAACTTAAGTTAAATTAAAATTGGAATCATGAAAAAATTATTACTTTTAATCTTAGTTTTTGGAATTGGCTACGCTGCTAATGCTCAGCTTAAACATGAGTTAAGAAGCACAAAAGCTCCAGCAACGGAACTATTAATGGAACCAGTACCTCAAGGTGCTTCTTCTATTTTTGATAATGAACTCCCAGAAACTATTCAAGGAGATATAAAAGGTCGTGCTGCTACCTTTGTGCCTATAGGAACGGCTGGTAATGCATACGGACTTTATTCAAATCCACGTACTTATTTGTGGGCAGATCCTAATCTAAACAGTGTTGTATTCACTCACCGAATGACTGGTGGTGTTGAGGTTGACGGAAACAGTCGTGTTTCATATGATGTTTCAACAGATGGTGGTGCATCATGGGCAACTAATGTTCAAGTTTATTCGCCATTAGGCCCAGGGCCAACATACCCAGATGCTGGTGGCAGATATCCACAAGGAGCTATTATTAATCCGTTTGGAAACACTAATCCTGCAGATGCGTTTTATACATATTTTATTTGTACTCTTGACCAAACAAATGGCGGAAGCTGGGGTGGTTATGGTTATGGATCAAATCCACTTACCGAAACTGATCCTCCAAACCCATCACAGGTAAACCTAACAACAGAAGATGGTTATTTCAGATTAATTCCGGATGCATTTACAGTAACTACTGGAGGTGTTAGCTGGTATGCTGATCCAAGCACAGATTATACATCAGGTGCTGCTGAATATACTGGAGAAGTTATTTTAGGTCGTGGTGTAATGGTAGATGGAGAAGTAGCTTATGAAGAATCTCTTTATGAGTTTATGGAGCCTCTAGAAGCATTCAATGATACTAAAATTGCTTTTGGACCTGATGGTCTAACCGGTTATATGGTATTTATGACTGATGCTGCAAGCGATCCAGTTCCATACACTAGCTATCACCCTGTTATTGTTAAAACAATAGATGGTGGTGATACTTGGGAAGATCCTATTCAAGTTCAGTTTGGTGGTGTTGACGGTATTGAATCACTAAAATATTACTGGTCAGATGAAATTTTGGAAAGTATCGATGTATATGGACCAGGATTTAATCGTGATGAGGTGTATTATAATATGGGTTTTTCAGTTGACCTTATTGTTGATGGTGAAGGTAACCCACATATTACAGGTATTATAGCTATCGGTTCTGAAGATGGATGGTATCCTGGTGAAGGAACAATGGCTACATGGCATGTATTTTCTGATGATGGTGGTACCACATGGGATGCAACTGCTTTATATGACAATCTTTTCTTGGATGGTGATATAGGCGGCTTGTCTCAATACAATCGCCCTTATGCTGCGTCTACATATGATGGACATTACTTGTTCTTCTCATGGATTGATACAGATCTTGATGGTGCTGAAGGTAACACTAATCCAAATATTTTTGTAGTTGGGTATGATTCAGAAGATCACGTTTACACAGAAGTTGAAAACGTAACAGAGCTTAGCCTATACTGGTTTAGTGCATTTTATGGATCAGCTTCACAATATGTTTTTGCTTCTGAAGCAGGTGACGTATGGCAATGTGAGATTCCATTTATGTTCACCGAATATACAGTTCCTGGTGATCCAGCTTCTGAAATGAACTTTTACTATGTAGATGGATATACAATGGATATGCCTGTAGGTGTTGACAATGTTGAAGGCGCTATAGATTTTTCAGTTGCTCAAAACTCTCCAAACCCTGCGGTTAATAACACAAGTGTTCTTGTAACATCAGAAACTCCTGGAGTTATTAATCTTAGAATCAGTAATATTCTTGGACAAGTTGTTCATACACAAAGCGTAAATAACAGTGCTCTTGCACATACATTTAACTTTGATGTTAGCAATTTTGATTCAGGTATCTACTTCTATACAATAGAAATAGGTAATAAAGCTGTAACAAAAAAGATGCTTGTTAAATAAGCATTATTTTTAATAATATAAAAAGGGCTGCCAGTTTTCTGGGAGCCCTTTTTTAGTTTATTTTTCTGCAGTTACACAAAGATTAACAGCCAAATAAATAACCTTTTTATCTATAAACATATCATACTGGACAAAGATTTTGATTGCATATAGAAATAATTATTTATCTTTGAAATTATACAACCACTACTTTTAATTGTTTTTGGATTTTAAATTATTTATAAGTTATTAATTAAAAACTAGTATCATGAAAAAAGCATTACTATTATTTGTTCTACTCAGCCTAGGTATGGCAACAATTGGTCAGAAACACAATATAAAAAACACAAAAGCTCCCATGGATAAGGTGCAATTGGAATTAGCCCCAAAGCCTACCTCAACAGCTTATACATTCAGTCAGCCTGAAACTATTTCTGGGGATATTAAGGGGCGTTCTATTGACTTTATACCAATAGGTCAAGCAGGTAACGCATACGGCCTTTACAGCAATTCACGTACATATTTATGGGCAGATCCAGCACTTAATAGTATTGTATTCACACATCGTATGGTCGGTGGAACAGAGGTTGATGGTAATAGCAGGCTTTCGTATGATGTCAGTACAGATGGTGGGTCCACATGGGAAACAAATGTAAAAGTATATCAACCTACAGAACCTGGTCCAACTTATCCCTATGCCGCAGGTAGATATCCTCAGGGATTAATAGTAAATCCAGAGGGTAATACTGATCCTGCCAATGCATTTTATTCTTATTTGGCGGCATCTATAATAAATACAAATGGTATTTGGGGAGGCTATGTTTTTGGTTCAAATCCACTTACCGAAACTAATCCTCCAAACCCAACACAAACACTTTTAGAATCTGAAGATGACTATTGGAGATTAATACCTGATGCTATGACAGTTACTCAGAGTGGTACAGTGTGGTATACTGAACCAAGCACTGATTATACTTCTGGAAGCTCTGAATATACAGGTGAAATAATAATTGGGCGCGGTGAAATAGTCGATGGTGAGATTGCGTATGAAGAATCTCTTTATGAATTCCTTGCTCCACTTGATGCATTTAATGACTCCAAGGTAGCCTTTGCACCAGATGGGTTAACTGGATATATGGTTTTTATGACAGGTGCTGATAGTGAACCTGTACCATATACAAATTATCATCCCGTACTTCTTAAAACTATTGATGGTGGTGAATCTTGGAGTGATCCGATTCATGTTCAATTTGGTGGTGTTGACGGTATTGAATCACTAAAATACTACTGGTCGGACGAAGTCCTGGAATCAATTGATACCTATGGTCCAGGGTTCAATCGTGATGAAGTTTATTATAATATGGGATATTCCGTTGACGTGGTAGTTTGTGATGAAGGTAATCCGCATCTTGTGGGTATTATAGCCATCGCTACTGATGAGGGAAATTGGTATCCTGGAGAAGGAACCATGGCCACATGGCATGTGTACTCAAAAGATGGTGGGGACAACTGGGATGCTACCGCTTTATATGATAATATTTTCTTGGAAGGAGATATAGGCGGACTAGGCATGTGGAATAGACCATATGCTTCCTCTACTTATGATGGACATTTATTATTCTTTTCATGGATTGATACGGATCTTGATGGTGCAGAAGGTAATACCAATCCAAATATTTTTATGGTAGGCTATGACGATGCCCATCATTCCTACACAGAAGTTGAAAACGTAACTGAGCTTAGCCTTTACTGGTTCAGTGCATTTTATGGATCAGCTTCACAATATGTATTCTCTGATCTAGTAAGCGGTATGTATGAATGTGAAATTCCGTTTATATTCACTGAATACACAGTTCCTGGTGATCCAGCTTCAGAGATGAATTTTTATTATGTAGATGGATATACAATGGATATTCCTGTAGGTGTTGACAATGTTGAGGGTGTTATAGATTTTTCAGTTGCTCAAAACTCTCCAAACCCTGCGTTTAATAACACAAGTGTTCTTGTAACATCAGAAACTCCTGGAGTTATTAATCTTAGAATCAGTAATGTTCTTGGACAAGTTGTTCATACACAAAGCGTAAATAACAGTGCTCTTGCACATACATTTAACTTTGATGTTAGCAATTTCGATTCAGGCATCTACTTCTATACAATAGAAATAGGTAATAAAGCTGTAACAAAAAAGATGCTTGTTAAATAAGCATTTTTTATAATAATATAAAAAGGGCTGCCAGTTTTCTGGTGGCCCTTTTTTGTTTAATAGAAATAGGTAACAATGCTGTAACAAAAAAGATTATTGTTAAGTAACATTTTATCTTAGAATTCAGATGTGAAAAAGAATTCTATGTTGTTATATTTCTGTTGAGCCATTTGAAGGGAAAATTGTGAATCAGCGAGAAATACTTCACGACCATCCTTGTCAAGTGCTATTTGGGTAGCTTTTCTTGCTCTGAAATCTTTAAGCTGATCCTGGTCTGAACTTTTATACCAAACAGTTTTGTAGAGAGTAATATGTTCAAATCTACATTTTGCACCATATTCATGTTCAAGGCGATATTGAATAACTTCAAATTGCAAAGCACCCACAGTGCCAATGATCTTTCTGCCAGTATGCTTACCTGTAAATAGTTGTGCTACTCCTTCATCCATTAGCTGATCAATACCCTTTGCCAATTGTTTTGCTTTCATGGGGCTTGCATTCTCAATATATTTAAATAATTCAGGAGAAAAACTTGGGATTCCTTTATAATTAAGAGTCTCGCCATCGGTTATAGTATCCCCAATTTTGAAGTTTCCGGTGTCATGTAATCCAACAATGTCTCCTGGATACATTTCATCTACAATTGATTTCTTTTGTGCCATGAAGGAGGTTGGACTTGAAAACTTTAGTTTTCTATTGAGTCTAACATGCTGATAATAGGTATTACGCTTAAAAACTCCAGAAACTATTCTAACAAATGCAATTCTGTCTCTATGCTTTGGATCCATATTTGCATGTATTTTGAATACAAATCCGGTAAATGATTTTTCTTCTGGTAGTACCTTTCTAATGTCACTTTCACGGCCTATGGGTGAAGGCGCTATTTGTATGAAGTTATCCAATAACTCTTTAACACCGAAGTTATTTAAAGCACTCCCGAAAAACACAGGACTTAATTTTCCTCCAAGGTAGGAGTCAATTTCAAATTTAGGATATACATTCTCAATTAACTCAACATCTTCTCGTAATTGGTCAGCATCCTCTTTAAGGTAATCATCAACTTTTTTATCTTCCAAATTATTTATGGCTATACCTTCTTCTATAATTTGTTTCCCGGGTGAAAATAAGTTTAAGGAGTGTGAGAATATATTATAAACTCCCTTGAAAGATGGGCCCATGTTAATTGGCCAACTCAATGGTGTTACTGTTAAATGAAGCTTTTGTTCAACTTCATCTAAAAGGTCAAAAGCATCTTTACCGGGTCTATCTAATTTATTTATGAATACAATAATCGGGATATTACGCATTCTACATACCTTAACAAGCTTCTCAGTTTGAGGCTCAACACCTTTAGCCACATCAATTACCACCACAACACTGTCTGCAGCAGTTAATGTTCTGAATGTATCTTCCTGAAAATCCTGATGTCCAGGAGTATCAAGAATATTGATCTTTACATCATTATATTCAAACCCCATTACCGAAGTAGCCACACTAATACCCCTTTGTCTTTCTATCTCCATCCAATCAGATGTAGCTGTTTTCTTAATCTTATTTGATTTAACAGCTCCTGCTACCTGGATTGCTCCTCCAAATAATAGTAGTTTTTCCGTTAAGGTTGTCTTTCCAGCATCAGGATGACTGATAATGGCAAAAGTCCTTCTTCGATTTATTTCTTTTTGATTTGACATGAATTAAAAAATGAGGTGCAAAAGTAGAAAAATTGTTGTTTATGTCTATGTGCGCCTTTCAACTTCTCTCATATCAACAATTTTATTCATGAGAGCATAAACAGTTAAACCTGATACGGTTTTAATTCCAAGTTTTCGTGCTATTTTCTTTCTATGTGTCATCACGGTGTGAACACTTAGAAATAATTTATCAGCAACATCTTTATTAGATAACCCTAGTACAACATTTTTTAGAATTTCTACTTCGCGCTTACTTAGAGTTTTACTGTTTTCTTCTGGAATGTATTTACCAATAATTGATTGAAGTTCTTCTATTAGCTGATACTTGGGAGCATCTTTTACAAGCTGGTGCGAAAATTTACTTTTTACATTTTCCTTCATTGATTCTGATACAAGGCCAGCTATTAGTGTTTCTGGTTCTTCACGGAGAGTTCTTAATGTAGGTATGAGGTGTTCACCCAATGACACAGGGTCAATAATAATTAAATCGGGCTTTTTCAATAGAACTTTTTCACAGAGCTTCTTTTCGGAACCAGAAAATACCTCATCTACTAATAGTCCTCGAATTTCAAGTGCTAGGCTTTCAACACCAGCAGCAAGTAAGAAGGAGTTTGTAATTACTATTATTTTTTTTGTTGAACTCATTCGCCAATTATCCTAGTAAAGCTTTTTTCTCAAGAATCTCCACTTTGGGTATCAAAATAAGATCCTCTATTCTAGCATGATCAGCCAAGTCATTTTCAAGAGCACTTAGTTCTTTAAGTAATAAAAATCTATTTTTTTGATCTTTTACGGTGGGTAAGTATTTTATGATAATATTTTTTAGGTCATTTAACTTTTCTTCTACATCGTCGTGTTCTTTTTCATACAATGTTATGGAATATTCTTTGACCATTGATATAACAGAATCTGGAATAGAAGCAGTCTTTAATGAAGAACTTAGTTTTATTACATAAGGATAAACAAGGGCCTCCTCTCTATCAATGTGTTTTTTTAATTCATAAACATAATCTTTAAAAAACTTTTGTAGTAATTGATATGGCCCTTTATCATCCCTTGCTTCTACAACCATATCATCAATTATAACCTCGATTTCTGGTATCTTATCAGATAAATAATATTTATGGGTTTCCTTTAAATAATTTATTAGTAGTTCAACGGGAAAGCTTCTTAAATATTCCTTATCCATATATTGTGGATCATGAAAACTATTTAGAATAGTCATAAAGAAATCTAGATCAATATCCTTGTTTTTACAAACACTTTCAATGGTTGAATCCCCGAAGCCAAGCTGAATACCAAATCTATTAATTATTGGAACCAAATTGTAATCATGTAAGATTACTTCGGACAGCTTCATTTCTTTTTCAAGTATCATAATAAATTAATATAAAAGTTATTCCTTAAGTTGCGGTAATGATATCAAGTGAATGGTAACTGGAATTAAAACTAAGCATAGTATTATTCTGATATATAAATTATCAACTAGATAGAATGAAATTCCGATTGATAACCACAGGACAAATATGGAATTCATTTTTGCCCTTAGCGTCATGCCTTTTTTCTCTCGATAGTTTCTAATATATGTACTTACAATTTTATTTTTTTCAAACCATTTTCGCATTTTCTCATTTCCACGATTAAAACAATAGGCAGCAAGAAGTAAAAATGGTGTTGTGGGTAATAAGGGTAGAAAAATTCCTAAAATACCGATACCAACAAATAAACTTCCCAAAACAGACCAAATGGGTTTACTTATGTTTGAAAAAAGGTTATTTAATCTTTTTGAAAGCAATCTTAATAATTTTAGAAAACAAAAATAGTTTAATTAAGTTTTAATCAAATATTTGCCGAATTGTTTTAGCAGTTATTTAACAAGACATTAATTCTCTCTTTTAGTTTCAAATTGTTGTGACTCATATAAATACCTTTGTAATTTATTCCCTTATTAATTGCATTAATCAGATTAAATTTATCCTGAGACTCTGAAAATGCAATATTCTCCTGTAGAAACCTTCTTGATAGATATTCTTGCTCTGTTTGACCTGGTGTGGGAATAAATATTCCCGATTTATTAAGAGCAGCCAGATCCATTAATGTTGAATATCCTGGTCTGCAGATAATATGTTTCGCGGAACAGATATATTCTGCAAGTTCATCATCATCTGCGTGTGATATTAGTGTAATATTTTTTATTTTTTTACGAGATGTTTTACCAGGTAAGCCCTGAAGAATGACCGTTTCAATACCACATTCCAATGCTTGTTCAATTAACTTATTCTCAAGAATTGTTCGCTGAGGTTCAGGACCGGATAAAAGAACAAGTATTGGCAAATCTGTTTTTGATTTTACATTCACCGAACTGAATCTACTTAAAATATCAATAAAATGTAATTTGGTAATAAATTTATTTGTTTTTGAGAGATTCCCAGAAAGCCTGTGATCACTTGAGTCAGGGACCCAAACTTCATCAAAAGCATCAATCATGTTATTTATTATTACATTAATCAGAGGTTTTATTAGTTTTTGCAATCCAGAGGTTTGAATATTTAACTGATGAGTTACAAAAACTGTTGGTACACCCATACCAGACAATTCATAGCGGTTGTCAGAGATAATTGCATCAATTTTGTATTCACGTATAATTTTTCTAATTGATTTTCTGGCTATGCGTGATTTATGGATTATTTGAGGAATAGACCTTACAATTTTCCATGACATGGAACCCTTTAGAGGATAGTTGGGGCTAAAACCTCTCAGTTTAAGAATTTTCTCATTTGGGAAATATCTTAGAAGAAAATCCAGAGGTCCATTATCAGCTGCTAATATTACATTAGCCCCCTGCTCTTTAATTTCTTTAATAACGGGTACCATTCTAGTTGCATGACCCAAACCCCAGTCAAGGGGACAAATTAAAATATTTTTTTTTGGCTTTGGCATCATAACAAAAGTAATAATTAGAATATAATACTCGGTATTCTAGTCTCCAAAGTTATTTTCTTATATTTGAATAATGCCCAAAGAAAATCTAAGATACCAAATTGCCATTACATTGATTTCTGGAATTGGAGATATTGTTGGTAAAAAGCTAATTTCATATTGTGGAGGTGTCGAAGCCGTGTTTAAACAATCCAGGCGAGCACTTTTAAAAATTCCTGGAATTGGAATAACCACAGTAAATAATATTCTTGAACAGAATGTATTGAGAAGAGCTGAACAAGAAATAGATTTTATCATTAAAAACAATGTTAGAACACTTTTTTATAAGGATGCTGATTACCCAGTACGGCTATTAAATTGTGATGATTCCCCCATAATGTTGTATTATAAGGGTAATTGTGATTTGAACAGAAATAGAATTATATCATTTGTGGGTACTAGAAAATCGACGCAGCGTGGTAAAATAAACTGTGAGAAGTTTATTGATGATTTAAAAACTAAAAATGTTGTTATAGTCAGTGGTTTAGCATATGGTATCGATAGTATTGCTCATCGGCATGCAGTAAAAGAAAAGATTGACACCGTTGCAGTTCTTGGCCATGGGCTAGATAGAATTTATCCATATCAAAATAGAGAACTTGCAAATCGAATTATTGAAAATGGAGGTTTATTAACAGAGTTTATGTCTGGTACAAATCCAGACAAACAAAACTTTCCAAAGCGTAATAGAATTGTTGCTGGTATGAGTGATGCTATTGTTGTTATAGAATCCGGAGAAAGGGGAGGAGCACTGATAACTGCCGACATAGCAAATTCTTATAATCGTGATGTATTTGCACTTCCAGGTAGGATAACTGATAAGTATTCAAAGGGATGTAATGTGCTAATAAAAACAAATAAAGCGGCATTGGCGGAATCTGCTAAGGATATTTCCTACATAATGGGTTGGGATGACATAGAAAATAAAGTTACAGTGAAACAGAGAGATATGTTTTTTAAATTTAGCAATGAGGAAAAATTAATTTTTGATACACTCAATGTCGACGTACCCATTGGCATAGATAAAATTATCGCAAATGTGGATCTTCCGCCATCAAAAGTTTCATCTGTACTTTTATCCCTTGAATTTGAGGGTCTTGTGCAAAGCCTTCCTGGAAAACTTTACACAATTTATTAATAGTCGTAACACACCGCCCCCTATAAAATAAATGTATTTTCAGTTATTTTATTAATTTAATGGATATATAAGTAATTAACTTAAAAGTAACGTATTATATCAATAAAAAAAGGATGCTACGGATTTAATATCATTTTTAAAGTTCCCAACGAGGACAATGAAAGAATGGATACATTTTTTGAAACCCACCAAAGTTTAATGAGAGAAACTCACCATTTGGAAGGGGCTGTGGAACCGGTTATTTTAAGCTATTCCGTTTTAAATACCACCAAATGCAGGCACCATAAAGTCCATGAAATATAGTCCAAGAAAAACAAGAATGGCGTCCAGTAATAGGGCCAGACCTATAAATACTGATAGACAGTATGTTAGGAGTATATAACGAGCTTTTTTGAGATATTAACATTAGGATAAAAAAAGTGTTATTTTTGCGTTCCCTCTAAAGCATCAATATGTTTGCGTTATATCTTAAAGAATTAAGATCATTTCTGAGTTCTATAACAGGCTATGTTGTAATAACAGTATTTTTAGTAACAATAGGTCTCTTTTTATGGTTTTTCCCCAATGAATTTAATGTCCTTGATTATGGGTATGCTAATTTGGATGGTTTATTTGTAGTGGCACCAATTGTATTTTTGTTTTTGGTTCCTGCTGTTACCATGAGAATGTTTTCCGAAGAAAAGAAATCTGGTACCATAGAATTACTTCTCACACGACCCTTGTCAGATATTCAGATAGTGACTGCAAAATTTCTTGCTGCTGTAACTTTGATAGTATTTGCTCTAGTACCGACATTGGTATATGTATTTTCCATAAGTAAACTTGGTTTCCCTCCTGGTAATTTAGATTATGGTAGCATATGGGGGTCCTATATTGGATTACTCTTTCTTGGAGCTACCTTTGCGTCAATTGGCGTTTTTGCTTCATCCTTATCAGATAATCAGGTCATATCATTTATCATAGCTATTGTTTTAAGCGCATTTTCTTATTTGGGCTTCGAATTTTTGTATTCCATAAACATATTCGGTAACCTTGATTTATTCATTAGATCTTTAGGTATAAGCTCCCACTATAGTTCAATAAGCAGAGGTGTTATGGATACAAGGGATGTGATATATTTCTTAAGTGTTATTTTACTATTCTTATACTTGACAAACTTTTCATTATCAAAAAGAAAATGGTGATACTTTTATGAAAAAGAATGGCTCAAATAATCAAGTAAGAACTAGCTACATATTACAATTAATAGCTGTGATTATTGTGTTAATTGGGATAAATATAATTAGCTCATATATATACACACGATTTGATCTAACCACTGAAAAAAGATATACACTTTCATTTCCAACGCAGGAATTATTAAAGAAAGTTGATGATATTGTTTACTTTAGGGTTTTTCTTGATGGTGAATTCCCAGCTGGTTTCAAAAGGCTAAAAAAGGAAACCAAAGAACTTCTTGATGAATTCAGGGCTTATAATAAAAATATTGAATACGAGTTTATAAACCCATCGATTAGTGATGATCCTAATGAAAGGAATGCCACATATCAATTATTGATGGAGCAAGGGTTAAGTCCAACAAACCTTCAAGTAAAAACAAAGGGAGGTATGGATTCCCAGGTTATCTTTCCTGGTGCTTTGGTGAGCTATAGAAACAATGAACTTCCCATAGAATTATTGGATGCACAAATAAATGTTCCACCTGAAGCTGCATTAAATAATTCAATACAAAATCTCGAATTTAGGTTTGCCGAAGTAATAAATAACCTGATAAAAAATGTAAAACCTAAGGTTGCATTCATAGCTGGGCATGGAGAACTGGATGACCAGGAAACGTATGATATTACATTGTCATTACAAGAGAACTATATTGTTGATCGTGTTACCATTGATGGCCAGTTGAATTCCTTAATAAAACGCATTCTTGTGGACTCCTTGAATAATGAGTATAGAATATCACCAGCATATTCCGCCATTATTATTGCTAAACCAGATTCTGTTTTTTCTGCAAAGGATAAATTCATAATAGATCAATTTATAATGTATGGTGGAAAAGTCTTATGGCTAATAGATCCTGTAATTGCCAGTATGGACAGTATTCAACTGCAGGAACAAACAGTAGCTGTTGAAAATAGTATCGACTTACAATCTCAGTTATTCACATATGGTGTTAAACTTAATAATGATCTGATACTTGACCTGAATGCAATGCCTATACCCATTCGTACCGGGCAGGTTGGTGGTCAGGCACAAATTGATTTCTTTCCATGGTATTTTTTCCCTTTAATAACTCCCACTGCGGATCATCCGATTGTGAAAAATCTAAATACCATAAAGACACAATTTGTGTCTAGTATGGACACAACCGCCGCAAAGGGAATAAAAAAAACCATACTACTGCGCACGTCAGATTATTCTAGATCAGATCCCGTACCAGGTATAATAAGCCTTCAATTATTAACAGAAGAGCCAGAGCCAATGAAATATCCAGGCCCTTCAATGCCTGTAGCAATATTATTGGAGGGTGAATTTAGATCAGATTTTAGAAATCGTTTACCCCAATCAATTATCAGTAGCAAAGAAATTGGATTTAAGGAAATTAGTGTTCCAACAAGCATGATAATTGTATCAGATGGCGATATCATCAAGAATCAATTTCATATTCCTCAAGGATATCCCTTGCCACTTGGCTTTGACCAATTTACCGGTGAAACTTTTGGCAATAAAGAGTTTGTCTTGAATGCTTTAAATTACTTAACAGATGGACCTGGTCTCATATCTCTGAGATCAAGAGAAATGAAGCTAAGGCTTCTGGACAAAACAAAAATTAATTCTAACAGAACACTATGGGAGTTAGTAAATCTTATTTTACCTGTTATTATTGTAGTTTTTGCAGGTTTATTGTTAATATGGGCACGCAAACGTAAATATTCCAGTTAAACGCTACAACTAATTAGATTAAAATGAATAAAAACATTAAATATATAATATCTATACTTCTTGTGATACCCATAGCATTATGGTTTTTATTAAGAAGCGATAGTAGTACTCTAACTGAGAAAGAAACGGGCTTTGCGGTATCAGATACCTCGACGATTACAAAAATATTTATTGCCGATAAGAAATCAAACCAGGTTACTTTAAAGAGAACCAACAAAGGTTGGGTTATAAATAACAAATTTGATTCAAACCCTAAGCTTGTTGAAGGGTTACTTGGAAGTATGCAGAGATTAAAAGTTAAAGCACCCGTACCGATTGTGGCTAGGGATAATGTTATTAAACGACTTGCAAGTATAGGCGTAAAAGTGGAAGTATATGAAACATCATATCGGATTAATATCAGTGAGAAATTACGATTTTTCCCCTATGAGAAACTTGCAAAAGTTTACTATGTAGGTGATGCGACACAAGACAATTTGGGTACTTATATGCTTCTTGAAGGAGCTGAACATCCATATATAACTCATATACCAGGATTTCGAGGGTTTTTATCCACTCGTTATTCACCGAAACCTGATGACTGGAAGAGTCATATACTATTTGACTATAATTTAACAGATATTAAAAGTGTTGCCGTGCAATTTGGTCAATTATCAGAGGAAAGTTTTAAAGTTGACATTGATGATAAAACAGGTAATTACAACCTTATAAACCTTTCAACTAAGCAAAGAGTTGTAAACTATGATACTTTAAAACTTCTTAATTTTTTAACATCCTTCAGTGATTTAAGATATGAGACTAGGCTGAATAATATTATGCCAACAATTAAACTGGATTCAATTGTTAACTCATCACCCATATATGAAATAACATTAGTTGACGAAAATAAGGATACAACATATCTTAAGGGTTTTTATAAGAAAGCTCTATCCGAAGAAACCCGTCAGGCAGCATATTTTGAGCTGATTCCCTATGATAACGATCGTTTCTATGCATCTGTTAATGATGGAGAAGATTTTGTGTTATTACAATATTATATTTTTGATGTTGTATTATACCCATTGAGTTACTACACTAATTGATAAAGCTGCATTTAGTATCTTTACAAAAACGTTACAATGCTGCAAGCAGCTTACAAAAAACATACCCTAAACTTTAAACATCCAGGAGGAACATCCCGTGGTATTCTTACCCGAAAGGATTCGTGGTTTTTGTTTATTTACTCTACAGATGATCCATCTGTTCGGGGAATAGGAGAGTGCAGTATTATAAAAGGCTTAAGTATTGATGACAGGTCTGATTTTGATGAAATGATGAATCATGTTTGTATTAATATTAATAATTGGCAATATCTGCTTGAGGAAGGATTAAAGGAATTTCCATCCATAAGATTTGGACTTGAAACGGCCATTAAAGATTTTGTTGAAGGTGGCTCAAGATTACTATTCAAATCGGATTTCACCAACGGCATTGATTCAATACCAATAAATGGATTGATCTGGATGGGTGATTATATTGAAATGAAAAACCGCATAATAGAAAAGATAGAATCTGGCTATCGCTGTATTAAATTAAAAATTGGTGCAATTAATTTTGAAGATGAGATAAAACTTTTAAAGCAAATCAGAGCAGATTTTACCTCTGAAGATCTTGAATTAAGGCTTGATGCAAATGGTGCTTTTAAGCCAAAAGAGGCACGTGAAAAGCTTCAGATACTATCAGATTATGACATTCATAGTATAGAGCAACCCATTAAAGCAAGGCAATGGTTGGCCATGGCAGAAATTTGCGATAATCCATCCATTCCTATTGCTTTAGATGAAGAGTTGATTGGAATCGATGACCACATGGAATTATCTAAAATGCTTGATGAATTAAATCCTCAATACATTATTCTAAAACCATCGCTCATTGGTGGGTTGAGTAAATCTAATTCGTTTATACGAGAGGCTGATAATAGAAATATTGGATGGTGGGTAACTTCTGCACTTGAAGGAAATATTGGACTTAATGCTATTGCGCAATGGACTTACACTTTAAATAATTCATTGCCTCAGGGATTAGGAACAGGTCAGCTATTCAAAAATAATATTGACTCTCCGTTGATAATAGAAAATGCGAATCTTAAATATGATAATAAAAGAAATTGGAATTTTAACCTCATAACAAATGATTTATCCTGAAACCATAAAAGTAAATGGCTCTGTTTTCGACAGAAAGCTTTTATCTCATCTAAAAAATGTTGTTGATGAAGATAATTCAATGAACCTATGGGAAAAAGAAATTTATGATTTCATATTAGAATGGTTTTCCCCAAATGAATCAGTTTTAGTTCAAACATCAGGTTCCACAGGTGATCCTAAAATAATTGAGCTCAAGAAGGTTCATATGATTGAAAGTGCAAAAGCAACGATTGATTTTTTTGGATTAGAGCCTGATTCATCAATATGGTTGTGTCTACCAATAAAATATATTGCAGCTAAGATGGTTGTAGTAAGAGCAATAGTAGGTAAAATGAATCTTGTTTATAGTAAACCCTCAGAAGATTTGATACAACCTAAATCTTCACCGATTAGTATTACAGCAATGGTTCAAAATCAAGTAAATCGCCTATTAAACTCTGAGCAAGGAATTGATAAATTAAAAAATGCAGGAGTTTTGTTGATAGGAGGGTCTTCAATTTCTAAGTCACTGGAGGATCGAATAAATAGCATAGAAGGAATAAATGCTTGGCATTCCTATGGGATGACAGAGACCATTACTCACATAGCTTTGCATAGAATTGGAAGTAATGATAAACAAGGTAGATTTTATCCCATGGCTGGAATTGTAATAAAAAGTAACAATGATAACCAGCTAATAATTGGTGCTCCTTCTCGTGGAGTTGAGATGCTTATAACCAATGATCTTGTGAATATATTTAATGATGGCTCATTTGATATTATAGGTAGAAAGGATAACATAATAATAACTGGTGGCATAAAGGTGATTCCGGAGAAGGTAGAGGGTCTTATTTCCGATCTTATCACTAGTGATTATTTTATCGCTGGTGTTGAAGATGACATACTTGGAAAAAAAGTATCTCTCTTTATTGAAGATGATATTTCAGATGATTTGGTTAGTTTAATTACTAATAAATTGAAGAATCGATTGTCCAAATATGAATTACCTAAGAATATATATAAGGGCAATAATTTTGTAAGAACTAAAACTGGCAAAGTAAATAGGTCAAAAACCATTGAGATTTGTTTGAAATCATCTTGAATAACACTGAGCCCAAGTCTTTTAATTAGATCAAATAATAGACCTTAAAAAAATATAATTAATGTATTTTAAATGTTAATCAATATTTTCTTTAACCCAATTTTCTAAACCTTTTGTTATTATAAGCTCTTGAGCTGCAGCACCTACAGGACTTATTTGATAGTCTTTATCATTTACTGTAAGACATGATTTTTTAAAATCAACCAACAAGTCTAGTTCAGTTTTTACTGTTAATGACTTAGTGCCAAAATTATTTTTTAAATCTTCTAATAGTTCTGGTGATTCCAGAACCAAAAACCCGTTATTTATTGCATTTCGTTTGTAAGTTTGACTGAAAGAACCAGCAATAACCATCTGGATACCCCTATACATTAATGCGGTTGCGGCTTGTTCTCTTGATGACCCAGTGCCAAAATTGTATCCGCCAACTATAATATTTCCTTTCTCAACCAGATTAGTAAATTCCATGTCATAATTTTCCATTACAACTTCAGCCATCTGCTCGGGGGTAAAATCATCTACATATGTATACTTGCCTGGATATATTCCATCCGTATTAAGGTTATCTTGGTAGCATAGAATAATTTTTCCCGTTAACTTTTCAGGAAACCCACTTAAAAGTGAAATATTTATTTTTTCAGATTTATTTTTTTCCTTCTCTACAATTGTTCCATTTGGTTTAATGTTTTTGAATTCAAAAGGAGGAGCAATTTTTCCTGCAACAGCTGAGGCTGCCACCACTGCAGGTGATGCAAGGTATGCCTCTGCTGATGGATCTCCCATTCTTCCCTTAAAATTTCTATTAGTTGCTGAAATGCCGATTTCATTTGGTCCTAGTAGTCCTGCACCCAAGCCAATGCATGGGCCGCATCCCGGAGGAAGTGGAGTAGCTCCTGCATTAATTAAATCTTGCCAATCACCTCTTGCTTCGCTTTCTGCTTGTACTTCACTTGAAGCTGCGGCTATATAAAATTCCACTCCAGGAGCAATAGTTTTATTCTTTATAGTTTTGGCAGCTTCTGCCAAATCTTCAACTCTGCTATTTACACAGCTTACTAAATATGCTTTATTTATCTTAATATCCTTATCAAATGCATCATTTACATTTGTCATGGTTTTTACGTTATTAGGACCACTAATATGAGGACATATGCTATCTAAATCCAGAATAACTTCTTTAGCATAATACGCATCACTGTCAGCCGTGGGGTGATTTCGAATTAATTCTTCAATAGTTTTATGATTAATTCTTGGGTGAACTCCATCCTGAGCATCCTCATCCGAAATAACTCCTTCCAAACCTCTTGATGTTATAAAATCATCTCTTTTTTTAAGCCAGTTTATAAGAGTATTATCTATTGGAAAAACACCTGCCAAAGCACCCCATTCAGTAGTCATGTTTGCAATTGAAAGCCTTTCATCTATGCCAAGGTGGGTAACTCCATCTCCGGTAAACTCTAGAACATGATTTAGAACTTCATCTTTATTAAATAACCCACAAAGAGTAATTATAATATCTTTACCTGTGACCCCTTTCTGTAAATTACCTTTTAATATAACATTTACAATTGGAGGCACTTGCCACCAAGTTCTGCTTGTGGCCCATAAAGCAGCTGCATCAGTACGAACTACAGGTGTTCCTAAGCATCCTAAACCACCATACATATTGGAGTGACTGTCAGAAGCAACAGCCATAGTGCCAGGCCATGCATACCCTTCTTCACACATAATTTGATGACCAATACCTCTACCCGCAGGATAAAAATCAACTCCCATTTTTTTACCAAAAGCTTCTATCCTTTGATATTTCTTTTTATTACTTTCAGATTTATCTTGAACATTATGATCAAGAGTAAAAACTGGTTGCCTTGGATTTGCCATTTTATTCGCGCCAATGGCTTCAAATTTACCCATCACGGCACCTGTGTTATCATGAGTCATTACATGGGCTGGTTGTATAGAAATAAAGTCGCCGGACTTAACTAAATAACCTTTTTCTAATCCCACTGCGTGATTTTGGACTATTTTTTCAATCAGCGTTTGTGCCATACTTTAGGTTGTTTGATAAATATTTGATGCAATATTCTACTTTATCAGAATTTTACGAGTATTGGTTGTGCCATTAATCAAAACAATTTTAGCAAAATAGATACCTGGTTTAAAATCAGAGGTAACTATATTAAGGTGTGTTTTATAAATGTTTTCTTTATTATAAACAATACTTCCGTTTATGTTATGGATTTCAATTCTATTAATCTTCTTTTCAGATAATATATTTAACATTACATCAGCAGGGTTTGGAAATAACCTTAAATCAATTTCTTTAACCTCACCTTCAGATAGTCCAACATAATCAGGTTTAGTTAGCTTTTTTGTGGTGAAAATAAGGTACTCTCCAGCATCCATTACTATGCTTGAATTAGTGTTTGTTACAACAATTGAGTCACCTGTCCAAAATTCATACCATGTTCCTGTACTATGAAATGAAGGGTTAATACTTCCTTCTGATACCCCAAAGTTACCTAGGATTACCACATTCATATCTTCATGTGTTAATTTAATTTTTTTCATAGCATTATTCAAATCCAATGAAAAATTACTTGTCGCAAATGCTTCCTCTGTTTTCTTCAGGTTTATTAATTGAGCATACACATGATATAGCTTTTCTCTTCTCCAATCATCCATATATTCCCATCTAGGAGGCTTTTCTCCCAGTCTTCCATTGTAATCTATGGATACATCATAGCCCCTTTCACCAAACTGCCAAATCATTTTTGGACCAGGAATTGTGAAAAAGAAATTCGCTGCTAATTCTTGACGCCCAAGGGCTATTGTTAGATCCTTAATATTATAATTTCCTTGTGAATTACCAAACTCAAGATTCTTTACCATCAGCCTTTCTTCATCATGACTTTCCATGTATCCAACAACGTGTGGGTCATTCCAGCCTCTTTTCTTGTACGATATCCAATCAAAGTTTGATTGTCCATTGTCATGGTAACCCATTGTAGCCTCATTATAATTGTAGTTTTGATTTCCCCATAGTTTAATACCATAATTAGCAAGTTCTCTTTCTTCACTATTCACAGCCAGATGTTCAAATATTATAGCTGCATCATCCTTTACTTCCCAAATTTTATCAGCCATTCTTTTTAATAATGCAATTCGATCAGAATCATAATTACTTCCCCATGGATCATTATTGCCTTTTATATTATTTCCAAAACCTTTTGTGAAATCAAAACGAAAGCCATCCACTCTATACTCTGTCATCCAATAGCTATTTATACTATCAATAAGCTGCTGGGTATATATGCTTTCGTGGTTAAAATCGTTACCCCATTGTGCATCGGGATTTGTAAAATTTGATTGTTCATTATACCAGGGATTATTAGGTGCGGGTCTATTTTGCTCAGCATTCCAATACATTTTTACCATGGGGCTTGTACCGTAAGAATGATTTAAAACCATATCCATGAATACTGCTATACCTCTTGAATGACATGCATCCACGAAAGCTTTAAAAGTGTTCTTGGGCCCATAATACTTATCTGGCGCAAAATAGTAGTTTGGGTTGTATCCCCAGCTGGAGTTTCCTTCAAATTCACTATTTGGCATTAATTCAATAGCATTAACTCCAAGTCTATCAAGGTAATCAAGTGTGTCAAGCATGGTGTTAAAATCATGCTTAATTATGAAGTCTCTTATCAAAAGCTCATATATCACGAGCTTTTCATCCTCCGGAACATCAAAATCATCAGTTTGCCAAATATATTCTTGCTGATTAGTTTGCATTACCGATGCAATACCAGTGGTTCTATTCGTTGGATAATCTATCAAATTTGGATATGTTGTGCTATTAATCCATTTATCATTCCATGGATCGCTAACTTTTTCGCAATATGGATCACCAACTCTTATATTACCATCTATCAAATATTGAAAGATATACTCTTTGCCATCTTCAAGATCATTCAGTTCAATCCAAAATCGTAGGTTATCTGGTGTGATTTTCATTTCACTGTTAGCATTGATCTCCCAGTCATTAAAGTCCCCTATAACAAAAACATGTTCTTTTTCTGGTGCAAGTAAACATAGGATTACTGTGTTTTCATCCACATAATTAATACCATCCCTTATACCTGAGGGGAGCTCCTGGGTATTCTGTCCATTCCTGACATAATAATAAATAGAGTCTTTTACAATTTCGTTTTCAGACTCACCAATGGCAATAACCCAATGTTTTCCAGAAGATGTTGCTGTTACACTTGTGCTGAATGAACTACCAGTATCAGCATAAATTAAATCGCCGTTATCATAAATAAAAGTAGAATCAATTGAGGCACTGCTACCTTCTATAGCAATGTTATCACCCATGCTAACTATATAAGGACTAATATCTGGAATTGTTATAATTATGTTTGATCCTGACTCATATACATCATAAAATATATCACCTTCATCATCTGTCTTTCCTGTTTGAGAGCCATCATCACTCCTAAAAACAAATGCTAGCTTTAAAATGGTTTCGTTATCAGGTACATTATAAAATTCTTGAATTGAAGGGCTTATTGTTAATTCCCAAAGGTTATCACCAATGTTTATCATTTTACAATCAGGTCTATTCTCAGTCCATCCTGCTTTAACATATTTCCAGTCTGTTCCAGAGGAGCTGTTTGATGTTATAAGGCCCGTATGAGCATACATATCTCCTTCGAAACCCGATAAACCTCCGCTACCCAATGATGAGTTGAATGTAATAACGACTTCATCATTTTTTGTTGGAAAAGGAGGGTCAGAAGTTATAAGTTGTCCTTGGGCAAATGCTGAAAATACTAGAGTAAAAAAAATTGCCAGAGTTAGTCTTGTCATACATTAACTTTATATATAGAAACAAAAGTAATAGATTTGGTTGCAGACATGATAGTTGATCTAGTTAAAATATCATAATTGCAATAACTTGAGTGATTGGAAGGAGACCATTACATTATCGCAATCGTGTGCGCCAATAAGAATTGGGATTAGGTTTACTAGACCTTATTTTATTAGTTATTGATAAAGGAGTAATATAATATCGATACAAAATATTCATAGGTTCACTAAAATCAATATTAACAGACCTTTCACATGCAAAACATTTTTTATTGTAGTGAATAGAACCTTAAAAACGTTATTACTAGCAATACTCAAAAAAAAAATAGACTCATGATGTTAACATATGTTTTGCAAACGATTGCATTTTTTGATGATTTTATACACATTAACATAACAAAACGCTTGACAAAAATGGTTAAAAAGACAGATAATCAGGCAAATAAGAGTTGTTTGTCATTTTGATATAAGTATAAGTAACCTAATAATCTTTCTAGAATTTAATAATTTACACATTTATTAAATATCTTTCTAATGCCGTAATTATGACGTATTTACTAAAATTTAGGTAATTATTGCTAATTTTGAAGGTAATGAATGTGCAATTACTTGCCATTTATAATTCACAATAACTAAAAGAAATATTATGTTAAAAAAATTATTCTCAAGATTGCTTATGTTCATAGTGATTTTGATAAGTAGTACAACTATGCTTGCTCAGGGCGTTGCCGTCACTGGTATTGTAACTGATGCTGGAGATGGAACACCACTACCAGGAGCAACAATTGTTGTTAAAGGTACTACTCAAGGAACCGTTTCTGATATCAATGGTATTTATACCATTAGCGTTGAGACTGGACAGGTTCTGGTGTTTTCTTACGTTGGCTACGCAATGGAAGAACGAAAGGTTGATGTGGCTAGTTCCGTTAACGTTTCATTAAAATCATCTGCACTTTCTTTGGATGGTGTTGTGGTGATTGGCTATGGTGTAGCAAAGAAAAAGGATGTCACTGGCTCAGTCACAGCAATCGAATCTGAAAGCTTCAACAGCGGTGCAATTACTAATCCTGCAAGCCTTATTGCTGGAAAAGTTGCTGGTGTTCAAATTACTTCCAATGGAGGTGCACCTGGTACATCATCAAGTATTATAATTCGTGGAGGGTCTTCATTAAGTGCAAGTAATGAACCGTTGTACGTTATTGATGGTATACCTATCTCTAATGATGCTGGTGGTGGAACAAGAAGCCCACTTAATAGCATTAATCCTAATGACATAGCAAGTTTTACCGTTCTGAAGGATGCATCAGCAACTGCCATTTATGGCTCGAGAGCATCAAATGGGGTTATTATTATTACCACCAAACGCGGAAAAATTGGTCGTCCATTGCAACTGGAATACCAAGGTAAATTTTCGTTTTATCAAATTCCGAATACATTAAGCATCAACACACCCGATGAGTTTGTTTCATTGATAAATGATAAAGAACCATCTTATGTTGACATGTTAGGTACTTGGACTGATCCCAATGGAAATCCTATCGTTTATAATGACCTTCCTGATGATAGGACTGGTTACAATCAAACAATCCATAAAACTAACTGGCAGGATGAAATTTATGAGAACACAATGGCAATGGATCATAATATTACTGCCACTGGCGCTTGGCAAAACATGCCGTATCGATTTAGTGTTGGATACACAGATCAGCCAGGTATTCTTAAAACTTCAAAATTTCAAAGAACAACTATAGCAGCCTCTTTGAACCCAACTTTATTGAACGATAACTTAAATGTTAATTTCAATATTAACGCTTCATTTATTAAAAATCAATTTAGTAATGGTGGTGCAATTAATTCTGCACTTCAAATGGATCCAACCAAACCAGTTAAAAGTTCAGATAATTCATATGGAGGATATTGGGCATGGTTACAAAGCAATGGAGACCCTGTTGTTCAGGGAACAAAAAACCCCATGGCACTGTTAGATCTTACAGATAATAAGTCAGATGCCAACAGAGTATTTGGAAACTTACAGCTTGACTATAGAATGCCTTTTTTACCAGAGTTAAAAGCTAATCTGAACCTAAGTATGGATTATAGTAAAAACAAAGGTCATTACAATGTTCCCAATTATGCTCCATGGAGCTATAATAAATCACAGGGAGGTGGCTCAGATAATCATTACAACAATGAACACAAAAATATGCTGGGTGACTTTTATTTCAGTTATGCAAAAGATGTTGAATCCATTAAATCTAATTTTGATGTAACAGCGGGATATTCAATTCAGTACTTTTATGACTATTCAACAAGTGATAACAGTAATATTCCTGTAATAATTGATCCTGTAACTGGAGATTCAACGGGTCAGGAGTTTATAACTGAAAAATTTGAATCTGGCTCCGAGTATTACCTTGAGTCAGTATTTGGAAGACTTAACTACATTCTTAATAATAAGTATCTTCTTACAGCTTCTGTGCGCCAGGATGGATCAACAAGGTTCGCTCCAAAAAACAGGAATGCAGTATTTCCTGCTGTTGCTTTGGGATGGAAGATTAATGAAGAGGCCTTCTTACGTGATTCCAAGGTTATCACACAGCTGAAATTACGCCTAGGATGGGGAGTTACCGGTCAGCAAGCAGTACAAGGTGCTTATGATTATTTGGGCAGATATACTTTTGGAAATGAATTTGCCTCATACCCATTTGGAAACACTTACTACATTACATTAAGACCTGATGGGTATAATGAGGATCTAAAATGGGAACAAACAACTACCTGGAATGCAGGTTTAGATTATGCATTCCTCAATAACAGAATTTATGGTTCAGTGGATTACTACGTTCGCCAAACTACAAATTTGCTTAGCTATGTTCCGGTTCCAGCAGGATCAAATCTAAGCAACTATATTACCAAAAATATAGGTGATCTTGAGAACAGAGGTGTTGAGTTCTCAATTAACGGAAAGGTTATCTCAAAACCTGACATGTATTGGGAACTTGGTTTCAATGCTACTTTCAATAAAAATGAAATTACTAATTTATATGATGGCGCTATGATTGAGACAGGAGGTATTGCTGGTGGTGTTGGTAATAATATTCAAGTTCAAGCCGTTGGACAGCCACGAAATACCTTTTATGTTTATGAGCAGGTATACGATGAAAGTGGAATGCCAATCGAAGGACTTTATGTGGATCGCAATGGCGATGGTCAGATAACAACTGATGATAAATACTTTCATAATAGTGCTAATCCTGATAAATTTTTTGGAATTTCATCAAACTTCAGTTACAAAAGCTGGTCGTTTGCATTTTCTGGACGAGCTAATTTTGGCAATTACATGTATAACAATGTTCAAAGTGATAATGGGTGGTACGGACGTTTGTATAGAGCTGAAGGGCCATATATAAGTAACATTACCACAGGAATTAGTGAAACTGGATTTCAGAATGCTCACTATTTCTCAGACTATTATATTCAAGATGCAGCATTCTTTAGAATGGATAATATTTCACTTAGCTACTTATTCAAAGATTTGGCCAAAAACACTCTTGACATAAGGTTATCAGCTACAGTAAACAATGCATTTATTATCACAAACTATTCGGGAATTGACCCAGAGGTAAATGGTGGTATAGACAATGGTGTTTATCCACGTACCAGAGTTTGGGTTTTTGGTGTAAATCTGATGTTCTAATTTAAACGACAATAAGACAATGAAAAAAATACTATATATAACAATGGTTTTTACAGGCTTGATATTTACTACAAGTTCTTGTATAAAAAACATGGAGATGAAACCTATTGATCCGGATATTATAACAGCTGATAAGGCGTTTGAAGACCCGGAGGCGTACACACAATTTCTTGCAAAATGTTATGCTGGGCTTGCAGTTTCAGGGCAACAAGGTCCAGCAGGGCAGGGAGATATAAGCGGAATTGATGAAGGATTTGGGCAATATTTGCGTGGTTATTGGTATCACCAGGAATTAACCACTGATGAAGCTGTAATTGGCTGGGATGATGCAACAATAAAAGACTTCCACTACCAGCAATGGGGTGATGGAGATGGCTTTATTGCAGCATTCTACTATCGTATCTTTTATCAAATATCTCTTACAAATGAGTTTTTGCGACAAACAACAGATGATAAACTTGATACAAGAGGGACCTCACAGGATTGGAAAGATAAAGTTAAAGTATATCGCGCTGAAGCAAGATGGCTTAGAGCATTAAGCTATTGGCATGCTCTGGACTTATTTGGCTCGGTACCATTTGCAGTTGAAACTGATCCCATTGGAGATTTCTTTCCAAGCCAGGTATCATCAAACGAACTTTTTGCATGGCTCATAGAAGAGCTGGAGAGTATGGAAGCTGATATGTCAGAACCACGTGCAAATGAATATGGTCGTGCTGACAAAGCTGGTGCATGGATGCTGCTTGCTAAGCTATATCTAAATGCTGAGGTTTATATTGGAGAGGCTAAGTATACTGAGTGCTTAACAAATTGCAGCAAGCTAATAAATGCAGGTTATTCACTTTCACCAACATTCCAACAACTTTTTTGGGCCAATAACGATATGGACCCACAGACCATGCAGGAAATTATTTTTCCAATTAGGTATAGTGGTGAACATACTCAAACTTGGGGAGGTACTACATTTATTATACATGCAGCTGTTGGTGGCGACATGGACCCCGCAACCTATGGAATAGATGGCGGCTGGGGAGGTACCAGAACTACTAAACAATTTGTGGAGAAATTTCAAGGCAGTGATTCTAGAGCCATGTTCTGGTCAGAAGGCCATAGTATTGAAATAGATAATATGGGAGACTTTTATAATGGATATGCTGTAACTAAATTCAGAAATACCTATGAAGAAAATGGTGAACTTAAGACAGGGTTTAGCCTTACTTTTCCAGATACTGACTTTCCAATGTTCCGTCTGGCAGATGTGTATTTAATGTATGCTGAAGCTTTATTAAGAGGTGGTTCTGGTGGAGATATGGGTACGGCATCAACTTTTATCAATGAGCTACGTACTCGTACAAATTCAGGGGTTGTTAATGCAGGAGATATTGATTTAGAATTTATTCTTGATGAGCGTGCACGAGAACTTTATTGGGAGTGTCATCGTCGTACTGATTTAGTTCGTTATAATCAGTTCACTGGTGATCAATATCTATGGGCATGGAAAGGTAATACAAAGGATGGAAGATCAACTGATTCTAAATATAATCAGTTTCCGCTTCCTGCTTCCGACGTCAATGCCAATCCAAACCTTGTACAGAATCCTAATTATTAACATTTAATTGGTTTAATCATGAAAAAAATATCAATAATAACATTATTAATCGGGTTGGCTGTGATAATGGGTTCATGCCAAAAGGAAGAAAAAGATCCAGTATTAAATCTTTCAGCAATTTCTGCTCCTAGCATTGCACAACCTGAGGCCGAGGCAGAATTTATACTTAGTATAGCAGATTCGGCTCAAGTGATTCAGTTTGCATGGTCTGCAACTGGATATAGTATTACCAATGGCGCTGTGTTGCCAGCATCAACATACTCATTAGAAATGGGTCTTGCCGACAGTAACTTTGTTGGAGGTAAAGAGCTCGTGAACACACAGGTTCTGTCATTCGATATTATCTATTATAACATGAATAATATGTTATTACAGATGGGATTACCAGGAGATACTACTGTGGATGTTGAATTTAGAGTTTCAAGTGTAATGAGTGGAACTGTGGGAACAGAATCTGTTTCAGAAGTTATTTCAACGAAGTTTACAACATTTACTCCTGCTGAACCACCACCATCAGATGTGCCAATATTATATGTGCCTGGTGATTACCAGGGATGGAATCCAGGTGAAGCACCAAATGTATTTGATTATAACAATGATGGCATATACAGGGGTTATATTTACTTCCCTGAAGGTGGTACATTTGAGTTTAAGTTCACATCTGATCCAGATTGGGAACATACTAATTATGGGTTAGGGGCCTCTGAATTTGAACTGGATACTGATCCAAGTGCAGGTAACCTAAGCGTACCAGGCCCTGGTGGATATTGGCTGGAAATAGATATTAATGCTTTGACATGGAGCTATGATGGAACTGAAAACTGGGGTGTGATTGGTGAGTGGCTTGATTGGAGTGTAGACATTGATATGGAATTTGATCCCATTGAGCAATATCTTCATGTAACAGTTGAAAACATTCCAGCACAAGATAATCAGAGGTTTAAGTACAGAGCTAACGATGATTGGGTAGTCAACTTAGGAGCCAATGATCCTGACGATGGATTCCTTGTACAAGGTGGTGCTGATATTCCAATACCTGATGGAGGTACAATAACCTTTATTCTTGATTTTACAACTGAAATTCCTTCATACCGAATTTTTGAAAACTAGGAATTTTTTAAGTACTTTAAAAAGCCCTCTCGAATTATCGGGAGGGCTTTTTTTTTAGTTTCTACTACAGGCACTTTAAACGAATAATCATTAATCGTTGTTAGCCTATTTAATATAAAAATATTCAATGATAATTAAACTCTACATCTTCTTCAGAAGCAAACCTGATTTGGCTGGAACTGTTATCATTCCAACAAAAGTATTATCACCGAGTAGGTTTTTATAGTTTTTGTTTGGGATTTTAAATGCATGTGCTTCATCTTCCATATTGAAGATTGCAATAATTTCATCCTTATCGTCAAATCGTTTATACATGAGCTTATTTCCTTCTGCCATCATAAATTCAATATCACCATGAGCAAGAACAGGGTTATCATTTCTAATGCTTATAATTTCTCTATAGAAATTAAACATGTCAATGTTGAATCCAACCTCATCATAAACTTTCTCGCCTGGCTGGAAATTATTTCTGTATTCATCTTCGAAGTCATATTCAGGCCACCAGAGAGGCTTGCGGCAATCTGGATCATCAGCACCCCACATACCCATTTCATCGCCATTCCAGATTTGTGGTGAGCCAGGAATTGTAAATTGATGCATAAGGTATAACCTAACCCGGTCATATGTTTCTTTTCTTGGTTTGCCCGTTTGGTATGTGTTGTAGTCATTAGGATATGCGCCCATCTTGTAACCTCCTTTATTATCAAAGGATGTTGAAAGCCTTGGTGAATCGTGAGTAGCAGCGGTTAGCATTTGAGAGTGACGCATAGGCTTGCTCATCTTTCCCCAGTAATGTTGAATTGAATCTTTTAATTGTGCGGCATTCAGTTTTATATCTGTATCTGCAAAGAAGTATCTCGCTGGTCTGTATACCTGATAAAACATAACAGCATCAAAAATATCACCCTTTAAATATGGTTCAGGATCCATGAGCACATCCGGCCATGCAGTCCACCATATTTCACCAATAAGATAAGCATCAGGTTTTATGGATTTTACGTGAGTACGGTAATCACGCCAGAAATCCATTCCAATATGATCAGCTACATCAAGTCTGTAACCATCTATACCATTTGCAGTATCTCCATCGGGAGCAAGCCATCTTTTTGTTACATTATATATGTGATTTTTGGCCCCTTCATTAATATCTCCATTGTAAGGATATCCATGATGTCTTGGGGTAGTAACTTCAACTTTTTTAATCTCGGGTAGGCTCTGAAGGTTTGCCCAACCTACATATTCGAATTCATTCGTAGATGTTTTAGGATTATCAAATGTTTCAATATCATACCAATCAACATACTTTGAGTTATTTTGATTCTTTAAAACATCCTTAAATGCCCAAAACTCAACGCCTGTATGATTCCATGAAAAATCAAGTATTACACGCATTCCTTTCTCATGCATTTCATTAACAAGCTTTAAAAAAAGCTTATCGGCAGATGTCCATTGCCAGGTAGATGGATCTTCTGGATTTTCAGACTCTATAATTCTATTATCTCCGGTTGGATCAGGACCAAAATTAACATCAATATGTCTCCAGTTTCTAACATCAAATTTATGTAATGATGGAGCATCATTTATAGGGTTAAAATAGATTGCCGTAATACCAAGTTCTTGCAGGTAATCAAGTTTGTTTAGCACTCCCTGAAGATCTCCTCCATATCTTCTAAGTTGTATTTTTGAATGAAAATTTCCATCAATTTCATCTGCCCATTGATCTGTTTGATACCAGTTTGATGTCCATGGTGTCAATGACCAATTATTTGGTGCGGACTGAAAATTACTTGAAGCATAAATATTTTTAGTAGTTGGATCATTTGTGGTATCTCCGTTGTAAAATCTTTCAACAAAAATCTGATACCATATTTGATTACTTGACCAATCAGGAGGGTTTAGATGAGAGGTTTTTTCTGAGATATTTGGTTTGCAGCTTGAAATTATAAAAATAAGAACCAATAGGTAGTAATTATTCATTGCGCTAATACTTTAGTAACAAATTTATATAAAAAGAGCCGTTTTATTGATAACAAAACGGCTCTTAAATATTTTATAGGTAATTACTAATTTTTAATAAATTTAGTTTGATATTTTTTACCATTCTTATCCAATGCACTAATTGCATATAAGCCTGTTGCAAAATCGCTAATATCGATTGTTCCATCAATATCATTTGATTGCAATACCATTTTTCCTGTTACAGAATAAATATGAAGGCTTTCTAAATCAGTATGGTTCTTAATATTTAATACACTTGAAGCTGGGTTAGGATAAACTTCCATAACCTGATATTCATTGTCATTAAGGCCTGAAGCATCTGCTCTAACAAGAATAAAACGCCAGTAACCAGGATCTGCGATCGCAATATCAAGGGTCATTGTATCTTGAGTATCGTTCCATGTTACCATGTAAGTAATTGATTCTGGTGCAGTAGTACCTTCTGCTGATAGCTCACCTCCATTGAATACTTTTGCAAGACCCATGTAAGCACCTACACCATGTAAGGTAAGTGAGCCAGAGTTCGCATTACTAGCTTCATATGACCAAGTAGCGGCAATTGACCCATTATGAGGTGCAACTGGTGTACCACATCCTTCAGGATCCATACCTTGCCATGGCTCTATCCATGTTTCAAATCCATGATCTTCATCTTCAAGGATATTTTCGAATGCTCCATCTTCAGCAAAATAATATATATCATCAAAATAACATCCTCTTGTAATAACATCATCAGCACTATTTGACCACCAAGAGATATCGCCCATACCTGGACCAACGCCAAGGGCACCTGCCATTGGAGCCATTTCCCACATACCGTCAAGAGCTACATTCATTTGATTTTGACCCCAGTAATCATTAAGATCTAATGCAACTGAATCAACTGTAACTGTGCGGTTATCCATACCGCTCCACTCACCATGATCCCAACTTGGTTCACTGTCTATTACTCGGAAGAATTTGTATTCAACATTTCCAGGATAAACAAGAAGTGTAAGTGAATAGTTAACATCATCATTTGTCGAAAGCATAAATGCACTAACTGTGCCAGGTTGTGCCCACATATTAGCCATTGTACCTGCAACATATACAGCATCTGTTGCTGGATTAAATTCAGTTGCAGTGCTCATATTTACATTAAATGTAACTGACATTGGCTTATTGGCCCAAACATTTTCATAAGTAGCATCACCAGTTGGATATACTGTACGATTAGGATCACCTCCCCATTCGCCATGATCCCAATTTGGCACTCCTTCACTTACAATAAAATATTTATACATTACCATATCAACAACCTCTACAGCTAGAGTTAAGCTGTAAACGGTTCCTCCTTCTTCTATTGGGGTCAACATAAGTGCCTCATTTGTGCCTGGTTGATCCCATCCTGTTGGCCCTGAGATATAAACAGCATCAGTTGTAGAATTAAAAGATGGTACGCCAGCCATTTCTACCTGAAAGGTTAAGTTAAAAGTGGGAGATTGGGCCATTAGAATATTCCCCATCATGAAGAATGCAGCTAAGACCAAAAATTTAAAAGTAAATTTTTTCATAATATTTATCATTTAGTTAATTAATAAAATTCATTCTTTGGAAGAATGCATGTGAATATTACTCACAAAGATAGCTAATTAAGTATTAAAAAGCCATTAAAGTTTTTAGTTTTTAGGATATTAAACCTGTAAGGGGTGTAATAATAGAAAATTTTTGTAACATGCAATTGCAATCGTTTGCAATGAATTAACTGGACCCTCTAACAATAAGCTTTGTTTTTATAACATGTTTCACGGGTTCGTAATTAACCGTATCATCTTTCATTCTCTCCAACAAAATAGATGCAGCTTTTTTACCAAGGGTATATCCAAACTGATCAACAGAGCTAAGCTCGGGCTCAGTTAAAACAGAATTTCGACTATTTTCAAACCCTACAATCTTAAGTTCTTCTGGAACACTAAGTCCAAGTTTTTTTGCAACTTTCATAACACCCAAAGCAGTCAGGTCATTAACCGCAAAAACACCATCAGGCTTGTCCACTTTTTTTAATACACTATTTGATATTTTAATTGCTGACTCATAGGAATCACATGAGTATACTAAATTCTTGTCGTATATAATACCATATTTTTCAAGAGCATCAATGTAACCTTGTAATCTATCTTTACCCAATATTAAGTGTTGAGGTGCCGAGTAAAATGCTACTCTTCTACAACCTTTGCTTAGCAGATGATTAACAGCATCGTATGCCCCAGTATAATCATCAACAACAACCATATCAGCTTTTAAATTAGTTATTGCACGATCATAAAATACTATGGGAATTTCATTGTCAATAATTTGCTGGAAATGAGAAAAATCTTTAGTTTCTTTGGAAAATGAAACCAACATTCCATCAACTCTATTGCTAAGCAATGTTTGAGAGTTAAGCACCTCTCTCATGTAAGACTCATTTGATTGAACCACTAAAACATTGTAATTGTGCTCGTAAGCAACATCTTCTATTCCGCTAATAATTTTTGAAAAGAAGTGATGTTCAATTTCTGGTACAATTAACCCTATCGTATTTGTACGACTATTTTTTAAGTTTAAAGCTATCAAATTTGGCTTATATCCTAGAAGCTTTGCAAGTTCTTTTACAGCATTTCTTGTTTTTTCACTGATATCTGGATGATCTTTTAGTGATCGTGAAACAGTAGATGGCGATATTCCAAGTTTTTCTGCAATGTCCTTAATTGTAACTTGACGCTTCATAGTATAATTGTAATCTGAAAATTTCTGCAAATTACTTCTTTTTTTTTGAAGTTTGCGATGAAGTCCCTTTATTGGGGTTCCAAAAATCTGGAATAAAATCTTACAAGGTAATACTTTAAGATAATTTAATATTTTTCTAAACTAACTGATGTTATAGTGCCTTCGTATCAATTTTTTACACTCATATGGAAATTTCTCCTCTTAAAGACTTTTGCAATAACCTAACTATTTTATCATTCTCATGACCACTACCCAATAGATACATCATTTTTGCCAATGCTGATTCTGTTGTAATATCACCACCACTCACCACACCCGCTTTATCCAACTTAACACTTGTTTCATATTTTCCATGCTCAACCGCACCTGTCATACATTGTGTAACGTTTAATATTATTATCCCTGATTTACTGGCATTTTTAAGAATATCGATAAACCATTTTTCAGATGGGGCATTACCTGAGCCAAAGCTTTCTATAATTACGCCTTTTAACCCTTCAGTTTTGAAGAATGAATCAACGAATTGTTTATTGATACCTGGATATAATTTTAATATGGCCACATTAGTATCAAAATTGACATGAACTTTTAATTTTGTAAAACTCGGTCTTAAAATTATATTTTTATTGTACTTTATATAAACTCCAACGTCAGCAAGTAACGGCAAGTTGCCCGAAACAAATGCATTGAAATTCTCAGCATTGTATTTGGTAGTTCTGTTTCCCCTCATCAAATGATTCTCAAAATAAATGCATACTTCTGGCACTATTGGGGTATCCTCATCATTTGCAGCAGCAATCTCAATGGCAGTAAGTAGGTTTTCTCTCCCATCTGTTCTCAGCACACCAAGTGGAAGTTGAGAGCCAGTAAATACTACGGGCTTATTTAGGTTTTCAAGAATAAAACTTAATGCAGATGCAGTGTAAGCCATAGTGTCGGAACCATGCATAATTACAAAGCCATCATAATCTTCATAATAGCTTTTTATGATTTGACCAAGTTCAATCCATGTTTCAACATTCATATTAGATGAATCCAATAACGGATCAAAGCAATGGAAACCAAGTTTATATCTGAATCTTTTTAATTCGGGAATGTGGTTGTTTATATTGTCGAAATCAAATGGTATAAGGGTACCTGTTTCCTCATCTGCAATCATTCCAATTGTACCACCTGTATATATTAATAATATAGCCGTTTCTTCCATTATTTATGGTTTCAAGTTAAATAGTTTAATGGCATTGGCACTTGTTTTCTCTACAACATCATTCACTTTCATTCCATGTATTTCAGCCAATTTTACGGCTATGAAGTTGAGATAGGAACTCTCATTTCTTTTGCCTCTGTGAGGGGAAGGAGTTAGAAAAGGAGAGTCTGTTTCCAGAATCATAAAATCCAACGGAATTGATTTACACACTTCACCAAGTCCTGAATTTTTAAATGTTACTATCCCTCCAATTCCCATGCTAAATCCAATATCCATAATTTTAAAAGCCTCACTCTTATTTCCTGTGAAGCAATGAAACACACCTAATAACTCATCGGTAGTTTCTTTTTTAAGGATATTGTAAACTTCATTAAATGAGTCTCTCGTGTGAATAGCTATTGGGAGATTATACTTTTTTGCCCATATAAGCTGTCTTCTAAACGCGTCTTTTTGCTGGTCACTATGAGCATCATCCCAATATAAATCAATACCTATTTCACCAATTCCAATGTATTTATCTTTTTCAAGCTCTTTTTCTACAAAAGCTAATTCATCCTCATAATTATCCTTAACAGATGTTGGGTGAAGACCTATCATTGGCAGGCAATTGTTGGGGTAACTTTTTGTTAAATTCATCATTTCCTCAAAGGTGGAACTGTCAATTGACGGAAGTAACATTTTAGTTACACCTTGGTTAATAGCTCGCTGAATTACCGAATCCCTATCATCTTTGAATCTATCTAAATATAGATGTGTATGTGTATCTATTAAGAACATGTGGCAAAATTAATCTAATTTTGTGATCCAAAATATTGTTATTTATGAAGAGAATTTGTGTTTTTTGTGGATCCAGCATGGGATCTTTGGATGATTTTAAAATTGCAGCTAAAAAAGTAGGTGAGTATTTTGTTGAAAATGACATTGAACTTGTTTACGGAGGAGCAAATGTTGGATTAATGAAGATAGTAGCTGATGAAGTCCTAGCAGGAGGAAAGAAGGTGGTAGGGATAATGCCTCATCTACTTTTAGAGAAAGAGGTTGAGCATAAGGGAATAACGGAGTTAATAGCTGTTGATACAATGTCTGAAAGAAAAGAAATAATGTCAAATATATCCGATGGTTTCATTGCATTACCGGGGGGATTAGGTACACTTGATGAATTGTCAGAAATTTTTATTTATAATCAATTAAGAATATCCGACAAACCCATTGGATTGTTAAACACTTGTGGTTATTATGATAACCTTCTAAAGTTCATTGATTCTGGGGTTACTTATGGTTTTATAAGACCTGAACATAGACAAAATATTATTGCTGATGATAATATTGAAAATCTAATAAAGAGGATGTATTCTTATGAGCCAGTAGTTATGGGCAAATGGATAAAAGATATTAAGATGGAAAGTAATGGAAATTCTCAGTAATAATATATGTTATTCAATAATTTAAGGTGAGTTAAAATGAAGGTTATTGGCATTACAGGAACTCTTGGAGCCGGAAAAGGAACAATTGTAAAATATTTAGTAAATAATATGGGATATAACCATTTTTCAGTTAGAGAATATCTAACAGAAGAGATTAAGAAAAGAGGCCTGGTTGTAAACCGTGATTCAATGACAGATGTTGCAAACGAATTGAGGTCAAAACATTCACCATCATATATCATTGAGCAATTATATGAAAGAGCAATAATATCTGGTAATAATTCAATTATTGAAAGTATAAGAACACCAGGCGAGATTGACTATCTTGAAAAGAAAGGGAACTTCCTATTAATTGCTGTAGATGCAGATCCCAAAATTAGATATGATAGGATATTAATTCGAGGATCTGCAACTGATAATATTAGCTATGATACATTTATTAGTAATGAAAAACGAGAATTAACATCTACTGATCCAAATAATCAGAATTTAAGTGCTTGTGCAAAAAGAGCTGATATTAAATTATATAACAATTCAACAGTGGACGACCTAGTAAAAAAACTCACTAAATCTCTTTCAGAGTAATATTTTTTTACTTACTTAGCACGCTTTTTAAATAACTCAAAACAAACAAACATGAAACGAATATTTTTAGTAACCGCTTTTGTGATATTTACATCTATAATAGCTGTTTCTCAGAACGACAATTTTTATACTACTACGGGAGGTGAAATGATTTTCTCCTTTGCAACTATTGAAGATAACGGATCGGATAATGGAAACGTTATGAGATGGTCTCCCTTCTTTAATGTTCAAACGCATGGTAATTATGACGTTAATAAGAACCTAGGATTTATTTTTGGACTTGGAATTAGAAACGTTGGTTTCATATATAATGAGCCTGGATCAAGCACAAAGAAAAAGTTTAGAAATTACAATTTAGCCATTCCCGTTGGGGTTAAATTAGGGAATCTTAATAAGGTTTTCTTTTATGGAGGTTATGAGATTGAATTTCCATTTAATTACAAGGAAAAGACCTACATAGACGAACAAAAGACCAAATTTAATGTGTGGTTTAGTAAACGTGTTCCTTCATATTATAATACGGTTTTTGTAGGAGTTCAATTCCCATATGGGCTTAGTTTGAAGTTTAAATACTATCTGTCTGAGTTTTTTAACCAAGGATATACCGAAAGTGATGGTACTCAACCATACAAAGGGTTAAAGGCTAATGTATTTTACTTTTCTATAACATCATCTCTATTTAGAAACACTACGGCGGTTTACAAGGAAGACTGGGATTAATTACATTCTTAAACCTTTAACTTTTGATATGCCAGCAACAAAATCCTTTAAGTAGTAAGGCTCGAAGTAAGCAGAATTATCAAAATCATCGTTATTGAATTTATCATTAGCTAAATTGCATAAGTAAGATGCTGATGGGTGAAAATCATCCAAAAATATTGCATTCTGATTGTGGGAAAGGCTTTGCTTACATTTTTCTGCTCCATCACCTGCAAAATATACATTATTGTCCTTTAAAAAATTGCCATAGGAAGAGCTGTCAATTATTTTGGCCATTGTTTCTTCAATAATTTTTAATTTCAATGAAAAAACAGAAGAATAAACCTCCATTCTTCTTGCATCAATCATAGGGCATATAAGTGCGTCTGATGTGGTTGGGTTATCAGTCTTATTAATAAGATTAATCATGCCATTAGCCATTGCTTCCAAAGTGTTGATACCAATTAAGGGAATATCAAGTCCATAGCATAATCCTTTTGCGGTTGAAACTCCTATTCTCAGGCCAGTGTAAGATCCTGGTCCTTTGCTAACAGCTACAGCATCAAGTTCCTTGGTAGTTATACCAGATTTATTCAGAACTTCTTCAACAAATAATGTTATTTGCTCGGCATGGGAATTCTTAGTGTGGGATTCCTTTAATGCGATTAATTTACCATCTATGGAAACACCAACGGAACAAACTCTTGTTGCAGTTTCAATGTTAAGTATTACAGCCAATGGTTAGTTATCTTTATCTGATTTAAAAAGTTCTTCTTTTTTAACTTTTTCAACATCATCGTTATTCTTTAGAGTTTTTGAGACTGATCTATAGGGTGCCACTATTACTTCATCTCCATCTTTTAAGCCTTCTGTTACTTCGATGTATTTATTATCTTGTATACCAGTCTTAACCTTTATTAGTTTTGCCTTGCCGTCCTCCAAAAGGAAAACATATTCTTCAATTTTATCATTTGACTTGGCGACCCCTTTCTCGGAACTTAGCCTTTCCTCCTCTCGTTTTTCTTTAGCTGTTTTTACCCTACCTGAGGTGTCAGCACGTGTTGTAACTGCTTGTATAGCTATGGTTTTTATGTTGACTGCAGTTTCAGTTTCAATTTCCACAGTTGCAGACATTCCAGGTCTGAAAGGTGAAGATATTGCGGCATCAGTTCTTATAAGATCTTCATAGGAGGGTTTTAGCATCTTAATCTTTACATCAAAGTTTGTAACCTGATCGGCACTAACTCCAACCGTATTTGCTGAGGTTGCTATCTCTGTTACCAACCCCTTAAAATCTCGATTAAGATATGCGTCAACTTCAATTATAGCTGTGTCAAGTAAATTTACCCTAACAATATCATTTTCATTCACTTCCACATTCACTTCCAGGATATCAAGATCTGCAATTCTCATTATTTCAGTACCTGCAGAAAATGTAGACGCTCCAGTAACTCTTTCTCCTACATCAACACTTAATTTTGATACGGTTCCATCATTTGGAGCGTATATGGTAGTTCTATTTAGATTTTCTTTTGCCTCCTTAAGGGAAGCTCTAGCACTGCTAACCTGAAATTGTGATGATTTATAACTTTCTTTGGCAGCAGCCACATCAGCTTTTGAAACATCGTAGTTAGATTTTGCAGTTTCAAAATCGCTATCAGAAATTACTTTCTTATCCCAGAGTGTTTTACTTCTCTTAAAATCGAGTTCAGATTTCACAAACTGTGCCTTACTTTGAGATAATCTTGCGTTTGAATTAGCTTGATTTGCCTGAGAAGTTTTTAAGGAAGCTTCAGTTTTTTCATAGGCTCTGAGATAAATTTCAGGATCAATCCTTGCAAGTTTGTATCCTTTCTCAACAAATTCACCTTCCTTAACATATAACTCTACAACTTCACCAGAAATAAATGGGCTAATTTTTATGTCTTTAGCTGGCTGTATCTTTCCGTTTGCAGATACCGTTTCGACTATTTTTCTTAATTCAACAAATTCCGTAGCTACTTTTGTGCTTTTGGAATTATTTCCTTTCTTTATTGCTAGCACAGTAACAACTGTAACAACAACTACAATGGATATTAACAACCATACTCGTTTTTTACTTTTTGCTGCCATTTTGTGTTGATTTAAAATTTAGTTTAAAACGATCATAAAAATAGATTTTATTATGATTCATCGCTTAGATTAGTTTTACTTAATATTGGCAATATCTTTCAGAGTTAAGCTTTTTCCTAAGTAAAAATCTAGAATTTTAACTTTGAAGATATAGTCAAATTTTGAAGAGGTAAGATCCGATACAGCATTTGCTAATTGTGTTTTTACAACATTATAATCGGTGGAATTAACCATTCCTACATTAAACTTCTCTTCGGTATATTTAAATGATTCTTTAAATGCATCTACACTTTTATTTCTCGACAAGAATGTTTGATATGCAGCTATTGCGTCAGCATATGCAGACTCAATATTCTTTCTCAAACGTAATTTTTCAGACTCTAATTCTAAGTTAACTACATCCAAGTAAATCTTAGATTTCTTAATGTTGGTACTTACTTGATAACCGTTGAATAATGGAATTGATACTCCTAGGCTTAGAGTTCCATTTCTGTGTTCTTTGAACTGATCCCCAAAAGGAATTTTTTCATCATAACCTGGTTGTCCAGGAATAAAACTTTTAACTAATTGATCTGAATAGTTAGTTCCATAAGAGCCATTTGCGTATAGCCTTGGGCTTCTCATTCCTTTCACTATGGAAAGGCTCTTATTTGCACTTTCAAGCCTATACTCAGCACTCTTTATCTCTGGCATTATCATAACAGATTTATTATAAATCATTTCTGCTGGTAGTAATGTGGGTGTACTGGTAATTTCAAGGATTGGTTTTTCCACATCAAATTCTACATTTGATTCAATATCCAAGAGTTGCATCAAATCTAGATAAGCAAGCAGAACATTATTTTTTGAGTTAACCAACACTGCTTCATCAGAAGCTCCTTGAGCCTCAATGTCGTATAACTGACCCTGTGCAAGAGCTCCAGCATCAACTTGTTTTTTTGTTTTTTCAATTTGCTCGTTGGATATATCAACCTGTCTTTCTGCATTTTTTGCAAGTTCTATATTAAATAAAATCTGAAGATATGCAGCAGCAACGTTTAGGGACATATCGTTTCTGATTTTGTCGGAATTGTATTTCTCAGCTAAGTAGTCAAATTGTTTTTGCCTCACATTGTTTATGAGTTGAAAACCGTTAAATAGGGTAACCTGAGAATTAATCGAAAAATATGATTGTTGTGTATTATTATTTGCATATCTGTTTGCTGATTGATCGTATGATCTTCCCCATCCGTATTGATGAGATGCAGTTGCATTTAGGTTAGGAGCCAAACCATATTTGCTTTGAGTAACATCCCTATCTGCAGAATTAACATTAAGCACACTTTGCTTAATCTGAATATTGTTATCAAAAGCATATTCAATACATTCTTCAAGTGTCCATTGCTTTTGTGCTTGAACATTGATACCAATCACAAGTAAAATGGATGTCAAAATGAAAATGACTAATCTGGATTTCATGATTTAAGTTTTTATAATTTAGATCTATAGAATGTAATAATTCGTCGCAAATTTAACTAATTGGTTATAAATTCTAGATTAATTAATGTTAAATAAAATTTTTATCTATAACTATGATCTATTAACATTATTTTAATCAATTTCGTACATATTTAAGTGCAATTTTTCAATTACTTTTACAAACAAGTTTCTTAATCTATTAATTTAATCAACTAAAATGAAGAAGTTAATTCTATTTGTACTCGTATTTATTACGTTACAGAGCAATGTTATTGCTGAAACAGCTGCAGCTATAGGAGACTCTATTCATGCCATTCATTATACAATTAATATCGATGAGATTAATACCTCAGATAAAACTATAAATGGATGGGCTGAAGTTATAATTACTCCCAAAATAAATCAAATACAGCAAATAAAACTAGATCTAAAGGATCTTACTGTCGACTCTGTATTTATTAACCAATTAATCAGGCCTTATACCCATTCTAATGATGAAATCATAATAGATTTGAGTGAAAGCATATCCATTGGAGATACTATTGCTTCAAGGGTGTATTACCATGGCCAGCCTTTTCATGAAGCATGGGGAGGGTTCCATTTTTCTGGTGATTATGCTTTTAATTTAGGTGTGGGATTTGAATCAATTCCTCATAATCTTGGTAAAACCTGGTTCCCATGTATTGATGATTTTACCGATAGAGCTACTTATGATGTTATTGGTACAGCAGAAACAGGATTAACAATTACAGCTGGTGGTAGGCTTCTGGATACAATAAATAATGGTAACAATACCACTACTTGGCATTGGAATATACCATATCCAATTCCAACATATTTGGCTTCCATAACCATTGGCGATTACGTTGAATACAAAGATGTACATGCTGGTATTGAAGATAGCATACCAATAATTATTTACACAAAACCCTCAAGTGCAGGAAATGTAGCTGGTTCATTCATCAATCTTCACGAGATAATAGAATTCTTTGAGACGAGATTTGGTCCCTATCCATTTGAAAAAATTGGCTACACTGGAACAGCTATTGGAGCCATGGAGCATGTTTCAAATATTGCATATCCTAATTCGGCTATTAATGGCGGAACTTCCTCAGAATATCTGTATACTCATGAGTTATCCCATATGTGGTTTGGGAACAAAGTAACATGTTCAACCGCCGAAGACATGTGGTTAAACGAGGGGTGGGCAACATTTTGTGCTATTTATTATAAGGAAGTACTTTATGGTCATAGCACATTTTTAGATGAGATGCGTTCTAATCACAAGGATGTTCTTCAGAATGCTCATATTGCCGATGGCGGATATTGGGCAGTTAGCAATATACCTCAGGAGGTTACTTATGGTAAAACAGCTTATGATAAAGGTAGTACCGTAGTAAACACATTAAAAAATTACCTTGGAGATTCATTGTTTTTTGATGCAATGACAGCATACTTAACCAATGATACAATTGCCTACTCATCGAGATCATCTGAGGAGCTACGCGATTTTTTAACTGCACATACAGGAATTGATATGTATTCATTTTTTGATGCCTGGGTAATGAGTCCTGGAACACCCCACTTTTCAATTGATTCAATGAATGTTGTCGAGGAAGGAGAAGATTATATTATTGACATTTGGACTAAGCAAAAATTTAAAGGGTTTGATTTCCTTGCCAATGATAATATTTTGGAGGTTACATATATAGATGAAGATCTTAGACTATTTTCAGATACCATTCATTTCTCAGGAAAAACAGGCCATTCCGTAAAGGTTTATAATAAAAATTTAGTGCCATCTGAACCTATCTTAGTTTTCTTGGATTTATTTGAGAAAATAAATGACGCTACAACAGACAACTATTCATATTTCAGTGAACCAACAGAATATACTTTCCCATCAACTTATTTTACTCTTTATGTTGAAGAATTAACGGATTCAGCTATGATTAGAGCAACACATAGTTGGGTCAAGCCAGACTCCCTAAAGAATCCAATCGAAGGGTTAAGACTTTCACCATATAGGCACTGGAAAATCGAAGGTATTTTCCCAGAAAACATTGATGCGAGTGGTAAATTCTTTTATTCGATAAGTAGTAATCTTGATAATGAATTAATAACCTCAGCAATTGACTCAATAGTAATATTATATAGAGAAAATACTGCAGATGAATGGAAGTCAGTACCTCAAACACGCGTAGGCGTTTGGTCCGTAGGTAACATTATTGTAGATGAAATATTACCTGGTGAGTATACAATGGCTGTTTGGGATACACAAATTGTCGGTAGAAAAGATGATAACCAATTGAATGAAATTAAAATCTATCCGAATCCATCAAAGGGGGAAATTAATTTTGAGTTTACTCGGAAGGGAAATTATGAATTAAAATTATTTGATAACCAGGGCAGGATTCTAGATAGCACAGTAATAAATTCCATAAGTGGTGTATGGAATCTGCAAAGCAGAAATTATTCGGGTATACATCTAGTTGAAGTTTTTGAGAGGGGGGAATTAATTATATCTAAAAAAATTATTTTTACAGACTAGATTTTACGGGCAAGGATACCTATTTATAGGCTAATTTAATATCATTTATTTCTGTATAATAAACTGACGCATTTTGTCCACAAATAGGACAAAAATCTAAAATTTCTTTTGTTTCGGTCTTACAAGAGGTACAAACACTTTTCATTTTATAATGGTGGGTTATAATGTTTTTTTTGGCTCTGATGATACTTATTAAACCAACAAAAGGTGTTAGAAAAATGTTTATCATCAGAGCACCAAAAAAACTTATCCTTTTTCCAAAAGAGAAAAAAGATATCATAACTGAAATAACTAAATATGCTAAAATGTAAATCATATAAGCTTATTTAGTCTCAATTTTGCAAATTGCATGCCTAATTTTGTAAAAAATAGCTAATCAGGCGTGTATGGTTTAATTCAAAAAAAAAATGTACTAATAATTACGAAATCGGAGTTCGATTATGGATTTTTAAGAGTATTACAGGTAAAACCATCTAACTCATTTACTATTTTTGTGCGCCAATGAAATTAAAACTTTCAAAATATTTATTTGTTTTTGCACTTGCACTATCTGCTTATTCTTGTGGCGAAAGTAATGAGAGTTACACTAACGATAATTTTGTTTTGGTTGATATTAATGATTCCATAATATCAAGTCTTGATAGCATTATAATTATGAATAAAGCAATTGAACTTGACAATAAATTTTCTCGTCTTACTCGTCTAACTGGTTTTAACGGAACTGTACTATACTCTGAAAAGGGTAAAATTATATTCAAGAAGGCATATGGATTTAAGAATGTAAGAAGGAAAAAAGATAGTCTGAAAACGTCTGATGCCTTTCAACTAGCGTCCGTATCAAAAATGTTTACGGCGATGGCCATAATGATACTTAAAAATGACGGGAAGATTGAGTATGATGTTGATATTCGCAGATATATCCCTGAATTCCCATATGAGGATGTTACTGTTAGGCTATTACTAACTCACAGAGCTGGCTTACCCCGATATATGAGTTTGGCCCATGAAAAGTGGACCAATAAAAAGGTTCCCATGGATAATGATGATATGCTTGATTTATTTGTAGAGTATGTTCCTGATAGCTACTTTACGCCTGATAATGGTTTTCATTATTGTAATTCAAATTATTCCATTCTTGCAAATGTTGTTGAACGAACATCTGGGCAGAATTTCGAGGATTTTATGCGCGAAAGAGTATTTGACCCATTGGAAATGAACGATTCTTTTGTATACAACATGAGAGACGACTCCTCCGTATCTCTATATGTTAAGGAGGGAGTCGCAGGATATTATCACCGTGGTTGGAGATGGCGTGAGATGACAAATGAGTATTTGAATGCTGTGATGGGAGATAAGGGAATATACACTTCCGTTGACGACATGTTTAAATTTGATCAGTCCCTTGATAACTTCACCCTTTTGCCAGATTCAATAATAAGAGAGGCATTTATGCCTGGAAATCCATCCTATTGGAAAAGAAAGGATAATTACGGCTTTGGATGGAGGGTAAAAGAAGACCGCGATAGTACGGTTTTTCACTTCGGATGGTGGAAAGGGTTTCGAACATTCTATATTCGTGATATGAAATATCAAAAAACACTGGTTGTTCTCACAAACAAGGATAAGGGCCCTAGTTCATCTCACTTATGGAACATAATAAAATCAGATACTCTGCCACTGGGTAGGGTTTGTAAGTTACCCGACATAAAATAGCAAACTACAGATCATAGATACACTTTAAATTCGTTAACCCTATCTATGGTTTACTTCAACTAACTACAAGTTTAAATCCAACTCCATGGACATTTATAAGCTCAACGCTTGCATCCCCTTTTAAATATTTACGAAGTTTGGTTATGTATACATCCATGGAGCGAGCGTTAAAATAACTGTCATCAAACCAAATTTTATTTAGAGCAACAGTTCTATCAAGAACATTGTTCATGTTCTCGCAAAGAAGCTTAAGAAGTTCTGCCTCTTTTGATGTTAACTTCTGCTCACCATCGCTCGTTGATAGCATTTGCCTATTATATTCAAATGTATAATTTCCAAATTTAAACTCTGTTGGGCTATTGTCAGTTTCTTCGGGCCTACTTCTACGTACTATTGCATTTATTCTGAAAATAAGTTCTTCCATACTAAAGGGTTTAGTTAGGTAGTCATCAGCTCCAATTTCAAACCCTTGTTTTTTATCTTCCTGCATCGCCTTTGCACTCAGAAATAAGATTGGTATGTTCTTGTCTATTTTTTTTATCTTCTTTGCTAAAGTAAATCCATCCATTTCTGGCATCATTATATCTAGAACACAAAAGTCAAATTTCTCTCTTTTAAATGCTTCATAAGCTTCTTTACCATCCTGACATAATAATGTTGGATAATTTTTAGCTTCGAGATATGCTTTTAAAATGGTTCCTAAATTTTTATCATCCTCCGCAAGAAGTATTCTAGTATTTTCCATGCTAATTTGTTTTTATGGGAAGTTTAATTGTAAATGTGGATCCTTTTCCCATTTCCGAATCCACTGAAACCTCGCCATTATGTTGATCAATTATTGCCTTTACATAGCTAAGGCCCAGTCCAAAACCTTTAAAATTATGAACGTTACCGGTGGGTACTCTATATAATTTTTCAAAGATTTTTTTTCTGTTAGTATTGCTTATTCCTATGCCGTTATCTTTTATTCTAATTAACAAGGATTTATTACTATTTATTGTGTTTATAACGATATCAGGTTTTTCCAAGCAATACTTTATGGCATTATCTAGAAGGTTAATTATGACATTCGTCAAGTGAATATTATCACCCATTACTTCGTCATTCTGAGCTCTAAGCTGAGCTTCTATTTTACCACCTTTATTTTCAATAGCTATGGTTTTACTACCCATGGCAGCATTGATAATATCATGTATATTGTTAAGGGATTTTTGAATTTTAAGTTGTCCCTTGTCAATGATGGCAGTTTGTAATATCTGCTCCGACATAAGCCCTAAACGGCCATTTTCCTCATCAATAACACCAACGTAGTTCTCATATAAAGATTCTGTTTTTTGAATATCTTTATCCTTTAGAGCCTCGCATGCCAATGCTATTGTTGATATAGGTGTTTTAAATTCATGAGTCATATTATTAATAAAATCATTTTTCATTATTGAAAGCCTCTTTTGCCTGAAAATAGTATAAATACTAAAAGAAAATGATATTATTATCACGAGAAACAAGACTACTGATACGGCAAGTAGTATCCATAACTGACTTATAAGAAACTTTTTTTCATTTGGAAAAAATATAAGTAATTTGTTTGGCAATGAAAACAATGATCCAACAGGATTAAGGTCGAAAATAAAACTATCATTTAAGAGTTCCTCAGGGTATTTGCCTGTTTTTTGAAAAATCATAGAGTTTGTTGCTGGACTGTATATCCCAAATTCAAAGGATGTATTGATATCCTTATTTTTTAACTCATAAGTAAGCATTGATTCAATGAGGGCTTTTTTTGAGTGGTAGAAGTTTTCAGGGTCTTTTTGATTGTAACCAAAGGTTAAATCATTAATAAGTTTATTGGCCATACTTGAGTTATGCAAAATCATATCGATATCAGTCTGACTGCTAATGTTTTGGAAGTTGTAGAACATAACTCTATTCAATGAATCATATATTTGGAAGCTACTCTGGTTTTCCTCTATAAACTTTCTTCTATTCTTTATTCTTTCCTCCAACCTTAATTTATCCAGATCATAAACAACTTGGGTTATTGCTTGCTTTACGTCCTTTACAAAAATGGCCTCTTTTAACTTTACGGCGTCTCTTATCCATCTCACTTGTATCATCATCAAACCAATCGTTGCAATGGTAACAAGTATTAGCAATATATAATATGACCACTTCTTCATGAGGCAAATTTAAGGCATCAAACAGTTGATACACAGCTTTTAACTTTTATTAACAGTTGTTATATTCACTTAACATTTTATGTAAACAATGTAATGTACTTTTGTAATTGAACTAGTTAACAAATTAATTAAAAGATTAGCTTTAGGGCTAATTAGATTTCTGCTTTATTCGATAATTGATGGTTTAAGTCCCGCTTCGGCGGGATTTTTTTTTGCTTAAAATACAATAAACTCCAATAAAAAAGCCACATACAAGCACTAATAAATGCAAATATGTGGCTTATGTTTATCTAAGTTAATTCGTTAAAGATCGAACTTAATACCTTGTGCTAATGGTAATTCACTACCATAGTTAATGGTGTTAGTTTGTCTGCGCATATAAACTTTCCATGCATCAGAACCTGATTCGCGACCACCACCTGTTTCTTTTTCGCCACCAAATGCTCCACCTATTTCGGCGCCAGATGTACCTATGTTAACATTGGCAATTCCACAATCTGAACCTCCATGAGATAGAAATTTTTCAGACTCGATTAAAGAGTTTGTCATAATTGCACTTGAAAGACCTTGAGGAACATTGTTTTGTATCTCAATAGCATTTTCAACACCTCCAGAGTATTTTAACAAGTATAAAATAGGAGCAAAGGTTTCTGATTGCACAATTTTAAAACTATTGTCGGCTTCTACAATTACCGGTTTAACATAGCACCCTGAAGTATATTCATCACCTTCCAGAACTTTACCATCCACTAACACATTACCCCCTTCAGCTTTTGCGGATTCGATAGCTTTTAGATAACTATCAACAGCAAGCTTGTCAATTAATGGGCCCATGTGTTTAGACTCGTCCAATGGGTTTCCTATTTTTATTTGATCATAAGCTGAAACAACAGCGTTTTTAACTTTATCGTAGATGCTCTCATGAATTATTACTCTTCTTGTTGACGTGCACCTTTGACCAGCTGTTCCAACAGCTCCAAAAACCACGCCTGGAACAACAATTTTTAAATCTGCACTAGGTGTAACAATTACAGCATTGTTGCCTCCTAATTCTAATAATGATTTTCCAAGTCTTTTTCCAACGGCTTCCCCAACGGATTTACCCATCCTAGTTGACCCAGTTGCACTTATTAGAGGAACCCTCTTGTCGTTTGACATTTTTATTCCTAGATCAGCTCCGCCAATAACAAGACAGGACACTCCTTCAGGAACATTATTATTTTCAAAAACTTCTTGAGTTATTTTTTGACAAGCAATCGCAGTTAAAGGAGCTTTTTCAGAAGGTTTCCATATGCAAACATCACCACAAACCCATGCTAGAGCAGTATTCCAGCTCCAAACGGCTACAGGGAAGTTAAAAGCAGATATAATGCCCACAATTCCCAATGGATGATATTGTTCGTACATTCTGTGCAGTTCTCTTTCCGAATGCATAGTTAAACCATGCAATTGCCTTGATAATCCGACTGCAAATTCACATATATCAATCATTTCTTGAACCTCTCCAAGTCCTTCTTGTAATGATTTTCCCATTTCAAAGGAAACAAGCTTGCCTAAGGCGTCTTTTTTCTCTCTTAATTTATCTCCAAGTTGTCTGACAACTTCTCCTCTTTTTGGAGCAGGTACTTCTCTCCATGTTTTGAATGCTTCCTGTGCCTTTTCAACAACAACATCATAATCTTGAAGTGTTGCATTTCTAACCTTTGCAAGCTCTGTACCATCAATGGGAGTGTATGAACTGGTAATGTCTCCATCTGTTTTTATCCAGTTGCTACCAGTTGATACTCCATTGTTGATTTCAGCAATAGCTAGACTTTTTAGTAGATCAGTTTTATTTAATCCTGATGTGTCCATTTGTAAGATTTTTTTAAAGATTTTTTATTTTTCTAGGAATGGATATCTATAATTTTTTGGGGGTAACAAACACTCTTTAATAGTGCGTGGACTAACCCACCTTAATAGGTTTAACTTTGATCCAGCCTTATCATTTGTTCCCGAACCACGAGCACCACCGAATGGTTGCATATTAACAACAGCCCCTGTTGGCTTATCATTAATGTAAAAGTTTCCAGCCGCATGATTAAGGCGTTTGAGCACTTTCTCAATTATATACCGATCCTTGGAAAATATTGAACCAGTTAATGCATAAATAGATGTTGTATCAACCAAATCAATAACTTCATCAAAATCCTTTGGGTCGTAAACGTAAATTGTGAGAACAGGCCCAAAAAGCTCTTCCTCCATGGTTATGTAATGGGGATCTTTGGTCAAAATAATTGTAGGTTCAATAAAAAATCCCTTTGATTTATCACAATTACCACCGTGGATTATTTTGGCATTTTTATCTTTTTTTGCATTGTTGATAAACATTTCAAGTTTGTCAAAAGATGCCTCATCTATAACTGCATTTACAAAGTTTGATAAATCTTCAACACTCCCCATTTTGATTGAGTCCATATCAGATTTAACATCATTCCATATTTGATCCCATAAATTAGAGGGAATGTAAGCCCTTGATGCTGCTGAGCATTTTTGACCCTGATATTCAAATGCGCCTCGGGTCAGCGCTGTTGCAACCTCACGAGGGTTTGATGATTCATGAACAAGAACAAAATTTTTGCCTCCAGTTTCACCAACTATTCTAGGATAGGATTTGTATTTATGAATGTTATTGCCAACTTCTTTCCAAATATTTTGAAAAACACCCGTGGAACCTGTGAAGTGAATTCCTGCAAAATCAGGATGAGAGAATATAACTTTTCCCGCAACAGGTCCAGAAACAAAAACAAGGTTTATAACGCCTTCAGGTAAACCTGCTTCCATAAAAATATCCATTATTATTGCTGCCGAATATACCTGGGAATTTGATGGCTTCCATACCACTGTGTTACCCATAAGTGCTGGAGCAGATGGTAAATTACCCGCAATTGCGGTAAAATTGAAAGGAGTTAAAGCAAATACAAAACCTTCTAGTTCACGCTGCTCAAGCCTATTCCAATTAATTTCATCAGAATTAGGTTGCTCGGTATAAATCTCTGTCATATACCTAACGTTAAACCTTAAAAAGTCAGCTAATTCACAAGCAGAATCAATTTCAGCCTGATGAGCCGACTTGGATTGAGCCAACATTGTTGCGGCATTAATTCTTGCTCGGTATGGCCCAGCAATCATTGCAGCAGCCTTCAAAAATATTGAAGCTCTTTGTTTCCATGACACTGATGCCCATTGCTTTTTAGCCATTAAAGCTGCATTTATAGCATCTTCAACATGACTTTCATTACCACGATGGTAGTAACCCAATACATGATCTCGCTCATGCGGTGGGTTCATCATAATTTTTTCATCTGTTCTAACTTCTTTACCATTTATTATCATCGGAATATCAGCTTCATATCCCTTTGCGCATTTTAATGCCTCAATTAGCTTTTCCCTTTCAGGAGAACCGCTTATGTATGATAATACTGGTTCATTTTTTACCGGAGGTACTGAAAATAAACTCTCTTGCATTTTTTTGTGAATTAAATTTATTAACTAAACCGTCATACAATATGTGTTGTATTTCGGAATGCAAAAATATTACTATTATTTCTAATAATATCCAATAAGATTCAAAAAAGACCATTCTTTATTTTAGAATGTCTTTTTATAATATAATCTAAAGAAAAGGAGTGTTATTTAACTAGGACTAAATAATCCCAGGCATCCATATTTATGACTGTTTTTCCTTGTATTGTGATTGTTTCTCCTTTGATTGCATCCATGTAATCTCCATTTATGTTTGAGCTTTCAAATTCAAATGATTGTGGCTTATTACTCAAATTAAGAATTGAAATAACATTGTTATTGTCTGCTTCTCGGTAAAATGCGAAAACATATTGATTAGATTCGTCGCCAAGTCTAGTAATTGATCCCCCATATTCTCCATTCCAGAGGGCTGGATTATCCTTTTTTAATTTATTTAAGGTTGAGTACAGATTATAATAGGGCATTTCATCCCATGAGATTGTGTCTTTTTCAAAAAACGCTAGCCGTTTATTAAGTCCCGCTTCCTGCCCATTATATATCATACCCATACCAGGGATTGTATATGATAGCACAGCCATAACTTCCGCAGCATCACCCATTCTCTCTTGTACTGTTCCATTCCATGAGTTTTCATCATGATTAGATGTAAAATACATACGATATGAGTAACTGGGGTATATGCTATCATTCCAATCAAAGTAATCCCATATATCATTGGAGTTTTGTTTTCCTTGTGCTATTTCATTCATTATGTGGTGTAATTTCCATCCATAGTTCATGTCGAAAGCCTTTCTAAGTAGATCATCATTATCTTCATCTTCAGCTAACATAAAAACGGGCTTGATTGAATCCAATTCATATCTCACCCTATTCCAGAAATCAACAGGAACCATGCCTGGAAAATCACATCGGTAACCATCAATATCCGTTTCACTTACCCAGAATTTTAAAGCATCCATCATTGAATCACGTAGGACAGGGTTGCTATAGTCAAATGCAATAACATCAGTCCAATCATATGGTGAAACAAAATTTCCATCATCATCTTTTTTATACCAATCAGGATGCCTTGTGGCCCATGGATTATCCCAAGCACTGTGGTTTGCAACCCAGTCGAGGATAACATACATGCCTAAATCATGTGCCTCATCTACTAGATTTTGGAGATCTTCAATACTTCCAAACTCAGGGTTTATTTGCTTGTAGTCCTTAACAGCGTAGTAACTACCAAGCGTCCCTTTTCTATTAACTTCTCCAATTGGATGTATAGGCATAATCCACAATATATCAACACCCATTTCTTTGAGACGAGGTAAATGTTTGCGAAATGCATTTATGGATCCTTCATTTGTAAATTGACGAATATTTACCTCATAAATATTGGCATTCTTTGTCCAGTATGCGTGCAATTGATTAATGTTTTCCTGATGATTTGACCTCTCTTCAGAGTTGTAATCACATGATATTATTAGTGCCAAAATAAGCACTAAAACAACAGAGGAAAACGCTCGAGTTTTTAATTTTTCCATGCTTCGTTATATTATATTACTATTTAATTTTACCAATTTGAATTAATTCTACCTCTTGCCCGTCCCATTTAAAATTAATATTCCATATTCCTTTTTTTGCGTCATATGAGTATCCTGGATTGCCGGTCGTATGATTTTTAATTTGTATTAATTTTTCTTCATTTAAATAAAGCTCATCAATATCTAAGGCATCTAAACCAATGATTTCAATGCTTACATTTCTAATGTCTGGTTGCTCTTCGTAGCCTTTACCATCGGACTTTATTATATATTTATATTTCTTTTCGGAAATAAATTCTCTTTCCAATATAATATATATAAAATTATTATTTTCTATTGTACCATACGTTTTCCCATCATCCTCAAACATGGTGTAACTATTTGTTTTATCGGAGTGGTCAAAATAGTATTTGATTAGCAAGTCCGTTTTTGAATAATTATCAGTGGTATTTACATAGTTAGTGTATGGAATAAAGGCTCCTGCTTTAATAAAAATTGGGATTGTTTCCAAGTCTATTTTTTGTGTTATGCTCTTACCACCAGAGTAAATATGATTATCCCATAAACTATACCAATCAGATTCTTTGGGTAAATATATCTCTGCATATTTTTGTTCTTTTTCAACAATAGGAAAAACTAAAATATCCTCACCAAACATATATTCATTTCCAATATCATATGTATTCGTATCTTTTGGAAACTCAAAAAATAATGGTCTAACAATTGGATAGCCCTTAATTGTTGCTTCTGCTGCCAGATTATAAATGTATGGAAGCAGTTGATATCTAAGTTGCATAAACTTTCTAACAATTTGCTTTGTAGTATCATTAAAATAAACTGGTTCAGAAGGAATATCTGAACCATGGGGTCTCAATATTGGTGAAAAACATGACATTTGAAGCCATCTGGTATAAAGTTCATTATCCATAGTTCCCTGAGCAAATCCACCTGCATCTGAATGGATAAATGGTAGTCCGCATAGGCCCATGTGTATCATTAAAGGAACTTGTGCTTGCAGGCCACCCCAACTCCTGCTTACGTCTCCTGTCCATGGGTAAATGGAGTAGCGTTGAGATCCAGCAAATCCAGCTCTGTTGAGATTGAAAAGCCTCATCTTTGGATAATCTTCTCTCATATTTTCAAATAGAGCTTTATGCCAATAGTGACCATAAATATTATGCACTTCGTCAGCACTTCCATTAATATGAATCTGGTCCGAAGGATGATTTTCTGGTTCACCCAAATCACCCCACCATCCAGCAACACCAATCTCAATTTGGGGTTTATATTTATCCCATAACCAAAGTCTAGCCTCGGGTTTAAAAATATCTATAAGAGCACCATCTCCAAAATAAAATTCTGAATTCACATAACTATTTCCTAGAGAATCCAATGCAAGTAAGCCCAAACTATCAGTAATATGGAAATTTTCAATAGAGTCTAGTATGTAGGGTTCTGTTATAAGAACAACTTTAATACCTTTCTTGCTTAAATCTGATATCATCTTTTCTGGGTTAGGCCAATTGGGTTTATACCAGTCAAGCCTTCCCATTGTTCCTAAAAGACTATCTCCAAACCAATATAGGTCAATTATCATTGCATCCAGAGGAAAATCCTGTTCGATGGTGAAATTTGCTATTGAGTCTGTTTCTTCTTGTGTTCTATATCCCATCCTGGATTGCAGGTTACCAAGAACCCATATCGGTGGCAATGGCTGGAAACCCGTTAGTACTGCATAATTAGTTGCGATCATTTTATGATTACTTCCACCTATTACGACATACTTCATAGTTCCACCAATGGCCCCAAATTCAAGAATACCAGATTCTGCTTCTCCTACATCAGCATATCCTTTTTGAGGGTTATCAAATAATAACAGATATTTTTTTGATGATACAATTAGAGGAACTGAGTAATTTAAATTTTTTGCTCCAATCTCATACCCATATTTGGGTCTATTGTACAGCTTGTATCTCCCTCCAATTAGGTCCGGAGAAACGGCTCTTTCACCCAATCCAAATATTTTTTCATTGGCATCAATTTCAAATCGTATTCCATCTGTGTCGCTCCTTCTAAAATATCCTTTTTCCTCCTTGATGATAGTATCATTATCGTATAAGAATGATATAAAAAAAGGATTTTTGTTTACTATAACTGATAAACTATCGGTTAATAATTTCAGATAATTAGTTTCATCTATAATACTATTAAAAGTGCCCTCTGGTTTTAAAATAACGGCATCTGATTTCTCTTCTTTTGGAGCATTTTGTGGGTAATGCCTTATCTCTATAATATTACTTTCATAAGGGACTATTTGTGTGGTACCATGGTCGGTAATTACTTCAACAATACTGTCATAGTCAAAATGAGTAATATATCTTCTTGCATTGTAGTCATAAATTTTCTCAGTTTTAGCAGGAGGATAATAGCCGTTTACTGGTAGGAAAAAATCTTCGTTATTTGATGTTTTACCGACCATTGAACCATTTGCGCTTCTAAAAACAAAGGCAAGCTGCTGTATGTCCTCATCTTCACGGAGATTATAAAAAGAACTTATTGAAAACTTATACTGGTATAAGCCATTTCCAATATTAGTCATCCTGGTTTGTTCATCATCTTTACCCCAATTGCCAATAATGTGCTTCCAGTCACCACCATCTATACTTTTTTTGGTTATGGCACCCGTATGAAAGTGAATTTCACCATCATAACCTGATAAACCACCATTACCCAAATTTGAATTATATGTTAAGGTAACAGTATCATCTATGGGAGGATTTTCAGGTGTTAACCAGGCCACCTGGGAGAAACTTGCTTGCGTAATTGCAAAAACAAAAATCATTAGATGAATATAAAACTGCATTTTATGCATTCTTTCGAAACAATTAATTATCAGATAATTCGCTTGCCAAAAATATAATAAAAAAGCCGGTTGATTAAATTAATGACCTAAATTAAACCTTGTTACTATTAGATTTTATATACTACCACATTTTTATTTTAAAGTATCCTATGCAAACGATTGATATAAACATACTGATAACTTAAATTATGAGTATTGTTGGATTGAAACCATTATTGGGCTATTGGCGTAATAATCAACATTTATTCAACTAATTTTGTCGTATCAAAATATCTGATAAAATTAATGACAACAAAACTTAAACTCTATAATTACTGGAATCAACTTTATCCGGATCTACCCGCTGATAAACTGGATGTTTTTATTTCTAATATTAATGTCTCGGACAAAAAGGAAGTCTCAAAAGACTGGTTTAAAGATGCCATTGTCTACTCCTTGTATGTAAATCTTTACAATGAAGATTTTTATGGATTAACGGAAAAGCTTGATTATATAAAGAACCTTGGAATTAATTGTTTGTGGCTATTACCAATACTTCAATCACCAATGCGTGATGCAGGTTTTGATATTAGTAAATATGACAGAATTAGACCTTCGCTACTTGGATTGTCTGATGAAAGTACTCGTGGTGATCAAGAAGTTGTATTTGGTTCATTTCTTGAGGAGGCACACAAAAGAGGAATCAGAGTTATATTTGATGTTGCAATCAATCATACTTCCGATGAGCATCCATGGTTTATTGATTCCCAAAAGAACGATGTAAATGAGTATACGGATTTTTATATTTGGAGTGATAAACCAGATAAATATTTGGATGCACGCTTATTGTTTAAGGGTATAGAAGACTCAAACTGGGAAAAGTTAGAAGATAAATACTATTTCCATAGATTTTTTAGTTTCCAGCCAGATCTTAATTACAGAAATCCAGATGTCTTGTTGGCAATGACAAAAAATTTACTCTATTGGCAAGAAAATGGTGTTGATGGATTCAGGGCTGATGCAATACCTTACTTGTGGAAAGAGGATGGTACAGATTGTGAAAACTTGGAAATGACACATATAATTGTCAAGTTTTTTAGAGCTGCTCTCGAATATGTAAACCCAGAAACATTACTATTGGCTGAGGCTTGTCAAAAACCAAAAGAGGTTGTGAAATACTTAGGCAACAATGATGAGTGCCATGCAGCATATCACTTCCCGCTTATGCCAATGATATATAAATCCATAGCAAGCGCTAATTCTGAACCCATAAAACATACTTTAAGTAATGCTTTTACTCCAGAAATAAGCGATAGTAATCAATGGTTTACATTTCTTAGAGTTCATGATGAGCTTAGCTTGGAATTGGTATATGTTAGTGAGGAGGATAGAAAATATATCTATGATAGTTATTGTCATGATCCTTCATGGGACTTTAGGGTTGGTGAAGGAATATCTGCAAGATTATCAGAGTTAATGCAAAAAGATGTAAATAAAATAGGTCTTGCTTATTCTATTATGCTAACTCTTCTTGGAACACCCGTTATCTATTATGGTGATGAGTTTGGTAAACTCAATGACAAGAATTACTATAAGAACCAAATAAAACTTACAGGAAAGGATGATACAAGATTTCTTGTTCGTGGTAAAATTGACTGGATGAATCTAGAGCAAGACCTTAAGCAAGAAGATAATTTTCATTCACAGGTATTTGGCATGATAAGTAGTATGTTAAATACACGAAAAGACTTTACTTCATTTGGCAGAGGAGATCTTAATTTCATCGATGTTGTTACAGATAACCCCCATGAAATTCTATCATATGTTCGCAAATATTCGGACGAAAAAATATTAGTTTTAAATAATCTATCAGCTGAAAAACAAGTGCTAAGAAATCCCTTACCGGATAATAACCTCGCTGTTTTAAATATGAATGGCTTTGTTATGGATAATGATCATATTATACTTGAACCTCATGGCTTTGTATGGATTCTTGTGATATAAAGTCATGTATTTTTAATTTGTAAAAACATCATAAGTCATAATAATATTTCGTGACTTATTTAATGTTATAAAATGACATTATCATTAATTTGTGTCAATTCGTTAATTAATAATTATAATATTATCAACAAATCTAATTTTGGTGATTTTTTTTACTGACCTTTGTTTTTGGTTATTCTAATATTATAATGGAACAGATTACACTTTTTGCTGATGTGCTATTACCTTTACCCATTAGGGGGACTTTTACGTATCGTGTTCCAAGAGATTTGAATGAGTTTATAAAGCCAGGACATAGGGTAAGTATACAGTTTGGTAAAAGAAGAATTTACGCTGGATTAGTAAGGAAGATACACACAAATGTACCTCACGACACAATTCCAAAATACATCATAACATTATTGGATGAACATCCAATTGTAAATGAAATTCAATTTAATTTTTGGGAATGGTTATCATCCTATTACATGAGTACTTTGGGTGAAATTATGAATGCTGCTCTACCAAATGCCTTTAAACTCGCAAGCGAGTCAAAAATAGCCCTTTCCCCTTTATTTGTGCCCGATAAGAGTTCATTGAATAAATCCGAATATCAGATAACTGAGGCATTAATGACTAACAGTAAACTTACAATTGGAGACATTACTAATATTGTTGGTTATAAGAAGGTACTCCCTCTGATTAAAACAATGATCGAAAATAAGATGGTTGTTATGGAGGAAGAATTAAAAGAGATTTATAAACCAAAAATCAAAAAGTATATAAGTCTGAATAAAAAATTCCATGGTGAGGAAAAGCTTCATGTGCTAATGGATGATTTGGGTAAAAGAGCTCATAAGCAATTGGAGATACTCATGTCATTCATAGCTCAAGCAGGAATTCCAATTGAAGATGATTTTGAAATTAGTCAAAAAGAATTACTACAAAGGTCGGGTGGAAGTGATTCAGCAATGAAGGCCCTAATCACAAAAGAAGTTCTGATTTGTAATGAAAGAATTGTAAGTAGGTTAGATACTGGCAATTTATCTAAAACTATTATCGAGGTTATTCTGAGCGAACATCAGGAGAAAGCCTACAGTAATATACAATCCCATTTTTCCAAACATAATGTGGTTTTACTCCATGGTGTTACTTCGGGTGGTAAAACAGAATTGTATATCAAACTGATTTTTGAGATGATTGCAAAAGGTAAGCAGGTTTTATATTTACTCCCTGAAATAGCCTTAACTACTCAAATAATATCCAGACTACGCCAATATTTTGGTGATAGAGTAGGGGTATATCATTCCCGATATAGTCAGAATGAAAGAGTTGAGGTTTGGAATAATATCAATGGTAACGGTGATGGGAATTATTTTGATATAATTCTTGGTCCAAGATCGTCCCTATTTTTACCATTTGATAATCTAGGATTAATAATAGTTGATGAAGAACATGACAGCTCCTATAAACAATACGATCCATCACCAAGATACAATGCTAGAGATGCAGCAATTTATCTTGCCACATTGCATGGAGCTAAGGTGTTACTTGGTTCTGCTACTCCCTCCATTGAAAGTTATTACAATGCTTTAAACGGTAAATATGGACTCTCGGAAATAACTCAAAGGTATGGTAATATTAAACTCCCTCGTGTTTCAATTGTAAACCTAAAGGAGGAACACAAGAGGCGAATGATGAAGTCCCACTTTTCATCGGTTATTATTAGTGAGATTACTAATGCCTTGTCAAATGGCAAACAATCAATATTATTTCAAAATAGACGTGGGTTTTCCTTGCGTATTGAATGCGATATTTGTCATTGGGTTCCCGAGTGTAAGAATTGCGATGTCACCCTTACATACCATAAATTTAGTGAGCTGATTAAATGTCATTATTGTGGTTACTCAACAACAATACCCCAAGCATGCCCAGATTGTGGTAATTCCAATTTAAAGATGCAGGGATTTGGTACCGAAAAGGTTACCGAAGAATTGGGCCTTCTTTTAAAGGATGCGAGAATTGATAGAATGGATTTGGATACAACAAGAGGTAAAAACTCATACAATAAAATTATATCTGATTTTGAGCAACATAGAACAGATATATTAGTGGGTACGCAAATGGTGACCAAAGGGTTGGATTTTGATAATGTTTCTGTTGTTGGCATTTTGAGTGCTGATAGCATGCTCAATTTTCCTGATTTTAGGGCTCATGAAAGAAGCTTTCAGCTTATGTCACAGGTAAGTGGAAGAGCAGGAAGGAAGGAGAAACAAGGGATTGTAATTATTCAATCTTGGAAACCTGATAATCTCATTTTAAGAGATGTTGTAAATCATGATTTTCAGGGGATGTACCATAGGATATTGGAGGATCGTAAAAAGTTTTTATACCCACCATTTTACCGACTTATAGTTGTGAGAATGAAACATCGTAAAACAGAAGTAGTGAATCATGCATCAACCGCCTTTGTAAAATGTCTGAGAGATAAATATGGCAATTTAGTTTATGGACCAGAATATCCTTTGGTTGGAAGAATTCGTAATTTTTACATAAAACAAGCGATGATTAAGATTCCCAAAGGAATGAACTTGTCCGAAGTAAAAAATTACATTCATAAATCAGTAGCAATTACCAAAACAATTTCTGAATACAAGTCTGTTATTTTTCAATTTGATGTTGACCCACTATAAGTGAGTTTTTTTAAAATATCTGTAAATAATAATGCCTCACTTATTTCAAATATTGTAAGCTCTTTCCATCAAACCTGAAATTTATCAATAAAAAAATCGCCATACACCTATGTGCATAGCGATTTTAAATTATTAAATAACTGAGTTTATTTAGTTACTAGTACCTTTTTAGTAATTGTGTTGTTATCAATTTGAAGCTTAACAAAATAAATACCTTGGATTAAGTCCCTAGAATTCAATTTTATGGTATGTGAACCACCATTTATATCTCCGCTAAATACGTCTAGTACCTTTTTGCCTAATATATCAAATAGCGATATGTTGACATTTGATAAGTTATCCAACGTAAATTCTATATTAGCAGTTGCGGAAATTGGATTAGGATGTATGGATATATCCTCTGCTGCAATCTCAGTATTAATATCTACGATCATGCCACGAGCAAGCTCGGCTTTAGCTTGGAATGTAAAATCAGAACCTTCCCAAATAATATCATTATCTTCATCGGTGATTAGATAAAAACCTCCCGACAATCCCTCTCCTGAGGCATCGTTTAATGTTAGCTCATAGCATCCTACTTCTGATAAATCTATTGGTGATATTTGAAACCCTGTGTTTGAGTATGGACCACCTTCTGCTATTATGTCACCAACACTATTTGACACATTCCAAGTAATATCTTCTGGATTAGCGTCAATTTTAACACCAAAATTTATATTCTGCGGGTAATTTTGAGAACCCTGACCAACTCCATTAAAATAATCATTTTGAGGTAGTTCATCCTGCTCACCATTAGGTAGGTCACATTGTACGTGTAACAAATTTTCATCAGTAGGTGTGTAAGTCATAGTAGGAAGCTCAATTACCTCGCTTTCTAGCTGAGCGAGGTTTCCGGTCCATGAATATGTCATTTCATCATCATCATTTATTGAGTATGTAAACTCTAAGCTTGTGAGATTAATTTCCCCGTAGTTTTTTAAGTTTACAGTTGGTGTTAATTCATCAAAGCAATATGTTTGAGGAGCAATCACAGATGTTATTGCAGCATCATAATCATTGGATTCCACAAAAGTTATATCACCAGCTGAGTTACCGCTAATAATTTCTTGAGTTGTTTCAGCTACAAAGGCAATTATTTCAAGGTTATCTAAGACAAGGTCGACACCATTATAATCTAATGGTAACTCATATGCAAAGGTATTTGAATAAAAAGACCCAGTAGAAGTTTGTGTAAGTTCTATGCCCCACTGCCCTGTCATAAGATGACGCAGCATGTGCATATGCTTGTAGTTGTTTCCAGCACCTCCACCTGATTGTGGCCCATAAACATTGTTTTGAAGGATGGCAAGATTTAATTTATTGGTTGGTTCTGGACTATCGCCAGTGTAATAAACTTCAACCTCAACAACAAGTTGTCTTGTTGAAGTTACTATGGTTGCTTCCAATGCAACATTTAAATAGCTACTCTCGGCTAAAATGACATTTGAGGCTGAAGACCATCTGCCTCTACTCATGGCAGTTCCGCCTCCCATGGACCAACTTCCGAAATCGTGTCTATTAACAGTACCAGCAGGATATCCAGCAACCCCAGCTTGGCCATCTATTGCAGCACCCCATGGAGTTCTGTAGTCAGGCTCATTGCCTGAAGGAACTGCATATCCGCCTGCGTGAATGTTAATTAAAAATACCTCACCCGGATTTGCGTTTTGAATTCCTTGAGCGATTGCATGTCCATCAGGACAATATCCGCAGTGAATCCCCGTGAATTCTTCAAGAATTACCTTCTTGTTTTCAGGATCTGTACTTACAAATGTTTGAGCATTCACAAATGTGAATGTAGCAATTATTAGAAAAATTAATGTAGAAATTTTTTTCATGATACAATAAATTTTTTTTTTAGTGTAAAACCATTATGACTCTGTTGCTTATTTTGAGACTAATTTAATATTTGGAGACGCCAAATTTATATAAAAATAGTTAACAATATGCTTTCTTCATTTTACATATTAAAGTAATATGACACTTCTAACTCTAAGATGGTTGTCTTTGCTCAAATTATTTACTATTATCTTATCCAATTACATTCATAGCAAATGTTAAATATTATTGTCAATTGAGCAACCTAATCGTTTTTACTAATGTCTTTAACATAGTGATTAAATATGGAAGTTGTTAGAAAGGTAAATATGTTTACTTTTGCGGTGAATTTGGTAAAGAATTTGTTTAATCACAATTTTAATTACAAATAATTTTAAACTCATGAAGAAAATACTACTATCCTCCATCATTTCATTTATGATTGTGTTCTCACTAAATGCTCAGTCCTTTTCGCTTTCCTGGGATGATGTAGCTCTGGGAGACACTGTTATTTTGTCTACTGTTGAATGGCCTCAACCCGAGTTAGTTTTTCATGCTGTAGTTCATAATAACTCAAATGACAATGTTAATGTTGGAGTGATAAGAAAAAGGATTGAAATTATTGAAAACTCCTCCGATTACTTTTGTTGGGGTGCATGTTATCCTCCGTTCCTGGATACCGCAGGAACTACGATACTAATAAACGCTGGAATGCAGTCAGCAGATGAGGACTTTAGTGCTCATTATGAGATCCATGGAACTTTGGGAGTTTCTACCGTAGAGTATACCTTTTACAATGTTGCAACACCTGAAGATCAAATAAGTGTTTTTGTTAAATATAATACTTTACCGAATGATATTAGTGAGACAATTTTTAGTAACACCGAAATTTCAGACATATATCCAAATCCGGCATTGAATTTTGCTGAAATTAAGTTTGACTTTCCAAAAGAAGTTAAATCAGCGAAACTAAAATTTTCTAATATTCTTGGTGCAACAATTAAAGAGATTAATATTGAAGAAAGAAATGGAAAACTGGATATTGATGTTTCAGATCTAAATACCGGTGTTTACTTTTATTCACTTATTTTAAATGAGAAAATTTTCCAAACAAAGAAATTAATAATTAAGTAATTTCATTTGACATTTCTTAATTATATTTACATAATATAAACCCGGCGTCAAAAATGCCGGGTTTTTTTGTGATATTTGCGTCAACATTTTTTAAGCATATAAAATCTCCGATTATCATGAGAAAGATATTATTTTCAATTTTTGTTATAGCCTTTACTTTAAACGCATATAATCAGAATTTTCAGATATTGGTTAATGATGAAGTATATAAAGATGGTGATACCTTAAAAGTATATGGTGATCCTGCTAGTAATATATTTAGCCTAAAAGCAATTTTTAATAATAATACGGGTAACGGATCCAACATAAAAGTTGCTCGTGAGGAAGTTTCAATCTATGAAGGTGTTACAAATTATTTTAAATGGGGAGAGGTATATAGCACTGAAACTGATACCTCCTTAAAATATTTGTTTGTTCCTGCTGGCGGTAGTAGTCCAGATGACTTTTTTGAAGCCTACATAAATCCAAACAATACAATAGGTAGTTCCATCATAAAATATGTTTTCTATAATTTAGACTTTGAAGCCGAGCAAGTATCAGTATTTGTTGAATTCAATACAATATCCTTTGGTATTGATGATGACTTTTATTCTATAAGTAGGGACTTTAGTATATATCCCAATCCTTCCACTGGTTGGATCTCACTAGATTATGACCCTTCTAGTAGCTTAAATGGTGATTTCTTTTACAATATAAATAGTATGATGGGAAATGTTATAAAGAATGGCATTATTGATAGAGGAGAAAGTAGTTTAAAATTGAATCTGTACGATGTGCCCAAAGGAGTTTATTTAGTTTCAGTTATATATGGTACAGATATTATTGTTACCAAAAAACTAGTTGTAAATTAATTAAATAGGCTAATTATTATTTCAATTAACTATTTTACAAAAAAAAAGGAGTGGTTTCCCACTCCAGTTAATGTTTTCTAGATGCCAAAAGCACTCTTAACTTTATCTACATAGTCTAGTTTCTCCCATCCAAAAAATTCTACATCTTTGGAATAAATATCTATCCCATTTCGCTTTTCTTTGAAACTAGTATCCTCAGACTTGTATAGTACCTCAACCTCTTTAATATAAGGACTGCGACCAAAGTGACCATATGCAGCCGTTTTCTCAAAAATAGGATTCTTTAATCCAAATCTTGACACAATCGCATATGGTCGCATATCAAATATGTTTTCTAGATTTCGAGCAATCTCGCCATCATTTAGATCAACATTAGATGTTCCATAGGTATCAACAAAAAAGCCCACAGGATCAGCAACTCCTATTGCATACGCTACCTGAACAAGAACTTTGTCGGCAACACCAGCGGCCACAAGATTTTTTGCTATGTGCCTTGTTGCATATGCCGCAGACCTATCAACCTTTGATGAATCTTTTCCTGAAAAAGCCCCACCACCATGGGCGCCATGACCACCATAAGTATCAACAATAATTTTCCTTCCTGTTAAACCAGTATCGCCATGTGGACCACCGATTACAAACTTACCAGTTGGATTAACTAAAATTTCCATTTCACTATTAAATAATGCCTTAACCTTATCTGAATATTGTTTCTTTACCCTTGGGATTAAAATATTTTCAACATCAGATTTTATTGTTTTTTGCATTTCTTGTTCGGAAGCAAAATCATCATGTTGAGTAGAAATTACAATTGTCTTAATTCCAATGGCATTATGATCGTCGTCATATTCCAGTGTAACCTGTGATTTAGAATCTGGGCGCAGATATAGCATTTCTTTACCTTCACGTCTGATATTTGCCATTTCATATAAAAGGTCATGTGATATTCCTGCTGTAAATGGCATATAATTATCCATTTCCTTATTTGCAAAGCCAAACATCATACCTTGATCACCAGCTCCCTGAGCTTCAGCAGAATCTCTATCAACCCCTTGGTTTATGTCTGCGCTTTGATCATGCAATGCTGATAATACAGAACATGAATCAGCATCAAACCTATATTCGGCTTTCGTATAACCAATTCTTTCTATTACTCGTCTTGCAACCTTTTGAAGATCAACATAAGCCGTCGATTTAACTTCTCCTGCAATCATCGCAAGCCCTGTTGTAACAAGTGTTTCACATGCTACTTTGGAATCTGGGTCCTGACGTAACATTTCATCAAGTACACCATCTGAAATTTGATCTGAAACCTTATCTGGATGTCCCTCTGATACCGATTCCGATGTAAAAAAATATGACATATAAGTGCTTTTTTAAAATAAATAATTTCAAGTGGTAGGATGATTGCGGGTAGAGGATCATTGCTTTAGCATTTTTTCTCGTGGTTGCAATCAATCAAATTTTTCCACTTATCGTTTTGCGAGCTGCAAAAATATAAAAATTATATTATGCAAGTTCTTTTTTACAAATAGTATACTTAATTAGTTTGTTAAATTCTGGAAAATGTCCTCCATTTTTTGTTCATCAACAGATAGAGAAAGCACATTGTAGTTATTTTTTACCGCGAATTTAAATATATCCTCACGTAAGTCAATTTTCGATGATGAAGAAAGTAACCATTTATTTCCACCTATATTTTTTGCGTTTAATATACCTTTTATACCCTCCAATGATTTCTTGCTAATAACCTCTTTAAACTCAACATGATAATCAGTTGATGCTCTTTTTGTTTTGCTAAGGTTTTTTGGAGAATCATCAGCAACAATATTGCCTTTATCTATTATTATAACTCTATTGCATAAGGCTTCTACCTCTTGCATTATATGGGTTGAAAGAATTATTGTTCTTGATTTCCCCAAATCCGTAATGATTTTTCTTATTTCGACAAGTTGATTTGGATCAAGTCCAGATGTTGGTTCATCAAGTATGAGAATGTCAGGATTGTGTATAAGTGCTTGGGCAAGACCTACTCTTTGTCGATAACCTTTGGAAAGCATGCCAATTTTCTTTTTTTGTTCTGGACCTAAACCGGTAAGCTCAATTATATCCTTGATTACAGTTTTATTATTTTTAGAACCGGGATATGTGTTTAAAACAAAATTCAGATATTCTTTTACATACATATCATGATATAAAGGATTATGCTCCGGCAGGTAACCAATCCTTTTTCTAATTTCAAGAGGTTTTTCTTGTACATCAAAGCCTTCAATACTTACTTTTCCAGATGTGGGTGGAACAAATGAGGTTATTATTTTCATTAGAGTTGATTTTCCTGCACCATTAGGACCAAGTAGACCCACAACCTCTCCTTTTTTAATGGAAAGGGTTACCTCATTTAAGGCCTTTTGTTCACCATAATATTTTGTAATTGATTTTATATCAACTGTGACCATCTGACAATGTTTTTTGCAAAAGTAATAATATGAAAGTTTTTAATTACTAATTATTTCATAAAGAATCTAAAAGCTATTCTAAACAATTTTTAGTTTGGCAAATCGTAATAAGAGGTTTTTATTTCCAACACTATTAAAAAATACAGTTGCTTTCATATTCGGACCGCTACCTTCAATTGATATTATTTTACCTCGGCCAAACTTAGCATGTTCCACATCAGCTCCTGATTTTAGCTCAGAGATATCTGAATCTTCCGTCGGTTCGGCACCACTATTACTTAATGGCATGAGGTTTCGTTTTTTGAATGAATGCTGACCAGTATCAGACTGAGTTTTTGAAAAGTTACTCTCTCGATTGGATAGATTAAGACTTTCTTTGGGCTTATCTATCAGGCCTTCTTCTATTTCATCAAGAAATCTGCTTGGTTCAGTTATAGTAAAATTACCCCATCGATATCTGGTCTCCGCATGAGATAAAGTAACTGTCTCCATTGCACGCGTTAATGCAACATAAAATAGCCTTCTTTCTTCTTCTAGTTCTGTGCGTGTTGTAATTGATTGAATGGAAGGAAATAAGTTTTCTTCAAGACCTACAATATAAACATGTGGGAATTCTAAACCTTTTGAGGCATGAATAGTCATCATCATAACCTTGTCACGATCTTCATCATCATCAGAATCAGCATCTGTTAAAAGTGCAACATCTTCCATGAACTCATCCAAGGTTTTGTGAACAGACATATCACCCTCGCTTTTTTCTATTGCTTTTTCTGTAAACTCTTTGATTCCATTAAGAAGTTCCTCAATATTTTCGACTCTGCTTATTGCCTCAGGTGTGTCTTCTTCTCGAAACATTTTTAGCAGCCCTGACGATACCGCAATATGATTTGCAGTTTCATATGCATCTTTACTTTTGTTTACAACACAAAAGCTATTAATCATTGTGCTGAAGTTGTTTAATTTTAAAACAATTCCAGAGTTTACCTTCAGATCATATTGTGCTGGATTATTAATAACCTCCCAAATATTAACATTGTTGATGTCGGCCGCAACAATAATTTTCTCAATTGTTGTTTTACCTATACCACGAGCAGGTGTATTAATAATCCTTTGAAGGGCATCTTCATCGTTATTGTTAATGACTAATCTAAAATAGGCAAGCAAATCTTTTATTTCTTTCCTTGTATAAAAGGATTGCCCACTATATATTCTGTAGGGAATGTTTTTCTTTCTTAAAGCCTCTTCAATACTTCGAGACTGAGCATTGGTGCGGTAAAGTATTGTAAATTTATCATTGGATAACTGTTCATTCATTTTCTTTTCAAAAATGGAATCGGCTATCATTTTTCCTTCCTCAGTATCACTTTGAGCCTTGAAGTAACCAATTTTATTTCCAGTATTATTATCTGTCCAAACAGTTTTTTTTATCTGTTCCTTATTGAAAGTAATAACCTGATTTGCCGCTTCAACAATCGTTTTGGTTGATCTGTAATTTTGTTCTAATTTGAACATCTTGAAATCAGGATAGTCACTTTTAAAATTCAAGATGTTACTGATGTTTGCACCTCGAAAACCGTAAATGCTTTGTGCATCATCTCCAACAACACATATTTGTTCAGTATTGGCGGCAAGTTTTTTTACAATTAGATACTGAGCGTGGTTTGTATCTTGATACTCATCAACCAATGTGTATTTAAACTTTTGCTGGTATTTATACAGGACTTTTGGAAATCTTGAAAACAGTATGTATGTATTAAAAAGGAGATCGTCAAAATCCATCGCATCAGCTCTCTTGAGCCGTGATTGATATCTTGAGTAAATTTCTTTTATGTAGGGCTTTCGAGCACTTTCATCAGCAGACTGTATGTCAGAATCATTTGCGTACTCATCAGTGCTAATTAGTGATGACTTTGCCATTGAAATTCTGCTCGATACATATGATGGAGAATACTGTTTAGTATCAAGCTTCATATCAGATATAATGTTTTTTATGAGCCTTTTACTGTCATTACTATCATAAATTGTATAATTTGATGGGTATCCTAAATAATGTCCTTCAATACGAAGAATTTTAGCAAAAATTGAGTGAAAAGTACCCATCCAAACATTTCTTGCGTCACCATCACCTATAAGATTTATGACTCTTTCTTTCATTTCTCTTGCAGCCTTATTTGTAAATGTTAGCGCGAGAATGTTAAAGGGGTCAATACCTTTGGATAATAAGTAGGCAATACGATAAGTTAAAACTCGTGTTTTTCCTGACCCTGCTCCAGCAATTACCATGGTTGGACCATTTATTTGAGTAACGGCCCTAAGCTGGTCTTTGTTTAATTGTTTTAAAAAATCGCTCACAGTAAATTTTATTGTGTCGGCAAAATTAAGTTTTTAGATAAAGAAAAAAGGTGCTTTAAAGATGGTTTTTCAACAATTAATTAATTTTGTATCCGAACTATGAAAGAATTCATTAGAAAGTTTCCGCTTAGTAACAAATATGAATACTACTTATTATCAATTATCATTTTGGTAGGTGGTTTTATTCGCTTTTGGAATTATGGAGATATGCCTTTTATGCATGATGAGCTTAGTGCTTTAAGTAGATTGCAATTTGATAATATATTTGATGTAATAAAGTATGGAGTAATGCTTGGAGATACCCATCCAGCAGGTGTCCAGATATTCCTTTATTACTGGATAAAATTGGGTGGAACATCAGAAATATGGGTAAAATTACCCTTCATCCTTTCAGGAATATTATCGATATGGCTTGTTTACAAAATTGGAAAATTATGGTTCAGTAGTGCTGTGGGCCTTTTTGCTTCTGCAATGATTTCAACCACTCAGTTTTTTGTTATGTATAGTCAGATTGCTAGACCATACTCAAGTGGACTGCTAATCACTTTGATTATGGTGTTATTTTGGAGTTTGTATTTTTTTGAAAAGAGAAGTTACAGATACCTTATACCTTATGTTTTATTTTCAGCTTTAGCGGCTTATAATCACCACTTCAGCTTATTGTTTGCTGCAATTGTAGGTTTCAGCGGAGTGATTTTTATAAAATCAAAAAAGGATTTATTACAATATGGTCTAGCTGGTGTTATAATATTCATTTTGTATTTACCTCACTTGAAAATATTTTTACACCAATTATCCGAAGGTGGTATCGGAGGATGGCTTTCTAAGCCCGAATGGTCATTTGTTTTTGATTACTTCAATTATATGGTTCACTTTTCCATACTAAATTGGATAGTTTTAATAATTATTATAATAGTTGTTGTGTCCATGAGGGGAAATTCTTTTTTAATAAAGGATAGCATACTCAAAAGAGCATTATTAATTATATGGTTTATATTACCAGTAACCATAGGCTACTTATATTCAGTGTTGAGAAATCCAATTATACAATACTCAATGCTAATTTTCTCCACTCCTTATATATATATTTATATTTTCTCATTCCAAAAAAGAATAAAACCCATTATTATATCTATTCTAATAATAGTTTTAATGTCTGTTAATATTTATGTCTTAGTTAATGAGAGAAAACATTACATGGTTTTCTATAAGCAGCCCTATCAAGAGCTTTTTAATACATCTATAGTTACTAATTCTGACAAAGATGTACACATAATAGATGATTGTATACCATATTTTCACGATTATTATTTTGATAAATATAATGGAACAGTTGATTATTTCACAAAACGTAATAATAACATTAGCTTATTAGAATTTAGTAGTTATGTAGATAGCATTAAAAATGATGTAGTTATTACACATGCGCTAACAGGCTCTGAATTGCAAATTGTTCAAAATAAATTCCCTTATCATTTAGGTGTCCAGAATGGTTTTACCTATGATATTAATATCTTTTCACGGAAAATGCCAATGGACAGCAATGTAATTGTCAAAGATACAATTGCATCAACCAATTTTGAGAATAATTATGGTAATTGGCAATATAAATCTTCTGCGGTAAAGCATGACACTGTATATGGTTATTATGTTGAGTTGGACTCAACAACAGTGTGGGGCCCATCCATTACCTTTGATCTTGAGGAGATTTTAAGAAATAATTATGATGTCTTAGATATTGCTGCTGAGTTTCGTGTTCCGGAATTTGATTCAAAAACTCTTTTGGTTGGATCTGTTTATAGAGATAATAAAGCTATGTTTTGGAATGCTTCGAATTCCGCAGAGTTTAACTTAAAAAATGATTCAGTAAAAAATGTATTTCTTACCATTGATATGCGATTAGCACTAAAAAATATTAAATCCTTGGAGGGCATAAAGCTCAAAATATTTGTTTGGAATAAGAGTAAGTCTTTGGTAGATATTAATAATATTACAATAACATCTCGCCCAGGCAATATGTTTAAATACGGCTTATACAATAGATTACAATGATGCAGATCTTTTTGAATGGACTCAAAAACTCTGTAATCGCCCAAAAAAAAACAAAAAATTATCCCCAAAGTATTGTTAATAAAAAATATATTTTTACCTTTGCAGCCCGTTTTAAGTGAGTAATAGACGAAACTTACTGAAACAGTAATAGTTAAAGGGACCTGACAAGGTAAAACGATATAGGTTTCCGGCTCAGCAAAAAACAGTTTTTACTGAGTGGTTTAAAAAACCCTTCCGGATTATATTTACCTTAAAAGTTTTCTAAGATTATTAGCAGTTAACAAAGTTCTGCGTTGAAAGATTTAATACTTTTGCGCGCTCTTAAAAACAATAGGATTAAAATTAGTATTTAATATGCCTACAATACAGCAATTAGTAAGAAAAGGACGGAAGAAACTCGTAGATAAGAGTAAATCTCCTGCCCTTGATGCATGCCCACAACGTCGTGGTGTATGTGTTAGAGTATATACGACAACTCCTAAGAAGCCTAACTCAGCAATGAGAAAAGTGGCAAGGGTTAGACTTACAAATCATAAAGAGGTTAATGCATATATTCCTGGGGAAGGGCATAACTTACAGGAACACTCCATTGTTATGATTAGAGGTGGCCGTGTAAAAGATCTTCCAGGAGTAAGATATCATATCATTCGCGGTGCGCTTGATACATCAGGTGTTGAGGGTAGAACTCAGCGTAGATCAAAATACGGTACTAAACGTCCAAAAAAATAATTAACAGCATAAGCTTTATAACATGAGAAAAGCGAAACCAAAAATACGCATCATCCTTCCAGACCCAAAGTACAATGATGTACTTGTTACTCAGTTTGTAAATAACATGATGTTTGGAGGTAAAAAAAATACAGCATACAGGTTATTTTACGAAGCTATGGATATCGTAGCGGATAAGACAAATGAAGATCCTGTTGATGTTTGGAAAAAAGCTTTGGCAAACGTTACTCCTAATGTAGAAGTTAGAAGTAGACGAATTGGTGGTGCTACCTTTCAGATTCCTTCTGAGATTAGATCAAGTAGAAAAATGTCAATAGGAATGAAAAACCTTATAGGATTCTCACGCAAGCGTCATGAGAAAAGTATGGGTAAAAAACTAGCCGGTGAGATTTTAGCTGCTTACAAGGAAGAAGGTGCTGCTTTCAAAAAGAAAGAAGATACTCACCGTATGGCCGAGGCTAACAAAGCGTTTTCACATTTCAGATTTTAAGAAAAGACTCTATTTAGACTAATGGCAACCCATAACGAAAATACAAGCAAACTTAGCCTGAACCGCAACATCGGTATCATGGCTCATATAGATGCTGGTAAAACTACCACAACTGAGCGTATCCTATATTACACTGGACGTAATTATAAAATGGGAGAAGTACATGATGGTGGAGCTACCATGGACTGGATGGTTCAGGAGCAAGAAAGAGGGATCACTATAACCTCTGCAGCCACAACAGTATATTGGCAGTTGTTTGGTAAGAAATATAAGATTAATATTATTGATACACCTGGTCACGTTGACTTCACAGTTGAAGTTGAACGTTCGTTGCGTGTATTAGATGGTGCAGTTGCTCTTTTTTGTGCAGTTGGTGGTGTGGAACCCCAATCTGAAACAGTATGGAGACAGGCTGATAAATACAAAGTGCCAAGAATTAGTTTTGTTAACAAGATGGACCGCTCTGGTGCTGATTTCTTTGGCGTTATTGAGCAGATGAGAGATAGATTAGGTGCTAACCCTGTTCCAATTCAAATTCCAATTGGTGCTGAAGATGACTTTCAGGGAGTTGTAGATCTAGTAAAGGATAAAGCGTTTGTTTGGGAAGAAGGTTCAGATGGAACTACAGTAGTTGAAGTGCCAATTCCAGAAGATCTTGAGCAAATTTCTCAAGACTATCGCATGAAACTCATAGAAGGTGTTGCTGAAGAAAGTGATGAGTTACTTGAAAAATTCATGGAAGACCCACACTCCATTACTGAAGAGGAAATGATTAACGTTATTAGAACCTCTACTCTAAATATGAGTATTACTCCTGTAATGTGTGGTTCGGCGTTCAAAAATAAAGGAGTTCAAATGCTTCTAAATGCTATCATAGAGTTTCTACCAAGTCCTCTTGATGTAGAAGATGTAGCAGGCATCAATCCTAAAACTAACAAAGAAGAATATCGTAGTGCAGACCCAAGTGATAACTTTAGCGCACTGGCTTTTAAAATTGCCACTGATCCGTTTGTTGGAAGAATTTGTTTTTTCCGAGTTTATTCAGGTAAACTAAAAGCTGGTTCATATGTTTACAACGTATCCACTGGTAAAAAGGAACGAATAAGTCGAATAATGCAAATGCACGCTAATAAGCAAGAGCCTTTGGAGGTTATTGAGGCTGGTGATATAGGTGCTGGTGTTGGATTCAAAAAAATTCATACTGGTGATACACTAACAGAAGACAAGCATCCTATTATATTGGAGGCTATGAGCTTTCCAGATCCAGTTATAAGCATTGCAATTGAGCCTAAAACTCAAAAGGATATTGATAAAATGTCTCTTGCTTTGGCAAAGCTTGCTGAGGAAGACCCAACTTTTAAAGTTGCTACAGATGTGGATTCAGGCCAGACTATAATTTCTGGAATGGGTGAGTTACACCTTGATATTCTTGTTGATAGGTTGAAAAGAGAATTTAGTGTTGAATGCAACATAGGTTTACCACAAGTTAACTACAAGGAAGCTGTAACGGTAACTGTTGATCATAAGGAAACATATAAAAAACAAACAGGTGGTAGAGGAAAGTTTGCTCAAATTCAATTTGAGTTAGGCCCTGTTGACGAAGGAGAAGAAGGATTGCAATTTATTGATGAAGTTAAGGGAGGTAATGTTCCTAAAGAATTTATACCATCAGTAAAAAAAGGTTTTCAGAATGCCATGCAGAATGGTGTTCTTGCTGGTTATGCAGTAGACAATTTGAAAGTAACACTAAAAGACGGATCATTTCATCCGGTTGATTCAGATCAACTAGCATTTGAAATGGTTGCAAAAGTTGGATATAAGATTGCGGCAAAGATGGCAAAATCAGTATTGATGGAGCCAATAATGAAAGTTGAAGTCGTTACCCCTGAGGATTATTTAGGAGACGTGACAGGAGATTTAAATAAAAGAAGAGCAATATTAGAAGATGTTTCAGCAAAAGTAGGTTACCAAATCGTAAAAGCTAAGGTACCATTGTCTGAAATGTTTGGATATGTAACTTCATTACGTTCACTTACATCAGGTAGAGCTACATCAAGTATGGAGTTTGATTCATTTAAAGAAGCTCCAGCATTTGTTTCAGAAGAAGTGATTAAGAAAATTAAAGGAAATTATTAGATAAATTCATACTATCGTGAGTCAAAGAATTAGAATAAAGCTGAAATCCTACGATCATAATCTGGTTGATAAATCAGCAGAAAAGATTGCAAAGGCGGTAAAATCAACAGGAGCTGTTATTAACGGTCCCATTCCTTTACCAACTCATAAAAAAGTATTTACTGTTAACCGTTCGACTTTTGTAAATAAAAAGTCACGCGAACAGTTCGAGTTAAGCACTTATAAGAGATTAATGGATGTATTTAACTCGTCTTCAAAAACCATAGACTCATTGATGAAGCTTGAGCTTCCAAGTGGTGTTGAAGTAGAGATTAAAGTATAACTATAAACGGTTTAAAGATTTTTAACGATGTCAGGATTATTAGGTAAGAAAATCGGTATGACCTCAATATACGACGAGCAAGGACGAAATGTTCCTTGTACTGTGATTGAGGCTGGACCGTGTGTTGTAAGCCAAGTTCGTACAAAGGAAGCTGATGGCTACGAGGCGATACAGCTTGCTTTTGAAGACAAAAAGGAAAAGCATACATCAAAGGCAATGAAAGGGCATTTTGATAAAGCAAAAACAACACCGAAAAGATATTTAGCTGAATTTAGTAGATTCGAGGAAAAGAAGAGTTTTGGCGATATATTAACCGTAGAGGTTTTTAACGAAGGAGAATTCGTTGATGTTGTTGGAACATCAAAAGGTAAAGGTTTTCAAGGAGTTGTCAAAAGATATAATTTCCGAGGTGTAAATGATGCAACTCATGGTCAGCATAACAGGTTAAGAGCTCCTGGTTCCATTGGAGCATCTTCATATCCATCACGTGTATTTAAAGGTATGCGTATGGCTGGCCGCACAGGAGGAGACAGGGTTAAGATTACTAACCTTCAGGTGATGAAAATTATTCCTGAGAAAAATGTAGTTGTAGTAAAAGGAGCTGTTCCAGGTCCTAATAATTCACTAGTAATATTAGAAAGATGGAGTTAGTAGTTCATAAGGTAAACGGAGAAGCAACTTCAAGAAAGGTGAAGCTTGATGATTCCATCTTTGGAATAGAGCCCAATGATCATGCAATATATTTAGATGCAAAACAATATATGGCTGGTCAACGTCAGGGTACTCATGATTCCAAGGAAAGAAGCGACATAATTGGAAGTACACGTAAGATTAAGCGTCAAAAGGGTACTGGTACTGCAAGAGCAGGTAGCATAAAGAATCCTTTATTCCGTGGTGGAGGTAGAATATTTGGCCCACATCCACGTAATTACTCCTTTAAACTAAATAAAAAGGTAAAACGCTTGGCAAGAAAATCTGCATTATCATACAAAGCACAAGAAAAGAATATTCTTGTTGTGGAAGATTTTAAGTTAGAAAATCCTAAAACAAAGGATTTTAAGGAAATATTGAAAAATTTTAACATAGACAGTAATAAAACCTTAGTTGTTTTGAATAACTCTGACGAGAATATCTACTTGTCAGCTCGTAATCTTCAAAAAGTTAAGGTTCTGAGAGCAGAAGGTATAAATACTTACGAAATACTTAATGCTAAGAAAATTGTTTTTGTTGAAAGTTCATTGAAAACCATCGTTGAAGTATTCGCGAAAAATTAAAACTGAGAAAAGATGGGTATAATATTAAAACCGGTAATTACGGAAAAGATGACCGCAAAAGGTGAGGATCTAAACCAGTATGGGTTTATTGTTGATAAAAGAGCAAATAAACTACAGATTAAGGGTGAGGTTGAAACTCTTTACGGTGTTGAAGTATTATCCGTAAATACTATGAATTATTCAGGTAAAAGGAAATCACGTAATACAAAGTCTGGCGTAATTTCTGGTAAGACAAATGCCTTCAAAAAAGCTATTGTAACTTTACAAGAAGGTGAAACTATTGATTTCTTTAGCAATATTTAGAAATGGCTCTCAAAAAATATAAACCGACAACACCTGGTCAGCGCTTTAAAATTATAAGTGCATTTGACGATATTACTACCAGTAAACCAGAGAAAAGTCTTCTTTCAGGGAAGAAAAGTACTGGGGGTAGAAATAATAAAGGTAAAATGACAATCCGCAACGTTGGTGGAGGTCATAAACAGAAATATAGAATCATTGACTTTAAAAGGGACAAAGAAGGAATCCCTGGTATTGTTAAGACAATCGAGTATGATCCAAATCGTACTGCACGTATTGCTTTAATAAACTATGTTGATGGTGAAAAAAGGTACATTGTAGCTCCTCATGGATTAGAAGTAGGCCAGAAAATTATGTCTGGAAAAGAAGCTACACCAGAGGTTGGAAATACAATGTATTTAAGTGAAATACCATTTGGTACAGTTATTCATAATATTGAGCTGCGCCCAGGACAAGGTGCTAAGATGTCACGTAGTGCTGGTTCATATGCCCAATTGATGACTCGCGAAGGAAAGTTTGCTATCATTAAGCTACCTTCAGGAGAAACTAGAATGATTTTACAAACTTGTAAGGCTACCATAGGAATGGTTTCTAACATTGATCATAACCTTGAGAAATCAGGTAAAGCTGGTCGTAGTCGTTGGAAAGGCCGTCGTCCGAGAGTACGTGGTGTTGCCATGAACCCTGTAGATCACCCAATGGGTGGTGGTGAAGGAAGAGCTTCAGGTGGACATCCACGTTCACGTAAAGGTTTACCAGCAAAAGGTTTCCGCACGCGATCTAAGAAAAAAGCGTCGAACAAGTACATTGTAGAAAAAAGAAAGAAATAATTAAGGAGTATTAATTGAACTTAATATGAGCCGATCATTAAAAAAAGGACCATTCATTGACATTAAGCTTGAGAAAAAAGTTTTGATGAATGTAGAAGCTAGTAAGAAAACTGTAATAAAAACCTGGTCGAGAGCATCTATGATCTCGCCTGATTTTGTAGGTCAAACAATTGCAGTGCACAACGGTAATAAATTTATACCAGTATACATAACCGAGAACATGGTTGGACATAAGCTGGGAGAATTTGCACCAACAAGATTATTTAGAGGTCATGCTGGTAAAAAGAATAAAGGTAATAAATAAAGTACAGAATAATGGGATCAAGAAAACACATAAGTGCAGAGAAAAGGAAAGAAGAGCGTAAATCACTTTACGTTGCGCGTCTTCGTAATGTACCTACTTCTCCACGTAAGATGCGTATTGTTGCCGATCTGGTTCGGGGTATGAATGTTGAAAGTGCAATGAGTGTACTTGAACACTCACCAAAAGAGGCCTCAGGCAGACTGTACAAATTATTACGTTCAGCAATTGCAAACTGGGAGGTTAAAAACGAAGGAGAAAGAGTTGAAGATAACCAACTTTTCATTAAAGAGATTAGCGTAGATAGTGCAAGGATGTTGAAAAGAATACAACCTGCTCCTCAAGGTAGAGCGCATCGTATACGTAAAAGATCAAATCACGTTACCCTAATATTAGGCAATAGAGTTCAGAAAGTAGAAGAAGTAGAAGAAGTTATTACCGAAAACACAGATAAATAATGGGACAAAAAACAAATCCAATAGGTCTAAGGCTAGGAATTATCAAAGGATGGAGTTCCTACTGGTACGGAGGAAAAAACTTTTCAGGAAAGCTTGTTGAAGATGGAAAGATTAGAGAATATCTTACAGCGCGTCTTGTTAAAGCTGGAGTTTCGAAAATAATGATCGAGCGTACACTTAAACTTGTAACAATTACAATTTTCACTGCTCGTCCCGGTATTATAATAGGTAAAGGGGGCTCAGAAGTTGATAAGCTTAAGGAAGAGTTAAAGAAACTTACTCAGAAAGAAGTACAAATCAATATCAGTGAAATTAAGCGTCCTGAATTGGATGCACATATAGTTGCTACTAGTATTGCACGTCAGATAGAAGGAAGAGTTAGTTTCCGTAGAGCTATTAAGACATCAATTGCTTCAACAATGCGCTTAGGTGCTGAGGGTATAAAAGTACTTATCTCTGGTAGAGTTGGTGGTGCAGAAATGGCCCGCAGTGAAATGTACAAAGAGGGACGTATTCCACTCCAAACACTTCGTGCTGACATTGATTACTCACTTGTTGAAGCACATACAACATATGGTCGTATTGGTATTAAGGTTTGGATATTCAAGGGTGAAATTTATGGTAAGCCTGAATTAGTTTCTGCTAATGTGCCAAGCTCCAAATCAAGACAGTCTGGTCCAAAAGGAGGCGGTAGACAAAGAAGAAGGTAGCAGAAAATTTATTAGAAATTTATAAAGTCAAATAGGAATGTTACAACCTAAGAAAACGAAATACAGAAAGCAGCAAAAAGGTCGAATGAAAGGCAATGCCCAGAGAGGTCATCAATTGGCTTTCGGATCATTTGGCATTAAAACTCTTGAGGAGGGATGGATAACATCACGTCAAATAGAGGCTGCACGTCAGGCCGTTACGCGTTATATGAAACGTGAAGGTCAGATCTGGATAAAGATATTTCCTGATAAGCCGGTTACAAAAAAACCAGCAGAGGTTAGGATGGGTAAAGGTAAGGGTGCACCTGAGTACTTCGTTGCACGTGTTACACCAGGAAGAATTTTATTTGAAGCAGAAGGAGTTCCTGTAGCTGTTGCAAAAGAAGCTATGAGACTTGCTGCGCAAAAACTACCTGTAACTACCAAGTTTGTTGTTAGAAGAGATTACACTGAGCAAAAAATAGGATAATGAAGCAAGAAGTTATAAAAGAGCTTAGCAAGGCTGATATCGTAGAGCGTCTTGAAGAAGAACGCAAACATTTAACAAAACTAAAGTTAAATCATGCAGTTTCTCCTTTGGAAAATCCACACGATATCAGTACAAACAGGAAAACTATTGCAAGACTTGAAACGGAGTTAAGGAGTAGAATCATAGCAGAAACTAATAATAAGTAATCAGAAGATGGAAAAGAGAAACTTAAGGAAAGAAAGAACCGGTCTTGTGGTAAGCAATAAAATGGATAAGTCTATTGTGGTTCAGGTTGAGCGTCGCGTTAAGCATCCTGTTTACGGTAAATTTATTAAAAAGTCTACCAAGTTTACTGCTCATGACGAAAAGAATGACTGTGGAATAGGTGATACTGTTCGTATTATGGAAACACGTCCACTGAGCAAAAATAAGAACTGGAGATTAGTAGAAATAATAGAAAGAGCTAAATAACCATGATACAACAAGAATCAAGACTTGCTGTTGCAGATAACAGCGGAGCTAAGGAAGTACTTTGCATCAGGGTGCTTGGCGGAACGAAACGCCGTTATGCATCAATTGGCGATCAGGTGGTTGTTACTGTAAAAAGTGCATTACCATCCGGAAATATAAAAAAGGGTGCAGTTGCAAGGGCAGTAGTTGTTAGAACTAGAAAAGAAGTGCGTCGTAACGATGGCTCTTACATTCGATTTGACGACAATGCTGTAGTATTATTAAATGCAGCAGGTGAAATGATGGGTACTCGTATTTTTGGACCCGTTGCGCGTGAATTACGTGAGAAACAGTTTATGAAGATAGTATCACTAGCACCTGAAGTGCTTTAAAAGAAAGAAATTTAGTTATGGCTAAGTTACACATAAAAAAAGGGGATAACGTAATGGTTATTGCAGGGAACAACAAAGGACAGTCAGGCCGTGTGCTTGTTGTTGATGTTGAAACTAGCAGAGCTATCGTAGAAGGTGTTAATATGATATCGAAAAACACCAAACCCAACGCTAATAATCCCAAAGGTGGGATTGTAAAGCAAGAAGCTTCTGTGCACATGTCTAATCTAATGGCTGTAGATAAGAATGGTCAACCAGCTCGTACGAGTGTTCAGTTAGATGAAAGTACAGGAAAAAAAGTTAGAATTTCAAAAAAATCAGGGGAGGCTATTAAGTAATGGAAGCAACACCAAGATTAAGAAAGAAGTATACTGAAGAAATCATTCCTGCATTGATGAAAGATTTCGAATATAAATCAATAATGCAGGTTCCAAAAATTACAAAGATTTCTTTGAATCAAGGCATCAGTGCTGCCCTAACCGATAAGAAACTTATCGAAATGGGTGTAACAGAAATGTCTGCGATAACAGGTCAGAAGGCTGTTCCAACAATCTCTAAACGTGATGTAAGTAATTTTAAATTACGTAAGGGAAATGCAATAGGCGTTAGAGTTACACTCCGTGGCGTGAAAATGTATGAATTTTTGGATAGACTTATCAGTGTGGCTTTGCCTCGTGTACGTGACTTCAGAGGAATAAACGACAAGGGTTTCGATGGAAGAGGGAATTATTCGTTTGGTGTTACCGAGCAACTTATATTCCCTGAAATAGACATTGACAAAGTGAATAATATAAATGGTATGAACATAACAATTGTTACTGACGCCACTTCTGATCAGGAAGCGTTTGGATTGCTTAAAGCATTTGGACTACCGTTTAAAAATCAGAAAAAAGCATAGCTCATGGCAAAAGAATCAATGAAAGCGCGTGAGCGCAAAAGAGAAAAAATGGTAGCTAAATTTGCAGATAAACGTGCTGCATTAAAAGCAGCCGGAGATTACGAGGGTTTACAAAAACTACCTCGTAACGCTTCTCCAGTGCGCCTGCATAATCGCTGTCAATTAACAGGAAGACCGAAAGGTTATATGAGACAATTTGGAATCTCACGTATTAATTTTCGTGAAATGGCTCTTCAAGGCTTGATTCCTGGAGTTAAAAAAACCAGTTGGTAAAAAATATTTAATAAAGTTTAGTCAGATGATAACCGATCCAATTGCAGATTATTTAACTAGAATTAGAAATGCTGTGACATCAAAGCACAGAATGGTCGAAGTACCCGCTTCTAATCTTAGAAAGAATATCACTAAAATCCTTTTTGAAAAGGGATATATCCTCAACTATAAATTTGAAGATGAGGGCTTTCAGGGAACAATTAAAATTGCATTAAAATATCACCCTGTAACTAAATTATCAGCTATTACCGAACTGAAAAGAGTATCGCGACCTGGTTTGCGTCAATATGTGAACTCAAATCAATTGCCACGTGTTCTAAATGGTTTAGGAATTGCTGTACTATCAACTTCAAAAGGTGTAATAACCGATAAAGAAGCCAGGAAACTTGGTGTTGGTGGTGAAGTAATTTGTTACGTAAGTTAATAAGAAGGAGTAAGACAATGTCACGTATAGGAAAAATGCCGATAACTTTACCAGAAGGTGTGGAGGTTAACATAACCGACACAAACCGAGTTCAAGTTAAAGGAAAATTAGGAGAATTAGAACAACTAGTTAACCCAGCTATCAGTGTGAAAAATGTAGATGGGACACTAGTTCTTGAGAGAGCAACAGAAAAAAAGGAGCATAAGTCAATGCACGGACTTTATAGAGCATTGATTGCCAATATGGTTAAAGGAGTGTCAGAAGGTTTTAATGTTGTTCAAGAACTTGTTGGTGTTGGTTATAAAGCCGAAGCTAAAGGTCAACTTTTAGACTTATCGTTGGGATATTCTCACCATATATATATTGAGCTACCATCAGAAATTAAAGTAGAAACTGTATCCGAGAGAGGTAAAAATCCTCTAATCAAAATGTCTTCAGTGGATAAACAACTTCTGGGTCAGGTGGCAGCAAAAATTCGCTCTTTACGTAAACCTGAGCCGTATAAAGGTAAGGGAGTTAAATTTCAAGGCGAAGAACTTAGGAAAAAAGCTGGTAAAGCTGCTGGTGAAAAATAATAAACTATTGAAACTGTTAACAGGTAAAAGCTAATAGTAATGGGAATAAAGAATAAAAAGGCATATAGCAGGCTCAAAATAAAGAGAAGAATCAGAAAAACTGTTGTTGGTACTGCTGATAGACCACGAATGTCGGTTTTCAGAAGTAATAAGCAAATTTATGTCCAACTCATAGATGATAGTACTGGTTCAGTTTTGGTTTCAGCATCTTCAAAAGTTGCAGATGCCAAGGATGCCAAAGTGAATAAAATAGAGCAGGCTAAATTAGTTGGTACGGCCATAGCTGAAAAAGCAAAAGCCGCTGGTGTTGAAACAGTTGTTTTCGACAGAAACGGATATTTATATCATGGTAGAATCAAATCATTAGCTGATGCTGCCAGAGAAGGAGGACTTAAATTTTAATCGATCATGACAAACGCAAATATAAAACGTGTTAAATCCAGCGAAATCGAATTTAAAGATCGCTTGGTAAGCATTCAAAGAGTAACAAAGGTTACCAAAGGTGGACGTACTTTCAGCTTTTCAGCAATTGTTGTTGTAGGAAACGAAAATGGAGTTGTTGGTTATGGTCTGGGTAAAGCTAAAGAGGTAACCTCGGCAATTGCAAAGGGAATTGATGATGCCAAGAAGCATCTAGTGAAAGTTCCTGTTTTAAAAGGCACATTACCGCATCAACAAATGGGAAAATACAGTGGGGCAAAAGTTTATGTTCAACCTGCTGCTCCTGGTACAGGTGTTATTGCAGGTGGTGCTATGCGTGCTGTTTTGGAGAGTGTGGGTGTTAAAGATGTTCTTGCAAAGTCAAAGGGCTCCTCAAATCCTCATTCGGTTGTTAAAGCAACAATAGACGCTCTTACTAAAATGAGAGACCCATATACAGTAGCTCAATTGAGAGGTGTTGAACTTGACACTGTTTTTAACGGTTAACAGTCAAAACTAAGGAAGGAAATGAAGAAAGTTAGAGTAACACAAGTAAGAAGTGCAATTAATAGACCTCAGAGGCAAAAATTGACACTAAAGGCATTGGGGATTAAAAAACTCAATAGGCCAAAAGAGCATGACCTTACACCACAAGTGGAGGGAATGATTAATAAAGTGAAGCATTTATTGAAGGTAGAAGAAATTTAAAAAGGATATTATAATGGATTTAAGTAATCTTAAACCTGCAGAAGGTTCTGTAAAGAACAAAAAAAGAATTGGACGTGGACAAGGTTCTGGACGTGGCGGCACATCCACTAAAGGGCATAAAGGAGCCCAGTCTAGATCAGGTTATAAACGTAAGATAGGTTTTGAAGGTGGCCAGATGCCATTATTTAGACGCGTTCCTAAATTTGGATTTAAAAATATAAATCGCAAAGAATACAGAGGTGTTAACTTGAGTGTTCTTCAGGAATTAGCAGACAATAAGAAAGTTACTCAAATCAATAAGGAAATACTTATTGAGAATGGCTTAGCATCAAAAAATGACCTAATCAAAATTCTAGGTAATGGTGAGCTTAAAGCTAAATTGGAAGTAACAGCAAATGGATTTACTAAAACAGCGCAGGCTGCCATTGAAGCTCAAGGTGGTACTGCAACAAAAATCTAAGAATAGATGAGGAAGTTAATCGAAACCATAAGGAATATAAATAAGATCGATGAACTAAGGAATCGTATTCTTTACACCCTTGGTATTATTCTGATCTATCGTTTAGGATCCTATGTGGTACTACCAGGTGTTGACCCCAATATGCTTGCAAATCTGCAACAGCAAGGTTCAGGTGGGCTTATGGGTCTATTGAATATGTTTTCCGGTGGTGCTTTTTCCAATGCCTCAATATTTGCATTGGGTATTATGCCCTACATTTCAGCATCTATTGTTATTCAGTTGCTGGGGATGGCGATTCCATATTTTCAAAGGCTACAACGTGAAGGTGAAAGTGGAAGACGTAAGATTAACCAAATAACAAGATATCTAACAGTTATAATCGTAGGGCTTCAGGCTCCTGGATATATAGCTAACCTGGTATCTCAACTTCCATCCGAAGCAATAACTCCATTTAGCGCAGCAGTAACCTCGCCGGATTTCTTCTTTTGGATATCATCCACTATTATTCTAATCGCGGGGACACTATTCGTTATGTGGTTAGGTGAAAAAATTACTGATAAGGGTATTGGAAATGGAATATCACTCATTATTATGATTGGAATCATTGCCTATCTACCACAATCACTGGTACAGGAGTTTGCTTCAAAAATGGGAGCTCTCGGTGGTGGACTTGTATACTTCCTATTAGAAATTGTAGTTCTGATATTTGTTATACTCTTTACCATACTATTAGTGCAGGGAACCAGAAGAGTTCCCGTACAATATGCCAAAAGAATTGTTGGAAATAAACAATATGGAGGTGTAAGACAGTACCTTCCACTTAAGGTAAACTCAGCAGGTGTTATGCCGATTATTTTTGCTCAAGCAATTATGTTCTTGCCAATAACACTAGTTGGTTTTGCAGAATCAGATTCATTGACTGGATTTGCTTCAGCTTTCTCTGATTTTACTGGATTTTGGTACAATTTTACTTTTTTCATAATGATTATATTATTTACCTATTTCTACACCGCTATTACAATAAATCCTAAGCAGATGGCTGATGATTTGAAAAAGAATGGTGGATTTATTCCAGGTGTTAAACCAGGTAAAAAAACAGCAGAGTATCTTGATAATATTCTCTCACGCATAACATTACCAGGATCTATATTCTTGGGAATTATTGCAATCATGCCTGCATTTGCTATGATTGCTGGAGTAAACAGTGGGTTTGCACAATTTTATGGCGGCACCTCATTGTTAATTCTTGTGGGTGTTGTTCTTGATACACTGCAACAAATTGAAAGTTATTTATTGATGCGTCATTATGACGGACTGACTAAGTCAGGAAGAATTAAAGGCAAATCACCATTTAATATGTAATTTAACTTCCTCCGGTTTATGATTTATATTAAAACTGAAGAAGAAGTTGAAATACAAAGAAAGAGTTCTTTACTTGTTGGAAAAACTTTAGCCGAAGTAGCCAAAATAATTAGGCCAGGCATAAAAACATTGGAGCTGGATAAGGTTGCTGAAACCTATATCCTTGACAATGGTGCCGAACCTGGTTTTAAAGGATACGGAGGGTTTCCTGCAACACTATGCATCTCAGTAAATGATGAAGTTGTGCATGGAATACCTGGTAATCGAGAGTTAAGAAACGGAGACATAGTTTCGATTGATTGTGGTACCTATATGAATGGGTTTTACGGCGATTCTGCTTATACATTTGCTGTTGGTGAGGTGAAAGAAGAAATACTCTTACTGCTTCAAAGGACAAAGGAGTCATTGTATTTGGCAATCGATCAAGCAATTGTTGGAAAAAGAGTTGGAGATATAGGCAACGCAGTTCAAACATATGTTGAAGGATTTGGATATTCTGTTGTGAGAGATTTAGTTGGACATGGTGTTGGTAGAAATCTGCATGAAAAACCAGAAATTCCAAACTATGGACGACGAGGATCGGGGATAAAGTTAAAGTCTGGAATGTGTTTGGCAATAGAACCAATGATTAATCTCGGAGTTAAAGAGGTTATTCAGGATAATGACGGTTGGACAATCCGTACCATGGATAAGCAGCCATCAGCTCATTTTGAGCATGATGTTGTGGTAAGAAAAGGTAAGGCAGATATATTGTCAACATTTGAATATATTGAACAAGAATTAAATAACAAATAGTCAGTAACTATGGCAAAGCAAAAGTCAATTGAACTGGATGGTACGGTAATTGAATCTCTTGGAAACGCAATGTTTCGGGTGGAGCTGGAAAATGGACATATAATAACTGCTCATATTTCAGGAAAGATGAGAATGCATTATATAAAAATATTACCTGGAGATAAAGTAAAATTGGAAATGTCTCCATATGATCTGACAAAAGGTAGAATAACATTCAGATACAAATAGATTAGTAAGATGAAAATAAGAGCATCAATAAAAAAAAGAACACCTGACGATAAATTAGTTCGTCGTAAAGGTAAATTGTATATTATTAATAAAAAGAATCCAAAGTATAAACAAAAGCAGGGTTAATCTGTTTTCGTTTAACTGATAAAAATAATAATTATGGCTAGAATTGCTGGAGTAGATATCCCAAATAAAAAGAGAGGAGAAATCGCCTTAACTTATATCTACGGAGTAGGTAGAAGTACTGCACAAAAAATACTCACTAAAGCGGGTGTTGATTGGAATCTTAAAGCAGAAGAATGGACGGATGATCAGCAAAATGATATCCGTAACGTGCTTAGCGAAAACTACAAAGTTGAAGGTGAGTTACGCTCTGAAACTCAAATGAACATTAAACGTTTAATGGACATTGGAACTTACAGAGGTATTCGCCATCGTTTAGGCTTACCTCTTAGAGGACAGAATACTAAAAATAATGCACGTACCCGTAAGGGTCGTAAGAAAACTGTTGCCAATAAAAAAATGGCTGTTAAATAATATTAATTAATCAATTCATAGTCTAGTAATAAGTAGAAAGATGGCACAAAGGACCAGAAGTACAAAAAAAAGAGTTGTTAAGGTAGACCCCATAGGAAAGGCCTATATTAAAGCATCGTTCAATAATATTATTATATCATTGACCAATGATACAGGACAGGTTATCTCATGGGCCTCTGCAGGTAAGATGGGTTTTAGAGGTTCAAAAAAGAACACCCCTTATGCAGCCCAAATGGCAGCAACTGATTGTTCAAAAACTGCATATGACCTAGGTCTCCGTAAGGTTAAAGTTTATGTAAAAGGACCAGGAGCAGGAAGGGAATCAGCAATTAGAACTATTCATTCCTCAGGAATTGAAGTTACTGAAATTATTGATGTAACCCCAATGCCACATAATGGTTGTCGTCCACCTAAAAGAAGAAGAGTTTAATTTCTCTTATTAATAACTAGCAAAAAATCTAAGCTATGGCAAGATATACAGGACCAAAATCCAAAATTGCACGAAAATTTAATGATCCTATTTACGGACCTGATAAGTTTCTAGAGAAGAAAGCATTTCCTCCTGGACAGCATGGTACTAATAAAAGAAGGAAAAAGCAATCTGAATATGGTATTCAGCTTCAAGAAAAGCAAAAAGCTAAATATACATATGGAATTCTGGAAAGACAATTCCGTAATGTGTTTAAGCTTGCAACTCGTAAAAAAGGAATTACTGGTGAAAACCTTCTAAAGTTGATTGAAGCTCGTCTTGATAACACTGTTTTTAGATTGGGAATTTCTCCAACAAGATCAGGAGCTCGTCAGTTAGTTTCGCATCGACACATAACAGTAAATGGTAGCATTGTTAATATACCTTCATATTCCTTAAAAGAAGGTGATGTTATTGGTGTTAGAGAAAAATCAAAAAGTCTAATTGCAATTACAGATTCACTTGAACAATCACATAAAAGCTTTTCTTGGTTGGAATGGGATTCTGATAAACTCCAAGGCAAATTTCTAAACTATCCTCCACGTGAGGAGATACCGGAGAATATTAAAGAACAACTTATTGTTGAGTTATACTCAAAATAATAAATAATTAACTATTTAATTCTAAAATAGATAAACTATGGCAATATTAGCATTTCAGAAGCCTGACAAGGTTGTAATGAATGAAGCCGATGAGTTCCGCGGTATATTTGAATTCCGCCCATTGGAACCAGGTTTTGGTATAACTATAGGTAATGCCCTGAGACGTATTTTATTATCATCACTTGAAGGGTTTGCCATTACATCAGTAAAAATCGATGGCGTTGTACATGAATTTTCTACTGTAAAAGGTGTTGTTGAAGATGTTACTGAGATAGTGCTGAACCTTAAGAAAATTCGCTTTAAGCAACAAATTCAAAGTGAAAATAGCGAAAAGGTTAACATCATTATTGGTGATCAAGAAGTATTCAACGCTGGAGACATAAATAAATTTCTCTCTGTATTTCAGGTGTTAAATCCTGAAGAGGTTATTTGTAACCTAGATCCTTCTGTAAAGTTAAGTCTTGAACTTACAATAGGAAAAGGTAGGGGCTATGTTCCTGCTGAAGAGAATTTAGACGAGGATGCGTTGGTTGGAACGGTTGCTATCGATTCGATACATACTCCCATAAAGAATGTTAAATATCACGTTGAAGATTTTCGTGTTGAACAAAAAACCGATTATGAAAAATTGGTATTTGATATACAAACTGATGGATCCATTCATCCAAAGGAAGCTCTAAAGGAAGCAGCTAAAATATTAATTCAGCACTTCATGTTATTCTCAGATGAAAGGATAACACTTGAAACCGAGGAAAAATCGGTTAATGAAGAGTTTGATGAGAATACACTGCACATACGTCAATTGTTAAAATCTAAGCTTGTTGACTTAGACCTCTCTGTAAGAGCTCTAAACTGCTTGAAAGCTGCAGATGTTGAAACACTTGGTGAATTAGTTGCTTACAATAGAAATGATTTACTTAAGTTTAGAAACTTTGGTAAAAAATCTCTTACCGAGCTAGACCAGTTGGTTGAACAAAAAGGTCTTGAGTTTGGTATGAATACAGCAAAATATAAATTAGATAAGGATTAAGCGAGATGAGACACAGAAAGAGTTTTAATCATTTAGGAAGAACATCCTCACATAGGAAAGCAATGCTCGCTAATATGGCAGCATCGTTAATATTGCATAAGCGAATAACAACTACAGTTGCTAAAGCAAAAGCCCTTAGAGGTTATGTTGAACCTTTGTTAACAAAATCAAAAGAAGATACCACTCACTCTCGTAGAGTTGTGTTTAGTTATCTTAATGATAAATATGCGGTTACTGAACTTTTCAGAAATATTTCTGGTAAAATTGCTGATCGCCCAGGAGGTTACACTCGAATAATAAAAATTGGTAAACGTCAAGGTGATAATGCTGAAATGGCAATGATTGAGTTGGTTGATTACAACGAACTATTACTGACAGACAAATCCAAGAAAGCAAAATCAACTCGTCGTCGTAGAGGCGGTGGTGCCAAAAAACAAGAAGCTGTTACTGCTATAAAGGATGAGGCACCATCAGTTGTAGAAGATATTCTAGAGGAAGATCTTGTGGGTGAAATAGTAGAAAAGAAAGAGCCCAATACAGAAGAAGTAAAGGCAGAACCTAAAGTTGAAGCCAAGGAAGAAAAGCCAAAGGCTGCTAAGAAAGCTGAGCCTAAAGTTGAAGCTAAGGAAGAAAAGCCAAAGGCTGCTAAGAAAGCTGAGCCTAAAGCTGAAGCTAAGGAAGAAAAGCCAAAGGCTGCTAAGAAAGCTGAGCCTAAACCTGAAGCCAAGGAAGAAAAGCCAAAGGCTGCTAAGAAAGCTGAGCCTAAAGCTGACGATAAGGCAAAGGAAGATAAATAGACTGCATAAAATCTAATGTAAGTTAAGGATAAGAGTACTGCTCTTATCCTTTTTTTGTGACTTTAAATTTGTAGTGCAAACGATTTAATGGTGATTTAGCATACATATTTTACAATCCTGTCGATTTTGTAATTAATTACTCATGAACTTCGAGCAACAGTTTAATCACCTTGAATAAAAATGGTACTTTCGCGATTCATTTATAAATTTTATGAATATGAGTCAAATAACTAGTATACACGGTCGTCAAATCTTGGATTCCAGAGGAAATCCAACTGTTGAAGTTGATGTTTATACAACATCCGGAATTGTTGGTAGAGCGGCTGTTCCTTCAGGAGCTTCCACAGGAGTTCATGAGGCGGTTGAATTGAGAGATAAAGATAGCGATACCTATGTTGGTAAGGGAGTTTTAAAAGCGGTTCAGAATGTAAATAATATCATTAGCGAGGAGTTAAATGGTTACTATGTTATGGATCAGGTTGAGATTGATAATCGAATGATTGAGGTTGACGGAACACCCAATAAAGCAAACCTGGGAGCAAATGCTATTTTAGGTGTTTCAATGGCAGTAGCACATGCAGCTGCCCAGGAATCTAATCAACATTTATTCAGATATATTGGCGGTGTTAATGCAAAAATGTTACCAATACCTATGATGAATATACTTAATGGTGGTTCTCACGCTGATAATAGTATCGACTTTCAGGAATTTATGATTATGCCAGTTGGTGCTAGAAGTTTTAGCGAGGCATTGCAGGTGGGAACAGAAGTATTTCATAACCTGAAATCAGTTCTTAGTAAATCAGGATATTCTACAAATGTAGGTGATGAAGGAGGATTTGCTCCAAACCTAAAATCAAATGAAGAAGCTGTTAAGGTAGTATTGGAAGCCATTGAAAAAGCTGGTTATAAACCAGGCGAAGATGTTTATATTGCTCTTGATCCAGCTTCATCCGAATACTTTATACCTGAAGAAAATGTATATCATTTAAAATGGTCAACAGGAGATAAATTGACACCGGCTGAAATGGTTGATTATTGGGATAACTGGACAAAGAAATATCCAATAGTATCAATTGAAGATGGTATGGCTGAGGACGATTGGGATGGTTGGAAACTAATGACAGATAAAATGGGTGATAGAGTTCAGCTTGTAGGAGATGATTTATTTGTTACGAATACAATTAGGTTAGATGAAGGTATTAAAAAAGGTGTTGGAAATTCGATTCTTGTAAAAGTTAATCAAATTGGTACATTAACCGAAACCATAGATGCCGTTTCAATGGCAACAAGAAATAGTTACACTTCAATAATAAGTCACCGATCAGGAGAAACAGAAGATGTAACAATTGCCGATCTTGCTGTGGCTCTTAACACGGGACTCATAAAAACAGGTTCAGCAAGTCGTACCGATAGGATTGCAAAGTATAATCAATTGCTAAGAATTGAAGAAATTCTGGGAAATACTGCATCATATCTTGGTAAAGATTTTAAATACACTTAGAGTTTTTATAATAATTCATAAAAAGCCGGCCTATGTCGGCTTTTTTTTATTTGATGTAATTACCACATAATCAAGTCAAAATAAATTTAATTATTTTTTTTCAAAAATATTTCTCAAATCTATTTGCATAACTGAAATATATATCTACTTTTGCCGCCGCTTTAAGCATTAGTTCATATACAAAGCTGAGTAATATTTAGATGATTATTATTGGTTA